>Ga0189278_10057_pt1 | contig 200347 bp, 187 predicted proteins | sample N26A9minimetaG_FD_130326 | JGI IMG/M metagenome (GOLD analysis project Ga0189278, IMG submission 130326) | Marine microbial communities from the Costa Rica Dome - N26 A9 mini metaG | ecosystem: Environmental > Aquatic > Marine > Oceanic > Photic zone | place: Costa Rica: the Eastern Pacific...
AAACAGCGAAAAAGAAACGGAAGGAAACACCAGCATTGACGCCATCATGATACGCAGAACATAACCACTGGGCGGGTCAGTTCTCGGTGACAATGCCGGGTCAATTCTCAGTGGCAATCAACATCCCAAGCGACCTGGCGGGTGTTACTACCATTCCCTACAGCTATCAGGCCGGCAAAGATGCTGCAGCACTTATGGCACCGGCATGCAATGCACTCCGCTCCCACATCAAAGAATTAGGTCCATTTAACGGGTGAGGTAACGCTGCATATCAACGATAGCGTGAATGTGGAAAACACACCCGGCGTCTTGTTCGTTCGCAGTGCAGAAACTCCGCCAGCCAAAGCTTTACGCCAAGCCTCAAGCCACCGCTTTCGGAAAGCAGCAACGCAACGTCTGAGAGGATCGAATGCTTGCGTTCCGCCCTTCTCGAAGGCAAACTGCAGGTGGGCGCGCCCGACCAAAATCGTTAAAGGGAACACACCAGTTGCGTGATGGCTTCTCTATACAAGGCATTGGGGATCGCTGCGAAAAGATCAAAAAAGAAAAGATTGGTGTGATAGTTAGCTAAGACGTCCATCTTGCGTCGGCTGCTTCACGCGTCATAAACTTGGAAATTTAAGAAGAGTAAAAAGCGTGGCGCAGTATTTCACCGTTTATTGCAAACAAGACATAGATGAGCATCTGGGCGCTATTCACTCCTCTGCTGAACTGTCTTACAATTGGATCAAGCAGCATTCTGGCAGCCCAATGGAGCTGCTTCGAGCAATCAAGTTCGATGCTGTGGGATTTCACCCATTAGCAGGCCACGCGCTTAACTTAATCGAACAGGTCAATCAGACTGCAACTTACATCGTCGCCTTAGAAGGTGCACGACTGTTGTTTGATCTCCATCCGGGAGAGCCAGGATACGTGATTGCACCAGGCGCATATATGTCGCACCCTCTCGACATCATGAGCATCAACGAGGGGCAAGTTGGCGCTGAGACCTTTGCCGCAGTCGATCCGCGTAACAATAATAAGCTGAAAAAAGATTTGGTGAAGTTGTCGACCAGAACAGAGGGCAGCCGATACGTCTTCTTCTCATCGCCACGCTATCCCGAAACCAAGCGTAGAATAGAACTTGAGACTAATGGAATCCATGTTTGGTCCATAGCAACAAGTTTGTCGGTGCGATGACAAAAGCAAACCGTCTCGGCCCCTAAGCAGCCAGTCGAGCGCTGTTGGAGCTGCGCTGCGGCCTCCTCCAAAGCGGACACGCAACTGTTGCTTCAGCCAGATGCGACCTTGTGTCTTGTATTTATCAAACGCTCCAAATCGAATACTGCTCAACGGATTAGACACAAGGCAGAGAACTGGACGCAATTGGAAATACTGTGGATTCTTTTCGCGCTCGGCGTCGGGGTTCTATACTTCTATCTGAAGTCCCCATCGGTGATCGGCGCTGCCGGCGAGAGACGTGTGAATGCAACGCTTAGCCAAAAGCTGGATGAACAGGACTACACCCTCATCGAAGATCTCACCTTGCCGACACTGCAAGGAACGACACAAATCGATCACATCGTTCTGTCACGCTTCGGCGTATTCGTGATCGAAACCAAGAATATGTCAGGTTGGATCTTCGGAGGGGAAGACCAAGTGAGTTGGACGCAGGTTATGCGTCGCCACAAGTCACGGTTTCAGAACCCATTGCGCCAGAACTACCTTCACGTGCGGGTTGTGCAAGACCTACTTGGTATTCGGCTTGATCAACTTGAAAATCTCGTCGTGTTCGTCGGCTCCGCTGAGCCAAAAACCGAAATGCCGTGGAATGTGTTTTGGAGCCGAGGCGATCTATACAACTATGTTGCATCGCAACGGACCGTTCAGTTCACTGACGCCGAAGTGCGTGAGTTTGCCCACCAGTTGCGAAACAGCACCTTGCAGGCGAGCAAGGAACAAAGACGCGCCCACGTCCAGCACGTCAAAGAAAAGGTCAGCAAAAAGGAAACTGACCTTACAGTATGCCCTCGATGTGGAGAGAAGATGATTGAACGAACTAGTCGTAAGACAGGACAAACATTTTTCGGCTGTTCGCGCTACCCGAAATGCCAAGGCACACGAAAAGTGAAGTGATCCATCGCGCCGGTAAACGCCGCTTGTCCCGGCCCATTCCTGCCTTTCACCGACCATACAAGATGCTGCGGTCGCAGCCCGCTTTGCGGTCATTCGCTGCAAGCGCGATATCTGGACGAGGCTGAACTCAAACTGTGCGGGACGAAGCGGACGGTCAAATTACACGGTGTCCGGGAGGAAAATCGTAGCCTCCATGAATGTCACCGCATCGCCAGCCAGTAGGACGCGCTTTTCGGTCAGTTCACAGTCAAGCCAGCCACCGCGCATCGAAGCTTGACAGGCCATGAGCCTGTTGCGGCCTAGCTTCTCAGCCCAATAGGGCACCAGAGTTGCGTGAATAGAGCCCGTGACCGGATCTTCAGGAATGCCCGCACCGGGTGCGAAATAGCGGGACACGAAATCCGCCCGCGCTTCCTCGGTATCAGCCCCCGTCACCACAAGACCGACAGGGCCGAGCTTCGCAATTGCCGCGAAATCGGGTTCGAAGCTGCGGACGGCGTCGGCACTGCCGAGGTCTACGAAAAAATTCTCGAAGTTGCGAAAGATGCTACTGGGCGGTGCCGGAAAAATGTCCGCGAATTCATTAGGCAGGCTCTCGACGGCTTCGGGAACCAAGCGGGGAATATCGAGCCGGTATCCCTGCGCTTCCTTCGACACTTTTAACTCACCGACGCGGGTATGAAAAACAAGATCGGAAGCGGCCCCTTGCTTCGTCAACAAGATATGCGCCGTTGCCAGGGTGGCGTGCCCGCAAAAATTCACCTCATGCGCAGGGGCGAACCAGCGTAAATCCCACGCGCCATCCGGACGCGGTTTGACAAAGGCCGTCTCGGCGAGGTTGTTTTCCTGCGTGATCGCCAGCATCAGGTCGTCAGGAAGCCAGTCTTCAAGGACTAAAACAGCAGCCGGATTGCCCGCGAAAAGCTGATCGGTAAACGCATCGACCTGATACATTCGCATGGATAGACCTCACATTGGACGGCATTTCCTGATGGTATAGCGGGAATCAACGGCCGTCCGCAAAGGGCTCTTCACGTCCAAGCAAGTGCGCCGCCCTGGCGACAGCTATGCGGGACGAAGTGTGAATTCGCTGCGTGTACACCAATGTCAACTTGCGCTTAGGCCTGCTTGAGAACGTTGGCAAATCGGTCGGTTTCGTCGTCCGTGTTGAAGTAGTGAACGGACGCCCGCACCATTGCCGGTAATTTGCGCGCTTCGAAATCAAGACGGGCGGCGGTGATGGGAGCGACAGAAACATTGATCCCCAGATCACGACAGGTTTCCGCGATCACCCTGGAGTCGATGCCGTCTTTCGTGAATGTGACAATCCCGGATTTTTTGCAGCCGAGGTCATGCACTTCGACGCCTGCAATCTCTGAAAGGGCTTCGCGAAGGCTCGCCGCGAGTTGAGCCACACGGGCCTCGATCTGAGCAAGCCCTACCTTGCGAGCATATCGCACAGCTTCCATCAGACCAACGCGACCCGCGATGTAGCTCTCCCAGTTCTGGAACCGTCTCGCGCCATCCGCCAGTTCATATCCGTTTGCCTCGGTCCACGTCGCGGAGTGCAGGTCGACAAATGGCGGGTCGATTTGATCGAGGATTTCTTTTCGGACATAGAGAAACCCCGTTCCTCTGGGGCCCCGCAGAAACTTGCGCCCGGTGCCGGAAAGAATGTCGCAACCGATCTCTACGACATCTACGTCAATCTGTCCGACGGACTGGCAGGCATCCAGCATATAGAGGACGCCATGTTTCTTCGCGACTTTCCCCGCTTCGGCGGCAGGGTTAATCAAACCGCCTTGTGTTGGAACATGGGTAATCGCGATCAGCTTTGTCTTTGGTCCTATCATGTTGTCCAATGCCGCGACGTCGATCTGGCCGAACTCATCGGAGGGCACCAGGTCAATTTCAAATCCGAGACGCCGTGACTGTTGCAGAAACGCGAGATAATTGGACGCATATTCTGACTCGTGGGTAATTACCCTGTCCCCCGGCCTCAAATCCAGCCCATAGAAGGCCATATCCCAGGCGCGCGTTGCGTTCTCGATGTAGGCAATTTCGTCCGGGTTGGCGTTCAGCAGCCCCGCAAATTCGGTGTAGAACGCTTGAATGTCATCCTGAGCGCGCCGCTCCGCCTCATATCCACCAACCTCGTTTTCGTCGCGCAGAACACGTTGCAGCGCATCGAAAACCGGCGTGGGCATCAGCGATGACCCCGCATTGTTAAAGTGAAGCACGCGCTGGCAGCCGGGGGTTTCCGCGCGAATTTTTTCAATATCAATCATGGATTACCTGTTTTGAGTGTGTTGATAGGCGCTTGGCCCGAAAAAAGGGGGTAAGCACGGCACTATGTCGCCATGCCGGACTGAGCGGCTTCAACAATCTCCATAAGACTGGGTGCTTTGGCATGTGGCGTGGCGTTGCTGCCGTCATCCGACCGCGATGACCGTTCCACCCAGATGCTCTTCATGCCCAACGACTTTGCGGGTTGGGCTTCGCCAAGCCCTTCAGCGATGTGGATGATCCTGTCTGGCGCTTCATCCAGTTTGCGAATGGTCACCTCGAAGATCGGCATGTCAGGCTTGTAGCACCCTGCCTGCTGCGATGTGACAACTTCGGCAAAGGTCGCGTCGATGCCCGTTAGGGTCGTCGAGATAAGATCGTCGTCGACATTTGAAATAACCGCCAGACGAAAGTGCTTCGCCAGATGTGCCAGAGCCTCATTTGTTTCAGCGAAGACAGGCCAAGTTGGGAGTGATTGCGAAAAAGCCTTGCTCAGTTCAGGGTCTGCTTTGCCAAGTAGCTTGTCGGCGATCTGATCGGCAACACTCTGCAAGACAGCGCTGTAGGGAAAGATGTCTTTGCGGATTTCAGCCGCGTCCAGCGCCAGAAACATGTCGATCAGTGCGGCATCAGAAACGAGCTGATCCGAAAAACCATAGAATCTGCGCAGCGCTTTGGCTGCTCCACCCTCCCAATCCACAAGCGTTCCGTAGCAGTCGAACGTAAGTGTCGTTGGCCTGTTCTCAGAAAACAGTCTCAGCAAATCATCCATGTGACACGTCCTATTCTTTAAAATTTGGTTGAGTCCGTTCAAGCAGGCGCTTCATGCCGTCCAGATAGTCCGGCTCGCCGTTGCACTCTTCGCGGGCCAGCAATTCAGCGTGTTCCTCGCTCATCGGTTCGGTTTCTGCGCCGGTCGCCGCCGCCAGGAGCTGAATTCGAGAAGCCCGTTCGAGCTGGTAGGCTGACACGGATGCGTCTGCCAGGGACGAAGCAGCGATCAACACGCCGTGGTTCTTCATGAAAAGAACCTTCTTGTCGCCGAGCGCATGAGCCATTTCCTCGCCTTCCTCAGTATTGGTGCGCGGTACGGCGTAGGTGTCGAGGTAAGATACCTTCCCATGGAAATAGGCCGCAGTTTGGCTCAGGCGGGTGTCAAAACGTATCTGTTTAAACACGGTCAGCGCGGTCGCATGTGGAGAGTGGAAGTGCAGGATGCAGTTCACATCTGACCGAGCTTCATAAATCGGAAGGTGGATAGGCAGCGCATCATGGTTCGCTTGGCCATTGCCGGAAATCAGTTCTCCATCTCGGCCATACAGAAGCAGAGAGCTTGCGCTCACCATTGAAAAATGGGTGGAGCCGGGCGTCACCAAATATTGCACGCCATTCCCGATCTTGCAGCTGAAATGGTTCCACGTGCCTTCGTTCAAACCCTCCATCGCAAGTATCCGATGGACGGATGCTAGGTCCAGCCGAGCTTCTGCCTCATTCATTTTCTGTTCTCCCCAGTCTTGGCGCACTTTGGCTTTTTCCATTGATCGGGCACAGCGTACGCTACCGATATGGACCCGTGTTAACGCCCTTCCGATCATAGCGGAAACGAATTACACTTGTCATGTTGATGAGCATAGGGAATATGTGAGATGCATCGTGATCTGGAAATTGCCCTGTTGCGGTCGTTCATGGCGGTTGCAGCCCACCTGAGTTTCACAAAGGCAGCACATTCGGTGTCGCGGACGCAATCCGCTGTCAGCCTTCAGATAAAGCGCCTGGAGGAGATCGTAGGAAAACCGTTGTTCGAGCGGACGCGCCAATCCGTCTCGATCACGCCGACCGGCGAAGCATTGAAGGTCTTCGCGAAGCGCATACTGATAGCGAACGATACTGCGCTGTCGCAGATACGGCACCCCGAGGCAGAAGGACGCGTTCGCATCGGTGCGCCGGACGATTACGCTACACTCGTTTTGCCAATATTGCTGTCGATCATAAATGCAGAACACCCGCGACTTCAGATCGAGGTCGTCTGCGAAAACACACCCGACTTGCTCCGTATGATTGATAGTGGGGACCTGGATGTCGCCGTCGGGGTCCACACGCCAGAGTCAGTGTCGGGGCAGATCATCTGCTATGAGCCACTGCATTGGGTTGCCTCACCAGGCTATACGGATGACCCCGAGACCGCTCTGTCATTGGTTCTGTGGCCGCCAGACTGCGCGAGCCGTGTCGTCGCACTGGACGCACTAAAGCAGACAGAAAGAAAGTGGCGCATTGCGTATTCAACCAGAAGCATGGCCTTGATCGAAGGTGCGCTTCTCAACGGTTCCGGGATCGGGGTCATGGAAGCCTCCTGCATTCCGGCGTCGTTGCAAATTGTTGATGGGCAGATCGGTTTGCCGCCGCTACCTGATATCGCGATTTCTATTCATTGTTCGAACGATAACGAGCCGAACAATGACCTCGTTTCAAGAATCATCAAGGGTTCATTCGCCTCATCTTTGCGCCAGGATGCTAGGAGGCTTCAGCGCAGCTGACGCGGAAGCCGACATTCGTGCGCCGTGCAGCATCTGGAAAAATGGGCTCGAACCAGACATTCGCCGCACGGGGCACGAAAGGCCTCTATCGGGAAACGACACCACCTTTGCATATCCCGTTTCCCGCGCCTTGCTGCCATTCGCATAGACTACAACCACAGATCAGACACGCGTCCCTCCAAGTGGCCCCATTCCCACCGCCCCCCAATCCCCATCCTTCCCCCACCTCTCCCCCATTCGCACCCCCCTGCCCGAAACCGACGCGGGATGTCGAAAACATCTGGTCCCTCATCCTTCGTCCTGCCATGGTAGCCCCACCATGCGCCTGCTCATTTCCTTCGCCGCCCTCTTTCTCTCGGTCGTGCTCCTGCAACTCTCGACAGGCGGCGTGGGGCCACTTGATGCGCTCTCAGGTCTGGCACTGGATTTCACCACGGCCCAGATCGGACTCCTCGGCTCGGCGCATTTCGTGGGTTTCTTCATCGGCTGCTGGTTCGCCCCTCGCCTGATGGGCACCATCGGGCATAGCCGCGCCTTCGCCGCCTTCACCTCGGCGGGGGCCATCGGCCTTCTGGCACATATGCTGGTGATCGACCCCTACGCTTGGGCGCTGATGCGCGTGGCCTCTGGCCTCTGCGTGGCGGGCTGTTACACTGTGATCGAGGCTTGGCTTCAGGCCAAGGTCACGAATGAAACACGCGGGCGCGCCATGGGCATTTACCGCGTGGTCGACATGGGCGCATCTCTCGCCGCCCAATTGCTGATTTCTGTTTTAGCACCGGCCTCTTACGTCTCTTACAACCTGCTGGCGCTCCTGTGCTGTGCTGCGCTTTTGCCGCTCACCCTGTCGCGCCTGCGCGAACCCGAAACGCCAGACGCCCCCCGCCTGCGCCCCATGCTGCTCATCGCCTGCTCGCCACTGGCGGCGGCGGGCGTGCTGGTCGCGGCCCTCTCCAGTGCCTCGTTCCGCATGGTCGGCCCCTTGTACGGCCAGCAGGTGGGTCTAGCCGTGGACCAGATCGCAGGCTTTCTCGCCGTCTTCGTTCTGGGCGGCGCGGTCGCGCAATACCCGGTCGGCTGGCTCGCGGATCGCTATGACCGCCGCTGGGTCCTGATCGGACTCTCGATCGCGGCGATCCTGTCCTCGGTCGCCACCGCCATGACCGAAAATCTCGACACCTTCGGCATCCTGATGACCGCCTTCTTCTTTGGCATGACCACCTTTCCCATCTATTCGGTCAGTGCCGCCCACGCCCATGACTTCGCCGAGGCGCATGAACGTGTGGAACTTTCCGCCGCCCTCATGTTCTTTTTCGCCGTGGGCGCCATCGCGGCCCCCCTCATGGCCTCCACCCTGATCGAGGCCTACGGCCCCCCCGCCATGTTCGTGATGATCGCCGCTGGTCACGCCCTCCTTGTCGTCTTTGGCCTTGTTCGCATGCGCGCCCGCCCAGTCGCCGAACGCCGCACCGCCTATGTCTGGTCGCCGCGCACCTCCTTCCTGATCGGTCGCCTCACCGGGCGCAGCCGCGACAAAGACGGGAACGAACGCTAGAACTGCCTGCAAAACCAAGCTAAACGGGGCCAAACCGTCAAGGAACAGGCGCGATATGGCACGGCATCTCATCACCTCGGCGATCCCCTACATCAACGGGATCAAGCACCTCGGCAATCTCGTGGGCTCGCAACTTCCCGCCGATCTCTTTGCCCGCTACTGCCGCGCCCGCGGCCACGAGGTGCTGTTTCTCTGCGCCACAGACGAGCATGGCACCCCCGCTGAATTGGCAGCCGCCAAGGCAGGCCAGCCAGTCGCGGACTATTGCGCCGAAATGCACGCCGTTCAGGCCGAAATCGCGCGCGGTTTTCGCCTCAGCTTTGACCATTTCGGGCGCTCCTCCTCATCCCAGAACCGCCGCCTGACCCAGAATTTCGCCAAGCGCCTGCATGATCAGGGGCTGATCCGCGAAGTCTCGGAAACGCAGATGTATTCGCCCACCGACGGGCGCTACCTGCCTGACCGCTATATCGAGGGCACCTGCCCAAATTGCGGCTACGAGAGCGCGCGGGGCGACCAATGCGACAACTGCACCAAGCAGCTTGACCCGGTCGATCTGATCAACCCGCGCTCAGCGGTGTCGGGCGCCACCGATCTCGAGATGCGCGAGACCAAGCATCTCTACCTGCGCCAGTCACAGATGAAAGACGCGCTTGAGGCTTGGATCGACAGCAAGACCGACTGGCCAATCCTCACCACCTCTATTGCCAAGAAATGGCTCAATGACGGCGATGGCTTGCAGGATCGCGGCATCACCCGCGATCTTGACTGGGGCATTCCGGTGCAGTTCGACGATGCCCCGTGGCAGGGGATGGACGGCAAGGTTTTCTACGTTTGGTTCGATGCCCCGATCGAATACATCGCCTGTGGGGCCGAATGGGCCGAGGCGCATGGGCTTGAGGCCTCCGCTTGGGAACGCTGGTGGCGCACCGACAAGGGGGCTGACGATGTCCGCTATACGCAATTCATGGGCAAGGACAATGTGCCCTTCCACACGCTCAGCTTTCCCGCCACGATCCTGGGTTCCGCAGAGCCGTGGAAGCTGGTCGACTACATCAAATCCTTCAACTACCTCAACTACGACGGTGGCCAGTTCAGCACGTCGCGCGGGCGCGGCGTCTTCATGGATCAGGCGCTCGAAATCCTGCCCGCCGATTACTGGCGCTGGTGGTTGCTCAGCCATGCACCCGAAAGCTCGGACAGCGAGTTTACATGGGAAAACTTCCAGGCATCAGTGAACAAGGACCTTGCCGACGTTCTGGGCAATTTCGTGTCCCGCGTGACCAAATTCTGCCGCTCGAAATTCGGCGAGGTGGTGCCAACGGGCGGCGCTTATGGCGCGCAGGAAACAGCGCTGATCGAGCGGCTCACAACCCGCATCCGCGAATATGAAGCCCATATGCAGGCGATGGAGGTGCGCAAATCCGCAAGCGCCTTGCGCGCCATCTGGGTTGAGGGCAACGAGTACCTGCAAGAAGCAGCCCCTTGGTCTACCTTCAAAGCAGACCCCGAGCGCGCCGCCATGCAAACGCGCCTCGCGCTCAACCTCATCCGCCTTTACGCGGTCCTCAGCGCGCCATTCATCCCCGATGCCGCCGCCGCCATGCTGACCGCGATGCAGACGGATGATGACAATTGGCCCGACGATGTGCCCGCCGCCCTCGAAATGCTCGGCCCCAACCACGCCTTCACAACCCCCGATGTGCTCTTTTCCAAGATCACCGACGAGGCCCGCGAAGATTGGCAAACCCGGTTTTCGGGGATACGCACCTAAGCCGCGAAAAGCAAAACGCGCAAGACGGGCCCACCGCCTTGCGCGCTATCTTCACCGAAGTGCCGTCTCAGGCCGTCAGCATCCGGTATAGCTCATCCTTCAGCGCCGCGCGCTTCTTGCGCATCTCGACTTCGGTCAGCTCCTCCACCGGTTCGACCAGCGTTTCGGCCCGGTGAACCGCGCGGTTCAGCGCGTGATATTCCTCGGCCAACTTGGCAAAATGCGCATCCGACTGCTTGAGTTCGCTGATCTTGTCAGCCAGTTGCGGAAATTCTTCCAGCAGTTCGTGGGGGGTGTTGGACATCGCGCATCTCTCCTTCTTGATTGCTCGCCCCTGACCCTAGGCGTCAAGAGCCGACCGATCCTTGATCCGGATCAACACACACGAATTACGCAATCCTCTTGGAGCGTTCTCAGCGCCGCCGTCGCTGTGGCTTGGGGCGGGCGGGCTTGGCGGGTTCGGCCTCGGGCTCTTGCGGCATGCCCAACTGATCGCGCATCACGCGCGGCCGAATCTCTTCCACCGCACCGGGCTTCAACTGACCCAGTTGAAACGGGCCATAGGACAGCCGGATCAGCCGGTTCACCACCAGCCCCACCGCCTCCATCGCGCGCCTGATTTCACGGTTCTTGCCCTCACGAATGGCCACCGTGATCCAGGCATTGGCCCCCTGCTGACGATCAAGACTGACGATCATCGGCTGAAACGCCTCGCCATCCACCACCAACCCTTTGCGCAATGGCTCAAAACTGGCATCCGTGGGCCGTCCATTCACCCGCACCCGGTAACGGCGCAGCCAGCCGGTCGAGGGCAGTTCAAGCTTGCGCTTCAACTCGCCGTCATTGGTCAAGAGCAGCAGCCCTTCGGAATTAAGGTCAAGCCGACCCACACTCATCACGCGCGGCATGTCCTCGGGAAGATCGTCATAGATCGTGCGGCGCCCCTTCTCGTCGCGCGTCGTCGTCACAAGGCCCGTGGGCTTGTGATACAGCCAAAGCCGCGCCGGCTCTGCTGCCTCAAGCGCGCGCCCGTTCACCACCACCTTGTCAGCGGGGGTGACATTAAGCGCAGCGCGCAGCACCTTTTGCCCGTTGACCGTGACGCGCCCCTCTTCGATCAATCGCTCAGCCTCGCGGCGGCTGGCAATCCCGGCGCGGGCGATGACTTTGGCGATACGCTCGCCCTCGGGGGGCTTTTTCTCTGGGGTTTTGTTGTTCATGCGCCGCGCATAGCGCAATTGCAGCGCTTGCGAAAGCGTCTTGCACGCGGCACAAGCGGCACATGACATTTCGCAGCTATATGGATATCGCTCTCGACGAGGCCCGCGCCGCCGCCGCGCGGGGAGAGGTGCCAGTGGGCGCGGTCATCGTCACCCCGTCAGGTGCCATTGCGGCACGTGCAGGCAATCGCACCCGCGAATTGAGCGATCCAACTGCCCATGCCGAAATACTGGCTATTCGCGCCGCCTGCGCCGCCCTTGGCTCGGAACGTCTGCCGGGGCATGATCTCTACGTGACACTCGAGCCCTGCGCCATGTGCGCCAGTGCCATCGCAGCCACCCGCATTGCCCGGCTCTATTACGGTGCCGCCGATCCGAAATCTGGCGGCGTGGCCATGGGCGCGCGGGTGTTCAGCCATCCGCAATGCCACCATGTGCCCGAAATCTATGACGGCATCGCCGCGACAGAGGCCGAGACCCTGCTCAAGACCTTCTTTCGCGACCGCCGCAGCGGCTCAGAATAGCGACAGACCGTCACCCAGAAACGGATGCCGCGCCACAATCGGCGTGACAATCGTATCACGCAGAATGGGTTTCAGCTTTTCCGCCAAGGTCGCGGGCATGTCCTGCAAAATCCCCTTGCGGGCCGTCACGCTGATCGTACGTGTCAGAGGGGCCATCGGCAATTCGAACACATCAATCTGATCGGCAAAGCGCCGCGCCCGCATCAGCGCCAAAGGCGTCAGGATCGACCACCCCGCCCCCTGCCCCACAAGGGCCAGAATGGAATGATAGCTGTCCAACTCAAACCGGTGTGGAATACTTAGATTCTGCCGCGCCAGATGGGACGATATCAGCCGCCCCATATAATGCCGCTGCGTGTATTGAATGAGCGGCAGGCGTTTAAGCTGCCGCAAAACATCGCGCTCGGGTCGGATCACGCCACGCGGGGCCACCACAGCAAAGCCTTCGCGCAGCACCGGATGCACCTCTACCCAATCCGCCTCACCGCCCAGTTCCGCCGCAACGATCACGTCTAGCGCGCGCGCATCAAGCTGATCATAAAGATGATGGCTGGCCCCAGTCTCCAGCAGAAACTGACAGCCTTTCAACTCACCCGCCATATGGGTCAAAAGCTGCGGCGTCACATCTGCCTCCAGATCCTCGATCATGCCCAGCCGGAACCGCGTCAGCGTCGACAGATGCGACATCGCCAGCTCTGCCCGCGCCTGCGCCGCCTCGTTGAGAATGGCCAAGGCACGCCGATGCATGATCTCGCCCGCAGGCGTCAGGCGGATGGGCCGCGCGTTGCGCTGCAACAGCGTGGCCCCGACCGCCCCTTCGAGATTGGTCAACTGCTGGCTCACCGCCGAAGGGCTTGCCCCCAACCGCCGCGCCGCAGCGGAAATAGAGCGCTCATCAGCCGCCGCCATGAACACTTCGATCCCCCACAGGGTTATCCGCCCCGGGCTCTCAACCATGTCGGCTTATTTGCCCAGCTTCGACAGTTTGTCCTGCAATTCGGCGAGCTGTTTCTTGATGTCATCCAGCCCCTCCTTGCTCTCACCTGCGGGCGTTTCGGACTGGGGCGCACTTGTGCCCATGCCCTTGAACCCACCTGTCATCGCTTTCATAAAGGCCTCTTGCTGCGCGCGCATCGCCTCCATGCCCGGCATCGAAGCCAGAGGATTCGCCTTGGTCATATTCTCAAGGATCTTGGATTGCCCGTCGCGCAGCATCTCGAAACTGGCGGCAAGGAACTCGGGCACAACGCTGGTCGCCTGCGTGGTATAGCTGCGCACCAGATCATTCAGCACATTGATCGGCAGCACGCTTTCACCCCGGCTTTCGTGTTCGGCAATGATCTGAAGAAGGTATTGCCGCGTCAGATCATCCCCGGATTTGAGGTCGATGATCTGCACCTCACGCCCTTCCCGGATGAATTCCGAGATATCCTCAAGGGTCACGTAATCGGATGTCTCGGTATTGTAGAGCCGCCTGCTGGCGTAGCGTTTGATCAGCAGCGGTTTTTTGGAGTCGGCCAAGGGGTATCCTCCCGGAGAATGCAGCGCTGCAGCACAGCTTAGACACAAGCGCCACAAAAAGAAAGGGCGAGCCGCATGGCTCGCCCTTCGCAGTCCATACCCCTCAAGGGAGGGGATCAGGGTATGGGTCTGCTAACCTTACTTGGCCGCTGCGGTTGCCTTCTGGGTCGCTGCGGTCACGTCGTCTGCGGCTTTCTTGACAACCTTGGTGGCGTCTTCCTGCATGGTCTTGCCAGCAGCAAGCATCAGCTCAACGGTTTCCATCTGAACTTTCTTCGCCACTTCGGCAAAGGCTGCCATGTTTTCGGCGGCCACTTCGGCATTGGCCGATGCGAAATCGGTCATCGCCTTGGCGTAATCAGCGGGCTCAGCTTTGGCTTTGGACATTTCGCTCAGCTTGGCGAGCGTGTCTTTGGTCCACTTGTTCGAAATCTCTGCCGACTTCTCGGCAGCGGTCAGAGCCACACCCGAGAGCTTCTCGCTCAGGGTTGCTTGGTTCTTGAACGCGTCTTCCAGAGCTTTGGTGTCAACCGGGAATGTGCCCATGACATCTTTGAACATCGCGGTGAAATCTTGTGCTTTTGCCATTGGTTCGGTCCTTTCGGCTAGGGCGGATCAGTCCGCCGGTTCTGTAACTGCACTTAGATATACATGCTGCACTGCAGCATTTCAAGCTTTTTCTGCACTGCAGCATTTTCACCGGGAGCTTAATAAAAAAGCGTAAAAGATCAAAGCGTTGCCTTTTTACGCACATAGGTGCCAGGGGCCGGGGCCAATGCCGGATGCTCCGAATCGCCCGGTTCACGTGCCGAAATCATCTTGCCAGATCGCTTGGCCAACCACGATTCCCACCGCGGCCACCACGATCCGGCGGTATATTCCGCCCCTTCCATCCACGCCTCGGCATCGGCGCTCAGATCCGGATTGGTGTAATGGCCATACTTCTTCTTGGTGGGCGGATTTACAATTCCGGCGATATGGCCCGACTCCGAAACAATGAATGTCCGGTCCTTGGCCCCAGTCTGCTGGAACCCGCGATAGCAATCTTTCCACGCGGCGATGTGATCGGTCTCGCAGGTGATCGACATCAGCGGCACTTTGACATCGCGGATATGCAACCGCTCGCCGCAAATCTCGAATCCATCGGTCACAAAGTGGTTGCCCTGACACAGACCACGCAAATATTGCACCGTCATCTTGCCCGGCAGGTTCGCCCCATCGCCATTCCAATACAGCAGATCAAACGCGGGCGGGGCCTCGCCCATCATATAGCTGCGCACGGCGGGCTGATAAATCAGATCACGCGACCGCAGAAAAGACATGGTCCGCCCCATGATAAAGGATCGCAGCACGCCCTGCTGTGTCACCTCATCCTCGATCCCGTCGATGAAATCATCCTGCAGGAAGGGCGTAAATTCCCCCTGCTCCGAAAAATCCGTGAGCGCGGTAAAGAACGTCGCGGACTTGACCGACTTATCCCCGCGCTTGGCCATCAACGCCAGAGTCATATGCAGGGTGGTGCCCGCGATGCAGTAGCCGACGGCGTTCACCTCTTTTTGGCCCGTGATCGCCTTGGCCTCGCGAATCGCAGTCAGAAAGCCCTCTTCGATATAATCTTCCATGCCCACCTCGGCATGGCTCGTATCGGCATTCACCCAACTCACGACAAACAGCGTGTAACCCTGATCAACCACCCATTTGATCATGCTGTTGTCAGGCTTGAGATCGAGAATATAGAATTTGTTGATCCACGGCGGAAAGATCACAACCGGAATCTCATGCACCTGCTCGGTCGTGGGGCTGTATTGGATCAGCTCCATCATGCGGTTGCGGTAAACAACCTCGCCCTGCGTGGTGCCGATATTCTCGCCCAGCTTGAACGCCTTGTCATCGGCCAGCCGCACCACCAATTCGCCGCTGTTGGCCTCTAGGTCCGCGATCAGGTTTTCCAGCCCCTTGACCAGGCTTTCGCCCTCAGTCGCCACGGCCCGTTCCAGGGCATCGGGATTGGTGCCCAGAAAATTGGTGGGCGACATCATGTCGATGATCTGATGCGCGAAATAGTCCAGCCGCCGCTTGTCCTTAGGCGGCAGGTCCTCGACATCGCCCACCGCATTTTCGATGGCCTGTGCGTTCAGCGCGTATTGCTGTTTGATGTAACGGAAATAGGGGTGCGTGTTCCACAGCGGGTTGGAAAACCGCTTGTCGCCCGCCAAGGGATCGGGCTCTGCTTCCTCTGCCACCGGTTCGCCCCGCAGCATGACCTGCTGCGCCTCTAGAAAATGGCGCACCGACTTGCCCCAATATTCCAGCTGCTGCTCATAGATCTTGCCGGGATTCTCAACCGCCTCGGCCCAATAGGATTTTGCCGCCTTGGCAAAAAGCTCTTGATTGGGGCCGTTCAAAGTGGGGTTGGCAGGATTACGCGCAGCAAGTGCTTGAATCAGCCGCTGAGAAAGCTGCTCGACCTTGGCAAGGTTCTCGTTGAGTTTTTCCAGATTCTGCCCTGCGACATCGTCTTGCGTTGCCATTTTGACTATTTCCCCTTAACATTTTCTGCTATGCAGCATAGCGTCATATTGATCGGAGGGGATCATACGACGAGCAAACCGGGCCACCCGCCCGAACAGGAGACGAACATGCGCTACATGGCCACATACGACCTGATGGAATCCCTCCGAAATACCAATCAATGGCTGGGTGCCTCCGCCCTCTCACTCGCATCCTATCCGCTTTTCAGTATGGTGCCAAACCCTGCTTTGCAATGGATGGCAGCTTGGGGTGAAGTAACAGAACGCAGCTTCAAGCGTATGGTGTCCAAGCCTGACTGGGGCATTCGCACCTTTACCCATGAGGATGGCCGCGATCACCTCGTGAACATTGAAACCGTCGTTTCGCGCCCTTTTGGCGATCTCATCCACTTCAACGTCTCGGGCCGCCCGGAACAACCGCGCAAGATCTTGCTGGTCGCGCCGATGTCGGGCCATTACGCCACGCTTCTGCGCTCGACGGTGAAATCGCTCATCGTGAATTGCGAGGTCTATGTCACCGACTGGCATAACGCGCGCGATATTCCCGTGTCCGAAGGCAAATTCGATATCGAGGATTACACCCTCTATCTTGTCGATTTCATGAAGGCACTGGGCCCAGACGTCAATGTGATCGCCGTCTGCCAGCCCGCGCCGCTGACACTGGCCGCCACCGCCTATCTGGCGGAACTGGACCCAGACGCACAGCCCAGCACGCTGACCTTGATCGGCGGGCCGATCAACCCCGATGCCACCCCAACCGATGTGACAGACTTTGGCCGCCGCGTCACCATGGGCCAGCTAGAGGAAACCATGATCCAACGGGTCGGGTTCAAGTATAAAGGCGTCGGCCGTCAGGTGTATCCTGGCCTGCTGCAACTTGCCTCGTTCATGTCAATGAATGCCGAACGCCACTCCACGGCCTTTTCGGATCAGATCATGCGTGTCGCGGGCGGCGAAGCCTCTGACAACGACGCCCACAACCGCTTTTACGATGAATATCTGGCCGTCATGGACATGACCGCCGAATTCTACCTCTCCACGGTAGAGCGTATTTTCAAAGGCTTGGAAATCGCGCAAAACCGGTTTGTCGTGAACGGGCACAAGGTGGATTTGGGCAAGATCACCCGCGTCGCCGTCAAGACCGTCGAAGGCGGCAAGGATGACATCTCGGCCCCCGGTCAATGCGTCGCGGCGCTGGATCTGTGCACCGGCCTGCCCGACAGCCTCAAGGCCAGCTATCTGGAACCCGAGGCCGGGCATTACGGCATCTTCGCGGGCCGCTCCTGGCGCAACAACATCCGGCCCTTGGTGCTCGATTTCATCGACGCCAACGCGCGCAAAGATCCCAAGCCGGCGAATAAGAACGCCCGCGCAACCGGCTAAAACATAAGGCGGCGGGTTCACCCGCCGCCACTTTCCTCACGCATCCACCCGCCGTTGCAGCACCAGCGGCTGCCGCAGCCACCCTCGCAACGCCGCCGTCGTCGTCTCGGGCTGCTCCAGCACCGGCAAATGCCCCGCCCCCGGCACCACCACCAGATTGGCATAGGGGATGAGATCGGCCATGAACCGATGCCGTTTGACCGGCGTCAGCCCATCCTCTTCTCCGCACAGCACCAGCACCGGCACCTGACACCGCCGCAGCACCGCCTGATAATCGCGCCGGCGCTGCAACGCCCGCGTCTGCCGGATAATCACCTCCGGCCCAATCGCCTCGGCCATCCGCACCACCTCGGCCATCACCTCCGCCCGCCGTGGCCCGGATGCCAGATACTCTGGCCGCAGCAACATTTGCGCCGCCGCGGCCACCGCCCCGGTTCTCAGCTTGATGATGAACGGCTCATAGGCCGTGGCCGATTGCGGCGTCTCGGCCAGCGCATTGGTATCCATCAGCGCCAGCCGCGTCACACGATCCGGCGCGCGGCGTAAAATCTCCATCGCCACGATCCCACCCATCGACAACCCCGCAAGCGCAAACCGGCGCGGCAGCACATCAAGCAGGTCCGAAGCGATTTCCTCGATCCGGTCCCCGCCCGTGATTGGCGCAACGGTCACGGCCATATCCGGGCTCAACGCGGTTATCTGCGGCGCGAAAAGCCGTGCGTCGCACATCATTCCGGGCAAGAACACGACTGGTTCACTGCTCATCCGTCATCCTTGTCTCTGACCCGTCACATATGGAAACACACTGACGCCAGCATGACACCAGATAGGCACCCCCGACAAGGGGCTCACCCGCTCACCTCTGCCACGGTCGCGCCAATCAGCGCCAAACACTCTGGATCGGAAAACCGGTGATCCGCTCCCTTGACCAGACACAGCCGCATATCCGGCCCCGTGGCATGGTCCAACAGCCGCATAGCCACCGACATATCCACATCCCTATCGCAGGTGCCTTGCAGAAATCGAACCGGAAAGGGCAAATTGAGCGGGCTGCGCAACACCAGATTGTTGCGCCCCTCCTCGATCAGCCGCCTTGTGACAATATAGGGCTCGCCATAGTCTGACGGCAACGCAACCTGCCCGTCTTCGATCAGCGCATGCCGTTGGTCGGCGTCAAAACTGCCCCACATTCCGTCTTCTGTGAAATCGGGCGCGGCGGCAATTGTGACCAAGCCTGCAACCCGCTCTGGCATCGCCCGCGCCAGCAAAAGCGAAATCCAGCCCCCCATAGAGGACCCGACCAGAATTTGTGGCCCCTCCGTCAGGGCTTCGATGACCGCCCGCGCATCCGTCGCCCAATCGCCAATCGCGCCGTCTTCGAAACGGCCTGAGGATTGCCCATGCCCGGAATAGTCAAACCGCAGGAAGGCCCGCCCCTTTGCGCGCGCCCAGTCTTCCAACCACAGCGCCTTGGTGCCCTGCATGTCCGACTTGAACCCACCAAGGAACACCACACCCGGACCGCTCCCTGCGCTCCGGTGATAGGCCAGATTGCGGCCCTCTGGACCAGCCAAATAGTCAGGGTCCGCCATCGCGCCCTCCGTTTCTGCAACGGCACAATCATGCACGCTGCAACACAGAGGCGCAAACCGGAATTACCGCAGGCGTGGCACCCGGGATCAGCCGCCGATATAGGCGCCGCGACGTGGCCGGTAGAACACTTTTTGATTGTGGAGCCGCCCCAGCAGATCGTGGATCTTGCGCAGGGTCTCATCCGCGCAGGCCAATCCGTCGGCCATACGGTCAGGTTGTGTCGTTAGATCCGCCTTGGTCTTGAGCAAGGCACTTTCGATCAGCTCCATGTCTGCGACCGACAACTCAAAATTCGAATTATACTTCGGCATGTCAGGCCCCCTTCTGGTTGCGCACGCAAGAATCTTGCGTGTCCGATATACGGCATTTAGGGCCTCATATCCGACATGTCCATAGATTTTTTCTGCACTGCGACAAAAGGAGAAACGTATGCTTTTGCATGCAAAATTCCGTGCGAAAAAGCCCTCCTATTGACCTTGCCCGCCTGAACGGGCATGTGACGCGTATCAAACCCGCAACCGGGCGTTCCGTGGGCGCCAAACCGACGAGGAGCCAAGAAAATGGCCCAGATTTCCCTCAGCTTTCCCGATGGCAATGCGCGCGAATACAGCGCAGGCGTAACCCCCGCAGAGGTGGCCGCCAGCATCTCGCCGTCACTGGCCAAGCGCGCCATTTCCGCCCATGTGGACGGCGCACATTGGGACCTGCAATGGCCCATTGATCGCGACGCAGCCATCAGCATCAACACGATCAAGGATGACGCGCCCGCGCTCGAACTCATCCGCCACGACCTTGCCCATATCATGGCCCGCGCGGTGCAGGAAATCTGGCCAGATGTGAAGGTCACGATCGGTCCGGTCATCGCGAATGGCTGGTATTACGATTTTGACCGCACAGCCCCCTTCACCCCCGAAGATCTCGGCCTCATCGAGAAAAAGATGAAAGAGATCATCAACCTGCGTGATCCGGTGCGCACCGAAATCTGGGAGCGCGAACGCGCGATCCAGCATTACCGCGACACAGGTGAGCCCTATAAGGTCGAGTTGATCGAGGCGATCCCCGGCTCTGAACCGCTGCGCATGTATTGGCACGGCGACTGGCAGGATCTCTGCCGGGGTCCGCATTTGCAAAACACCGGGCAGGTGCCCGCCGACGCCTTCAAACTCATGAGCGTGGCCGGCGCCTATTGGCGTGGCGACAGCACCCGGCCAATGCTGCAACGCATCTATGGTGTCGCGTTCCAGAACCGCGACGCACTCAAGGATTACCTGAACTTCCTTGAAGAGGCCGACCGCCGCGACCACCGCAAATTGGGCCGCGAAATGGACCTTTTCCACATGCAGGAAGAGGCCCCCGGTCAGGTGTTTTGGCACCCCAACGGCTGGACCGTCTACACCACGCTTCAGGATTACATGCGCCGCCAGCAACGCCGCGGCGGCTATGTCGAGGTGAACACGCCCCAAGTGGTCGACCGCAAGCTGTGGGAAAGATCCGGCCATTGGGAAAAATATCAGGAAAATATGTTCATCGTCGAAGTCGACGAGGATCACGCCCGCGAAAAAGCCGTGAACGCATTGAAGCCGATGAATTGCCCCTGCCATGTGCAGATTTTCAATCAGGGCCTCAAATCCTACCGCGACCTGCCCCTGCGCATGGCTGAATTCGGCTCGTGCAACCGCTACGAACCCTCGGGTGCGCTGCATGGCATCATGCGCGTGCGGGGCTTCACGCAGGATGACGCGCATATCTTCTGCACCGAGGATCAGATCGAATCGGAAACCGCACGCTTCATCACCTTTCTGTCGGGTATCTACACCGATCTGGGCTTTCCGAATTTCGAAGTTCTCTTTTCCACCCGCCCCGATGTGCGCGCCGGATCAGACGAGGTCTGGGACAAGGCCGAAGCCGCCCTTCTATCCGCCACCCGCGCCGCAGGCATCGAACCCAAGGTTAACCCGGGCGAAGGCGCGTTCTACGGGCCCAAGCTCGAATTCACCCTGACCGATGCCATCGGGCGCAAATGGCAATGCGGCACGCATCAGGTGGATTTCGTTCTGCCCGAACGGCTGGATGCAAATTACATCGGCACCGACGGGGCCAAACACCGTCCCGTGATGCTGCACCGTGCGGTTCTGGGCAGCTTCGAGCGCTTCATCGGTATCCTGATCGAAGAGCACGCAGGCCGCCTGCCCTTCTGGTTGGCCCCCCGTCAGGTGGTGGTCGCCTCCATCGTGTCTGAGGCCGACGACTACGTTACAAAAGTCGCCCAAAACCTTACAGACCTTAACATCCGCGCCGAGGCCGACACCCGCAACGAAAAGATCAATTACAAGGTCCGCGAGCATTCCTTGGGCAAGGTTCCTGTGATCCTCGCCTGCGGCCCGCGCGAGGTCGAGGATGGCACCGTATCCCTGCGCCGCTTGGGTGAAAAGGACAGCCGCATCGTGCCTTTGGATCAGGTTGCCGCAGAACTGGCACGAGAGGCCACACCGCCTGACCTTTTGTAATATAAGGGAAATTCAGCGCTGCGCCGGATCAGAGGCCACCCGAACCAACCGCGTGAGGCTGCCAAGGCTCTCGCGCTGTTGGCCCTGAGCGTCAAAATTTGACGGGTCCAGCCAAAGCGTAAAGGCCTCTTTCAACGCAGGCCATTCGGCGTCAATCGCGGCAAACCACGCCGTGTCGCGATTGCGCCCCTTGACCACCGTCGCCTGCCGGAAAACCCCCTCGTAACTCAGCCCAAACCTCTGCGCCGCCCGTCGCGAAGGCATGTTAAGCGCATCGCATTTCCATTCGAACCGGCGATAGCCCGCTTCAAAAGCCCATTGAATCAAAAGGAAAATCGCCTCGGTTGCGGCACGGGTGCGCTGAAGAGAGGCGGCAAAATTGATATGCCCCACCTCAATTGTGCCCGCCTGCGGCGTGATCCGCAAATAGCTGGCAACGCCCCCCAAATGCCCGCTGTCGAGGTCGGTAATGGCATAAAACAGCGGATCACTCCCCGCCGCCATCTCCCGCGCCCACCGGTGCAACTGCGCCGAGGACGAAAACGGCCCATAGGGCAGATAGTCCCAAATTGCATCATCCACCGAAAACGCGCGGTGCAGATCTGCCGCGTGGCGATCCGAATCCAGCCTGTCCAACCGTGCATATCGCCCAACAAGCGGCGCACCATCCGGCGCGGGCGGCGGGGTCCAATTCACCAGCTTTGGCCCAACTGGCCTATTTTGCGTCATTTTTTCGGGCCTTGCACAGTTCCTTGGCGCGACATTGCCCGAATATCACGCCAAGGGAAAGCCCCGCCTAGTCTTGTGGAATGATCCGCAATCCCAGCTCCATCAACTGATCCGAGGTTGGATCAGAGGGCGCATTCATCATCAGGTCTTCGGCCCGCTGGTTCATCGGGAACATGATAACCTCACGGATATTCGACGTACCCGCCAGCAACATCACGATCCGGTCAATGCCCGCAGCACAGCCGCCATGCGGCGGGGCGCCGTATTGAAACGCGTTGACCATCCCGCCAAACCGCTTGCGCACCTCTTCCTCGCCATACCCCGCCAGCTCAAATGCCTTGATCATGATGTCGAGCTTGTGGTTTCGGATCGCGCCCGACACCAGCTCATAGCCGTTGCAGGCCAGATCATATTGATATCCCAAGACTTTGAGAGGATCACCGCTCAGCGCGTCAATCCCACCCTGCGGCATCGAAAACGGGTTATGCGAGAAATCGACCTTGCCGGTGGTCTCATCGGCCTCATACATCGGGAAATCGACGATCCAGGCAAAGGCAAAGCGGTTCTGATCCGTCAGCCCCAATTCATCGCCAATCACCGTGCGCGCCTTGCCCGCCACCCGCTCGAAGGCCTGCGGCTTGCCGCCAAGGAAAAACGCGGCATCGCCCACACCAAGCCCAAGCTGCTGGCGGATCGCTTCGGTGCGTTCCGGGCCGATATTCTTGGCAAGGGGGCCTGCGGCCTCCATCGCGCCATCGGCCTCGCGCCAGAAAATATACCCCATCCCCGGCAGGCCCTCTTTCTGGGCAAAGGCGTTCATGCGGTCGCAGAACTTGCGGCTGCCGCCCGTGGGCGCGGGAATGGCGCGAATTTCTGTGCCGTCTTGCTCCAACAGTTTGGCGAAGATCGCAAAACCGGACCCCAGGAAATGCTCGGAGACATCCTGCATCTTGATCGGGTTGCGCAGGTCGGGCTTGTCGGTGCCATACCAGAGCGCTGAATCCGCATAGGAAATCTGCGGCCAGGCCTCGGGCGCATCCACCGTCTTGTCGCCACCGAACTCTTGGAACACACCTGCGATCACCGGCGCGATGGTGTCAAAGACATCCTGCTGCTCGACAAAGCTCATCTCAAGGTCGAGTTGGTAGAAATCCGTGGGCGAACGGTCGGCGCGCGGGTCTTCATCCCGGAAACAGGGCGCGATCTGAAAATACTTGTCGAAGCCCGACACCATGATCAGCTGCTTGAACTGCTGCGGTGCCTGTGGCAGCGCATAGAACTTGCCCGGATGCAAACGCGACGGCACCAGAAAGTCGCGCGCGCCTTCAGGGCTGCTGGCCGTAATGATCGGTGTCTGAAACTCGCGGAATCCCTTGTCCCACATGCGACGGCGCATCGCGGCCACCACATCCGAGCGCAGCACCATATTGCGCTGCATCGCCTCACGGCGCAGGTCAAGATAGCGATAGCGCAGACGTGTTTCCTCTGGGTATTCCTGATCGCCGAACACCTGCAGCGGCAATTCAGCGGCAGAGCCCAGAATCTCCATGTCGCGGATGAACACCTCGATCTCGCCAGTCGGGATCTTTGCGTTGATCAACCCAGCATCGCGCGCTTTGACCGCCCCATCGATTCGGATGCAATATTCGCTGCGCAGCTTTTCCACTTGCGCAAAAACCGGGCTATCGGGGTCACAAATGAGCTGAGTTACGCCGTAATGATCGCGCAGGTCGATAAAAAGAACCCCGCCATGATCGCGGATACGGTGCACCCAACCGGCAAGGCGCACATCCGCGCCCACGTCCGTTTTTGTCAGGTCTGCGCAGGAATGGCTGCGATATGCGTGCATGTTGGCTCTCCGGTCCCAAGTCTGGGCTGTCGTTTCGGGTTCGGGCCGATACACCTTGGCGGGGCGGCAAAGTCAAGGGCGTGGGGCCGTGCACGCCGCAAAACCGTTTACACAAAAGGCAATCTGCGCGAAAATACCCGCCACATGAGCAGGCAGGCCCAGAGAACTCGGGCCGAGGGACAAGTTTGGTACGCCGTTGAACTGCGCCGGGTTAGGCGCGCGGACATGGGGTGTGACATGTGGACAAGGGCTCTGGACGGGTTGCTGACCCATCTTTTCAAGCAAGGACATCTAAGCGTGACTTACCCCGACGGGGTCACGCGGCACTATGGCGAGCAGGGCGACGGCATTGCGGTGACGCTGCATGATCCCACGTTGCCCCGGCGCATCGTGCTCTCGCCGGATATGGCGGCGGGCGAAGGCTATATGGATGGGACGCTGACGATCGCGGGCGATGATCTTTACGGCTTTCTCAGCCTCGCGATCACCAATATCGCGGCGCAGGGGCAGCCATGGTTCCGGCGTCCTATGGAAACGCTGCGCTGGCTCAAGCGGCGTCTGGATCAGTTCAACCCGGCGGCGCGGTCGCGCGCCAATGTAGCGCATCATTACGATCTGTCTGGCGCGCTATACGATCTCTTTCTCGATGCCGACCGGCAGTATTCCTGCGCCTATTTCGCCCGCCCCGACATGACACTGGAAGAGGCGCAGGCCGCCAAAAAGGCGCATATCGCCGCCAAGCTGCTGATCCGTCCGGGCATGCGCGTGCTCGACATCGGCTGTGGCTGGGGCGGCATGGGGTTGACGCTTGCGCGCGATTTTGGCGCGCAGGTGACGGGCGTGACCCTATCGCAGGAACAGCATGCGGTGGCCAATCAGCGTGCGCAACAGGCGGGGCTGGCGGACAAGGTGCGGTTCCACCTCATGGATTACCGCGATGTGAAGGGGCAGTTTGACCGCATCGTATCCGTGGGCATGTTCGAGCATGTGGGCGTGCCCCATTACGATGCCTATTTCGCCACGGTTCAACGGCTGCTGGCCCCCGATGGCATAGCTCTTATCCATACCATCGGGCGGGCGGGGCCGCCGGGTGCAACAAGCCCCTGGATCACGAAATACATCTTTCCGGGGGGCTATTGCCCGGCCATGTCCGAGGCGGTGGCCGCCGTGGAACGGCACGGGCTGGTGACGACGGATGTTGAGGTGTGGCGCCTGCACTATGCGGAAACGCTGCGCCATTGGCGCGACCGGTTCGAGGCAAATCTCGACAAAGTCCGCACGCTCTATGATGAGCGCTTTTGTCGGATGTGGCGCTATTACCTGATCGCCAGCGAGCTTACCTTTCGCCTTAACAATCAGGTGGTGTTCCAGTTCCAACTGACACCGAAACAGGATGCCGTGCCACTGACCCGCGATTACCTATACAGCAACAGGGCTAACGGCCTGCGACACGCTGCCGAATAGGCCCTATCAGGCAGGAACAGGCGCAAGCGCACGGGCGAACCGCGCCTTCCACAGCGCCTCTTCATATTCGCCCCAGGCCGTGCTGTCATAGACCACGCCGCCCCCCACGTTGAGGGTTGCGCGCCCATCCTCGAGCATCAGCGTGCGAATGGCCACATTGAATTCGGCCCGTCCATCCGGTGCGGCCCAACCGATAGCGCCGCAATAGATATCGCGGGCGTGGTGCTCCAACTCGGCCAAGATTTGCATCGCGCGCAGTTTCGGCGCGCCAGTGATCGAGCCACAGGGAAAAAGCGCGCGCAAAATATCCGACAGTCCCATATCGGGCATGAGATCAGCGGTGATGAGCGAGGTCATCTGATGCAGCGTCTCATAGGTCTCGACCGAGAATAGCTCGGGCACGCGCACGCTGCCGGGCAGGCTGACCCGGCTGATGTCATTGCGCAATAGGTCCACGATCATCAGGTTTTCGGCGCGGTTTTTGGCGTCCGATTGCAGGAAAAACCGACGCCGCGCATCCTCGGCCGCGTCGGTGCTGCGGGGCTGCGTGCCCTTCATGGGCCGGGTTTCGATCCGCCCATCGGCATGGGTGCGAAAGAACAACTCGGGCGAACGCGACAGGATCGCGGGCAGGCCTGCCGCCTCGATCAACGCGCCATACCGCACCGGTTGAATGGCGCAGAGCGCGGCATAAAGCGCCTGCGGCGTGCCTTGGGCCGTCATGCGCAGCGGAAAGGTCAAATTGGCCTGATAGATATCACCCGCACAGATATACTCATGCACCGCCTGAAAGGCCCGCGCATAGCGGGCCTGATCCCAGTCAGGCACCAGATCGCCAAGCGAGGCCTGCCCCGCCTTGAGCGGCGCGGCTTTGATGGGGGCGGCATAGGTTCCAAATTGCAACAGCGGCAAACGACGGGATGCGGGCATGGACGAGGCCAACCGTGGCTCCAGCGCATGACCAAGTTCATAACTTGCAAAGCCCGCCAGCCAAAAGCCCTCTGCCCGCGCCTCGTCAAGCACTGCAAGTGCGGCGGGCACCTCTTCGGGCGTCTGCGCCACGATCAGGCGTTCGGGCTGAGCAAACTGGCAGGCGTCGGTGTTGGGCCCATGATCGAAACGAATCTGCACGTCGCATCCTCTTGGCAAGTGGGATGTATTTAGGCGCGTGATCCACAAAGCACACCCTTAAATACGTCGGTTTGAACCAGTTTTGCGGTCACAGGCGCCCTTGGCTGCGCTTCAAGTCGGGGAAACGCTGGATAAAGGCGTTTTCAGGGGGCTCAGCAAGCGCGCAAAAGGGCGGCGGCGGCTTGATCAGTGTCTGGTGTTCTGTCGCACCGGTGCAAGTTGGGCAAGTGTTGATGGACGTCAAGGAGAGCGCGAAAGGCGCGCTCGACCGGGTCTTTCTAAAGGATGCGGCAGAGTTGCCCGAAACCTCCTGAGCATGGCACGGGTTTGCCCCTTGCACCCCGGCCCGTGATGGCTATAACCCCACCAATTTGCGCAGGTGGGCCAGCCCCTGCTGCCCTTCCAGCTGCCCGGGGACCGATATGCCGAAAAGAACCGATATTTCATCCATCATGATCATCGGAGCGGGGCCAATCATCATCGGACAGGCCTGTGAATTCGACTATTCCGGCGCTCAGGCCTGCAAGGCATTACGCGAAGAAGGGTATCGGGTGATCCTCGTCAACTCGAACCCGGCCACGATCATGACCGACCCAGAATTGGCCGATGCGACCTATATCGAGCCGATAACCCCCGAAGTGGTCGCCCGTATCATCGAAAAGGAACGCCCCGACGCGCTCTTGCCAACGATGGGTGGGCAAACCGGGTTGAACACCGCCCTTGCGGTGGCGGATATGGGCGTGCTCGAAAAATTCGGCGTGGAACTGATCGGGGCCAACCGTCAGGCCATTGAAATGGCCGAAGATCGCAAGCTTTTCCGCGAGGCGATGGACCGGCTCGGGATCGAGAATCCCAAGGCGACCATTGCCAACAACATGGATGAATGTATGGCGGCGATTGATTACGTCGGCCTGCCCGCGATCATCCGCCCCGCCTTTACCCTTGGTGGCACCGGCGGCGGCGTGGCGTATAATCGCGACGATTATATCCACTTCTGCAAGACCGGCCTTGATGCCTCCCCCGTAAGCCAGATCCTGATCGACGAAAGCCTTCTGGGATGGAAGGAATTCGAGATGGAGGTGGTCCGCGACAAGGCGGACAACGCAATCATCGTCTGTGCTATCGAAAACATCGACCCGATGGGTGTGCATACGGGCGATTCGATCACCGTGGCCCCTGCGCTGACCCTCACCGACAAGGAATACCAGATCATGCGCAACGGCAGCATTGCCGTGCTGCGCGAGATCGGGGTGGAAACCGGCGGCTCCAACGTGCAATGGGCGGTGAACCCCGAAGATGGCCGCATGGTGGTGATCGAGATGAACCCGCGCGTGTCGCGGTCGTCGGCGCTGGCAAGCAAGGCCACGGGATTTCCGATTGCCAAAATCGCGGCCAAACTGGCGGTAGGCTATACGCTCGATGAGTTGGACAATGACATCACCAAGGTGACACCGGCCAGCTTCGAGCCGACCATCGACTATGTCGTCACCAAGATTCCGCGCTTTGCCTTTGAAAAATTCCCCGGTGCCAAGCCGCATCTGACCACCGCGATGAAATCGGTGGGCGAAGCGATGGCGATTGGGCGCACCATCCACGAGAGCCTGCAAAAGGCGTTGGCGTCGATGGAAACCGGCCTCACCGGCTTTGACGAGGTCGAGATCGAGGGGGCCCCTGACAAGGCCGCCGTGATCCGCGCGCTCTCGGTTGCCACCCCAGACCGTATGCGCACCATCGCACAGGCTATGCGCCACGGCCTGAGCGACGACGAAATCAACGCCGCAACCGCGTTCGATCCGTGGTTCCTTGCCCGTATCCGAGAGATCGTTGACGCCGAAGAGCGCATCCGGCGCGACGGCCTGCCGCTGACTGAGAATGGCCTACGCCAGCTTAAGATGCTGGGCTTTACCGATGCACGTCTGGCCAAGCTGACGGGTCGCGATGAAGGTCAGGTGCGCCGTGCCCGCGTCAATTTGGGGGTGCGTGCCGTGTTCAAGCGGATCGACACATGCGCCGCCGAGTTTGAGGCACAGACGCCCTACATGTATTCCACCTACGAGGCCCCGATGATGGGCGAGGTCGAATGCGAGGCGCGCCCATCCGGCGCCAAAAAGGTGGTCATTCTGGGGGGCGGCCCCAACCGGATCGGTCAGGGGATCGAGTTCGACTATTGCTGCTGCCATGCCTGCTTTGCCCTGTCCAAGACCGGGTATGAGACAATCATGATCAACTGCAACCCCGAGACAGTCTCGACCGACTATGACACGTCAGACCGCCTCTATTTCGAGCCTCTGACGTTCGAGCATGTGATGGAAATCCTGACCAAAGAGCAGGAAAACGGCACGCTTCATGGGGTCATCGTGCAGTTTGGCGGGCAAACGCCGCTCAAACTTGCCCGTGCGCTTGAAGCTGAGGGAATTCCAATCCTTGGCACCACCCCCGACGCGATTGATCTGGCCGAAGACCGGGAACGGTTTCAGACGCTTGTCACCAAACTTGGCCTCAAACAGCCGCATAATGGCATCGCCAGCACCGGGGCGCAGGCCCTTGCGATTGCCGAAGACATCGGTTTTCCATTGGTCATCCGCCCCTCCTATGTCTTGGGTGGCCGCGCAATGGAGATCGTGCGCGACATGGCGCATCTGGAACGCTACATCAACGAGGCGGTCGTGGTGTCGGGCGATAGCCCCGTGCTGCTCGACAGCTATCTCTCTGGTGCCATCGAATGTGACGTAGACGCGCTCTGCGATGGCAGCCGCGTTCATGTGGCGGGCATCATGCAACATATCGAAGAAGCGGGCGTGCATTCAGGCGACTCCGCCTGCTCATTGCCCCCCTATTCGCTGAGCGATGCAACCATTGCCGAGATCAAGAAGCAGACCGAAGCCCTAGCGCTCGCGCTCAACGTTGTAGGGCTGATGAATGTGCAATTCGCGGTCAAGGGCGACGACATCTATCTGATCGAGGTCAACCCCCGCGCAAGCCGCACCGTGCCTTTCGTGGCCAAGGCGACCGACAGCGCCATTGCATCAATCGCCGCGCGCCTCATGGCGGGTGAAACGCTCGACGCATTTCCCTTCCGCGGCCCCTACCCCAAAGATACCAAGCCCGGCACATTGCCAATGGCCGATCAGATGACGCTGGCTGATCCCAATATGCCGTGGTTCTCTGTCAAAGAGGCGGTTCTTCCCTTTGCCCGCTTCCCCGGTGTGGACACGATCCTTGGTCCGGAAATGCGCTCGACCGGCGAGGTAATGGGCTGGGATGTGTCCTTCCCGCGCGCCTTCCTCAAGGCGCAGATGGGCGCGGGCGTGGACCTTCCTGAAAGCGGGCGTGTGTTCATATCGATCAAGGATATGGACAAGCAACCGCAGATGATCGAAGCGGCACAAGTACTGGTCGACCTTGGGTTCGAGATCATCGCCACGCGCGGCACAGCGGCCTTTTTGTCAGAAGCAGGCATTGCGTGCGAAATCGTGAACAAGGTCTATGAGGGACGCCCCAATATCGTCGATCTGCTCAAGGATGGTCAGATAGCGCTTGTGATGAACACAACCGAAGGCACGCAGGCAGTCGAGGACAGTCGCGAAATCCGCTCGGTCGCGCTTTACGACAAGATCCCCTATTACACGACCATGGCCGGCTCTCATGCCGCCGCCCTTGCTATCAAGGCGCGGCAAGAGGGGGAATTGACGGTGCTACCGTTGCAGGGCGGCACCGCCTGACCCGGCAGGCTTACTATCCTTCAAGACAAGCAAGCGGCGCGCCAATGGCGGGCCGTTTTTTATTGGCGAACGCTCGGGGTCACATTAAGAATGTATATACATTGCATAGGCATTGTGTTACTTTTCGGGCATTTAAGGACGCCGCCACATGGCAGATGGACCACTCAACAAGAAAGACCGCAAGGACAGCCAGCTCATTCTGCGTATCAACGGCAAGGAACGTGATGACTTCATTGCGCTTTGCGAAGCCTTGGATACGAGTGCGGCACGCGAGATCCGCGCTTTCATACGTGGCTTTGTCAAATCCCATGAAACACAGGCGTCGCCCCCAATTCCGACACCTACCATCCCGAATGACATAGCTGAGACCCAAGAGAAAAAGCGCAAAGCCAAACGAGATAAAAAGCGGAAATGACGACCCTCAAATACTGAAACAGCCCATATATAAAGACCTCACAGACCCGCATTCATTCAACTGCAACTCACGACTTCACAGGACAAAATCCATGTCAGATCTCAACGACATCCCCGGCGTCGGCCCCGCTATCGCCCTTGGCCTTGCCAATATCGGCATCACGACCACCGAACACCTGAGCAAAGCCAATGTGGCGACACTCATCCAAGTGCGCGGCATCTCAGAGGCGCGCGCCGAGCGGTTCATCGCCGTGGCCAATATGGTTCTCGCCGCCCCAGAGCTGCCCAAAGCGGCCCCGGTCAATGCAAAAAAGACCGCAGAGACCAAACCATCTGAGGACAAGCCAAAGTCCAAGAAAGGCGGGGGCAAAAAGGATAAGAAGCCCAAGAAAGACAAAAAGAAAGATAAGAAGAAGAAGGGCGACAAATCCGGCTCCGATAAGAAGTCCAAAAAAGGCAAGAAGAAGAAATAGCGCCGAGCTCGTGGACCGAACGGCAGGTTGGAGCGTCAATCTGCCGGTGTCCGATGAGCCAGGCGCATGCCCGCACTTCGAACCTTCGTCCCGATGGGCCACAGACCGACAATGCACAAGACTAGAGGCTGTCCACCGTGATGCGGCAGTCTTTCGCGCTTGGCACGTGGCTGACATCTGTGCCGCAGCCCCTGCTTTCTGGATCACCAGCGACTTCTCCCGCCGCCCGGTGCCTGTGCGGATAGGCGCAAACGCAGTTCTGTACGACCAAGAATGGCGCGCAAGACAGGCGTGGCGCGATACGGCTAAACCTTTGCTCCGCCATGGGAAAGGCGGAGAAGAACACGCGGAATAGACATCCCATTCATCGCAAAAATCTTAGGCGATACCAATACCGCCATTGGCCTCCTAGGGATACTTTGGGGATCGGGAAAAGCAGGCTATAGAAATACACTCTGCTCAGTCGGCTTAGAGACCTTGTGTTAACTATCGTGGGCCAGAGCATTGTTGCGAATTGAAGAATCTCGGTAATTCAGGCAAACATTCCGAATAACAAAGCCCACAACCGGGCGGACCAAACGAGCAAGAGGCGCGGGCTATGAAGCATTGGGTGATGTTGGGTGCGGTTCTGGCACTTGCAGGATGTGGCGGGGGTGATGGCGGTCGTGGGACCAGCGGTGCCACGCCGATGGCCAGCGGCCCGATCAGCTCAGCGTGCATGCAATCCGACCGCAAGGCGCGCTCACGTGCCCTATGCGGCTGCATTCAGGCCGTTGCCAATGATACACTCAGCAGTGCTCAGCAACGCCGCGCTGTCCGGTTCTACCGCGACCCGCAAGTGGCGCAAGATATCCGTCAATCCAAACGCCCCGGCGACGAGCGATTTTGGGACGCCTACAGCGCCTATGCGCAACGCGCCGAGCGGGTCTGTCGCTAAGCCCTGCCAATCCAGATCATAACCTAAACAGCATCGCGCCTATGGCTGCGGCCAAAGGCGCTATCGCAACCCCTCAGACTTGGCTTATCAGCCCCGCCAAGAGGCGGCTTAGACCTTGCAATACAACGATAATCACTTTAAAGTTGTATTGTGATTATTGATTTATCCCTTAAATAGTATCTTCAGGCGAAACAATGCTGTGTCGGTTCGTTTCAGACACATTGGAGCCGTGGGATGCCGTTCATTCTGTCGATCGAGGACGTCGGGGGTCCGTCTTTTACTGCCGCGCATTTTGGGGGCAACCTGCTTGCGACACGCGATGTCGTCGGCACCAATGGCACCTTTGCGGACACCGCTGCAACACTCGGAATGGCGCATCTGCGTTATCCCGGTGGCGCATTGACAGAAAATTGCGCCTGCATTTATGAGGCGGATCGTCTGTCAGAGCCGCCGCGCACCACTGACGAACCGGTCCAGACCTCCGTGACCGAGATGTTCAGCTATGCCACCCAAGCGGGCATTGCGCTGACCCTTGTTCTGCCGACCCGTGACTTTCTGACTGATGTCAGCGATGAAAATGGCCATCGTTTTGCGGATGTTGACGAGACGGCCGTCCGACAATTCATCGCGGATATCGCCGAGGGCAACTTCGGCACTGCACCCGTCATTCAGGCCTTTGAAATCGGCAATGAATATTGGGGCAGCGGTGAGATGAACACTGTCGAATATGGGCGTCTGGCCTCTGAAATGGCGCTGATCGTCGAGGAAGAGATGTCACGGCATCCCGCAAGCCCGCAATTTGCGGATACTGATATTCTCGTGCAGATGGGAACGAACCACGGGGTATCGGACTTGTCCGGCCTCTTTGACGGCACAGGCTCAGAACAGCTTGCCGCTGCGAACCAGATGTTTGGCCTGTCCCTGTCCGAGGAGGGATACATCTACTCGTCCGGCGAGGTCGCATGGTCCAAGGTGAACAACGCAATCCTCATGGACCAGTTCGATACCGACGCAGAGCGCGCGGCAGTGGATGGGATCGTCGCACATATCTACTCGCGCGGTGAGGATGTACCGGGTAGCCGCTACTTTGAATTATCCCAAATCGGGGATACCTGGCTCGAGGAAATGCCAGACCTCAAGGTCTATGCCACAGAGTGGAACCTCAAGCGCACGGTCGGGGACACCCGTGAAGAAGAATTTGGCCTGAAACAGGCCCATGAAATGCTCAACATCGTCGAAGCGTTTCATTGGGGCGGGGTTGATGCCGCGCATGCCTGGGCGCTTCAGCTGAACAGCCGCACCGCCCTAGCCGAGGTTGAGGGAGACGCCGAAATGCGCGTCGCCGGAGAGATGTTTCGGCTGATGAACGAGGTTCTTCCGGGCACACGACCCCTGGCGCTTGTTGGCAGCGCAGGACGAGAAACCGAATTGCAAGGCACCACTGCCGATGTGCACAGCTTTTATGCCCAAGACCGGCTCGTGACCTTCATCGCCTCAACCTCTGATGGGCAGAGCGAGCAGATTGTCGACTTCAACAATCTGGTGACGCAGAGCGGCGAGGTCTCAATCACACGGCTCGGCGTGGCCGAGGGGGAAAATCCTACTTTCACATCAGCAGAACCACAGATCACCCACGAAGACGCGAGTGCGCTTTTGGCGGATGGTATTCTGATCGCGGATCTGGCCCCTCGGGAAATCCTGATGATCGAGATGTCCAACCCCACCTATACCGACGCGGTGCGAGAGATCGCAGCACAGGATGTGCCGGCTGATGATCCGGTCCTGCCCATGCTGCCCCCCGAAGCCCCGCCACAAGACCAAAACAACCCACCAGATCAGCAAGCTGAAGATGAGGGCAAAGATGACGGCGGATTCGTGTCCACGTTGCTCGGCGTGCTCCCCCTCTTGTTCTTTGCAGGGTAGCCGATATTGCCCCTCAAGCCTTGAGCCGATATCCCGTGGCCAGCATTCGCCAAGCCGTCAGGCAGATCACGAGGGTCGCCGTAGCGCCCACCGACAGCCCAAGCAGCGGATCGCTGTCCGACACGCCGATCACCCCATAGCGCGCGCCGTCGATCAGGTAGAAAATCGGGTTAAAATGCGTGACCGTGTAGAGCACAGGGGGCAGTGCCTCGACCGAATAAAAGGTGCCCGACAGAAATGCCAGCGGCGTCACGATGAAATTGGTGATCGCCGCCATCTGATCGAATTTATTGGCAAAAATCCCTGCGACAATGCCAATCCCACTCAGAAATGCCGCGCCAAGCAGCACAAAGCAGAGCGCCCACATCGGATGCGCAAGCCCGATCCCAAGAAAAACCCACAGCCCAAGCCAGATCGCAACAGCCACCAGCAGGCCGCGCCCCACGCCCCCCGCAAGATAGCCAAGCACCAACTCCCCCGCTGAGAGCGGCGGCATCAAAGTATCCACAATATTGCCCTGCACCTTCGAGATGACGATGGACGAAGAGGTATTGGCAAATGCGTTCTGAATGACCGTCATCATCAGAATGCCCGGCGCGATAAAGGTGGTAAAAGGCACGCCCATCACATCGCCCCGTGTCGGACCAATGGCGATGCTGAAAATCAGCAGAAAAAGACCCGCCGTCACCAAAGGCGCCATAATGGTCTGTGTCCAAACTGCCATGAAGCGGCGTGTTTCACGCTCTGCCAGCGTGGCCAGCCCCAACCAATTGACGCGCCCGAACCGCCGCGATCCCATTGCCGCCGTGACGGGCGATCCCTCGTGTCGTGCGTGATCTGTCATTTATCGCTCCTTGCCTGCGTGGTCTGGCTCTTTTGGGCGCGTTTCCACCACGATGTGCTGCCTGCCCGCGATTCGATGCCTTGTAACTCACACGCCAGTGACTAGAATAGAGGCTTGATCAGATTTGCAAGGCGGCGGGCCCGGGGCCCGGTCCGCCTTTTGACCGAAGGAAGCCCCGATGTCCTGGAACGACGAACGCGTTGAAATGCTAAAGAAGATGTGGGGAGAAGGTCAGTCCGCGAGCCAGATCGCCAAGGAGTTGGGCGGCGTGACCCGCAATGCGGTGATTGGCAAGGTGCATCGCCTTGGCCTGTCCAATCGCAATGGCACCGGGCCCACAGGGGCCCCTGCCCCCAGCACCCCAGACCCCAAGGCCAAACCCGCTGCGGCCAAGACCGCCGAAGCGCCTGCGCCCAAGCCTGCACCCAAGCCCGCAGCACGGGCCGAGGAACAGCCGGAACCCGCGAATGAACCGGTCGCCGTGGCCCCCATCAGCCGGATCAAGGCGATCATTCCTGCGGGCCAGCCGCTGCCACCGCAGCCTTCGGCCAACGAAATCGACCCCGCAGCCTTGGCCAAGGTCAGCGAGATCGAAAAGAAGGCCAAAAAGCTCACGCTGATGGAATTGACCGAACGCACCTGCAAATGGCCGGTGGGTGATCCCGCCACGCCAGATTTCTGGTTCTGCGGACTGCCGGTTCAATCCGGCAAACCCTATTGCGAGGCGCATGTGGGCGTCGCGTTCCAACCGATGAGCAGCCGCCGCGACCGCAAGCGCTGAGCAGGATGATCCGCGCGGCTACCGGCGCGGACCCAGATCACTCACCGTGTCTACATCGCGCAGGATATCGACCTGCGCGATGCGCGCGCCCGGCAGTGTTTTCATTGTGTCGCTCAAGGCATGTTCGGTTGACCAACGCACGCCATGAAAGAGCGTAGACGGGACAGCCTGAACCCGTTTCAGACCGACAAGCCAATAGCCCCCATCAACCGCAGGGCCAAATACGGCATCGCAGCGTCCAAGCGCTGCAAAGGCACGGGCGATACTTGCCGGGGTGATCCCCGGAACATCCGCACCAATGATGCAGACGGGACCGGGTGGCATACCGCGCAACAGCCGCCCCATCCGGTCGCCCAGATCGCCCGGCCCCTGCGCCACGCGGGGCAAATGATCTGGCCAGACGCCGCTTTTGAAGCCCGCATGGTCAGGAGCCACCGCAAGAACCACCTGCCAACGGGGATCGTCAAGCTGCCGCAAAAGGCGCGCAACCTGATGCCGGAACCACCATGCCGCCGCGACCATGCCGATGTCACGACCCAGACGGGTTTTAACCCGTCCGGGGCGCGGTTCCTTGACCATGACGATCAAATAGCGGCGCATTATTCGAAATAGTCGCGCAAAACACGCCCGTAAATCGCCTTGAGCTGATGGATCTGCGCCACTTCGACCCGCTCATCGACCTGATGCATCGTCTGGCCAACAAGGCCGAACTCCACCACCGGGCAGTGATCCTTGACAAAGCGGGCATCCGAGGTGCCGCCGGTGGTCGAGAGTGTGGGCACCACGCCGGTTTCCGCCGCAACCGCGCGCGCAACCAGGTCCGAGAGCGGCCCCGGCGGGGTCAGGAAACTCTCGCCAGACACCTTGACGCGCATCTCGCCGGTGATCTCGAAATCGCCGCAAACGCGATCCAACTCTGCCTGCATCCATTTGATCAGATCCGTGCTGTGATGGGCGTCATTGAAACGGATATTGACCGTCGCACGGCATTGCGCGGGGATCACATTGGTTGCGGGATTACCTGTGTCGATCGTCACGACTGCGAGGGTCGAGGGATCAAAATGTGCCGTTCCCGTATCAAGCTGGTGCGAGGCCAGCCGATCCATCAAACGCGCCATTGCGGGGAGCGGATTGCGGGCGCGGTGCGGATAGGCGGAATGGCCCTGCACCCCTGTCAGCGTGAACCACGCCGAAAGCGAGCCGCGCCGCCCGATCTTGATCATCTCGCCCATCCGCTCGGGGCAGGTCGGCTCTCCGACAAGACAAGCGGTCATAGCCTCGCCATGGGCGGTCATCCAATCGAGCAGGGCGACCGTGCCATCCACGGCATCGCCCTCCTCATCTCCGGTGATCGCCAAGATAACAGCCCCGTCGGGGGGCGTGTCTCGCACGAAATCCACCGCCGCAGCAGCAAAGGCAGCCACGCCCGATTTCATATCTGTGGCTCCGCGCCCCCAGATCATTCCGTCTTTCTCGACCCCGCCAAAAGGCGGCACTGACCACGCCGCCAGATCCCCCACCGGCACCACATCCGTATGCCCGTTAAAGCCAAAGCTGCGCGCTGCTCCCTTCGGTCCCCACCGGGCAAAGAGATTGGGCACCTCTCCTCGATCCACACGGACACATGAAAATCCGGCATCTGTCAAAACCTGCTCCAGCAGGCGCAGTGCCCCCCCCTCTTCGGGCGTGACCGACGCACAGCGAATGAGGTCGGCCGTCAGCTGGGCGGGATCGAGCGGGGTGTGAGGCATGAAAAGCGTCCTGTGCGGCAGTTTTGTCCGAGGCCTAGCGTGGATCGCGCACAAAGGCAAATCGCGCCGCAACCAAGGCTATCGGGCCACAGATTCCACGCACCTCTAGCCAAAGGCGATTAAACCTTAACAACGCGGGAATTGTTTGCTATCCAAAAGGATATAATAAACCCGAGGCAGGGCAAACATACCACGTCAGGGCCACCAGATCCGCAAAGGACAGACTGGCCCGCGACATTCGAGCAGCACGGCGCAGCACAGGCAAAGTTATGCGCCGTCGCATCCCGGATCGGGCAGTCTGATAGACTGCGCGTGCGCGTGTCGGCGCTGCCTCTACAAGGGGCAGGCAGTGATATGGTGGCAGGCGTCGAACTTCCGATCAATCTGAACGCATCCGCGAATCAGATGGCGCAGACAATCTTTGGTGACGGCGTTCAGGTGGTCAACGCCTCCTACACCGGAGACCGCGATTCGTCGGGCATCTACAGCAATGGCAATGCTATATCCCCCGGCGTGGTGCCAAGCGATAGTGGCGTCCTGTTCTCGACCGGCGATTTGCGCGGCTTCACCAATAGCAACTTCTTTCAATCAAACCTGAGCGCAAGCACAACCACCACATCAAGCGGGCCGAATGGCGTGGCGGATTTCAATGCCGCTGCCGGCGCTCAGACCTTTGACGCCTCATATCTCGATGTGGATTTCATCCCTACCGGCGATGTGATGACCATGCAATTCGTCTTCGCCTCCGAGGAATACCCAGAATTCGCCGTCGGGGCGTTTCAGGATTTCTTTGGCGTTTGGGTCAATGGCAGCCTTGTGCCGCTCAGCGTGGGGGATGGCGATATTGACCCCAACAACCTCAACTCGGGGTCTAACGGCAACCTTTTCATCGACAACACCCAAGATCAGTTCAACACCGAGATGGACGGGTTTACCGTTACTTTGACCCTGACCATCCCAGTCAACTCCGGCGAGGTGAATTCCATCCGCATCGGCATTGCGGATGTGACAGATGCCAACTACGACTCGACCGTTCTGATTGCGGCGGACAGCGTGCAAACCACGCTTGTTGCGATGAATGATACAACCACGCTCTTTCCTGATGGCACCCGCATTCTCGACCTGCTTAGCAATGATGTGAATAACACCGCGGGCACGTTGACGATCACCCATATCAACGGCAAGGCCGTTGTCGCTGGCGGCATCGTCACCCTGAATTCCGGCCAGCAAATCCTCCTGAATGCGGACGGCACTATCGAGATAATCGGTGATGGTGATACCGAAGTTTTCAATTTCACCTACGAGGTCCAAAGCAGCACCGGCCAAACCGATATCGGGTTTGTCACCGTCAATTCGGTGCCCTGCTTTGTCGCAGGCACGATGATCCGCACGCCCAAGGGTGAAGTGCCCGTAGACAGGCTGCAACCCGGCGATCTGGTGGTGACACAAGATGACGGCGCACAGCCCTTGCGCTGGATCGGGCGTCGACGGGTGGCAGCTGTCGGCGATTTCGCCCCTATTCGTATCGCATCGGATACCTTTGGACGGCACCGGGCGCTGTTGCTCTCGCCCTTGCACCGGGTTCTGATCCGCGACTCTCTGGCAGAGTTGCTCTTTGGCGAGCGTGAGGTTCTGATTGCCGCGCGCGATCTGGTCAATGGCCGTTCCGTGCAGAGGATCGAAGGAGGAGAGGTAGAATACGTTCACATCCTTTTTGACCGCCATCAGGTGGTATTTTCCGAGGGCCTGCCAACCGAGAGCTTTTTACCCGGCCCACAAACCACCCGCAGCTTTGAATCCGAGATCGTCGCAGAGATTTGCGCACTTTTCCCGGAAATCGACCCCGAGACCGGCGCAGGCTATAGCCCCGCCGCCCGTCGCATGCTCAAGAGTTATGAGGCGCGACTCTTGGTGGCTCAGGGCGTGGCGGCCTAAAGGATGGGGTGGATCGGGATATCCGATCAGGAGGGCGGGCGGTTCGCCGTGAACGGGCTTGACGCGCCGCAAGCCGTGTCTGCCCCGCCGGATGAAACCGCCTTGCTGACACGTGGCACGTTGATGATCGAAACCCGACTGTCCACCGAAGGGCGGCCGCAAACCCTGCTGGCCTTTCGTCGCAGCCATCCTTGGAGCGGCGGCTTTTCGATCCAGGCGCTACCGGGTGGGGGGATTGTCCTGATCGAGACGCAGGCCGGGGATGTACGCCATGCCACCCTGCCCTATCAGGCCGATGACCGCACGGATACATTGCGCCTGACCTATGCTTGGGATGCTCCCGCCCGGTGGGGGCGGCTGTCGCTTGAGCGCCCGGAAATGGACCGCGTGCACAGCATTGCGCTGCCGCCGCCGCATCCCATGCCGCTTGCGGATCTGCGCACGCTGCTGACCGATCCCAGGCAACGCCAGATGGACCCCGACGTTATCTTTGTCGCCCTGTCAAACCGGATCGAACCCATCGGCCCGATGCCGGGATTGACTGCGAACGTGCCGGTCTGCACGCCAAGCGGCTATGTGCCCGCGGGGCAACTCAAACGCGGGCATCTGATAGATACCGACGAAGGGCAGATTGTCCCTGTGCTTCAGACAGTCTCGCGGCGGGTGCCTGCCATGGGCAGTTTCCGCCCGGTCCGGCTGCGCGCACCCTATTTCGGCCTGCGCCGCGATGTCGTTGTCTCACCACAACAGAGGCTTGTGATCCGGGGGTCCGAAGTGGAATACCTCTTTGGATGCGAGGCCGTTTTGGTTCCAGCGCGGCATCTGATCAACGGGTTTTCGGCGCTCTATGCTCAGACAGGTGATATCGTCAGCTATCATCACGTGCTGTTGCCCGGCCACGAAGAGATCATCGTCGCAGGCACGCGCACAGAGAGCCTCTATATCGGGCGGCTCCGGCGCAATCCTGACCTGTTGGGTGCCAGCGTTCTGGCCGGATTCGACCGTGCCCGCCTGCCAGAACACCCTCGACCAATCTGGCCGGTGCTCAAGCCCTATGAGGCGATCACGCTTGCAATGAACCGCGCGGCTTAGGAGCGGTCCGGGTTGCTCCCTCGTCAAAAAACGCCGGCAATTCGATCCAGACGCGCGCCCCTTTTGGCACGTCAAAATCTATCCCAACACTGCCAGACATCGCTTCGGCCTTGATCCGCGCAAGAGCAAGCCCCATCCCCGCGCCAAAGGTCGTGCCGGTCGCATGGGCCAAGCGTTCAAAGGGCGCAAAGGCCAATGCAGGATCGACCGCACCGAACCCCGGCCCGTTATCCGTCACCGTGATCCGGTGATACCCTGACCGTTCGCCAGCGACCGCGACCTTGACGCAGCCCCCGGCACCGCAATACCGCACACCATTTTCCACCAACTGCGCCAACGCCTCTTGGAAGAGGGTTGCATCCGCAAGAACAAGCGTGCCGGTTTGCTCAGCCAAGATCGTGACATCCCGTTGTGCAGCCTCGTCGCGATAGGCCTCCAAGACCAACTCAACCACATCCGCAACGGCCACCGGCTCCAGCGTCACCGCGGAACGACGTGCCGCGATATCGGCGAAATGCATGGTCTTTTCCACAGTCGCCAAGAGCGTCTCGCCAGATTGCATGATGCGACTGGCAAAATCGGCCTGCTGCGCATCGCCTTTGGTCACGCCATCTTCCCGCAAGAGCTCGGCAAGACCGATGACCGCGTTCAGAGGTGTGCGCATTTCGTGGCTGATGCCCGAGAGCAACACGGTTTTGGCACGGCTTGATTGTTCGGCGTCTTGCCGGGCGCGCTTGATTTCGGTCGAATGCTGCGCCGAAACGATGGCAAAGTAGAAAACCGGATAGACGATGATACTAAACGCGGTCAGCGCAGACATTGGCGCATAAAATCGCACGGCCGTTGCCTGATCAATGATCGGGTTCCAGTCTTCGTGCCAGAAAAACCACGTGGCCCAGAGAATGATCGGCAAGGCCACCATAGCGGCGATGTGAAACCTGTCCCGATAGATCGAGAAGACAGCAAAGGGAAAACCCACCATCGGAACCAGCATGATGTCGATATGCCCATCAACGTGCACGACACAGGCGCCAAGAAAGATCGCGACATTGGTCGATGTCAGCCAGCAGGTATTCACCCAGACCAGCGGCAACTGGTTTTTGAGCACGCGCACAAGGGCAAAGCCGGAAAAGGCGAGCGCCCCGACAAGGAAAACCTCAAGCTCACCACTCAGCCCGGTAAGCACCATCCAGACAGACGTGAACAAAAGCCCAAGCCAGACAAAGGCAAAAGACAACTTGCGACGGCGCGCGCCCGCCTCAAGTCGGCTGTCCATCATGGCCTGTTCTCTCATTGGAACTGCTGCCTCTTCGTCACTTTTCACAACAAACCCTAGCACAGGTCGTGCCATCCCAATCGCGCTTTGCGATATGGTTTCACCCACGCGTTTTTTAGTTTACGCTTTAATACGTTCCCAACGATCATTGTGAAATGGAATTTTACTCCAGGTCCCACGCTCGTTCGCGTCCTTGACACACTGGCAGCCAGTCGCACCCCGATAGATTGCACGAGGCCCTGCTGGCCCCAACGTTCCGCAATCGTAGATAGAGTTTACCTAACGGAATTCCACCCCTGTTGCGCTGCTAGGTCGCAGGCAAAAATTCAGACATGATCAGTCAAAGAACGGGGTCATCTGCGCGACGATCACAGAATTCTCATCCAAGGCACGCTGCATCAACGCCCGCTCCTCGTCCGAGATGTCGTGGCCTTCGGCCTCGCGTTCCGCCAACGTACCGTAACCCGACACATCCAGAGGCGCGCAATCGGCCTGTTTCAGGATCGCCACCGTTTCGCGCACAGCCTCTGCCTCGTCGACGCCCGAGGCATAGATCATCAGCGCAGCGCCCGTCGCCTTGTCCGGCAAACCATCGCCGGTCTTGCGCCCGATTTCGACCAAGAGCGTGTAGACCTGCTGCCGATTGGGTTTCTTTTGCGTGTCGCTCATGTCCGGCTCTCCAACGGCCTTTCGTCGCGCGCAGCCCTGAGCCAAGGCGCACGCAAAGTCAAGCACAGCCGCTTTCCTTCCGTCTTTGCGAGCGTTAGCTTACTGCGGAAACACCAAGGGAGGGAACTGAATGAAACACATCAAAGACATGGTGGCAGAGGCAAACGCAGTGGTCAGCCACGCGCCCGCAGCCGAGATGTTGGATAGGCACGGAACCGATGACGTAATCTTTGTCGATCTGCGCGACCCGCGCGAGTTAGAGCGCGACGGCATGATCCCGGGCGCGTTTCATTGCCCGCGCGGGATGCTGGAATTCTGGATCGACCCCGAAAGCCCCTATGCCAAACCCCAATTCCAAAGCGGCAAGCGGTTTGTGTTCTACTGCGCCTCCGGCTGGCGTTCGGCCCTGTCAGCGCGCACCGCGCAGGACATGGGACTAGAGGGCGTAAGCCATATCAGCGACGGGTTCAAAGGCTGGCAAGCAGCAGGTGGCCCGGTCGGGGAAAAGCCCACCAAGGGCTGATCACGCCTCTTGCATCCGCCGCGCGCATTGCGCAACGTGGCGCGCAATCCAAAGAGGGCGCAAGTCATGTCGAGCAGGATCATTGTCATCGGCGCGGGCATCTGCGGGCTGAGTGCCGCCATCTGGCTGCGCCGCGCGGGCCATGATGTGACCCTGCTCGACAAGGATAGGCCGGGGGCCGGGGCGTCTTTTGGCAATGCCGGGCTCTTGGCGCAATGGGCCATCGTACCAGTCAACACGCCCGGCGTTCTGACGACAGGGCTGAAATACGCCCTCAACCCCAACAAGCCGCTTTTCCTGCAATGGTCCTATTTTCCACGCCTGATCCCGTGGTTGATGAAATTTGCGGCCAACGCCAATGATCGCGATACGCGGCGGATGGTGGCGGGGATCACAGGCATTGTCGCAGACAGCCTCGACCAGCATCTCGCCCTGACGCGGGGCACGCGCGCAGAAAAATGGGTGGCCTCCAGCGATTTCTCCTATGCCTATGAAAGCCGCGCCGATTTTGAGGCAGATGCCTATGGCTGGGCGCTGAAACGTGCAGCAGGCTATATCCCCGAGGTCTTGGAAGGCGGCGCAGTGCAAGAGGCAGAGCCAATTCTTGGTCCCGCCATCCGCTGCCTTGCAACACTCAAGGGGCATGGCCACATCCTCAATCCCGGCGCCTATATGGCCGATCTCGCAGCCGTGTTGCTGGACGAGGGCGGGCACTATGTGCAGGCCGAAGTACAATACATCACCCTGACCGATGGGCGGGTGAGCGCCGTCGAAACAGATCGCGGCACGATGCCCTGCGATGCGGCAGTGTTGGCGGCGGGCATCTGGTCTAAGCCGTTGATGCGAAAACTGGGCCTCAAGGTGCCACTAGAGGCCGAGCGCGGCTATCACCTTCATTTCACGGCCCCCTCTCAGATGCCACGCAATCCGATGATGATCACGACCGGAAAATTCGCGGTCAACCCGATGGCGCATGGGCTGCGCTGCGCGGGCACGGTGGAATTGGGCGGGATCACCAAAGGACCATCGCGCGCGCCCTTGGATCTCATCCGGCGCGGTGCGGCGCGTGCCTTTCCAGACCTGACCTATGAGGGGGTTGAGGAATGGATGGGCTTTCGCCCTTCCACCCCAGACAGCCTGCCGCTTATTGGCGAGATCGGGGGAACGGGCGTACATGCGGCGTTTGGGCATCAACATGTTGGCCTGACAGCCGGGCCCAAGACAGGGCGGATCGTGGCCGACCTTCTCAGCGGCAAGCGCCCGAATATCGACCTTGCACCTTATGACGCAAACAGATTTTCCTGACTGTGCCGCGATCTTTTCAACACTTCGTTGGCGTCACTCGTAGCTGCGCAAGTCTTCGATCACCTTGCCGTCATTGGGCAGGCTACCGGGCGGTACAATCTCGATCCGTCCCTTGAGCTTGAGCGTTTCAATCACTGATCCCGCAAAATGCTCGGCCTCACCGCCCGCAGTCTCGATGCGCACCGTCATCACATCCGCCTCACCTTCGCGGCTGGCAATCACGCGGGCGCGCGCAATACTGTCGTGTCGCGCCACAAGGGCGGCCACCTGTTCGGGACGCACGAACATGCCCTTGATCTTGGTTGTTTGATCGGCACGTCCCATCCAGCCCTTGATACGCAGGTTGGTGCGCCCACAGGGGCTTTCCCCCTCCATCACGGCGCTGAGATCGCCGGTGGCGAAACGGATGAGCGGGTAATCGGGATTAAGCGTCGTCACCACAACTTCGCCCACGTCGCCGGGGGCAACCGGATTGCCGGTGCCGGGCGTCACAATCTCGACGATCACCCCCTCATCCACAATCATCCCCTCCATCGCGGCGCTTTCATAGGCGATATTGCCCAAATCGGCGGTCGCATAGCATTGCAGACAGGCGATACCGCGCGCCGCATACTCCGCGCGCAGCGACGGGAAAAGCGCACCACCACCGACCGCAGCCTTGGTGATCCTGAGGGGCAAACCCATCTCGTCGGCCTTGTCGAGAATGACTTTGAGATAGTCGGGCGTACCGGCGTAGGCGGTAACGCCCACGTCATGCGCGGCGCGCGCCTGCAACTCGGTCTGGCCCGTCCCGGCAGGCAGCACCGCCGCCCCCACCGCCCGTGCGCCATTTTCAAAGATCATGCCGGCAGGGGTCAGGTGATAGCCAAAACAGTTCTGCACGATATCGCCGCGGCCCACGCCACAGGCATGCAGAAAGCGGCCCATCCGCCACCAGTCATGGCCAACGCCGCCCGGCTCATAAATCGGGCCGGGGGATTGAAAGATATGGGCAAACCCGGCAGCAGGCAGGCTGGTCAGCCCGCCAAACGGTGCCGCTGCCCCCTGCGCACGGCCCAGATCGGATTTGCGCAGGACCGGCAGGCGTGCCAAATCCGCGATCTCAGTAATCTGCGATGCGGCGACCCCATCAAGCGAACCACCATAACCGGGCAAAGCCTGCGCGCGGGCAATCTGTTCCGGCAGAGCGCGAGCTAAGGCCTCGGCGCGCGCCTCGGGACTGCGGGTTTCAAGAGGGTCGAAATACTGGGTCATGCCATTATCCTTGGGGGCGGTGTCTTGGTGCGAAGAATAGGTCACGCCAGCCAACGCTTGCGGCGCCGATAGCTGCGCACATCGCGAAAGCTCTTGCGCCCCTCGTCGGACATCCCGAGGTAGAATTCCTTGACGTCCGGGTTCTCGCGCAGACTGCGGGCGTCACCATCCATCACCACACGCCCCGACTCGAGGATATAGCCGTAATGCGCGAACCTGAGCGCGACATTGGTGTTCTGCTCGGCAAGCAAAAACGTATAGCCCTGCTCTTCGTTGAGCGATTTCACAATGCCGAAAATCTGCTCGACCAGTTGCGGCGCCAGCCCCATCGACGGCTCATCCAAAAGGATTGTCTCGGGGCGGCTCATCAGGGCGCGGCCAATGGCGCACATCTGCTGCTCACCGCCCGATGTATAGCCTGCTTGGCTCTTGCGTCGCTCCTTGAGGCGCGGAAAATAATCATAGACCATGTTGAGATCGGCATCAATTTCACCCCGGCTGGAACTGCGGGTGTACGCGCCGGTCAAAAGGTTCTCTTCGACTGTCAGATGCTCAAAACAGTGCCGCCCCTCCATCACCTGCACCACGCCCTTTTTAACCAGATCCGAGGGCATCAGATCCTGAACGCGCTCGCCGCGATAGGTGATCGTGCCCTTGGTCACTTCGCCACGTTCGGATTTGAGCAGGTTTGAAATCGCCTTGAGCGTTGTTGTCTTGCCCGCGCCATTCCCCCCCAACAGCGCGGTAATCCCGCCCTTGGGCACAGTCAGGCTGACGCCCTTGAGAACAAGTATGACGTGATTGTAGATCACCTCGATGTTGTTGACCTCAAGCAGGGTCTCGTCGCGTGGGGTGGCATCCAGCATCGCAATTCTCCGTCCCGGAAAGGCGGGCACGCCCGTCCTGATATTGCCAATAAATCCAAGGTGCCCCGGCCGCAGCACATACTGCGGCCGGGACAGGGTCACAGGCTTAGCAGCCCGGTGTGATCCCGCTTTCGGCAGCGAAGGCCGCGCTATCCTCAGCCACAAGCGCCGAGATGATCTCTTGATCCGACTGGAAGTAGTCAGTGATCAGCTTGAAATCACCCGCTGCGGCATCCCATTGCGACACGGCACCATAGCCGTTCCCGCCGTGGTTCTGACAGCTGACCTTGAACTCGGGGCCAAAGTTGGGCAGGCCCAACGCGGTCATCTTGGCCTCGGTCATCTCGAGGTTCTCCATGCCATCCCGCATCTGTGCCGCATTGATCGCGGTCACGCCATGCATCTCCTGCGCGGTCTTGATCGCCTCTGCAGCCAGCATCGCGGCATACATGCCCCGGTTATAGAGCACGCTGCCCACCTGATCGCCCGCACCTGCAGCCTTGCCAGCATCAACGACATGCTTGCGCAGATCGTCATAGAGCGGATAGTCATCGCCGAGGTTGTGGAAGGTCAGCGCCTTATAGCCATTGGCCGCATCGCCGGCAGGTTTCACGTCATTCTCAGAGCCAGACCACCAGATGCCGATAAAATTCTCCATCGGGAAACGGATATTCACCGCCTCTTGGATCGCGACCTGATTCATCACGCCCCAGCCCCACATCAGCACATAGTCAGGACGGTCGCGGCGGATTTGCAGCCACTGCGATTTCTGTTCTTGGCCGGGATGATCGACCGGCAGAAGGATCAGTTCAAACCCGTGCTTCTTGCTCAGCTCTTCCAGGGTGCGGATGGGCTCTTTGCCGTAGGCAGAGTTGTGGTAGACAAGCGAGACTTTCTTGCCGCTGATGTCGCCACCGTTCTGGTCAAGGATATGGGTGATCGCGTGGCTGGCACCATCCCAGTAGTTTGCGGGATAGTTGAACACCCATTTGAACACTTCGCCATTCTTGGCAGAGGTCCGGCCATAGCCCATGGTGTGCATCGGGATGCCATCAGATGTCACCTTGGGGATCAGCTGATAGGTGATGCCAGTGCTGAGCGGCTGATAAATCAGCGCGCCATTGCCTGCGGATTTGGTGGCTTCATAGCATTCCACACCCTTTTCGGTGTTATAGCCGGTCTCGCATTCCACCAGATTGATCTTTTCGCCGCCGATGCCACCATCACGCTCGTTCAGCAGGGTAAAGTAATCTTGGTAGCCGTCCGAGAACGGGATGCCATTCGCGCCATATGGCCCGGTGCGATAGCTGGTGTCGATGATCGTCAGCTCGGCGAGAGCCGGGCTTGCGACCAGCATGGCGGCGGTCAGGGCCGTCATCAGTCTCTGTCTCATCGGTTTATTCCTCCCTTGGTTTTTCCGATGTTTCGTCTTGAACGCGATGTCTTGCGCCCAACCTCCTAGGGTGGGTTTTCAGCCCACCAATGGCCCGCCCCTAATGTGGAAAGGGCCAAAGTCTGAGTTTTTCCTTGGCGACGCGCCAGAGCTGCGCCAGCCCATGTGGCTCGGCGATCAGGAAAATGATGATCAGCGCCCCCACGATGATGAACTCCAGATGCGCCGCAAGATCCGTGGGCCAGCCCAAACCGCCCACCAGCGTATTCTTGAGCAACACAGGCAGCAGCACGAGAAACGCCGCCCCCGCAAAACTGCCAAAGATAGACCCAAGCCCGCCGATAATCACCATGAAGAGCACGAGAAACGACTTGTTGATACCGAACGCCTCGCCCACCTCGACCGCGCCCAGATAGACAGCAAAGAAAAGCGCGCCAGAGATACCCACGAAGAACCCCGAAACCGCAAAGGCCGTGAGCTTCGCCTTGAGTGGGTTTACCCCGATGATCTCGGCGGCAATATCCATATCGCGAATGGCCATCCATTTGCGCCCCGCCATGCCGCGCGTCAGGTTGCGGGCGATGATCGCGGCCGCCACGGTAAAGACGAGGCAAAAGAGATAGGCCGACCAAGGCGGATTATTGGCACCGGTGACGGCAATCCCGAATACCGTCCGCTCAGGCGCAGTAATCTGGCCAGACGCCGAGTAGTTGTAGAACCAGCCCACACGGTTGAACAGCCACACCAAAAAGAACTGCGCCGCCAAGGTCGCCACCGCGAGGTAAAACCCCTTGATCCGGAGCGAGGGCAGGCCAAAGAGCACGCAGACAATCGAGGTGATGCCCCCCGCAAGGATGATGTGAAAGAAGATGCTGACCTCTGGAAAGGCAGTCATCAGCTTGTAGCTGGCATAGGCCCCAACCGCCATGAAACCGCCCGTCCCAAGCGACACCTGCCCGCAATATCCCACAAGGATATTGAGACCGATGGCCGCGATGGAATAAATGAGGAACGGCAGAAAGACCGCGTTGACCCAGTAGTCGTTGATGACAAACGGCACCACGGCAAAGGCCGCGACCAGCACTGCGTAATAACGATACCGATCAAACCGGATCGGAAAGGTCTGGCTGTCCTGCTCGTAGGAGGTCTTGAAATCCCCTGCTTCCCGGTAAAACATCTAGAGAACCTCCCCATGAATATCATCCTCGCGCTTGATCGCGCGATTGGCTGGCCGGGCATAGCCCGTCGCCTCGGTGTGGCGCACCAGCCAGAGATAGGCGAGCATGCCCACGCCCCCGCCCATGGCGGCCAAAAGCGCCGCTATGACCATCTGCCCGGTGTTCTCTACCTGTGCCGAGAGAGCCAGATAGCCAAACGACCAGAACCCGGCCCAAGCGATCACATTGACGATGGCAATCAGCTTTTGCATCTTACACCCTCTCGATGATCTTTTCGCCGAACAGGCCCTGTGGCCGGAACACGAGGAACAGAAGCGCCAGCACATAGGCGAACCAGTTTTCAGTGGCCCCGCCCACCAGCGGACCGACGGTGAACTCGAACAGCTTTTCGCCGACACCGATGATCAAACCGCCCACAATCGCGCCGGGGATCGACGTAAAGCCGCCCAGCATCAGCACTGGCAGCGCCTTGAGGGCAATCAGCGAGAGCGAGAATTGCACGCCCGATTTGGTGCCCCACATGATCCCCGCCACAAGCGCCACAAAGCCCGCCAGCGACCAGACCATGACCCAGATGAAATTGAGAGAGATACCAACCGACAGCGCCGCCTGATGGTCATCCGCCACCGCACGCATGGCGCGCCCCTGTTTGGAGTATTGCGCGAAGATAACCAGCGCGATCACCAGAAGCGCCGCAACACCGGTCGCCACCAGATCTAGATTGTCGATAAAGAACCCATAGCCAAAGATGTTGAACGTGGTCTCGTCAATGATCAGGTTGATGCCTTGCGGCAGTCCAACATCCAGCTTCTTGATGTCGCTGCCCCACATCATATCCCCGAAACCTTCAAGGAAATAGGCCAGACCAATCGTCGCCATAAAGAGAATGATCGGTTCTTGGTTCACCAGATGCCGGAAAATCAATTGGTTCACGATCCAGGCGAGCGCCACCATCACGACCATGGTCAAGAGGATCGCCGCCAGCCCCGGCAGGTGCCAGCCGAAGTGATGGATCTCGGTTCCGAAAATCGCGTTGATAAGATGGCTGAAGGGCACACGCCCTTCCATCATCCCCACCAGCGTCATCGCCGCAAAGAGCGCCATCACCCCTTGGGCATAGTTGAAAATGCCCGAGGCCTTGTAGATGAGCACAAAACCAAGAGCGACCAGCGCATAGAGCACCCCGGCCATGAGGCCGTTCAAAACGACCTCCATCCCGAAAATCAACTGATCAGGCATTAGCGGCACTCCTCTGGGAAAAGATTGCAGGCGAATTCGGTTTCGACGACGTGAAACGCGACAACGCTCGTGAAGCTCAACGATGGGTTGCCCGCAAAGTTCATCATGACGTGGACAAAGTTTTTTTCAGTCGTGTGAATGGCCCCGGACGCCGCGCCAAAATCCTCGATCTTCGTCCCGGCGAGCGGAGCGGTGGTCAATTCTGCCGTACCCCGCAGACCCTCATAGCGACTGATCCGGTCCCAAATCTGAATTGCATCCTCGGTCGAAGCTCTGAAGCTAAAGACCCTACAGGCATCACCGCCCTGTCGAATACCTAGAACATGCTGCGCCTGCGCATCGGTCCACAGCGTCCAGCTTTCAAAAGACTCGCCGATATTGCGGCCAAGCTGTTCGGACTGCTCCGAGGTGAACTGTGTTAGATCGGCAGTCACAGGCGTGGTCGCATCCTTGATCGGGGCGAGGCAGCGCTCTTCCAGAAATGTAGCGAACTGATCCGATGGCGCGGCATTGGCTGCGATTGGCAGCATGCCGGCCATCACCAATGCCCTAATCATGCGCCACCCCCAGATAGGCGCCGATCACGTCTTGATTGCTGCGCACTTCGTCGGGGGTGCCGTCGCCGATTTTCTTGCCATAATCCATCACGACCACCCGGTCGCTCAGGTCCATGACCACGCCCATGTCATGCTCGATGAGGGCAATCGTGGTGCCGAATTCGTCGTTCACATCGAGGATGAAGCGGCTCATATCCTCTTTCTCTTCGACGTTCATGCCCGCCATCGGCTCATCTAGCAGAAGGATCGACGGCTCTGCCGCAAGCGCGCGCGCCAGTTCCACCCGCTTTTTCAGACCATAGGGCAAACGGCCCACCGGGGTCTTGCGGATATGTTGGATTTCAAGAAAGTCGATAACCTTTTCAACGACTTCACGGTTAGCAACCTCTTCCCGCTCGGCCCGACCCTTCCAGATCGCTTGCGCAAAAAGCCCCGCCTTCATCTCTCGGATGCGGCCCGTCATCACGTTGTCGAGCACGGTCATGCCTTCAAAGAGCGCGATGTTCTGGAATGTGCGGGCAATGCCTTGTTGTGCCACCTGATAGGGCTTCATCGGCGGTCGCCGCGCGCCCTGATACCAGACCTCGCCTTCTTGCGGGTGGTAAAAGCCGCTGATCACGTTCAGCATCGAGGATTTACCAGCCCCGTTCGGCCCGATGATGGCGCGGATTTCGCCCTGACGGATGTCAAAGCTGATGTCCTTGATCGCAACCACACCGCCGAACCGCAGGGTGATGTTCTTCATCTCCATCACCACGCCGCCGATCTTGCGACCGTCCTCGGTGGTGTAGCCTTCGCTTGCGTCAAGCATGACAGCCCCCTTGTTGCACCGGCCCGCTCATTCTGCCGCCACCCTTTGCATCGTCGCCACCGAGGCCACCTTGGCATCGACGATCTTGAGCGTCGCGCTGATCGCCCCCTTGCGGCCATCCTCATAGGTCACTTCAGTGGTGGTGTAGATTTCAGGCGACCCGTCATAGAGCGCGGTCAGCAGGTCATCGAATTTCTCAGAGATCACACCACGCCGCACCTTGCGAGTGCGCGTCATCTCGCCATCGTCGGCATCCAGTTCCTTGTGTAGCACGAGGAAGCGATGCACCTGGCAATGCGACAGCATGGGATCATCCGCGAGGCTGCGATTGACCTCTTCCACATGGGATTTGATCGTCTCCAACACCTTGGGATGCCCGGCCAATTCCTGATAGGACGCATAGCCGATATTGTTCCGCTCGGCCCAATTTCCGACTGCCGTGAGGTCGATGTTGATAAAGGCGGTGCAGGCGTTGCGCCCGTTGCCAAAGACGACCGCCTCGAGAATATTGGGATAGAACTTGAGCTTGTTTTCCACATATTTGGGCGCGAACATCCGGCCATCAGCCATCTTGCCCACATCCTTGGCGCGGTCGATGATCCGTAGATGCCCACTGCCTTCCTCGAAAAATCCGGCATCACCGGTGGCGACCCAGCCTTCGGAGTCTTTGGTTGAGGCCGTGCTTTCAGGATTCTTGTAGTAATATTCAAACGTGCCCGCTGAACGATAGAACACCTCGCCGGTGTCGCTGATACGGATTTCCACGCCGGGGGCAGGCACGCCCACGGTATCGGAGCGCACTTCGCCATCGGGTTGCAGGGTGATAAACACCGAAGCTTCGGTTTGCCCGTAGAGTTGTTTGAGGTTGATGCCAAGCGAGCGGTAGAAATCGAAAATCTCCGGCCCAATCGCCTCACCCGCAGTATAGCCCACGCGCACGCGACCAAGGCCAAGCGTGTCCTTGAGTGGACCATAGATAAAGAGATTCCCAAGCCGGTATTTGAGGCGGTCCAGACCGCTGACCGGCTTACCATCGAGGATCGCAGGGCCGACGCGGCGGGCATGGGACATGAAATGGTCAAAGAGCCATTTCTTGACACGGCCCGCATCCTCCATCCGGATCATCACATTGGTCAACTGCGTCTCGAACACGCGGGGCGGCGCAAAGAAATAGGTGGGCCCAATTTCACGCAGGTCGGTCTGCATGGTCTCTGGGCTCTCAGGACAGTTGACACAAAACCCGCACCAATAGGCCTGCCCGATGGAGAAAATGAAATCGCCCACCCAAGCCATCGGCAGATAGGCCAGCACCTCTTCGTCCTTGGTCAGATGGTCAAACTCGGAAGACGATTTGGACGCCTCGATGATGTTGCGATTGCTCAGCACCACGCCCTTGGGCTTGCCCGTGGTGCCCGAGGTGTAAAGCATGACGCAAACGCTGTCATAGGTCAGTTTCGCGCGTCGCGCCTTAAGATCTTCGATCCATTCGTAATAGGCGGCGCGGCCCTGCTCCTGAATGTCGATGAAGCGGTGCAACTTGTGGTGATCATATTTGCGCAAGCCGCGCGGATCGACATAGATCATATGCTCCAGTTGGTGCAGCCCCTCCTGCACCTCGATCAGCTTGTCGACCTGTTCTTGATCCTGAACGATGGCAAAGCGTGCCCCACAATGCTCCATCACATAGGCCATCTCGGGGGCGGCAGCATCTTGGTAGAGCGGAACGGGGATTGCACCGACAGATTGCGCGGCGACCATGGACCAGTAGAAATGCGGACGGTTGCGGCCGATGACGGCGACGAAATCGCCCTCATTCACACCAAGATTGATGAGCCCGAGCGCAAGCGCCTCGATCTCCTTCTCGGCCTCGGCCCATGTCCAGCACTGCCAGATCCCATATTCCTTTTCGCGATAGGCCGGTCTATCGGCAAATCGCGTGGCGTTACGTTGCAAGAGCGCCGGAACGGAATCCATCCCGTCCGTCGCTTGTGACGGCTGTGCCAAGTTATATCCTCCCTTTGCTCGCCTGCGCGAACATCCGACCACCTAGGGGCGATTCTTCTTCCCCCAGAGGGTGCGAGGATCACACTCGCCGTCAACTTTTTCCTGAACATTTCGCAATCCTTACGAATTGTAACAGGCCCAAGATTGGCCTTTGCGGACCGGTTTTCCGGTGTTAGCCAAGATGCGGGAGGAGACTGTAATGGGTACAAGCCGCGCCGATCATGACGCCATGACGATGGCCGGCCTGAACCTCATTCAGCAGGCGCTTACGATCTATGACCGGGATTTGCGCCTTGCGGTCTGCAACCGACGGTTTCAAGAAATGTTTGCCCTGCCTGATGTGCTGGTGACACCGGGCGCCGATTTCGCGGATACGATCCGCTATCTGGCAACGCGCGGCGATTATGGCGACGTGGGCGATGTGGAAGGGTTCGTAACGACCCGCGTCGATATCGCCCGCGCGTTCGAGCCGCATTACATGGAGCGCACGCGCGCCAATGGCCGCACCATCAGCGTCGAGGGCACGCCGCTGCCGCAGGGGGGATGGGTCACGGTCTATACCGACATCACCCGTGCCAAACGACAAGAGGCGTTGTTGCGCGCCCGTTCAGAAGAGTTGTCCGATCAATTGGTCGGTTATTCAGAAGAGCTGTCTGCCACCAACCGACAGTTAGAGGCCACAATCACGGCCCTCGAAGAGGCCAAGCGCCAGATTTCCGAGGCCGAGGCCCGCACCAGAATGACCGCCGAGATGATGCCCGCCCATATTGCGCATGTCGGTCCAGACCGTTGCTATACCTATTCCAACCGGCGGCTTACCTCGGTCATGCCCGGATCACGCGCCGATCTGATCGGGGTGCACGCGGCGCAGGTTCTCGGGCCACAGCCGTGGTCGATTATAGGTCCCGAACTGGACAAGGCCTATGCCGGACAGGCTTCGGTGTTCGAATTCACCCATGAGCCCAGTTCACGGCGTATCCGGGTGGCGCTGACCCCGGATCACACCAGTGGCGGGGTTTACATCCTGTCGATGGACATCACCGAAGAAAGCCAGACACGCGCCGCCCTGCAACAGACGCGGCGGCGGGAAATGGCGGCACAACTCACTTCGGGCCTTGCGCATGATTTCTCAAACCTCTTGACGATCATCCTTGGGATGCAGTCGCGCCTTGGCCGCATGGGCCTAAAGCCCGAGGCGCAGGAATTGATCAACGCCACCCTCGCGGCGGCGCGGCGAGGTGGCGGGCTGCTCAATCGCATCGCCGACATGACCGGCCCGCGCGAGCATGAACCCGTGCCCACCGATCTTGCCGCCTTTCTCGACGATCTAGAGACACTGGCGCGCTCGGCCCTGCCCACGGGTATCGCTTTTGAGATCATCTGCGTCGGCCTTGCGGATCGCTATCTGCTGGATCCCGGCATGTTGCAGGACTCGCTGCTCAATCTGGTGCTGAACGCCCGCGATGCCTGCGCAGGAAGTGGCGCAATCACCCTTACAGCCCAGCCGGTGCAGGATACATGGCTCGAGCTTGCCGTGGACGACACCGGGCCCGGGTTCAGCCCCGAGGCGCTCAAACATGCGCTTGATCCGTTTTTCACCACGAAGGGTGGCGAGGGATCGGGGCTTGGCCTGCCCATGGTCTATGACATGACCAAGCTGGCGGGCGGGCGTATCCTAATGGGCAATACCGACACAGGCGGGCGCGTGGCGCTGCGCTTGCCCCTGCGCCGCGCGGCGGCGGCGCGTCCTCCGGGCCTTGTTCTTTTGGTCGAAGACAGCCCCGATCTGCGCTCTACCCTGCGCGATATGTTGCGGGGCGCAGGCCATAGCGTGATTGAGGCCGCCAGCGTGGACGAGGCCGCAGCGCTGATCGCCAATCTGCCGGAAATCTCGGCCGTTCTGTCGGATATCGTGCTTGAGGGCAACCGCACCGGAATTGATCTGGCGCGACTGCCCCGACGCGGTGATTGCGCGCTCGTGCTGATGACCTCGTTGCCCCCAGACGATCCGCTACACCGGCAAGCGGCAGACCTTGCCCCGGTGCTGCGCAAACCCTTTTCCGCCGCACAGCTTGACGCGGCCCTCAACACCGGAGCGCAGCCATGACAGCGCCGCTTGTGGCCATTCTTGATGATGAACCGGCGATCCGTTCAATGCTGGCGCAGGCGCTTTCCGAGGCGGGATTTCGCACCATGGCCTTTGGCCGCGCCACAGAGTTCGAGGCCGCCTTGCGCAGCACCACGCCCGATGTTTGCCTTGTCGATCTGTCGCTGCCAGATCGTGACGGGCTGAGCCTTGTGCATCGGTTGGCATTGGAGCAGGGGGCAACGGTGATCATCATCTCGGGCCGCGCACAGGTGCAGGACAGGGTGACAGGGCTGGAACTGGGCGCGGATGACTATATCATCAAACCGTTCGATCCCGCCGAAGTGGTGGCACGCGTCCGCGCCCGACTGCGCCGGGGCATTCCCAGTACACAAACCGGCGAGGTGGCGCGGTTCAACGGCTGGGTCGCACATTTTGACCGCTACATGCTTGAAGATGATACGGGAACGGAAACGCCCTTTTCCCATGCCGAAGGAGAGGTGCTGCGCCTCTTTCTGGAACGTCCCAAGCGCTTGATCTCCCGCCAAACGATGCAAGAGACGCTTGGCGGCGCGGCAGGTGAAAGCTTTGACCGCGCCATGGATGTGCGCATCTCGCGCCTGCGCACCAAACTGCGCGAAGACCCCAAGAACCCGCGCCTGATCAAAACGATCTATGGCGCAGGCTATATTTTTCTGGGGGATGTAAGTTGGGGCTAAGGCTCCGTTACGGGTGCCGCCCTTCCATGATCTGATTGGCAAAGCCGTGGTTTGTGTCACGGTGATGCGCCTCATCAGCGCGCACAGCGATGACGACGTCGCGCAAGCGCGCATCTTGGGACAGCTTCCAGTAGTCGATCGCGATTTGCGGTGCCGGCACATTATCCTGCCGTCCGGCATCAATCTCTGCCAGATATTGCGTATAGCTGACCACCGCCTCTTCCTCGAGATAGCCCACAATCCGATGCGCCGTGCGCGGAGCAAGGAGGTAGGTGAAGAAGAACACGTTATAGAAAATCGCCTGCGCTATCATGATCAACCACCGCTCGCCGCGTGACGGCTGCGCGATTTGGACAAAGGTCATCAAATGCATGCGCTCATTCTCGGCCTCATCTAGCAATTCGCGGATCCAACCCTGATCTTCGCGGATGTGCCGTAATGATTTGAGATGCTGCAAGAGCCCCCCCACCATCCCCGGCACGGCAGCCACAGTTTCAAGCACCACAGCACGATGCCCGTAGCGCTTTGAGAAAAAGGCGTCGGCAAAAACCCGCATGATTTTCACAATCCGCAGCGCGATCCGATCATGGATATCGCGCGGACTATGGTGAACCTCCAGTGTTGCGGTCTCGTCGGTCTCAAATTGCCTTTCGGGTCTCATCTTTCACTCCATTCATGGCTAAGTGTCAGATGGGGATGAAAGATGACTCTTGAATGCGACATATCGTGCCGCCCACAAACGCGTCAAACGTCAGCCAGCGCGCTGCCCTAGGCCGTCGCCCTTCAGAATGCGTTCCAGCCCAAGCCGCGTTTCCTTTGTCAATTCGATGGCACCACGGGTGCAGACATCGGCGCAGAGGCCACATCGGCCGCAAGCGTCAATCGCGGTCACAACTGGCAAAACCTCTTTATCAAGGGCGACAATCGCCTTTGGGCACACCGCAACGCAATCGCCGCACCCCGTGCACATATCGGCCAGCCGCCATTCCCGCACCGTTCCGGGCGGGCGCGGCAAGACAGCATGACCTTCGGAACTTGGCAGGGAACGATCCCGCAATTCGTACCACATGGCCTCCAGCCTCCTCCGTCCGGACCGTCAAACCTCTCAACCTCGTAAAAATGAAAAAACAGGACGACCGACTCGCCCATGATGTAGATCAATCCATACTGCGGAAAAAATTTGATCTGTCACGCGGCGGCGCGGCGTTTGCGATACCACCGGGCGTATAGCGCTTGGATGTTCCTAACCTTTGCCGCCTGCGTTAGGTAAACTAAAGTCTTTTCAGGGTCAGAGAGGCGTTGTGATGGATGATTTTGCGAGCGATGTCAGCACCACCGGACGTATTGAACCGGGGGAAGCGTAACCGGCACCATTGACAACCAAGACGACCGCGATTGGTTCGCCATTAGCCTGCAAGAAGGCACCGCCTACAGGTTTGGTCTCAAAGGCGCGCTTTCGGGGCAAGGAACATTGCTCGATCCTTTTCTGGGGCTGTACGATGCGGATGGCCACCCGCTTGTCCAACCGCTCGCAGCCGTCAATTTGATCGGCAGCGATGATGCCGAGACGCTGACAGACGGTTTGGGGGATGATGCGTTGTCGTGACTTGGCGGCGATGGGGTGACGGTATCCGCGCCGGGCAGGGCAATGATTTCGGATCAGGCGGAGAAGGCGCAGATCGTATGTCTGGCGGCGCAGGCCGGGATATTGTCTTGGGTGGCTACGGCAACGACATGATCGGTGCCGGTTTTGACGCTGATCTTGTCTATGCCGGACGTGGTAACGACAGCGTTGGCGGCGGTTCCGGGGGTAACATCCTGTTTTTGATCGCGGGCAATGACACCCTCACCGGTGGCCAGTCTTCTGATGTGTTTGTCGTCAATACCTTCACTGCGGGCGGAATCGACACGATTGCGGATTTCAATCCAATCGCATTTAAAACCAGTGCTTTCTTTACTCCGCCATCAAGCAGGTTGCAGTTTCATATCGGCGTCGATCCTGACGAACTTGATCCGTTGACCGCATTCGCCAGTCTTGACACCAGCGACGCGGACACAGGCGCGACGATTACGATCGCGGAACATACAGTTGTTTTTGAGGGCGTTTTTGCCGCCGACATTTCGGTCGGAGATTTCATCTTTTTATCGGGTCCGATGGACGCTGGCATTTTGGAAAAACCCATGCTCCGGGTGCCAGCCCCGAACGTGGCGGATGTTGGGACTCACATGGTTTTCAGAGCCGGGGGAAACATCCGCTTTCGGGACGCCAGTTTTGGCGTTCATTGCCGTAACCATTCACTGCCCCTGCGGGCAAGTGGCATGATCGCGGTATTTACAAGATTTAACTGGTGCTGCTGGGGAGGATTGAACTCCCGACCTCGTCATTACCAATGACGCGCTCTACCACTGAGCTACAGCAGCACGTGTGGCGCGCTGATTAGACGCTAATCGCTGATGGCGCAAGGGGTAACTGGACGGTTTTTCACACCTCCTGTAAGAGAGAGCCATGAGCAAAAAACAAACACCGGATAAAGGCGCGAAACAGAGCCCAAGCCGCGAGGACAGGCTGAAATCGGCGTTGAAGGCCAATCTCGCACGGCGTAAGGCGCAGGTACGCGCCAAGGCGGACGGCCTGTCCACGCCAAAGCCAACCGGTACAAAGGATGAGGGGTAGAGCAGATGGATTCGATCGTCGTCACAGGCAATGGGCCGCTTGAAGGACAAATTCCCATCGCGGGGGCCAAGAATGCCTGTCTGACGCTGATGCCCGCCACATTGCTAAGCGATGAGCCGTTGACCCTGACCAATGCGCCGCGTCTGTCGGATATCAAGACAATGACAACGCTGCTGCAATCCTTGGGCGCAGAGGTGGTGCAGATGCAGGGTGGGCAAGTTTTGGCGCTGTCGTCGCATAATCTGAACAACCACGTCGCCGACTATGACATCGTGCGCAAGATGCGGGCCTCGATCCTCGTGCTGGGGCCAATGCTGGCGCGGGATGGTCATGCTGTGGTCTCGCTGCCGGGCGGATGCGCCATCGGAGCGCGGCCCGTTGATCTGCATTTGCGCGCATTGGAGGCGATGGGTGCCGAACTTGACCTGCGCGAGGGCTATGTACATGCCAAGGCCCCCGGCGGCCTGAAGGGGGGAATGTTCGAATTCCCCATCGTCTCGGTCGGGGCCACGGAAAACGCCCTGATGGCGGCGACCTTGGCCAAAGGTACGACCGTGCTCAAGAATGCTGCGCGCGAGCCTGAGATCGTTGATCTGGCCCACTGCCTGCGCCGCATGGGCGCGCAAATCGAAGGCGAAGGCACAGGCACGATTACCATTCAGGGGGTAGACCGGCTTGGAGGTGCGACGCATCCCGTGGTGGTCGACCGGATCGAGCTTGGGACCTATATGCTGGCCCCGGCGATCTGCGGAGGTGAGGTAGAATGCCTCGGCGGACGGCGGGATCTTGTGGGCGCTTTTTGTGACAAACTTGAAGAGGCGGGCATCAGCGTCACCGAAACTGACGCGGGTCTCAAGGTCAGCCGCAAGAATGGCAAAGTGCGCGCTGTCGATGTAGTGACAGAGCCGTTTCCGGGCTTCCCCACAGACCTGCAAGCGCAGATGATGGCGCTGATGTGCACCGCCGAAGGCACCTCGGTACTGGAAGAGCGTATCTTTGAAAATCGCTTCATGCATGCACCGGAACTGATGCGAATGGGTGCGAAAATCGACGTGCATGGCGGCACCGCCACCGTAACCGGCATTGATCGCCTCAAGGGCGCGCCGGTGATGGCCACCGATCTGCGCGCCTCGGTGTCGCTCATTCTTGCGGGGCTGGCGGCAGAAGGCGAAACCATCGTCAACCGGGTGTATCACCTTGATCGCGGCTACGAGCGGGTCGAGGAAAAGCTGGGCAACGTCGGCGCCAAGATCGAAAGGATCAGTGGCAAATGACCGAAGACGCCAAATTCGAAGACGGGCGCGAAGCCCCTCTTAATCTGGGCGCGATAGAAGAGGACGACCTAAAGGTCATCTCATCGCTCGCACAAGACGCGGTCTTTCCCATCACCGAGATGACGTGGCGACCGGGCCAGCGGCGCTTTGGCCTTTTGCTCAACCGCTTTCGTTGGGAAGATCAGGGGCTTAAGCGACATGGGCCGGAGCGGGTGCAGGCGCTCTTGGTGGTGGACAATGTGCTGCGCGTGGCCAGCCAAGGCATCAACCGGCATGACAAAGACACGATCCTGTCGTTGCTCGCGATCACCTTTGAGCCGGGGTCGGAGGGGGCGGGTCATGTGCTTTTGACGCTGGCGGGTGACGGCGCGTTGCGCCTAGAGGTCGAGGCGCTCGAAGTCACGCTCAAAGATGTGACGCGGCCCTACCGCGCGCCATCAGGCAAGGTGCCGCACCACGAGAGCTGAGACGCTTGGCATAGCGCAGAATTTGAGTATTTGGACCAAGAAGAAGACCGGGGCTTGAGACAGTGGCCACGCACCGCTATGTCCCCCGGCGAAAGGAACCGCAATGCCAATCACGCTTGACGCCACCGCGCCCGATTTCGAAGCCCGCTTTGCGGAGTTGCTCAGCGCCAAGCGCGAAGACAGTCCCGATGTAGACGATATCGTCGCGGGCATCATCGCGGATGTGCGGCAACGGGGGGATGCAGCAGTGATTGCATTGACCGAGCGCTTCGACCGTGTCGCGCTGACACCTGAAACGCTGCGCTTCTCGCCCGAGGAAATCGTGCAGCTTATTGGCGAAGTGCCCCCCGCTGAGCGGGACGCGCTGGAACTTGCGGCAGAGCGCATCCGCGCCTATCACGCGCGGCAGATGCCCGAGGATGCCAGCTGGACCGAAGAGAGCGGCGCCATGCTGGGCTGGCGTTGGACACCGGTCTCGGCGGCGGGGCTTTATGTTCCCGGTGGCTTGGCCTCTTATCCTTCCTCCGTGCTGATGAACGCCATTCCCGCCAAGGTGGCTGGGGTGGAACGGCTGGCGATCGTCGTTCCCACGCCAGATGGCAAGGCGAACCCGCTGGTGCTTTTGGCCGCGCAGATCGCGGGCGTAGATGAAATATACCGCATTGGCGGCGCACAGGCGATTGCAGCGCTTGCCTATGGCACCGAGAGCATTGCCCCGGTGGACAAGATCACCGGACCCGGTAATGCCTTTGTCGCCGCCGCCAAGCGCCGGGTGTTTGGCAAAGTGGGCATCGACATGATCGCTGGTCCCTCTGAAATCCTTGTGATTGCGGACAGGGGGCAGAACCCAGACTGGATCGCGCTCGACATGCTGAGCCAAGCTGAACATGACGAAAGCGCGCAAGCCATCCTGATCACGGACGATGCCGAGTTGGCCGAAGCGGTCAGCGCCGCCATTAACCGCCACCTCGAAACGCTGGAACGGCGCGCCATCGCAGGGGCAAGCTGGCGCGACTACGGCGCGATTGTTCTGGTGCCCGACATGGCCACCGCAGCCACCCTCTCGAACCGCATTGCGCCAGAGCATTTGGAGCTGTGCGTGAGCGATCCTGACGCCTTGTCGGCGCAAATCACTCATGCCGGAGCGATCTTTCTCGGGGCGTGGACGCCTGAGGCGATCGGCGATTACGTCGGTGGCCCCAATCACGTTTTGCCGACTGCGCGCTCGGCCCGGTTCTCGTCTGGTCTGTCGGTCATGGATTTCCTAAAGCGCACCACTTTGGCCCGGATGACACCGGAAGCCCTGCGCGCCATTGGCCCCGCCGCCGAAACCCTGGCCATCTCCGAGAGCCTTGAGGCGCATGGCCTATCGGTGCGGGCAAGATTGGACCATCTCAACGGCTGAAACGGCGATTTGACGCCGGTTGGTCCGAAACTGCCCCTTTCGCCCCTGCGGCACGCCCACTATAAGGACAGATGCCCCGGACCCCCGAGTCGCGGGGCTCATCATTATTTCGGGCGACAGGGCACAGGCGCATATGTCTATATTTGATAGGATTCCCAGTCTGTTTTCATCAGACATGGCGATTGACCTGGGCACGGCCAACACGCTGGTTTACGTCAAGGGGCGCGGGATCATCCTGAGCGAGCCTTCGGTTGTGGCCTATCACGTCAAGGACGGAGTTCGCAAAGTGCTGGCCGTGGGCGAGGATGCCAAGCTGATGTTGGGGCGGACCCCCGGCAGCATCGAGGCCATAAGGCCGATGCGCGAAGGTGTGATCGCCGACTTTGACACCGCCGAAGCGATGATCAAGCATTTCATCCGCAAGGTGCACAAGCGTTCAACCTTTTCCAAGCCCAAGATCATCGTCTGCGTGCCGCACGGGGCGACACCTGTGGAAAAGCGCGCGATCCGGCAATCAGTGCTCTCCGCAGGTGCGCGCCGGGCGGGTTTGATCGCAGAACCCATTGCCGCCGCTATTGGTGCCGGCATGCCGATCACAGATCCCACCGGGAACATGGTGGTTGATATCGGCGGCGGCACGACCGAGGTCGCGGTGCTCAGCCTTGGCGATATCGTCTATGCGCGCTCGGTGCGTGTTGGGGGCGACCGGATGGACGAGGCGATCATCAACTATCTGCGTCGCCAGCAAAACCTGCTGGTGGGTGAATCCACGGCTGAGCGGATCAAGACCAGCATCGGCACGGCCCGTATGCCCGACGACGGGCGCGGCACGTCGATGCATGTGCGCGGGCGTGACCTGCTCAATGGCGTGCCCAAGGAAATCGAGATCAGCCAAGCGCAGATCGCCGAGGCGCTTGCCGAACCCGTACAACAGATTTGCGAGGCGGTGATGACCGCGCTTGAGGCGACACCACCCGATCTGGCGGCGGATATCGTAGACCGAGGCGTGATGCTGACCGGCGGGGGCGCGCTTTTGGGCGATCTTGATCTGGCGCTGCGCGAACAAACCGGGCTGGCCGTATCCATTGCGGATGACAGTCTCAATTGCGTGGCACTTGGCACTGGCAAAGCGCTTGAGTTTGAAAAGCAGTTGCGCCACGCGATTGACTACGACAGCTGAACCACCCACCTTTGCCTAAAAGGGGGATTTCGTGGCGAGAGACCGCGGACAAGGCGAGGATTACAGTGGCCCGCTGAAGCGCCTGCTTCTGGGGGTTCTCCTATTGTGTCTGCTCGGCATCTTCCTGGTCTGGCGGATCGACAGCCCGCGGGTCGAAAGATTTCGCGCGCAGGTGGTGGATCGGGTCGTGCCCTCATTCGACTGGGCGATGGCACCGGTCACCGGGGCGGTGAATATCTTGCGCGATTTCCAGAGCTATCAGCGCATGTATCAGCAAAATCAGGATCTACGCCGCGAGTTGCAACAGATGAAAGCGTGGAAAGAGGCCGCGCTGCAGCTGGAGCAGGAAAACGCGCGCCTCTTGGACCTCAACAATGTGCAACTTGACCCGCGCCTGACATTTGTGACGGGCGTGGTCATGGCCGACAGCGGGTCGCCCTTTCGGCAATCCGTCTTGATCAACGTGGGCGCGCGCGATGGCATCAAGGATGGCTGGGCTGCGATGGACGGTCTGGGGCTGGTGGGGCGGATTTCCGGCGTCGGGCGGAACACTGCGCGGGTAATCCTGCTGACCGACACCTCGAGCCGGATCCCCGTCACGATCCAGCCCTCGGGACAGCGTGCGTTGATCATTGGCGACAATTCCATCGCTCCGGTGGTTGATTTCGTTGAAGCCCCGGATCAGGTACGCCCCGGCGATCGGGTGCTGACCTCGGGCGATGGCGGGGTGTTTCCGGCGGGCTTGCTGGTCGGTCAATTGGCCGAAGATCCCGGCGGGCGGATGCGCGTGCGGATCTCTGCAGATTACGAGCGGCTGGAATTTCTGCGCGTGCTGCGCAGTTACGAGAACGAGCGCCTGACCGACCCCGGACGGCTGATTTCCCCATCAAGCCTGCCCGGCAGCGAGAATCCCGAGACCGCCCCAGATGCGACCGAAGCGGCGGAGGCTGAGAATGGTTGATGCGCTCTTGCCTCGTGCCTGGGTCATGCGTGCGCTTTATCTGGCGCTTTGTATTGCCCTGTTGTTTCTGCATCTTTTGCCGTTGGCGCATACGCCTCCGAAATGGGCCGGGCCCGATCTGGTGATGGCGCTGACCTTTGCTTGGGCGGTGCGCCGGCCTGACTATGTGCCGGTGCTGTTGGTTGGGCTGGTGGCACTTGGACTTGATCTTATGTTGCAGCGCCCACCGGGCCTGTGGGCGGCACTGATGGTAATCGGCACGCAGACCCTACGCAATCGTGCATCCGCATTGCGCGATCTGACATTTGCGGCAGAATGGGCCTCGGTCGCCAGTTCCATGATCGTGATGACCGTGGCGAACCGCGTTATCTTGGCCATTCTGATGGTGGATCAGGCACCCCTTGGCCTGAGCCTTATGCAACTGATGTCAACCTTGATCGCCTATCCTGCCATCGCCTTTCTGTCACATGCCCTGTTTGGTGTGCGGAAACGTGCGCCCGGTGATCTTGATCCTGCGGGGATGCGGCCATGAGGCGCCCGCCCCGCGATACCGCCGAGAGCCAGCGTCGGATCACCCGGCGCGGGCTGGTCGTGGGCGGGCTACAACTGGGCGTGATGGGCGCGCTTGCGCTGCGCATGCGGTATATGCAGTTGGAACAGGCCGATCAGTTCCGCCTCTTGGCTGACGAAAACCGCATCAACATTCAACTGATCCCCCCCACGCGCGGGCGGATTTTTGACCGCGAAGGTCGGATCATCGCCGAGAATGTGCCCAGCTACAGGATCACCATGATCCGCGAACAGGCGCGGGACGTGGACGAGGTGATCGCCCGGCTGGCGCGTTTGGTCGAGTTGGACCCCGGAGAGCTGGAAAAGGCCCGTCGCGAGTTAAAAGAGCTGCGTGGCGATACCCCTGTGACAGTGGCAGATCGTGTCACCTGGGAGGATATCAGCCGGGTTGCGGTCAATGCCCCTGCCTTACCCGGGGTTCATCCAGAGGTGGGGCTGTCTCGCCGCTATCCGCTGCGGGATGATCATGCCCATGTGGTGGGCTATGTCGGGCCAGTCAGCGACCGCGATCTGGATCGGATCGACGCGCCAGAACAGCTTTTGCGCTTGCCTCGTTTCCAGATCGGCAAGATCGGGCTTGAAGCGCAGCGTGAGAACCTCTTGCGTGGCTCTGCGGGCACGCGACGGGTTGAGGTGAACGCCGCCGGGCGCGTGATGCGCGAATTGGACCGCCAAGAGGGGCAACCCGGCTCGGATATCCAGTTGACGCTCGACAACGAATTGCAAACCTATGCCAATGCCCGCCTAGATGGCGAGAGCGCCGCCGTGGTGATGATCGACTGTGAGACAGGCGATATTCTGGCCTGTGCCTCTTCGCCCAGCTACGATCCCAACCTCTTTGTGCGTGGTATCTCGGTTGCGGATTATCGCGCCTTGCTGGACGATCCCTATCGCCCCCTGCCCAACAAGGCAGTGCAGGGCATCTATCCTCCGGGCTCTACCTTTAAGATGGTGACAGCGCTTGCGGCGCTTGAGGCGGGGGATGTTTCGCTTCAGGATACGGTCTATTGCCCCGGCCATCTGGAAATCAGTGGCCGCCGCTTTCACTGCTGGAAACGCGGCGGGCACGGCAACATGGACCTCCACCTTTCGTTGCGCGAAAGTTGCGACGTCTATTACTACGAACTCGCCCTGCGGACCGGTATCGAGAATATCAGCGCGATGGCCGAGAGGCTTGGTCTTGGGGTGCAGTTCGACCTGCCCATGACCAGTGTTGCCAAAGGGTTAGCACCGACCCGCGAATGGAAAGTGGCCAATCGTGGCGAGCCGTGGGTTGTGGGGGACAGCGCCAATGCCTCGATCGGACAGGGGTTCGTGCTGGCCTCGCCGCTGCAACTGGCAGTAATGACCGCACGTTTGGCCACCAGCCGAAGCGTGACGCCCCGACTGGTCAAATCCATCGACGGAGTCGAGCAGCCCTCAGGCCATGGCGAACCTATGGGCCTGAACGAGAACCTTCTGCGCGAGGTGCGGCGCGCGATGTATGCCGTCACCAACAGCAACCGTGGCACCGCCTATCGCAGCCGCATCATCGAGGATGCCTTTCGCCTTGCGGGCAAGACCGGCACAAGCCAGGTGCGCAACATCTCGACCGGTGAGCGGGCGACAGGCGTGCTCAGCAACGATGCCCTGCCCCGCGAACAGCGCGATCACGCGCTTTTTGTCAGCTTTGCACCCTATGATGCCCCAAAATATGCCGTGGCAGTTGTGGTGGAACATGGCGGCGGCGGTTCAACGGCGGCAGCACCGATTGCCCGCGACATCACCCTTCAAGCGCTCTATGGCGAGGACCCACCGCTGGCCGCCTATCCCGAGGCAGACCGCCCCCGGATCAAGGCACAACAGGAAAAACTGCGCGCGGCCCGCTCTCGACCGACACCAGAGGACAGCGACCGCGCATGAGCTATCTCGAGCACTCCATCAAGACCGCCCCGTCTGGCGCACGCAAGATCCTGTACCTCAACTGGCCACTGGTGCTCTTGCTCTGCACTGTTGCGGGCGTGGGATTTCTGATGCTCTACTCGGTTGCGGGCGGGAACCTGTCAATCTGGGCAGAGCCGCAAATGAAACGCTTTGCCCTCGGGTTGGCGGTGATGCTGATCGTGGCCATGGTCCCAATCTGGTTCTGGCGGAACATGTCGCTGCTTGCCTATCTCATTTCCCTGGCCCTGTTGATTGCCGTGGCGCTAGTCGGGGTGGAGGGCAAGGGCGCACAGCGCTGGATCGACCTTGGGTTTATGCGACTTCAGCCCTCGGAGCTGGTCAAGATCACGCTCGTGATGCTATTGGCCGCCTATTACGATTGGTTGCCGATGTCGCGGGTATCACGGCCCATTTGGGTGTTGATCCCGGTGGGACTGATCCTGACCCCGGTGGCTCTCGTGCTGCGTCAGCCTGACCTTGGCACCTCGATCCTGCTGTTGGCGGCAGGAGGGGTGGTTATGTTTGTGGCGGGGGTGCATTGGGCCTATTTCGCCACGGTCATCCTCGCGGTGGTCGCGCTTGTGTTTGCAGTGTTCGAAAGCCGCGGCACAGACTGGCAACTGCTTGAAAATTATCAATATCGCCGGATCGACACCTTTCTCAATCCCGACAATGATCCACTTGGCGCGGGCTATCACATCACCCAATCCAAGATCGCTCTTGGCTCTGGCGGCTGGACTGGGCGGGGCTTTATGCAGGGTACGCAATCGCGGCTCAACTTTCTGCCAGAGAAGCATACGGACTTTATCTTCGTGACCCTAGCCGAGGAATTCGGTTTTATCGGCGGGATTTCCATTCTGGGACTTTATACGCTGATCCTTGTGTTCTGCGTCTCTGCGGCATTCAGCAACAAGGACCGCTATTCATCCCTGCTTATCCTAGGGGTCGCAATGACGTTTTTTCTGTTCTTCGCCGTTAATATGGCGATGGTCATGGGCCTTATGCCCGTGGTCGGGGTGCCGCTGCCACTGGTCAGCTATGGCGGATCGGCGATGCTTGTGCTCATGGTCGGTTTTGGCCTTGTCCAGAGCGCGCATATTCACAAACCAAGGTAGGACAAATGACACCCAATATTCTTTTTGCTGCTCGGCCCGAGCAGTGGGACATCTATGAAAACCCTTTGAAATCAGCCCTCTCTGAGGCAGGTGTCACGGCGAACCTCGCGCTTGATCTGCCCCCCGAAGAGGTGGATTACATGATCTACGCGCCCAATAGCGCAGTGCAGGATTTTACCCCCTATACGCGCCTCAAGGCGGTTCTGAACCTCTGGGCTGGGGTAGAGAATATCGTTGGAAATCAAACGCTAAAGGTTCCGTTGGCGCGGATGGTCGATCATGGGCTGACGCAAGGGATGGTGGAATGGGTCACGGGCCATGTGCTGCGGCATCATCTGGGGATGGATGCGCATATTCTTGGGCAGGACGGGGTCTGGCGCAAGACCATCCCCCCTCTGGCCGAGGATCGCCCCGTCACCGTGTTGGGGCTGGGCGTTCTGGGGCAGGCCTGCGCCAAGGCGCTGCGCGGTCTTGGGTTTCCGGTTACGGGCTGGAGCAGAAGCCCGCGCGAGGTGTCGGACATCGCCTGTCTTTCGGGGGATGATGGGCTGCTCAAGGCGTTGCAAAGCGCTGAAATTCTTGTGCTTTTGCTGCCTTTGACAGCTGAGACCGAAAACCTTTTAAATGCCGAACGTCTGGCCCTTCTGCCAGAGGGCGCGATGATCGTGAACCCTGGACGCGGGCCACTGATAGACGATGATGCGCTTTTGGCTGCGTTGGACGCAGGGCATATCGGACATGCCACGCTGGATGTGTTCCGGGTGGAGCCGTTGCCGCCCGCGCATCCCTATTGGGCGCATCCACGTGTGACGGTAACGCCGCATATCGCCTCTGAAACGCGGGCCATCACGGCGGCGCGGGTGATCATCGAGAATGTCCGGCGCGGTGAGGCAGGTGAGCCGTTCTTGCATCTGGTGGATCGCAGCAAAGGGTATTGAACCCAGCTAACTATCTGAGAAGTGGCGGTTTATCCGGGTCAGAGCCGGGTGCCGCGCGGACCGTTGGCCGGGGCGGTTCGGGCAGATCAAAGCGCAATCCGCAGTGTGCCAGACATGCCGCGACCGGATCGGAGGCGGCAAAGAAGGCCACATCAAGTGCGGCCGCCTCGAGCCCCGAAAAGATCAGCACCTCGGACACGGCACGGGCCAAGGCGCTTTGCGCCTGCGGGTCCGCCCCGACAAAGCCCAGCAAATGCCCCTGCGCACCGGTGTCATAGGTCACGCGGGCGAGATAGGCGAGGTCCGCGAGCCCTGCCATCGTGGCCAGTCGCGCATCGAGTGCAATCAAGAGGTTTTCGGGCAAGCCTTTGGGCGCGCTTAGCTTTTCCGGCTTCGCCTCGATCTCTGAGGGGGCATCGGAGAGGGTTTCGGCCAGCCAATCCACCGCCTCTGGCGGAAGCAGGATGGAGGAAGGTGCCACGTCGAGATTGACACCAAGGCCCACCCCCTGCCCCGCCAGCATGGTCACGATACTGCGCCCACTGAGTGCCGCGTAGGGCACGATGCGGCCTGCGAATTGCGCCAAGCGGTCTTCGCGATCAAACACGAGAACGAAAGAATGATATGATAAATCAAATACTTCCGGGTCGAGTTGGTCGCCCTCCACCTCGGATTTGAGCAAGAGATACAGCTCGCTTGCCACCAAGGTCTCGTAAAACCGCAAGCGGGCGGTGGCGTCCTCGGGGGCGGCCTCCATCGCGGCATGGGCGATGTCGAGCGGGGTTAGGTCAGTCATGGATAACCCTTTGAATTTGTGCGCGTAATTCCGGCAGAACGTCGGCCTCGAACCACGGATGCTTCTTGAGCCAAGCGGTATTGCGCCACGAGGGATGCGGCAAGGTGAAAATCCGCGGTGCATGGTCGCGCCATGCCTGAACGGTTTGAGTTACACCGGTCTTGACGCCCAAGTGATACTTGTGGGCATAGCCGCCGACAAGCACGGTTAACCTCACGTTTTCAAGGGCTTGCATGACGCGCTCATGCCATGTGCTGCCACAGATGCGCGGCGGCGGCAGATCTGATCCCTTGGCATCGTAGCCCGGAAAGCAAAAGGCCATTGGCACGATCGCGACGCGGGATTTATCGTAGAATTCACAGGCACTTAGCCCCAGCCAATCGCGCAGCCGGTCCCCCGAAGGATCATCAAATGGCTTGCCCGACTGATGCACCCGCAGCCCCGGTGCCTGTCCGGTGATGAGCAGTCGGGCGGAGGGGCTGAACCATGCCACCGGGCGGGGCGCATGCGCGGTATGCGTGGCTGCGAACCGCTCCGCGCAGAGGCGACAGGCGCGGATCTCGGCGGTGAGGTCGGACATGACGAACCTTACGTTTTGTAAGGTGATTTTGTAAGGTTGGCCCTCATAAGAGGGTAACCCCCGCCGCCGTCATCCCCGCCTCTGCCGCAGCCAGTGATCCGCCAAGGTCGATGCCGCGCGCCAGATCGCGCCGGACGGTGACGCGGTAGCCCAGCCGGGCGGCGTCGAGCGCTGAGTAGTTGACGCAGAAATCGATGGCGAGGCCGACCATGGTGAGGTCGGTGATACCGCGCGTTTGCAGATAGCCATGCAGCCCGGTCGGGGTGGCGCGGTCATTCTCGAAAAACGCCGAATAGCTGTCGATGGCGGGGTTATACCCTTTACGCAGAATGAGGTCGGCGCGCGCTGTGTTCAGATCTTGGTGAAAGGCGGCCCCATGGCTGCCCTGAACGCAATGGTCGGGCCAGAGCACTTGGGGGCCATAGGGCATCTCGGTCATTTCATAGGCAGATTTTCCGGGATGCGAGGACGCGAAGGAAGAATGGCCCGAGGGATGCCAATCCTGTGTGAGGATCACTGCCGGGAATTCCGGCATGAGGGCGTTGATGCCGGGCACGATCTGATCCCCCTCTGGAACGGCGAGCGCACCACCGGGGCAGAAATCATTTTGCAGGTCGATCACAATGAGGGCAGATGTCATGGCATGGCTCCTTCAAGCGCAGAGGTAAGGGCCATGGAAACGGGCGTCAATCACCTCGCGCCGTCTATTCTGCCGCGTGCCGACCGGTGTGATACCCTCAAAGTTGCCCCTCAATGCAGAACATGCCAGTCTGAACGCAACTATTCCGGATCGTCATTTTCAGCAGGGGAAAAACATGAAACGCATTCTAGCCATGATTTTTGGGGCATGTCTGACCGCATCGCCCAGTGTCGCGCAAGAGTTGATCGCGGAATATTACACCTCTCTCGGGGTCGAGGATATGCGGAATTCGCAAGGGCAACGATTGGGGGATTTCTGCGCGGTTGTTCAGCAAGACCGGGCAAATTTTCACCGCTTTGGTATCCGCCATGACGGCGATCAATCGGACCCGGTCTTTGCCTCGCGCGAGATGCGCGCCCGAATTGCCGGGCGCTGTCGCATCATGCCCGGTTCTGAATATCTGCCCGAGTGGGTGCTGACAGGGCGGAGCCGCTATATCTGGGTGCGGGTTTATGGAATTGGCGGCCAGCCGACAGAGCTTTTGATCTCGGAAGGGGCGGGGTGACGCGCGGCCCTTGCAGGCCAAAAGCGTCGGAATGCCCTCTTGCGAGGGCCTGCGCGGGGGCGTAAATCGCGCGGCATGTACAAGATTGCAGCCCTCTATCATTTCACCCGCTTTGACGATCCCGCCGCCGTGCAGGGGCCGTTGCAGGCGCTGTGCGACGCGGAAAAGATCAGCGGGTCGCTCTTGCTCGCGCGCGAGGGCATCAATGGCACGATTGCCGGGCCTGCGGCGGGGATTTCTGCTGTGCTGGCGCATATCCGCGCCCTACCCGGCTGCGACGGTCTGGAATGGAAGGAAAGCGCGGCGGCAACGCAGCCCTTTCGCAGGATGAAGGTGCGGCTGAAGAAAGAGATTGTGACCATGGGGCAGCCGGATGTCGATCCGCGCGCGCGGGTCGGGCATTATGTTGAGCCTGCCGGATGGAATGATCTGATCCGCAGTCCGGATGTGGCGGTGATCGACACGCGGAATGATTACGAGGTGGCGATTGGCTCCTTTGAGGGGGCGGTTGATCCGCAGACGGCGACATTCCGCGATTTCCCGGCGTGGTGGGAGGAAAACAAGCACCGCTTTCACAACAAGCGGATCGCGATGTTCTGCACGGGGGGCATTCGCTGTGAGAAATCCACCAATTACCTTTTGGGACAAGGGGTTGAGGAGGTCTATCACCTCAAGGGCGGTATTCTGAAATATCTCGAAGAGGTGCCGGAAGCGGAGAGCACGTGGCGCGGGGAGTGTTTCGTGTTTGATGGGCGCGTGTCGGTGGGGCACGGGCTGAAAGAAGGGCCGCATCGGTTGTGTCATGCCTGTCGGCGGCCGATCCTGCCTGCCGATATGGACCGGCCCGAGTATGAAGAGGGCGTCGCCTGTCATCACTGCGTGAACGAGACCAGCGACGAGGACAAGGCGCGGTTTCGTGAGCGGCAAAAGCAGATGGGTCTGGCCGAGGCGCGGGGCGCGCGGCATATCAAGATTGTTCACGAAGGGTGAGAGGCGGTGCCTCTTGTCGCAAGCTGCGCGGTGCCCGACCGCCGGGTGGGCGCAGCAACAGAAGTGATGGGCACTTTATGCCTGCCAACTCTTCCGCCTTCTCGCTGAGGAGATACGTTGCAAAAGCGCCCGCCCGAGGGGGCGGTCGGGCGCTGCGCGGCGGTGCCTGCGGCACCTTGATCCCGCGCGACGGTGATTGGGGCGAATGTCCGTTAAACCCCCCCGCGCGGAACAAGGCGCGAAGCGCCGCCGCGCGGATCGCTGGGCCGTCCCCCTACCCCTTTTGCCCGATCCGGGGTTCTGTGCCCGCCTTGATCCGGGCGATATTGTCGCGGTGCCGCCAGAAGACCAGCAGCGATAGCACGAAGGCCAGAAGCATGCCCGTGCCGTATCCCAGCACCACCATCCAGCCGGTCGAGAGCGCCGCCGCCATGATCGCGGCCTTGGACGAGACCCGCGTGACCAGCGCCGTCACCAGCCATGTGGCGCAGCAGGCCAGACCCACGGGCCATGCGAGGGCAAGGAAAATTCCCAGAAAGGTTGCAACCCCCTTGCCGCCGCGAAACCCGATCCAGACCGGGTAGCAATGGCCAATAAAGGCGCTGAGCGCCGCCAGTTGCGCCGCATCCTCGCCGGCCATGGCACGCGCCAAGAGCACCGCCACAGCCCCCTTGCCACCATCGAGAAGAAGGGTGAGCGCAGCGGCGGTTTTGTTGCCGGTGCGCAAGACATTCGTGGCCCCGATATTGCCCGATCCGATCTCGCGCAGGTTGCCAAGCCCCATGACCCGCGCCAGCACCATGCCAAAGGGGATGGAGCCCAAGAGATAGCCGATCACGGCCCAGAGGATCAGCAAAGTGGTGGTGGTTTCGATCAGGGGCATGTGTCGGCCTCATATACGCGGGTGCCTGCGACATAGGTCGCGCAGACCTTACCTTGCAGGCGCGCGCCATCAAAGGGGGTGTTCTTGGATTTTGACCGGAGCGCGAAGCGGTCGAGCACGAAGGGTTTCATCGGATCAAAAAGCACCAGATCGGCAGGCGCGCCGATGCTGAGCCGCCCCGAAGCCAGCCCCAGACGTTTGGCAGGGTTGAGCGACATGGCGCGAAAGAGGGCGGGCAAATCGAGCGCCTCGGCATGGTAAAGCCGGAGTGCGACGGGCAGCAGGGTTTCAAGCGCCACGGCACCGCTCGCCGCTTCTTCGAAGGGCAGGCGTTTGGATTCTTCGTCCTGCGGCGTGTGCATTGAGGAGATGATGTCGATCAGCCCTTCGCGCAGCGCCTCGATCACCGCTTGGCGATCATCCTCGGAGCGGAGCGGCGGTTTGAGTTTGAAGAAGGTGCGGTAATCCGACACGTCGAGTTCATTGAGCGTGAGGTGGTGGATGGACGTGCCTGCGGTGATGTCGAGCCCGTTCTTCTTGGCGCGGGCCAAGGCGGGCAGCGCGCGGGCGGTGGTGATCTGGTCGGCGTGATACCGCGCGCCGGTCATTTCCAAGAGGGCGATGTCGCGGTCGAGCCCCATCCGCTCGGCCATGGGCGAGACGGCAGGCAGGCCGCGCAAGCTCGCGAATTTGCCAGAGGTGGCCGCCGCACCGGCGCTTAGGCCGGGATCTTGGGGATGGCCGATGACGAGCGCGCCCAGACTGCGGGCATAGGTCAGCGCGCGGCTGAGAACCTTGGTATCGCTGACCACATGGTCGCAATCGGTAAAGGCCACGGCCCCTGCGTCCATGAGAAAGCCGATTTCGGTCATCTCGCGGCCCTGTCGCCCCTTGGTCAGGGCCGCCATCACCAGCACATTGACCGGCGCGGCCTCATTGGCGCGGCGGGCGACGAATTCCAGCACCTCGGGGCTGTCGATGGCGGGGGATGTATCGGGGCGCGTGACCATCGTGGTCACACCGCCCGCCGCCGCCGCAAGGCCCGCAGAGCGATAGCTTTCCTTGTGCCGCTCGCCCGGTTCGCACACCTTGACGCCGATATCGACGATACCGGGGGCAAGGCAATGGCCGCTGCAATCCATCACGACCTCGGCCTGCGGTGGGGCATCCGTGCCGCGCGCGGCAATCACGCCCTTGTCGATCAGGAGCCAGCCGGGAGCATCCGTTCCTGCCTCGGGATCAATCAGGCGGGCGTTTGTGAAAAGGGTTTGGGTCATACGGTTACTTTCTTTCGACTGCGGATCAGATCCCGCAGCAATTCGCGCGTCTCAGCCGCGTTCTCAACTTTCATCAGTCTTACGTTCATCCAGCCCGTATCGGGCCGTATCAAGACAACGTCGTGCCCCCATCCACGGACATGGCTTAAATCCGCGATGGAAATATTGGGCCGGTTGTTGAAATGAATGGCGGATGCCGTGATCGCCCACTCTCGCCCAGCGTTCCATCGCATACGGCGATAGAGGACGGGCACGCCGAACAGGAAGAAAAGAAAAAGCGCCATCGTCTTTCCCCAGAACCGATCCAGGCGCTCGGGCGCGTTCTGCGAAATGTACAGCCACCCAAGAAAAAGGATAAACAGGCCAGCCACGATTTCGAGCGCGGTTCGCCAAAGCGGCGGGACATAAGAATTGCTGGCCCCGCGCAAGAGGATGTCTTGCGGGTCAAGATGCGCGTCCCACCGCGACCCCTCGCTCATCCCGCCACCCAGACCATGACCACGGTCAGGGCGGCGATCACCAGAAGGGCCAACATCGCGATCTTGCCGGACATGCGTGGGTCTTTGGGTTCCTGCATCCTGTCCTCTTATAGTCCTGCGGCGGCGCGTATCCGCGCCTCGGTGCCGGCGCGGTCGGCCTGATATTTGATCAGGTGCTTGTCGCCCGTGGCGGTGATCACCTGCACGGCGCTGCCCAAGCCCCGGACCGTCTTGATCTCTGAGAGCCGCACAACGCGGGTTTGGGGGCCAAGGAGCCGCCGGTCGGTCAGATCCCAGCGTGCCTTCAATTCATCCGAGGCGACATAAAACCCCCGCACGGCAATCGCGGCAAGCCCGCCCACGGCCCCGGTCCAGACATGCGGATTGCCAATAGCCCAAAGGATCGCCATGCCAAGCGCCATGGCCCCCGCCGCAAGCCAAGCGTGGTCACGGCGATAGGCGGCACGGTCGGGGTGAAAGCTTGTGATCACGTGCTCACCCTCTGCCAGCGGGGTGGTGGGGGTCATGGAATGAATGAGCCCCTCGCTCATAGTTTCACCGCAAGGCCAATGGCGACGGCCGCGCCGATGGCCATGAGCGCCAGCACGGCAAAGGCCATGAGCCGCAACCGCCCCGCACCCTGCGGGCGGGCATTGGCGCGGGGGGTGAGCAGGCCCTCGGCGCTGCCGGTAGGCAGGGGGGTGAAACGCACCGGCACCACCTCTTCGGAAAAGCGCGCAACAAGGCGCAGGGGGGCATGCGGGCGCATTTCCTGAGCGCGCCCTTCAAAAGCGCGTGAGGGCAGGATCAGCACGCGACCCTTCAGGCCATTGACCTGCGGCTGCATGGGCGAAAGTTCAGCGGCGGCGATGCCATGCCCCTCGGCCAGATAATCGGTGAGCGTCATGCCTTGCAGATCCGCCAGATCGAAAAGCTCGATTTCCGACGTCTTGAGCGGGCCTGCGCCCAGCGCGGCAAGGATGGCATCATCGGCATGGGGGTTGGCGCGATCCTCGTCCACGGCAAAGAGGCGCACGACATGCGCCTCACCGGCGGGGATGCGCAGAACCGTGCTCATGCCGCCGCCCGGCGGGCGCGCAGGTTGCGCGCCAGAAGGTCCATCGCGGCCATGCGCACGGCGACGCCCATCTCGACCTGATCCTGAATGACCGAGCGGTTGATGTCATCGGCAATCTCGCCGTCGATTTCAACGCCGCGATTCATCGGGCCGGGATGCATGACGATGGCGTCGGGCTTGGCATGGGCCAGTTTCTCGGCATCGAGCCCGTAGCGGTGGTAATATTCGCGCTCTGACGGGATAAAGCCGCCATCCATGCGTTCCTTTTGCAGCCTCAGCATCATCACCACATCAGCGCCCTCTAGCCCGCGGCGCATGTCGTCATAGACTTCGACGCCAAAGGCGTCGATGCCAGCGGGCATGAGCGTGGGCGGGCCGATGAGGCGGACGCGGTTTTCCATCCGGCCCAGCAACAGGATATTCGAGCGCGCGACGCGGCTATGCGCGATGTCGCCGCAGATGGCGATGGTCAGCCGGTGCAACCGCCCTTTGGCGCGGCGGATCGTCAACGCATCCAAGAGCGCCTGAGTGGGGTGTTCATGCCGCCCGTCGCCCGCATTGAGCACCGCGCAGCGCACCTTTTGCGCCAAGAGGTCGACCGCGCCGGAATGGGGATGGCGCACCACCAGAAGATCGGGGTGCATGGCGTTGAGCGTGAGGGCGGTATCAATCAGGGTTTCGCCCTTTTTGAGGCTGGAGGCCTGCATCGCCATGTTCATCACATCCGCGCCAAGGCGCTTGCCTGCCAGCTCAAAACTGGCCTGTGTGCGGGTGGAATTCTCGAAGAACATATTGATCTGCGTGAGCCCCGCCAAGGCATCGCCATGTTTGGTGGCGCTGCGGTTGAGGGTCACGTATTCCTCGGCCAGATCAAGGATCGCGGTGATATCCGCCGGGGATAGCGGCTCGATCCCCAGAAGATGCGCGTGTGGAAATGTCATGCCGCCCTCCAGAGCCGTTCCGCCCTGCTTTGTAAGACCGCAGGTGTCGCAGGGCAAGGCGCGGATTGCGCGCAGGTGATTGCCTTTCATCGTTCTGCAGATACTCAAATTCCCGACGGGCCGAAGCTGCGCGATCATGGCTCTTTCACCGGGGCGCGCCACGGGGTAGCGTCTGGCGCATGGAATCGATGCTCAGCCCCCATGATGCCTTGGCCAGTCTGATCTGGCAGATCGAGCTTGGCGCGACCGAGGCGATTGGCGATGCGCCCATCAATCGGTATGAGCTGCCCGAGAAAGTCGCAAAGCCTGCGGTGGTGCCCAAGACAGAGGTCAAACCCGCCGCGCTGACAGCGCCAAGCCTAGGCGCGGGCGTTGATCCGGTAGAGGTTGCGCGCGCAGCAGCGGCGGCGGCCATGGATTTGGAGGGGCTGCGCGCGGCCCTTGGGGCCTACCCGCATTGCGACCTGCGGCGCGGGGCGCGCAATCTGGTGTTCGGCGATGGCAATCCTGCGGCGCGGGTGATGATCATCGGTGAAGCGCCGGGGCGAGATGAGGATCAGCAGGGCAAGCCCTTTGTCGGTCGGGCGGGGCAATTGCTGGACCGGATGGTGCAGGCGATTGGGCTGAGCCGTGGGGCGCAAGCGCCACAAGACGCGGTCTATATCACCAATGTTCTGCCGTGGCGCCCCCCCCAGAACCGCGATCCGAACGCAGAGGAAATCGCCATGATGCGGCCCTTTGTGGCGCGGCATGTGGGATTGGTGAATCCGGCGGTGATCGTGCTGATGGGCAATATCAGTTGTGAGGCGGGATTGGGCCAACGCGGGATCACACGGCTGCGCGGGCAGTGGGCCGAGGCCTATGGCAAACCGGCCTTGCCGATGTTTCACCCGGCCTATCTCTTGCGCAACCCTGCGGCCAAGCGCGAGGCCTGGGCGGATTTATTGGCACTCAAGGCGCGGTTGCGGGAGGCGGGCGCGTGATCGTCGATCCTTTGACCCTTTTGGCGTTCATCCCGGCGGGTCTTGCGCTGAACCTTACGCCGGGGGCGGATATGATGTTCTGCCTCGGTCTTGGGTTGCGGTCGGGGCCACGTTCGGCGCTGGCGGCAAGTGCCGGGATTTCGGCGGGGGGCATAGTACATGTGACCCTTGCGGGGCTGGGGTTGGCCGCCGCGATTGCCGCCTTGCCGGTTCTGCTCGACATTATTCGCTGGCTGGGGGTGGGCTATCTCTTGTGGCTGGCTTGGGGCGCGCTGCGGATGGGGCCGATGCGCCCGGATGCGCCTGCTTTGGGCGTGGCCCGCGCCTTTCGAGAGGGGATGCTGGTGAACCTGCTCAATCCCAAGGTCATTCTTTTTGTGCTGGCCTTTGTGCCGCAATTCATCGACCCGGCGCGCGCGATCCTGCCGCAGTTTCTGATCTTTGGTCTGATCCTTGCGGTGGGCGGGTTTGTGATCAATGGCGCGGTCGGGGTTTTTGCCGGAGGGTTGGGGCGTCGATTGGCCACCTCGCCGAGGTTCACGCGCGGGCTGGGCCTTGCCTCGGCCACCATCTTTGCGGCGTTGGCCGCGCGCCTCGCGTTCATGCAAAGGAGTTGATCCCATGTCCCGTATTGACGAGAGCAAGGAGTTCATCCCTGTCCGTATCGCGGTTCTGACCGTATCGGACAGCCGCGATATGTCTGATGATCGCTCGGGCGATACGTTGGTCGCGCGGATCGAGGAGGCGGGGCATATCCTCGCGGATCGCATGATCGTGCGCGATGAGCGGGATCAGGTGGCCGAGCAATTGCGCGAATGGATTGCCGATCCTGAGGTTGATGTGGTGATTTCAACGGGCGGCACGGGTCTGACGGGGCGCGATGTGACGGTTGAGGCGCATCGCGATGTCTATGAGAAGGAAATAGACGCCTTTGGCACGGTCTTTACCATTGTGTCGATGCAGAAGATCGGCACCTCTGCGGTGCAGAGCCGCGCCACGGGAGGCGTGGCGGGGGGCACGTATTTGTTTGCGCTGCCCGGAAGCCCGGGGGCGTGCCGGGATGCCTGGGACGAAATCCTGAAATATCAGCTCGATTATCGGCATCGGCCCTGCAATTTTGTGGAGATCATGCCGCGACTTGACGAGCATAAGCGCCGGAAGTGACGGGCGGCGGCGTATGACCTGTGCGCCCGGCTTGGCATTCTGTAGGTCGGGGTTACATTACAGGGGTCAGCCCGTCTGCAGGGCCGGTTCAAGAGGTTGCGCACTATGCGGTTTTTGCGTCAAGGGCTGATCGGGCTCTTTCTGGTCTCGCTCACCTTGGGCCTGCTGGCCTATGCCGGACAGACCGTTGTCAGCGCGGTGCAAGAGCGTATGGCACGCGAGGTGCGGGTGCCTGAGCGCAATGAGCGCAGTTTTACCGTGCGCACGGTGCGCGCGGTTGAGGCCGAGATCGCGCCCACCCTGACCGCCTTTGGCCAGATCGAAAGCCGCCGTACGCTGGAAATTCGCGCGCAGGCAACGGGGGTGATCACAGAGTTGGCGCCCGAGTTTGTCGAAGGCGGCATGGTGCGCGCCGGGCAGTTTCTGGCGCGGATTGATCCCGCCGATGCCCAGAGCGCGTTGGAGCGGGCACGCACCGACCTGATGGATACCCGCGCCGAGGCGCGCGAGGCGGCGCGCGCGCTGGAACTGGCGCGCGACGAGTTGACCGCCCGGCGCGAGCAGGCCGATATTCAAGACCGTGCCTTGGCGCGGCAACGTGATCTGGAGGCGCGCGGCGTGGGCACGCTGACCGCTGTGGAGAGCGCCGAATTCAACGTGGTGCAGGCGCGTCAGGCGGTGCTGGCCAGCCGTCAGGCGCTGGCCTTGGCCGAGGCGCGGATAGATCAGGCGGCAACCGCCACGGCGCGTGCCGAACTGGCGCTGTCCGAGGCGGAGCGGCGGTTGGCCGAGACGCGGATCACCGCCGGATTCACCGGCACGCTGAGCGAGGTGAGCGTGGTTGCGGGCCGTTTGGTGGCGGCCAATGAGCAACTGGCGCAATTGGTGGATGGCACGGCGCTGGAAGTGGCGTTTCGCGTCTCGACCGCGCAATATGCGCGGCTTTTGGATGAGAGCGGCGGGTTGATTGACGCGGTGGTGACGGTGACGCTGGATACCGGCGGGGTGAATCTGAACGCGGTGGGGCGGATCACGCGGCAGGGCGCGGCGCTGGCCGAGGGCGAAAGCGGGCGGCTGATCTTTGCCACGCTGGAGACGGCACCTGCGATGAAGCCCGGCGATTTTGTAACTGTCAGCGTCGAGGAGCCGGTGTTGGCGGCCGCCATTCGCCTGCCTGCCACGGCGCTGGGGCCGGATGGGCAGGTGTTGGTGATTGATGCCGAAGAGCGGCTGGAGGCGGTGGCGGTCACGCTTTTGCGGCGGCAGGGCAATGACATTCTGGTGTCGGCGCCGGGATTGGCGGGGCGCGATGTGGTGGCCGAGCGCACGCCGGTTCTGGGCGCAGGGATCAAGGTGCGCAAGCTGGAGAGCGCCGAGGCCGTGCCAGAGGCGGGCACTGTCACCCTCAGCCCAGACAGGCGCGCGCGGCTGAGGGCCTATGTTGAGGCCAGCACCGATATGCCCGAAGAGGCCAAGCGCCGCCTTTTGGCGCAGTTGGAACAGCCCGAGGTGTCGCTGAGCACGGTGGAACGGCTGGAACGCCGCATCGGGGGCTGAGCGGGATGGCGGGGCTGATTTCATGGTTCACGCGGCACCGGACGGCGGCCAATCTGTTGTTGGTGCTGATGGTGGCCTTGGGGCTGATGGCCTTGCCGAAAATGCGGGCGCAGTTCTTTCCCGATGTGGTGATCGACAATGTAAGCGTGTCGGTCGCATGGGAGGGGGCAAGCGCCGAAGATGTGGACGGCGGCATCGTGCAGGTGCTGGAACCGGCGCTGTTGGCGGTTGAGGGGGTCGAAGCGGCCACTTCGCTCAGCCGTGAGAATAGCGCGCTGGTCACGCTGGAATTCGAGCCGGGCTGGGATATGGGCCGCGCGGCGGATGAGGTGCAGGCCGCGCTTGATATCATCACCACCCTGCCCGAAGAGGCCGATGAGCCGGTGGTCCGACGCGGGGCATGGCGCGATCAGGTGACGGATGTGGTGATCACCGGGCCGGTCGGCACCGAGCAACTGGCGCGGCTGGCGGATGAGCTGGTCACGCGCCTGTTCGATGCGGGCGTGACCCGCACCACGATCGAGGGCGTCGCGGCCCCTGAAACGGTGATCGAGGTGCCGGGGCAAGCGTTGATTGCCCACGACATCACCATGGCCGAGATTGCCGCCGCTATCGCCGCCGAGATCACCACCGATCCGGCAGGGGATATGACCGGGGCCAATACGCGCCTGCGCACCGGCACGCAGAAACGCAGCGCCCGCGATATTGCCGCGATCACCCTGCGGATTGCCCCCGATGGCAGCGCGCTGACAGTGGGCGATGTGGGCCGGGTGCGGGTTGAGGGCGCGACGCGGGCACTGGCCTATTATGTGGGCGAGGCCCCGGCGATGAGCGTGCGGGTGGACCGCTCTGCGCGGGGCGATGCGCTCGATATTCAGGCCGAGGTGCAGCGGGTGGCTGACCGCATGGCCGACACCCTGCCCGAGGGCGTGAGCATCGACCTGATCCGCACGCGGGCCGAGGCGATTTCCGGCCGGATTGCGATGCTGGTGGAAAATGCGCTGACGGGTTTGGCGCTGGTGGTGGGGCTGCTGTTTTTGTTCCTCAATGCCCGCACCGCATTCTGGGTGGCGGCGGGGATTCCGGTGGCGATGCTGGCGGCGATGGCGTTCATGTACGCGGCCGGTCTGACGCTCAACATGATTTCGCTGTTCGCCTTGATCATCACGCTGGGGATCGTGGTGGATGATGCCATCGTGGTGGGCGAACATGCCGATGCGCGGCATCGTCGCCTGCGCGAGCCGCCGATGGTTGCGGCGGAGCGTGCCGCCGCGCGCATGGCGCTGCCGGTCTTTGCCGCCACGCTGACCACGCTGATTGCGTTTTTCGGGCTGGCGGTGATTGGCGGGCGGTTCGGGGATCTGATCTATGACATTCCCTTTACTGTGATTGCCGTGCTGGTGGCGAGCCTGATCGAGTGTTTCCTGATCCTGCCCAACCATATGGCCCATGCGCTGGCCCACTCCGCCCGCGAGCATTGGTATGACATTCCAAGCCGGGTGGTGAACCGGGGGTTCCGCGTGTTTCGCGACCGTGCCTTTCGCCCCCTCATTGGCTGGGTGATCCGGGGCCGCTATGCGGTGTTGGCGGCGGCGGTACTGCTGTTGGCCACGCAAGTGGCGAGTTTCGTGCGCGGCGATGTGACATGGCGGTTTTTCAACGCGCCCGAGCAGGGCAGTGTCACGGGCAATTTTGCCATGCTGCCGGGGGCCACGCGCGAGGATACGCTGGCACAGATGCGCGCGTTGCAGCGCGCCGCCGAGGAGTTGGGCGCGGAGTATGAGGCCGAGCATGGGGCAAACCCGCTTGCCTATGTGGTAGCGCAATTGGGCGGCGCTGCGGGGCGCGGGCTTTCGGGGTCGGACACGCGCGAGGCGGATTTGCAGGGGGGGATTTCCATCGAGTTGATTGATGCCGATCTGCGGCCCTATTCCAGTTTCGCCTTTGTCGCCGATCTGCAAGAGCGGGTGGTGCAGCATCCCCTGACCGAAACGCTGAGCTTTCGCGGATCGCGGGCGGGGCCGGGGGGCGATGCGCTGGATATCCAGCTTTATGGCGCGGAGGCGGAGCAGCTCAAATCCGCCGCCGAAGCGCTGAAGGCGGCATTGGCGCGGTATCCGGAGGTGTCGGGGCTGGAGGATTCGCTCGCCTATGACAAGGCCGAGTTGATTTTGGACCTGACACCGCAGGGGTCCGCGCTTGGCTTTACCATCGACGATTTGGGGCAAACCCTGCGCAACCGGGTGAGCGGGATCGAGGCCGCCACCTACCCGGACGGGCCACGGTCGGCAGAGGTGCGGGTTGAACTGCCCGAGGGCGAGTTGACCGCCGATTTTCTGGAGCGGATGCAATTGCGCACGCCGGGCGGGCAATATGTGCCGCTGGTCGATGTGGTCAGCGTTGAGGCGCGCACCGGCTTTGCCTCGGTCCGGCGGGAAAACGGCCTACGGCTGGTGACGGTGACGGGCGATATCTCCGAGGATGACCCCGCGCGCGCCGCCGAGATTTCCCGCGCGCTGGAGGCGGAAATCCTGCCCGATGTCGCGGCGCGCTATCAGGTGGAATACCGGCTGGCGGGGCTGAATGAGCAAGAAAATGAATTCATGGCCGATGCGCGGCTGGGGCTGATGGCAACCCTTTTGGGGGTGTATCTGGTGCTCTCGCTGGTCTTTGCCAGTTGGACCCGGCCCATGGTGGTGATGGCGATCATCCCCTTTGGTCTGGTGGGCACGATCTGGGGCCATGCGCAATGGGACGTGCCGCTGTCGATGTTCACAGTGGTGGGATTGCTGGGCATGACGGGCATCATCATCAACGATTCCATCGTTTTGGTCACGTCGATAGACGAGCATGCCAAGACGCGCGGGCTGATCCCGGCGATTATCGAGGGCACCGCCGACCGGCTGCGCGCGGTGGTGCTGACCACGCTGACGACGGTTCTGGGGCTGGCCCCGCTGCTTTTTGAACGATCCACACAGGCGCAATTCCTGAAACCTACGGTCATCACGCTGGTTTACGGTTTGGCCTTTGGCATGATTTTGGTGCTGTTGGTGGTGCCTGCCCTTTTGGCCATCGGGCAAGACCTGTCACGGCCTGTGACCGCGCTTCGGCGGGGATTGCGCGGGCGGCGCGCCGGGTTGCAGGGGGTGCTGGGGGCAGCGGTGGCGATGGTGCTGGGCTGGTTCGGGGCGACGATGGGATGGGTCGTGGTGACAGGGGATTTGCCGGGGCTGCTGGCGGGGATGATACCGCTGCCGCCGATGGGCGCTGCGCTGGTGCTCTTTCTGTTGGGCAGCGCGCTTGGTCTCGTGCTGGTCTATCTTGCCACTGCGTTGCGCCGCCCGCGCAGCGCTTGAACGCTCTTGCACCGGCGGCGCTGCGGCGCTACCCCTCTGGCCATGCGTATCATCCGTGATTACACCTATGTCACCGACGCCGACCGGGGCGCGAGCGTCGCCATCGGCAATTTCGATGGTGTCCATATTGGCCATCGGTCGGTGATCGAACTGGCGCGCGCGGCGGGAGAGCGCATCGGTGCGCCTTTGGGTATCCTGACATTCGAGCCGCATCCGCGCGAGTATTTTGCGCCTGACGCGCCCCCCTTTCGCCTCATGGGCCGCGAAGCGCGGGCGCATCGGCTGCAAAAGCTGGGGGTTGAGCGGCTTTATGAGATCAAGTTCAACGCGGGTCTGGCGGCGCTGAGCCCGCGCGCCTTTGCGGAAAATGTCATTCGTGATGGGCTGGGCCTGAAGCATGTGGTGGTGGGGTCGGATTTCTGTTTTGGCAAGGGACGGGCGGGCAATGCCGCAATACTGCAAGAGTTTGGCGACGAGATGGGGTTTGGCGTGACCATCGCCACGCTGTTGGAGGGCGAAAGCGGGCAAGTGTCCTCGACCGCGATCCGTGCCGCGCTGAGCGAAGGCGCGCCACGCGCCGCTGCGGCCATGCTGGGCCATTGGCACCGGATCGACGGGCCGGTGATTGGCGGCGAGCAGCGGGGGCGCACGCTGGGCTATCCCACGGCCAATATGTCGATCAAGGGGCTGCATCCGCCCAAGTTCGGGATTTATGCGGTGCTGGTCGATGTGCTGGATGGGCCGCATAAGGGGCAGTATCACGGCGCGGCCTCACTGGGCGTGCGGCCGATGTTTCAGGGCGAAGAGGCCAATATCGAGACCTTCATCTTTGACTTTACCGGCGATCTTTATGGGGCCAACCTGTCGGTCGGGCTGATAGAATACCTGCGCCCCGAGGCCACATTCGACAGCCTGGAAGCATTCATCGCGCAGATGGATGCCGATTGCCTGCGCGCTCGCAGCGTTTTGGCCGCATTATGAGTGAGCCTATCAATCGCAGCGGATTGCGCCCGCGCTATTGGGAGACAACCCGCCTTGACCGCATGACGCGCGCGGAATGGGAGGCGCTGTGCGATGGGTGCGGCAAATGCTGCATGAACAAGCTGGAGGATGAGGAGAGCGGCGAGGTGGCCTTTACCCGCGTGGCCTGTCGTCTGTTTGACGACACCAGTTGTCTCTGTGCGCAATATCCGATCCGGCATCAATTCGTGCCCGAATGCATCACGCTCAAGCCGCATACGATTGAAAGCCATGCCTATTGGCTGCCGGAAACCTGCGCTTACAAGCTGCTGTATCTGGGCAAGCCGCTGTTTGACTGGCACCCGCTGATTTCCGGGGATGCGAACAGCGTGCATGAGGCGGGCGTGTCGATGCGGCACCGCACCCTGCCCGAATTCGAGGTGCCCGAAGAGGATTGGGAAGATCACATCATCGAGGAGCCGCTCTGATGCAATTCGCCTCTGACAATTCCGGCCCGGCATTGCCCGGCGTGATGCAGGCGATGGCGGAGGTCAATATCGGGCATATGCCCTCTTATGGCACAGACGCACCGATGAACGAGGTGCGAGACCGGCTGCGCGATGTGTTCGAGGCCCCGCAAGCCAGCGTTTATCTGGTGGCCACCGGCACAGCGGCCAATGCGCTGGCATTGGCCACGCTGTCCGAGCCCTGGCAGACGGTGTTTTGCACGCCGCTGGCGCATATCCACACCGATGAATGCAACGCGCCCGAGTTTTTCACCGGCGGGGCCAAGCTAAGCCTTGTGGGCGAGGCGGACAAGATGACGCCCGAGGATCTGGCCCGCGCGATTGCGCTCTGGCCCGCGGGCGATGTGCATAATCCGCAGCATGGGCCGCTGGCCCTGACGCAGGCAACAGAGCGCGGGCGCATTTACACCTGCGCCGAGATTGCGGCGCTCTGCGGGATCGCGCGCGGTCACGGGCTGCCCTGCTATATGGACGGGGCGCGCTTTGCCAATGCGGTGGCGGCCTTGGGCTGTACCCCTGCGGAAATGACATGGAAGGTGGGTATTGACGCGGTATCCATGGGCGGCACCAAGAATGGCTGTCTGGGCGTTGAGGCGGTGATTTTCTTTAACCCCGAGAATGCCTGGGAATTCGAGTTGCGGCGCAAACGGTCGGCGCATCTGGTGTCAAAGCATCGGTATTTGTCGGCGCAGATGCTGGGGTATCTGCGCGAGCACCTGTGGCTGCGCACCGCACAAGAGGCCAATGCCCGCGCCGCGCTGTTAGAGGCTGGATTGCGCGATGTGCCGGGGGCTGAGATGGTGTTTGGGCGCGACGTCAACATGATCTTTGCCCGCCTGCCCCGCGCCACGCATCAGCGCCTCAAGGCGGCAGGGGCGGTCTATGGGCTCTACGAAGGGCCGCTAGAGAGCGGGGCCGCAGACGAGCCCTTGATGGCGCGGTTCGTGTGCGATTGGTCTGTGACAGAGCAACAGATCGCACGGTTTCTGGAGATTGCGCGAGGCTGAGGCGACCGACGCTCACCCGACACCGATCGGCGCGCGCATGGGTTTTCAGAAAGTGTAACCGCATCAAGCTGCGTAAACCCCCCCCGCCATCCGTGCGGCGGAGGGGCAGATCCCGTGCCAGTGTGGGGGTATTACTTTGGCACGAGAACAGCGTTGATCACGTGGATCACGCCGTTGGATTGGTCTACATCCGCCACCGTTACACGGGCCGCATTGCCGCTTTCATCAAGGATGTAGACGTTGTTGCCTTTGACCTGCGCCGACAGCGCGTCGCCCGACACGGCGTTGAAGTGGTAAAAGCCATCTTTGCTGGCGCGCGCGGCGGCGATGATATCGGCGGCAGACCAGTCACCGGCAACCACATGAGCCGTCAGGACCTTTTGCAGCATGGCCTTGTTCTCTGGCATCAGCAGCGTGTCGACCGTGCCGGCGGGCAGGGCCGCAAACGCATCGTTCACCGGCGCGAACACGGTAAACGGCCCCGGCCCCTGCAATGTGTCGACCAGATCGGCGGCTTTCACCGCCGCAACCAGCGTCGTGTGGACCGGCGAATTGACAGCATTCTCGATGATGTTGCGCTCTACGAGCATCGGCGCGCCGCCGACTGTTGGATTGGCGGCATAAACGGCAGTGCCAAGGGCAATGGCGGTGGCCGTGCTCAGAAAGGTCTTGAAGGTCATTTGTCGTTCTCCCTTGTTGTCAAAGGCTCGTCTGAGCCGCTGATGGGAAAGCCACGTCAGCCAAGACGCAAAAGTTTCAGACCGCCCAAAGTTTATTTCACCAGAGCATCCGAACCCCGCCTTACAAGGCGAGATTTGTAGGAGTTGAAGCGCTGATCATTGGGCAGACGAAACGATCTGGAAGACATTGCGGTGCCCTTGACCCGGAAGGATCGCACAACGACCCTGACGCCTGACCCGAGTTTGCGCGCCACACCCAAAGCGGCCATGCGGGCGCAGACGGAAACACACCATTGGCAAAGAACAGTAAATCCCTGCGCGACTAGCGAAGAGGGCAGTGCCAAGCACATGAAAGCATTGAGAAAGTGGGGATGGTGGGTGATGAGAGACTCGAACTCCCGACATCTTCGGTGTAAACGAAGCGCTCTACCAACTGAGCTAATCACCCGTGGGCTGCGTGATAGCCAAGCGGCGGGGCCAACGCAAGGGGTTTGAATGCGGCGGGCACAGGGTTTTGTGCCGGCCCGCCGCGTAGGGCGTGGGGCCTAGACCCGTGCGGGGCTCTTGGCCAGCAGGGTGTAGAGCCCGCCGCCCAAGACTGCGCCGATCACCCAGTTATAGCCCGAGAGAAAGCCGAACCACGGCACCCAGACGGTTGCCACCGAAAAGACCGCCGCGAGGCCAAAGGCCATCACCGCCGTGCGGTTCCAGCCGTCCTGATAGTGATAGCGCCCGCCTTGCATGTCGTAGAGATCGTCAAGGTCGAGATGGCCTTTGCGGTGAACATAGAAATCCACGATCATGATGCCAAAGATCGGGGCCAGCGTCGCACCCAATGTGTTGACAAAGCCGCCGATGCCGAATTCGCTGATGAAACTTGTCCAGAGCCCGCCGATGATAAGCGCGAAGGCCGACGTAATCAGCCCCGCCTGACGAAAGCTGATCTTGCCGGGGGCGAGATTGGCGATGCCGTTTACAGCCGGGATGAAATTGGCAACAAGGTTGATGCCAACGGTTGCGGCAAAAAAGGTGATCGCGGCGATGATGCCCAAAAGCACAGAATCGGTGCGCTCGACAATCTCGCTCGGGTTGGTGATTTCCTCGCCAAAGACCACCGCGGCCCCCGCCGTGGTCAGAAGCGCCAGTGCCGAGAAGAGGATCATGTTGAAAGGTAGGCCGGTGAGGTTGCCCAAGAGCATGGTGGGTCGGTCCTTGGCATAGCGGGAAAAGTCGCTGAAGTTGATCATCACGGCTGCGAAATAGGCCACCATAGTGCCGACAATGGCGACAAACCCGTTGAATTCACTGGCAAAGCTCGCGTCCGGATTGGCAAAGATCGTGCCTGCGGCGGACAGAAGTTGCCCGTCAGAGCGTTGCCAGAGCACGATAACTAGGCCGATCATCACAAGATACACGAAGGGGCCCGCGATGTTGAGAAAGGTCTCGACCCAGTTCATGCCGCGCCAGAAGATCACGATGTGAAAGGCCCAGACGATGAAGAACGACAGCCAGTCGATACCGGTGAGACCGAGGATTTCCGCGCCGCCGCTCGCGCCGGTGATCGAGCGGATCAGGAGCGCCACCGCCGTTGAGGCAAAATAGACCTGCACGCCGTACCAGAACACCGCCACGGTCGCACGCAGGATCGCGGGCAGTTTCGCGCCGCTGGTGCCAAGGCTGGCACGGGCCAGCACCGGATAGGGGATGCCGTATTTCTCGCCCGCCGCCCCTGAAAGGTTGACCATCCACATGGTAAAGAGCCCCGCCGCGATAAGGGCGGCAAAGGCGGTCCAGCCGCTGACCCCGTACGAGATGAAAAGCGACGCCACGAGCGAATAGCCAAAGAGCGACTGCACGTCATTGGCCCAAACGTTGAAGATGGCGAACCAGCCCCATGTTTTCTCATTCGCGCCAACCGGATTGAGGGTGTTTCCCTCTGGGTCCATCGTGTTGCCTGTGGGCACATGCCCGTGGTCTATGCTTGTCATTCCGTCCTCCCTGACCGATCGCATTTTTGGATTTTCTCTGACGTTTCATCTGGCCCGAAATACCTCGGGGGTCCGGGGGCAGCGCCCCCGTATCACAACGCCATATGCCGGTTCACATCCTTGTAGAGCAGATAGCGAAACGGCCCTGGACCGCCCGCGTAACAGGCCTGCGGGCAGAAGGCGCGCAGCCACATGAAATCGCCCGCCTCGACCTCGACCCAATCCTGATTGAGGCGGTAGACCGCCTTGCCCTCCAGCACGTAAAGCCCGTGTTCCATCACATGCGTTTCGGCAAAGGGGATCACTGCGCCGGGCTGAAAGGTAACGACGGTGATATGCATGTCGTGACGCAGGTCGGCGGGGTCCATGAAACGGGTCGTGGCCCAGCCGCCATCGGTGTCGGGCATCGGCACTGGCGCGATGTCGTTTTCGTTGACGACCATCACCGGCGGATGGTCGAGACCGGACACCGCTTGATAGGCCTTGCGCAGCCAGTGGAACTTGACGGCTGTATCGCCTGTGTTGCGCAGCGTCCACGGGGTGCCCGGCGGGATATAGGCAAAGCCGCCCTCCGTCATCTCATGCGCCTGCCCGTCCACTGTCAGGCGCAGCGCGCCTTCGACCACGAAAAGCGCGGCCTCGACCCCCTGTTCGGTTTCGGGCTGATCCGAGCCACCGCCCGGCTGCACCTCGGCGATATATTGCGAGAAGGTCTCGGCAAAGCCCGAGAGGGGCCGCGCCAGAACCCAGAAGCGCGCCTTGTCCCAGAAGGGCAGATAGCTGGTGACGATATCGCTCATGGTGCCGCGCGGGATCACGGCATAGGCCTCGGTAAAGACGGCGCGCCCCGTCAAAAGCTGGGTTTGCGGCGGCAGGCCGCCTTGGGGGGTGTAATAGCTGCGCTTGGTCATGGCTGTGGTCCTTCCACGGTCAGAGGCTGGTCAAAGTGATATTCTTCGAGATTGTCACCGGGGCCGATCCGGTCGATCACCGCATAGCGCCCGGCCCGCCCGATGGGGGCCAGCACGCCGTGCCAGACATTGCGCAGGAGATTGATCCCCTGCCCCGGCTGGCTGAGAAAGGCGCGCGGGGTGGTGGGGCGGCCATGGGTATCCGCGGCCACGCAGATCAGCATTGGCACGTTGTCGAGCGGGATGAACGCCTGAGAGCCCAGAGGGTGCCGTTCCATCAGGTCGAGCGCATAGGGAAGGTGCCGGGCCTCGGCATCAAAAAGGCTGATACCGGCGCGCCCGTCGAGAAATTCGAGCCGCGCGCGGTCGTGGAACCGCCCGCAGAGGTTCGCATTGATCATCCGGTCGGGGGCGCCCGCCACCTCAAGAACATCGCCGTAGGGGGCAAAGGCGGCGGCGGTCAGCGGTTGGGCTATGAGGCCTGCGCCGGTCATGGCAAAAGCGCCTGTAGGCGGGGCAAAGTCTGCGCCTCAAGCGCGGCACAGGTCAGGTCGCCGCGTTCGGACGGGGTGGCCTGTCGGAGTATCCGGCTAAAGGCGTTGAGCAGACCCACCGCAGTGTCATGGGCGGGGCCAAGCTCTATCTGCCATGCGCGGTCCGCGATCCACGGGGCGGGCAGCAGCGGGCCGAACACCTCTACAAAGCGCGCGTGGTCCATCTGGCTGGGACGCTCAAAGCGGCGGTGCGGATGTGTGGCCGCCCAGTGATCGGCAATGTCGATCCGGCGGGGGCACCAAACGTCTGTGTGACGCTGCACATGGTCGATAAAGCGGCGCAGGCCCGCTATTTTGCCCGGCCGGCCAATCAGGCGGCAATGCAGGCCCACGGTCATCATCCGGGGGGCACCCGCCTGCCCTTCGGCATAGAGCGTGTCAAAGGTATCGGTCAGGTAGGATTCAAAGTCGCGGCCCGTGACCCATCCGGGCGACGCGGCAAAGCGCATGTCGTTGCATTCAAGCGTATAGGGGATCATCAGCTGATCGCAGGTGCCGAATTCCATCCAATGCGGCAGGTCATCGTCATAGCAATCCGAGATGTAATCAAAGCCGCCCTCTTCGGCGACAAGGCGCACGGTATTGACGCTGCATCGGCCTGTATACCAGCCGCGTGGGCGGGTGCCGGTCACCTCTGTATGCAGGCGCACCGCCTCGGCGATGGCGGCACGTTCCTCGGCCTCGGGCATGTCTTTGTGATCGACCCATTTAAGACCATGGCTGGCGATTTCCCAGTCGGCCTCTTGCATGGCGGCGACCTGTTCGGGGCTGCGCGCAAGGGCTGAGGCGACGCCGTATATGGTCAGCGGAACGCCCATCCCGGTGAAGAGGCGATGCAGCCGCCAGAACCCCGCGCGCGCGCCGTAGTCATAGATCGATTCCATATTCCAATGGCGCTGACCGGGCCAAGGCGTGGCCCCCGGAATATCCGACAGAAATGCCTCTGACGCGGCATCGCCATGCAGCAGGCAGTTTTCACCGCCCTCTTCGTAGTTGAGCACGAATTGCACCGCGATCCGCGCCCCACCGGGCCAGTGCGGATCGGGGGCGTTTGGGCCGTAGCCACGCAAATTTCTGGGATAGCGGATCATGTCATCACCTCCGGGGGTCGTGTCTTGGGGAAACGAAAGGACAGGGGGCGATTGGCCCCCTGCCTTTTGTCAGACTGCGCCTCAGCGGTCGAGGAACCGCTGTGCGGCGGGCAGGTGCCGCATCAGCAGGTAATAGGTGACACCCGCCGGGATCAAGCTGGCATACCATGACACCGCCGAAAAGGTCAGCGCCGCGATCACGCCTACCGCCATGGCGATCAGGGCTGCCGGGTTATAGCCCGCATAATCGCCGCTCTCGTCATAGAGTTTCTCGAGATCGAGCGTCTGACGCCGCAGCACGTAGTAATCCACCACCAAGATCGCAAAGATTGGCCCCAAGAACGCGCTGTAGGTCTGGATGAAGAGATTGAGACCCGCGGCGGATTCGTTCTTGACCAATTCCCACGGGAAGGTGGCGAAGGCCAAGAGACCGACGACCACGGCAGCGGTCTTGTAGTTGAGTTTGAACACATCCATCAGCGCATAGGCGGGCGGCACAACATTGTTGAGAATATTGGTGGTGACCTGTGCAAAGGCGATGAAAAGCAGGGTAACGACGAGCAAGAGCTTGTTATCGACCGCGTTCGAGAAGACGCGGATAGGATCAACCTCGCCTGTCGCGCTGGAGACCATGAGACCGATGAGGCCCATGAAGAGCGTCGCGGGCAGAATGGAATTGGCATAGATCACCACTTGGCGCACACGCCCGACATCCTGCCGCAATTCGCGGCTATAGTCCGAGACATTGAGCATCATCGTGGCATAGATGCCCAGAAAGAGCATGGTCGCCCCCCAGAATGGCGCGCCCCATGTGCCCTCGACATTGATGAGGTTGGTGCTGATTTCTTCGCCATATTTGCCGATGACAGAGGTGAACATGTAAATCAGCGCGCCGATGATGAAGACCGAGCCGATATTCTCAAGCCATTTGATGCCGTGAAAGCCCAGAACCGACAGCATGATTTGCAGCGCCTGAAAGCCTATGAAAAAGACGACGATGTTGGAGTAGCCAAAGAGCGTCTCGCTTACCAGGTTGAGCGCGCCCGCACCGATCCAGCTTTGAAAGCCGAACCAGACGAGGGCGGGGACAGAGCGCACCAGCGCCGGGATGCGCGCGCCGGAAAAGCCGAAGGCCGAGCGCAATTGCACCATCATCGGGATGCCGTATTTGTGCCCCGCCGCCCCGTTGATCATCAGAGCCAGGCCGATGACGGTGCAGCCGATGGCGATGGCCAAAAACACCTGTAGCAGATTGAGCGTGCCCACGAGGCCCGAGCCGATGGTAAAGGTGCCAATCGACACACAGCCACCGAGCCAGGCAAAAAGATAGGACCACGGGTCCATGATCCGCGTTTTCTGGGGGGCCAGCGATTCCTCGCCCAGACCCTTGTGTTCGATCACCTCGGGCATTTGCCCGTCATGCGGCAAAACACCCCCGTTTGTATCTGAAATTGTCATGACTCTCCTCCCTGAGATGCATTATTTCGGGTTTGGTGGCGCGTAGGCGCCGATCTTGCTGGTCTTGATACCGGCCCCAACCAAGGCTTCGGCGAATTTGGTGGCGACGGTCACACCGTCGATCACGGGAATTCCGGTTTCTTCGGTCAGCCATGCGGCAAGATCCGCCATGCCGGCACAGCCTAGAACCACGGCCTCGCAACGATCCTCCTCGATCGCCCTGAGGATTTCGGCGCGCACCAGAAGGCGAGCGTTTGATCCGGGTTCTTCCAGCGCCAGCACCGGGATCGCCGCCGAGCGCACGCGGCGGCATTGGTGATCAAGCCCGTAGCGGCGTACCATTTCCTCGATAATAGGGACCGAGCGCGGGAGGGTCGTGACCACGCTGAAGGAGGTGGCCACCATGCTGGCCGCCTTGACCGCCGCCTCGCAGATGCCGATCACCGGGCCGGTGGCAATCTCGCGGCACGCGCCGATGCCGGGGTCGTCGAAACAGGCAACCACGATTGCATCGGCCTTTTGCGCCTCGGCCTCGCGGACCTGATCAAGCAGGCGCGGCACTGCCATCGCCTCGTCATAATGGCCCTCGATGCTGGCGGGGGCACCTATGCCCGAGCGCGCCTCGATCACAACGCCCGGTGCCGTGACCGCCCGCGCGGAGGCCGCGATCTTGTCGGTCATGCTCGTGGTCGAGTTGGGGTTGATGACAAAAATTTTCATGGGCTCCTCCACTTGAGTCCTCACTTTAGTAACATAAATTGTTAACAATTTAAACAGACAATTTTTATAGTCGATTCTGATCCTCAAAAATGCCATTTTCCGAGAAACGCAGCCGGGAGCCTCAGAATGTCCGAAACGCCGGAAAACGTGCTGGTTGAGCATGTGCTGGATGCCATCTCGGACCAGCGGCTTCGGGCTGGGACCAAGCTGGGCGAACAGGCGCTGAGCGACCTTTTTTCCTGTAATCGCGCGCATGTACGCCGCGCGCTTGCGACGCTTGCGGCCTATCAGGTGGTTGACCTGATCCCCAACCGGGGGGCGTTTGTCTCTACCCCCTCTGAGGACGAGGCGCGGGACGTGTTTCAGGCCCGGCGCGCCATTGAGGCCACGATCATCCGCAATGTCGTCCGCCGTGCTGACGAGGCGGATATCGAGCGACTGCGCGCGCATTTGGCGACCGAGGATGAGATTCGACAGCACAATGACCGTCCCAAGGCGATTCGCGCCTCACGGGCGTTTCACATGCTGTTGGCGCGGATCGGGCGCAATTCGGTCTTGGAGCATTACCTTGCGGAACTGACCATGCGCACCTCGCTGATCATCGGGCTGTATGGCTCCAAAACCGCGAGCCTTTGTTCGGATGACGAGCATGCGCGCATTGTCCAGAGCATCATAGACCGGGATGAGGCGCGCGCTCAGGACATGGTGGATCATCACCTGCGCCATATCGAAGGGGAAATCGCATTTGGCGACGAGGCCCCGCGTGTCGGGCCGCTGTCGATGATCTTTCCCCCGGATCGCGCGACCGAGTAGAATGTGGGCTTTTTAGCCTGCGCCAATGTCTGTTGCGGCGACCGCAACGGCCTTGACCACGGCATGCACGTCTTGGCCCACTGCAAGACCCATTGCCGTTGCCGAACGGCGCGTGACGCGCGATAGAATCCGGCCAGCGGCGGTATCAATCGCCACGATGGCACCGGGCCCACCACCGGGGCGGATTTCGTGGATGAGGCCGGGCAGGATATTCAGCGCCGAAAGCCCCTCGGGCCGGGTATGCGACAGGATCACGTCATGGGCGGCGATGCGGATGCGCAGGCTGGCACCGGGGTTGGCTGCGACGCGCGGTAGAAAAAGGGGGATACCCCCCGCCGAAAGCTCGGACAGCCCGTCGTCGTGATGGGCGATGACCCGCGCGCTGAGCACGGCTCCGGCATCGCGGGCACCGGTGGGCAACACGGCGGGATTGCTCAGCACTTCGGCGGCGGGGCCCTGTGCAATCACACGCCCGGCCTCAAGCGCAACAACGGTTGTTGCCAGACGCGCCACCTCCGAGGCGGAATGGCTGACATAGAGGATGGGCACGCCCGCCGCGTCGCGCAAACGCTCGAAATAGGGCAGGATCTCGGCTTTGCGGGCCTCATCAAGGGCGGCCAACGGCTCATCGGCAAGGATGAGCTGCGGCGCGGACAAAAGCGCGCGGCCAATGGCAACGCGCTGCTTCTCTCCACCTGAAAGGGCACCGGGCCGCCGATCCAGTAGCGCGCCAAGGCCCAAAAGATCGACGACCTGCGCCAGATCGGCGCGCGCAGCCCCCTTGGGGGCGAACCATGCGCCATAGCCGAGGTTCTGGCGCACGGTGAGATGAGGGAACAGCCGCCCTTCCTGAAAGATATAGCCCAAACGGCGGCGGTGCGGTTTCAGGCGGACCCCGGCGGCCGTATCGAGCAGCACCCGGTCGCCAGATACGATCCGGCCCTGATCGGGCATGAGCAGCCCCGCCACAGCGTTGACGATGGTGGTCTTGCCAGAGCCGGAGCGGCCAAAAAGCACGGTGACACCCGGTGGTGCCCGAAACTGTGCATCCAACGTGAAGGCCCCAAGGCTATGGCGCAGCGCAACATCCAGCATCAGCGCCCCCCGACCCGTGCCGCGACACGACGCCCGATCCCCTCGGAGAGCAAGAGCGCGCCCATGGCCACCACCACCGAAACGATGACCAGTTTCATGGCCGACCCTTCACCGCCCGGCACCTGCAGAAAGGCGTAGATCGCCGAGGGGATGGTGCGTGTTTCCCCCGGAATATTCGAAACAAAGGTGATCGTGGCCCCAAATTCACCCATCGCCTTGGCAAAGGCCAAAATCGTGCCTGCAACGATGCCCGGAAGGGCCATGGGCAGGGTTACGGTGAAAAAGACCCATAGGGGCGCAGCCCCCAGCGTGGCGCTGGCCTCTTCCAGTTTGGGATCCACCGCCTCGATCGAGAGGCGGATCGCCCGCACCATCAGGGGGAATGCCATGATCGCTGCCGCCACCGCCGCCCCCGTCCAGCGAAAGGCAAAGACAAGGCCCCAATCCGCCAGCACAGAGCCCACCGGCCCGCGCGTGCCCAGCACCAGCAGGAGCAGGTAGCCCGTGACAACCGGCGGCAGGATCAGCGGCAGATGCACCAGCCCGTTGACGATCTGCTTGCCCGGAAAGGACCAGCGTGCCAGCGCATAGGCCGTGAGAATTCCCAAGGGCAGGCTGGCCAGAGTGGCCCAGAAGGACACGCGAAGGGACAGGGACACCGCCTTCCATTCTTCGGGGCCAAGCCAGTCTGTCATGGGTCAGCGCGCAAGGACGGTAAACCCCTGCCGCTCAAAGGCGGCGCGCGCCTCGGGGCCTTGCAGATAGGCGAGAAAGGCGTTTTCAGCGGGCGTGTCGCGGTTGGCAAGATCGGCGACCGGATAGACGATAGGGGGGTGGCTGTCCTCGGGGAAGGTGCCGACGATGGTGACACGATCCTCGGCGGTGGCGTCTGTTGCGTAGACGATGCCATAGGGGGCCTCGCCGGTGGCGACAAAGGCAAGGGCGGCACGCACATTGTCGGCTTGGGCCACCTGCGGTGCGATGCCCTGCCAGAGGCCCAAGTTTTGCAGCGCGGCCTTGCCATAGATGCCTGCAGGCACGGAATCGACCAGCGCCATGGCCAGCCGCCCCTCGCCCAAGAGGGCGGCCAGATCAAGGTCTGGGCCGATGTTGCGCGGTGCGGCATCCCCATGGGACACCAGCACAAGGCGGTTGCCCAAGAGGTCAAAGCGCGCGCCCGGCTCGATCAGCCCGTCCACTTCGATCTGGTCCATCCAGTCGGCACTGGCGGAGATGAAAATATCCGCAGGCGCGCCCTGCTGGATCTGACGGGCGAGGGATGAGGAGCCCGCGAGCGCTGTCACAAGGTCATGATCGCTGGCCGCCTCGAACCCTGCCTCGATCTCGGCCAAGGCAGTGGTCAGGCTGGCGGCGGCAAAGACAGTGACGGTGTCGGCGCGGGCGGTGGTTGCGAGGATGGGCGCAAGGGCAAGCAGGCAAGCGGCTAACGTGATTGGAGGTTTTGGCCGGATCATCCCTGTTTCCCTGCGCTGATATGGTTCCAAAAACATATCGCAAGGCGGGGGATCAGAGGCAAGCGTTATTTTCCACCGGGAATATCCCTAAGCAAGGATTGGATCGCAGCAATCCGTGCGGCCCCGGCCTCGGCCATGATATCCTCAAGTTTGCGATACTGGGCCAACACTTCGATGCCTGTGTCGGTCAGATGGGCACCGCCGCCCTTGGCGCCCCCTCGGCTCGAGTCTACAAGCGGTTCGCGAAAGGCTGCATTCATGGACTCCACCAACATCCAAGCGCGTTTATAGCTCATGGACATGCTGCGCCCGGCAGCGGCGATGGAGCCTGTATCGCGAATACGCTCTAACAGATCGGCCTTGCCGGGGCCCAGCATTGCCTCGTCACCAAAGACGATACGAATCCGAAGGCTGGGTGGCTCTGGCTGTGTCATGATGCGGGTATGCCAAATTTTCGTTAAGTCTTACAAGACATATCGAAAACCCTCAACTCTGTCGATAGAGGCCTGCACCTCAAAGATCGGCAGGGGCCGCGCCATCCGCCATGGGCGGCACGTCTAGGGGCATCGACCAGTCGGCGGGGTCGGTACATTCTGCCTCGGGACGCGCCAGAAGGATCTGCGCGTGGAAGTGACCGGTGGTTTCCACGCCTTCGGTGTCATGCCCTGCGGCCTGCGCATTGGCGATGGCACGGGCCTGTTCCTCGGGGCTTTCAAATCGGCGGTGGATAAAGGCCGGGATCGGCAGACGTTCAACCACAAGACCGTGGGCGCGCAGCACCTCTGTTGCCTCGGGCCGCTCGTTGCCCCGGATGGGCGACGTCATGACCCAAGGCTTGACCGGGCCGCAAGCCGCCAGCATCCGGTCGAGCGCGCGGGGCATAAGCTGGGCAACAGAGCCGCATTCAACGATCATGTCACAGCGCGCCAGTTCCCGGCCAAGCCCCTCGGATGGTTCTGCACGTTCCAGATCCTCGACAAAGCCGGATTGAAAGAGGCCAACCGCGCGCCCATAGGCAACCGCGTTGGGCATCACGTCAATGCCGGTGACATGCAATGCGGGCGCAGGGCGGCGCAGCCCCGACAGCCAGCCGCGATCCAAATCAATCACCTCTGCGGAAGACGCGCTGTCGAACACCGGCTGACGGTAGCGGGCAAACACCTGTTCGAGGCTCAGCTCATGGGCCATGAGTGCGGAAACGATGCCATAGCTGCTGGCGAAATCAACGATCCTTGCCTGCTCAAGACCACGCAGGCGCATCATTTCCGCCAGGCCGGCCCGAAACCCCGCAACCGCGTGATGTTGGTTGCGATAGCCCAGCCGGTCCATCATGCGGAAATAGGCCCGACAATCGGGCTGATCATAGGTGTCGTCAAAGATGGTGACAAAGCCGGAGGTAGGCGTATCAGAGGGGGCGGTCATGGAAATGTCCCTTGGGGATCAGGGGGGCACATGGCCCGATGGTGCGCAAACTTGCCTCCCGCGCCGTGATTTACAACAGAAATCACGAGAATTTTCACCGTTTCCCACGCAAGCGTGACCCGCGCGCCGTCGTTGAAACAATATTTCGCGGCCATCAGAGGAACGTGACCATCTGTGCGCGGGCGTGGATTGCACCAATCACGGTTAGGGCGCAAGGTAAAGTCAGGTTTCGGTATCACGGTTCAGGAGCGCGCCATGACTAACGCCAGCACACAGATTGTTCCCGATGCCTCCAAGGTCATGATGGGTGCCACGCTCGCTTGGGTGGCGGTGTTGATCTATGCTTCGTCAAATTCCCTCGTCTCGCTGTTGGCCGATATCGGATCACAGAACCTCGTGATGGGGCGCAATGTCATCACCTATTGCAACCTGCTGTTTGTCGGCTCGCTCATGTCGATGGTGCCGATGGTTTTCATGTTCTGGCGCGACTGGACTTTTGAGAACCTGCGCGCGCTGACACGGAAAAACTGGGCGATCCTGACGCTTTCGGCGTTCTTTTCTTCCGCTTTGACACCGGGGCTGTTCTTTTACGCGCTGGAGCATACCACGGTCACGAATGTTGTGTTGATGGGCCGGATCGAACCGCCACTTTTTTTGCTGGCGGCCTGGCTGGTCTTGCGCGAGGAGTTCGAGCCTTGGGCCTTTGTTGCCGGTCTGGTGGCGCTTTGCGGGGCGGCGGTGATGATCCTGATGAACAGTGAGGGCACATCGCTCAACCTTGGCAAGGGCGAGATTGGCGCGCTTTTGGCGACGCTGTCCTATATTGCCTCGACTTTGATTGCCCGCACAGGTCTGCGCGACATTCCTATGGGGATTTTCGCGATCTACCGCACGGCGGTGGGCACGACGGTCTATTTCTTTGTGGCCCTATACCTGTTTGGTCCGAACCATTTTCAGGATGTGTTTGATCCGGTGGTCTGGCAATGGGTTTGGATCTATGCGGTGGTGGTGATCATGGGCGGGCAATTCGCCTGGGCGTTCGGGCTTAAATATGCGCGCTCGGGTGATGTGTCATTGGCCACGTCATTTTCGCCGCTGGCGGCAATTCTGATCGCGATGGTGATGCTGGGCGAAGACCCCGGACCGGGGCTGATCCCCGGCGGCGCAATCATCCTTTTGGCGGTGGGCATCGGCCAGTATGGCCGCCTGCGCCGCCGCCGTCGCGAGGATGACACGATGCGCAAGCAGGCGCAGGAGCGCGCGCTGGAACATGAGGGCGCGGTAAACTTCAAAGGGGTCTGAGGACGGGCTCAAAGGCAAACGCCCCGATTGTCACGGGGCGTTTTGCACTTTTTCGGCAGGCAAGATCGGCTGTCAGAAATTCCCGACCGAAGGGTGACGGTGCCCGGCAAGCGACCCATAGGCGGGACGCAGGGCATCAGGCAGGGAGGCATAGCTCTGAAAAAGTTCGCGGGCGAGACCGGCAAGCGGCGGAATAGAGACCCCCAACGCACCAAGCGCGGCTTGCTTGAGCGCCAGCCCATCCGCCACCTCAGGCAGCATATCGGGTGCAAAGCCAGTGATCTCGCGTCCGGCGTCATGGACTGGCATCAACCAGACAGCGCCGGGCAGGTGATCATGGTTCGCCTCAAACAGAGCAACCGCCTCTGACAGGGCCGATCCCCCGCCTGCGCGGGGATAGGGGGCCAGCACACACAGCCCGGTGGCATTGGCATGGGCAGAGAATGCAGACCTGTCGTCAAGCGGCAGCACCCGGACGGTGGGATAGGCCCCAAGCAGTTCGTGCAGCACGCGCGACCCAAGAGCGTTCATATCCTCAAGATAGACCGTGACGCGCACCCCTGCTGCAAGCCGGTGGCCAATGGTCCCCAGCGCGTGATGGATCACCTGCGCACCGTCCTGCGCCAGAACAACCATCTCGCGGGTCAGCATCCGGGGCTGACGGCTGAGGAAAAAGGCAAAGATCTGTTCAGCCATGCCATTGTAATGCGTGACATCACGGGTGTCGTGGACGATGCGGCCAATATCCACCTCGGCCACGTCATACCCCGCCGCATGCACCCGCAGCATGATATCAAGATCGACCGCGTAATCAGTCGCGAGACCGTTGTAGGCGATCAGAGACCGATCAAAGACATAGAGCCCGGAATTGGGTGCGCGCAGATGCGACAAGCCCGGAAACATCTGATGCAGGGCCGGCCGCACCAAAAGGCGGGTCATCGGCATGTTATCGGCGGGGTCGTGCCACGCCCCCTTGATCAAGCCCACACCGGGGCCGCGGGCAGCGGGCATCTGAGCAAACAGATCAGTGTCGAACCTGTCGAGATCGGCATCGACCTTCATCACCCAGTCATGGCGGGCGGCGGAGACACCTGCGCGCACCGCGTGGCCCATGCCGGTTTGTGTCTCTGAGATAACTGTCGCACCCGCCCCGCGCGCCAATTCTGCCGTCGCATCGGTCGAGCCGTTGTCGACCACCACGACCTCGCCCACATCCGGCATATCCGCAAGCACCGACACGACGCGGGCAATGGTTTGCGCCTCGTTTCTGGCCGGGACAATGACGCTGACCGGGGCGGTCATGGCAACTCCTTGGGAAACAGGAAATACATTCCTTTGTCGAGAACCTAGTCTTTGGCGGCCTTGATCACAATATGAGACGTGTCACGAGAGTAAAATCTCTCGTGAAAGACTGTAACCTGAGCAGAAGGTTAGAACAACTAAAAGGCGAGTGTGGCCGAAACCGCGCGTGTCCAACCCTCAACCTTGGCGGTGCGCAGCTCGGTCGACATCTTTGGCAGAAACTGCTGTTCCAATGCCCAAGTATCGGCAAATCCGGCCTGATCGGGGTATAGACCGATCTGCATCCCCGCCAGCCAAGCCGCCCCAAGCGCGGTGGTTTCCAGCACTTGCGGACGATCCACAGGCGCGTCGATAATGTCTGACAGGAACTGCATGGCCCAGTCAGACGCGCTCATTCCGCCATCCACCCGCAATACCGCATCGGCCCCGTGCCCGGCCCAATCATCGCGCATCGCCCGCAAGAGATCGCGGGTCTGGAACCCCACGCTTTCCAGCGCCGCACGGGCCAGTTCCGCAGGCCCGGTGCTGCGGGTAAGCCCAAAGATCGCCCCCCGACAGTCAGGCCGCCAATAGGGCGCGCCAAGCCCGGTAAACGCAGGCACCAGAACGACTGTTTGATTGGGGTCGGCCTGTTCGGCGAGGGGCTGCGTTTCACTGGCGTGGCGGATCATCTTGAGCCCGTCGCGCAGCCATTGCACCACGGCCCCCGCGACAAAGATCGAGCCTTCGAGCGCATAGGTCGGCTTGCCATCCAATTGATAGGCAATGGTGGTGAGCAGCCGGTTTTGCGAGACAACCGGCGTATCGCCCGTGTTGAGCAGTGCAAAACAGCCGGTGCCATAGGTGGATTTGAGCATCCCCGGCTTGAAGCACGCCTGCCCCACAGTGGCCGCCTGCTGATCGCCCGCCACACCGCGAATGGGGATTTCGCGGCCAAAGAGATCGGCGCGGGTGTGGCCATAGTCATCGGCGCTGTCGCGCACCTGAGGCAGCATTTGCATCGGGATGCCCAAGAGATCGCAGATCGTTGCGCTCCAGCGCCCTTTGCGGATATCGTAAAGCAGGGTGCGCGCGGCATTTGTGGCGTCGGTTGCGTGCACGCGACCGCCGGTGAGTTTCCAGATAAGATAGCTATCGACGGTACCAAAAAGCAGATCGCCCGCTTGGGCGCGGGCGCGCGCGCCCTCGACATGATCGAGAATCCAGCGCAGTTTTGTTCCGGAAAAATAAGGATCAAGCAAAAGCCCGGTGCGCCCGGCCACCATCGGTTCGTTGCCTGCGGCGCGCAATTCGGCGCAATACTCTGCTGTGCGCCGGTCTTGCCAGACAATCGCGCGGTGAATGGCCTGCCCGGTGTGGCGATCCCAGACCACCGTTGTCTCGCGTTGATTGGTGATGCCGATGGCGGCGATGTCGGCCCCGGTCAGCCCGGCCTTTTCGATCACCGCGCGGCAGGTGCCCGCTGTGGTCGACCACAGATCATTCGCGTCATGCTCGACCCAGCCCGATTGCGGAAAATGCTGGGCGAATTCCTCTTGTGCCGTGGCCGTGATGCGCATCTGCGCATCGAACAGGATCGCGCGACTCGACGTGGTGCCTTGGTCGATAGCGAGGATATGGGTCATGAGAGTGGGTCCGTAGGTTTGAGTGGTCATCCTCGGGCTTGACCCTAGGATCGCCCTACCCCGTCATCCTCAGGCTTGACCCGAGGATGACGGAAAGGTCCGGGGCGCGCGGCACGCGCCCCGATGCATTTCACTTACTGCCAGGACTTGATCAACTCGTCATAGGCGATGGTGACCGGCTCTTCGTCTTCGTTCTCAAGTTTGGCCTTGGGGGCACCGGGCTGGCTCAGCCAATGCTCGGGGTCCATTTCCTCGTTGAGTTTCGGGCCGATGTCGCCTTGGATGCCAGCGCGCTCAAGCCGCTCAAGCACGCGCTCTTGATCCGCGCAGAGCGCATCAAGCGCCTCTTGCGGGGTTTTGGCACCCGACATGGCATCGCCGATATTCTGCCACCAAAGCTGTGCCAGTTTCGGATAGTCGGGCACGTTGGTGCCGGTGGGCGACCACTGAACGCGCGCGGGTGAGCGGTAGAATTCCACAAGGCCGCCCAGCTTGTCGGCGCGCTCGGTAAAGCTGTCGTGCTGGATCGTCGACTCGCGGATGAAGGTGAGGCCGGTGTGGGCCTTTTTCACATCCACGGTTTTCGAGGTCACGAACTGCGCATAGAGCCACGCCGCTTTGGCACGGTCGACGGGGGTGGATTGCATCAGGGTCCAGCTACCGGCATCCTGATAGCCCACTTTCATGCCCTCTTCCCAATAAACGCCATGTGGGCTGGGGGCCATGCGCCATTTCGGCGTGCCGTCTTCGTTCATCACCGGCAGGTCGGGTTTCACCGAGGCTGCGGTAAAGGCGGTGTACCAGAACATCTGTTGCGCAACGTTGCCCTGCGCGGGGATTGGGCCCGCCTCAGAGAAGGTCATGCCAGCGGCGGCAGGGGGCGAGTATTTCTGAAGCCACTCAATCGCCTTGGTGACGGCATAGACCGCCGCAGGACTGTTGGTGGCACCGCCACGCGCGACACAGGACCCCACAGGCTGCGAATTTTCATTCACACGGATGCCCCATTCATCGACCGGCAGGCCGTTGGGTTCACCCTTGTCGCCCATCCCGGCCATGGACATCCACGCGTCGGTATAGCGCCAGCCAAGGCTGGGGTCTTTCTTGCCATAGTCCATGTTGCCAAAGACTTCGCCCTCGACGCCCAAATGGCTGAGGTCACGGCCGGTAAAGAATTCGGCGATATCCTCATAGGCCGACCAATTGACCGGAACGCCCAGATCATAGCCGTATTTCTCTTTGAAATCGGCCTTGTTCTTGTCGTCGTTGAACCAATCGTAGCGGAACCAGTAAAGGTTAGCGAATTGCTGGGTTGGCAGTTGATAGACCTTGCCATCGGGGCCGGTGGTGAACGACAGGCCCACGAAATCGTCGATATCGAGCGTCGGGCTGGTCACATCCGCGCCCTCGCCTGCCATCCAGTCGGTCAGGTTGCGCACCTGCTGATACCGCCAATGGGTGCCGATAAGGTCACTGTCGTTGACATAGCCGTCATAGATATTCTCGCCCGACTGCATCTGGGTTTGCAGTTTTTCGACCACATCGCCTTCGCCGATGAGGTCATGCGTGACCTTGATGCCGGTGATGGCGGTAAAGGCGGGTGCCAGCACCTTGGATTCGTAGCTATGCGTGTCGATGGTTTCCGACACAACCTTGATTTCCATGCCGGAAAAGGGCTGAGCGGCGTCGATGAACCACTGCATTTCCGCCTCTTGCTCGGCGCGGGTAAGCGACGACAGATCGCCGATTTCCGCATCAAGAAACGCCTTTGCCGCCTCCATATCGGCGAAGGCAGGCGAGGCCATCAGGCCCAGCGACACCAGCGCGGTGGTTGTTTTCATTCGAAAGTTCATGGTTTCCCTCCCTAGGTGAACTTTGTTGGTGATTGATCCCGGTCTAAACCCAGCGAAACACCGCCGCGGCATAGATCAGGCAGAGGATCAGCGCATAAGGCTGGTTCGCGCCGACAATTCCGAGCCAGGCCAGGTTGAGAAAGGCCGAGCCGAGAAGCGTGATGAAAAGACGATCGCCGCGCGTCGTCTCGATCCTGAGGATGCCAACACGCGGGGTTTCGGGGAATTTGATCGCCAGCACCGTGAAGGTGATGAGCAGCGCCGCGATGACCCCGAAGAAGATCGCGGTGGGGAGTGTCCAAGCCATCCAGTCCATGTTTAGTCCTCCCTCAGACGCGGCCTAGGGCGAAGCCCTTGGCGATGTAGTTCCGCACGAAATAGATCACGAGCGCGCCCGGCACGATGGTGAGCACCCCTGCCGCCGCGAGCACGCCCCAATCGAGACCGCTTGCCGACACCGTGCGCGTCATGGTGGCGGCGATGGGCTTGGCATCGACGCTGGTCAGCGTGCGGGACAAGAGCAATTCCACCCATGAGAACATGAAGCAGAAGAACGCGGCCACCCCAACGCCCGATGCAATCAACGGCATGAAAATCTTGACGAAAAACCGCCCAAAGGAATAGCCGTCGATATAGGCGGTCTCGTCGATCTCTTTGGGGACGCCGCGCATGAACCCCTCTAGAATCCACACGGCCAGCGGCACGTTGAAGAGGCAATGCGCCAGCGCCACGGCGATATGCGTGTCAAACAACCCCACGCTTGAATAAAGCTGAAAGAACGGCAGCGCAAAGACCGCAGGCGGAGCCATCCGATTGGTCAAAAGCCAGAAGAAGAGATGTTTGTCGCCCAAGAAACTATAGCGCGAGAACGCATAGGCGGCAGGCAGGGCCACGGCAATCGACAGAACCGTGTTCATCACCACATAGATCAGCGAATTGACATAGCCCATATACCAGCTGGCATCGGTGAGGATGGTGGCATAATTCGCCAGCGTCGGGCTCTGCGGCCAGAGCGAGAAGGTGCCAAGGATCTCGTCGTTGGTCTTGAAGCTCATGTTCACGAGCCAATAGATCGGCAAGAGCAGGAACACGAGGTAAAGCACCATCACCACGTTGACGCGCGGCAGGGCAAGGCCACGTGTGGTGCTGCGGGTCGCGGTCAGATCGGCCATCACTTGCCCTCCCGTTTGTCGAGATTGACCATGACGGTGTAAAACACCCATGAAATCAGCAGGATCACGAGGAAATACATGATCGAAAAGGCGGCGGCTGGGCCGAGGTCGAACTGCCCGAGCGCCATTTTCACGAGGTCGATGGAGAGGAACGTCGTGGCATTGCCCGGACCGCCGCCCGTGACCACGAAAGGCTCGGTATAGATCATGAAACTGTCCATGAAGCGCAGGAGGATGGCGATCATCAGCACCCCCGTCATCTTGGGCAATTCGATATAGCGGAACACGGCCCAGCGGCTGGCCTGATCAATCTTGGCGGCCTGATAATAGGCGTCGGGGATAGATTGCAGCCCGGCATAGGCCAGAAGGGCGACCAGCGATGTCCAGTGCCAGACATCCATCACGATCAGCGTCACCCAAGCATCCACCGCATCCTGAGTATAGTTATAGTCCACCCCCAGCGCCGCCAGCGTATGCCCCAAGAGGCCGATATCGACCCGGCCAAAGATTTGCCAAATGGTGCCCACCACGTTCCACGGGATCAAGAGCGGCAAGGACATGAGCACAAGGCAGACCGACACCCAGATGCCGCGCTTGGGCATATTGAGCGCCACCAGAATGCCCAGCGGCACCTCGATGGCAAGGATGATCGCGGAAAAGATCGCCTGCCGTTGCAGCGCGTCCCACATGCGTTCCGAGGCGAGCATTTCTTCGAACCACTCCAGCCCCGCCCAGAAGAACTGGTTGTTTCCAAAGGTATCCTGCACCGAATAGTTGACCACGGTCATCAGCGGGATCACGGCAGAGAACGCCACGAGGATCAGCACAGGCAGGACAAGGAACCATGCCTTTTGATTGACGGTCTTCTCCATCACGCGGCCTCCTGCGCCTGAGATTTCGGCGTGACGCGCCAGTCATCGGCATAGACGTTGATCGCCGCCGGATCAAAGGTGAGGCGCGTCATTTCGGGTGAAATCAGCGCGCCCTCGGCGGCAATGGCGTTGATCTGAACCCCGGCCAATTCGCAGCGGACGATCTTGTGACGGCCCACATCCTCGATCCGCCGCACGGTCACTGGCAGGCCATCAGGCCCCGCCGTCAGACGCACGAATTCCGGCCGCACACCGATTTGCACCCGGCCTGTGGGGCGGGCATAGTCGGCACCCAGCGGGATTTCGACGCCCTGCACCACGGCCTTGTTGCCCATCACCTGCGCGTCGAGCAGGTTCATGCCCGGCGAGCCGATGAAATAGCCCACGAATGTATGTTCTGGCCGCTCAAAGAGTTCCTGTGGGGTGCCCATCTGCACGACTCGACCGTCATGCATGACCACCACCTTGTCGGCAAAGGTCAGCGCCTCGGTCTGATCGTGGGTGACGTAGATCATCGTATGGCCAAACTCGTGATGCAGCGCCTTGAGCTGCGTTCTGAGTTCCCATTTCATATGCGGGTCGATCACCGTCAGCGGTTCATCGAAGAGAAGCGCGTTGACGTCTTCGCGCACCATGCCGCGCCCAAGGCTGATTTTCTGCTTGGCATCTGCTGTAAGGCCGCGCGCCTTGCGGCCTAGCTCTGCCTCCATCCCGATCATGCGGGCGATGGTTTGAACCCGCTCGGCGATATAAGACGCCTCTGCCCCGCGATTGCGCAGCGGAAACGCGAGATTGTCGCGCACGGTCATGGTGTCATAGACCACCGGAAACTGGAACACCTGCGCAATGTTGCGCGCGGCGGTGGCCTGATCGGTGACGTCCTGATCGTTGAAGAGGATACGGCCTTGGCTAGGGCGCAAGAGGCCTGAAATGATGTTGAGCAGCGTGGACTTGCCACAGCCTGACGCCCCCAAGAGCGCGTAAGCCTCGCCATCGCCCCAGACGTGATTGAGTTCCTTGAGCGCGAAATCCGCCTCGGACGCGGGGCGCGAGAGGTAGCTATGCGCGAGATTATCAAGCGTGATCTTGGCCATGGTTCCCCCTCACGCCGCCTCGGCATAGGGCGCGGGTGCGACCAGCGCGCCATCTGCCCCGAATACATAGACATGCGACGGATCAAGATAGACCCGCAACGCCGCCCCCAGTTTCAGATCGCGCACCCCGTGGATAAGACCCACCCAGCGCTCGCCATGGTGATCCAGATGCACAAAGGTTTCTGACCCGGTGATCTCGGTCACGTTGAGGCGTGTGTCAAAGGTCAGCGCATCGGCGGTATGCCGATCAAGTTCCAGATGATTGGGCCGGAAACCCGCCGTATAGGTGCCGTCCGCCAGAGCGGCCATGCTGCCCAGCGCCTCGGCCGATTGCCCATCGCCAAAGAGGATGCGGTTGCCGGTCTTGGTGACGCTGAGGAAATTCATCGGCGGATCGCTAAAGACGCGCGCGGTCGTGGCATCGCGCGGTTGGCGGTAGACCAGCGGCGTGGGGCCGAACTGCGTGACACGCCCCTCCCACAGGGTTGCGGTATTGCCGCCCAAAAGCAGCGCCTCTTCCGGCTCGGTTGTGGCATAGACAAAGATGCTGCCAGCAGCCTCGAAAATCTTGGGAATCTCCGCGCGCAATTCCTCGCGCAGCTTGTAATCAAGATTTGCCAGCGGCTCATCCAGCAGCACCAGCCCCGCCTCTTTGACCAGCGCGCGGGCCAGCGCGCAGCGCTGTTGCTGGCCGCCGGACAGCTCTAGCGGTTTGCGCGCCAGCATCGGGGACAATTGCATGAGGTCGGCGGTTTTCTTGACCGCTGCGTCGATTTCGGCGCTGGATTTGCCCATCAGGCGCAGGGGCGAGGCGATGTTGTCGTAGACGGTCATCGACGGGTAGTTGATGAATTGCTGATAGACCATGGCCACGCGGCGATCCTGCACGCGCATCCCCGTCACATCCGCGCCGTTCCACAGAATGCGGCCTGTTGCAGGCACATCAAGCCCCGCCATCAAGCGCATGAGCGAGGTTTTCCCCGAGAGGGTCGGGCCCAGAAGCACGTTCATCGTGCCAGCCTCGAGCGTGAGATCGGTCGGGTGAATATGCACCTGCCCGTTCACACGTTTCGATACCCCCTTGAGTGTCAGCGCCATGCGGTCGATCCCTCCGTTATCCCTTGGCAGCCACGGGGGCAGCCCGATCAAGGCCGCGCTCGTGCTGCATCCAGTCGTCGAGCGCTGCAATCTGCGCCTCGGTCATCTTGAGGCCCAGACGGGTGCGCCGCCAGACCACATCCGCCGCCGTTCGGGCGTATTCATGGTCCATCTGCCAACGCACCTCGGCCCCGGTCAAACCGGCCCCGAAATCGGGGCCAAGATCGGCTGCTTCGCGCGCTTGGCCCAGAATATCCTGCGCCTCGGTGCCATAGGCGCGCACCAAGCGGCGCGCCCCTGCCGCCGTCAGAAACGGATAGGCCCGGTGCAGACTCTCTGTCAGCGAGTCAAACCCGTCAACGGGGAAATTACCCCCCGGCAGGGCGACGCCTGCGGTCCAATCCGCGCCCGCCTCTGGAAAGAAGGGCCGCAGTTTGGCCAGCGCTGCCTCGGCCAATTTGCGGTAGGTGGTGATCTTGCCGCCAAAGATGTTCAAAAGCGGCGCGCCCGGCCCCTCGGCCAATGTCAGCACATAGTCGCGGGTGGCGGCGGTGGCGGATTTGGCCCCGTCGTCATAAAGCGGGCGCACGCCCGAATAGGTCCAGACGATATCGGCGCGTGTCACGGGCGTCTGGAAATACTCGGATGCAAAGCGGCAGAGATACTCAGCCTCTTCCGGTGTGCATTCCGGGCGGCTATCGGCCTGCCCATGTTCGGCATCGGTGGTGCCGATCAGGGTGAAATCCCCCTCATAGGGGATGGCAAAGATGATCCGCCCATCGGTGCCCTGAAAGAAATAGCATTTGTCATGGTCAAACAGGCGGTGCGTCACGATATGGCTGCCACGCACCAGCCGCACCCCCTCGGCAGAATTAAGGCGCAGCGTGCCCGAGATCACATCCTTGACCCAAGGTCCGGCGGCATTGACCAGCGCGCGTGCCTGCACCACCTCGGTGATACCGGTTTCCTGATCCTTGAGCGTTACCTGCCACAGATCGCCCGCACGCTCGGCTGATTGCACGCGGGTGCGGGTGCGGATGCGGGCACCACGCGCCGAAGCATCGCGTGCATTGAGCACGACAAGGCGGCTATCCTCGATCCAGCAGTCGGAATATTCATAGGCGCGGGTGAACTTGTCCTTGAGCGGCGCGCCCTCGGGCGTCTTGCGCAGATCAAGCGTAGAGGTCGCGGGCAGGATTTTCCGGCCCCCAAGATGATCGTAGAGAAACAGCCCCAGACGGATCAGCCAAGCGGGCCGCCGCCCCTTCATCCATGGCATGACCAGATTGAGGATGCGAGAGGTCGGCGTTTCGCCCTCGAACCGCATATCGCGGTGGTAGGGCAGAACAAAGCGCATGGGCCAGCTGATATGCGGCATCGCACGCAGCAGCGTTTCGCGCTCGATCAGCGCCTCGCGCACCAGCCGGATTTCGAAATACTCGAGATAGCGCAGGCCGCCATGGAAAAGCTTGGTCGACGCGCTTGACGTGGCCCAAGCGAGATCGTTCATCTCGGCCAGTTCGACCCGCAATCCACGCCCCGCCGCATCACGGGCGATGCCACAGCCGTTGATGCCGCCGCCGATGACGAACAGGTCGATCACTGTGTTCCCGCGGCCCTGCGACACGCACCCCTCCCACCGTAAGATGAGCGCAAACGAACCATTTTTTAACCACATCGGTCAAGAATGAATGTTCGTTTTGTTTCTTTTTAAAATACACCTATTGATTTTATTCAATAATTTTCCAAACCCACCTCACTTCAACGGGCGAACGAACGGATTTTGCCACCCAACACCGCGCCAGCAGGCGATCCGGGCTGTCGATTCGTCCGCCATGCCGCAGCGCGGCGGAGGCTTTGCTTGCAGAGATCCCCAAAACGAACATAATCGAACCTGTAACCGATCAAGGCCCGCCATGTCCCAGAGCTTTCGCCAACCCGACATTCTCGAAATTGCCCGCGCCGAAGGCAAGGTTACGGTCGAGGATCTCGCAGAACGCTTTGATGTCACCGTTCAAACCATCCGCCGCGACCTGACCGAACTTGCCAATGCGGGCAAGCTGGAGCGCGTGCATGGCGGCGCAATCCTGCCGTCTGGCGTGTCCAATATCCTGTACGAGGAACGCCGCCGCCTCAATGAGCCTGCCAAGGCCGCAATTGGCCGCGCCTGTGCGGCGGCTATTCCACATAATGCCTCGGTCTTTCTGGACATCGGCACCACGACCGAAGCGGTGGCGCGCGAATTGATGGATCATCGCAACCTCATGGTCGTCACCAACAATATGAACGTGGCGCAAATCCTGCTGACCAACAAGGATTGCGAGATTGTCGTGGCAGGCGGCGCGCTCAGGCGATCCGACAATGGCTTGGTCGGCAATCTGACCGCGCGCACCATCGAGAATTTCAAGTTCGATTACGCGATCCTGGGATGTTCCGCGCTGGACGAGGACGGCGACATGCTCGATTTCGACATTCAAGAGGTGGTGGTGGGCCAGACCCTGCTCAACCGCTCGCGCGAGGTGTTTCTGGTCGCCGATCACTCAAAATTCCAGCGCAGTGCGCCGGTGCGGCTTGGGTCTATTCGCGATGTCGATCAGGTCTTTACCGACCGCCCCTTGCCGGCACCTCTGGCTGAAAACTGTATTGGTTGGGGAACACGGGTGCAGGTGGCGGGCATGCCGGGCAAGCGTCAGTCGACCTGAAACACCTTGTCCCGGCTGGTGTGACGGCGCAGCAGGGTCAGGCGCGATTTTGGCACGCCCAGCGCCTTGGCCAAGAGTTTTTGAACGGCGGCATTGGCCTTGCCATCCTCGGGCACGGTGGTGACATAGACCCGCAGCACGTCATCCTCTGCAACGATGCGATTGCGCGCGGCCTTGGGCGTGACCCGCAGGGTAAGGGTGGTGCCGGGCTGGGCCAATGCGCTGAGGTCGGGGATGTCCATGGCACCGCAATAGCGGCTGGCTTGAGCCTGTCCAAGAGGATTTGCAGCATCGGGGCTTGACCCCGGGCGCGCGCTTGCCGACATGTGGGGGGCCTTGCAGGAGAAAGACACCGATGCCCACGCCCAATCCCGCCGCCCTTGATTTTCTGCTGTCGCGCCGCTCGCGCCCAGCCAAGACGCTGGGGCTGCCGGTGCCCGACAGCGACGCCCTGCGCCCGCTCTTGGCCGCAGCCACCCGCGTGCCCGACCACGGCAAGCTGGAGCCGTGGCGCCTGATCGTGCTGGAACGCGCGGCCCTCGTGCGGCTGGCGGGGCTGGTGGCCGAAGCAGGCGCGCGGCTGGGCAAATCCCCCGAGGATATCGCCAAGGCCGAGACGCAATTCGCCGATGCGCATCTGGCGGTTGCCGTGATCGAGAGCCCGAAACCCTCGGACAAGATTCCGGCGATCGAACAGACCTATTCGGCGGCCTGCGTCTGTCTTAGCCTCTTGAATGCTGCCCTTGCCGCAGGTTGGGGGGCCAATTGGCTGAGCGGTTGGCCCAGCCATGACCGGGGTTTCGCGCAGACCGCCCTTGGGCTGACCGAACACGAGCGTATCGCCGGTTTTCTCCATATCGGCACCGAAGGGGCCGCCCCGCCCGAGCGACCGCGCCCAGACATCGACACCATCACCACTTGGATTTCGGAATGATTTTCGCCAGTTTCTTCAAGGCTTTGGGTCAGATCGGCGACCCGCGCTTTCGCAAGGTGCTGTTCTTGGGAGTGGGTCTGACGCTGGCCCTGCTGATCGCGGCCTATGCTGGTGTGCTCTGGCTCATTCAGGTGGCTGTGGGCGACAGCACCACCCTGCCACTGCTCGGCGAGGTGACATGGCTGGGCGATCTTTTGAGCGGCGCGTCGTTCCTGCTGATGATCGTTCTGTCGGTATTCCTGATGGTGCCGGTCGCCTCTGCCATCACCTCGATGTTTCTCGATACTGTGGCGCAGGCGGTGGAGGACCGGCATTATCCGCACCTGCCCCCAGCCAGCATCGTGCCCTTTGGTGAGGCGCTGCGCGACACGATCAACTTTTTGGGCGTCATCATCGGTGCGAATATTGTGGCGCTGTTTCTCTACGCGCTTTTCACGCCCTTTGCGCTTTTCATCTTTTGGGGCTTGAACGGCTATCTGCTCGGGATGGAATATTTCCAACTTGTCGCCATGCGCCGGGTCGGGCGCGCGGGGGCCAAGACATTGCGAAAGAAACATCGTCTGACCATTTGGGCGGCTGGTGTCTTGATGGCGATGCCGCTTTCAATACCGCTGGTGAACCTGCTTATTCCGATCGTGGGCGCGGCCACCTTTACCCATATCTTCCACGCTACTCAGGCGCGGCGGGTGGGGCCATCCGGTTGAACATATCCAGATCGCGCACCGTGATCATTCCCGAAATGATCGTGCCACCGATAATGATCCACAGCACGATGGCGATGCCGGTGGTGATCCACGCCTTTTTCTTGAGGTGGTGATGTTCGGGTGATCCCGCATGGGTGCCGGGGACGATCTGACCCAGATCCCCTTGGGTCTGAATGCGGATCGGCAGCACGACGAAAAACGTCATGAACCAGATCACAGCAAAGAGCACGATGGCCGAGGTAACGCCCATCAGACCTGCTCCAGTTCCACGAGGCAGCCGTTGAAATCCTTGGGGTGCAGAAAGAGCACCGGCTTGCCATGCGCGCCGATCTTGGGCTCTCCGCTGCCCAGCACCCGCGCGCCGGTGGATTTCAGATGGTCACGCGCGGCAATGATGTCCTCGACCTCATAGCAGACATGGTGAATCCCGCCCGAGGGGTTCTTATCCAAAAACCCTTGGATCGGGCTGTTTTCGCCCAAGGGATAGAGCAATTCGATCTTGGTATTGGGCAATTCGATGAAGACGACGGTCACGCCATGATCCGGCTCGTCCTGCGGCGCGCCCACTTTCGCGCCAAGCGCATGGCGATACTGATCGGCGGCGGCGGTAAGGTCCGGCACGGCGATGGCAACATGATTGAGGCGTCCGATCATGGGGCAATCCTTTCGCATGAATTTTCCCTGTTATGGGGATGAACGCAGGAACTGACAAGCGACAGGGGGACGCAACCCGCGCATTAACCTTGCGTTCACCACAATCGGGCCATGCTGCGGGGATGTCGTGACAGAAGGATGCGCCCGATGACCGATCTTGACAGCCTTGCGCGCCCGCGCACCCCCAACGCCCAACGCCCGCTTTTGGGCATGACCGTTCTGGCGGTCGAGGATAGCCGCTTTGCCTCAGAGGCGCTGCGCCTGATGTGTCTGCGCAGCGGCGCACGCATCCGGCGCGCCGATTGCCTGACCTCGGCGCGGCGGCATTTGCAGGTCTACCGCCCGTCGGTGGTGATCGTTGATCTGGGCCTGCCCGATGGGCGCGGCGAGGATCTGATTGCCGAGCTTGCCCGCGCATTGCCCCGTGTGGGGGTGATCCTCGCGACCAGCGGCGATGCCGGGGCCGAGGCGCGGGCGCGCATGGCCGGGGCCGATGGGCTGTTGCTCAAGCCGGTGGCGAGCCTTGGCATCTTTCAGCAAGAGGTGCTGCGCCATGTGCCCGCCGACCGGCGGCCCCTTGGCCCCTATGCGGTGCAGGCCGAGGTGATCCATCCCGATCCGCTGGCGTACCGCGACGATCTTGACCATGTGCAAAACCTGCTGAGCCATGATCGCACGCCCGACATCCTAAGCTATGCGGCACAGTTTCTGGCCAGCGTTGCACGGGCCGCCGAGGATACCAGTCTGGCCGAGGCCGCGGCAGGGCTGACCGGGCATTGTCCCGAGGCGGGGATTGCGCGGGTCATGGGGCTGATCACGGCAAGGCTGGCGGCGCAGGCGGCGCTCTAGCAGGCCGCTTTGCTTTGCCGCAGCCCACCGCTAGATAGGGCGTCATGTGCGCCCTTCCCGCCCCTCTTGCCACGTGGTTTTCTGCCCGCAACTGGCAGCTTCACCCGCATCAGGCGGAGATGCTGGCGCGGGCGGATGATCCTGCGACGCTGCTTATCGCCCCCACAGGCGGGGGCAAGACGCTGGCGGGGTTTCTGCCATCCTTGGCGGATTTGGCAACAGGCGATCACGCCGGGCTGCACACGCTTTATATCTCGCCGCTCAAGGCGCTCGCGGCGGATATTCGGCGCAACCTGACCACGCCTGTGACAGAAATGGGCCTGCCCATCCGGATCGAGGATCGCACCGGCGACACCTCTGCCCATACCAAGCGCCGCCAACGCGCCGACCCGCCCCATATCCTGTTGACCACACCCGAGAGCCTTGCGCTGCTGACCTCTTACGAGGATGCGCCGCGCATTTTTGCAGGCCTGAAGCGCGTTGTGATCGACGAGGTGCATGCCTTGGCCGAGAGCAAGCGCGGCGATCAGCTCATGCTGGCGCTGACCCGGCTTCAGGCGCTCTGCCCCGACATGCGGCGCGTGGGCCTGTCGGCCACGGTCGAGGACCCGCCTGCCCTCGCGCGCTACATGGCGCAGGGCAGGTCAGATTGCGCGATCCTCATGGCCGATCCGGGGCCGGAACCAGATATCGCCATGTTGGAGACCACGGAGCCGCCCCCTTGGGCCGGGGGCGGTGCCGCCTATGCCATTCCCGCCGTGCTGGATGCGGTGCGACAGCACAAGACGACGCTGATTTTCCACAACACCCGCGCGCAGGCCGAGATTTTCTTTCACAACCTCTGGCTTGCCAATGACGACGCGCTGCCCATCGGCATTCATCACGGCAGCCTTGACCGGGTGCAGCGCGAGCGGGTCGAGGCGGCGATGGTGCGCGGCGATCTGCGCGCCGTGGTTTGCACCGGCAGTCTCGATCTGGGGCTGGATTGGGGCGATGTCGATCTTGTCATTCAGGTGGGCGCGCCCAAGAATGTCAAACGCCTTGTGCAGCGGATCGGGCGGGCCAATCACCGCTACAATGCCCCGTCCAAGGCGCGTCTGGTGCCTGCCAACCGGTTCGAGGTGGTGGAATGCCGCGCAGCCCTTGAGGCCGTGCGCGCCCGCGATCTGGATGGCGAGGCGCGCGGGCCGGGGCCACGCGATGTGCTGTGCCAGCATATCCTGATCCGCGCCTGTGCGGGGCCGTTCGAGGCGGATGTGCTCTTTGCCGAAGTGATCGGGGCCGGGGCCTATGCGCAGCTGACGCGTGCCGAGTTCGACGCCTGTCTCGAATTCTGCGCCACGGGGGGCTATGCGCTCCGGGCCTATGACCAATGGCAGCGCCTGCAACAGCGCACCGATGGCCTCTGGCAGTTGCGTGATCCGCGCTCTGCCCGGCTTATTCGTATGAATATCGGCACCATTCAGGACACAGACACGCTCAAGGTGCGGATGCGGCGGACGCGCGGCGGCAAACCCTTGGGGGAAATCGAAGAGGGCTTTGCCGCCACTCTCACCCCCGGCGATACATTCCTGATCGGCGGGCAGATCGTGCGCTTTGAATCGCTGCGTGAAATGGTGGTTGAGGTCAGCCGTGATCCCGGCCGCAAGCCCAAGATTGCCACCTATATGGGCACCAAATTCGCCACCTCGACGCAGTTGTCAGAACGTATCCTGCACATGCTCGGGGCCCCCGATTGGCCGGATTTGCCCACCCCGGTGCGCGATTGGCTGCACCTGCAACGGCAGGTGTCGCAAATGCCGGAACCTGACAGCCTGCTGATCGAAAGCTTTGCCCATGACGGGCGCGAACATCTGTGCATCTACGGCTTTGCCGGGCGCAACGCGATGCAGACACTGGGCCTTTTGGTGACAAAACGGATGGAGGAGACGGGCCTTGCGCCGCTGGGTTTCGTTGCCACCGATTACGCCACGCTGATCTGGGGGCTGGAGCCGGTGACGGATGCGGCCCCCCTCTTTGCCCCCGATGCGCTGCGCGAAGGGCTGGAAAGCTGGCTTATGTCCAATGCGGTGATGAAGCGCACTTTTCGCGCCTCGGCCACGATTGCCGGGCTTATTCAGCGCAACACCCCCGGCGCGCGCAAGAACGGGCGGCAGGCGACGCTCTCGTCGGATATTCTTTATGACACGCTGGTGAAATACGACCCAAACCATCTTTTGCTCGATATTACCCGACAAGAGGCGATGCGCGGGCTGGTGGACTTTGGCCGCATCGAAGAGATGCTGGCGCGCGTTGCAGGACGCATCACCCTGCGGCGGCTGGCACGGGTCAGCCCGCTTGCGGCGCCACTCTTCCTTGAAGCGGGACGCATGCCAGTGGAGGGGGCCGCGCAAGAGCGGCTTTTGGCCGAAGAAAGCGCGCGGCTCTTGGCGGCGGCGGGTCTTGCACCCTGAGCACGGTCTTGCCATTTCATCGGCAAAGCGGCACCAATGCCGCATGAACGGTTACGGATTCACCCTCGCTGGAACGGCGTTGACGGCCTTGCCCTCGGGTGCGCTGTATTGGGAGGCGCGCAATTTGCTGTGTGTCTCGGACCTGCATTTGGGCAAGGCGCTACGGCGTGCGCGCCTTGGCGAACCGCCCCTGCCCCCCTATGAAACCCGCGACACGCTGACCCGGCTCGAAAGCGATCTGCGCCGCACTGGGGCGGCAACGGTGATCTGCCTCGGTGACAGTTTCGATGACAGCGCCGCCGCCATGCATCTGCCCGAGGCGGAAAAGCTGTGGATCGCCAAATTGCAGGCGGGGCGACGATGGGTCTGGATCGAGGGCAATCACGATCCGGGTCCGATTGACCTTGGCGGGGCACATATGGCCGAACTGCCGGTGCCGCCGCTCTTGTTTCGCCATATCGCCCGCGCGGGGCACAGCGGTGAAATCTCGGGGCATTATCACCCCAAGGTGCGGCTGGCCCTCAAGGGCCGCAGCCTGAGCCGCCCCGCCTTTTTGATCGACAGCGACCGGATCATTCTGCCCGCGTTTGGCACCTATACCGGCGGTCTTTGGTCTGACGATCCGGTGCTTACCGGGCTGATGCGGCGGGATGCGGTGGCGGTGCTGACCGGGGCCATGGCCCATGCGGTGCCCATGCCCCGCGGCACTTATCGCGCCTGAAACACCGCATCGAGACTGTCGATCACCCCCGCCGCCTCGAGGTTGGGGCGGTATTTTCGGCTGACTGGCACGCGATCGCCATTCTTGAGCAGCAGGAATATCTTGCCACCGCTCTCGCGCTCGGTGCCGCTGATGGCAGCAAAAGCAACCCAGTGCGACCGATGGGTGCAAATGCCCGCAACCGGCTCCATCTCTTCGATCGCATCGACAAGGCGCAAGCGCAGCGTTTCGATACCATCGCTGGTTGCCACCTCGACATAATGGTTATTGGCGGACAGACGGTGTATTTCGGCAAAAGGCGGGCAGGACAGCCGCCGATGCAACCGGGTTTGCGCCGGCGTCTCCGGCTTGGGCGCAGGCTGCGACCAATAGCTGGTCGGCGCCTCGGCACCGATTTGCCGCCGCACAACAAAAACCCCGCAGGCAATCAGAAAACTGTTGAGGGTAATCTTGATCGGGTTCAGATCCTCATGCGCCAAAATCGGGTCCATCCAGCCGCGCAGAAACCAGATCAACGGACCAAGGGCGATGCCGACAAGAAAACTTGCGCCAAGATCGAAAAGCGCCGGATGCCGCCCCCCCAAGAGCGCCCGCATGGTCGCCCGGGCAGCAAAGCCAACCAGGATGGCCGCCGTGATGACCGCAGCCCAATAGGCGGTGCGGATCGGCCAGCTCATTGTATCATAGCTTCCGAACGGGCCGGCCAGAACCGCAAAGCCCAATGTGGCCGTCCAAACATAGAATGTCACGGACGAGAACAGCAGTGAAAACGTATCCACAAAATGCAGGCGCAGATCAGACCAGTTCAACGTGCCACCCTTGTCCGTTCCCATTTCATATGCATTTATCAGCATGATTGCTCTAGTCCAACCTAACGTCGCCAGAGTGGTTCAATTTACTGTCAACGTAACGTGACATCATAAACAATGGGAAAGCCTCGGAAAATGTCCCCTGACATTGAACAGAAAATTCGCCGCAGCTTTGCGGCGCAGGCGATGATGACCACCTTGGGCGCGCGTCTTGTGGCCCTTTCTGACGGGGCCACGGTGATCGAGGCCCCCATTCTGCCCGGCAGCCGGCAACAACACGGCTTTGGCCATGCCGGTCTGACCTTTGCCATTGGCGACAGTGCGGCGGGCTATGCCGCGCTCAGCCTGATGCCCGACGGGGCCGAGGTGCTGACCACCGAGATGAAAATCAACCTGCTCGCCCCAGCGCAAGGAGAGCGCCTGATTGCTCGTGGCAGGGTGATCAAGCCCGGGCGTCGCCTTGTGATCGTGCAGGCGGATGTCTATGCGCTGCAGGATGGGGTTGAGACCCATATTGCCCTGCTCACCGGCACGATGATCCCGATCTGAGTGTGGACGAGGAATCACCACGCGCCGTCAGGCTGTGATTTCCGGGGTCAGGGTGAAACTCGCGCGCATTCCCAGCCCTGTGACATAGTAATCTTCCAGCCCGATCCGCACCTCTGGGTCGAGCACGGACCAGTCGATCCAATCAAGATCAAAGCCGGTATCATAGGCCACCATGGCAACCGCCCCCCGCCCCGGCACAAGCGCCGGGCGCGCGCGCCCTGCCACCGCCTCGCGCGTGCGGTCAATCCACAGAACAGGATCTTCGGTATCTACAAATCGGCCATCCACCACCACGAGGCGCGGGTGCAGATCCCGGATCAATTCAAAAAGATCATGCAGGTCGGCCACCTTTTCCAAGAGATCAAAAAGCACAATCACATCATATTGCCGCCCGGCCCGCACCTCTGATCGGATTTCCTCGACCGGATCGGCACAGCGCAGATCAATCCGCTCGCGCAATCCGACATCAGGCAGCCGGCCAAACCGCTCGACCATGGTGGCATCCGTTTCGATCCCCACCACCTGCAAGGCCCCCGCCGCCGCCAACGCATAGCACCATGCCCCATCGCCAGCCCCGATCAGCATCACCGTCGAATCGGCAATCGCATGGCGATAGCTATCCACCAACAGCGCATGCCGCGCCTGCGCCCGGTTCAAGCCGCCGGTTTTGTCATCGTCCGCCTGCCGTTTGAACCCATACCCCATGATCGTCATCACACACCCATCAGCCTGTATCGCCTTTGGTCTTGTAACATGACAAAAGATAGCAAACCCTTAAGCGCGATTTGGTTCAGTACGCAGGCCCATGACAACACCCCTGACCCCCGCTCTCTTGCTTCAGGCCTATGCCTCTGGTGTGTTTCCCATGTCGGAACGCCGCGACGATCCCGAGGTGTTCTGGGTTGATCCGCACCGCCGGGGGATTCTGCCGCTTGATGGGTTCCACATTTCACGGTCGCTGGCGCGCCGGATGCGGCAAGGCCGCTATGAGGCCACGCTTGACCGTGATTTCGAGGCGGTGCTGCGCGGTTGCGCCGACCGCGCCGATACGTGGATCAGCCCGCCAATCCACCGCGCCTATATGGCACTGCATCGTCAGGGCTATGGTCATTCGCTGGAAATCTGGCAAGAGGGGCACTTGGTTGGCGGGGTCTATGGCGTGGCGCTTGGCGCGGCCTTTTTTGGCGAGAGCATGTTTTCACGGCGCACCGACGCGTCGAAACTCGCCCTCGCACATTTGACCGACCATCTTGCCCTCTGTGGATTTCGCCTGTTCGATACACAGTTCATCACGCCGCATCTGGGGCGGCTAGGTGCGTTGGAAATTCCGCGCACGCAATATCGCGCGCTTTTGGAGGATGCGATGGAGGAGGAGGCGGATATCACCCGCCCTGCGTTCGATCCTGATCCGCGTCAGATCTTGCAGCGCAGGACCCAGATGTCATAGCGCGGATGTTCCAACGCATTCAGCGCCGGAGAAGAGGCCAGCATCCAGCCGGAAAAGATCACCGCGCCACCCGCCTGTTCGGAAATTGTCAGATAGGCATAGGCGTCTGCGGCCGGGTCGTCTTGGGGATACCGGCACTCGCCCAAGACCACGTCGAGCGAGCCAAACACGCCCGATTGCCCGTTGGCCAGTTCCAGATCCTGTGCGCTGCCGTTGATCTTGTCGAGGCCACGCAACAACGCGCCTTGCGCAACTGCCGCCACTTCCTGCGCCGTTCCCACGCCCGCGCCTAGACAGAGCATAAGAGCGAGCCAGAGCGCTCTCATTGCGCCGTCTCTCCCTCGCCGCCCGAGACGAATTTCATCAGCAGAGATACAAGGCTGACCGACCCTTGGGTGAATTCGATCTCAGAGCCCGGTTCAACAGCAAAGGGCGAGCCGCCCGGCATGATTTCAACGTAATTGCCCCCCAACAGCCCCTCAGAGGAAATCGCGACAGCGCTGTCATCGGGCACGTTGATGCCTTCTTGCACGGTAAAGGTCGTCTTGGCGCGGTAGGTTTCCGGGTCAAGCGCGATCTGCGTGACCCGGCCAACCTTGACCCCAGCCAGACGCACATCGGTGCCCACGCTGACGCCATCAGCGCTGCGGAAGCTGGCGCTCAGTTGATATTCACGCGCGCTGCCCGTGGTCATGCCGGTGGTCTTGCCCGCATAGATCAAAAATCCGACTGCGACAGCCAGAACCACGCCGCCAACCAGAACCTCGGCTTTACTCTCAGACATTTTCCTGTCCCTATTCCGGTGACCATGCCTCGTAATCGCGCCGCTCTGCGGGCGCTGCGCGGCGGATCGACCCTGCGGGTGCATAGGCCAGCGGCGTGCCGGTCAGATTCTCGCTATGCGGCTTTTCCCAAGGCTTATGGGCAAGTGGTTTGTCGGTCGGCGGCTCTTTATAGGTATGATGCAGCCAACCGTGCCAATCGGGATCAACGCGGCTTGCCTCGGCCTCGCCATTGAAGATTACCCAGCGGCGCTTGTCGTCGCGGGTGCGGTAAAACACATTGCCCTGCGCATCCTCACCCACCCTGACGCCATTGCGCCAAGTGTAGAGCTGCGTATTGAGTGTCTGCCCGTTCCACCAAGTAACGGCGCGCAGCAAGGTGTTGAGAATGCCCATTCGACCCTCCGACATCATTCAATCCCGATATGGCGGATTTGATGGCGAAGGTCCAGTGCCCGCAACACCGCATGACAGGACAGGGGCCCCAACAAAAAGCCCGCAACACGACTGTTGCGGGCTTTTTGATTCGATTTTGGGTCGGCACGGCGGGCGGGATCAGCCCGCGCTGGCGCCTTCCTTCTTGCCCTTGCTTTCGGCGTAGATGACCAAAGGCGCGGCATCGGAATTGACCGCCTCTTCGTTGACCACAACTTCCTCGACATGGGACATGCTCGGCAATTCAAACATCGTGTCGAGCAAGATATCTTCGAGAATCGAGCGCAGACCGCGCGCGCCCGTCTTACGGGCAATGGCACGCTTTGCCACAGCTTTGAGCGCGTCCTCGGTAAAGCTCAGCTGCGCACCTTCCAACTCAAACAGGCGCTGATACTGCTTGACCAGTGCGTTCTTGGGCTGGGTCAGGATCGTCACAAGCGCCTCTTCGTCGAGGTCTTCCAGCGTTGCGATCACCGGCAAACGGCCCACGAATTCAGGGATAAGGCCAAACTTGAGCAGGTCCTCCGGCTCGAGATCGGTAAAGATCTCGCCGACGCCGCGCGCGTCATTATCACGCACATCAGCCCCAAAGCCCATGGCGCTGCCCTTGCCCCGTTGCGCGATGATCTTGTCCAGACCGGCAAAGGCGCCGCCGCAGATGAAGAGGATGTTTGTCGTGTCCACTTGCAGGAATTCCTGCTGCGGATGCTTGCGCCCGCCCTGTGGGGGCACGGCGGCCACTGTGCCCTCCATCAGCTTCAAGAGCGCCTGTTGCACGCCTTCGCCCGACACGTCGCGCGTGATCGAGGGATTCTCGGACTTGCGGGTGATCTTATCAACCTCGTCGATATAGACGATGCCACGCTGCGCGCGCTCGACATTATATTCGGACGACTGGAGCAGCTTGAGAATGATATTCTCGACATCCTCGCCGACATAACCAGCCTCGGTCAAGGTCGTGGCATCGGCCATGGTAAAGGGCACATCGAGGATTCGCGCCAAGGTCTGCGCCAGCAAGGTCTTGCCGCAGCCCGTGGGGCCGATCAGTAGGATGTTGGATTTGCTGAGTTCGATATCGCTCTTGCCGGAATTGTTCAGCCGTTTGTAGTGGTTATGCACCGCCACAGACAGAACCTTTTTGGCGCGCGCCTGACCGATCACGTAATCATCCAGCACCTTGCAGATATCGCGCGGTGCGGGAATCCCCTCACTCGACTTGATACCGGCGGTCTTGGTCTCTTCGCGGATGATATCCATGCAGAGTTCGACACATTCATCACAGATGAACACGGTCGGCCCTGCGATCAGTTTGCGCACCTCATGCTGGCTTTTGCCGCAAAAGCTGCAATAGAGCGTGTTCTTGCTGTCGCCGCCTGAGTTATTCGCCATTCCGTACCTTTCGGGCCCTGCGCCGTCTGCCGTGCATGCGCCCCGCGCGGGGCCTCGTCTGTGATCTGTGCTACCCTTCAGCTTAAGTCAGGCCGTATGGCACCACAATCCGAAAATATCCGGCCCGCCGTTGGGCCGGATCACGTTTACTTCGCGGCTTCGTCGCCCTTGTCGCGATTGGCCACGATCTCGTCGATCAAGCCCCAGGCCTTGGCCTCTTCGGGGGACATGAAATTGTCGCGCTCCAGCGCCTCTTCGACCTTTTTCAGGGTCTGGCCGGTGTGCTTGACATAAATCTCGTTCAACCGATCCTTGAGCTTTTGCGTCTCGCGCGCATGGATCATGATATCGGTCGCCTGCCCCTGATACCCGCCCGAGGGCTGGTGCACCATGACGCGGCTATTGGGCAGCGAGAAACGCATCCCCGGCTCGCCGGCGGTCAACAACAGACTGCCCATGCTGGCCGCCTGACCCACGACCAGCGTGCTGACCTTGGGCTTGATGTATTGCATCGTATCATAAATCGACAGTCCCGAGGTCACGACCCCGCCGGGGCTGTTGATGTACATGCTGATTTCCTTGGACGGATTCTCCGCCTCAAGATGCAAGAGCTGTGCCACGATCAGGCTTGACATGCCGTCATGCACCGGGCCGCTCAGAAAAATGATCCGCTCTTTAAGCAGGCGCGAGAAAATATCATACGCCCGCTCGCCCCGGCTGGTCTGTTCGACCACCATCGGCACGAGGGTGTTCATGTAGATGTCCATAGGGTCTTTCATTACAGCCCGCCTGTCCTGCGCCCGACCGTTGCCGTCAGGCTTTGTCAATCACTCCGACCATAGCCGGTCAGTTCCTAAAGGAGTCTTAGTGTTGCGCCCAAGGGGCTGCAAGGGCATCGCTCGATTTTGTAGCAGAGCCCCTGAGCGATGGCGCTTTGCGCGCCACATCTGCTCACTTTTTCGCGCGCAAATGCGGCCAAGTTTTGCACATCCGGCAAAAACGACCTAGATACACCCAAATCAGCATCAGGATCCTAGAAAAATGCCGCTTCCCATTCTCGATGACACGCTCGACGCCGCCGAAATGGATCGCATGGTCGAAAATGCGACCACCGCCGCCAATTTCCTCAAGGCCATAAGCCATGAGGGGCGGTTGATGATTCTCTGCCATCTGGTGTCTGGTGAGCGGTCCGTGACCGAGTTGGAAACCTTGCTCTCGGCGCGTCAGGCTGCGGTGTCGCAGCAGTTATCACGCTTGCGCCTTGAGGGGCTGGTGACCGCCCGGCGTGACGGCAAGACCATCTATTACAGCCTCGCCGATGACCGGCCTCGCAAGGTGCTCGAAGTCGTCTACGAATTGTTCTGCGCGCCCAAACCCTAAAACCGCGCGACCGTCACCCAATCAGACCTTTTCCTGCGTGTGCTTGCGCAACTCTGCCCGCGCCACTTGTCTGCGATGCACCGCGTCGGGGCCGTCGGCCAGACGCAGGGTGCGCAAATGGGTCCACATCGCCGCCAGCGGCACATCCTGCGAGATGCCCTGCGCGCCGAACATCTGCACCGCCTCGTCGATCACCTTGAGTGCCACGCGCGGGGCCACCACCTTGATCTGGCTGATCCAAGGGGCGGCGGCGCGCGCGTCGCCCTGATCCATCATCCACGCGGCCTTGAGGCAGAGCAAACGCGCCTGTTCGATCTCGATCCTAGATTCTGCGATGATGTCGTAATTCGCGCCCAATTGCGCCAGCGGCTTGCCAAAGGCCTCGCGCGCAAGGCTGCGTTTGCACATCATCTCGAGCGCCGCCTCGGCCTGCCCGATCGCGCGCATGCAGTGGTGAATACGCCCCGGTCCAAGCCGCCCTTGCGCAATCTCAAACCCGCGCCCTTCACCCAAGAGCAGGTTTTCCGCAGGCACCCGCACATCCGCAAAGTTGAAATGCATATGCCCATGGGGCGCGTCGTCATGGCCGTAAACCTGCATCGGGCGCAGTTTCTCGATACCGGGCGTATCGGCAGGGACGACAATCATCGAATGGCGCTGATGCTTGGGCAGGTCATCGCCGCCGGTTTTGACCATCACGATATAGACCTTGCAGCGCGGATCACCGGCCCCCGTGGCCCACCATTTCTGGCCATTCAGCACATAGTGATCCCCGTCGCGCACACAGGACATGGCGATATTGGTGGCGTCAGAACTCGCAACATCCGGCTCTGTCATGAGATACGCGCTGCGAATCTCCCCCTCCAAGAGCGGGGCCAGCCATGCGGCCTTCATCGCCTCGGTGCCATAACGCTCGAACACCTCCATATTGCCGGTGTCGGGGGCGTTGCAGTTGAACACCTCGGCCCCCATCGGGGTCTTGCCCATCTCCTCGGCGAAATAGGCATATTCGACCGTGGTCAGGCCAAAGCCCCGCGCGCTGTCAGTCAGCCAGAAATTCCACAGCCCCGCCGCCTTGGCACGCGCCTTGAGCCCTTCCAGAATCTCGGCCTGCCGGGAGGTATAGCCCCAGCGATCCCCTTTGCCGATCTCAGCGTGATACGCGGCCTCAAGCGGCATGATCTCGTCGCGCACCATGGCCGACACCCGCGCCAAAAGCGCGCGCATCTCGGGGCGCATTCCCAAATTCATATCCATATCACCGGCCCTTTGCTGTCAGTCGCCTCAATTGACAACATCAACCGCCCGGCGACAAGCGCTGTCGCACTCAGCCCGCGCGCCGATACTGCCCCGGCGAATGGCCAAAGCGGCTGCGGAATGTCTTGATGAACACCATGGGCGAGGCAAAGCCCGAGGCCATGGCAATCTCGGTCACGCTCAGGTCGGTCTCGCGCAACAGGCTGCGGCCATGATCCAGCCGCAGATCGCGGAAAAAGCGATAGGGCGTCTTTCGCAGATATTTCACGAAAAGCCGCTCCATCTGGCGGCGCGAACAGCCCGCCGCATCGGCCAATTCATCCATGCTGACCGGCGTTTCGATATTGGTCTGCATCACCTTGATCGCCCGCACCAACAGCGGATTGCGGCTATCCAGCGCATTGCTGATCGAGGCGCGCTGCGGGCTGCGCTCGGCCCGGCGTTGGCTATAGAGGCACATATCGGCCACCACATCGGCAAAGGGCCGGCCATAATCGGCCTCGATCATTTCCAGCATCATATCGGTGGCACCCACCCCGCCACCGCAGGTGAAAATCCCGCCATCCACCTCAAAGGTATTGCCCGTCACCTCGACCTCGGGGAATTTCTCGCGAAACGCAGGCTGGTTTTCCCAATGCAGCGTTGCACGCCGCCCCTCGAGCAGCCCCGCCTGCGCCAGCGAAATCGCCCCGGTGCAAATGCCCCCCACGCGCCCACCAAAGCGCGCATGCTGACGCAGCAGCGCCAGCAGGTCCTTGCTGCCCGTGCCCGTGCGCACGGTGCCGCCACAAACCACAAGATCGGTTTCACGCGCAAACGCCCCCAACGACTGATCGACATTCACCGACATGGCGCAAGAGCTGACCACCGGCCCCCCATCCTGAGAGGTGACGGTCCAGCGATAGAGCGGGCGTTGCGCCAGTTGATTGGCAATTCGCAGCGGATCAAGCGCCGCGCTGAACGCCAGCAGCGTGAAATCCGGCAGCAGGTGAAAGGCAAAATGCCGGGCAGGTTTGGTGGTCTCTATGGCAAAGAATGCCGCCCCCTGCGGCACAATCGCCTTGCGTGTGATATGGGCGTCATTCTCCGGGAAGGACATGACAGGCTTCGGGCTCCCAATGCAGGGTCAGGGGGCTTCCTGAATGCAGATCAATGGATGCCAGTTCACCATGACTTTTCTGCACCTTCAACTCCTCTCCTGCATCCGTCTCAAGAAAGACAATCGCCGAGGCACCGACAAACTCTTCGCCGACCACCCGCGCGCGAATACCCGGCACGCCCGCATCTGCCGCGCTGATCTGCATCTTTTCGGCGCTGACGACAAAAGACAGCGTATCGCCCACGGATTTTGCAGGGGTTTGAGGCGCTTTGACCGCAAATCGCCCATGCGCCGTCTCGACCTGCCACAGATCGCCCGTTTTCTCGACCAGCTTGCCGGTAAAGATATTGGCCGAGCCCAGGAATTCCGCCACGAACCGATTGCGCGGCGCATGATAGATTTCCTGCGGCGTGCCGATCTGTTCGATCTTGCCCCGGCTCATGATCACCACGCGGTCGGCCATGGAAAACGCCTCGGACATGGAATGGGTGACATAGACAAAGGTGATGCCCAGATCTTTTTGCAGATTGGACAGAACCGCCTGCATCCGCACCTTGAGATGCGCATCGAGCGCCGAAAGCGGCTCGTCCAGCAGCAGGATTTTCGGCTCTGTCACCAGCGCGCGCGCCAAGGCAACCCGCTGCCGCTGCCCGCCCGACAATTGCGAGATATTGCGATCCGCGAATTCAAGGATCTGCATCTTGTCCAGCCATTTGCGCGCCCGTTGCGCGCGCTCCGCCTTGCCCACACCGCGCATCTTGAGGCTGAATTCGACGTTCTCCTGCACGGTCAGAAACGGAAACAGCGCAAGGCTCTGCCAGACCATCGGCGTATCGCGGTCCCATGTTGCCTTGCCGTTTACCCGCGCCCCGTCGAGATAGATATTGCCCTCGCTCGGGTCCTCGAGCCCCGCCAGCATCCGCAGCGTCGTGGTCTTGCCACAGCCCGACGAGCCCATGATCGCCAGAAACTCGCCGCGTCCGATCTCGAAATCCGCGCGTTCCACGGCGGTGAACTCGCCAAACCTTTTGACCACACCTTCCAGCCTGACAATGGCGTCGGATTTCACAGGGGTTTGCATGTTCATGGCTTGTCCTTTGTCGAATTGCGCAACAGCATCTGCGCCAGAATGATAAGTGTGATCGAGCTGAGAAAGGCGAGCGAGCCGATGGCATTGATCCGCGGGCTGACCTGCCCCTGAAGAAAGCCCAGAATTTTCACCGGCAGCGTTTCATTGAGGCCCGAGACGAACCACGCCACCGCGAATTCATCAAACGACACCGCCATGGTAATGAAGAGCGCGGCAAAGATCGCGGGCTTGGTAAAAGGAATGATGACATGGCGCAGCGTCGCCCATTCATTGCCCCCAAGGTTCCACGATGCCGCCTCTAGATCCGGGTCCATCTGCGACAGACGTAGGCGGATGATCGCCATGGCAAAGGGGCTGCACATCACCCCATGTGCGATGATGATGGAAATCGCACTGCCCGACAGATTGACGCGCGACAGGAACGCCAGCATCGCCAGCCCCATGATCACCACCGGAATGGTCGGTGGCAAAAGCGCGAGCGCGAGATAGACGTTCTTGCCAAAGAAGTTGTAGCGAAAATCTGTATAGGCCCCGCCAAATCCCAGCACCGTGGCAATCACCGCCACGATCAACCCCACGACCACCGTGTTCAGGAACCCGGCCCAGACAAACGGATCTTCCCAGATCAGCCGATACCACTCGGTCGAGAAATGCCCCAAGGGCAGCGACGGGAACCGGTCGGAATTGAGCGAAAAGACGAAGCTGCCAAGGATCGGCGCAAAGATGAAGAGGACACAAACCGCGATATGCAGTTTCAAGGCGCCATTGATCAGGCGATTGTCATTGCCGGTCATTTGCCGCGCTCCTTATAGGCATAGGTGATGGCGGCAAAGGCCACGGTCAGCAGCGTGCCGATCATCATCAACGCGACCACGGCAGCGCGCGGCCATTGCTGCCCGGATTTGGTGATATCGGTGATCAGGATCGACAGCGTTGGCGGATTGCCCCCACCCAGATAAAGCGGGCTGATGAAATCGCCAAACGACAGGATAAAGGCAAAGAGTGCCGCAATCACAAGGCCAACGCGCGCCGATGGCACGATCACCGAAAACACCGTGCGCAGCCGCCCGCAGCGCAGATTATGCGCCGCCTCGACAAAATCGCGATTGACGAAATTGAGGCTGAAAACCTGCAACAGGATCACCAGCGGCAGACAGAGCGTGACCATGCCCACCAGCGTCCCGAACGTGGTGTTGAGCATGCCAAAGGGCCCAACCCCCAGCATCCCCAGCGCGGCATTGATGATGCCCCCATCCGACAGGAACACCTGTAGCGCATAGATACGCACCAGATAGCTGGTGAAGAACGGGATGATCAGCACGAAAATCACCCATTGCTTGACCCGCTCCGACAGCTTGAATGAAATCGCATAGGCCGCCGGGAAGGCGATGGCGCTGGTCAGAACCGCGCTTGCCGTGGCCAGAAGAGCGGTGCGCGCATAGGCATCCCAAAAGGTGCCGCGCGTCAGGATACGTTCCCAATTGCCGAAATTCAGATCCGGCATCATCTGGAAATTGCGCACCGTCCAAAAGCTGATGGCGATCAGGAAAAGCAGCGGCACCGCAAAGAACGCCAACTGCCAGATCAAAAGGGGCAGCGACAGGGTGAGAGAGAATAGGCTGGGTCGGGTCATGGAATGCGGCTTTCTCAGAGGCAAGAACAGAGGGGCCGGGGTCTGGGGAGAAGAGACCCCGGCCAAGCCCCTGTCAGGCGCCCTTGTAGTCGGACCAGAAGTCGTTCCAGTCCTCTAGGCTTTGTTGCACAGGCAATTGGCGATACTGGATACGCCCTTCGCGGATCATGTCCATCGCGTTATGCTGGCCCAGCACCATATTCTGCCGCTTGGCCTCGGCGGGGTTGGTGGCATTCAGCACCTCCCAGCCTTTCTTGTTGGGGATGAGCGCGGGATAGGCGGCCATATCGGCGGATTTTGCTTGCCCCTCGGCTGAGGTGATCCACTGAATCCACTTGCGCGCCATGTCGTAATTCTGCGTGCCCTTGCCAATCGAAAACGACTCGGTCCACTGCAACCCGCCCTCTTCGGGAATGGTGGTGCGGACCTTGGCACCGTTCTTTTCCAACACGCCGGTAATCCAGTCACCAATCCCGGCAAAGGCCACCATCTGCCCATCATTGAGCGACGAGAAGGTGCCGCCATAGTCAAAGAACCCGCCGACCTGCCCGCGCAGCGCCATTGTGGCCTCTTGCACCTTGTCCCAGCCTGCGTCGTCGATGTCATAGGCAGACCCATTGCCCGCCGAGAGGCTCAGTTGCCCGAGGTTGGGCAAATGCCAGTCGAAATGCCCCAGCTTGCCGGTCACGCGGGCGTCCGAGAACACCGCATAGCTGGCCGCGTCCTTTTCGCTCAGCACATCGGTGTTATGCGCCACCCCCAGAAACCCAAAGCGCGTGATCACGGAGTAGAGCGTGTCATCCTGCCAATGGCCGGGGAATTTCTGGAACTCGGGGTAAAAATCATCAAAGGCGTAATCGGCGGCATCGAGCGCCTCGATATAGCCCGCCGCGTTCAACTGCTGCACATATTCAGCATCCGACAGGATCACATCATAGGTGCCCGCCGGGGATTGCGCGATCAGGCCCAGCATATTGTCACCGCCGGTATAGTATTTCGGCGTGAATTTGACGTTGTTCTCTTCTTCGAACGCGCCAACGATGTCAGGCTCTGCATGGCCATACCAAGCCAGCATCGACAGGTTGACGGTCTGCGCCGACGCCCGGATCGACAGGAACGGCGTGGCCAGCGCCGCGCCTGCGGTCATTTTCAAGAGGTGGCGGCGGGTGGGGGTTCTCAGGGTCATTGTGGTCTCCTTGTTGGCATGCATTTGTTTTTAATTTTCAATCTCGTCACTCAGCCGCCACGCGGTCGCGCGTTGCAAACTCGGTGCGCAGCGCCGCGACGATGCCGCGCGTGCAGACATCAATCAGGATGTCGCCCTTTTCCGCCGTGGCATTCTTGGGCGAGGACAGCGTGCCGCTTGCGGGCGTCCACTCGGGATGCGGCGGATAGACATCGTAGGGCGGAAAACTCGCTGGCGCGTGATCCACCGCGCGCTCCAGCGATACAAGGTCTGGATAGAGCCGCAGCATGAGCGAGGTTTCCAGCACCCCGCCATGCTCGATATCCCAGCCCAGAAACCCCTCGGGGTATAGCTTGGCAATCGCCGCCTGATCGACAAAATCCCAGTAGGACAGCACCACGACCTTGGTGTCATGGATGCCCGACCAGCCCAATTCGCGCAGAGCAAGGTCGATCCCCTCGGCAATGAACCACGAATTCTCGAAATGACCATTCACGATGCAGATCTGACGGTTGCCGTGGCGCGCAAACTCGCGGATCACATCCTTGAGCGCATTCACAAGGCTCGCGCCATCAAGGCTGGTGGTGCCCGGAAAGAAATTGCCACCGCCGGATTTCTGCTGCGATTTATACCCATATGTAAAGGGTGGCGCGACCAGCCCGCCCACCTCAACCGCCGCGCGGCGCGCAAATTCGGTGGGCAACAGCACATCGACATGCATCGGCATGTGATGGCCATGCTGCTCCATCGACCCAAGCGGGATGAGAATCGGCACCCCGCCACGCGCGACCCGGCGCTGATACTCGGGCCAGGCTAATTCTGCTGCAAAAACCGTATCTTGGGCCATGTCATCCCCTTTTCTCTCGGATTGAGGGACCCTAGAACAGCTTGCCTCATGCGCAAAATTCATAGTAACAATGCATGAATAAGGATTCTTAATCATGCGCCATTTCGTCAATCTGCAAACCGACCTGATCCGCACGTTTGTGACGGTAGTAGACCTTGGCAACTACACCGAAACCGGTCAGGTTCTGGGCCGCACGCAGCCCGCGATTTCCCTGCAAATCAAACGTTTGGAAGATTTAGTGGGCGCCAAACTCTTGCATCACAAGGGCAAGGTTCTAGAGCTGACACCGCAGGGGCACGCCCTTATCGGCTATGCCCGCGAGATGTTGCGCCTGAATGATCGTGCGGTTGCCAACCTGCACGAGGCTCAATTCATGGGCACGCTGCGGGTGGGTTTGCCCACCGATTACGCGATTGGATATTTTCAGCGCATCATCGCCGATTTCGCCCGCGCCAATCCCGAGGTGACATTCGACATCCGCTGCGACTGGAGCCGCAATATCCTCAGCCAGCTGCATGTCGATGAATTGGACCTTGCCATCGCCATCACCGATACGATGCCCGCGCCCTATGTCTCGCTCTACTGGTCCGAGCGCCCATTCTGGGTCTGCGGGCGCGACTATCAATTCTCGCTCGACAAGCCGGTGCAAATCATTGCCCACCCCAAGGGCTGCTTCTATCGCAAACGGATGATCGACGCGCTGAACACCGAGGGGCGCGAATGGCGCATCTGCTTTGAGAGCCCTGGCATCACAGCCGTGCAAAACGCGGTGCTGGATGGGATGGGCGTGACGGCGCTGACCAAGAAAACGCTCCTGCCCGGCATGCGCGTGCTGTCACCCAAAGAGGGATTCCCACCGCTCGCCAATCTGCATGTCGGCCTCTTTTACAAACATATCAAAGCCTCTGACGCAGCGCTGAAACTGATCGAACAGATCACCGAAGGGGTCAGCGCGTTCCGCAAACCAACGCATGCGCGCAGCTAGCCTACATTTCATTTTCTTATTCTCAGATCAAACCTATTAATTTCTTGCAGAGCCTCTTTGCTGGTAGCGGATAAACATCCAAGCCAGTGAGGAGAGACCCAAATGCTTGACGACATGTTGCACGTCACGGAATGGCACAACGGCGAAAAGGAGTTTTCGCCCTTTTCCGACAATGAAATGGCCCGCCGCCAGAACGAATTGCGCGTCTGGATGGCCGATAACAACGTCGATGCGGCGCTCTTCACGTCCTATCACTGCATTAACTATTACTCAGGCTGGCTCTACTGCTATTTCGGTCGCAAATATGGCATGGTCATTGACCAAAAGAACGCCACGACCATTTCCGCAGGCATCGACGGCGGCCAGCCCTGGCGGCGGACATTCGGCAGCAATGTCACCTATACCGACTGGCGGCGCGACAATTTCTACCGCGCGGTGCAGGGCCTGACCAAGGGTGCCCGCCGCGTCGGCATCGAGTTTGACCATGTTTCGCTCGATTATCGCCAGCTTTTGCAGGATGCCCTGCCCGGCGTCGAATTGGTGGACGTGAGCCAACCCTCGATGTGGATGCGCACCATCAAATCCGCCGAGGAAATCAAGCTCATCACCGAAGGCGCGCGCATTTGCGACGTGGGGGGCTATGCCGTGGCGGGCGCTGTCAAGGCAGGCGTGCCCGAACACGAAGTGGCGATTGCGGGCACAAATGCGATGATCCGCGAGATTGCCAAATCCTTCCCCTTTGTCGAACTGATGGACACCTGGACATGGTTCCAGTCGGGCATCAACACCGATGGCGCGCATAACCCCGTGACCAACCGCGTGGTGCAATCGGGCGATATCCTCAGCCTCAACACCTTTCCGATGATCTTTGGCTATTACACCGCGCTCGAACGCACGCTTTTTTGCGATCACGTCGATGACGCCAGCCTCGACATCTGGGAGAAAAACGTCGCCGTGCATCGCCGCGGGCTGGAGTTGATGAAACCCGGCGCGCGCTGCATGGATATCGCGATTGAGCTGAACGAGATGTATCGCGAATGGGACCTGCTGAAATACCGCTCTTTCGGATATGGCCACAGCTTTGGCGTGCTCAGCCACTATTATGGCCGTGAGGCGGGCGTGGAACTGCGCGAGGATATCGACACCGTGCTGAAACCCGGCATGGTCGTGTCGATGGAACCGATGGTGATGATCCCCGAAGGCCAGCCCGGTGCCGGTGGCTACCGCGAGCATGACATTCTGGTCATCGGCGAAGAAGGTGCCGAGAATATCACCGGCTTCCCCTTCGGACCTGAACATAACATCGTCGGCAAAGGCTAAACGCCCTTGCGGGACGCGATTGAAATCGTGATTGCGGCGGCCAGTGTCCTTATGACGCTGGCCGCCTTGGCGCTTGCAGACCGGCCCGCCATGGCGCTCCTGTCCGGGTCGCGCGCCATGATCGTTCCCGGTTATGCCAGCGGGTCAGGCGCGATATTGCCACCACAGATCAGAACCGCCACCCGCTCCCCCGCCGCAGGCCGATAAGCGCCCGACAAAAGCGCCGCCAGCGCCGTGGCCCCCGCCGGTTCCACCAACTGCCGCACCTCCCGCCACAAAAGCGCCTGCGCCTCAAGAATTGCCGCGTCGCTCACCAGCACACTGGCCACGCCCTGCGCCTCGGCCAGACCATAGCACAGGCCTCCAATCCGCCGCGCCCCCAGCGCATTGGCCGCCACCCCCGACACCTCGACATCAACGGGCGCGCCCGCCGCCAGCGCGGCATGCAGCGCGCAAGAGGTCTCTGGCTCGACCGCCACCACCCGGCGACGCCCCTCAAGCCAGCCCAAAGCCCCGGCAATCAGCCCGCCACCGCCCACGGCAATCAGCACCGTGTCCGCGTCCAGTCCCTGATCCTCCCATTCCGCCATCACCGTGCCTTGTCCGGCCACGGTCGCCTCGGCGTCATAGGGATGCACCTGCATTGCCCCTGTCGCCGCCTGCCATTCAGCGGCGCGCGCCGCCGCTTCGGCATAGGCCCCGGGCACCACCTGCAAATCGGCCCCTTGGGCGCGGATGAGCGCAATCTTGGCCGGTCCAGCGATCTCGGGCACGGAGATCCGCGCGCGGTGGCCCAACCGCGCCGCCGCATAGGCCACCGCCGCCCCGTGATTGCCGCCAGAGGCCGCAACAATCCCCGCCTCCGGCACGGTCGCCTGCAAGAGCGTGTTGAACGCGCCGCGCGCCTTGAAACTGCCGGTATGCTGCATCTGCTCCAGCTTGAGCGCCACAGAATATCCACCAATCTCCGCCTGCATCACCGGCGTGCGCCGCACATGCGCAACAATGCGCTGGCCCGCCTCTCCAATACATCCCTGCCACGCCATCGCTTGCACCTCTTTGCCTTTTCTTGATGGGTCAAACCCTATACTCCTGAACTCAAAGACCCAAGCAAGGATCGCCCGCGATGAAAGACGACCGCCTCAGCCAATTCCGCGATGCCGGCTCCGACCGTTCCACCGCTGAACAGGTGCCGGACACGCCCCAGACCCGTGCGCCTGCCTATCGTCTGGCCTTTGCCGATCCCGATTTCATGTGCCGCGACGAATTGCGTCCCGTGCGCCTGCAACTCGAACTCTTGAAGCCCGAGATGATCCTGAACGAGCGCGGCATCCAGAGCACCGTCGTGCTCTTTGGCGGCGCGCGCATTCCCGAACCGTCGCAAAAGGACACGGCCCGCACCAAAACGCTCGCCGATCTCTCGCGCTATTACGACGAGGCGCGCAAATTCGCGCGGCTGATGACCGAAAAATCCATGGCCAGCGATGGGCGCGACTATGTGATTGCCACGGGCGGCGGTCCGGGCGTGATGGAGGCGGGCAATCGTGGTGCTGCGGATGCGGGCGGGGCCTCAATCGGCCTTAATATCGTCTTGCCACATGAACAGGCCCCGAACGAATATGTCACCCCCGGCCTGTGCTTCAACTTTCACTACTTCGCCATCCGCAAGATGCATTTCCTGATGCGCGCCCGTGCCATCTGCGTCTTTCCCGGCGGCTTTGGCACGCTCGACGAGATGTTCGAGGCGCTGACCCTTATTCAGACCGACCGGATGAAGCGCGTGCCGTTCCTGCTCTTTGGGGCCACCTTCTGGCAATCCATCATCAACTGGGAGGCGCTGTCCGAGGCGGGCACAATCAGCGCCGAGGATCTCGATCTCTTCCAATTCGTTGAAACGGCGGATGAGGCGATGCAGATCATCAACGACTGGCCCCAAGGCTGAGCGGCCCAAAACGCCTTTCCGCTTCTTCTTGGTGCAAATACTCAATTCCACCGCCGCCCAGCAACGCGGCGGTGCCGCTCAGATGATCTCATCCTCGTCAAAGAGCGCCGCCGCCTCGAGATGGGCGCTGATGCCCCCCGCCGCCGCTTCGGCACGCGGCGTTTCCGCCACATGGCACAGCGCATCACCCTCATAAACCACTGGCAGGTTGGTACGCCCGATGATGATGCCGGTCACATCCGCCACCACCTCGGTCTCGACATCGCCAAAGGCATTGGCCACCGCGCCCAGCACCGTGCCCGGCTGCACCGCATCACCCACCGCCAGATAGCCGCGAAACAGCCCGCCGCGCGGCGCACGATACCAACGCGAGCGCGCCGCCCGGATCGGCACACCGCGCGCACGCGGCACACCCTTGGCACCGATCATGCCCAGATGCTGCATCACCCGCAGGATACCGCTCACCCCCGCCCGCGCCGCGAATTCGTCAAACCGGAGCCCCTCGCCCCCCTCGTAGAGCAGCACGTCCACCCCTGCCTGTTCCGCGGCCATCCGCAACGATCCGTCGCGCAGCTTTGACTCCATCATCACCGGCGCGCCAAAGGCACGACCCAGCTCTTCCAGCCGCGTGTTGCCCGGCGTCAGCCGGATTTGCGGCAGGTTGGTGCGGTGAATGGCCGCCGAATGCAGGTCAATGCCCACATCCGCACGCCGCACCACCTGATCCATGAAAATATACGCCAGTTGCGACGCCATCGAGCCTTCGCTTACCCCCGGAAACACCCGGTTCAGATCGCGCCGGTCGGGCAGATAGCGCTTGTGATTGAGAAAGCCGAAGGTGTTGACAATCGGCACCGCCATCAGCGTTCCTGCCATCGAGGCCAGCGGTGCCGCCTTGAGCAGGCGGCGCATGATTTCGACCCCGATCACCTCATCGCCGTGGATCGCCGCCGAGACAAACAGCACCGGCCCCGCCCGCCGCCCATGGATCACCTCGACCGAAAGATTGACCGGCGTGTGATTGGACAGCGTGCTTACAGGGATATCCACCCGCGCCCGCGTGCCCGCTGCGACCGTTACACCGCCGATGTCAAAGGGTTTGCGCCGCGCCATGGCATCCTCGCTCTGTCTGACAGCAAGGCTTAGGCAAATAGGTTCGGCCTGTCCATGGGGCTTGGGGGGCGGCACGGCTCTGGCCTTTGCGCCGCGCGCATGGCACAGCGGCCCATGACCCGTGCCAACCCACAGAGGCCCGTTGTGACCACCGCTTTGCATGATGCCCGCCTTCAGGCAGTAGAGACCGCCGTGACCAAGACCGGCGCGCGCACGCTCCTTGATCTGGGCTGCGGCGCGGGCGATCTTTTGCTACGTCTGGCGCTTTTGCCCGGCCTCACCCGCCTGACCGGCATCGACATTGATCTACCCTCGCTGCGCGCAGCACAGGCGCGTCTGGCGGACCTGCCCCCCGAGACACGCGCCAAGGTGCAACTGGCGCAGGCATCCATGACCGTGGCCCACCCCAATTTGCGCGGCTATGACTGCGCTTGTCTTGTGGAAACCATCGAACATCTGCCGCTTGGTGATCTCAATCGGCTGGAACGCGCGCTCTTTGCCGATATGCGCCCCGGCCATGTGATCGTGACCACGCCCAACGCCGAATTCAACCCGGTGCTGGGCGTGCCCAGCCACCGCTTTCGCCATCCGGGGCATCATTTCGAATGGGATCGCGCGCGGTTCGCAGGCTGGGCCGAAGGCGTGGCGGCACGCCACGGCTACACGGTCACCTGCCACGCCATAGGAGAGGCCCACCCCGCCTTGGGCGGAGCAAGCCAGATGGCGGTGTTTGCGCCACTGGGGTAAGGGCGATGCAAGCAAACGGCAGCCCCAATCACCCACGCGCGGGATCAAGGCGCGGTACGCGCCGCCGCGCGATCGCTGGGCCGTCCCGCGGCCTAGCGATTTGGAGAGCAAGCGTATCACTGACGGGTCGCATAGCCTTGGCTGGCATAAAGTGGCAGCCAAGGCTGTTGCTTCGCTAGTCCCCGGCCCAGCAACCGCGCGGCTCCTCGCGCGGTGTCAAAGCCTTCCTCAGAGCCAACCTACCCCTTCAAGCTGGTCTTGCGCAGATACGGCAACACCTTCTCAAAGCTGCCAAACTTTGCTTCGGCATCGGCATCGCTCAGGCTGGCCGGGATGATCACGTCCTGCCCCACTGTCCAATCCGCCGGTGTCGCCACGCCATTGCGCGATGTGGTTTGCAGCGCATCAAGCGCGCGCAGAACTTCTGCGAAATTGCGCCCCACGGTCATCGGATAGGTCATGCTCAGTTTCAACTGCTTGTCCGGCCCGATGATAAAGACCGAGCGCACCGTGGCGCTGTCGTTGGGCGTGCGCCCGTCGGGCAAATAGGCCTCGGCGGGCAGCATGTCGAAGGCCTTGGACACCACAAGCCCCGCATCGGCGATAATCGGGAATCCCGCCGCACTGCCAGCAACCTTTTCAATATCGCCCTTCCACTTGCGATGGTCCTCAACCCCATCGACCGAGACGCCGATCACCTTGCAGCCGCGCTTCTCCCATTCCTCGGCCAAGCGCGCCACAGCGCCAAACTCGGTGGTGCAAACGGGGGTAAAATCCTTGGGGTGAGAAAACAGAATCGCCCAGCTGTCGCCAATCCACTCATGCAGTGAAATCGTACCCAGATCGGTTTCCACCGTCAGATTGGGGATCACATCATTGATTCGAAGGCCCATAGCCTATCCTTTCCTGATTTCCGCCTTGGGGTGCAGAAATTTGATCAAATTGCCCCAAAGCGCCCTATTTCAAACCTTGCAGCCCGGCATTACCCCTGACAGAGTGCCGCCAAATCACTGGAGGTCAATACCATGATCGAGAAACGTCAGTTCTACATCAATGGCGCGTGGGTCAACCCCCTCGCGGCAAAAGATCACAAGGTCATCAATCCCTCGACCGAAGAGCCCTGCGCGGTGATCTCTTTGGGCGGTCAGGCCGATACCGACGCCGCCGTCGCCGCAGCCAAAGCGGCCTTCCCGGCGTGGATGGCTACGCCAGCGGCAGAACGCATTGCTTTTGCAGAGAAAATTCTAGAGGCCTACAAGGCCCGCGCCGAGGATATGGCACAGGCCATCAGCCTCGAGATGGGCGCGCCCATCGACATGGCCCGCGAACAACAGGTCGGTGCCGGAAGCTGGCATATCGCCAATTTCATCGCGGCCGCGCGCGACTTTGCCTTTGACGAACCGCTTGGCGATCACGCCCCCAATGACCGGATCATCCACGAGGCGGTGGGCGTTGTCGGCATGATCACGCCGTGGAACTGGCCGATGAATCAGGTCACCCTCAAGGTGATCGCGGGTCTGGTCGCGGGTTGCACCATGATCCTGAAACCCTCTGAGGAATCGCCGCTCAACGCCGTGATCTTTGCCGAAATCGTTGATGCCGCAGGCCTGCCCAAAGGCGTCTTCAACCTCGTCAACGGCGATGGTGTGGGCGTGGGCAGCCAACTGACCGCGCATCCCGATGTGGACATGATCAGCTTTACCGGCTCGTCGCGCGCCGGGCGCATCATCTCCAAATCCGCCGCCGACACGCTCAAGCGCGTAAGCCTTGAGCTGGGCGGCAAAGGCGCCAACCTGATCTTTGCCGATGCCGATGACAAGGCGGTCAAGCGCGGCGTGATCCGCTGCATGAACAACACCGGCCAATCCTGCAACGCGCCCACCCGGATGCTGGTGCAGCGCGAGATTTACGACCAAGCGGTCGAGATTGCCGCCGAAACCGCGAATGCCATCCCCGTGGGCCCCGCCAACGAGGCCGGTCGCCACATCGGCCCCGTGGTCAACGAGGTGCAGTTCAACAAGATCCAAGACCTCATCCAGCAGGGTATCGACGAAGGCGCGCGGCTGGTTGCGGGCGGCACCGGGCGGCCCGACGGGCTCAACCGGGGCTTTTACGTGAAACCCACGGTCTTTGCCGATGTCACCAACGAGATGACCATCGCGCGCGAGGAAATCTTTGGCCCGGTCCTGTCGATCATCCCTTTTGATACTGAAGAGGACGGCATCCGTATCGCCAATGACACGCCCTATGGCCTCACCAACTATGTGCAGACCGGTGATCCGGCGCGGGCCAACCGGCTGGCGCGCGCCCTGCGCTCGGGCATGGTGGAAATGAACGGCCAGTCGCGCGGTGCAGGCTCGCCCTTTGGCGGGATGAAACAATCGGGCCATGGGCGCGAAGGCGGCAAATGGGGCATCGAGGATTTCCTCGAGGTCAAATCCGTCTCGGGCTGGACCCCCGGCGCCTGAGCCTATGGCGGGGCGCGCCTTTGCCCTGCACGGCGCGCGCGACGCCACGCGACGCGAGCGGGCGCGCGATACGCTCAACACCTGCGGGCTAGAGGGCGACCTCTGGCCCGAGGTTGAGGCCTCTGTGCTTTCCTCTACGGTGCTTTCGGCCACGGTCGGGGCGGGGCTCTTTGCCCCGCTCTATCCGTTCACGCTGACCACCCCCGAGATTGCCCGCTTTCTCAGCCATCGGCAAATCTGGGCCGAGATTGTCCGACAGGGTCTCGATTATGGGCTGATCTTCGACGAGGATGCCGCCCTTGACCCCCAAATCTTTGCAAGAGCGCGCGATCTGGCGCGCGACCATATCGACGATCTAGGGTATATCGCCTTCCAGCCCCAAGCTGTGCGCGGGCCTGCGCGCGTGATCGACACCAACGGCGGTTGCGTGCTTTGCCTGCCGGTGGTCAACGCCCCACGCAGCCCGGTGCAGATGGTTGGACAGGATGCCGCCGCCCACCTTCTGCACCTGACCGAAATCTTCGACCGCCCGGTCGAGTTTCTCATTCAAAGCCATTGGCACACGCATCTGCGCGCAGGCGCAGTCTATCCGTCCGGTGTATCACGGATCATGCAGGGCTCAGGGCACACCTCGCTTGCGGCGGCTTGGCCACGCTACCTTTATCGCCGTGCCGCCCGGCACGCGGCACGCGATAGCGCGGCACCGCTTACCGGTGGATTACTTTAATCCTTTACTCCGCCGCGCAGCGCCCCGGATTATTGGGATGGGTTGTCCAGTTGGCATACTCGTCCTGCACCACCTCGCCGGTGCGCGGATCGACCATGCCCGCCGCCATCCGTTCCATCGTGATGCATCCCTCAATCGGGCAGACATTGACGCAGAGGTTGCAGGCGACGCACTCGTCATCCTTGACGGTAAAGACCCGATCCTCGGACATCGCAATGGCCTGATGGCTAGTATCTTCGCAGGCGGCATAGCAGCGCCCACATTTGATGCAGTCATCCTGATTGATCCTGGCCTTGGTCACGTAATTGAGGTTCAGATCCTTCCAGTTGACCACATTGGGCACGGCGCGCCCAACCAATTGGTCAACAGAGGTAAAGCCCTTGTCATCCATATATTGCGACAGGCCCGAGATCATTTCCTGCACGATCTTGAACCCATAGGTCATGGCCGCCGTGCAGACCTGCACATTGCCCGCCCCCAGCGCCATGAATTCTGCCGCATCACGCCAAGTGGTGACGCCTCCAATACCGCTGATCGGCAGGCCCGCCGTGGCGGGATCGCGCGCAATCTCGGCCACCATATTCAGCGCGATGGGCTTCACCGCAGGCCCGCAGTAGCCGCCATGCGCGCCCCGCCCGTCAATCGTGGGCTCAGGCGCAAAGAGATCAAGATCGACGCTCGTGATCGAATTGATCGTGTTGATCAGGCTTACGGCATCCGCGCCGCCGTCCTTGGCGGCCTGCGCGGGTTTGCGGATATCGGTGATATTGGGGGTAAGCTTCACGATCACCGGCAGGTTCGAGTGTTTCTTGCACCAATGCGCCACCTGCCCCACATATTCGGGCACCTGCCCCACCGCGCTGCCCATGCCGCGCTCGCTCATGCCATGCGGACAGCCAAAATTCAGCTCCACACCATCACATCCCGTATCCTCGACCCGGTGCAATATCTCGCGCCAGGCGTCCTCATTGACCGGCACCATCAGGCTCGCAATCAGCGCCCGGTCGGGCCAGTCGCGCTTGACCCGGCGCATCTCTTCCAGGTTCACTTCCAGCGGGCGATCCGTGATCAACTCGATATTGTTGAGCCCCAGAAGCCGCCGATCCGCGCCGTAAATCGCCCCATAGCGTGGCCCGTTGACGTTCACCACGGGCGGCCCCGCCTCGCCCAATGTCTTCCAGACAACACCGCCCCAACCCGCCTCGAACGCGCGGCGGACGTTATATTCCTTGTCCGTCGGCGGCGCGGAGGCCAGCCAGAACGGGTTGGGCGATGTGATACCGATAAAGTTGGTTGTCAGATCCGCCATGGCTCAGCCCTCCGGCATCAAGGTTGCGTGGATGTCTTCGGCAGCGTCGCGCCCTTGGGCCACTGCCGTCACGGTCAGGTCATCGCCCCCCGCCGCGCAATCGCCCCCCGCCCAGACCCCGGGCAGGGAGGTACGCCCGGGGCCTGAAACGGCGATCTTGCGCCCGTCGAGCGCGGGCAAATCGGCCCCCTCAAGCGTCTGACCAATCGCCTTGAACACTTGATCAGCAGCAAGCCGGAACCGTTCGCCCGTGGGCCTGAGATCGTCGTCGGAATACTCAAACTCAACCTCGCGCACCGCACCATTGCCATGCACCGCGATGGGCGTGGCATTGGTCACGATCCGCACACCTTTGGAGGCCGCAAGATCCTGTTCATAGCGGCTGGCGTTCATCCGGTCGCGCCCCCGCCGATAAACCAGCGTGACATTGAGCGCGCCCAAAAGTTTGGCCTGCACAGCGGCATCCACCGCCGTCATGCCGCCCCCGATCACCACCACATCGCGGCCCACCGGCAAATCGCTCAGATCCTCGGCCTGCCGCAAAGCGGCAATGAAATCCACCGCATCGCGCATGCCCTCGCGGTCCTCGCCGCTCAGCCCCAGCGCATTGACCCCGCCCAGACCAATCCCAAGGAACACCGCGTCGTGATCTTCCTGCAATTCCGCCAGCGTCATCTCGCGCCCCAGACGCTGCCCGGTGGCCAGCGTGATCCCACCAATCTGCATCAGCCAGTCAACCTCGCGCGCGGCGAAACTGTCGGTGCTCTTGTAAGCGGCGATGCCAAATTCATTAAGACCGCCGGGCTTGTCGCGCCCATCGTAGAGCGTGACATCATGGCCTTTCATCGCCAGCCGGTGCGCGCAGGCCAGCCCCGCAGGCCCTGCCCCCACCACCGCCACCCGCCGTCCCGTCGGCGCAGCACGGGTAAAGGGATGCACGCCTTGGTCCATCACGGTATCCGTCGCATAGCGCTGCAACCGCCCGATCAGCACCGGCTGCCCCTCGGCCGCCTCCCGCACGCAGGCCTCTTCACAGAGGGTCTCTGTGGGGCAAACGCGGGCGCACATGCCGCCCAGGATATTCTGGCTCAGGATCGTTTTGGCCGCCGCCTCGGGCGTGCCGGTGGCGATCTGCCGGATAAAGAGCGGGATGTCGATCGAGGTGGGGCAAGCGGTGATGCAGGGCGCGTCATGGCAGAAATAACAGCGATCCGCCGCCACCAGCGCCTCGTGATCATCAAGGGGGGGATGCAAATCGGTGAAATTGCCCTGCAAGGCGGCGGGATCAAGCCGGCCTGCGACGATACCGGGGGCGAGTTGGCGGTCTCTCATGGCTGTCTCCGGTCATGGATGGCTGAGGATCAGTATTCCACGATTCGAAATTTTATCAATTGGTAAAATTTATCGCCGCGCGAAAAAGAACCCCCTGAAACACTCAGGGGGCAAAGCCGATGAAAATTGCAGCAAATGGCCAGTAACCCCAGCGCCCCGCCTCACCCCACCTTGCGCTGACGCCACAGCGTAAACAGACCCGCGCCAACCACCAGCGCGCCGCCCAAGGCCACGTTCAGCGCAATCGTTTCACCAAAGATGAAAATCCCGATGCCCGTCACAAAGAAAAGTTGCAGATAGGCAAAGGGTTGCACCGCGCTGGCCTCTGCCACTTCGTAGCATTTGATCAGCGTGTAATGCCCCGCCGCCCCGGTGATGCAGAGCGTGATCATCCACGCCCAGGCATCCGACGTCATCGGTTCCCAGAACCAGATCCCTGCCAGCGTCATGGCAACCGACCCGACTGTCCCGGTCCAGAAAAAACTCGTGGCCGCCGTGTCCTTGCGCGCCACATAGCGCGTCAAAAGCCCGTAGAGCGCAAACATCAAAGCGGCGATAAAAGGCACAATCGCCTTGGGGTCGATCACGCCCAGCCCCGGCTCCAGAATGATCAGCACGCCGATGAACCCGACCGCAATCGCCAACCACCGCCGCCAGCCCACTCGTTCGCCCAGAACCGGACCCGAAAGCGCGGCAATCAACAGCGGATAGCAGGCAAAGACCGCATGCACCTCGATCAGCCCCAGAAGGGTAAAGCCATAGACCATCACGCAGATTTCCGCCACCAACAGCACGGCGCGAAACCCCTGCATCAAGGGCTGCGATGTGGTGGCCGCGGCCCGAAGGCCCCCCGCCTTGCGCGCGGCGATCACCATCACAAAGGCGGCAAAGAACCAGAACCGGATCATCACCACCATCAGCACGTTGTAATTCTCGGCTAGGTGGCGGGAAATGCCGTCCTGCGCGGCAAAGATGACCGTGGTCAGCACCATCAACCAGATGCCCAAGCGGGTGTTTTGAACTGTCACGAGCGGTCTTTCATGGGTGGTCTTTCCGGGCCGTGGTCATATGCCGCTTGCGGCCATATCCCTGATCCCGCGTAACACAAAACCCAGCCGCCTCAAGCCCCCTGCGCACAAAGCCCGCCGCCGTGTAGGTGGCCGCCGTGCCCTTTGGCGCTGTATGCCGCGCCACCTCGGCCATCAACTCTGGCTGCCACAGTTCGGGGTTCTTGGCGGGGGAAAACCCATCAAGAAACCAGGCATCCGCCCTGCCCGGCCAAGCCTTTAGCGTCTCGCGCGCATCGCCTGCAATCAGGGTAAACTCCAGGTCCGGCAGGCTGATCCGCTGTGCCTGCCCCTGCCAATGCGGGGCCAGTTCCGCCGCGACCCCCGCCAGTTCCGCAAAGCGGGCTTGCGCGCGGCGCATGTCTTGCGGGGCCATCGGATAGGCCTCGAAACTGGTAAAGTGCAAACGCCCGGATACGCCCGCCGCCCGCCACGCCACCAAACTGGTCAAAAGGTTCAGCCCGGTGCCAAACCCCAATTCCGCAATGTGAAACCCGTCGCGAAACCGCGCTGGCAGGTCATTGCCCCCCAGAAACACATGCCGTGTTTCCGCCAACCCATTGTCGAGACTGAAATAGGGATCATCGAACCGCACCGATACCGGCACCTCACCCTCACGCCAGATCAGGTCTGCGGTCTGGTCCTGCATGGTACGATCCTCTAAAGCATGGCGAAAACGCGCGCGACCATCGCGCGACGGCAAAGGATTGGCAATGGTTGACATCACGGTAATGGGCGCGGGCATCTTTGGCCTGTCGGTGGCGTGGTCTTGCGCGCGGCGCGGCGCACGTGTGCGCGTCATCGACCCGCATGGCCCCGGCGCGGGTGCGTCGGGCGGTATTGTCGGTGCCATGGCCCCGCATGTGCCCGAGCTTTGGAATAGCAAAAAGGCGTTTCAACTCGACAGTCTGCTTATGGCCGCGGGGTTCTGGGCCGAGGTGGCCGAGGTCTCGAACCTCTCCCCCGGTTATGCCAGCCTTGGCCGCCTGCAACCCATCGCCGATGCCGCAGCCCTTGCCTTGGCGCAAGAGCGCAGCCAGAACGCCGCAACCCTCTGGCAGGGGCAGGCTGAATGGCGCATCATCCCCGCCAGCGGCCCGTGGTGCCCAGAAACAGACACCGGCCAGATCATCCATGACACGCTCACCGCGCGCCTGCATCCCCGTCAGGCCTGCACCGCCCTTGTCGCCGCCCTGCACGCGCGCGGTGCCGAGGTTGTGACCGAAGGCCCCATGACGGGTCGCATTCTCTGGGCCACCGGCATCGCGGGTCTCGAGGCGCTCAGCGCCGCGCATACCCGCTCGGTTGGCAACGGGGTTAAGGGGCAAGGCGCGCTTTTGGCCTTTGACGCCCGCAACCAGCCGCAAATTTTCGCCAATCAGGTGCATATCGTGCCGCATGAGGATGGCACAACTGCCGTCGGCTCCACCTCAGAGCGCAATTATGATGATCCCACCAGCACCGATGCCCAGCTTGACGATGTCATCGCACAAGCCGTGGCAGCGGTGCCTGCCTTGGCGGGTGCGCCCGTGATCGCGCGTTGGGCCGGGGTGCGCCCGCGCTCGCGGTCACGCGCACCAATGCTGGGCGCGCATCCCTTCCGACCGGGCGAATTTGTTGCGAATGGCGGCTTTAAAATCGGCTTTGGCATGGCCCCCAAGGTGGGCGCGGTCATGGCCGATCTGATGCTCGATGGCATCGACAGTATTCCCGATGACTTCAAACCAGAGGCGTCCCTATGACCCAGCCGACACTCGCCGCTCTTGACCATCTTGTGCTGACCGTGGCGGATATTGCGGCCACCTGCGCCTTTTACCGGGATGTGCTGGGGATGACGCCTGAGGTGTTTCACCCCGCCGATGGCAGCACACGCTGGGCGCTCAAATTCGGCGCGCAGAAGATCAACCTGCATCAATGGCGCGCGGAATTCGATCCCAAGGCGTCGCATGTCCAACCCGGCAGCGCCGATCTGTGCTTTCTCAGTGAAACCCCGCTAGAGGACTGGCAGCAGCATTTCGCAGCGCTTGGCGTAACGGTTGAGCTTGGCCCCTTGCCCCGCTCCGGGGCCACTGGCCCGATCCGCTCGCTCTATCTGCGCGATCCCGATGGCAATCTGATCGAGGTGTCGAACAGGGCCGAGAGCAGCGCCTGATCGCTCAGGCCGTCTTGACCGCCTTGGGCAGTTCCACGATCCGCACCGCAACCTTGCGCTGACCGCGCTGATACGGCAGCGCAACGGCGGCCTCTTTGCTGTGCTTCACAACCGATTTCAACCAACGTGCTTTCATGGCTCTTACCTCTTGCCTCTGGCCCCAATTTGCGGGGCTCATTGTTTCGTTACCAGCAACTATGCCGCCGGTTTGGGGCCAAGGTTTGACGGAAATCGTGAAAATTCAGACAAGATCAGGGCATGCAAGCCATCCAAGCCAAATCTCAATCCATTGAATTTAAATAAAATTTTTCAAAGACATCTTGGGGCATCCCCGATGCCGCCCGAATAGCCCCACAATTTCGGCCCAAATTGCGCCCCAATCAGAGACGGATCACCGAGATCAGCCGGCCATAATCGGCCTCACCGGCATGGGTGGTGCGGCGATAGGAATAGAATCGCTCGGGATCGGCATAGGTGCAATGCCGCGTCCATTCCGCCTGCCCGATGCCAGACTGCCGCAGCCGGTGCAGCCCAAAGCCCGGCAGATCGAACTGATACCGCCCGCCCTCGCCATTGGCAAAAAACCGGGCATTGTCCGAATCCTCTGCCAAAAACGCCTCGATAAACTCGGGTCCCACCTCATAGGCCGCTTGCGAAATCGACGGGCCAATAACGGCCCTGATGCGGCGGCGGTCCGCGCCCAGACCCTCCATGCCGACAACCGTCGCCTCCAGCACACCATCCAGCGCGCCGCGCCATCCGGCATGCGCCGCGCCGATCACCCCATTGGCCACATCGGCAAACAGCACCGGCTGGCAATCCGCCGTCAGCACCGCCAGCGCCACGCCCGGCACATCCGTCACCATCGCATCGGCGCGCGGGCGCGTCCCCATGGGTCCCGTGACTGTCACCACATCCGCCGAATGCACCTGATGCACCGTGATCAGGTGATCCGGGGCCACCCCCATCGCCTCGGCCACCCGCGCCCGGTTGATCTGCACGATCTCGGATTGATCCGACGAACCGGGGCCACAATTGAGGCCAGCAAACACGCCCGAAGACGCACCGCCCCTGCGGGTAAAAAACCCGTGGCGCAGCGGGGCCAGGCTGTCAGCAGTGAGAATTTCTAGCGTCATGGCTCCAATCCGGGTGGTGGTGCGGCCCCCTCGGGATAGAGGCCCATCACCTTAAAGAGCGTCCCCATTTCCTCTGCCCCGGTCAAGCGCTGATATGCCGCCAGATGCGTTTCCAACGCCGGGCCGCTCAGATTGCGCGCCAAGGCTTCGGCCCGCGCCGCGATCCCCAACCGCTCCAGAAACACCCCTTGCGGCGTCAATCGCGTGTGCATCGCAGGTGCCGCCGCCAGCGCCAGCGCCTCAAAATCCACATGCGCGGTCAGGTCCGCCGCCCCCGGCTCGGCCAAGGGATCAACCGGCTGATGCGCCTTGAGCGCCTGAAACGTATCGCCCAGTGATCGCCAATCGCCGTAATCCACAATCAGCGCGGCACCGCCCTGCCCCGCAATCCGCGCGCCAATCTCTGCCATGACCGCCGCCGCAGGCCCGCAAGTCTCGACAATATCGCCCTCGCGTGTGTCCGCCAACCGCTCGGCCAGCGCAGGCGGTGCCACCGGCCCGCCCAGACCCAGCAGCAACTGGCCCGCGCTCTGTCCCACGACCCGCTCGCGCCAGCCCTCGCCAGACCGCTGAAACTGCCGGATCGGCAGCGCATCGAAAAACTCATTTGCCAGCAGGTAAAGCGGGTCCTCCGGCAGGCTCTCAACCCGCTCATGCCAGATCACATCGCCCGCAATCGCCCGGCGTTGCGCCGCGCGCAAGACTGCCGATCCCTCGACCAGATGCACCTCGGCAGCCTCGCGAAACCCCGGCACGCGCTGCGTCGCGCGCAGCACATCCGCCATCAGCGTCCCGCGCCCCGGCCCCAACTCGGCCAGCAAAAACCGCGCCGGCCGTCCCTGATCCAGCCACACCTGCGCAAGGCACAGCCCCAGCAACTCGCCAAACATCTGGCTGATTTCAGGCGCGGTGATAAAATCGCCCCTTGTCCCAAACGGATCACGCGTTGCGTAATAGCCAAACTCGGGGTGCATCAGGCACGCCGCCATATAATCCGCAAGGCTCATCGGCCCAGCCTCGGCGATCCGCGCCAGAATATGCGCTCGCAGCCCGCTCATGCCGCCTGCGCGCGCCGCGCCCAGAGCACCATGCCAATTCCAAAGGCAATCATCGGCAACGACAGAATCTGCCCCATGGTCAGGCCAAATTCGCCCAGCTGAAGCGCCCAGCCCAGCGGGTTGCCTTCACCCACAAACTGCGCATCGGGTTGGCGCACAAATTCCACCATGAACCGCGCCACACCATAGCCTGCGAAAAACAGCCCCGTCAGCGTGCCGGGAACCCGCAGCGCGCCGCGCCGCCAGCCCAGCCACAACAGCACGGCCCCAAGGATCAGCCCCTCAAGCAGCGCCTCATAAAGCTGTGAGGGATGGCGCGCGCAAAGCCCGACAACCCCGGCACAATCCTGCGCCGCCGCCGAGGGAAAAACCACACCCCACGGCAGGTCCGTCGCCCGCCCCCACAATTCGCCATTGATGAAATTCGCGATCCGCCCCAGCAGCAATCCCACCGGCGTCACCATGCAGAGCGCATCAGCCACCGATAGCCACGCAATCCCCTGCTTGCGCGAAAACAGCAACACCGCCAGCACCACGCCCATAAGGCCACCGTGAAACGCCATGCCGCCTTGCCAAACCGCCAAAATCTCGCTGGGATTGGCAAGGTAGTAGCCCGGTTGATAGAACAGCACATAGCCCAGCCGCCCGCCCAGGATGACCCCCAGAATGACCCATGTCAGCAGGTCCTCGACCTGCTCGGGCCGCATCGGCGCCACACCCCCCGGCCACAGCCCCGGACGGCGCACGCTCGCCACCACCAGCCGCCAGCCGATCACGATACCCGCGATATAGGCCAGCGCATACCAGCGCAGCGCAAACTCCATACCAAAAAGCGAGATCGAAAAGATCTCGGGCGAAATGTCGGGAAAGGGGATCATGGCCTGCATATGCGTCTCTGTGCCTCTGGCTCTGGGCCAAGTCAACCTTGTGATCTGGTCCCGGCAACACATATAAGACAGCAAATGTAACGCCGGAGAAACCGATGCAGACCCGTAACAAAGTGCTCGACGATCTCAGCCAGTTGATGACCAATGCCATGGGCGTGGCCCAAGGCGCGCGGGCAGAGGCCGAAACCGCGATGAAATCGCTGATTGACCGCTGGCTCGCCGACCGCGATTTCGTCACCCGCGAAGAGTTCGACGCCGTGCGCGCCATGGCTCAGAAGGCGCGCGAAGAAAACGAAGCGCTCAAGGCGCGGATTGACGCGATGGAGTCAAACAGCGGTCAAAACCGCCCCTGAGCCGCCAAGGCCCGGCGCGCGCCCGCGATCAGCGTTTCGGCCCCTTGGGACGAACGAAAATCGTGCAAAACCCGCGCGCGCCCGGCCTCTGACAGGCGCGCGCAGAGGTCCGGATCAGCGGCCAGCGCCGCAATCGCATCGGCCAGCACCTCCGGCGCTTTGGGTGGCACCAATAGGCCACTCTCGCCCGAATCGATCAATTCGCGCACTCCGCCAGCATCCGTGCCAATCGTCGGCACGCCGCAGGCCATCGCCTCCATATAGGCCACGCCCAGTGGTTCGTGCCAACTGGCCAGCGCAAACACATCCGCCGCCAAAAGGTGCCGCCGCACCTCTGGCCCGCTGATCGCCCCAAGCAGGCGGGCATGCGCACCTAAATTCAACGCCTCCAGATGCGCCTGCAATTCGGCGCGATAGCCCGTGCCGCCCGCGTCATCCTCGCCCGCAATATCCAACTGCACGTCAATCCCGCGATCCAGCAACAATCGCACGGCGCTCAGCAAATCCTGATGCCCTTTGACCCGGTGCAATCGCCCACAGGAAAAAATCCGCAAAGGCGCGCCGGGGCGTGGCGGCTGATAGGGCGTGTCACGCTTGAAATCTTCGGTATCCACGCCCATTGGCTGCACCATCACGTCGACAGGCAGGTCAGGGCCGATGACCTCGCGCATTTCCGCCATCAGCTTGTGGGTGATGATCGTGGCAAAGCTGGCATGCCGCCACTTGAACCCCTGACCGGGGCCATAATCCGACAGCGCCCCATGCAGCGTCAGGCTATAGCTTGGCCCCCCCATCAGCCGCGCCAGCGCACAGATCAGCGCGGCACGCCCGCAGGAATGGGCATGCACATGGCCAATCCCCCGCGCGCGACACGCCGCACTCAACGCCCGCGCCGCAGGCAGGCAGATCAGCACATCCTTAAGGAATTCGCCCCCCTGCCCTTCGCGCAGGATCGCAGACCACGGCGCGCGCAAGAGACCCGCAAGCGCGTGACCGGGCGTGGGCCGCCCCAGATAGGTGGTGCGCGCAATCGCAGCGTCTGACCAGTCATGCGAGACAAGTCCGGGCGGCGGCGGCCGCGTGCTAAATAGATGCGGCACACACCCCAACCGCTCCAGATCCGCAATCTCGCGCCAAAAGAAAATATGCGTCTGCCCCGGAAACTGAGGCACAAGATAGCCAAGATTGATCGGTTCAGGCATTTTCGGTTCCGCTTGCCGCCGCTTTGTCGGATAAGCTCTAGCATGCCGCGCAGGCTCAGCACAGGCTCGCGGGCGATGGATTTGGAAACCCTTTGTTGACAGGCAAAACCGCACCCCGGCTCAGCGTCATCATCCCCGCCCATAACGAGGCGGGCATGATCGGCGCCTGCCTGCGCGCCCTCTTTGCCTCAGACCCGGTGCCGGGCGGGGCCGAGGTGATCGTGGTCGCCAATGGCTGCCGCGATACCACCCTGGCCGAGGCCGAGGCCTGCCGCGCAGCGGCGCGCGACTGGTCCCTCACCCTGCTCGACCTGCCGCAGGGCGGCAAACCCGGCGCGCTCAGCGCGGGCGAGGCCGTGGCGCGGGGCGCGGTGCTGGCCTATCTTGATGCCGATGTGATGGTCTCGCCCCCGCTCCTGCGCCAGATCGCCAAAGCCCTCGACCGCCCCGAACCACGCTATGCAAGCGGTCAGGTGGTCATCCCCGCCCCCACAAACCGCTTCAGCCGCCTCTATGCCAATTTCTATCGCCAAGTGCCCTTTTTCCACTCCGGCGTGCCGGGTTGCGGCCTTTTCGCGATGAACCGCGCAGGCCGCGCAAGGTGGGGCGATTGGCCGGGGATCATCTCGGACGACACCTTTGCCCGGCTGCAATTCACCCCCCGCGAACGCCATGCGGTGCCCGCGCGCTATGATTGGCCCCTTGTCGAGGGGTTCGGCGCACTCGTCCGGGTGCGCCGCAGACAAGATGCGGGCGTGGCCGAGATTGCGCGCCACTACCCGGCGCTCCTCGCCAATGACGACGCGCGGCCAAGTGGGCCGGGATGGGTGCTGCGCGCCGCCCTGCGCGCGCCTCTGGGCTTTCTCGCTTACGTCGCCGTGGCCTTGGCCGTTCGCGCAAGGCGGGGTGGCACGGATTGGGCGCGCGGGCGATAAATCCCCGAGATTTCAATCAAAGGCCGTCAAATGGCCGCAAATCTCGGACAAGAAACACCCAAAAGGCAGAGGGGGCAAATGCAGCAGGTCAAGGCGATATTCACGGGTGAGGGGCTTTTGGCACGCGCTCTACGCTCCTCTGCGCTGACCGTCGCGGGATTTGGCGGCGCGCAGGTGCTGCGACTGGCGTCGAACCTGATCCTTGCCCGCCTTCTCTTCCCCGAGGCCTTCGGCCTGATGGCCATTGTCTCGGTCATCATCCAAGGCCTTATGCAATTCTCTGACGTGGGCGTAAGCCCTGCCATCATGCAGAGCAAACGCGGCGACGATCCCGCCTTTCTCAACACGGCATGGACCATTCAGGTGCTGCGCGGCGCGGGCCTCTGGCTGGTGGCCTGTGCCTTGGCCTGGCCGGTGGCGGTGATCTATGACGAACCGCTCTTGATGCAGCTTTTGCCAGTGGCCGGGCTGTCGCTCCTGATCACCGGGTTCAACCCTACCGCGCTTGATACCGCCAAACGGCATCTGCGTTGGGGCCGGGTCACCGCCATCGAATTCGCCGTGCAGATCACCGGCATCGTGGCGGCGGTGGCGCTGGCGTGGTGGTGGCACTCGGTCTGGGCGCTGGTGGTGTCGGGCGTGCTCAGCGCGGGCGTGGCGCTGGTGCTTTTCTGGCTCTTCCTGCCGGGGGCTGGCAACCGCATGGGCTGGGAACGGCTGGCCGCCTCGGAACTCATCCACTTTGGCAAATGGATTTTCCTCAGCACCATTTGCGGGTTTCTGTTCAATCAGGCGGACAAGCTGATCTTGGGCAAATACCTCAGCTTCGATGTGTTCGGCGTCTATAACATCGGCTTTTTCCTCGCCTCCTTTCCGATGCTCTTGGGCCATATGCTGACTTGGCGGCTGCTTATTCCGATCTACCGCGAACTCCCCCCCCACGAGAGCGCCGCCAATTTCGCCAAACTGCGGCGCATGCGCTTTGCAGTGACAGGCGGGCTTATGGCGCTGTCGGCCGGGTTTGCCCTCCTTGGCGTCTGGCTGATCGGGATCATGTATGACGACCGCTATGCCATGGCGGGCGCGGTGGTGGTGCTGATGGCGCTCATGCAACTGCCGCAGATCATCGTGATGACCTATGATCAGGCCTCGCTTGCGGCGGGGGATTCGCGGCGCTTTTTCATCCTGACGCTGGCCAAGGCGGCGGCGATGATTCTGGCGCTCTTGCTGGGTCTCGAATGGGGCGGCCTCATGGGCGCGCTCTTGGGCTATGGCGCGGCGATGGTGCTGGCTTATCCGGTGGTGATCTGGCTCGCGCGGCACATGCGGGCCTGGGATCCGGTCCATGACGCCGCCATGACAGCGCTAGGGCTGGCGCTGGCGGCGCTGGCGCTATGGCTCAATGGCGCAGCCCTCACTGATCTGGCGCAGCTATCGGGCTGGTAGGGGCGAAAACACCATTATCGCCAAGGGCCTGCCGCAAAACAGTCGCATTGTCTGGCGATGCTGCACCCGATATGATTTGAGCAGTGGATTTGATGGCGGATGACATGACCCAACCGTCGCCCGACGGCACCGAGATTGCCATTGTCGGCATGGCCGCGCACCTGCCGGGGGCGCGGAACGTGGCGGAGTATTGGCAAAACCTCTGCGCCGGGCATCGCGCGATCCGCCGCATGACCGAGGCCGAGTTGCTGGCCGCAGGTGAGGGCGCGCAGACCCTCCGCCGCCCCGATTACGTGCCCTTCGCCGCCCCCCTTGACGGATTCGAGATGTTCGATGCCGAGTTCTTCGGCTTTGGCCCCAAAGAGGCCGCGATCCTTGATCCTCAGCACCGACGGTTTCTGGAGGTGGCATGGGAGGCGCTTGAGGATGCCGGTCACCCACCCGAGCATTTCCCCGGCGCCATCGGCGTTTTCGCGGGCTGCGGCCTGGGCAGCTATTTCTATTTCAACCTCTGTTCCAACCGCGATCTGGTCGACGATGTCGGCATGTTCCTGTTGCGTCACACCGGCAATGACAAGGATTTCCTGACCACCCGGCTCAGCCATATTCTTGATCTCAAGGGGCCCTCGCTCGGGCTGCAAACCGCCTGCTCCACCTCGCTTGTCGCGGTGCATGTGGCGGCGCAATCGCTGCTCAATGGCGAATGTGACATGGCGCTCGCGGGCGGTGTCACCATCGAGATGCCACAGGGGCGCGGCTATCTTTACAAAGAGGGCGAGATCCTGTCGCCCGACGGCGAATGCCACGCCTTTGACCACCGCGCGCAGGGCACGGTGTTCGGCTCTGGTGCAGGCGTCGTGGTGCTGCGGCGGCTCAGCGACGCCATAGCCGATGGCGATCACATCTGGGGCGTGATCAAGGGCTCTGCCGTCAATAATGACGGCGCAGCCAAGGCGGGCTATCTCGCCCCGTCGGTCGACGGTCAGGCCGCCGCCGTGGCCGAGGCGCAGGCGGTGGCAGGCATTTCCGCCGAGACCGTCGATTACGTCGAATGCCACGGCACCGGCACCTATCTGGGCGATCCGATCGAGGTCGCTGCCCTTACCCAAGCGTTCCGCGAAACCACCCAAGCGGTCGATTTCTGCCGCATCGGCAGCGTCAAAACCAACATCGGCCATTTGGATACGGCGGCAGGTGTGGCCAGCCTGATCAAGGCGACGCTCGCGGTCTATCACGGGCAAATGCCCCCCTCCTTGGGCTATGAGGCCCCCAACCCCGCGATTGCCTTTGACGGCAGCCCCTTTGCGGTCAATGACCGGCTGAGCGCTTGGCCGCGCCGCGACCACCCCCGCCGTGCGGGCGTGAATTCACTGGGCGTGGGCGGCACCAATGCCCATGTGGTTCTGGAAGAACCGCCCGCCCGCGCAGCCCCCGAGGCCAGCGATTGGCCGTTTCAGCCGCTGGTGATCTCTGCCCGCTCCAAAGCGGCGCTGGAGGAAAACTCTGCCCGCCTTGCCGCACATCTGCGCGCCCATCCCGAGCAGGACCTGGCCGATATCGCCTGGACGCTCAAGCAAGGTCGCCGCGCCTTTGAACGCCGCCGCGTGGTCGTGGCAAGCAGCCATGACGAGGCCGCAACCCTGCTGGAAAAGGGCGATCCGCGCCGCGTCTTCACCCATGAGGCGCTCAATGCCCCCGATGTCGTGTTCATGTTCCCCGGCGGCGGCGCGCAATATGCCGGCATGGCGCGTGACCTCTACGAGACCGAGCCGGTCTTTGCCGAATGGATGGATCGTGGCCTCGCGGTGCTGCAACCCAAACTCGATTACGACATCCGCGCGCTCTGGCTGCCTGCGCCCGCCGATATGGCCTCCGCCGCCGAACGGCTGAAACAGCCCTCGGTGCAATTGCCGTTGATCATGATCACCGAATACGCGCTGGCGCAGCTTTGGCAAAGCTGGGGCGTAACCCCCGCCGCCCTCATCGGGCATTCCATGGGCGAGAATACCGCCGCCTGTCTCGCGGGCGTGCTCAGCTTTGAGGATTGCATCGGGCTGGTGCATCTGCGCGGGCAGTTGTTTGACACTATCCCCAAGGGCGGATTGCTCAGCGTGCCGCTCGGGGCCGAGGCGCTGCGCCCCTATCTGGGCGAGGCACTCGACATTGCCGCCGTCAATGCGCCGGGCCTCAGCGTGGCCTCTGGCCCACAGGCAGCGCTGGATGATCTGGCCGCACGTCTGGCTGGGGACGGGATCGAAACCACCCGCATTCCCATCGACATCGCCGCGCATTCGCGCATGCTGGAACCGATCCTGGGCCGCTTTGGCGACTACCTGCACTCCATCCCCCTGCACGCACCCCAAATCCCGATCCTGTCCAACCGCACCGGCGATTACCTCACCGCGGCCGAGGCGACAGACCCCGCCTATTGGGTCGCCCACCTGCGCAACACGGTGCATTTCGCGGATGGTCTGGGGCGTCTGGCCGAGGGCGGCAAACACGTGTTTCTCGAGGTAGGGCCGGGCAAGGCGCTGAGCTCCCTCGCCCAAGCGCATGGCGCGATCAGCGCCAATCAGGTCATCGGCAGCCTGCGTCACCCCGACGACAACATTGCCGACGATGCTTATTTCATGGCGATGCTGGCGCGGATGTGGGCGGTGGGCGTCGATATAGACTGGGATCAGATCTGGGGCGAGGCGCGGCGCACCCGTGTGCCGCTGCCCTCTTACGCCTTTCAGCACAAACCCTATTTCATCGCCCCCGGCAAGGCGCGCAAACCCGAGCAAGACACCTGGCCCACGCGCCGCGACAACCTGACCGATTGGGGCTATCTGCCCCATTGGCGCCCCCATCTGGCCGAGGTCGAAATTGCCAGCGATGCCGATCTGGCCGCATTGCCGCCCGAGACATGGCTGATCTTCGAGGATGACACCGGGCTTGCCGCCGCCGTCGGCAAACGGCTGGAGGCCGCAAAGCATACGGTAACGTATGTTACGACGGGCGATGCCTTTGCCGCACTCGCACCGGGCCGCTACGCCCTTTCGCCGGAACGCGGGCGCGAAGGCTATGACGCGCTGATCCGCGCGCTGATGGCCGAGGGGCGCGCGCCCACCCGCATCGCACATTTCTGGCTTGTCACCCAAGACGCCCGCCACCGCCCCGGATCAAGCTTTTTCCACCGCGTGCAGGAACAAGGCTTCTACAGCCTGCTCTTTCTGGCACAGGCCATGGCGGATGAGGGGCTCTCGACCCCGTTGCACATCACGGCGATCAGCAATGGCGCGGCGCAGGTCCGCGACGAGGGATTGCGCGATCCGGCCAAGGCCACGCTGATGGGGCCGCTCCGGGTGATCCCCCGCGAATTGCCGGGGGTGACAGCAGCAAGCCTTGATCTGGCGCTGCCTGCGCGCGGGACCGACGCGGCGCTGGTGACGCAGGTGATCGAGGATCTGATGCAGCCGCCGCGCAGCCATGTGGCGGCGCAGCGCGGCGCGCGCCGCTATGAGGCGGGCTGGCGCGCGGCCCCCCTCCTGCCCCCTCAAACCCCTTTGTCACAGGGCCAGACGGTGCTCATTACCGGCGGCTTTGGCGGCATCGGCCTTACCTTGGCCGAGGATCTCATCACACAGTCCGCCGCCAAAATCGCGCTCATGGCCCGCAGCCCGCTACCGCCCCGCGCCGACTGGCCGCGCACACTGGCCACGCGCGGTGCAGGCGATCCGCTGGCCCGCCGCATCGCTGCGGTCGAGCGGCTAGAAGGCTTGGGCGGTCAAGTCATGGTCGTGGCAGGCGATGTCAGCAATATCGAGGATATGCACGCCGCCCGCGCCGAAATCGAGGCGCGTTTTGGCACGCTGCATGGCGTGATCCATGCCGCTGGCGTGATCAAGGACGCTCCCCTCCTCAGCAAAAGCCCCGACACAATCGAGGATGTGTTCACGCCGAAAATCCACGGCACGCAGGTGTTGGACGAGGTGTTTCCAGACGGCACACTCGGCTGGCTGGTGCTGTTTTCCTCCTCCTCCACCGCGACCGCCCCGGCGGGGCAGGTGGATTACGTCGCGGCCAACGCCTATCTCAACGCCTATGCCCGGAGCCGCGCCGGCGACAAAACCCGCGTGATTGCCCTCAACTGGGGTATCTGGTCCGAGGTGGGCATGGCCGCCGAAGCGGTGGCCCAGCAACGTGGCGAGACCATCGCCGCCCCGCGCCTGCCGGTTGCGGCCCCCTTGGTGCATGAGGCCAGCCATGATGCAACAGGAAACCGGGTGCTGCACGCCCGCTATGACGCCGGGCTTTGGCTGTTCGATCAGCACCGCACCAAATCCGGTCAGGCGCTCTTGCCCGGCACCGGCTATCTGGAATTGCTCGCCGAGGCGCTGAGGGCGCAGGGCGAGGATGGCCCGTTTGAAATCCACGATCTGTGGTTCCTGCGCGCCTTCGACATGCCCGAGGGTGGCAGCCGCGACATGCGCCTCACCCTCACCCGTAACGACACCGGCTATGCCGCCCGGATCGAGGGCGATCATGCACAGGCCGGGCGGCAAGGCTGGGTCACACTGGCCGAGGCGGGGCTGAGCCTGCTTCCTTTGAAACCGCCCACAACGTTGGACATCGCTTCCATACGTAATCGTATGGAAACTTGGCAGGAGGCGGGCGATACAGCCCTCCCAGCCCCGCAAGAGGTGCATCTTGAGTTCGGCCCACGCTGGCGCGTGCTGCGCGCCATGGGCTTGGGCACCGGCGAGGGTCTGGCGCATCTGCGCCTGCCCGAACCGGCCCAGCACGACCTTGCCGCAGGCTATCTCCTGCACCCCGCGCTGATGGATATCGCGACGGGCTGGGCCATGGGGCTGATTGCGGGCTATGACGGGGCAGACCTCTGGGTGCCCATGTCCTATGGCGCGCTACGCGTCCACGCCCCCTTGGGGGCCGAGGTCTGGTCTCATGTCCGCAACGCCGCCCAAAACAGCGCACGCGACGAAACCGCGCGCTTTGACATCACGCTTTGCGATGCCACGGGCCAGGTGCTGATCGAGATCACTGATTTTGCCATCCGCAAACAGGCGGGCGGGCTAACCCTCACCGCCCCGCGCGCCAGCGACGTCCGGTTCGAAGGCCAGACCGAGAGCGCACCCACAAGCCCCGCCGAAGAGCGCCTGCGCCATAACCTGCGCGAAGGGATTCGCCCTGCCGACGGGGCCGAGGCCTTTCGCCGTGCCTTGGCGCAACCCGCGCCGCAAATCCTCATCTCCTCGCTCGACCTGCCCGCGCTTATCGCGCAGGCCGAGGCGGGCGCAGAAGGCCCCGACACCGCCGGTCAACGCTTTGAACGCCCCGATCTCGACAGTGATTTCACCGCCCCCGAGGGCGAGATTGAGACCCGACTGGCAGGCTTCTGGTCTGACCTTCTGGGGCTGGAACAGGTCGGCGCCGAGGATTCCTTCTTTGACCTTGGCGGCCATTCCCTCATCGCCGTCCGCCTCTTTGGCATGATCCGCAAGGCCTATCGCGTCGATCTTCCCATCTCGATCCTGTTCGAGGCCCCCACAATCCGCGCCTGTGCCGCCCTCATCGAGGCGCAGATCGGCCCGCAAGAGGCCGGGCAAGACGCGCCCGCACCACAAGAACCGCAGCGCCGCTTTACCCACCTGGTGCCGATGCACCGGGGCGAAGGCGGGCCGAAAACCCCCTTCTTCCTTGTCGCGGGCATGTTCGGCAATGTGCTGAACCTGCGGCATCTGGCCCATCTCTTGGGCGAGGATCGGCCCTTCTACGGCCTTCAGGCACGCGGCCTTTATGGCGGGGCGGCCCCGCATGACGATCTGACCGAGGCCGCAACCGACATGATCGGCGAACTCCGGCAGATACAGCCGCACGGCCCCTATCTCTTGGGTGGCTTCTCTGGTGGTGGTATCACCGCCTATGAAATGGCGCAGCAACTGCACGCGGCTGGTGAAGAGGTGGCGCTCATTGTCATGCTCGACACGCCGCTGCCACAGCGCCGCCCCCTCTCGCGCCGCGACCGGCTGATGATCCAAGGGCAGGAACTCAAGGCTGGCGGCCCGCTCTATCCGCTGCGTTGGGCGGCACGCAGGCTGGCGTGGGAAATCACCAAACGCCGCCCCAAACCCGCGTCAGAAACCGACGCGCATCACTTCCACGACAGCGCCATCGAAGCCGCCTTTTACCGCGCCATCGCGAAATATCAGGTGCGGCCATGGGCGGGCGCGCTGCATCTCTTCCGCCCGCCGCTGGTGGGCAAATGGCAGGTCTCGGACGGGCGGTGGGTCAGCAGCGAGCGCGCTTATGTTCTGCCTGACAATGACTGGTCCGGCTTTGCCCCACAGGTGCAGGTGACAGAGGTGCCCGGAACGCATGACTCCATGGTGCTTGAACCCAATGTGCGCGTGCTGGCCGCGCGCCTGCGCCGGGTGATCGCGGCAGCCGAATCCCTACCCGCCGCCCCCGATCACCGGGAAGCCGCGGAATGACTGCCCCCCGCGTCCTTACAATCGTGCTCAACTGGCGCACACCCGACATGAGCCTCAAGGCGGCAGGGGCCGCTCTGCGCGCCATGCAGGGCATTGCCGGCGAAATCGTGCTGGTCGACAACAATTCCGGCGATGGCTCGTTCGAAACGATGAAGGGTGCCACAGCCGATTGGGACCGCGTGCGCGTGGTGCAATCCGGGCATAACGGCGGCTTTGGCGCGGGCAATAACGCAGGCATGCGCGCCGGTCTTAGCGACGGCACCCAGCCTGATTACGTCTATATCCTCAATTCCGATGCCTTTCCCGCCCCGGATGCGATCGCCGCCTTGCTCGACCATCTGGAAACCCATCCCAAAACCGGCCTTGCAGGCAGCTATATCCACGGCCCCGATGGGGCAGCGCATGTCACCTGCTTTCGCTTTCCCTCGATCTTGGGCGAATTCGAAGGGGCGGCGCGGATCGGCCCCTTCAGCCGCCTTTTGCGCAATCACACCGTGCCCCTGCCCGTGCCCCAGACCACACAAACCGTCGATTGGCTGGCCGGGGCCAGCCTGATGATCCGCCAAGACGTGCTTGATCAAATCGGCGGCTTTGACGAGCGGTTCTTTCTCTATTTCGAGGAAACCGACCTGTGCCTGCGCGCCGCGCGCGCGGGCTGGCGCACCGATTTTGTCGCCGACAGCCGGGTCGAACATATCGGCTCGGTCAGTACCGGCATGAAGGGATGGGGCCGCGTGCCCGCCTATTGGTTCGCCTCACGCCGCTATTATTTCACCAAGAACCACGGTGCGGCCTATCTCGCCCTTGTCACGCTGGCGCATGTGCTGGGGGCCGGGCTTGGCACGCTCTGGCGGCTTCTGCGCCGCAAGGGCGCAGGCAGCCCACCCTATTTCCTGCGCGATCTGGTGCTGGGCGATCTTGGCGCGGCGCTGAACAGACCAAAAAGGATCAAGCCATGATGCAGGCCCTCTTGATCGGCAACGAATCCCTTGCCCTGCACTGTGGCACTGCTTGGCTCGCGCGTGGGCATGGCATCGCGGCGGTGATCACCCGCCACGCGGATGTCGCGGCTTGGGCCGAGGCAAAGGGGCTGCGCATCGTGCCCCCCGGTCCGGGGCTGGCCGAGCGCTTGGGCGATCTACGCTGTGACTGGCTCTTGTCTATCGCCAATCTCGATCTTCTGCCGCAAACTGTGCTGGCGCGCGCCACAGGCGGCGCGGTCAATTTCCACGATGGCCCACTGCCGCGCTACGCCGGTCTCAATGCGCCGGTCTGGGCCATTCTGAACGCCGAGGCACAGCATGGCATCACCTGGCACCTGATCGAAGGCGGGGTAGACGAGGGGCGCATCCTGACACAGCGCATGGTCGACATCGCCGGGGATGAAACCGCCTTTACCCTCAACGCGAAATGCTATGCCGCAGCGCTCGACAGCTTTGCCGATGTGATCACGGCCCTTGAACAGGGGGCTGTCACGGCGCAGACCCAAGACCTCAGCGCGCGCAGCTATTTCGCCCGCGATCAGCGCCCCGAGGGGCTCTGCCTCGATTTCACCCAACCCGCCGAATCCTTGGCGCGGCTGGTGCGCGCGCTTGATCACGGCGGCTATGCCAACCCGCTCAACAAGACGCGGATCATTGCGGGCGGCCGCGTGCTTCTCGTGGGCCGGGCCGAGGTCGTGCCGGGCAGCGGCACACCGGGGCTGGTTCTCAGCGTCGAGGCCACCCGCCTGACCGTTGCCACCGCTTCTGGCGCCCTGCGGCTCAGCGCGCTGACCGGGCCAGAGGGTGGCGCGGTCGATCTTACTGAGGTCGCCGTGGGATCGGTGCTGACCACCGATGCCGTCACCGGCTTTTTGACAGAACTTGCGCCCCAGGATGGCTATTGGCGCAGCGCCTTGCGCGCCATGCGTCCCGTCACCCTGCCCTTGGGCTACGGTGCAGGCGCAGAAGAACGCCGCCCGCTTGATCTGCCCACCGATGCACTCGACGCCATCGGCCTCTGGGCCGCGCGCTTGGGCGGCGCAGAGGCCACGCATATCGCCTATGCAGGTGCGGCGGTCGAGGCCGCAGCCCGGCCGGGCCATGTCTGCCCTTGGGTGCCAGTAGCAATAACAGACCTGCCCGACGCCGTCGCAGAGGCCGAGGCGCGCGGGGCCTTCGCGCTTGATCTTTTTGCCCGGGACCCGGCGTTTGACGCAGCCCAAACCCCTCATATCGGCCTGCGTCTCGCGGGGCGTGGCCTTATCCCCGGCACGGCGCTGACCATCGACCTATCCGATAGGCCCACGCTCACCTATGACGCGGCGCGGCTCTCGCCCGCCATGGCCGATCTGCTGGCACGGCGGCTCGAGGCGCTTGCCCATGGCGACCGCGCCCCCATGCCCGAGACCGAGCGCAAGCTGGTCACAGAGGCGTGGAACCGCACCGACACCCCCTATGACGCCCGCCCCCTGCACCGCCTGATCGCCACCCAGATCACCAAGACGCCTCAGGCCCGCGCCGTGGTATTCGAGGCCGAAACCCTCACCTACGCAGCCCTAGACACCCGCGCCAACCGCATCGCCCATGTGCTGCGCCAGATGGGCGTTGGCCCCGGCGTGCTGGTGGGCCTCTGCCTGCCGCGCTCTGCCGATATGTTGGCCACCGCCTTGGCCATTTGGAAGGCGGGCGGGGCCTATGTGCCGATGGACCCGGCCTATCCCGCCGAACGTCTGGCGCTCTACCTCAGCGACAGTGGCGCGCGCGTGGTCGTCACCCGCTCTGACGTGGCCCATACCCTACCGCCAACGGCGCAGACCCTCACGCTCGACACCGACGCTCGACTTGCGCAGGCACCCGACACAGAGGTTGACGGCGGCGCAGGCCCCGACGATCTGGCCTATGTGATCTATACCTCCGGCTCGACGGGCCGCCCCAAGGGCGTCATGGTCACGCATCGCAACGTCGCCAATTTCTTTGCCGGGATGGATACCCGTATCCCGGCAGAACCAGGTGCCGTCTGGCTTGCGGTGACCAGCCTCAATTTCGACATTTCCGTGCTCGAACTCTTCTACACCCTCGCGCGCGGCTACACCGTGATCCTCAGCGGCGAGGAAAGCCGCGCATTGGTCTCGTCGGGGCAGCTCGCCACCTCTGACCGGGGGATGCAATTCAGCCTCTATTATTGGGGCAATGACGATGGTTCCGGGCGCGACAAATACAAATCCCTGCTCGAGGGCGCGCAATTCGCCGATACCCACGGCTTTTGCGCGGTCTGGACACCCGAGCGACATTTCCACGCCTTTGGAGGCCCCTATCCAAACCCCTCGGTAACCGGCGCAGCCGTCGCTGCCGTCACGCAGAACATCGCCGTGCGCGCGGGCAGTTGCGTGGCCCCGCTCCACCATCCTGCCCGCATTGCCGAAGAATGGGCGGTGATCGACAACCTCACCAACGGGCGCGCCGGGCTGGCGATTGCAAGCGGCTGGCACCCTGATGATTTCATCCTGCGCCCGCAAAATACCCCGCCCAACAACAAGCCCGCGATGTTCGAGGCGATCCGCGATCTGCGCCGCCTCTGGCGCGGCGAGGCGGTGGAATTCCCCCGCGCCGATGGCACGATGCACGCCGTGGTGACGCAACCGCGCCCGGTGTCCAAGGTGCTGCCCGTCTGGGTGACAACCGCCGGCAACCCCGAAACATGGCGCGAGGCGGGCGCACATGGGGCCAATGTGCTGACGCATCTCTTGGGCCAATCCATTGACGAGGTGGCGGGCAAGATCACGCTCTACCGCAACGCCCTGCGCGAGGCGGGCCATGATCCGGATGCCTTTACCGTGACCTTGATGCTGCATAGCTATGTGGCCGAAACCCGCGACGAGGCGCGGCGCGTGGCGCGCGAACCGATGAAGGATTATCTGCGCTCCGCCGCCGCCCTCATCAAACAATACGCTTGGGCCTTTCCCGCCTTCAAACGCCCCCAAGGTGTGAGCAACCCGTTTGAATTGGACCTTGGATCGCTCAGCGAAGAGGAACTCGACGGCATCCTCGATTTCGCCTTCGAGCGCTATTTCGAGGAGTCCGGCCTTTTCGGCACTGTCGAGGATTGCGTCGCCCGCGTCGAAGGGCTCAAACGCATCGGCGTGGATGAGGTGGCCTGCCTCATCGACTACGGTATTCCCGCGCGACAGGTGCTTGATGGGCTGCGCCCGCTCGCCCGCGTGCTGGAACGCTCGAACCGCGTGGGGGCCATCGCGCCCGATGACTTTTCCATCGCCGCACAAATCCTGCGCCACGGTGTCACGCATCTGCAATGCACACCGTCCATGGCGCGCATGATCGCCATGAATGACGAATCCCGCCACGCCCTCGGGCGGCTGCGGTATCTCATGCTGGGCGGCGAGGCGCTGCCCGGCTCTCTGGTGCAAGAGTTGCGTCAAGTTACGCGCGCCCGGATGACCAATATGTATGGCCCCACCGAAACCACCATCTGGTCCACCACCGGCCCCGCCGAAGACACACCCGGCCCCTGCCCCATCGGCACGCCCATTGTCAATACGCAGGCGTATGTTTTGGATTCCGCGATGCAGCCAGTGCCCGTCGGCATAGCCGGAGAGCTCTGGATTGGCGGCGATGGCGTCACGCGCGGCTATCTCGGGCGCGACGATCTGACAGCAGACCGCTTTCGCCCCGATCCGTTTCGCACGGGCGGGCGCATCTATGGCACCGGCGATCTGGTGCGCTGGCGCGCCGACGGGCGGCTCGATTTCATCGGGCGTGCCGATGCGCAAGTGAAACTGCGCGGCTACCGCATTGAACTGGGCGAGATCGAGGCCGCACTCGAGGGCTGCGCAGGTGTCGCACAAGCGGTGGTGCTGGCGCGCGAGGATACCCCCGGCGACATGCGCCTTGTCGCCTATCTGCGCGGTACAACCACACCCGAGGCCGCGCGCGCGCATCTGGCCACGCATCTGCCCGCCCACATGATCCCGGCGCATGTCATGCTGCTCGATCACTTCCCCCTCACCCCCAACCGCAAGGTGGACCGCAAAGCGCTGCCTGCGCCGGAAACGCAAGTGAAAGCGCCCCGCCCCGCCGCCGCCCCCAAGCCGGTCACGCCTGCCAATACGATAGAGCGTGATATCGCGGCGATCTGGGCGCGAATCCTTGGCGTGTCCGAGATCGGCGCGCAGGACAGTTTCTTTGATCTGGGCGGTCATTCGCTGTTGGCGGTGCAGGCGCATCGCGAAATCCGCAGCACGCTGGCGGTCGACCGGCTCAGCATCACCGATATCTTCCGCTGCCCGAAACTCGCCACTCTGGCCGCACGTGTGGCGGAATTGCGGGGCGACGTGGCCCCGACGCCCGCCAATACCCCCGCTGCGGCCCCGGCCCCCGGTCGGGCCGATGCGCGGGCCGATGCCATGGCCCGCCGCCGCGCCATGCGCGCGGCCCGGCACGGGTGAGCGAGGCGCTGATATCGGCGCTTCGCCCGCTTTTGCCCAAGGGGCTGGCACTGGCAGCCTGCGATCCTGCGGCAGAGGCAAAGGGCCTCTGGCCTATCGAGACCGCCGCCATCGCCCGCGCGGTGCCCGCACGCCGCCGTGAATTCGCGGCAGGCAGGCGTGCCACACGCGCCGCGATGGCGATACTCGGCCTTCCGCCGACCGCAATTGCCATGGCCCCGGACCGCGCGCCGCTCTGGCCTCAGGGCGTGACCGGCACGATCAGCCATAGCGCCGGAACCTGTATGGCCTTGGTGGGCCTGTCCGAACATTGGGCCGGGCTTGGTCTTGATCTTGAACCCGCCTTGCCCCTGCCCGAGGATATCCTGACCACGATCTGCACCCCGACCGAGCGCGCAGCATTGGCCCAAGACCCCAGCGGCCTCCTCTCCCGCCGCCTCTTTTGCGCCAAAGAGGCCACCTACAAGGCGCAATATGCCCAAAGCCGCAGGCTGCTGTCCTTCCACGACCTCGAAATCACCTTTGACGGATCGCACCGCTTTTCCGCCCAACTCCAGATCGCTTGCCCCCCCTTCGCCCGCGCCACGCGCTTTGCCGGCCACAGCCTGCAAGCCGGCGATATGCTAGCGGCCCTCGTCACGCTGCCCCGCCTCTGAACACAGTGTTTCCAAAGCTCGACAAATAACCTGTGGCGAAATTGTGGCACGATTGCTAGATTGTGGCCAAGTTGAGACCTAAATCTGTCAGGGCCGTTTGGGGGCATTCGGCTGATAGGATGGTAGCCCGCCTGCGCGGGCCCTTCCGTCAGCATGAAACATCCCGAGCGGCTTTTTGTTGTCAGCGACCAAGTTGATGACCTTGAAACGACACCGATAGGCAAGCCATGAGCGCGATTCAATCCATGCCCGATGTGATGCGGCTCCTGCGCCGCAGGCTGTGGCTTATCGCGCTTGTGGGTGTGGTGGGCGCGATCCTCTCGGTCATCATCGCCCTCAACCAGCCCAAGGTATTTCAGGCCACCGCCGTCATCCAGATCGAATCGCCACAAGTGGGCCGCGATCTGACCGGGCAGACCATCGCCACCGATGCCAACCACCGCCTGCAACTGATCGAACAGCGCCTGATGGCGCGTGACAATCTGGTCAAGGTGATCGAGCGGCATGGCCTCTTTGCCAATGTCCCGAATATGCCGCTTGCCGAGAAGGTGCATCAACTGCGCATTTCCGCCCGGATCACACCGATTACCGTTGGCATTCCCGGCATGGGCCCGGCAACCGCGCCTTCCGGTCTCAGCGTGACGGTCAATCTCAACGATCCGGTCAAGGCCGCCGAGGTCGCCAATGATTTCGTTGAAACCGTGATCACCCAGAACCGCGAGCGGCGCATGGACCTCGTGCGCGAAACGCTCGATTTCTTTAGCGCCGAAGAGGCCCGCGTCAGCGCCCAGATCGCCGAAGTCGAAGGCGTGATCGCCGATTTCAAACGCGCCAATGGCGCATCGCTGCCCTCCAGCATCACGCCGGTGCGCGAAGAATTGCGCACCCTGAACGAAACCCTGCTCGACCTTGACCAGCAGATCATCTCGTTGGAAACCGAATCCACCCGTCAGCGGCAAGAGGTGTTTGCCCGTCAGATCGGTCAATTGACGGATCAGCGCGCGCTGGTCTCGGCCCGCATCGCCCAGAACGAGGCCGCCCTTGCCGCCGCCCCCCGCGTCGAGCGGGAATTGGGCGCGCTCACCCGTGATCTAACGCAATTGCAGGACCAATTGAGCACGATCACCACCAGCCGGGTCGAGGCGGAAATGGCCAGCGTGCTGGAGTCGCGCCAGCAACAGGAACGCTTTGAAATTCTGGAAACGGCCATTCCGCCGCAATTCCCGGTCTCGGCCAGCCGCAAGAAACTGGCGATCGCCGGGGCACTGGCCAGCCTTGTCTTGGGCTTGGCGCTTGTCATCACACTCGAACTTCTCAATCCGGCGATCCGCAGCGCCGCCCAATTGGAAAAAGAGCTTGAGATCACGCCGGTCGTCACCATCCCCGTGGTGCGCCTGCGGCACGAGCGCCGCCGCCGCGCACTTCGGATTGCGGGAACGGTCCTGATGATCCTGTTGGTCGTGCCCATCGTCGTGCGTCTGGTCGAAGAACGCCTGATGCCGCTGCGCCTCTTGGGCGGCAATTGATGCGGCTCACAGCTTGGACGAAATCACGCCCGTGTTGAACCCGCCCATGCGCAGCTCACCGAACAGGCGCTGATACTCGATCTTGGGGCAGCGGTTCATCACCACGTCAACGCCGCGTGCCCGCGCCATTTCGGCCGCTTCTGCATTCTCAACCCCGATCTGCATCCAGACCGTGCGCAGCCCCGGCAAAACCTCCAACGCCTCTTCCACGATGGGCCCGACATGCTCGGATCGGCGGAAAATGTCGATCATATCGACCGGGCCTTCAATATCGCGCAAGCCCGCCACAACCGTCTGTCCAAACAGAACCTCCCCGGCATGGCCCGGATTGACCGGCACCACCGCGTATTTCTTAAGGCTGAGGTAGCGCGCCACATAATAACTCGGGCGCACCGGGTTCATGGACACGCCAATAACCGCGACACGCCGGGTGCGTGTCAGGATGTCGCGCAGATGGGAATCGCTGTAATTTTCGCTCATGCCCTATCAAACACGGATTGCGCCCAGAAAAAAGCGCCCAAGTTATCAACTTGGGCGCCAGTCGCGGAACGAGGGACAGTGATAGAAGGCAACGATGTTCCGTATCGAAGCCTCTGGGACAAATGTAGGTCCGATTCTAAGAATATAAAGGGATTGTAATATACCTGTGACTGCATGTGAGCGCCCGGCGCAGCCTTCGCGTCAGTCGAATATATCCTCGACCGTGTCCCAGATTTCCTCAAGCATCCGCCGCCCAAACCCCTTGCGCCGCTTCACTTTGCGGGCAGGGGGCGGCACCTGCCGCTCTGGCCCATAGTCCTGCCGGGGCAGCGGCATCGGTCGCGCTTTGGGCCGCACAGCCCCAGTCTCGCGCGTGGGCATCGCCTTCATCTCATGCAGCGGCGCGCCACAACTCGAACAGGCCAGCTCATGCCGGGCCCGGTCCAACACCAGAACCGCACGCGTGCCGCAATATGAACAGGTCGCAATCTTGTGTCCCATAGGTTCCATATCGGTCAGGGGGGCGGGATTGCCAAGAGGCGGGCGCAAAAATGCCTCAGGCCTGCGGGCTTCAGTAATTCTGCGCCTTGCGAATCTTGGTCATCCGCCCCTCTTCAGCAATAGCGCCCCCCAGCGTGGTGACACCCTTGGCCTGCAAGAGGCCCAGCATCCGCACAAAGACCTCAGCCGTGGCAACCGTATCGCCCATCGCCGTATGCCGCGCCTCAGGCGGGATGGTGATCCCGAACCGCTCGCAAAGCGCATCCAGCGTATGCTGCCCGCTATGGTCGAACAGCCCCGCCGACATCAGCACCGTGCACAGCACCGGATTGTCGAACCGCCGCCCGATCACCTTTTCCTTGAGCCGCAGAAACGCCAGATCGAACGGCGCGTTATGCGCGACCAGCACCGCCCCTTGGCAAAAATCATGAAACCGCCGCCCAGCCTCGATGATATCCGGCGCGTCCTGTACCATGTCATCGCTGATATGATGCACCCGCGTCGAGGCGGGCGGAATCGGGCGGCCCGGATTGACCAGCATATCGAAACTCTCGCCGCGCAGAATGCGCCCGTTGACGATACGCAGCCCGGCAATCTGCACGATCTCATCCCCGCCCCGTGGCGAAAGGCCGGTGGTTTCGGTGTCAAACACCACGAAACTCAGGTCAGACAGGGGCCGGTCAGCCAATTCCCCGCTTGCCACCTCAGGCAGGTTGAAATCATAAAACTCGGGCCGCGCATCTCCCGGCTCCAGCGGTGGCGCAGCGGTGGCCAAAGGCAGCACGATGCGATGCCCGCCTGCCCCCGCCTCGGCCCAGACATCGGTCTGATGCGCGCTCAGCGCATCACGGCCCGAATAATCCCCATAGGCGGTGGACAGTGGCGCCTTAAGCCAGCCGGTCAATTGCCCATCCGTCACCGCCTCGCCCTGCCAACTCAGGATCAGGCGCGTTTCCGCGCCGTCCGGCTCGGCACTCAGGCTGAATCCGTCGCGCGTGCCCTCCTCTGCGAGATGCCCAAGGATGCCGCCCAAAAGCGTGGTCACGGCAAAGCCATCGCAACTCAGCATCGCCTCGCTGCGCACCACCCCTAGCGGCACCGGCGCCTGCACGCTCAAGCCGTCGAACACATGCGCCGCAGCAACCGGCGACATCGGCCAGCTTCGGGATTTTATCCCGGCATGCCGCGCGCCCATCTCGCGCAGACACTCAAACAGCCGCGCCACCTCGTCCTCGATCCCTTTGCGAAACTTGGCGCGGCTCTCGGGGGGCAGATCCTCGGCGGATTGCAGCACATCCAGCAACGCACCAATGGTGGCCGCAGGTCGGCGCACCCCTTCCAACAGCCTGTTGAACAGATGATCCTGCTGCGCATGCGCGCTTAGATCCTCGGTCGCATCGCGGAAAATAAGCACATGCCCCGATAGTTCCTCATCCGACAGGATCGGGCTCACGCGGCCCAAAAGAAACCGCTTGCCGTTCGCAGAGGCCGCAAGGAATGTCTCGGCCTCGATGCGCCCGCGCACCCGCGCATCCTGCATCCGCGACAGCGCCTCCATGATCGGCTCGGGGCGCAGAACATTCGACAGCGGGCGATCAAGACCAATCTCCCCCAACAGCTCTTGCGCCATACGGTTATAAAGCATGACGCGGTTGTCGGGCGTGGCCACCACCGCCCCCTCGCCCAGATCACGAAACAGCGCCTCGAACAGCGCCTTTTCGCGGGCAATCCGCGCCGTCTCGCGCTCTACCGCGCGGGCGCGCGCGGCGCGCGCCTCTGAAAGGGCTGCGTTGATCGCATTGGCGGCAGGGGCCAGCGTGCTCAAATGCTTGGCCTGCGTCTCGTTGATCTGCAAATCCACATCGGCCCGCGCCCGCGTGGTCAGGTCCGAGGCGAGCGCGAGAATGGGCTTGGCCACGTTCTCATCAAACAAAAGACCGATCCACGCCGAAAGCCCCATCACCCCCAGCGTCGCAACCATTCCGCCGATGAGATAGCCATCCAGCGGCCCGCCCGCGCGCGCATAGCCAAACCACAGCGCGCCCGCGATTACCCCCGCGCCCCCCAACCCAAGAGCAGCAAAAAACAGCGCGAACCGGAGCCTGAGGCCCAAACGCGCTGTCAGGCGTTCAATCATGATCCGCCCCGGCCAGCAACTCACCGATCTGCGCGGTCAGATCAGCGGTGGCAAAGGGCTTGGTCATAAACGCATCCGCCCCAACCGCCAGCCCCTTGCGGCGCTCAACCTCGCCGCCGCCGGCGGTCATCATCAACACTTTGATCCCCTTGAGGGCGGCATCGGCGCGGATCATCTGGCATATCTCATAGCCCGACCGCTCGGGCAGCATCACATCCAGAACCACCAGATCGGGCCGGTCCTCGGCCATTGCCTCCAGGGCTGCATTGCCCGTGGCCACCCGCCGAAGCCGGTATCCCGCCCGCCCGATCAGATGCTCAAGCGCCAGCGCGATATTGTCCTCATCTTCCACCAGCAGAACGGTTTTTTCAGGCATGACGGGCCTCCTCTCCCGGTTACGACTGACTTAGCTTTGGCAAAGTGCCGTGATCACGGGGTCCTCCACCCCAACGACCAGCCACTCGGCCTGCGATGGATCGGCCAGCGCCGCCTCGCTTACATCGGCGCGCGCCGCCTTGGCGCAATCCACCAGTTGCGGGCGCTTGACCGGCACGGCCCAACGGCCAAAGAGATAGATATCCGCCAACAGGATTTCCGGCACCGTCGGGTTGGTCTGAACCCCGGCCCGGTCCAGCACCATCATCCGCGTGACCTGTGGCACCACATAGGTCCAAGGCTTCCAGAACCTTGATTCTTCTACAGCGCTCACCACTTCGACACTCTCTGGCAAGGTGCTCAGCGTGCGATCCGCCCAAGTGTATTCCGACCAGATCGCATAGCAGAGCATCGCAATACCCGCCAAGATCGGCGCGGAATACCGCGGCAACCGGCCCCGGCTCAGATGCCCCGCAACAAGGGCCAGACCGGCGGCGGCGATGCCAACGGCGAAAGTGGCGATCAATTCAAAAAACATAAGTTATCCCGGTGCTCCTCTGGATTGTGCAATGGCCGATTGCATGGTCTTGACCACCATGAACGCATCTCGCAAGTGGTTGCGCTCAAGGTCCGATAGATCGGCGGGGGCCATGAAATTGTCAGGGCTGCGCCCCGCGCGGATGCGCGCCGCCTGATGCCGCAACCGCGTTTCCGCGATCAGGTCATAGGCATCCAGCAAATCGCGCGCACCGCTCTCGGAAATCACTGCCCCCGCCCGTGCCCCCGTGATCCGCTCGCGCGTGCCCGCCACCTCAAGCGATCCCAAGAGCGCGTAAATCCGCCCCAGATCAACCACCGGCACCACGCCCGAATGTTTAAGGTCAATCGTGTTCTTATGCTCGCCCGACCGGATCAGGGCAAATCCGCGCAAAAGGCCCAAAGGCACCGTATGCTTCAGCGAATTAGACACCATATGCGCGACAAAGATCGAATTCTTGCGCGCACTTGCCAGCACTTCGGCCTGCAAATCGTCAAACAGCGCATTCTCTCCCGCAATCGCCCGCAGGTCGAACATGACCGAGGCCAGCATCTGCGCTTCTGTATCCGGCTGCGCGATCCAGCGTGCGAAATAGCTCCGCCAAACCCGGCGCGGCTGCCGCCAGCGCGGATTGGTCGCCATCATATCGCCGGGGCAATAGAAAAATCCGCAGGTGTTCAGCCCGTCGCTGACATATTTGGCCAGCGCGGCGAAATAGGCATCATGCTCGGGCAGGACACTGTCGTCGATGATCAGGCAATTGTCCTGATCACTCACCCCCGTCTGCTCGCGCCGCCCCTGACTGCCGCAGGCCGCCCAAAGGTAGGGCACCGGGGCCGGGCCAAGCTGCTGCTCTGCCAGCCTCAGCAAACGCCGGGTGATCGCATCGGTGATATCGGTAATGCGCCGCGTGATCGACTGTGGCCGCACCCCGGCCTGCACCAGTTGTACCAACAGCATCGGCACCCGCTCCATGACATGCGCCATGTCTTCGGCTGTGTCAGCGCTGGCAATATCGGCGACCATATGGCTTGCCGTTGCGGCCTGTTGGCGGAACAAATCGGTTTTGCCGATCATGCCCAGCACTCGCCCACCCTGCGCCACCGGCAGGTGATTGACCTTGAGTTCCGACAACAGCATCAACGCATCAAGGCCCAAACGCCCCGGCTCAATCGTCACCGGGTCCGGCGTCATCACCTGCGCCACGCGGATGTCACCGCCCAGCCCTTCGGCCAGCACCTTATTGGCCAGATCGCGCACGGTGATAATGCCCGCCAGACGTGCGCCCTCCATCACCACGACCGACGAAATCACATTGTCCCGCATCAGGCGCGCCACATCCTTGACCGTGGCGTCGGGGGTGCAGGTGATCGGCGTCGCGGTCATCAGATCCGACACCTGTAGCGCCGTCAGACCCGTGGCATAGGGGCCGTCATCGCCCTGCGCCGTGGGCCGTGCCCGCGCGAACCAGCGTGCGATCTCATCCGACTGCTCCATCAGGTCCAGAAACGCCTCGCGCGGCACGACGACCAACTCCGAGGGTTCGGCCGCCCGTGCCGTCAGCAGCGCATTGCCATCACGCAAAAGGCCGCGCTCGCCCATGATGTCGCCCGGCCCGCGATGCGACACCAGATCGGCATGCCCCGTTTCGATATCGAGCCCGCCAGTCTCGACCACGTAAAGCCCCGCCAGCGGCGCGCCCTTCTCAAAAAGCACAACACCCTGCTCCAGAACCACCCGTGCCAGCTTGGGGGCCAACGCACTGCGCAACACATGCGGCAAGCCGGAAAACGGCGCATGGCGTGTCAGGCTGTCAATGGGATCGGGTTTGACGTCGCTCATCGGGCGCGGCTCTCCTCGGATATGGTGGGAAATCACCTAAAAGCACCCGGTTTCCGGAAATATCGGCGGGCGGCAGAGGGAAAAGGGGCGGCACGCGCCGCCCCTGTCCATTGCTTGCTTAGTGGTTCACGGCCGTGCCGGCACCGCGCGGAATACGCACGCTTTCGACCAGGTCCTGAATTTCCTGCGGCGGTTCTGCCGTCATGCTTGCCACGATGAACGCAACACCAAAGTTCAGCAGCGCACCAATCGGCCCAAAGTGGGTCGGCGGAATACCGAACAGGTATTGATCCGGGGTCAACATGTTCGTGCCGGGGATAAAGAACCAACCCAGGAAGAGGAACAGGTAGAGCGTGGTCGAGAGCAGACCGGCCAGCATGCCAGCGGTTGCACCAGCAGAGTTCATCCGCTTCGAGAAGATGCCCATCATCAGTGTCGGGAAGAGCGACGCCGCCGCCAAACCGAACGCCAAGGCCACAACCTGAGCCGCAAAGCCCGGAGGGTTAAGGCCCAGATAGGTTGCCACCACGATCGCCGCCGCCATCGAAATACGGGCTGCCAAAAGCTCGCCTTTTTCCGAGATGCCGGGATTGATCGTCGATTTGATCAGGTCGTGGCTCACCGCCGAAGAGATGGCCAAGAGCAGACCCGCCGCCGTCGAGAGGGCTGCCGCGATACCGCCTGCGGCGATAAGTGCAATAACCCAACCCGGCAGACCCGCAATTTCCGGGTTTGCAAGCACCAGAATGTCCTGATTGAAGGTGACAAGCTCGTTGCCCTGCCAGCCACGCTCGGCCGCCAGCGCAGTCATCGCTTCGCTCTTTTCGTTGTAGTATTGGATCTTGCCGTCGCCGTTCTTGTCTTCCACAGCCAAGAGGCCAGTGGCAGACCAGGTCCGGAACCAATCGGGAAGTTCGTCCACAGCCACAGCTTCGCCCTGCACACCTTGCGGCCACATGGTGGTCATGATGTTCAGACGCGCCATCGCACCCACAGCCGGAGCGGTGAGATAGAGCAACGCGATAAAGACCAGCGCCCAACCAGCCGACCAACGTGCATCAGACACTTTGGGAACGGTGAAGAAGCGGATGATCACATGCGGCAGACCGGCGGTGCCGATCATCAGCGACAAGGTGAACAGCGCCATCAGCCACGGGCTGGACCCCGACGTATACTGATTAAAGCCCAGATCGTTCAGCAGGCCGTCCAGCGTCACCAGCAGATACTGACCCGACGCCGTGTGCTCACCAAACAGGCCCAACTGCGGCAGAACATGGCCGGTCAGCTGCAGCGAGATAAAGATCGCCGGAATCGTATAGGCGACGATCAAAACGCAATACTGTGCCACCTGCGTATAGGTGATGCCCTTCATCCCGCCCAGAACGGCGTAAACGAAAACCACAGCCGACGCGATCAAAAGGCCAGTGGTGTTGTCCACCTCAAGGAAACGCGAGAAGGCCACACCGGCACCCGCCATCTGACCGATCACATAGGTCACCGACATGGTGATCAGGGCGATAACGGCCACAACGCGGGCCTTGTTGCTGTAAAACCGGTCGCCCACGAACTCGGGCACCGTGTATTTGCCGAACTTGCGCAGATAGGGCGCAAGCAGCATGGCCATCAGCACGTAACCACCCGTCCAGCCCATCAGGAAGGTCGAGTTGTTGTAGCCGACAAAGGCGATGAGACCCGCCATCGAGATGAACGAGGCCGCCGACATCCAGTCCGCCGCCGTTGCCATCCCGTTGACGACCGGATTCACGCCGCGTCCCGCAGCATAGAATTCAGCCGTAGATCCCGCCTTGGCCCAGATCGCGATACCGAAGTAAAGCACGAAGCTGAGGCCAACGACGATGATATTGAGTGTTGTTTGATCCATTGTCCCTCCCCCTACTTATTCTTCACCGACGCCATGTTCGGCATCGAGTTTGTTCATCCGCCAGGCGTAGAAGAAGATCAAAATCAGAAAGACGATGATCGACCCTTGCTGCGCGAACCAGAACCCAAGATCGGTGCCGCCAATGGCGATCCCCGAGAGCATGGGCCGCAGCAAAATGCCAAAGCCAAACGAGGCAAAGAACCAGATCACGAGGCTCCATGTGATAAGACGCAGATTGGCCTTCCAATAAGCGTTCGCTCTTTCTTGATCGGACAAAGCGTGCCCTCCCTTTTATAACGGCTTCCTCCAGACCGCGCCGGGACCATCCCGGCACGGGCACTCCTTTACGCAACCGCCTTGGCGACGATGGCGTTCAGCTCTCTTGCAACGGCCTCGATCTCGGCCATCGCATCGACGCGGGCCAGAACGCCGCGCGATTCATAATAGGAAATCAACGGCGCGGTCTGCGCATGATAGGCGCGCAGCCGCTGTTCCACCGTTTCCGCATTGTCATCGGCGCGCCGCTTCATCTCGGTGCCACCGCATTTGTCACAGATGCCGGCAACGTTCGGCACCTTAAAGCTGTCGTGATAGCCTTCACCACAGCCGCCACAGGTGTAGCGGCCCGAAATCCGCGCCACCATCGCCGCGTCATCCACCTCTAGGCTGATCGCCGACCGGATGCCGTGACCGATTTCCGCCAAGAGACCATCCAACGCCTCGGCCTGCACCGTGGTGCGCGGGAACCCATCAAGGATCACGCCCTTGGCACAGTCCGGCTCGGCTAGGCGGTCGCGCAGAATGGCGATGACGATTGCGTCAGACACCAGATCCCCCGCCTCCATCACTGCCTTGGCCGCACGACCCGCCTCGGTGCCCGCCGCCACAGCCGCGCGCAATAGGTCGCCGGTCGACAGTTGCACCAGCCCGAATTGCTCCTCCAGCATCCGGGCTTGCGTGCCCTTGCCCGCGCCCGGCGGTCCAAGCAGAACAAGATTGGCGGCGTTACGGGGCGTGTCGCTTCCGTCCATCACGAGTCCCCTCTCAGGCTTTGGTGCGATTGGCAATCAGCTCGTCCACGACCGACGGATCGGCCAGCGTCGAGGTATCCCCAAGGCTGTCAAAGTCGTTCTCGGCGATCTTGCGCAGGATGCGGCGCATGATCTTGCCCGAACGGGTTTTCGGCAGGCCCGGTGCCCATTGGATAACATCCGGCTTGGCAATCGGCCCGATTTCCTGACGCACCCAGTTGCCCAGTTCCGTGCGCAGCGCCTCGGTGGCCTCAACCCCATCCATCAGCGTGACATAGCAATAGATGCCCTGCCCCTTGATGTCATGCGGATAGCCCACAACGGCGGCCTCGCTCACCGTGGCATGGGCGACCAACGCCGATTCCACCTCGGCGGTGCCCATCCGGTGGCCAGAGACGTTGATCACGTCATCCACCCGGCCCGTAATCCAGTAATCGCCATCCGCGTCGCGGCGGCACCCATCGCCCGAGAAATAATAGCCTTTGAACATCTCGAAATAGGTCGAGACAAACCGGCTATGATCACCCCAGACGGTGCGCATCTGCCCCGGCCAGCTATCCTTGAGCGCCAGAACACCCGAGGTCTCGCCGTCCAACTCGTTGCCCTGATCGTCCAGCACAACGGGCTTCACCCCAAAGAACGGCTTGGTCGCCGAACCGGGCTTGGGCGTGTCGATCACACCGGGCAGCGGCGTTATCAGAATGCCGCCGGTCTCGGTCTGCCACCACGTATCTACGATGGGGCATTTGCCCTTGCCCACATTCTCATTGTACCAGTTCCACGCCTCAGGGTTGATCGGCTCGCCGACCGACCCCAGAATGCGCAGGCTCGACAGGTCCGATCCTTCAACCGGCCCGGTGCCCTTGCCCATCAGCGCGCGAATGGCGGTGGGGGCAGTGTAGAACTGTGTCACCTTGTGGCGCTCGCACACCTGCCAGAAACGCCCGGCATCCGGATAGGTCGGCACGCCCTCGAACATCAGCGTGGTGGCCCCATTGGCCAGCGGGCCATAAACGATATAGCTATGCCCCGTGACCCAGCCCACATCGGCCGTGCACCAGTAAATATCACCCTCGTGATAGTCGAAAATATACTCATGCGTCATCGACGCATAGGTCAGATAGCCGCCCGTCGTATGCACCACGCCCTTGGGCATGCCGGTCGACCCCGAGGTGTAAAGAATGAACAGGGGGTCTTCTGCGTTCATTTCCTCTGGCGGGCAATCGGCACTGACCTTCTCGGCCTCTTCATGCCACCAGAAATCCAGATCACGCCGCCATGCGACCTGATCACCGGTGCGCTGCACCACAAGACACTTCACATCCGAGGTGTCATGCAACAGCGCCTGATTGACGTTATCCTTGAGCTTGGTCTTGCGGCCACCACGCGGCGCATGGTCGGCGGTGATCACCACCTTGGCATCGCAGCCATTGATCCGCGCGCCCAGCGCGTCCGGGCTGAAGCCCGCGAAAACGATCGAATGAATCGCCCCGATCCGCGCACAGGCCAGCATCGCATAGGCGGCCTCGGGGATCATCGGCATATAGATTACGACGCGGTCACCTTTGCCCACGCCCATCGCCTTGAGCACATTGGCCATCTTGCAGGTCTGCGCGTGCAGTTCCTTATAGCTGATGTGCTGCGGCGTCTCGTTGGGATCATCCGCTTCCCAGATGATCGCCGTCTGATCGCCGCGTGTTGCCAAATGCCGGTCGATGCAATTGGCCGACACGTTCAGCGTGCCATCTTCAAACCATTTGATCGACACATTGTCATACGCAAACGAGGTGTTCTTGACCTTGGTATAGGGCTTGATCCAGTCCAGCCGCTTGCCATGCTCCCCCCAAAACGCTTCAGGGTTACTGATCGAATCGGCATACATCCGCTCATACTTGGCCTGATCAATGTGAAATCCGGCTTTTTTTGCACCTGCGGTTGCGTTTGCGTCGCTCATGACTTGAAATCCTCCATCCCAACGGCCACCTGCTCCTCGTGACAGGCTCTGCCGCATTCCTTCGCATACCCTAGCCGAAATTGCGCAGAAATTAACAAAATCCTGACAAACGCCCATAAGATCAGTGAATTTCTTGCATTAATCGGGGCACAGCTTTGTAAATAAATTTTCCACTGCTGTTTTGCTGGCCTTTTGCCCGCCCTGAAACGACTCATGTGCTCAAAATTGCGACAGACCCACTTCCAAAACCCACGCGTGCCCAGTGGGTGCGGCACTATGCCCCGCGCCCGAATCGTATGACGCAGCGTCACAAACCCTCTACGATTCGTCACCTGTAAGGTCTGGCGTGGGATATCCCATCCCCCAAACTACAGAGGCCTCGCGCTCCAGCGCGCGCGCTTCGATCCGGTTCAGACGCGCCAGCGCCGCCGCCTCGCATCCCCCCGCCGCCCGCAACGCCCGCGCCCAGACCGCACGCACCGACCGCGCCGACCACGGCAGCGCCGCCTGTGCCACCCAGCGGCGCAGCGGCCCCGGCAAGCGGTCATACTCGGTCAGACCATGGGCGCGCCGACGGCGTATGGCGGGGCTGCGCAGGTTACCGGCCATGCTGCGACGCCCCCAACACGTCCAACACCAACAAAAGCCGCGCCGCGCCAAAACCGGCAAGCGGCGGCGAGCGATGCACCACACCGCTCATTTCGTCCCCGGACCACAGCGCGCCGCGAAAAATGCCCACATCCCCGGTTGCCATTCGACACACAGGTTGCGGATCGCCCTGCGCCCGCATCAACCCGTATTCCGTGCCTGCCCCGCGATAGCTGCACAGCAGCCGCGCAGGAACCTGATCCAAGTGAAACTTGCGGCAGGCATCGTCGCGCACCACCTCTAACCGCAGATGCAAGGCGCTCCGCCCCATGACCTGCCCAAACAGAACAGCCAGCGCGCCGATGTCATCACACAACACCTCACGCGCCCGCCCGATGGGCAAACCTGCGCCCTCACAGGCCGCCTGCGCCACCGCACGCGCACGCTGCGCCGTGCAATAGCATCGGGCCTGCGGCAAGTTTTCCACCGCTACACCGTCAATCCACTCGGCAAGCCCGGCCTCTCTCTGCCGCGTCCAGATCGCCGCCGCTTGTCCCGCCCTCGTCACCTGATGCAGGATACCGGGGCTATCCCCCCGCGCCACGCCGGTGGCCAGCGTCATGCCATGGTCCCGCATCGTTCACGCCGCCTCAGACCGCCGCCACACCGGGAAGGGATCAGGCAAGCCGCGAAACACCAGCGGATCAAAGACTGTCTCGCTGCCAACCAGCGCCGCATCCAAGGCAGCCGTAATCTCCGCTTGGTCCATGCCCGCGCCGATAAACACCAACTCCTGTCGCCGATCACCATAGGGCGCCGCCCAATGCCGCATCACATAGTCCCGCGCCTGCGGATGCGTGGGCCAGCGCTCTTCGGGCACCGACGCCCACCAGATGCCCAGCGGTCCCACCTTGCTCAAGGCCCCTGCAAGGCTGAATTCCGCCACCCACTCGGGCCGCGTCGCCACCCAGAAATGCCCCTTGGCCCGGATCACCCCCGGCAACGGCCCATTCAGAACCGCATGCACGGCTACCGGATCAAACGGACGCCGCGCCCGGTAGACAAAGGAAGTAACCCCATATTCCTCAGTCTCGGGCACATGCTCGGCAAAGCCATAAAGCTCTTTGGCCCAAAGCGGATGATCATGCGCCGTCGCAAAATCAAACAACCCGGTGTCAAAAATCCGCGCCGGATCGACCTGCGCATAATCCGTCTCGATGATCTGCGCATCCGGGTTGAGCGCCACGATGATACTGCGGGCCGCATCGCGCCGCGCGGGCCCGGCGTCACTGACCTTGTTGAGAACGATCACATCGGCAAACTCGATCTGATCGACCAGCAGGTCAACCAGCGTCCTCGTGTCGCCCTCGCCGGCCACCTCGCCCCGACCCGACAGGAAATCATGGCTTGAATAATTCTCGAGCAGGTTCACGGCATCCACCACCGTAACCAACGTGTCCAACCGCGCCACATCCGACAGGCTCTCGCCCGCTTCGTCGCGAAATTCAAACGTGGTCGCCACTGGCAACGGCTCTGACACCCCAGTCGATTCGATCAACAGATAGTCAAACCGCCCCTCACCTGCCAGTTTGCGCACTTCCTTGAGCAAATCGTCGCGCAGTGTGCAGCAGATGCAACCGTTCGACATCTCGACCAGCGCCTCATCCGTATGGCTGAGGTTTGCACCACCTTCTCGCACAAGGTCGGCATCAATATTCACCTCCGACATGTCATTGACGATCACCGCCACCCGGCGGCCGTCGCGGTTATTCAGCACTGCATTCAAAAGCGTGGTTTTGCCCGCCCCCAGAAATCCGGAAAGCACGGTCACGGGCAAGCGCAGGTCGCGGGGTTGCATCGGCATCTCCATTTGCGTTTATAATGTTATATCATTACATCACCAATCCCCCCGAACACAACCCGCTTTGGGGCTTGAACCCAACGCCAAAGAGAACAAATGTGGACATCGAGCCCAAGGAGCGCCCCATGCCCTATGCCCATTCCGACAAGACCCCAGCCGTGCTCAGCCATCCCGCGCCGGATGTGAAATCCCGCCCCAAGCTCGAAGGCGGCAAGCGCTTCCTGCTGGCCTCGGATTTTGAACCGGCGGGCGATCAGCCCACCGCCATTGCCGAACTGTCCCAAGGTCTCAATGAAGGCGAGCGCAATCAGGTGCTCTTGGGGGCCACCGGCACCGGCAAGACCTTTACCATGGCGAAAATCATCGAGGCGACACAGCGCCCCGCAATCATCCTGGCCCCGAACAAAACACTTGCCGCACAACTATACGGGGAATTCAAAGGATTTTTCCCGGAAAACGCGGTCGAGTATTTCGTCAGCTACTATGACTACTACCAGCCCGAGGCCTATGTCGCCCGCTCCGACACCTATATCGAGAAAGAATCCCAGATCAACGAACAGATCGACCGGATGCGCCACTCCGCCACCCGCGCCCTTCTGGAACGCGACGATGTGATCATCGTGGCCTCGGTCTCCTGCATCTACGGTATCGGCTCGGTCGAGACCTATGGCGCCATGACCCAAGACCTGACCGTCGGCGCGCAATACGACCAGCGCGCCATCATGGCCGATCTCGTCGCCCAGCAATACCGCCGCAACGATCAGGCGTTCCAACGCGGCTCTTTCCGGGTGCGCGGCGATAGCGTTGAAATCTTTCCCGCCCACCTTGAGGATCGCGCGTGGCGGCTGTCGTTCTTTGGCGAAGAGCTTGAGGCGATTACCGAATTCGATCCTCTCACTGGCGAGAAAACCGACACATTCGACAAAATCCGCATCTACGCCAATTCGCATTACGTGACGCCCAAGCCCACGATGCAACAGGCCATCATCGGCATCAAACGCGAATTGCGCACCCGCCTTGATCAGTTGGTCAACGAAGGCAAGCTGCTCGAGGCGCAGCGGTTGGAGCAACGCACCAACTTTGACCTTGAAATGCTCGAGGCCACCGGCGTGTGCAACGGGATCGAGAATTATTCCCGCTACCTCACGGGCCGCGCCCCCGGCGAACCGCCCCCCACCCTCTTTGAATTCATCCCAGACACGGCCATCGTCTTTGCCGATGAATCTCACGTCTCGGTGCCCCAGATCGGCGGCATGTATAAAGGCGACTACCGGCGCAAATTCACGCTGGCCGAACACGGCTTTCGCCTGCCCTCTTGCATGGACAACCGCCCCCTCAAATTCGAGGAGTGGGATGCCATGCGCCCGCAATCGGTCTTTGTCTCCGCCACCCCGGCGGCATGGGAAATGGAACAGACCGGCGGCGTCTTTACCGAACAGGTGATCCGCCCCACCGGGCTGCTTGATCCTCAGGTCGAAATTCGCCCTGTCGAAACCCAGGTCGATGACCTTTTGGACGAGGTGCGCCGCGTCGCCGCCGATGGCTACAGGGTGCTCGTCACCACCCTGACCAAGCGTATGGCCGAGGATTTGACCGAATACATGCACGAACAGGGCATCCGCGTCCGCTACATGCACTCTGATATCGACACGATCGAGCGGATCGAGATTCTGCGCGACCTGCGCTTGGGCGCGTTTGACGTGCTCATTGGCATCAACCTTTTGCGCGAAGGCTTGGACATTCCCGAATGTGGCCTTGTCGCCATTCTCGATGCCGACAAAGAAGGCTTCCTGCGGTCCGAAACCTCGCTGATCCAGACCATCGGCCGTGCCGCCCGCAACGCCGAAGGCCGCGTCATCATGTATGCCGACCGCATCACCGGCTCGATGGAGCGCGCGTTGGGCGAGACCAACCGCCGCCGCGATAAACAGATCGCCTATAATGAGGCGCATGGCATCACCCCCGCCACAGTGCGCAAGAATGTCGAGGATATTCTGGCCGGGCTTTACAAGGGCGACGTGGACATGGCCCGCGTCACGGCGCAGGTCGACAAACCCTTGGCCGGGGCAAACCTCGCAGCCGTGCTCGATGGCCTGCGCGCGGATATGCGCAAGGCTGCCGAGAATCTGGAGTTCGAAGAAGCCGCCCGCCTGCGCGACGAGGTCAAGCGCCTAGAGGCCGTGGATCTGGCAATCTCCGACGACCCTCTGGCCCGTCAATCCGCCGTCGAAGCGGCAAGTGCCGAAGCCGTCAAAGGGCGCGGCCGCTCAACAGCGGGCCGCCCGGGGCAGCGCGGGGGGAATGTAAAGCGGCGAGCGCGGTAGGGTGCGCATTCATTGCGCACCTGCGGCCTTCCCCCCTCTCTTCTGAGGTCTGGCTCCACGACCGCCTCACCCTCTAGCCAACGTAGGGTGCGCATTCATTGCGCACCAACCAACCACTCCCCAATCAACCCGGTGCGCAATGAAGGCGCACCCTACCTGCTTAACACCCCGCACTCTGCACTCACCTTTTCGCGCATCCTCTCTTGCCTTCCAGCAGGGGGAAGCTCCTATCTCTCCCTCAGTCACCACAGATAGGACAAACACGATGCGCATCCCCCTGACTGCCGCTCTGCTGGCTTTCACCCTTTCACCGGCCCTCGCCGATAGCCATGGTCACGGCACGGACCACAGCAACCACTCCGCGCATGCGACCCACGGCCTGCCCGCCTCGACCCAGGCCTATATCGAGGCGAACGCCGCCATGCATGGCGCGATGGACATCGACTTTACCGGCGACGCCGATGTGGATTTCCTGCGCGGCATGATCCCGCATCACGAGGGGGCCGTCGCCATGGCGCGGATCGTTCTCGAACATGGCAAGGACCCGGAGGTGCGCAAATTGGCCGAGGATGTGATCACCGCACAAGAGGCAGAGATCGCCTGGATGCGCGCGCGCCTCACCGAACTGGGCCACTAAGTTGGCGGGCCTTTCAGCCCCCCTCAAAGCGCCGCGTAAGGTTTGCACCAAATCCCTGTAAGAACCGTACAAACCTTACGCGCACGCCCGCGTTTTATAGCTGTTCCATCACCGCATCCGAGGCTTCGAAATTGGTGGTGACGCGCTGCACGTCGTCGTCATCCTCCAGCGCCTCGATCAGCTTCATCAGCTTCTGCATGCTCTCAAGGTCCATCTCGGTCGTGGTGGTGGGTTTCCACACCAGCTTGGTCGATGTGCTCTCGCCCAAGGCCCCCTCCAGCCCCGAGGCCACCTCGCTCAGATCGGTATCCGCACACCAGATGGTGTGGCCATCCTCCCCCGATTCCACATCTTCCGCCCCAGCTTCCAGCGCGGCCATCATCACCGTATCGGCATCGCCCACGCTCGCCGCATAGGTCACCTCACCCTTGCGCTCGAACATAAACGCGACACTGCCGGTCTCGCCCAGATTGCCGCCGTTCTTGGTAAAGGTCGAACGCACGTTCGACGCGGTGCGATTGCGGTTGTCGGTCATCGCCTCGACGATGATTGCCACACCATTGGGGCCGTACCCTTCATAGCGGATTTCTTCATAATCCTCGGCATCGCCACCCATCGCCTTTTTGATGGCGCGCTCAATATTGTCCTTGGGCATAGATTGCGCCTTGGCTTCCTTGATTGCCAGACGCAGGCGCGGATTCTTGTCCGGGTCGGGATCGCCCATCTTGGCAGCAACGGTTATCTCTTTGGAAAACTTGGAGAATAGTTTCGCCCGCACGGCGTCTTGGCGCCCCTTGCGGTGTTGAATATTCGCCCATTTGGAATGGCCGGCCATAGTGCCTTCTCCTGCATATCCGGGAATCTGCCGCCTTTTATACGCTTGCCGCACGCAGGGCAACGCCCCGCCCCACCGTGGTGTGGTTTGATTTATGTCAATTTTGTTAGACACATTACACTGTAACCTAAAACGATACACAGGGAGTCCCGCCATGCGCATCGTCTTGATCCATCCCAATTACCATTCCGGCGGGGCCGAAATCGCCGGCAGTTGGCCGCCCGCTTGGGTCGCTTATCTGGCGGGGCACCTGCGCGACGCAGGGTATACGGATGTCACATTCATCGACGCCATGACCAACCACCTTGACGATGACAGCCTGCGCGCCCGTCTCAGGGATCTGAACCCAGATGTTGTGGGGGTCACCGCAATCACCCCCTCGATCTATGTCGCGGAAAACATCCTCAAACTCGCACAAGAGGTGGTGCCAGATGCGCTGCGGGTTCTGGGCGGCGTGCATGCGACCTTCATGTATAAACAGGTCCTGTCTGAGGCCCCTTGGGTCGATGTGATCGTGCGCGGCGAGGGAGAAGAGATTTTCCTCAACCTCATCCGCGCCGCAGACTCTGGCCAATGGCTTGAAAAACGTAAATCAATCAAAGGCTTGGCCTATCTAGACGGTGAGACGATCACCGCCACCCCCGCCGCCTCAACCGTCAAGGACCTTGATGCGATCAACCCCGACTGGTCGTTCTTGGAGTGGGAGAAATACATCTACGTCCCCTTGGGCAAGCGCGTGGCCATCCCCAACATGGCGCGCGGCTGTCCTTTTACCTGTTCCTTCTGCAGCCAATGGAAATTCTGGCGTGATTACCGCGTGCGCGACCCGAAGAAAGTGGTGGACGAGATCGAGAACCTTGTGAACAACCACGGTGTCGGCTTCTTCATCCTCGCAGACGAGGAACCTACGATAAACAAAAAGAAATTTGTGCAATTCTGTGAGGAATTGATCGCCCGAGACCTGCCACGCCGCGTGCAATGGGGCATCAACACGCGCGTCACAGACATCTACCGCGACCGCGACTTGCTGAAATTCTACCGCAAAGCGGGGCTGGTGCATGTCAGTCTTGGCACCGAAGCGGCAGCGCAACTCAAACTCGACCAGTTCAACAAGGAAACCACCGTCGCCCAGAACAAAGAGGCGATCCAGCTGCTACGCGAGGCGGATATCTTTACCGAAGCTCAGTTCATCGTCGGTCTGGACAATGAGACCCCCGAAACGCTGGAGGAAACCTTTCAGATGGCTTGGGACTGGCAACCAGATCTGGCCAACTGGGCAATGTATACGCCTTGGCCCTTTACACCGCTCTTTCAGGAACTCCGAGATCAGGTCGAAGTCTTTGATTTCTCAAAATATAACTTTGTCACACCAATCATGAAACCAGCCACCATGACGCGCGGCGAACTCCTTGACGGGGTGATGAAAAACTATCGCCGCTTCTACATGCGCAAGGCGCTTTTTCACTATCCGTGGCGCGGCACCGGCTATCGGCGGCGCTATCTCTTGGGCTGTCTCAAGGCGTTTCTCAAGGCTGGCGTCAGCCGCACCTTCTATGATCTGGGCAAGGCAGGCTATTGGGGGCCCCAGACCAAGAACTCGGTCACGTTCGACTTTGACGAAACCCGCACCATCGCCGAGGCACAGATGGAGGATTGGGAAGCCAGCGCCGACCGAGCCGCCCGCGCGGCGGAACGCCGCGAAGCGGTGCGCACCCAGATGAAGGACCGCGCGTCCGAGCGCAACGAAGGGTTCAAGATGCCAAATGGGGCCGAAGTCCGCGCCTGCGGCGGCAGTACGCAGCAGATGGATGCCTGACGGCAGTCAGATAACGGCCCGCATCGGCCCAAATGCGGTCCTGCAACTGGCCCCCGCGATGGACCGCATCGTGGGGGCGGATACCCGCCGTGCCCTTTTTGCGCCTCTGGGATTTGATCCTCTGCCGGATTCAAACGCCATGATCAACGAGGCTCGCGTTGCGGCGCTGCATGGCGCGCTGCGGCAGCAACACCCTGAAAATGCGCGAAAAATCTCCATCGCCGCTGGTCAAGGCACGGGCGATTACATCCTCGCCCATCGCATCCCACGCGCCGCCCAGACCCTTCTGCGCACTCTGCCTGCGCGTGTCGCAGCCCCGATCCTGACCCGCGCCATCCTGGCCCATAGCTGGACATTCTGCGGCACGGGCACTTTGGCCGCAAAGTCCGGCCCGCCGGTGGTTTTTACTCTCTCTGACAATCCGATCATTCGGGGCGAACACGCAACGGCCCCGCTTTGCCATTGGCACGCCGCGGTGTTCGAGCGGCTTTTTTCCCGGCTCGTTCACCCACGTTCTCAGGCCATCGAAACCACGTGCTGCGCTACGGGGGCCTCCGCCTGTCGGTTCGAGATCGACTGGCGGCATTAGCCCTCAGAGTGGCCAGAAAAGCGGGATCAGCGCACTGGCCAAAAGGCCGATGCTCAGGTTGAGCGGAATACCCACCCGCAGGAAATCGGTGAATTTATACCCGCCGGGGCCATAGACCAGCGTGTTGGTCTGATAGCCGATTGGCGTTGCAAAGCTCGCGCTTGCCGCCACCATCACTGCCACCACCAGCGGTCGCGCGTCGATGCCCATGGCATCCGCCAACCCGATTGCAATCGGCGTGACCACCACAGCCACGGCATTGTTGCTGATCAGTTCCGTGAGGAATGAGGTCAAAAGGTAAATCGCCCAGACCACCAAGAACCCCGGCATAACCGACAATGTGGGGGCAATGCCGCCCACCAACAACTCGACCGCGCCCGAGGTCTGCAACGCCGCGCCGATGGCCAGCATGGCAAAGATAAGCGCTAGTAACTGCCCATCAATAAACGAAAAAGCCTCGTCGGCGTCAATGCAGCGCGCCAAAAGCACCATGGCCACCGCGATCACCGCAAGCGCCAGAATGGGCGCAACGCCAAGCGCTGCCAGCACAACGATGCCCGCGAGCGACAGCACCGCCAGCGGGGCATGCCCACGCCGAAATGCCCGTGCGGACGGGTGCGAGACATCCACCATCTCCATCTCGCGCGAGAGGCGCTGAATATCCTCAGGCGCCCCCTCCAGCAGCAGGGTATCGCCGACACGCACCACCAGTTCATCCAGTTGGCGCCCGATATTCTGGTTACGGCGATGCACCGCCAGCGGATAGACTCCGTACCGCCGCCGCAACCGCAGCGCGCCCAAGGAACGGCCCACCATCTTGCAGCCGGGCGTGATCAACACCTCAACCGTGGTCGTCTCCACCGCCGAAACCTGATCGACCCGCTTGAGGCTCTTGTTACGCTGCAGGCTCAAAAGCTCGGTCATCTGCGTGCGCAGAACCACCCGGTCGCCGACCTGCAGGGTGACATCTGCCAGATTACGACGCAGCGATTGATCCCCCCGGATCACGTCAATCAACCGCACACCTTCCCGCTTGAAAAGCTGCACACCGGTCACGTCACGGCCTATCAGGTTGCTTTCCGGGGGAATGACCGCCTCGGTAAAGAATTTCATCTTGGATCGGTCCGACAACAAGTCCGCCATGCTGTCGCGCGCGGGCAAAAGGAAGGGACCGAAAAAGCGCAGATAGATCGCCCCCCAAATGACCAGCACAATCCCAAGCGGCGTCACCTCGAAGATTGTAAATGGGGCCATGCCCGCCGAACGGGCCACACCATCAACCAAGAGATTGGTCGAGGTGCCAATCAGCGTTGTGGTGCCCCCAAGGATCGCAGCATAACTTAGTGGAATCAGCAGCTTGGATGCAGGTATCTTGAGCGTGCGCGCCAGTTGCACGAACACCGGGATCATCACGACGACAACCGGGGTATTGTTCATAAAGGCAGATCCGATCACCACCGAAATGAGCAGCATCGCAATCGCAAGGCGCGGGTTATGCTTGGCCTGCTGGTCGGCCAGCGTGGTAAAAGCATCCAGCGCGCCAGTGCGCACCAAGGCCCCCATAACGATGAACATCGCCGCAATGGTCCAAGGCGCGGGGTTGGAAAAGACGTCAAGCGCCGCGCCATAGGGCAGCACACCAAGGGCCAGCAACACCGCCACGCCCGCAATCGCCACCACCTCAGTCGGATAGATTTCGCGCACAAAAAGCACGAACATGGCCGCCACAACCAGCAGCGTCAGCAACGCCTGACCGGTCTGGGAAACGCCGAGCATCTCAATCACTTAAACGCACCTTTCATGGCCCTGCGCAAGTTTCCCCGATCCGTCGAGGGGCGGCAAGCGCCATATGTCCTATTGCCGGGAAGAAGGGAAAGGATGCACAACACGAACCACCAGTTGCCGGGTTTGTACCATTTATCGCCACCTCAGGGGCCAGACTGTTCCAATCGCCCGCCTTGGCGCACCATTTCAATCCGCGTGGCGCGGCCCGTGGCGTCGTCGGTTTCGATATAGACGCCCGATACCGTGACCGCGCCCATTGCAGGTGTAAACCGATCCTTGGTCATCCCGGTGACAAAGCGGCGCATCGGTTCGGCCTTATCCATGCCAATCACACTCAGGTAATCACCGCACATGCCCGCATCGCCCTGAAACGCGGTGCCGCCGGGTAAAATCTGCGCGTCCGCCGTAGGGATATGTGTATGGGTGCCCACCACAAGGCTTGCGCGGCCATCGCAGAAATGCCCCATCGCCATTTTCTCGGATGTGGCCTCGCAATGCATATCGACCACCGCAGCCTGCACCGCGCCCCCTAGGGGATGCACCCGCAATATCGCGTCAATTGCCGAAAATGGATCGTCATAGGCGCGGCGCATGAAAACATTACCCAGAACTTGTGCCACCAGCACCTTGCGCCCGCGCCCATCGGTAAACACACGGTGTCCGCGCCCCGGTGCCGCCTTGGCGTAATTGAGCGGACGGATCAAACGGCCCTCACGCTCGACGGCTTGCATCATGTCCTTTTGGTCAAAGGCATGATCGCCCAAGGTCACACAATCTGCCCCCGCTTCGAACAGGTCCTTGGCATGTGCCGCCGTCAAACCCATCCCACCCGAGGCATTCTCGCCATTGACCACCACAAAATCGAGCTTCCACGCGTCACGCAGCTTGGGCAGCCGTTCCGCCACCGCCGCACGCCCCGCGCGCCCCATCACATCACCGAGAAATAGTATTTTCATGGGTCATTGTGTTAGGCCCCTGCCACGCCAAGGGCAAGGGCCAATGCAGCCCCCTCAACTGCCGCGATAGGTCGTGTAGCCATAGGGCGAGAGCAGCAGGGGCACATGATAATGCACCGCTTGCGTCATACTGAACCGGATTGGGATCAGATCGAGAAAGCCACTCTCTACGCCCATGAGACGCAGATACTCGCCTGCATGAAACAGCAATTCATAGGGTCCGGCGGCAAAGTCGGCCTCGGTCAGAATAGGTCCATCGGTTCGACCGTCCGCATTGGTGCGCCTTTCACAGAGCGGCACCGGCCCGCTATCCGTGATCCGGCTCAAGCAGATCAAAAGCCCCGGCGCCGGGCAGCCGCGCGCGGTATCCAGCACATGTGTCGTCAAATAGCCTGACATTTCGGGGGCTCCTTGCGTGACATGACGAACGATGTCTGTATCTCCTTACGGAACGGCCCCAAGATCAACCCCAGAAATGCCGCAAGCCCATGTCGAAGGAATGCCCGTGGCCCAAGACCGCCCCTCGCAAATGGACCGTGACCGCTTCGTTGCCCAATTTGGCGGCGTGTTCGAGCATTCGCCGTGGATAGCCGAGCGCGCCTATGATCTGGGAATATCCCCCCGCCATGATAGCGCCTTGGGCCTGCATGATGCCTTGTGCCGTGTCTTTCGCGACGCAACAGAGGTGGAGCGGTTAACTGTGCTGCGCGCGCATCCCGACCTTGCGGGCAAGCTGGCACAGGCACGGCGGCTTACTGCTGCGTCGAGCCATGAGCAGGCCAGCGCAGGGCTCGATGCGCTGACCGATGCCGAGCGCGCCGCGTTCGAGCGCCTCAATGCCGCCTATATCGCGCGCCATGGCTTTCCTTTCATCATCGCCGTGCGCGACCATGACAAGGCGGGGATCAGAGATGCTTTTGCCCGCCGCGTCGATCAAGACAGCGCCACGGAACAGGCCGAGGCCTGTCGTCAGGTGGAACGTATCGCCTTTTGGCGGCTGCAAGACATGCTGCCGTGACGCAGGCCGCATCCGCGCCTGACACGTGAAGACTAGGATCAGCCGCCGCAAATCTCCTGCAAACGCAGCCAATCGGCATCGCTGAGCAAGGGCGGCGGCGGCGCGGTGCCGGCAAAGGGGTCTGCCTCGATCAACGTGACCGTCGTTTCCCCGGTGATGTCCTCCGCATAGGCATAAGGGCGTGCGCGCACCTGCCACTGGGCAAACCCTGCCAGCATTGCATCGGGGGCCACCGCCTCGGGCGCATCGCGCATCAGGCGTTCGGCATGGGCGCGCAACACATCGTCGGGCAAGAGCCCGGTTGCCAATAGTCGCAGCGTCGCCGACAGCCCCCCCTCTTCCAACAGCTTGGACAGGGGATCATGCGCCTCTGCGCGTAGATAGGCGGCGATGATGTGCCCTGCCAAAACATCGGGCTCGTTATGATCCTCAACCAGATCGGTATTGATCAGCACCGCCCCGCCCGGCAGGCGCAAGGCCCCTTCGATACCGCCGCGCACCACCAGAAACTCTGCCGCGCCTCCCGCGCGTGACGGGAGGCGGCGCGCCAGCTGCGCAAGGGCCGCGGCACCGCCCGGCCCCTCGCAGACCGGCCCGGTCACCCGTTGCAGATGCCCCAGCAGCGCGCGGCCGATTTCGGCCCGCTTGACCATCGGCACCACCTCTAGCGCGTGCTGCCGCGCGGCCCCCGGCAGCCAAAAAAGCACCAGCGCCGCAACCGCCGCCACACTTGCCAGCATGCCAACCAGCCTGAGCCGCCCCGGTTTGGGTCGTTGCCGCGCCACAGCGCCGCGCAATGTCTCGATGGCAGCGATCATGTCGGCCTCGTCCTCGGCCAGTTCCAGCGTCTCGCCGGGATCACCATCGGGGTTATAGATGGCGGGGTATTGCCCCGGATTGGCGCGCGCCACCGCCGCGATCGACCAATGCGCCTGAACCCGCTCGCGCATGTCGGTAATTGTCAGTGTCGCCTCGCCAACAGAGACGATCACATCCACCCGCTGCGCGTCCGGATTGGCCCGCCAAAGGCCCGCCGCCTCAAGCCTCTGATATCTGGTCAGTGCCGTCTTTTTCATGTTCCGGGGGCTGCCTGCCTTTATTTCCAGCACGCTAGCACGCCGGGGCAGAGGCGGGCAATCGCAAGAGTGCGACGCCAAGACACCGGATTTCGCGCGCCAGTCGGGATGATTGCGCCTATCTGCGCCCGCAACGGGCGTTGGACGGCAACAAACCGTGCGACAATCCCCGCACGGTTGCCATGGGCCCCCACCTTGACTCAATTATTATGTACAAGCATATTGCCGCCAAGCCCCTTTGAAAGGAAAGACGCACGTGCCAGCCTCCGCCACCGACAGCGTTGTCTCGGTGCATTCGGGCGAAAGCCCCCTTGTGCTGGCCATGCCCCATGCGGGCACTGACCTGCCAGCGGATATTGCAGCGCGGCTCAACGACACCGGGCGCGCACTCAGCGATACAGATTGGCATATCGACCGGCTCTATGATGGTCTCGTGCCGGAGGCGAGCGTGGTTGCCGCGCGCTTTCACCGCTATGTCATCGACGCCAATCGCGATCCGTCTGGGACAAGCCTTTATCCCGGACAAAACACCACGAGCCTAGTCCCTTTGACCGATTTTGACGGTGCGCCCCTCTGGTCCACACCCCCGACCGAGGCCGATACCGCAGAGCGGCTTGCCCAATTCCATGGCCCCTATCACGCGGCACTCAGCGCCGAACTTGACCGGGTACAGAGGCGGCACGGCTTTGCCATCCTCTATGATTGTCACTCGATCCGCTCGGAAATCCCGTTTCTCTTTGACGGGCGGTTACCCGATTTCAACATCGGCACCAACGACGGGGCCACCTGCGCCCCAGCACTTGCCGCCCTAACAGAGCGCCATTGCCATGCAGCATCCCGCTACACCACCGTCACCAACGGACGTTTTCGCGGCGGCTGGACCACGCGTCACTATGGCCGCCCCAAGGACGGGCTGCACGCCATACAGATGGAACTGGCGCAAGCCACCTATATGCACGAAGCGGCCCCGTGGGACTATGCCCCAGACCGCGCCACGGATTTACGCGCTGTGCTGGCCCCGATGCTGCGCGAGATTGCAACGCTCGATCTGAGCGCTTCGCACGCCTAAGCCCTTGCCGGTAACAGCCTTGCCTTGGCAGGGCGGTTTGCATAGCCTGATCGCAGTATTCCTTGTGAATGCTGGCTACAATGCGGGGAACACGCAGGACTGCGCCCTGCCAAATCAGGGAGAAACAGATGCAACAGCTTGTCAGGGGCGCACGCGGCCTCATCGTCGGGGCGGCGCTTGCGGTCGGAATGGCCACGGGCGCGCTCGCACAGGACCTCAAATTCTTTACCATCGGGACCGGCGGCACCGCCTATACCTATTACCCGGTGGGCGGCGTCCTCGCCAATGCCATCTCCAAACCCCCCGGATCGCGCCCCTGCGAAGAAGGCGGAAGCTGCGGTGTCGAGGGCCTCATCGCCTCTGCCGTGTCGTCACGCGGATCGGTGGACAACGTCAACGCAATCATGTCGGGGCTGCGCAACTCCGGCTTTGCCCAGTCGGATGTGGCCTATTGGGCCTATACCGGCACCGGCACGATGGCGGGCCAGCCGCCCGCCGAAAAACTGCGCACCATCGCGGCGCTTTTTGACGAGCATATCCACCTCGTTGCCCTCGCCGACAGCGGCATCGAGAGCGTCAAGGATCTTGCGGGCAAGCGTGTCTCGCTCGACGAGCCGGGATCGGGCACCTATGTTGATGCGGGTCTTATCCTTGAGGCCAATGGCCTCTCGGTTGACGACGTGACCGCCGAGGCGCTCAAGGGCGATGCCGCCTCCGAAGCGCTGCGCAACGGCAAGATCGACGCCTTCTTTGTTGTCGCAGGCTATCCGGCAGGCTCTTTGGTGGAACTGGCCTCTGCCGCCGATATCAAATTGGTGCCCATCGCAGGCGAGGGCGCGGCAGAATTGACCGCCAAATATAACTTCTTCTCGCAAAGCGCGATTCCCGAAGGGGTCTATGAAGGGGTCGGGGCCACGGAAACCGTCTCGGTCGGGGCACAGTGGTTCACCTCTGCCGATGAAGACCCCGACCTGATTTATGAAATCACCAAGGCGCTCTGGAATGAAAACTCGCGCATCCTTCTCGATGTGGGCCATGCCAAGGGCGCGACAATTACCCTCGACACCGCGATCAGCGGCGTGGGCGTTCCTCTACACGACGGGGCCGAACGCTTTTACAAAGAGGCCGGGCTGATCAAGTGATCCGCCGCGCCTGACCCCAAATCCCGGCCGCCGCACCCCGGTGGCCGGGATTTCCTTTTCGCCCCCCACAGCAGGACAGACCCTATGGCCGATCCCGACCTCACCGCCGAAGAGCTGCACGAGATCGAACGCAAATACGATCCCGAACTGGCGTTTCGCCCCACCGGGCGCGGCATTGCCATTCTGGTCTCGGTCTGCCTTGTGGCGATGTCGGCCTATCATTTCTACGCCTCGGGCTTTGGCCTTGTGCGCGAAGTGCTGCACCGGGGCATTCACCTGTCCTTCGTGTTGGGCCTCGTGTTCCTGCTCTTTTCATGGCGGCGCAGCACCAGCACCGCCTTGCCCGCGTCAACATGGTATCGGATTTCCGGCGTGCCGCTTCTCGATCTGGTTTTTGCAATCATGGCGGTGGCGGCGGCGATGTACCTGCCTCTCTTGCCCCCTGCCGCGCTCTCGGTCCGGGTTGGCAACCCTTCAGAGCTGGATGTGCTGATGGGCACGGCCCTTTTTGTGCTGACGCTCGAGGCTACGCGCCGCTCAGTCGGTCCGACCCTGCCGATCATCGCACTTGTGTTTGTGGCCTTCGCCATTTTCGGCCCCTACGCCCCCGGCGCGCTCAAACATGGCGGGGCCAGTTGGGAAGGGTTGATCAATCACCTCTACATGACCAACCAAGGCATCTACGGCATCGCCATCGGTGTGATGGCGCAATATGTGTTCCTCTTCATCCTCTTTGGCGTGCTGGCCACGCGCATCGGCCTTGGCCAGTTGTTCATCGACCTCGCGATGGTCATCGCTGGCCGTTACGCCGGTGGCCCGGCAAAGGTGGCGATCTTTTCCTCGGCCTTCATGGGGACCATCTCGGGCTCGTCCATCGCCAATACCGTGACCACCGGCGCGCTCACCATCCCGGCGATGAAGCGCGTTGGCTATCCCGCCCATTTTGCAGGCGCGGTCGAGGCCACTTCGTCGACCGGCGGCCAGATCACCCCACCGATTTTGGGCGCAGCAGCCTTTATCATGGTGGAATATCTGGAAATCCCGCTGCGTGACATTCTGGCGGCGGCCCTTTTCCCGGCCATGCTGCACTATTTCGGCATCTTCATCATGGTGCATCTTGAGGCGCGCAAGCTGGGCCTGCGCGGATTGCGCGCCGATGAACTGCCCAACGCGGGTTTGGTGCTGCGCCAGCACTGGCTGTCGATCATCCCACTTGGCATCCTTGTCTACCTGATCCTCAGCGGCAAGACGCCTGATTTCGCCGCTGTCTATGGTATCATCGCCTGTGTCGTGGTGGGCATTCTCAACCCGGTCAATCGGTTGACGCTGCGCGACCTGTGGCAGGCCTTGGCGGACGGCGCGCGCAACACGCTGGCTGTGGGGGCCGCCGCCGCCACGGTGGGCGTGGTCGTCGGCGTTGTCACCCTCACGGGCGTCGGCTTTCGTCTGGGCTATGTGGTGGTGCAAACCGCAACCGACATGGGCGCAATGCTCAGCGAAATGTGGTTACTCAGTTACTTCAGCCTGCAACAATGGGCGCTCTTTGTTTCGCTCATCCTGATCGCGGTATCCTGCATCATCATGGGCGCAGGCATTCCAACGACAGCCACATATATCATCCTTGTGGCGGTCGCAGCGCCTGCCCTCGCGCAGTTGCAGGTCGAGCCACTGGTGGCGCATTTCTTTGTCTTCTACTACGGCGTTCTGGCCGATATCACACCCCCTGTGGCGCTTGCGGCCTATGCGGCGGCAGGCATCGCCGGGTCCAATCCGTTTCGCACTGGCAACACCGCGTTTCGTCTCGGCATCGCCAAAGCGCTGGTGCCTTTCGTGTTTGTCTATTCACCAGCTCTCTTGCTGGTGACGGATGGGTTCACATGGTCCGCCTTTTCCATCACCTTGATAGGCGCGATGCTTGGGATTGGCGGGCTCGGAGCAGCCTTTTCCGGTTATCTGCTTGCCCCAATGCGCGGATGGGAACGTTGGGCCGTGGGGCTGACCTCGCTTCTCTTCATCGCGCCCGGGCTTATGACCATGGCAATTGGCCTCTTGCTCTGGTCACCCATCCTCGTCTTGCAATGGCGCAAAGCGCGCCTCAGCGCGGCATTGCCCGAATGAAAGCCCCGCAAAACCCCTATGACGTGGACGGCTTTCACGCCGAGGCGATTGCCGCCGGGCGGCATCGTGACGTGGTGGGCGGACGGTGGGAGGAAACCGGGCGGGTGCAGATGACGCTTTTGCGCGATGCGGGCCTCTTGCCGCATCATCACCTGCTGGACATCGGCGCAGGATCATTGCGGCTGGGATGCAAGGCGGTGCCCTATCTCGAGCCGGGGCATTACTGGGCCACGGATGCCTCGCGCGCCCTTATGCTCGCAGGGCATGCGGCAGAGCTGACAGACCCCGCACGCCTCAGCCCCGGTCACCTGATCGAAGATACCCGGTTCGACTATCCCGGCGTGCCGGGGTGCATCACCCATGCCATAGCGTTTGCGGTGTTCCCGCATCTGCCCATGGCGCATCTGCGGCGCGCGCTGACCAATCTGCGCCGCTTTGACCGGCTCGAGGCGTTTTTCTTTACCCTCTTCCTTGCCCCGGACGCCACGCATGCCGCCACAGCTTATCGTCAACCGGACGGCGTTGTGACCCATGACACCCGCCCGCCCTATCACATCCTGCCCGAGGATGTGGACCATATGGCCCATGTCACCGGCTGGCAGGCGGCGCGCAGCCCCCTGCGCCTGCCGCGCGGTCAGGTGCTCTATACCGCGCGGCCGATCCGTTGACTTGCCGCCGCTGCATTTTCTTGCGGCATATTATTTTTGCATCTGTTAAGGTGCTGCAAACCCGAAAGAGGTCGGAATGAGCAGCAAGCCCGAAATGAATGATGCCCTGCGCGAACATATCATCGCGCAACCCGATCTGATCCTCGAGGATCAAGATCTGATGCGTGCCCTGATCGCCGCCAACGAGCGGGCGATGGGCGGCAATATCGTGGACCTGCGCGGCATTGCGATGGATAGGCTCGAAGCGCGGCTTGACCGGCTTGAAGACACGCATCGCTCGGTGATCGCGGCGGCTTATGAAAACCTTGCGGGCACCAATCAGGTGCATCGCGCCATCTTGCGCATGCTTGACCCCGTCGAATTTGAAACCTTCCTACGGGATCTTGGCGGCGAAGTGGCGCATATCCTGCGGGTGGACGCCGTGCGCCTCGTGCTCGAATCCGTGCAAAATGACAGCGATCCCGCGGTGCGCCGTCTCGGCGATGTTTTGTCGGTCGCCGAACCCGGCTTTATCAGATCCTATCTCATCGGCAGTCGCGATGTGCCCGCGCGTCAGGTGACCCTGCGCCAGATTGAGGAGGGTGACATGCGCGTCTATGGCCGCGAGGCACCCTATCTGCGCTCCGAGGCGTGCCTATTGCTCGATTTCGGTGCAGACCGTCTGCCCGGCATGCTCGCCATGGGGGCCGAAGACCCGCATCAGTTCAGCCCGCAACAGGGCACGGATTTGTTGGCCTTTTTCGCGGGAGTTTTCGAGCGCACCATGCGCCGCTGGCTGTCATGATCTCAGAGGCCGCCCGCGACGCGCTGTCGACATGGCTGGCCACGCAAAAGGCGCTCAAGGGGGCCGCCGCCAATACAATTGATGCCTATGCGCGCGATGTTGGCGACTTCCTGCGCTTCATGACACTGCACAATGGCGAAATACAGGGCTTGGGCGCGCTCTCTCGCATCACCACCTCTGACATGCGGGCCTGGATGGCCCATACCCGTGGCGGCGATGTCGGGCCTCGCTCGCTCGCGCGGAAACTCTCGGCGGTCAAGAGTTTCTATCGCTGGCTGTCCGAGCGCGAAGGGTTTGAACCAACCGCCGTTCTCGCAACACGTTCGCCGAAATTCCAGCGCAAATTACCCCGCCCCCTTTCGCCCGAAGCAGCATCGGACATGATCAATACGCTCGACGCGCAGAGCCTCACGCCATGGATCGCCGCACGGGATCAGGCGGTCGTGACCCTGCTCTATGGCTGCGGGTTGCGGATATCCGAAGCGCTGAGCTTAACCGGCGCAGACCTGCCGCTGGGGCAGGTTTTGCGCATCATCGGCAAAGGCGGCAAGGAACGGCTGGTGCCGGTGATCGAGCCTGCCCGCGCGGCGGTGGCACAGTATGCCCGCCTCTGCCCCTATGACATCCCTCGCAATGGCCCACTTTTCTTGGGAGCTCGCGGCGGTGCGCTCAGCCCGCGCCTGATCCAGAAGGTTATGGAACAGGCCCGCGCGCAGCTTGGCCTGCCCGCCACCGCCACGCCCCACGCCATGCGCCACAGCTTTGCAACGCATCTTTTGAATGCGGGTGGCGACCTACGTGCCATTCAGGAACTTTTGGGGCATGCCTCGCTCTCGACCACACAGGCCTATACGGGCGTTGACACCGCCCGACTGATGGAGGTCTACGCCCGCGCTCATCCGCAGGGGGGCGGGTAGCGCCGGCATCACTTGGCCCCGATCAATACCCGTATTTCGCGATGCTCTCACCCTCGGCCCGGTTCATAACCACGCCCAAGAGCGGCGTATCCGAACCAAACCGCGCCTTCACATCGCGGATATGCTGCGCGGTCGTGCGACCGCCGCCAACCACGATCAGCACCCCGTCAAATTGCGGGCGGAACCCCAATACATCGTCGTAATAGAGTGCAGGCGGCATATCGAAAATCACCACATCCGGGGCAAGGTGGTGATACATATCCTGCAACACCTCACCGGTTTCCGGCGCATGTAGAATTTCGGCGGCATAGGGCTCTGCCCGGTCGTTGAGACCCATGGCGAGGGTTTGACCGATATTGAGCAGGTTATCCTCAGGACAGGTCAGAAAGCGTTGCAAAGGGATATCCCCGCTGAGAAACCCGGCCATGCGACCGGGATCGGGCTGGCCAAGGGTTTGGGCCAGCGAGGGGCGCCGCAAATCCATATCCATCAGAACGGTGCGCACACTTGATTGCCGCGACAGGCTGATCGCGAGATTGGCCGCAACAAAGGATTTGCCGCAATCGGGCGTGGGCGAGGTGATGGCAACCCGATGCCAGCCATGGGCGCGCAGCGCCGCCAAGAGTTTGGTGCGCAGCACGTCAAAGGCCACATGCGCAGGATCCTCACGCGTGGCGGAAATGAGCCGGTGCTTGGCCAGATGTTTGGGATCAAGCACGACACGGCGCAAGGCAGGCCAAAGCAAGGCTGCGGGGCGCGAGTCTGCCGGGGTCTCCAAAGCGGCCAAAGCAACCGGCTCAGGCTCAGGCTCAGGCTCAGGCTCAGGCTCAGGCTCAGGCTCAGGCTCAGGCTCAGGCTCAGGCTCAGGCTCAGGCTCAGGCTCAGGCTCAGGCTCAGGCTCAGGCTCCGCCTCAGGCTCT
>Ga0189278_10060_pt1 | contig 192142 bp, 179 predicted proteins | sample N26A9minimetaG_FD_130326 | JGI IMG/M metagenome (GOLD analysis project Ga0189278, IMG submission 130326) | Marine microbial communities from the Costa Rica Dome - N26 A9 mini metaG | ecosystem: Environmental > Aquatic > Marine > Oceanic > Photic zone | place: Costa Rica: the Eastern Pacific...
AAACAGCGAAAAAGAAACGGAAGGAAACACCAGCATTGACGCCATCATGATACGCAGAACATAACCACTGGGCGGGTCAGTTCTCGGTGACAATGCCGGGTCAATTCTCAGTGGCAATCAACACGGGGTGAAGGTCTGCGCGAACTCGGCGGGCGTTTGCCAGCCGAGGCGGGAATGGGGGCGTTCGGTGTTCTAGTCCTTGCGCCAGGCGGCCAGCGTGACGCGAGCATGGTTCAGGGACGGAAACAGGATCTCGTTCAGCAGCTCATCGCGTAGTCGACCGTTGAAGCTTTCGATGAAGGCATTCTGGGTCGGCTTGCCTGGCGCGATGTAATGCCAGTCGATCTTGCGGTCATCGGTGAAGGTCAGGATCGCGTTCGAGGTGAACTCGGCCCCATTGTCGCTGACCACTGTTCCGGGCTTTCCACGGGCCTCGAACAGCGTCGCCAGTTCACGCGCCACTCTGGCCCCGGACAGCGAAGTGTCGGCGATGAGCGCGAGGCATTCGCGGGTGCAGTCATCGACCACGGTTAGGAGTCTGAACCGGCGGCCATCCGTCAGTTGATCGGATACGAAGTCCAACGACCAGCGCTGGTTCGGCATCAGCGGCAACACCATCGGGGCCCGTGTTCCCATGGCACGTTTGCGCCCACCGCGACGGCGCACATGCAGCCGCTCTTCGCGGTAGATGCGGAACAGCCGCTTGTGATTGACCTCATGGCCCTCACGCCGCAAAAACACATGCAGACGCCGATAGCCGAACCTGCGGCGAACTCGTGCCAGTTCCTTCAGCCTCTCCCGCAGCGCGGGATCATCCTGCCGGATCGCCTCATAGCGCATTGTCATCCTGCAGCAGCCGATGACGCGACACGCCCGCCGTTCGCTCATCCCGTGGCCTTCCACAAGATGCGCGACCGCTTGCCGCTTCGCAGCGGGCGTCACCATTTTTTTTCGAGCAAGTCTTTCAGAGCCGAGTTGTCCAACATGGCGTCGGCGAGCAGCTTCTTCAGCTTCCCGTTCTCATCCTCAAGCGCCTTCAGACGCTTCGCCTCACTGACATCCATGCCGCCATACTTGGCTTTCCATTTATAGACAATTGCATCGCTGACACCGTGCTTGCGGCACAGATCGGCCACGGAAATACCAGCCTCATGCTCTTTCAGGACGCCAATGATCTGATCTTCGGTAAATCTGCTGCGCTTCATCTCTGGTCCTTTCGGTTGGGCCAGAGTCTATCTCAAACTGGATTAGATGCAGGGGGCAACGTCACCCTGCGCCGCAGCACGGTCGAGCATCCTTTCGGGACGATCAAGGCCTGGATGAGGACAACCCATTTCCTGATGCGCCGCCTGAAAAACGTGCGCACCGAGATGGCGCTGAACGTGCTAGCCTACAACATCAAGTGCATGGTTGCCTTGGTCGGGATCAAGCGTCTGATGGCGGCGATGCCGGCCTGAAAGGGGAAACATTGCTCCCCCAAACCGGCCAAACTGCCCTCATCGGCGCAATATCCGCGCCACCGGCGGATTGCATGAACCCGATCAGGCCAAAAGGCCTGCTACGAAACCAACACATCGCAAGCCGCTCGTAGCGCGAGAGTTTCCACACAGCCTGGGCCCAAAGCCGCCGTCTGTCACCGTGATCGGCGCTGTGGTGCAGCTTACCCGGTGCGGACATTGGCGCGCTGGAGTTAACTGTGTTCAATTCGGGCGCCTCCGGTCCAGTATGCGACAGTTACGGCAACCTATGTTACGTCCTTCCATGTGTCGGGCGTGACGTAGACGACACGATCATCGACGCTGACCATTACATCCCCGTCCTGAATATTGACCTGGAGTTTCATCGCGCGGTTGGCCAGTTTTGCCAATGTGGCCGTATCGGCCTCCGAGAAATTGACGACACGGAGATTGTCGAAACGAGTGGTGCCGTTCTTGACCTTGTCCCACCACATTTCGGCAATTCTGCCGCCATAGGGGTAGACAATCACCTTTGCGGCCTTGTTGCAGGACTGCCGCATGACTTTCTCGCTTGGAAGCCCAAGTGCCACGCACAAATTGATCTCGCCACTCAGACTCTTCTGCCAGATGTCAGGCTCGTCGTCCGTCGAAAGTCCCTTGGTCATTTCCAGATGCTCGTGGGCATTCAGCGCGAAGGCGACGATGCGCACCATCAGTCGCTCGTCCGTCTCCGAGGGGTGTTTTGCAACGGTCAGTTTATGGGTCTCGTAATAGTGGCGATCCATGTCAGAGACCGACAGTTCAATTTTGTAAATGGTGGCATTCTGCGCCATGATCTTTCCCAAACCTTCAAGGATCGGACTGCCTACCCCGTCCGGTGATCCTTGGGAAGCAGATATAGGGCCCGCAATCAGCCAAGCGGCAACGCAGCGTGCCCCAAATGGAGGACGTCACCGTTAACATCGTCGGTCCGAGTCCGCGCCGCTTAACCGCTTCCAGCCCTGAGCGGCCGCTCGAACCCGAGATGTGTTTCTCTCGCCTTCCCCCATACCAGCCGCTCGACGTGAGAGCTGCGCCCCTGAAGGCCTCCCGCACTGATCACTGATCGGGCATGGGCCAAAAGAACCTTCGGCACTTCTTTGTCCACGCTCTTTGGCACCGATAGTGGAAAGGCGACGGATAAACCTACGGGACCGAGGGGTTATGCGCCTGAAACCCGAAGGGCCCCGAAGTACGGTTGTCGATCATCGGCAGAATATGTCCAGGAAGATCAGGATCATCCGGGGCCAAGAGCCCGACCCGGCGCAGGTTGGCAATCAGGCTCGCGCGGGGCGGCGTGCGCTCCAGATACGTGCGCACGGCGCATGGCACGTGATCGCGATTGGCCGAGACGCCGACCTTCACCCCGTGCAGCACCCGCCAGCGAAAGCTGTAGTCGGGGTAGAGCACGGTCTGCGTCACCTCGATCCCGGCGCCGGTTTCATAATCGTTCATGAACACCCTGTCGCCCGTCATAAGGGCAAGGCCCTGATAGCGGAAATGTCGGGTGACGACGGTCTTGGGGTCGCCGATACGCTCAAGACGGCTGTAGAACAGATGCTCTCCCTCGGGTGCAAAACTCACCAGCGAACGAATGACCATCCCCGGCGTAGACATCGACCAGTAATATTCGAAGAAGCTTCCCGAAAGCTGAAAGATGCGGGGGTCATTGCGCGCAAGAATGCGGTCGAAATGCATCCGCAAAACGCGTGAAAAATTGTCCGACGACAGGCCGCGCAACTTCACGATGGCCGCAAAATCGGGCGGTGGCAGCCGGATCTCATATTCCTCTACACCGAAGTAATCGCAAATCCGCCGCAAAAGCGCGGTGCGTGGAGAGGAACTTCCCGCCAGATAGCGATTAAGCTGACTGCGGTTCAACCCGATATCCCGGGCCACCGTCGAGATGGACGGTCGATAGCTGCACAGCAGGCGCAGATTTGTAGACAGGTCGGACATGATGCTAATTGGCCCTGTTTCTGCACCGCAATGCACCAAAATGCAACGATTTGCGAAATTGTCAAGCGGCATGGCCTGACCCCAGTCTGTGCATCAAGGGGCATCAGACCCCAACCCTCGGGGATGTGATTCATGGACAGAACTGCCCGCGTCGCGGCGTGTCGCGCCACAATTGGGATTGTCGCGGGCTCGGGCCCCGAAGCAGGAATTGACCTTTGGGCCAAGATCCTGCGTCGCAACGCTGCCGCTCTGGGGCCTGCTTTCCGGGGCGATCTGGATGCGCCGCGCGTGGTTGTGTTGTCCGAACCACAGCTTGGACTGTCGATGGACCTTGCGGCCAATGAAGGCACGGTTTGGGACGCGATGCAAAGCACAGCCACCCGCATCGCGGGGCAGTCGGACGCATGGGCAATCGCCTGTAACACGTTGAACTGGTTTGCCCCCCGTATTGCCAGCCTTGAGTTGCCGGCGGAATTCGTCAGCTTCCCCGGCGTGGTCGCCGATTGGGTTGCCAGTTCTGGACTTCGTCGCATTGGCCTTTTGGGCGCGGCACCTGTGACCGAAATGGGCGCATGGTCGGCCTATCGAGACCTTGCCGGGCTGGTCGAAATCGAAACCCCCGCCGACCGCGCCGTATTGCAGGATCTGATCCATGACGTGAAGCGGCTTGGCTCGGCCGATCCGGATCTGCGGCCGCGCTTTGCCCGGATTGTTGAGGCGATGCAGGCCGAGACCCTGCTTTTGGCCTGCACCGAACTGCCGCTGATCGCCGATGTTTCAACTTCGAAAACGCTCGTCGATGTGACCGATCTGGTCGCTGACGCGCTTGTTGCGCGCTCCCTTGCGGGAAGGGACTGCGCTGTCATTTAACCCGCTCAACAGGAGAACGACGTATGAAGAAACTGCTTCTGACGGCAAGCGCTCTTGCGCTTGCAGCGGGCGCCGCAAGCGCCCAGGCCGCCTGCCCAATCAAGATCGGTGCCACCGCTCCTTTGTCGGCACCTGGTGCTGTCACTGGCGGCGAGGCGATGCGGGATGCCATGGCTATCGCCGAAGCCGACATCAATGCAGCCGGGGGCGTGCTGGGGTGTGAGGTGCAGGTTGTCGTGGCCGATGACGAAGGGTTGCCCGAACGTGGTCGCGCCGTGATGGAACGCCTGATTGCCCAAGATCAGGTTGTCGCCGTGGGCGGCGGCTATCATTCGTCTGTCGGGCTTGCAAATATGGAAGTGGCCGATGCTGCGGGCATTCCCGTGGTCTATGCCGAGACTTGGAACGACGGGATCACCGGCGCCGGACTGAAACACATCTTCCGCATTGCGCCCTTGTCATCCGAAGTCGCCGCAATCTTCTCGAGCTTTGCCGCCACGGTGCCTGGGGTGAAAAAAGTGGTGATGGTGGCCGAAAACACCGACTACGGCCTGCCCGCGTCGGAACAGACCAAAGCGGGGCTGGACAAGGCGGGCATCGCCTCGTCGGTCTATACCGTCGATATCGGGACGCAGGATTTTTCTGGGATCATCGAGCGAATCAAGGCCGAAGACCCGGATATGATCATCCAGCTCTTGACGGGCGAGGCAAGCTACAACTTTACCCAACAATCCGCCGAGGCCGGGATTGGCCCGCAGGATCTGCCCACCACCTGCGATCAGGCGGCGCTGGAATCCGGGGCCTTCTGGCAGAACGTGCCTGATGGCAACCTGTGCTTTGTCAATGCCGTTGGTCTGCCGCGCGCACTGTACAATGACAAGACCAATGCCTTTGTCGCGGCCTACACCGCCAAGACCGGCAAATCGGCAGCCGAGTCCTACGCGATGGAGGCGTATGACTCGATCATGATCCTTGCAGAGGCCATGAAGATTGCCGGGTCCACAGAGGGCGACGCCATCGTCACCGCGCTAGAGAACATAACCTATCAGGGCGTTCTGGGCGAGATTACCTTCCCCTACAACTCGGCCAACCCGCCCGCCACTGCCGGAGTTCCAGACTATTTCTGGCATCAGTTCCCGAACCCGGCTGTGACCATGGTTCAATACCAAGCACCGGGACAACTGGCCGCCGATGCGCCCAATGTCTTCCCACCAGTCTACAAGACGGGCGAGCCGATCTGGCCTGCCTCTGTGCAGCAGTAAGAGGGGCGAGCAGATGGACCATCCGGGGTTCTTTTCCTTGGCCATTCTCTGGATGGTCCTTTGGGGCGCAATCGGCGGGGCGGTCATCCACCGCGCCTATCTGGCCCGCGATCTGGATGTGACCGCCGCCCGCACGGTCGGCGTGGCGGTCGGGGCGGCGACGGGGCCTTTCGGCCTTGTCCCGCTTTACCTGCGGACCCCGACACTAACCCGCGCGTGGCAGGCTCTGCCATGGATCGCAGTGGTAGCGGTGTTTCTGTTCGCCTTTCGGGCGGCTGACCCCGATAATGTCTGTTTCACCTCGGGGGCCTTTGTCACCTCGCAATTGGTGAACGGGCTGATCATGGGCACGATCTATGGGCTGATGGCGCTGGGTCTGGCGCTGATCTTTTCGATCATCGGCATCGTCAGCTTTTCGCATGGCGAATTCTACATGATCGGCGGCATGGTGGTCTACTACATGACCGAAGTCTGGGCACCCGGCCTTGGACCTATTGCCGCCGTGATTGCGGCCTGTGCGGTCACCTTTGGCATCGGTGCGGCGTTCGAGCGGGCCTTTTTCACGCCGATCTATGCAGGAAAGGTCGAGCGCCCGAATGAATACGCGATCCTAGTCACATTCGGTCTGGCCTTTTTCCTGCAGTATCTGGTGCAGGGGCTTTCGGGTGCAAACCCTGTCAAGGCCTCGCCCTTTTTCGAACTGCCGCGCAGCGAATGGCCCGCAGGCGCGCCGATTATCGAAACCACCCGCTCCAACATCGAGCTGTTCGACACCATCTCGATTTCCACTCCGCGCCTGACGGCGGCGATCCTGTCGGTCGTGATGCTGCTGGCGCTGATCTGGTTCTTGTACAACACTTGGACGGGCCGCGCCTTGCGGGCAACCGCGCAGGACAGGCAAGCGGCGGCGGTCGCGGGCATCAATCCGGGGCGCATGAACATGCTGGCCTTCGGGTTGGGTTGCATGCTGGCGGGGCTGGCGGGTGCGGTGCTGGTGCAGGCCTTTTCCTGGCTGCCCCAAACGGGTGCCATCCCGGCGTTGCGCGCCTTTGTCATCATCGTGCTGGGCGGTCTTGGATCTTTGCCCGGAGCCTTTATCGGCGGGTTGATCCTTGGTCTGGTCGAGGCGGCAGGCGCGGGCTGCGTGCCTGACCCGACCCGGGCCGCGGCCTATCTGCCAGCCTATGGCATGATCATCCTGACCCTTGTCCTTCTTTTGCGCCCGCAGGGTCTTTTCGGGAGGAAAGCATGATTTCCCATGCCCCCAAAATTGCCGGATATGTCGCGGCGGCCCTTCTGGTGCTGTTCCCGCTGGTCTATTCCGCAGGCAATTATGACTTCGTGATGCATCTGTGGATCACGGCCTTTTACTACGCCGTCCTTGCGTCTAGTTGGGCCTTGCTGGCGGGCTATGGCGGCCAGTTTTCCTTTGCCCATCTCGCCTTCATGGCACTGGGGGCTTACGGCGCGGGCATTCTGGACAACTACGTCTTTCTGACGTCTCTGCCGACGGGCACCTGCACGGAATTCGGCTTTCTGGGCACCAACATCGTTTTTCTACCCCCATCGGGCACCGGCGATGCTGCGGCCTGCCTGACCGCCGCCCGCGCGACATGGCCCGAGGGCGCAACCGTCAGCCGCTTTCCCCTGATCCTGCAAATCGCCTTTGGGGCCATCGTCGGTGGTGGGGCGGGTTGGTTGATCGGCACGTTGGTGCTGCGCCTGCGGGCGGCCTATCTGGCGCTGTTCACCGTGGGGCTGTCTGAAATCCTGCGTGCGGTCCTGTCGGCGGAAATCTGGCTGACCCGTGGGCAGGCCGGCATGCCGATGTCGCCGCTGTTCCCCGATGGCATCACTATCCTTGGCACGACCTATGGCCCCGCGGCCAAGCTGCCCGCCTATTACGTCATGCTGGCACTGTTCCTTGGGACGCTTGCGCTGCTTTTATGGGTCGCGCGGTCGTGCATCGGGCTGTTCCTGCGCTCGCTGCGCGAGGATGAAGATGCGGCCGAGGCGCTTGGCGTCGATACGGTCAAATGGAAACGCGCGGTCTTTGTCCTGACCGCCGCCATCGCGGCCACGGCGGGGGCGGTGCAGGGGCATTATGTTGGCCTCATCACCCCAAACACCATCGTCCTTTTGCAAATGTCGCTGGTCATCGCCATGGCGGTTATCGGCGGGCTTGAGAACGTGGTGGCCGCAGCCGTCGGCGCGATCCTGATCTCTTTCGCGCTGGAATTCCTGCGCACCGATTTCACCATTCTGGGCCTTGAGATCGACATGACGACATGGCGGCTGGTGTTCTTTGGCCTGCTTTTGATGCTGACCCTGCGGTTCTTGCGCAATGGCGTGATCCAAGGGGCGTTGATGTGGATCGAAAGGCGCGGTGTGGGCGCGGAAACCGTCGCCAAGCGGCGCGCAGCGGAGGAGGCGAAATGATCACCCTTGACGTCAAAGACATAACCAAGACATTCGGCAGCCATCGCGTGTTGAAAGGCGTCAGCTTTCGCATCGAAGGGCCGGAACTGGTCGGCCTGATCGGCCCCAACGGTGCGGGCAAGACGACGCTGACCAATGTGCTGGACGGCGCGATCAAGCCTGACGGCGGCACGATCCGCCTGAACGGCACAAGGATCGATCCGCTGCACCCCTATGAAATCGCCCGCGCCGGGCTGGGGCGTACCTTTCAGGTGACGCGCGCCTTTCGGCGGATGACCGTGCTGGAAAATCTGTACGTTCCCGCCATGGCCATGGATGCGCGGGTAAACCACAAGGAGATGGAGGAAAAGGCCAACGAAATCCTTGCCTTTCTGACGATCGACCACCTGCGCAACGAATATGGCCGCGCGCTATCGGGCGGGCAGCAGAAGCTGCTGGAACTGGGACGCCTGCTGATGCTGAACCCGGATGTCTACATCCTGGACGAACCCTTTGCAGGCGTGCATCCCAGCCTGATGGCCACGATCTACAAATGGATCGAGCGGGTGAATGGCGAGGGCAAGGCGATCATCCTGATCTCGCACCAGATGGAATCGATCTTTACCCTCTGCCGTCGCTTGCTGGTGCTGAACTTCGGCGACCTGATCGCCGATGGGCCACCCGCCATCGTCAAGAATGATCCTGCCGTGATCGACGCCTATCTGGGGGTCGAGGAAGACATGTCGGGCACCGGCCTGCTGACGCAGGAGGCAACCCATGCTTGAAGTGCGCAATATGGACGTGGGCTATTACCGCGACCTCAACATCCTGTCATCGCTGAACCTTGATGTGAAACCGGGGCAGATCGTTACCATCCTTGGCGCGAATGGTGTGGGCAAATCCACCTCGCTCAAGGCAATCTATGGCTTTCTGCGCCCCAATGGCGGCACAATCCATCTGAATGGTCAGCCGCTGATCGACGTGCCGACGCATGAACGGATCAACCTTGGCCTTGCCTATATCCCGCAGCACCCCGGCATCTTCCGCGAAATGACGGTCGAGGAAAACCTGCTGCTGGGCGCATGGACCTTTCGCCGCGACAAGGCCCGGATTGCGGAAAAGCTGGACGAACAATACAGCCGCTTTCCGGTGCTGAAGGAAAAGCGCCGCCAGCCGTCGGGGCAGCTTTCGGGCGGGCAGCAACGCATGATCGAGATCGGCCGCACCCTGATGGGCAATCCAAAGGTCCTTTTGGTCGACGAACCCACAGCGGGCCTGTCCAAGACCTATGCCGAAGAGGTCTATCAAATGCTGCGCGATCTCCGCGACCGTGACAATCTGGGCATCCTTCTGGTCGATCAGGAAATCCGCCACGCCCTGCGCATCGCCGATTACGTCTATGTCCTCGAACTGGGCCGCAACAAATTCGAAGGCCCGCCATCCGAATTCGGCGACCTGCAAAAAGCATTCTGGGTGGGCTGATGCGTTTGATACACACTGGCGGCACGATCGGCATGGTGCCGTCGCCGCAAGGCCTTGTCCCCGCAATGAAGTTGGTCGAGGCGGCTGTGGGCGAACGGGCGCGGGTCACGGTCCTTGATCCGCTGGTCGACAGCGCAGCCATTGGCGCGGCAGACTGGAACCGCCTGCTTGACCTGATTGAGACCGCTGACGATCCAGTCATCGTGACCCATGGCACCGACACCATGGCCTATACCGGCGCGGCGCTGTCCCAAGCGCTGGCCGGTCGGGATGCGCCGGTCATCCTGTGCGGTGCGATGGCCCCGCTGGGCACCGGCGGCGATGCCGAAGCGAACCTTGATTTGGCATTGTCGGCACAACCCGGCCCCGGCGTCTGGTTGGCCTTTGCCAACCGCTTGATCCCTGCTGCGGGCTTGGTGAAACATGACAGCCACGGGGCCGACAGCTTTCGCGCCGTGCCGCAGGCACCCCTGTCTCTGCCTCCAGCCCGCCGGTTCGGCGCGGCCCGAATTGGCATCCTGACCCTGACGCCGGGCATTCCGGCAGCGATGGTCGCAGCTGCCTTGTCCGAACTTGACGGCTGTGTGCTGCGGGTTTTTGGCGCGGGAACCGCACCGCCCGATCCGGCGCTTTATCGGGCGTTGTCAGAGGCCCATCAACGTGGATGTGCCTTACGGGCCGTTTCTGCCTGTGAGGCCGGGGGCCTTGTCCCCGGTGCCTATGCGGCAGGGGCCGCCCTTTGGGGGGCTGGTGTACAGAACGGCGGTCTGGACACTGCAGAGGCAGCCTTTGTCCGGCTCTGGCTCCACCATTCGACAGGCGCATGATGCGGCAGGACAAGGATTCGCTGGGGAGTATCAATATCCCCGATCACGCGCTCTGGGGCGCACAAACCCAGCGCGCAGTCGAGAACTTTCGCGCCAGCGGCATTCCCATCAGCCATTTCCCGTCGCTGATCCGGGCGCTTGCACAGGTCAAGCGGGCTGCGGCAGCCGTAAACGGGTCTCAGAGGCGGCTGGACCCGGCGCTTGCCCGCGCCATCATGCAGGCCGCCGATGAGGTGATCGGGGGCACGCATGTGGCGCATTTTCCCGTCGATGTCCTGCAGGGAGGTGCCGGGACGTCATCGAACATGAATATGAACGAAGTTCTGGCCAACCGGGCTTTGGAAATCCTGGGGCATCCGCGCGGCGCGTATCATGTCTTGCACCCGAATGACCATGTGAACCTGTGCCAATCCACCAACGACGTTTATCCGACAGCGATCAGGCTGGCGTTGATGGCCGAGACGGTCGGCCTACAAACTGCGCTGACCGGTCTTGCAGAGGCGTTCGCGGCCAAGGGCACCGAATTTGCGGGGATCGAAAAGCTGGGCCGCACCCAGCTGCAGGATGCCGTCCCAATGACCCTTGGGCAAGAATTCAACGCCTTTGCCAACACGCTGCGCGAAGATGTCGAGCGGCTGGACGAAATTCCTCGGCTGTTCGCAGAGGTCAATCTCGGCGGCACGGCCATAGGCACCGGCCTGTTGGCACCGGAGTCCTATCGCGCTGCGGTGGTTCCTGAATTGGCGCGGCTGACGGGCCTGCCGCTGACCCCGGCTCAGGACCTGATCGAAAGCTCGTGGGACACCGGCGCTTTCGTTCTCTTCTCGGGGCTCTTGAAACGCACGGCGACAAAGCTGTCGAAGATCGCCAATGACCTTAGGCTGTTGTCGTCGGGCCCGCGAGGTGGGCTGGGAGAGATCAGCTTGCCCGCGATGCAGCCAGGATCCTCAATCATGCCCGGCAAGGTGAACCCAGTCATCCCCGAGATGGTCAATCAGATCGCCTTTCAGGTGCTTGGGGCTGATCTGACAGTGACAATGGCCGCCGAAGCCGGACAGTTGCAACTCAATGCCTTTGAGCCGGTCATCGCCTATAACCTGCTCACGGCGCTGACACTTCTTCCCCGGGGTGCCACGGCGCTGGCCCAGCTTTGTGTGGGTGGACTGACAGCTAACCCCGAAACTTGCCGCGCCCATCTTGACCGGTCGACGGCCCGCGTGACCGCAATGGTTCCAGAGATCGGCTATGCGCGGGCAGCGGAATTGGCGAAGGAATTGCTGCTACGTTAGAAATGCTAACGCTGATTGAGCGCCGTTCAGGCATGAGCGTAGAATTCCGATGGCGCATATCTAGCCTGCACTCCGCCCCGGCAAATCCCAAATGATCGCGGTCGTGGTTCAAGGCTTTTCACTGTTGCTGCGTCAAGGGCCGCTCTTCCCGCCGTCCAATGTTAGATTGCGATTCAAGCGCACGACTGCAATCCACCTTTTGCGCTTCTCTGCCGTTCGTGTCTGACGTAGCGAATGACCAGTTTCCGCCCCTTGTGAAGGCGACCTGTGGTTCGACGGGCCCGGCCCTGAGCGGCCGTTCATCGCGGGTAGCATGTCGCATTGCAGCGCCACTGAACTGGCTACTGGCACCCAGGTTTTCCACAGTATCGCGCGTCAATGGCCGGCGTTATTCTGACTAACTCCGCTCTTCACCTATGCGGCAGCAGGACAGTTGTTTCACTTCAAGTCAAAACGCGCGCCTTCCATGCTGCGAAGCTCTCTACCGGCCTATTTTTGACAAGCGTATATGCGGCTTGATGCGCTTTTACCCCGGCCGGGTCGAGATCGGTCTCCGGGACTGGCCATCCGAGCTTAGTCCCACAGCTGAAAAATGCCTCCACATCAGCTTTTGCCGCTTGGGGTATTGAAAAACGCATGGGGCTGTCGCTTTGCGCTAGAATCCTATCGTGAATTATCTTCATCCAGGCTTGGTTCCGCGCGCAGTTATGTTGTTCATAGCGTTCGCTATCGATCGCATCGAGAACCGCCTTGGCCAGCAGCAAAAGCGCTGACGCGCGGTCAAGGTCGGGTTGTTCCACAAGCCATTCCACAAACGGCACAAGCCCGGCCGCGCCGCTTTCCGTCCACGCGACAGTGATGCAGACCTCATGCCACATGTCAGGGCCTTGCATGCGCAGCCAATCCGTCAAAGCGGCATCTGCCACCGGGCTAACGCGCTCTTGCGACCATCTTTGCTTCTGATCCATCATGCTGTCCCGTTCTGTGGCGGCTTGCTCAATCGTCTTGACCCGCCGAGAAACCTGCCCTCGCCAGTTCGACCGGATTGCATCGGCCGCCTCCCGCTGTTTGCGGATCATGATGCGGCGTGCTTTTTGGAATTCGACGTCCCCGAATTCGGCAGCTGCCACGAAAAACTCCAAGCGACCCAGTTTTTTGATCGTCAGGGACTTCATGTGGTCGCGCAGGAACACATCCAGTGTCAGTCCATCAAGAGCATCGGCACCCAACTCGTTCACGAACAAGAAGAGCGCCACCAGAGGGTCCGCTTCCAGGCTCGTTTCAGATCCGACCCTCGTCTTCAGGCGACCGCCTGTGAATACCGGAATTCTATTTGTTATAACAATCACGCCATCGGCGTAGATCTGACGCGGCGCCAATTCAAGAGATTTCAGCTCGCGCTTAATCACCGCCTCCGCCTTCGACTGGCGCAGTGTGAGGAAAAGAGCCCATGAAAGAAAGATCGAGATGAATAGCACAAGGCCAGATACAAGGATATGGATCATTTTCGGACACTGCATTCCAACATGAACGGGGAACTTATGTGGTGTTTCTGTCAACAATGTGACACCATCGACTTGCGGGTTCTGCCGACTTCGCCTTGGTGCCGCTCTACCCGCGAGCGGCCGCTGTCCGCCCCGATTGCGATTTTTTGGTCAGACCGCACAGGTCAAAACAGGTAGGTTACGGCGGCTGCGCCCTCCCGCAACAAAAATACAATACTTTGCATAATCTCCTGTTCAAGGGAGGTTTTTTGCTGTCCGGACTTCCCCGCACCCCCAAGGCTCAATGCCAGAATGCCAGAATGCCCGCAAGTGCGCCGTGCAGGTCCAGCTGCGGCTCCATGCGCTTGCCGCCCGTGGGCACAGGCGTGACCACGATCTTGTCGATCAGGCCACGGATCGCCTCACCAGCATCACCGTCACTGTTCGGCTCTGGCAGTATTTCCTTACTTTACTCGCTGTATGTAGCAACCCTTGATTGTCTAGGCGAAGGACGTCAGTCTTTTTGAGCGTTGTTTGGGAATTGTTGATGAAAATTGATGTCTTTGCTTAGCCCTTCACAGCACTCGCTCTCCTGACCGCGACGGTCGCTTCAGAAAAAGACACTAGGGTGCAATGTCGATCCACGGGCAGTTGCACGATCAAGTACGCCCATCTGGCCACAGAGAAATCTGATCCTTACAAGGTTTACGGCAACCCACCGATCAAACATGCTGACCGTTTGGCAGCAGCGCGGTTTGGTCATGTTCGGGATTGTCTGGTGCCTGCCGAGAAACGCAACGACGCTCCAGACCTGACGCAGATCGACTGGCGCAAGATGCGATCCGAAGCCGTCATCACGGTCTGCCTTTTCCGAATTTTCTCGAGCCTCGGAAACCCCATAGCTGCAAAACGTTGGTTTGAGGTGCAAGGGTTGCAAAGAATGAAACTCTACACCAGCTCGGGGCGGGCGGCACGTGAAGGCAGACAGGTTGAAGGTACCACAACCAGCGTTAAGGCAGGCAATCTTCTGAGCGAAACAGGAAAATGCTACCTCTCACGTAATTCTTCCAGCAATTTTCTGTGCTCTAAGGTCGTCCACGCAGAAACCTTCTCCGCAAGCTGGAACGAGGACGGGCAACTGTGGGGAACGGCATACGGGCAAACATCAAAGTAGTGGTTTTATTTTAGGGGGACATGGCAACAATTGCACCGGCAGGACACTTCATCGACGCAGCGGCTGGGTAGGGCGCGGAACGGCGCGGCTCATGACATGACGCTTCCCCTCAGGTTCAAGCGCAGCTTCGTCAACGCGCGCAGATCGAGGTTTCGACCGTCCTGCCGGGAAATCGTGAAACGCCAGGTCGCAAAGGGTGTCGGCTTGAAGAAATCCTCGGCAAAGCGCCCGGTTGTTGCGCTGTCGCCAGTGGGCATCGCCGCCACATCCAGCGGGTTGTAAACGAAGGCGCGCATAAAGGGCTGGGTCACAAATCGCGCCGTGCCACCGGAGGGCGTCTTGTCGAGGTAGGTGCCGTCTGTCTGGATGTCGATCCAGAGATCGCCGTCAGAGTGCACCCCGTCTGCATAGACCCGCACAGCGTCGAGCCGAACCCTGTACCAACGGTTGAACCGTGGGTGATCGGTTGGGATCGTTACATTGACGGAGCCATCAGCGCTTCGCATGATCGCCAACGCAGGGGGGCCGTCATCGCCGTCGGCCTGCGTCTCGTCCGTGGCTCTGGCATCGCCTTGCGCGACGACCATGTCTGGATCGTCGGCCGCACCGGCCGCCAAAGTCAAATCGACGTCTAGCCAGACATCCATCGGCCCTGGCGACCGGCCAAGTGCAATGCTGGTGACCCAGGTTCCCGTATGGGTCATCACCGCTTCGGAGAACGCGTCGACGCTGTCGGTGATCCGGGGCAGAACTGACCGGTCGATCGGACGCAGCGTGAAGTAGCTGGCCGCCCGCATGAAGGCTTCCATTGCCAAGTAGACGCTGCGCTTGCTGTCGAGCACGCGCCCGAAGGCAAGTTGCCGCAACGCCGTATCGCGCGCCCGCGACTGCGAAAGATCGCGCAGGTAGCCATCGTAGATCCGCCGCGAGGCCTGCGCCGCCCGCTCGCGCAGGATCGCGTCCGCGAGGTCGTTGTTGGCCTTGGCGAGCGCGAGGCGCGTCTGGCTCATCGTACGGCCATGCAGCACCAGCCGCCTGAGCGCCAGCCGGTAGGCGCGTCCGCCGCCGAGCTTGTCCATCATGTCGCTGATCTTGTCGAACATCTCCTCAAGGCCCAGCTCGGTCTGCGCCCAGCCGTCTTCACCCCCGGTCACAACGTCGAGTCCGATGGGCGCTATCGCCCCGAAGGACGTCTTCACTTGGGCTGCGGCCTTAACCAGAAAGTCCTCGCTTTGCTGCTCGAGCTTCTTCGCCTTCTCCGCAATGTCGACGATGCGCATGATGCCGTCGTAGATGCCCTTTACATCCTTGCCAGCCGAGATTCCGGCCTTCTTGAGATCGGCAGCCCCTTTCTTGATCTTGTCCTGGCGCGATTTCTCCTTCTGCGCCGCTTCCCGATCCGCTTTGCGTGTCTCGAAATACGAAATGACGTCTTCCTTGGCGTTCTCGGCCGTATATTCCGGGGGATCGCCATCGTCGTTGTCTTCGAACAGCCAACTGATATCGATGACGTCCTCGAACTTGTCACTTTTCGCCGCGCGCGTTGACAGGTCTACCGACATACCTGCCAACATCTTGATATTGTCGATGACGGGGATGGCCGCGAGCGTTCCGCCCGAGGCGACAATCGTCCCGACTTGTTGAACCAAATCCACCACACCGGTGAATATCTCGATCGACGCCTTGATCGTCTCGTCGCGCTGCCAGTTCTTGATGCCGCGCTGGAAGTCCACCATCAGATCGCTCAGATCGGTCTGGCATTCCAGAAGGTTCGCCGCCGCGATCTGGCGCGCTTTGCGCATCTGCTCGCAGGTTGCCTCGGTCTGCGCGCGTAGGTTCGCGGCGAGCTCGGCCTCGTTCTGCTTATCTGCGATAGTAATCGCCACCTGGTCGCGCCAGTGCTCGTCGGTCCTCGCCTTCTCGACCAGAGCGTCGTAGCGCTGCACGCGCTGGTGCAGCAGAGCAAGGCAGGCCTTGGATTTTTCGGCGTAGATCTCATGGTCAAGGTGCGGAACAAGAAGCGCGCCAGCACCGATGTCCATTAACTGAATCAACGTCTTGTAAAGCGCGTGACAATCCGATGACAGCATGTGCGAGGTTGGGTGGCGCGCCGTCAGGGCTGCAACCCACATGACTTGGTCCGCCGCAAGGCGCGGCTCTTCGGTCGAGAGCAGGCACGCGATCTGGAACGTCGTCGTCAGCATTACTGCCAGCGGCTCGCCGGGCGCAAGAAAGTCGAGCGCAGCCGCCGAGGCGGCAACCTTTGTCGCGCGTTCTTCACCGCGTTCCATCACATAGGCAGTTGTGCTGCCGTCGGCGACAATATGCGTCTCGGCCTCGACAAGATCGCCGCCAGCGTCGAGACTGACGGTCGCAAGCGTCAGTGTGGCGGGCTCGCCCGTGGCGGCATCGACGATGCGTTGCGCCGCGATGATGAAAGACAGTTTAGCACCGTCGCTCAGGTCGAAGGTCAGGTCGGCCTTCGCCCCGATCTCGATCACACGCGCAAAGATGAAAGTCGGGCAGCGCAACGTCGGTGCCTTATCGAGGACCAGAACGTCGCAGCAGATCACCAGCATCGCCAGCTTGTCGGCGTCTTTAATGCTTGCGTCGATCTCGCTCCAACGCAACAGCGGCGCGCGGAACTCTCCATAGTCTGGGTTGAGGTGCTGGTATTCAGGCAGGTGCCAACGCTGGATGGTCTTGGCGGAATAAAGCTCGGCCCAATTGTGTTTCATCGAAAGACTTTCTCCGCCTTGTGTGCTGGAAGGGGTGTGCGGGCCCGCGAGGGGCCCCACGCTTCAGCCGCCGAGCTTTTTGAACACCTCGGCAACGGTTGCTGTTCCAGGTGCGATGCTGACGTAGTTGTCAGTCATCAACTCGCTCAGGTCGGGCAGCATCGTCTGCCAGTTTTTCTCGACCTTGCGCAGGGCCACACCCAGCAAGCGCTTCGATTTCACCTCGTTCTCGCCATCGGGTGATTGTCTCGTGGTGTTCTCCAGGTATTTCGCCATCTCGGAGATATGCGATGCGATCCCCTTCCATGTCTCTTGAACCACGCCGCATTTAGCCGAGGCCGCCTCGGTATAGCTGATGACGTTCGTCAGGCCGTTTGAGCCTTGGCTAAAGACGCTGCGCGCCGCGAGAGCCTGTTTCAGATGCGCGCCCTCCTTCTGGATCGAATCCTCCAGTTCTTCGATATCCTTCATCCGCTGGATCGCCTTGTCCGTGTAGATGCCCATCACGACGCCTGTTGCGATCAGGCCAAGGGGTGGCAGCACCCAGATGTAAGTGGGCGAGGTCGCTGCAGCTATTGTCGCCTCTGTATGCAGCCGCCGCGCCTCTTCCAGCATCTTGTGTTTGTAGGCAATTGAGCCCTCGGTGTTCGCATCCGCCGCGAGGATACCGAGCGTCTCCTCGTTCGTGCTGCTATCGCTGTCGAGGCTTGTGCGCGCGGTGTCGAGCTTTCCCAATGCCTTGCCAAGCTCCGTCCGGAACGCGTCGAGCGCAACTTTGACATTGCCCGCCCTCGTGCTGGCGGAATTGGCGTCCTTTTGAAGATCTGTCAGCAGTTCAAGTGCTGTTTCTGTATCGCCGTCCTCGATCGAGTCGAGGATGATTTGCAGCATCCCGTCCTCGCCCCCGGCTGTTGTCTCGGCATAGACCTTTAGGTCCATGCCCACCTGAATGACCTCTGAGAAGACGTTCTTGAGGAACGCTTCGCAGGCTTTCGAGATCAGCGAATTGCCGTCTTGCATTGGGGGAAGAAAATCGAACTTCAGAGCATCGGCACCCATGATCGCCTTGAAGTCCGTCTCCGACGTCGGCAAGCGGATACCCCAGTTCGCGTAGACCTGAAGAAAGTGCCAAGCCTGCCAAAGCTCTGACCGGTTTGATCCCTCGCGCCCAATGAGCGACATCAAGGGCTCGAACGGCTTGGTGAAGTCGATTGTTTCAATGCTGTCATCGGTCATGCTGGTTCCTTTCGGTTCAGGCTGGGCTACCTAAGTGATGGCGAGGGTCTGTATCCATCTCGACATCGCGTCCATCTTTGGACGTGCCCGCTCGAGGTGGATGTTCGCGACCTTCAGGTTTGACGTAGCCTCGGATTTCTCGATCTGCTGGTAGGCCGGAAGAAGCAGGGGGCCCAAGGCCACCAAGTCATTCTGGAACTGTGTCATTGTCTGGTCGACGGTCAGCACCCGCTCGACCCCATTGCGCAGCGCGACAAGCTCGGCCTTGTACACCCCAAGGAGTTCTCGATGCTGGCGTTGCGACGCGGCCTCGCCCTTGTGGATTGCAATCGAAGTGTTGAGCTTGTTGAGATTGTCGCGGTTTTTATCGACCTGGCCAAAGGTAAAGATCGCTTCCAGACCGTGCAGGATGTAATCGCCCGCGTTCAGTTTGTCGCTCGCCTCCTTCGCGGCCTTCGCAGCAGCCTCCATCCGCTCTTCAGAGGTTTGGATCGCGGCCGTCATCTCTCTGATCTGCTTGCCGTGTGTCGCGATTTCGCGCTCAATCCTTCCGAAGACCTTGTTTCCGGCGACCTTGACACTCATCGCCTGTTGCGTGGCATGCCGCGATTCCGCGACCGTGTCGCCGAGAAGCACGAGAAGCTGGCCGAGTGAGGCCTTCAGCATGTTGTCCCCGCCCATATCGCGCCATCTCGCGTCGATCCTGACAAGACTTTCCGATAGATTGTTGGCGAGGACGGCGAAAATTGACAGCGAAGCCAGCAGCTCGGACATGAAATTGGCAGGAAGTCCGGCGCGGACAACACCGCCAGAGGCAACCCAGGAGCGTAATTCGGAAACACCCTGAAATGGGCTGGAATCTGTCATATCTATGCCTTGTCTCATAATTCTGGTGAAAAGGCGGGTGTGAAAAGAGGCCTTGGAAATCTATCCTTCAGGTAACCCTAGGTAAAGTGAATTGCCATGTCTACAACTTTGACGAATTCTTTGGCTGGGGGCAGCACGCCCGAGAAAAGCGCCGACAGCGCCTGATACCCGTCAAGCGGCGGCAAACTAACCGTGTGCTGCGCCGGTTGGGCGATCACCGAACTACCCTCGCTTGCTACGCGAGAGGCGCTTGAACTTTGCAACACCTCGGTCGCCCCTCTTGGCCATTGCAAGCAGAAGCCCGCCTGTGCCGCTGTCGACCGGGCGCATGCCCTCGGCGCGGAGCAGGAGATCAAGCGGCGTGGGGCTAAGAGAGGCGGTTCGCGTGCTCTGCATAGGCTCTGGGCGTTTTCCAAGTGGTTCCGCCTTGGGTGCGCCACGGCCGCATCATGAATCGGCGCTGTCCCACGTGATCACCCAAATTTGATTCAATCTTGATTGGTGCAGATGCCAATTCCACGCGACAGTGCGACAACACTTGTGGCACGCACAGCATATTGCCCGACAATTCTGAACTGCGCATCGGGCATGTCGGATGGCAGATGTCAGGCGTCCTGCTGCAGCAGCGATCTGTGTGAAGCCGGTAACCGGAAGGGCCCAGTATGATATCGAAATTGCGCAATCCATCGTTTGTCTGGTTATTTGCCCCCTTGTTGGCGCTGTCGTTGTTATGGTCCAACGACGCGCCAGCCCAGACCACTGGCGCGCTTCCGGACTACGTGATCAAGGAATTCGGCACCCCGCCCAAGGTTCCGCTTGGCCCGCCCTCAAAGGCATTGCGGGCCGCGATGCAGATAGCCTTTGTCGATAGCTTCACGCAATCGTCGTGGAAAGAGGCGCAATCCGACGCTCTGATCGAGATCGTGCGATCGGAGGACCCCCGCCTTGCGTGGCTGATCAGCGACATGATGCGCTTCGTCACCAATAGCAGTTTGAACATCACTCTCGCAGACGCCGCAGCCGACTTGCTAAAGGTCGATCCGCCGGCCGAGAACCACTGGGAGGTCATCACAAACACTCTGATCGCTTGGGATATCCCGGCGCCACCGGATTATCTGGAGATCAAGCGCACGATCTTCACCTCTGCCGTGCCCGGCTGGGAGCGGATCTTTGTCGAGGGTGATATCGACTGGCGGATGGTGTCGTGGGGCGGCGTGTTGATCGACGACCGGGGCTTTGGGCAGACGGACGAGCCGTGCAACTGCATTCCCGCTGCCGATAACCCCAAAGTCAGCAGCGCCAAGGCCGCGACATGGCTCGACGATGATGACATCGTATTCGGGATCGAGGTGAATGGCGAAGCCCGGGCCTATCCCCGGCGCATCATGGAAGTGCGCGAGATGGTCAACGATACGCTGGGCGGTCGCAATCTCGGTATTCCCTATTGCACCTTATGCGGTGCCGCACAGGCCTATTTTACCGATGGGCTGCCCGCCGGGATCGAACGGCCAATCCTGCGCACCTCAGGGCTGCTGATCCGGTCGAACAAGGTGATGTACGATGTCCGGACATTTTCGATCTTCGATACCTTCCTCGGCCATGCCGTGACCGGACCCTTGGCGAAACGCGGCCTGAAATTGCAACAGGCCAGCGTGATCACCACCGATTGGGGGACATGGCGCGCCGCGCATCCCGAAACAACCGTGCTGGTCGAGGAGCTGGCGCTGGGCCGGGATTTCGATTTCCGAAACGGGCGTGATGCAAACGGCCCGATCTTTCCCGTGGGTGATGTCGACCCGCGCCTTCCGGTTCATGAGGATATCATCGGGGTCATCGCGGCCTCTGGAAAGCCGGTGGCGTTCCAGCGCAGCGCGGCCATGATCGCGCTGAAACGGGGCGAAAAGATTGAGTTCGAGAATGTCCGCCTTGTGCTTACGGCGGGCGGCATTCGCGCGGTCGATGCGCGCGGAGCCGATCAAGGCAGTCATCAGGCCTTTTGGTTTGCCTGGTCACAATTCCATCCCGGTACAGCCCTCTGGTCTGGCTAAAGCCTAAGCCGGGATGTCCGAGCAACAGTTTGCACGGCTGCGAATAGCACTGTTGATGCGCCCAAAGGACGCCGCCGCGACAGGGTCGCGGTGGCCATAAACTTTGCCGTCCCGCTACAGAGAATGTGGACAGATGGCACCGCGTGCTGTCCGGGAAAGGGGGCAGGCATGCCATGATCTGATCCGCCCACCATCAAAGCTCAACGGGTTCGATCCTCACCGGACAAGGTCTAAGGAAATCGAGTTTGACCAAAACGCCCAATTGGCGGGGTGGTCATTCGTCCGTGCCAGACGCCGCATTTAAGGGAAAAGGCCACTGATTGATCCCGTCGGGCGTTGCACCGCGATCTTGTTTAGACAGTCGGCGCTGACGGATAGTTTGTCAGACTGCCGTCAGCCTCGCCGCCTAACCACGGCAGTCACATTTCGCTATCACTCTGTTGGAAGTGCTCTATTTTCCATTCACACCCCGTTCGCCTTGGCTCTACTCTGAAAGCTGTCCCCGGATGCGCGTCCTGCTTGTCGAAGACCACCCCCCTTTGGCCGAGGCCGTTTGTGATGCGCTGCGACGGTCAGGTTTTGCCGTGGATCATGCCGCGACAGCTGCGGATGCGCGCGAATTGTCGGGTCTCTTGGATTATGGCTTGGTGCTGCTGGATCTGGGTCTGCCTGATGGTGACGGGCTGCGCCTGCTTCCGACCCTGCGGAAAGGGGGGCGGGTGCCGGTCATCGTGTTGACCGCGCGCGATCAGTTGGCCGACCGGCTGGCAGGGCTGGATGGCGGCGCAGATGATTATGTGGTGAAGCCGGTGGAGATGCCCGAGCTTGTCGCGCGCGCCCGCGCAGTATTGCGCCGCCCGGGCGATAGGTCAGACACCACTCTTCGATTGGGCGCGCTTGCGCTGGATACTGCGGCACGCAGCGTCAGCGTGAATGATGCACCGATCATACTCGGGCGTCGCGAGCTGGGTGTACTGGAACATTTGATGCGCAATGCGGGCCGCGTCGCGTCGCGGAAGGTTCTGGAAGAGGCAATCTACACGATCGACGACGAGGTCACACCCAACGCACTGGAAGCAGCCGTGTCGCGCCTGCGCCGCGCGCTTGAAACGGCGGGCTGCCCGGTGCCAATTGTGAACGTGCGAGGTGTCGGCTGGATGCTGCCGCGCGAGGGCAGTGGATGACACGGCCGAACCGTCCGCTGGCACAGGTGCTGATACGGCGTCTGGTACTGATCACGGTCATCATCGTTGTCCTGAACATGATCGTGGTCGGGGCCTACTATGGCTCCGACCGTGCCGAGTTAGAGGCCGAAGTCGTCGCGGACGTGACTGAACGTTTAGGGGCACGTTTGGAGGATAGCGGCTTGCCCGCCGATGCCCCGGCACGGGCAATGTTCGCGAAACATCCAAAAGCCTATGCATTCGCGCTGGTGGATCGCACCGGAACGGTCGTTGACGCCATGAACCGCGCCCTCATTCCGTCATCCGCTCTCGATCTTTATGCCGACGACTGGGTGACAGCGGTCGATTTGCCTACGGGCCGATTGCTCTATGCAGGGCACGAATTCCGTGACCGGACCGATGGTCTGCGGATGGTCTTCGTCATGACGTCCGACCCAGAGAACCTGTTGCGCCATGCTTTCTTAAGCGAGCTGCGCCAGCATGTTTGGGGGCCGATCCTGCCCATGGCGCTGTTGCTGATCGGCGCCAGCGCGTTCGTGATCCGGCGCGAACTGGCACCGGTAGGCCGTGCTGCCGCTTGGGCACGAACGCTAAGTCCCGGAGCCGTGACATCCCCCCCGTCGGGTCCTGTTCCCTCAGAGGTGGCAGACCTGATTGATGGCACGCAACGCGCACTCGACCGGCTGGCATCAGCGCTTGCGGCAGAGACCCGGCACGCGGCTGAGGCCGCCCATGCTTTGCGCACGCCAGTGGCTGTGTTGATCGCCCGGCTGGACGCGCTGCCGCCGGGCGAAACAACCGACAAGCTGCGCTCTGATCTGGCGGCCCTCGCGCGGACCGTTCAGCAGGTTTTGGCGGCATCCAGAACCGAAGCACTGAGTGCGCCGACCGAGGGCGCACTTGATCTGCGCAGACCGGCAGAGGCGGTGCTGTCGGCCCTTGCGCCCTTCGCCTATAGCAAGGGGGTGGACCTGTCTCTTTCGCTGCCGGATACGCCGGTTCTGGCGAGGGCAAATGACGAAGCGGTGCAGCTGGCGCTAACAAATCTGGTTGAGAACGCCGTACTGCATGGCGGACCGGGCGAGGTCGAGGTTACCCTTGGCCCAGGCCCGCGCCTTTCGGTGCGCGATCACGGGCCTGGGCTTCCGGCTGACGCAGGGGAGCGGATATTCCAACCCTTCTGGCGCGCGCCCGGCGCGGTTGCGGGCGGAACGGGGCTAGGGCTGGCCATCGTGGACCGGTTGCAGCGCGCTCAGGGTGGCACAGTCGCGGTGCAAAAGCCCAAAGGCGCTGGCCTGGAAATCGTTTTGACGTTTGAAGCCTCAATATTCTGACAAGCCGTCAGTCAGCGGTCAGAATCAAGCTTCATTAAGCTCTCATTGGATCGATGTGCGATCCACATGCAGAGGAGCAAACAAATGAACGACGGCAATGACGTGAAGAAGATGGACCTGCGGGAGAGCCGCAAATGGTTGTCAGGCGAGGTGGAAATCCGTCTGCCCAAGGCCTGGCTGGCAATCGGTGCGGCCGCGATCGCGGTGCTGCTGATCGTGGCTCTCGACTGATCTCCGAACTCTTGACCCTTCAACAAGGAAGCTATCCATGAAATTCTTTGCCATTGCCGCACTTAGCGTGACCCTTGCGACCCAAGCGGCCTTCGCCAGTCAGATCACACCCATCGCCGATGTACAGCGCGGCACGATGGTCACCGTACAGGGGATTGTCGAACGGATCACCGACGAGGATGAGTTCCGCCTCACCGATGCCAGCGGCGATATCCGTATCTATGTCGGCCCCAACTGGGTTCCCGCCGAAGTCGGTGAGACGGTCATCGTCAACGGCTCGGTTGATGACGATCTGGTCTTCCCGCGCGAAATCTATGCGCGCAGCCTGACCCGCGCCGACGGCACAGTGATTACGTTCGACCGGCGCTACGACTGACGCCGCTGCGGTGCGCTGCGGGCCCATGAGGGCCCGCAGCTGTTTATGATTTCATCCTCGCGGCAGGCTATGTGCCCGCTTTCTCTTGTCAGCAATGCCGGACGCCATTCCATGCCTCAATACGACTTTGGCACGCCACCCCAGTCCACTACTGAGCTGTTCGCGCAATTGTGCCACCGCTTCGACAAAAGCGCCCCGACATTGGGAGACGTGGCCCGCTTTGCCGGACCCCGCACCTATGCGTTGATCTTGCTCATCTTTGCCCTGCCAGAGGCGCTTCCGCTGCCCGTGGCAGGTCTCAGCACTATTCTCGCCATCCCACTTATCCTTGTCTCTGTGCTGATGCTTTTGTTCGGCCCCGAACCGCGCCTGCCTGTCTGGCTGAGCGAACGCCGCGTCCCGCTACGACTTCTGAAAATGGGATCCACCCGGATCGGCCAGGCCCTGAATAGGCTGGAGCGCGTGTCGCGCCCGCGTTGGCCCGGGCTGATCGGCCAGACACGCGTGATCGGAGCGGTCTGTTTGGTTCTTGCCGTCGTCATTGCGCTGCCAATCCCATTTGGCAACATGCTGCCAGCACTTTGTATCCTTGGCATCGCCGTCGGCATGCTGCAACGCGACGGCGCACTTGTTGCCGGTTCGATGACCGCAGGCGGTCTTGTCGTAACTGGTCTGTCGACAGTTATCGCGCTCGCCGGTGAAGCCGTTCTTGCAGTTGTCAGAGAGGTCTTGGTCTAGACGGTCAACCGCAGTGTAAGGATAGGCGTGGCCAGAGCCCACGCCGACACAGTGTGGGTCAGGCAGGAAAAGTCCAGAATTGTCCGCCTGTGCCGCGCACGAAAGCCGTTGAAGGTGCTGCGAAGACAGCTACTGTTGCCGACATGAGGAAACGGGATCACATGGGCGCATTCTTTTGGCGCGCCAAGGCGCTTGCAGCCTTTGTCTTGCTGCTCTGGGCGGTTCAAGTCGTCAACTGGATCACAGGCTACGGCTTTAACCCGGCCTTCGGCCTGATCCCCCGGCACGTCAGCGGGTTGGATGGCATCATCGCAATGCCACTCCTGCACGGAAGCTTCTCGCATCTGATGGCCAATACACCGCCATTATTGGTGATGGGAGGGTTGCTGGTGGCCACTGCCACGCGGGCCTTGCTGGCTGTGAACGCCGTGGTGATCGGCCTCGGCGGCGGTCTTGTCTGGCTATTTGGAAGCTCCGCCATCCATATCGGTGCGTCGGGGCTTGTCTTCGGCTGGTTCGGCTTCCTCGTGGCGCGTGGTTTGGTGGATCGCTCGCCGATCACGCTGGGTGCAGCACTCCTCGTCGGAGTTCTATACGGCTACATTCTCTGGGGCGTTCTGCCGGGTCAACCCGGCGTCTCTTGGGAGGCTCACCTGTTTGGCGCTGTAGCGGGCGCAGCCGCTGCCTTCCTTATACGAACACAGGTCCATGCTCCGCGCTTGGGCGACGTCAATCTGGAATGAAGCGGCCCTAAGCGGCGTGCGGCAGAATAATTCGCACTGACGAGCAGGTTGCGACAACCGTTCTTGTTATGCCTAATGGCACCAGATCCAAGCAAAGTTTACGTCAATGGGCGAAGCTATAGTTTGCGACCGTGATTTGAGAGGCGTTCGATGATCAGAAAGGTGGCTGCCTTAGCCCTTCTTGGACTGTCATTGGTGTTTGGATATTTCTACTATGCCCAGTATTTCAGATGGCGCGGCTGTTTTAACGACCTAGGCCGGTGTTACGAAGCGGACTCGGGCGTCGTGTATTTGGAGCAATCCGGAGATGCATGGCTCTTGCTGGCTGCATTGGCATTTGGGGCATCCCTGTATCACACTTGGCGTTTGAAAAAGCCAAATCGATAGTCATAGGCGCGTTCCCGTCTTTGGATGCGGCGCGGCATCTTCATGGGGCTAGTTCAGCAGTGCGGCAAGGACGGGCCAGACTGGACCTTCGTATTCATCTGCATTGCACCCTGGCACAGGGATTGAAGGATACTTTAGAGCGGGACGGCATCAGCCCCGAGCGGGCAATGTCAGGGTCACCGCCAGCCCGCCACCTTCGGACTGCCCAATGTCCAGCCGCCCACCATAGGCCGCGACTCGGTCTGTCGCGATGGCAAGGCCGAGGCCGTGGCCCGGCACAGTTTCATCCAGCCGCGCGCCCCGGGCCAGCAGACGGGCGCGGTCGGGCTCGGGAATGCCGGGGCCGTCGTCTGTGATGCTGATCTGAACGCCATCGAGACAAGGCGCTGCCGCAAGCCGCACCGATGACCGCGCCCATTTCACTGCATTCTCGGTCAAGGCGCCGACGATCTCGGCCAGATCCTCGGCATCGCCGCGAAAATCTGGCACGCCTTTGGCCGCGATCTCTAGCTTGACGCCGCGCCGCCGCGCTTCGGGCGTCAGGACCAACGCCACATCCTCTAGCACTGGGGCTACGGCCGCATGCGCCGTGGGGTCCAGCCCCGCTGCTGCTGCGCGGGCGCGTTTCAGGTGCCAGCGGATGATGCGGTCCATCCGGTCGATCAGGGCGGTATCCTCAGGGTCTGCCCGGTTGGCCAGAACGGCCAGTGGCGTCTTGAGCGCATGGGCCAGATCGCCCGCATGGGCACGGGCGCGCGCCACCTGTGCTGCATTGGCAGCGATCAGGCGGGTGAGTTCATCCGACAGCGGGCGCAGTTCGGCGGCCTGAGCAGGGGGCAAGGTCTCGCCTCGCCCGTCGCGGACAGCGGCGACCGCGCGGGCAAAGCGCGTCAGGTCCACCAACCCCGCCCGGACGGCCAGAACCTGCGCAGCCAGAAGCGCCGCCCCCAGAGCCGCCAGCGCCAGCGCGAGCGGGCGGCGGATGGCCGCCAGTTCCGCCACAACCTCTGCCGCAGGCAGGGTCACGGTAACGGTCAGACGCCGCCCGTCGCCCGGCGCAGTGAACCTTGCGACATGCGCCACCAGTGACGCGCCATCGGGGCCGGTCCGCCCCGCGCCATCCGCCCCCAGATTGCCGGTGACAAGCGAGGGCGCGCGTGCCAGCACGGCTGTCCCGTCGCTGACCTGCCAGTACCAGCCCGACAGGGGCCGGTCAAAGCGTGGATCCGCAGGGGGCGGCAGTACGGCAAAGGCCCCCGCTGCATCCCAAGCCGCGGCCGCCATCACGCCCCGCGCCGCCGCCGTCAGATCCGCGTTAAGGCGGCGGTTCACGAAATCCGCCAGCACTGCCGATACTGCAAACCACGCCACCACCAGCGCGCCCAGCGTCAGCCCGGCGGACCAGGCCAGCATCCGCGCGCGGATTGATCCCGGCGTCATTCTGGATCAACGGGCAGCAGGCGATATCCCTCGCCCCGCCGGGTTTCCACGCGCGCCTCGCCGATCTTGCGGCGCAACCGGCCGATCACCACTTCCATCGACCGGAAATCGCGGTCGGCGTCGCGGTCATACATATGTTCCGACAGTTCTGTCCGGCTGACGACTCGTCCTTTGTGCAGCATGAGGTAGCGCAACAACTTGCCCTCAAACGCCGTCAGGCGCAGGGGCATTCCGTCAAGCGTGGCAAGGCCAGTGGCCGTATCCAGCATCAGCGCTCCCGCCGCCAGTTCGGCGGTCGCATGTCCTGCGGCGCGGCGGATCAGGGTGGACAGGCGCAGCGTCACCTCCTCCATCCGGAAGGGCTTCAGAACGTAATCATCCGCCCCCGCGCGAAAGCCGGCCACCTTGTCAGACCAGGCATCCCGCGCGGTCAGGATCAAGACGGGAAAGGTCAGGCCCGCGCCACGCCAGCGTTTGAGCACTTCGATCCCATCAATCCCCGGCAGGCCAAGGTCCAGCACCGCGGCACCCACTGTCTCGGTCGCGCCAAGAAACTCTCCCGTCTCGCCGTCATGCGCGCTTTCGACCGTATAGCCTGCCTGCGTCAGCGCGGCGGCGATCTGGGCGGCAAGGTCGCGATCATCCTCGACCACGAGCACCTTCACCGGGGTTCCTCCGGCAGGATGCGGGCCTCGGACTGTCCCACGCCATCAACCTCTAGAAACCGGCAGCCGGGGCCGGTGATCTCGATCTCCAGCACGTTTCCGGCGGGGGTGAGCCAGCGGATTTCCTGCACGAGGCCATCCTCCTCGTCTTCGATCCGCAGCGCTTCGCCGCGATAGCGGTCGGCGACGCAGGCCAAAGCCGCCCCTGCATCAATGGGTACGGCGTCCCCGGGAGGGTCCGCAAGGGCCGGGGTAGCCGACAGGGCAAGGATCAAAGGGACAAGGGCATAACGCATGGGCCTTTGTATACCGCACCAAAGCTCAACGGAAACCAAACCGCGCCGTTGCGGCGGCATTTGGGGCGAATCGCGCAAGATGGTGTCATGTTGAACCGAAGGAGACACTGATGAAACGCACCCTTGCCGCCCTGATCCTGACAACGGCCCTTGCAACCCCGCTTGTGGCGCAAGAGACGCCGCTGTCGGGCACCGTGGCCGAAATCTTTGGCACCCAGATCGTGCTGACCACCCCGGAGGGCCGCCTGCTTGTGACCCTGCCTGAGGGCGCCACCGTGCCCACCCCCGGCACCCGGCTGGACCTGACCGGCACACGGACGGGCGACACCTTTGCCGCTGCCACCCTGACGGCAGGCCCCGCCGCCGATCCGGCAGAGGCGATGCTGCCCGCCGCGCTGCGTGGCCTAGGCCTGACAGACATTCGCAGCCGCCCCGATGACGATGGCGAAACCTACTTTTACGCCCGCAGTGGCACCGGCTGGCTGCGCGCCGAGGCGCGTGGCGCGCGATTGCTGGAGGTGCAGGCCGATGGCGCAGGCCTGCCCCCGGCGCTCATTGATGCGATGCTGCCTGCTGCTGTCCGGGCCGAGCCGCGCCTGGCCGAAATTGCGCGAATGACCGAGATTGACCTGGACGACGACGGTGAAATCTCGGTCGAGGGCTTCTCTGCCGAGGGGATGCGGATCGAGATCGAGTTTTCCCGCAACGGCACCCTGCGCGAGTACGACCGCGAACTTGACGACCGCCGGTCACTGTCGGACGCGGCGGCACGGGACCGGCTGGCTGCACTTGGCTATACCGATGTCGGTTTCATCGAACGTGGCGGGCGGCATGTCACCGCGCTGGCGATCAACCCGTTCGGAGACACCGTCGAAGTGCGGCTGGACGATCAGGGCCGCGTCGCGCGCGAACGCCTTTGGCAGAACTGACGTGGGGCAAACGAGGACTGATACACCTCGTCCCGCCAACGACGCTACAGCCTTGCGCGGCAGCGTGGTGCGACGCCATGAAATTGTCCGGGTCTCGCCCTTGGCGGCAAGGGGTTCGGGGGGCTTCCCTTCGACAAGACCCGGACAGAGCCTGTCGGGCGTGGCGTGCAGGGTGGTGCTTGGGCCACCGGAAACCCCCAGAGGATCAGGGCGGGCCTCATCCTTCAGTGACCTGAAGTGGCTCTACGCTGCACCTGAACAGGACACTTGTAAGGGCTTCATAAGATCGGAACGCGGGCTGCGTAATCCTTAAAGTCAAAGTCCCGAATCGACATCCGAGGCAATTTGCGAATGATCGGATTTAGAAGAGCGCGACAAGAAAAGCTCGTCTTAAAACATCCTTTCCGACTTGGAGGTCTGACCCAATGCAACTGAAGATTGCCACGGCATTAGCGACCACGCTTGCCTTTTCCACTGCGAGTTTTGCTCAAGACGTCGTCGTGGGCGTGCCGAACTGGCCGTCGGTCACAGTTACGGCCAACGTCATCAAGCAAGTCGTCGAAACCAACATGGGCCTCAAGGTCGAGCTTCAAACCGGCACCAACCCGGTGATCTTTGAGGCGTTGGACAAGGGCTCTATGCATATCCATCCAGAAGTCTGGTTGCCAAACCAGCAAGGGCTGGTTGATCAGTTCGCCGCAAAGATTGAACTCAACAGCAATTCGACATCGGCCGTTCAAGGGATTTGCGTGAATCAAGCGGCGCTGGATGCGGGCATTGTCGACATCAGCGATCTGACCGACCCGACCAAGGCCGCACTTCTCGACAGTGACGGCAATGGCAAGGGTGAGGTCTTCATCGGTGCCACTGGCTGGGCGTCGACCACGGTGGAAAAGGCCAAGGCCCATGGTTATGGGTATGATCTGGTGGTTGATCTTGTCGAGCTGGACGAGGGCGTGGCGTATAGCCAGCTTGATACGGCGATTGCAGGGGCCAAGCCTTGGGCCGGATTCTGCTACAAGCCACACCATTTGTTCACCGTCCATCCCGAGATGACCTTTTTGACCGAACCGGCCTATGACGCGGCCAAGTGGAATGCACTGACACCGGAAGAAGACGCGGACTATCTGGCGAATTCCAATGTTACCATGGCTTGGCCGCCAGCTTTCATTCAGCCGGTCTTTGCCAAAGATATAGAAGCCAATGCGCCGCAGGTGGCCGCCCTTATGCGCAATATAGACATCACGGCGGATGATTTGGGCGCATTTTCCTACTCGGTCGTGATTGATGGCAAAGATGCCGGGGCCGTGGCCGCCGAGTGGATTACCGCGAACCCCGATCGTGTGGCTGCTTGGCTGAAGTGACATCTTGAGGCTGGAAAACACAGGGCATGGCGGCGCGCTGCCATGCCCTTCCTTCTTTGAGGCACGAGATGGACATGCAATGGCAGATCCTGTGATCGAACTTTCGGGTGTCTGGAAAATCTTCGGCACCGCCGAACAGGCCGCCCTTGCCGATGCCAAGGCCGGCGCGACAAAGGCCGAAGTTCTGGCCAAGCACAACTGCGTTGTGGGCATTGCCGAGGCGTCGATTTCTGTCATGCCAGGCGAGATTTTTGTCATCATGGGGCTGTCGGGCAGCGGCAAGTCCACCTTGGTGCGGCATGTCAATCGCCTTATCGAGCCGACATCGGGCGATATCCGCGTGCTGGGGCAGGACGTGCGCGCACTGTCGCCTGCCGCCTTGCGGGCGCTGCGGGCTGAACGCATCGGAATGGTGTTCCAGCACATGGCGTTGATGCCTCACCGGTCGGTGCAGGATAACGTGGCCTATCCCTTGGAATTGCGCGGCTCTCCCAAGGGTACGCGCTGGCAAGTTTCGGCGGAAAAGCTGAGTCTGGTGGGGTTGCAAGGCTATGGCGACCGCCTGCCGCGCCAGCTGTCTGGGGGCATGCAGCAGCGCGTGGGTCTGGCCCGGGCTCTGGCCGCCGACCCCGAGATCCTGCTGATGGACGAGCCGTTTTCGGCACTGGACCCATTGATCCGGCGACAATTGCAGGACCAATTCATGGAATTGTCGCACAAGCTGGGCAAGACCACACTTTTCATTACCCATGATCTGGATGAGGCGATCCGTGTCGGCAGCCGCATTGCCATCATGAAGGATGGCCGGATTGTTCAGACTGGCACGCCCGAGGAAATCGTGACCCGGCCTGCGGATGACTATGTCAGGACCTTCGTGCAGAATATCTCGAAGCTGGGATTGATCACCGCGCGCACCGTCATGGAGCCTTTGATCTCTTTTCCACATTTCGATGTCGCAAACGCCTCCTATGCTCCCACCACTGCCAATCTTGATGCGCTGATTGGGCTGTGTTCGGGATCGACTCTGCCAGTTATCATCCAAGATGGTGGCGTGCCGGTGGGGATCGTCACCAAAGACAGGCTTCTGACGGCCATCAGGGAGGGACGCTGATGGAGGCCAACTTGATCCCCCGATTTACCGGCCCGAGTGCCCCCTATTACACCCGCGCCTTTGCTGCGATCCAGTCGCGATCTGGCTTTGTCCTTAGCTTCAACCCCGCCGCCGCGATTCTTGGCCCGATCTGGGCCGGGATGCGGGGGATGTCGTTCCTGTTCTTGCTGCTTTGTTTTCTTGACCTATTGGCCCTGAACCAGATCGTTTCTGGCCTTGGCGGCAATACCAACAGTGCTGAGGCGGCCCGGATCAGCCAGTTGCAAGACACTATCGCCACGCGCCGCGCCGAGGCGACCGAAGCCATAGCGGCCGGCGACACCGATACCGCGACCCGCGCCGCCAAACTGGCCGACAACCTTCAAAAGGCCGTTGATGCAGCAATGGCAGAAACGGCATCCCTGACAGACGGGGCGAGCACCCGTGTGGTGCAGGGCGTCATCCTGCTGCTTGTCATCCGGCTGGCAACCGGGTTCTTTGCCAATGCAATATACGAACGCCGCTACACCGCATGGCGGGGTGACCAGACCCTGCCACATGGCGCGCCGCCTCTGCGGGGGGCGGTCACCCTTGCCCTTGCCAGCTTGATCTATGGCGTCACGCTTTACGCAAGGATCGGTATGCCACCGGATTGGCTAACGACATTTCCGGCTGACAAGACGCTATTCTCTGACACGGCGGCCTGGTTTGACGCAGGATTTGAAGCCGCATATGCCTCGGGGCAGGGGTTCTTTGACGGGCTCCGAAATAGCATCCGCATTCTGGTCGAGGGGTTGGAGATCGTCCTTGTTGGCACCCCCTGGCCGGTGATCATGCTTGTGATCTGCACGCTGGCCTGGCAACTTGCCGGGCCCCGCATCGCAGTGTTCACGGCTGCCGCACTCGCCTATCTCGCGTTCTACGGCTTCTGGGAGTTGTCAATGCAGACGGTCGCTTTGCTGGGGGCGGCGTCAATTCTGTGCATCGTCATCGGCATCCCGCTGGGCATTTGGTTTGCCCGGTCAAAGACCGCGTTTGCCATCGCCCAGCCGATCCTTGACTTCATGCAGACCATGCCCGCCTTCGTCTATCTGATCCCTGTCATCGCGTTTTTCGGCACGGGAAAGCCGCCCGGCATCATTGCCACGCTGATCTTTGGCATGCCGCCGGTGATCCGGCTGACCACACTTGGCCTGACCGGCGTTGCCGAGGATGTAAAGGAAGCCGCCCGCGCCTATGGCGCGACCGAATGGCAGGTCTTGCGCGGTGTCGAACTGCCGTTGGCCAAGGCATCCATCCTTGCAGGGATCAACCAGACAATCCTGATGTGCCTGTCGATGGTGGTGATTGCCAGTCTGATTGGCGCTCAGGGGTTAGGGTCGGTGGTGCTGACCTCGCTGCAATATGCGGCGAAGGGGCAAGGGCTGCTCGCCGGGTTGGCCATTCTACTCTGCGCCATGGTTATTGACCGCATCGTGCAAGGCAGTTTCCGCAAGCGCGAATGACGGCTAGTTTGTCGGAAAAGGAGCTGCCATGTCCGACGTTACCCGCCTGCCAGCCGAACTGACCTTACGCGGATTGCGCGTTTTCGTAGCGCTGGAGGAAGCAGGTTCCATCGCCGGGGCCGCTCAAAGGCTTGGTGGATCGTCCTCGGGCGTCAGCCAGCATATCACCGCGCTGGAAGCCGCCATCGGTGCGAAACTCTTTGACCGTCGCGCCAAGCCAGTCACCCTGACCCCCGCAGGTCAGGTGCTCCGCGCCCATGCTCACCGTATCCTGTCGGTCGTCTCCGAGGCGCAGGCCGAGTTGGCCGAGATCAGCTTGACCAGCTTACCGCAACTCAATCTGGCGATCATCGACGACCTTGATGCCTCGCTGACGCCCGTTCTTGTGTCTGCCCTGCAAAAGCGGTTTCGCAAGTGCTTTGTCTATGCTTTCTCTGGCCGGTCCGACCAGATCATTGACCGGCTGCAAACACGAGAGGCCGATATTGGCGTAACCGCCCTGCTGCCTGCTGAAAGCACCACGTTTCAATCTGTCCCGATCCTGCGCGAAGCCTTCATCTTGTTGACCGCCAAAGGGGCGATCAAGCCCGGCACCGACCCACGCGAAGCGCTGGCCCGGCTGCCCTTCGTGCAGTATTCAGAGACGATGCCCATCGGCCAGAAGGTCGCCCAGCACCTGAAGCGCGTGAAACTGAACGTCCCCCGTCGCTATGCGTTCGAGGCGACACGGTCGGTTCTTGCAATGGTCGTGCAAACCGGCGGTTGGACACTGACGACCCCTTTAAACCTCCTGGATGCCGAACGTTTCATCCCGATGCTCGATGTCCTGCCGTTGCCCTTTGCAGGCGAAACGCGCCATATCCACCTTGTGGCCCGCGCCGAAGAACTGGGCCAGTTGCCCGAAGCACTGGCACGCGACTGCCGCCGCATCCTGCGAAACGTGCTTGTTCCCCGCTTCGAGGCGATTGTGCCGGGCTTTGAGGGCGCGATCGAGGTGGCAGAGGATGAACCCCAGACCGAAGCCTGAGGCCGCACACAATCCTGATTGGCGCTGACGAGACGTTTGAGACTGTTGGCAAACGGCCCTGTCTTTGCGCCCTCTTTCCAGTTCTGCCGCATCGGCCGGTGCCACGGTTTGCCCGCGCGTGAGGTCGGTCAGGCTATGCGGCCCCACCTAGGCAACGCTTTTGCCAAACCTCTCCTTTCAGGGGTCCAGTTGGATCGGGAACTCGTCGCGCATCCGGGCCTCAGCCTCGGGCGCGAGATAGGAGGGATGATGCGTCTCCAGCACGCGGCGCGCAGCAAGCTTTGCACGGCCCCAAGCATCGGGGCGGCCCTTTTCTTCCCAGGTGACGGGCGCGTCACGGTCGGCGATGGTGGGGTAAAAGTAATCGCGTTGCATCGCCGCAATGGTATGCGTTCCGCCCAAGAAATGGCCCGGTCCCAGCACCGCCTCGCAGATCGCCTCATAACCCAGCGTTTCTTCGCTGACTTCGACCCCACGCAGGGTGCGGTAGATGAGCGAGTGCATCTCGTCATCCAGGATGAAGGCTTCGAAGCTTGCCCCCAGCAAAGACGCCATCATGCCGGATGACTCGTAGATCAGGTTCCCTCCGCCGAGGGCCGCGGCAAGCGAGGATATCCCTTTTTCGGCCCCGTATTGCGCATCCGGCACCTTGGCGTCGGTCATGCTGGAGGCAACGCCCGAAGGTAGGCCAAGCCAGTTGGAAATCTGCGCCGAAGCCGCGTTCATGACGCTGATCTCGCCGCCGCCACCCACAAAGGAACCGGTGCGCAGGTCCACCACCAAAGGCCAGTTGGAAAAAACCATCGGATGACCGGGCTTGATGACGTTGACCATGATCAAGCTGGCCAGCGTCTCGGCAAGCGACTGGGCCAGAAATCCGGCCAGCGTCGCGGGTGCTGTTGCGCCAGACTGCGCTGCGGTGATGCAGGACAGGGGAATCCCATGCTCGATACAGGCCAGCGTCACCATCACCGCATCCTCGCCATAGCGCATCGGCGAGATCATCGGCGAGATATGAGTCTTTAGAAATGGAGTTGCGCGAAACAAGCCAGACGTGCCATCGCCGCCTAGGCCGATGTCGACCATCCGCATGATCGGCGCAACATGCTCGTGGATCGTGAACGACGTGGCGACAGGTTTCGTTGTGCCCTTCATCAGTGCAAAGACCGTGTTGACATCAAGGTCATAGATATCCGGCAGGTCGGTCGCGACACAGCAGCGGGTAAACCAGCTGACATTGGTCAACGTGTCCTGCAACCTTGTGAAATCGTAAAGATCGCGCAGGGTTGAGGGGCGGTAGCCGCCACTGTCAATATCCAACGTCAGAACGGCCGCGCCGCCGGTGCCGAAATGCACGGCATCGCCGCCCACCTCGATTGACCGCGCGGGATCGCGGCCATGAAAGGTGAAGGTTTTCGCAGCCATGCCGATGGCCCGCTTGACCATGTCTTGCGGAAAGAACACCCGCCCGTCGCCAAAGGTGGCCCCGGCGGCCAGGAACGGCTTTACAAGAATTTCCGGCACCTCGCCCACGCCCAGATCAGACAGAAGCCGAAGTGCGGTCTGGTAGATGGCCACTATATCGGCTTCGGACAAGGGTCGGTATTGCCCGCCCCGCTGACCCGGTGGACAAGGATTGACCGCAGGCGGCAACGCCCTTTTGGCAACCCGGTCTGCCCGGCCACCACTGCGTCGCCCAGTTTGTCCTTCGTTCATCTCGCCCTCCGATTTCTGTTCTACTGAGGCCTATGGTGCCGTCGCTGACAACGCTGAAGCTGCGACTTCAATCTTTCTTACGAGACGCTTCGCATTTTATGAACGCACCTGACCTTGATTGACGAAACCTGGCCGCTTTGCCCTTGTCATAGCAATAAGCAGCAGGAGCGAATGATATGAAATCGACAACTCGCGTTGTGGTGATTGGCGGCGGCATTGCTGGCTGCTCCACCCTGTACCACTTGACGCAAGAGGGCTGGACCGATGTCGTCTTGCTGGAACGCAACGAGCTGACATCCGGAACCACTTGGCATTCAGCGGCGCAGGTCACCAATTTTGGAATGACCCAGACGATGGTGGGACTGAAAAGCCATTCGATTAGTCTCTACAAGGAATTGGCTGCAGATCCTGATTATCCGATCAATTACCATCACGGCGATGGCGGTATCCGCCTCGCCAATTCCGAAACCACAATGGATGGTTATCGCCACTTTGCCAGCCAAGCCAAGGTGATGGGGGTGGAGTTTGAAATCCTCGATGCCGCCGAATGCGCCCGCCGCCATCCGCTGATCACCACTGATCGTCTGGTGGGCGGTTTGTGGGACGGCGAGGATGGCGACATCGACCCCGCGCAGCTCTGTCAAGCGCTCGCAAGACGGGCTCGCAAGGCAGGGGCAGAGGTCTATCGCAACACGCCTGTCACAGGCCTCACGCAATTGAAAGACGATAGCTGGATTGTCCATACCGACCAAGGCGATATCGCCTGCGAGATTGTGGTGAACGCCTGCGGCTATCGCGTGAACGAGGTTGGCGCGATGATGGGGGTGCATCACCCGGTCATGTCGATGGAGCATCAGTATTTCCTGACCGAACCGATCCAGGGGATAATCGACTTTGGCAAACGGGTACCTCTTTTGCGCTGCCCGATCGACGATTTCTATTCGCGTCAAGAAAAACAGGGGCTGCTGGTCGGCTTCTACGAACAGGATTGTCGGACATGGGGCATGGACGGGGTGGATCCACATTTCGTCAACGCGCTTTGTCCATCGGACACTGACCGCGTGCTGCCCGTGCTAGAAAACGTCTTCAAACGTATGCCCGCGTTGGAGGAAGTGGGGATCCACACCATCGTCAATGGTCCGATCACCTATACCATTGATGGAGCACCTCTGGTCGGCCCGATTCCGGGCAAACGCAACGCATTCTGCATCATCGGCCTGCGCGCCGGGATTGGAGAGGGAGGCGGCCATGGCTGGCTTCTGGCGCAGCAGATCGTGCATGGCGAAGCGCAGTATGACACCTGGGTCATCGACCCGCGCCGCTTTACGACCCACGCGAATGTGGAACTTTGCGCCCTCAAGGCCATTGAGGATTACCAGAACGAATTTCGCTTTCACCTGCCGCACGAACACCGCCCGGCTGGCCGACCGATGAAAACCACGCCCCTGACACCGATCCTGGCGGCAGAAGGTGCCGAATTCGGCGTCGTGAACGGCTGGGAGCGTATGGCTTACATCAAGCCCTCGCCTGACTTCCACGAAACCCACGGCTTCCGATTCAATGAGGCGTTCGACGTGGTCGCAGCCGAGGTGCGCGCAGTGCAAACCGGCGTCGGGATGACCGAAGTCAACGGCTTCAACCGGTTCGAAATCACCGGGCCGGGCGCGCAGGACTGGCTGGACACGATGTTTTGCGGGCGGATGACGCGGAAGGTCGGCAAGGTTGGGCTTGGCTACCTTTTGAACCATCACGGTATGGTCAAGGGCGAGGCGACGCTTGCGAATATCGATGACGGCACGATCTGGTATGGTTCGGCGGCGGCGTCAGAATATCACGACATGGACTGGCTGACGGCGCATATGCCCAAGGATGGGTCGGTCAGCATCCGGTCGCTGACGAATGATCATACGATCCTTGTGCTGGCCGGTCCAAAATCACGTGATGTGCTGGCGGCCGCGTCGCGCGGGGATTGGTCGGCCACGGCCTTTCCTTGGCTCTCGGTGCGGCGGGCCTTTGTTGGCATCGCACCTGCTGTGGTGATGTCGGTCAGTTTCTCGGGCGAGTTGGCCTATGAAATCCACGTCCCGAACGCGCAGCTTTACGCGGCCTATCTGGCGCTGCGAAAGGCGGGCGAGGCGCACGGATTGCGGCTGTTTGGGTCCTACGCTGTTGAATCTATGCGCATGGAAAAGGGATATCGCCATTGGAAGGCGGACCTCGTGACCGAGTTTACCCCGTTCGAATCCAGCCTCGGGCGCTTTGTAAAGATGGATAAACCCCATTTCATCGGCAAGGCGGCGCTGGAAAAGATGATCGCCGAAGGCCACCGCCGTGCCTTTGTTTCGATGGTCCTCGATGCCACGCATGCCACCGCGCATGGGGGCGATGCGATCCTGTGCGACGGTCGGGTTGTGGGATCGGTCACCTCCGTTGGGTGGGGGCACCGGGTAGGCAAGAATATCGCCATGGGTTTCGTGGAACCCGCTTTTGCCGCAGAAGGCACAGCGCTGATGGTGGAGGTGATAGGGGTCCCTACGCAGGCGACAGTGGTGCCCGAGTGTCTGTATGACCCAGAAAACCTGCGTGTCCGGGCCTAGCCCCAAGGGAAATGGTCCGAAATTGGTCGAAATCCTGCTTGCGCAGGGTTTCGTTGCGACAGAGCTTGCCATTGCCTTCGACAGCTTTCGGATTGCCAACCGTTTGGCGGGCCGCGAGTTGTTCCGGCTGCAGATCGTGTCCGTCGACGCCGCGAACACGCTAACGTCGCTTGGTGGAATGGAAATCACAGTCACACCGATGGACTCGACGACGAACCTGCCGGATCTTCTGATCGTGACCGGTGGGTCGGAAATGGCACGTGCACTGCGCCGGTTCCTGCCGCGCCTTCAGCGCGTGCGAAACGCGGGCGGGCTGGCCGTGGTCCTGTCAGATGCCGCACAAGCGCTTCTTACCGCAGGTGCAGCCGAAACCGCCGCCGTGCACTGGGAAGGGCGCCCGATGCTGGAGGAGGCAGGAATAGCTGAAAGGGGCACCAACACTCTTTTCACCAGATCGGGTAATCTGGTGACAAGCGCGGGCATGGCCGCAACCGCTGATGTGGTTCTGGCGCTGATCGCTGAGATGACCTCATTGGTCTTGATGCGGGACGTGGGCCGTGTCTTGCTTTTGGAACGCCTGCGAATGGCCGAAAGCGAGCAACCGCAGGGCTTAAGCGATTTAGCCAGCTTACCGGACGGCCCCCTGCGCAAAGCTCTGAAGGCAATGGAAACCAACATTGAGTTTCCACAATCAACCGCCGAGATCGCCCAAAGCATTAACCTGTCGGCGCGGCAGCTTGAGCGTCTCTTCGCGCGCCACTTGGGCAAGAGCCCACAGGCCTATTCCCGCGATCTGCGCCTGCATCGCGCCCGCACCCTGATCGAGGGCAGCTCACTTTCGCTAACGGAAATTGCCCTTTCTTGCGGATTTGAAGGCTCGGCGCATTTCTCGCGATTGTTCAAACAACGCTACGGAATGACGCCAATAATGCTCAGATCCTATGGTCTGTGAACCTATCTCAGGCCGCCGTCACTCGCCAACGCCCAGCGAAAGCCCACCTTTCAAACCCACATCAGTGGCCGGATCGCAAAAGCTGAAGTTGCTATAGCCCCCTGCTCGCATGCGGACCTGCGCCGCGTCAGGGATAGCTTCATTGGCGGCCTTCTTGATCAATTCAGTGAGGCTACCAACTGATAGATAGATATTGCGTGTGGGATCGGCACCCTCTATCAAATGTGTAACTGCGGATAGATCGTTGGGTGATAGGAATGTGCTTTGCGGGCAAGGTCGTGGCCATAACAGGCGGCGGCCAGCAGCGCGATGTGCCAGTAGTTCCGCCACCGCCCACGACCTCGGAGGGATGATTTTGCCAAAGGTTATTGTTATCGGTGGTGGTCTTTCGGGCGTGACAGCGGCCCGAGCGCTGCATCGGGCCGGGATCGACGTTCAATTGATCGAGGCGCGCGACCGTCTTGGCGGGCGCATCCTGTCGGTGGATGACTCTGGCAACAGCTCTGGCCCCTTTGACCTCGGCCCGTCCTGGTTCTGGCCCGGTATGCAACCCGACTTTGGGCACTTCGTGAACGGGGCGGGCGTGACGTCTTTTGCCCAGTCGGATACGGGCGATTTGCTGTTCCAGCGTGGTCAGGGCTCTGTACAAAGGTATTCGGGTATGCAGCAGGAGCCAGCCTCTATGCGGATGGGCGGGGGTACGGCTGCGCTGGTCTCGGCATTGGCGCGCGACCTGCCGGCAGATGCGATCCGCCTGAACACCTTCGCCACGCATTTGGCGCTGACCGCCACGGGTGTCGATGTGACGACCGATGGTGGCAGCCTGTCTGCCCCGCACGTGCTGCTGGCCGTGCCACCGCGCTTGCTGGCGGCGCAAATCGCCTTCGATCCGCCAATACCCGCGTCTGTCCTCCGCCTCTGGCAGGGCACGCCGACATGGATGGCACCGCATGCCAAGCTGGTTGTGGTCTATGACCGCGCCTTCTGGCACGACGCGGGGCTGTCGGGCGCGGCGCGCAGCCAAAGCGGGCCTTTGGTTGAAATCCACGACGCCACGACGGCGGCGGGGCAGGCGGCGCTGTTCGGCTTCGTCGGTGTTCCGGCCAAGGCCCGTGTGCAGTCGGGTGCGGCGGCTGTCATCGCCGCCTCTGTCCAGCAACTGGAACAGCTTTTCGGCCCGCATGCGGCCCGGCCCAAAGCCACGCTTTACAAGGACTGGGCCGCCGATCCGCTGACGGCCACGCCTGACGACCTGACAGCAGGTGACCACCCGTCACCCAATCCCGGCCCATGGGTCGAAGGCGCATGGCAACACCGGCTGACCCTGATCGGCTCTGAGACCAGCCGCACAGAACCCGGTTACCTAGCCGGAGCGCAGGAGGCAGCCGAAGCGGGCGCTGCGGCGCTTCTGGCGCGGCTTCTATGACCTGCCCCTGAATGGAAGGGCCATGCACCCGAAGGATGATCTTGGAGGGCCGCAGATAACTGACAGACCGTGTCAGTTGGCCCGTGCTACCCCCTTGCGCCATGCGGCACAGGAGTAAGCAATGAAAAAGATTATCCTCACCTCAATGGCGGCAGCGGTCGCGCTTTCCACGGGCGCGCGGGCTCAGGACTGTGACCCGTCGGCAGCGACGGCAGCCGGCGTTATCGAGATTGTGCAGTTTCGTCTGGCCGAGAATGTCGAGCGCGAGCACTTTGTGGCGGCGGCGGCAAACACGATGCTGGCTTTGTGCGCTATGGACGGGTTCATCGGCCGTGTCTTGTCGGAAGGCGAGGACGGGATGTGGATGGATCACGTCCGGTGGACCAACTCGGAAGCTGCAAAGACCGCGATGGCCGGTTCCATGGAGAACGAGGCTTTGACGCCGTTCATCATGAGCATCGATCCGAACAGTATGGTACTGTCCTATCATATCCCTCTCGTTTTGAAATGAGGCTATGAGGCGCACCGATCGGCTGTTTGACATCATTCAGGTCTTTCGAGACGGGAAACTCCACACAGGCGCGCAAATCGCGGATCGGATAGAGGTCTCCCTCAGGACGATCTGCCGCGATATCGAAACATTGGCCGGTGCCGGTGTTCCGATTGTTGGCGAGCGTGGGGTCGGATACATCATGAGCGATCCGGTGTTCCTGCCGCCATTGAACATCACACAAAGCGAGCTTGAGGTCCTCGAGCTTGGGCTTGCCCTCGTCGCGGCGTCCTTCGAACACAAGATGCGCCCGGTCGGTTCAGGCGCTTAGGCTGTCCCAAGACTGCCTGTGTATTCGCCCCGCGCTGGGTAGTTCTTTTCGATCGCAAAATCGACCGCCCCAAGTAATTCGCGAAAGCTGGGACGCACAAAGGGCATCGACTGCACCGACAGGTAATAGATGGACTGGTCTGCGTTGACAATGAACAGCCCCGGTTCCGAAAACAGCGCAGGCTCTTCGATCCCGATAGAGGTCTTGCCCCGCGAGGTCGAGATATAGAGGCCCCAGTCCCGCGCCACGGGCAAGGGCAGATCATGGCCAAAGCGCAGCGCGGTTGCGCCGATCTTGTCGGCCATCGCGCGGGCACGATCAGCGCCGTCAGCGCTGATGGCAATCGTCTCGATGCCGCGCTCGGCAAAGGCCGGGGTCTGTTTGTCCAGTTCAGTCAGATAGGTGGCGCAGATCGGGCAGTGCAGGCCCCGGTAAAAGCAGATGACCGTGCCGCGCTGCGGTGTAGCGGTTGCCAGATTGAAAGGGCCGCGATCAAGCGTAGGAACGGTCAGTGCGGGAGCGGTCTGGCGGGGAATGAGCATTGTATCTTCCATTGCAGGGGGATGTTGCATGATGCATTATGGGATTCATGACTGTCGATGTGCCCAATTTTGTTTCCGATCGTCCCATTCTGCGGCAGGATCGGCTTTCTTCGCTGATGTCTGCATTGCGGCCCGTCGCCACGCCTTGCGCGGCGGATGATCCACGGGCGGCGCTGGTATTGACCCCGACTTTACTGGTGCTGTTCACCCGCCCCCCCAACACGCCGGAACCCGATGCCTTGGTCGCAACCCGCCTTGAGTGTGCCCTGCCTTTGGCGCAGGTGCTGCATGGCAGCCCCGCCCGTCTGGCAGTTGCCAGAGAAAACTGCCCCGGTCTTGCGGCCTTGGCCGATGTGCTGGTTGCCGAAGCGCAATCTGGGCGTTGCGGATCGCAACTTGCTATGGCCCGCCTGTTCGAGGCGATGCTGGTTCTGGTGCTGCGCCGTGCCATTGACGCAGGTCCGCCGGACCCTGGGTTGCTGGCTGGCCTGTCACACCCGCGCCTGCATCGCGCGCTGATTGCCATCCACGCTGCCCCAGCCCGGCCTTGGACCGTCGAAATGCTATCGGCAGAGGCTGGCATGTCGCGATCCCGGTTCATGGCGGATTTCAGCGATTGTCTTGGGACCAGCCCGCTGGCCTATGTAACGCGGTGGCGGTTGGGTCTTGCCCATATCGCCCTGATCCAAGGCGCTTCGATTCCCGTGGCGGCGCGGAGTGTGGGCTATGGAACCACAGCGGGATTTCGCCGTGCATGGCTCCGCCACTTTGGGGATATTCCCTTGGCGGCAGTGGGTTCCGGGCCCGCAGAACACCCCATCTTGTAACACGGGCCAGGCAGAACACCGACGGTCAAGCTGCCAAGAGGGCTGCGCAAAAAGCGCTCTCGGTCGCAGTCTAGACACGCCTTATGGGTCGGTTTCGCGCAAAAGCGCCTGATTGGCGATGATCCCAAGAGTTCCGATCACTAACGCGTGATCTCTTTCAAGATGAACGGAAAACCCTCTTCCTGCTTAAACTATCTACTGATAGATAGTCATCACGAAAACAAAACCCTTGGAAAGGATGTCCCATGAAGATCTATGATGTTGAAGGTTTCCCGAACCCCGCCCGCGTTCGGATCGCACTTGCCGAGAAAGGCGCTTTTGAAAATGTCTCATTCATCCCGGTCGACGTGATGGGCGGTGAACATCGCACCGAGGCATTCAAGAAGATCAACCCAGATGCGGCCGTACCTTGCCTCGAACTCGATGATGGCACGCGAATCTCACAGTGCAACGCGATTATCGAGTACATTGACGGCGAATTCGAAAATGGCCCCTCTCTGACAGGCGAAAACCACCGGGAACGCGCAGTTATCTCGATGATGAATATCCGCGCCGAAACCGGGCTGTTGAACGCCGTGGGGAACTACTTTCATCACGCTACCCCCGGCCTTGGTCCCAAACTGGAAGTCTACCAGAATAAAGATTGGGGCCTGAAGCAGCGCGACGTCGCGACGAACACCATGGCGTATCTAGACGAAGTCCTGAGCAAAAACGCCTATGTTGCCGGTGACAAATTCTCGATGGCTGACATCACGGTTTTCGCTGGGCTGGCATTTGCCGACTTCGCCAAAATTGAGATCCCTGCTAACCTTACCAATCTCGCTGCGTGGCGCAAGAAGATGAACGCGCGGCCCAGTATCGCGGCGTAACTCCCTCTGCAACTCAAGCACAAAGGAACTCACAGATGGAACTGAATGCAGATTTCTCTAAACGCGTTGTTGTGCACTCCAATGCGCTTGAGTGGCAGGCCTCGCCCATGAAAGGCGTTGACCGGCGTATGCTCGACCGGATCGGTGGTGAAGTGGCACGCGCCACGACCATCGTGCGGTATGCGCCGGGCAGCAAGTTCTCTGCCCACACCCATACTGGTGGTGAAGAGTTCATCGTGCTCGATGGTGTTTTCCAGGATGAGCACGGCGACTTCCCCGCAGGGACCTATGTCCGCAATCCTCCTACAACGCAACATACCCCAGGGTCCGAGCCGGGTTGCACAATCTTCGTCAAGCTCTGGCAATTCGACATGAATGACCGCAACCAGTTCCGGAAAAACATGGCGGATGAACTTGCCGCTCCGGTCGACGGGGTCGCCACCGCGATCCTGCACGAGGACTCGCGCGAAACAGTCACCTATCGTCATCTTGACGCGGGCGCGTCGCTTGCTCTCGATGCAGAGGGCGGGCTGGAATTGCTCGTGATTGGTGGGGAAATCACCGAAAACGGAAACGAGCTGCACACAGGGTCGTGGCTCCGGCTTCCTGACGGCGGGTCACTGCATGCGGTTGCAGGTGCGAACGGCGCAAAGCTTTGGATGAAGACAGGGCATCTTGTTTACGCACAGCCGCCAGCGGTCTGAGTAATGCCAACCGATCGACCCCTTGCCCTTGTGGCAGGTGCAGGGGCTGGCCTTGGTCAGTCCCTTTCTTCCACTTTCGAAGATGCGGGTCATGAAACGGTCGGAATGGGATGCAGCAGGCCTCTGACGACCCCTGTGGCATGTCACGAGGTGGATCTTTCCGGCCCTGATTTGGCACAAGATCTAATTGTGCGCATTACTACAAAGCGGGGTCCGCCTGTGATTGCCCCTGAGACGACGCTGGAGCGGTGTTAGTGCACAAGCCCTTTAATAGTTCATAGCGCAGTGCTTTTGGCCCAGTCAATCCGGTGTCGAGATCTCTGCGATCAGCGGCGGTTCAGCCCCGCAGACATGGTGGGCAAATTGCTTGTCAGGCAATTCGCTGGGCATCACATTTTTCCTAACTACCCTGTCGCTTCACGATGACGCGCATCCCTAAACCAAGGTGAGCCGCTATCTACTGATGGGTTTAATTGTAGTCTTGCACCAGCTTCTATGATCGCTATCTAGTGATAGGTACAAAAGGGACCCAAAGACATGTTAAAGAGTAGAGCCGAGCAAATCCTTGATTATGCAGAGCGCGAAATTCGCAAGAACGGTTTTGATGGGGTCAGCTTTCGCGACATTGCCGAGGCTATCGGGGTAAAAAGCGCTTCAATTCACTACCACTTCCCCACAAAGGCGGAGTTGGGCGCCGAAGTCACAAGCCGCTACGCCAACAGGTTCATAGACTCACTGGGCGCACCCGACGATCCGTCCGAGACCGCAAGCGACCGCTTGTTGCGCCTCGCTGATGGATACATTGAGGCGTATCGCGTAGAAAGCTCGACCTGCCTCTGTGCTGTTCTTGGTTCAATTGCCACGCACCTGCCGGAAGGAACCTCTGATGCGGTGCGAGCATTCTACAACCGGCTACGGGATTGGCTCAGCAAAGCCTTGGCCGGAAACAAGACCACACTTACCCCGAACCTCGTTGTCGCGCTTTTCCAGGGCGCCATGGTCCTGTCTCTGACGACGGGGGACGAGACGCCTTTGCTGGAAGCAAGGCAGCACGTGGTATCATGTGTGGCACAGATTGCTTGATCAGTTTCCCGGTTGGAGACGCAAGAACGCTAGGGTTAGCTCAAGCCGGATAACCGCCACTGAAAGGGGCGGTCACCGTCAAGCACATGCCCTTGACGCAGATCTGAGCCTGCGTCTCTTTGCCAATTGCAACCGGTATCCTGTTGCTCGGGGTGAGTGCACCGCGCCCTTCCGCAGGAAAGAACACCTGCGGGATCAGAAAGGAACGCTCAGTTTAACACCACAACATTGCCTCCTTCCCGCCGTTCGCGTGGGCGGAAGCCGATCATCACGGCACGCGGACCCAGTTCTTGAGGGGGCGCAATCCGCATAGTTTGTCCCGGCTGCAACCCCGTTTCGACCAGACAGATGTGCGCCCATCGAGCAGTAATGCACCCCGTTCAACAGACAGTTGATGTTTGTCATGGCCACAGGCTAGATGCCTGAGAGATGCACGTCATACAGGAGCTGCGGATGCCGGGACGGCTGAATGGATCAAGGCTGGCCGAAATCCTCACACGGGAATCCGCGGCTTTCGCATCGCGTACGGCAGGCTCGGCTGCCCTACTTGAAACCGCTCGTGGCGTGATGCCGGATGGGGTTCCGATGGCATGGATGGCGGGGCTTTATCGACATCGACCGATCTTTGTTGCCGAAGGATTTGGAAGCTGCTTTCGCGATGTCGATGGCAACACCTATCTCGACTTCAATCACGCGGATCTTAGCAACACCATCGGACATGGCGAAAACGCGGTCACCCGCAGGATTGCACGGCAAGCCGCGCGCGGCATGCAGTTTCTTCTGCCGACCGAAGATGCAATTGCCGTCTCGCAGTTGCTGCGCAACCGTGTCGGCCTGCCGATGTGGCAATACACGCTCAGCGCCTCGGCCGCCAATACTGAGGTTATCCGGATCGCGCGGGCCTTTACTGGCCGGCAAAAGATCGTGCTATTCGAAGGCAAGTATCACGGCCATATCGAGCCCACGATGGCCGAAGGCGGCGCGCCGGGCGCGAATGCCGATGCCGCCCCTGATGGCATGGGCATCTCGGCAAGGGCGACGGCAGATACGGTCAACGTGCCGTTCAACGATATTCCGGCGCTGGCGCGGGCACTGCAGGACGGTGATGTCGCGCTTATTCTGACCGAGCCCGCCCTCACTAACTGTTCGCTCGTATTGCCAGAGCCCGGTTTTCTGGAAGAGGCTTACCGGCTGGCAAAAGCGGCGGGCGCGCTCTTTGCGTTGGATGAAACGCACAGTTGGCAATTTGCCTATGGGGGCCTTATCCGGGCGCATGGCCTATCTGCGGATTTTGTGACGCTTGGCAAGGGATTGGGCTCGGGGATGCCGCTTGGGGCCTATGGGATGACGGCAGAACTGGGCGGGTTTGTCGAACGGCACCGGGATGTGGACGTGGCCCAAGTGCGCGGCCTTGCCATTGGAGGTACGACCTATGGCAGTGCCATCACGCTGGCTGCGGCGCACGCGGTGCTTGAGGATATCCTGACCGAAGCCGCCTATACACGTGTGGCAGTGCTCGGTTCACGTTTGGCGGACGGAATCGAACGCATCATTACCACGCATGGCCTGCCATGGCGGGCCTTCCGTTACGGCCCGCGCTCGGGCTTTTGCCTTGCGCCCGAGCTTCCCCGCAATCTGGACGAAGCTCTTCCATCGCTCGATCAGGCTTTCAGCGACGCTCGGCGCGTCTTCATGGCCAATCGAGGGATCTGGGAGGCTATCGCAAGCGCGGGCCCCCAAGTGTCCTTTGTGCATACAGAGGCCGACATCGACCGCTACCTTGAAGTGGCAGAGGACTTCATTGCCGCGGTATCGGCGGACTGAGTATCGCAGATCTGGTGTGCCCACGCCCGGCACCTCAGCTTTCTGCAGGACATGGGCGAGCGCAACGATCCTTGCTCGCAATCTGCGTTCTGAACCGCTGGCCCCAAATCCAGATGCGTTCAGGCGACACGATTGCGGCCTGTTCCAAAAACAATGTCCCAGACATTGCGTAAGCTCAGGGCAAACCGATGCTACGCCCAGACGGGATAGGCGGGCATGGGGCGAGGGAACCGGATGACTGCCCGGCAAGGCGACGCTCGAAGAACTGCGCGGATCTCCCCTCTATCACAGTCGCTTCAAGCCGGGGACCAAGGCACTTTCGAGAGAATTCATGGTTTCGACACGCCGCCGCAGGCTTGTTCCCAGTCTTCCCAAGTGGGCACCCAATCCGCCGCCAATTGCAGGCGCGTTGATGGCCAGCGCAAAGATCAGATCACGCGTGTCGTTGGGGTCAAAACTGGCCGTAAAACACGGCTCTATTTTTCTTGAATTTAAATTCAAGAAAATCTAACGTTCCGAGTCATGGCGTTCTTGATGCGCTGTCTTCAAAGGAAATCGCGCTGTTGAGGAGATCAGGGCGGTTCCTGCAACCGGAAAGAGGGAGGAGCTTCTTTTGAACGCTTACAGGAAAGAAATACGATCTACCGTCGGGTTCGGCATCGTTTATGTCCTGCTCGGGCATACGGGTCTTTGGGCGGTCATGTTGGGCACGGATAACAGTATCCGGATACTCGGGCTGCCAATCCATTACTTCATCGCCATCACACTTGGTTCGCTTGGCGTGCTGCTGTGGTCGATGGTTTGGTGTCGCTATGCAAACCAGCTCGAGGACGAGATTGAAGCCGAAAACGCCGGATCTTTTCATAGCCGAGAAACAGGTCTCGAAGGATCTGGTGTGCAAGGTAAAGGTCCAGAGACGCTTGCCCTGACGGAGGGCACAAAATGACCCCGGCAGACTGGCAACTTCAAAATATATGGCTTGGTTTGGGGATCACGTCTGCCGTGTTCGGCCTGTATTATGCTGTCGCGCTCTTCAGCAAAAAGAAAACAGCCAACGCGACAGACCTTTACTTGGCAGGCCGTTCCATTGGCCCCTTCGTCAACTCACTGGCTGCGTCATCCACATGGATGAGCGTCGCCACATTTCTGGGCGTGGTGGCCCTGATCCAACAGTTACATCTGCCGTTCGTTTACATGTGGGTGCAACTGATCCTGAGCGTTCCTCTACTTGTGATGCTATACGGCGCGTCGCTGTACCGGATGGAAGTGTTCACTTCAGTACACTTTGTCCAGACGCGATACGGGCGCAGCACTGCCTTTCTGGCCGCTGGCTGGATGCTGTTGATCATGCTGATGTATATGGTCGGTCAGTTCATCGGCATCGCCAAGGTGTTCGAGGTTCTGCTTGGGCTGCCATATACTCCGTCTTTGATCCTGTCGGCGCTGGTGATCACGGGCTACATCACAATCGGGGGAATGAAGGGCGCGACATATAACGATGCAATACAGATGGTGATCATGATGATCGCCCTGCTCGTACCTCTTGCCGCGATCCTCAAGGCGATGGGCGTGCCCGGTTTCTGGTTTCCGCCATTGGGATACGGTAGCCTCACCGATACCTTGCTGGAACGCATCCCGACGTTCTTCGACCTCAAATTCGAGGCCCGTTTCTATGTGGCGTTGTTCGTTGCACTAACAATCGGAACGCTTGGACTGCCGCAGTTGGCACAGCGAGTGCTGACCTCGGAGAACATCAAGTCGGCCCGTCGGGTGGTCCCTTGGTTCTGTCTCTGGGTTGGATTGATGTTTCTGGGCACTTATGCCTTGGGCTTTGCAGGTGTGTATCACTTTGCATTGATTGGGCAGGAACTAACGCCTGAGGCGGCGGACAAGACCACGTTGCTGTTGAATCTGGCGTACAATCCCGATTGGGTTTCAGCCTTTGTCATCGCGGGTGTCCTAGCCGCCGGAGTTTCGACCATTGCTGGCCTGATGATTGGCGTGGCGACGGTGGTCGGCCATGACATCGTCGGCGTTCTGCGTCCACACCTCACCGAGGCAAAACAGCTACGTTACGGTTACTTGGCCCTTGCAGGTACTGGAGTGGTGTCGCTTCTGGTGTCGCTCGATCCACCTGCGTTTTTGATTACCTCGATTTTCTGGGCCTTCGGGATGTGCGCCACGGCAATCACCCCAATGGTGGTCTTGGGTGTGTGGTCTACGCGCATCAACTCTTGGGGGGCTTTCACGGGCAGCCTGGTGTCTGGCGTCACCTATATCTTGCTGTCGCCTTACGTCCTGCCCGATTTCTCGGTTGGCACTGGTCTGGTCGCCAAGCTCGGCTTCGCAACCGCGCTGATTTCTGTCCCGGTCGGGTTCATTCTGACGATCTTGGTGTCGTTGGCCGCCGAAAAGTTGAAAGGCGAGGTGGCCGCACAAGAGAGGTATACGGCGCAGGAGCTAGTCGAAAAAATGCATGGCTGGGCACAGGTGACTCGTACCCGCTATGACAGCAGCGAATGGTTGTTGATCCTGGCCGCACTGTGGGCGCCCATTCTGCTGTGGGGCTTGGCGCCGTGGTAAATGCCACGATCTTTACAGAAAGCCGTTGGCAGGCCGTGTTGGGTCTGCCGACGGCGGGGCTCTTGTGGAGCTTTGCCACATTTCTTGCGCATAGCGAACAGGTCGAGGCGCTGGGCGTCGCAAAGATCGAGGCGCTGTTTTACGTCGCGCTGGGTGGCATGGCACAAACTCTGTTGCTCTGGTTGGGGTTCACCGTTGTCATATGGGCAATGACGCGGGCCTTTGGCGGGCGGGTGCCGCTGTTACGCCTGATGACCCTTGTGTCTGCGTCGTCGCTGGCACTCTGGGTCGGGGCGCCTGCCGCCGCCTTCTGGATCAACGGCGCCCCCGGCCACACCGCAATCGCTGCGACGATCTCTCTCATCTCTATGGCTTTATTTCTGCATGCGCTGACACGGGGGCTGTCCGCAGATTTGCACTGGTCATTCCTACGCGCGGCCGGCGCAGTCTCGGCCGCATCGGTATTTCTTGCCAGCTTCGCCTTTCTGGCCCTCTAGAACAGCAATCCCAATATCAGGAGAAACGAACATGACTATCGACGCTTTTGTCTTTGACGCCTACGGAACACTCTTTGACGTTCAATCTGTCTCGCAGATCACCAATCAGGAATTCCCCGAGCACGGCGAGCTGATCACCCAGGTCTGGCGGCTTAAGCAGTTGGAATACACATGGCTTCGCTCGATGATGGGCAGCTATCGCAGCTTTTGGGAGATCACCGAAGAGTCGCTAAACTATACGCTGAACGCCATCGGTGTGACCGCCGAAAAGGCCGTGCGCGACCGGATAATGGACAAATACCTGCATCTTGATCCGCATGTCGATTGCCTGACGGCCCTTGATGCGCTGGAAGGCGTGCCGCTCGCTATCCTGTCGAACGGCAACCAAGAGATACTTGATGCTCTGGTCTCAAACTCTGGGCTTGATGCAAAACTGCAATCCGTCATCAGCATCGACAAGGCCGGTATCTTCAAGCCGCACAAAGATGCCTACGAGTTGGTGGAGGCTGTCCTGAAGGTTAAGCCGGAGAATACGATTTTCGTGTCATCCAACGCTTTTGATGCCTGCGCCGCCAAGAATTTCGGCTTTCGGGTTGCTTGGATTGAACGCGTAACCCCCGAGGCGTTGGCAGAAGAAATTTCTTCTGCCGCGGTGGTTGGCCCGACAACGATGTTCAAACTGCTGCGCATGCAGATGGAAAGCTTTGGGATGGAGCCTGATTACCGACTGAAATCGTTGAATGATCTGGCAGGGCTTATCGACCGGGCGGACAAAGCTGCGGCACCCGCGTCGTTGAGGGCATAGGGGGAAAGTGATCAATGAGGGTGCCGCGCGTGGTTGCTGGGACGTTGCCAGTTGGCCATTCGCGGATAGGCGACCATGGCAAGACCCAAGCCGGGACGGGCTGGAATATGCGCTATGGCCTTGCAGGGACCCGTCCTGTTTTACCGGCCCGCGAACCGCTCAGATCAAACCTTGGTAGGTCCGCCCTCTATACCATCCGCTCGCTTTGCCATAGATAGTGTATACATCTAAGCAAAAGCATTGGGAAATCTGGTATCGGTATGGGCCGTCATAGAGAGTTCGATGAAAAAAAAGTGCTTGATGGCGCGATCGAAGTTTTCTGGCGTCGTGGCTATTCTGGTGCGTCAATTCAGGACGTCTGTGATGCGATGGGGCTAAACCCCGGAAGTGTTTATGCGGCATTCGGCAGCAAGCATGGGCTGTTTCTGGCTGTCATCCGGCGGTATCTGGACAGTATGAACCGTCCGGGCCTTGAATTGCTGGAAACCAACCCATGCGGCCTAGACGGAATTCGCGCCTATTTCGACTTTATCGCGAACGGTATCGTCAACGGAAACCGGCGTTGGGGATGCTTGGGAACAAACGCCTTCGTCGAACTGAAAGAGGTGGATGACGACGTTGCCCAGCTCATGTTGGATCATCTGACCCGCCTGGAAATCGCCTTTCGCGAGGCATTGAAGCGCGATTCCTTTGAACACCCCGAGAGCCAGGCAAAATATCTTCTGTGCATTGCACAGGGTCTGAACGTCTTTGCCAAGACCTCGCCGAACCGTGAGACGCTTCAAACAATCATCGACGCTTCCATATCTTCGTTGGTTTCACCACGCCTCGCCACAAACTAGGGTGGTTCTCTGAAGAGGATGAGAATGTATCCGGGCCTTTGGCGCGCCGGTGTGGTCACCACGTGGTTTTGTGATTGCCGCTCGTATGGACCAAAGTTTCTGACCCTTTCGCCATGTGATCGCATTCGCGCTTTTATCAGGCCTCAAAAGGCGCGTATTGAGATTTAATGTCTAGACTTAATGAGATGTGTCACATCATTGATAAAGAGGGCAGGGCGCGGTTATGCGTGCCGTTGAGAGACAGAGAGGTCTTTTTCCATGCAAACTTTGAAATTTGGCGCTTTGATTGATGTCCTATGGAAGAACGGTGGCGGCGTCACGCGCAACATCGCGAAGGGCCTGTATCTTGACCAGCCCGCATGGACACTCAGCCGCGCTGATGTTTCTCAGGACGGTCCGTTTTCCGATTTCGCGGGTATGGTGCGCATTCTGACCGTGGTCTCTGGCGGGACTATGACGCTGGATACACCGACCTCGTCTATCGAGGCCCACACTTGGGAGCCGATCCGCTTTGACGGGGGGCTGAAAGTTTATGCCCGTTTGGCCAATGGGCCGCTTACCGACCTAAACCTCATGTTTGATCCGCGATCATGTGAAGGAGAGGTTTTGACGCGGCGTGGGCCGCTGATTGGTGATATCACCCGCCCCGATCACGGGCTCATGGTGCTCCATGTCCTTAGTGGAGCACCCGAGATTGATGGGGTGGCGGTTGCCACAGGCGACACCGTGTTTGTCACAACGCCAAACGTCGCGCTGACACTGACAGAAGACGCCGCGCTATTAGAAATCCGCCTGACCTATCCGGATCAAAGCAAGGCCATCAGGCTTTGCATCGCAGAGCGATAGGCGGCGGTGATCGCATCGCGGTGGATGTGTTTGCCCTGTTTGACCGCATGACGCCCCCCTGACCAGACATCTGTTACTATCTCGTCTTTGGCGGCAAAGACCAAGCCATCCAGCAATTGATGTTCCTTCAAGGCGCATAATGCAGGCGCTTCACTATCAACCGCCACCAAATCCGCCCATGCTCCGACCGAGATATCGCCGGTGCCACGCCCCAAAGCCTGCGCACCGCCTTTCGCAGCCCCGCAGTAGAGGGTTTCCCCCACCGAGCCTTCTCCCACAACCAAGACATTGCGCGCGATGTCGCGCAGGCGTTGGGAATATTCCAAGGTGCGCAACTCTTCGGTGAGCGAAATCAGCACATTTGAATCCGAGCCCACTCCAAACGCCCCGCCTGCATTCAGATAGGCTGGCCCGTTAAAGGGGCCATCGCCCAGATTTGCCTCTGTGATCGGGCAAAGCCCTGCAACAGCGCCAGACCTTGCCATGTTCACGGTCTCTGCATCCGTCATGTGGGTGGCGTGGATCAGGCACCAGTCCGCGTTGACCTCTGCATTCGCCAGCAACCATTCAACAGGCCGTGCCCCAAGCACTGCTTGGATATCTGCCACTTCTCGGGGTTGCTCCGCGATGTGAATGTGAACCGGCCCCGCTTCATGGGCCGCAAGAACCGTCTTGAGATCATCAGGTGAGGTGGCCCGCAAGGAATGTGGCGCAATACCCACGCGACAATCCTTTGGCAGATCAGCAATGGCGCCTCTGGCCCGCGCGACAAGGTCGTTAAAGCGATCCACAGAGTTGCCAAAGCGCGCCTGCCCCGCTGTCAGTGCCATCTGACCAGCCCCCCCGTATGTATAGAGCACTGGCAGGTGGGTCAGCCCGATCCCTGTAGCTGCGGCAGCCGCTACAATGCGGGCCGAAAGTTCGCCGAGATCCTCGTAGGGCATGCCGCCGGGCTGATGATGTAGATAGTGAAACTCGCCGACGCTGGCGTAACCCGCTTCCTGCATTTCCAGAAAGACAAACGCCGCAATCGCCTCGACATGCTCTGGCGTCAGATGCGCAGTGAAACGGTACATCAGATCACGCCATGTCCAAAAGCTGTCTTTGCCCGCGATCCGGAATTCGGTCATCCCCGCCATCGCACGCTGGAAGCTGTGGCTGTGCAAGTTTGCCAGAGCGGGCAATAGCGTATCAACCGTTGTATCGCCTTGCTTGGCGTTTTGATCGGTTTCGAGTGCGGTAATCCGACCATGCGACACGTCCAAACGGACATTGCTGGCCCACCCCGTTGCAAGCATGGCTCGTCGTGCAAAAATCATTTCACGTCCCTCGGTTTTTATGTATAGACATAAAACACAACTATACATACCATTAAAGTGAAATTTCAGCAGCGGTGGCCCGAAATGACGGAGAATAGCAAAGTTTTTGTGAATTTGAATCTCGCAAGCCTTTGCGACTCAGGCCCTAAGTATGGCTGGATCGAGGATGCAGCAGTTGTCGTTGTCGATGGGTTGATTGACTGGCTCGGCTCACGTGAGGCCTTACCATCGCTTTATAACTCGTTTCCCCAGATTGACCTTGGTGGGCGCGTCGTGACACCGGGTTTGATTGATTGCCACACCCATATCGTCCACGGTGGCAACCGCGCTGTCGAGTTCGAGATGCGCCTCAACGGAGCGAGCTATGAAGAGGTCGCGCGGGCGGGTGGCGGAATTGTATCGACGGTAAAGGCCACGCGTGCGGCCTCCGACGAAGAATTGTTGACCACCTCACTTGCCCGTGTCGACGTTTTGATCGCCGAAGGTGTCACCTGCATCGAAATCAAATCCGGCTACGGTCTTGATATCGAAACCGAATTGCGCATGTTGCGCGTGGCCCGCGCGATCGGCCACAAGCGTCCCGTTCGGGTCAAAACTACGTTTCTCGGGGCGCATGCCACACCTGCGGACTACGCGGGTCGGGACGATGCTTATATAGATGAGGTCTGCATCCCTGCCTTGCGTGCCGCCCACGCCGAAGCACTGGTCGACGCTGTCGACGGTTTTTGTGAGGGGATCGCGTTCCAGCCTGCTCAGATTGCCCGAGTTTTTCATGTGGCGTGCAGCTTGGGCCTGCCTGTCAAGCTGCATGCAGAGCAACTTTCAAACATTGGCGGCGCGAAACTGGCGGCGGGCTATGGAGCGCTGTCAGCCGATCATATCGAATATCTGGATGAAGCCGGCGTAGAAGCATTGGCGCAAGCTGGGACGGTTGCCGTCATCCTGCCCGGTGCATTCTACACATTGCGAGAGACCCAAGCCCCGCCTATCGCCCTGTTGCGCAAACATGGGGTGCCTATGGCCTTGGCAACAGACATCAACCCCGGTTCCTCCCCATTAAATTCGTTGCTGCTGACGCTCAACATGGGCTGCACCTTGTTTCGGATGACCCCCGAAGAAGCTCTGCGCGGCGTCACTCAAAACGCTGCACGGGCTTTGGGGCTATCCGACGCGGGCACCCTCGCCGTCGGAAAGCGCGCCGACATGGCAGTTTGGAACATCAAACACCCTGCCGAACTCTCGTACCGCATCGGCTTTAATCCCCTTCACGCCCGCATATTCGGAGGGACGTTGTGACCACACTCACCCTCACCCCCGGCGCTGTTACTTTGGATCATCTCGCTGACATCTATTGGAACGAAGCCTCGGTCCGGCTTGATCCGGCCTGCCATCCAGCGATCGAGCGCGCTCATGCGCGGATCGCCAAGGCTGTTGCAGGGACAGATGCGGTATACGGTGTGAATACCGGGTTTGGCAAACTTGCCTCGGTCAAGATTGCGAGCAAAGATACCACAACCCTGCAGCGCAACCTGATCTTGTCCCATTGCTGCGGTGTTGGCCCTGCGATTTCACGACGCGAGACGCGCCTGTTGATGGCTCTCAAATTGCTCAGCTTGGGGCGCGGTGCCTCGGGTGTGCGGTTAGAGGTTGTGGCACAGATTGAGGACATGCTGGCCAAGGGCGTGACGCCTGTGATCCCGGCGCAAGGCTCTGTTGGTGCCTCGGGGGATCTGGCTCCGCTTGCGCATATGGCGGCTGTCATGATGGGTCATGGCGAGGCCGAGTATCTGGGTAAGATATTGCCCGGTGCCGAAGCTTTGGCCGTAGCTGGTATTACTCCTCTTGTGCTTGGCCCCAAAGAAGGGCTGGCCTTGATTAATGGCACCCAATTCTCGACGGCCTTTGCGCTTGCGGGCCTTTTCGGCGCATGGCGCGCGGCCCATTCGGCACTGGTCACATCGGCCTTGTCGACTGACGCCATCATGGGGTCTACCGCGCCATTGCAGCCGGAAATCCACGCCCTGCGAGGCCATCCCGGCCAGATACAGGCCGCAGAGACCATGCGCGCCTTGCTGGCCGGATCCGAAATCCGCGAGAGCCACATCGTGGGGGATGCCCGGGTTCAAGACCCCTATTGCATCCGCTGCCAGCCACAGGTGACGGGGGCGGCGATGGATGTGCTGCGCATGGCGGCCCGCACTCTGGGGATCGAGGCAAATGCCGCCACTGATAATCCGCTGGTTTTGATCGAGGCGGATTTGATCGTATCGGGGGGCAACTTTCACGCCGAACCTGTCGGATTTGCCGCCGATATGATCGCGCTCGCGATTGCCGAGATTGGGGCGATTGCGCAACGCCGCGTTGCTCTGATCGTGGACCCGGTGCTCAGTTTCAATCTACCACCGTTCCTTACGCCAAATCCGGGGCTGAACAGTGGCTATATGATTGCCGAGGTCACAACGGCCGCCCTGATGAGCGAAAACAAACATCTGGCAAATCCCTGCGTCACCGATAGCACACCCACCTCTGCCAATCAGGAAGATCACGTCAGCATGGCCGCCCATGGCGCACGCCGTTTGGGGGCAATGAACGAAAATCTCGCACGTATTCTTGGTGTGGAATTGCTCTGCGCCGCGCAAGGCATCGACTTTCGCGCACCGCTCGCCACAAGCGATACGTTGCAACGGGTGGTGGATCGGGTGCGCCAAGACGTGGCCGCGCTGGGCGAGGACCGCTATCTCGCGCCCGATCTGGAACGCGCCGCCGTGATGATTGCCTCGGGTGACATCGTGAACGCTGCAGGCATCGACATGCCGGAGCTCATCGCGTGACCGCCGTTGAAATCCATCAAGGCAAGACGCCGATGACGTTAGGCCTACCGCATACGGGCACCTTTGTGCCGTGGGAAATGTCTGTCGCTTCGATCGCCCGAAGCTGTGGGTTGGAAGATATGGACTGGCACCGTCACAGGTGCCATGACGGTTTGCTATCTGGCGCAAGCTCGGGGCGTGCGACCTTCCACCGGCCCGCTCTAGATACCATCCGTGATCCTTTGGGGGCCTTGCTCTCTCCCGCTCAGAACACCACCGGACTTGTGCCGCTGACCGATTTCGACGGGCATGACATCCGGACGCCTTAGCCGCGTCCACTCAAGCATTTTGACACAGCTGGCCGCCTTGGCCCCACCTCTAGAACCGACCCAGAAAGGCACATCATGACCGATCCGCGCAAGAACACCCGTGACATATACCCGGCAACTGGCACAAAACTGACGGCCAAAAGCTGGCTGACGGAAGCCCCCTTGCGGATGCTGATGAACAACTTGCACCCTGACGTCGCCGAAAACCCGCACGAATTGGTGGTTTACGGTGGCATGGGCCGTGCTGCGCGGACGTGGAAGGACTACGATATGATCGTCGCCTCCCTGCGCGAACTGGAAGAAGACCAGACCCTGCTGGTGCAATCGGGTAAACCTGTCGGCGTCTTTCAAACCCACAAGGATGCGCCGCGGGTGCTGATCGCCAACTCCAACCTTGTGCCGCATTGGGCCACTTGGGACCACTTCAACGAGTTGGATAAAAAGGGTTTGGCGATGTACGGCCAGATGACCGCGGGATCGTGGATTTACATCGGGTCGCAAGGCATTGTTCAGGGCACCTACGAGACATTTGTCGAGGCTGGCCGCCAGCACTATAACGGCTCTCTCAAAGGCAAATGGATCTTGACTGGTGGTCTTGGCGGAATGGGCGGCGCCCAGCCTTTGGCGGCTGTGATGGCGGGGGCCTGCTGTCTTGCGGTGGAATGTAACCCCGACAGTATCGATTTCCGGCTGCGGACCAGATATGTCGACGAAAAGGCCGAAACCTTGGACGAAGCGCTGGCCATGATCCAGCGCTGGACCGCTGCGGGCGAGGCAAAATCGGTCGGTCTACTGGGCAATGCAGCGGATGTGTTTCCCGAGTTGGTGAAGCGCGGCATTCGACCCGACATCGTCACAGACCAGACATCCGCCCATGACCCGATCAACGGATACTTGCCCCAAGGCTGGACCATGGCGCAGTGGAAAGAGAAGCGTGAAAGCGCCCCGAAAGAAGTTGAAAAGGCCGCGCGCGCCAGCATGAAAGTACAGGTTAAAGCCATGTGCGATTTTCATATATCAGGTGTCCCGACTGTCGATTACGGCAACAACATCCGCCAGATGGCGCAGGAAGAAGGTCTGGACAACGCGTTCGACTTCCCCGGCTTTGTTCCCGCCTATATCCGCCCGCTGTTTTGCCGTGGGGTCGGCCCGTTTCGTTGGGCGGCATTGTCTGGCGATCCCGAAGACATCTATAAAACAGATGCCAAGGTGAAGGAAATTCTGTCCGAGGACAAACATCTGCACAACTGGCTGGACATGGCCCGCGAACGGATCGCCTTTCAGGGCCTGCCTGCCCGCATTTGCTGGGTCGGTCTGGGGGTGCGTCACAAGCTGGGGCTGGCCTTTAACGAGATGGTGCGCAACGGCGAGCTTTCCGCTCCGATCGTCATCGGGCGTGACCATCTGGATTCAGGCTCGGTGGCATCGCCCAACCGCGAAACCGAGGCGATGAAAGACGGCTCGGACGCTGTGTCGGACTGGCCTTTGCTCAACGCTCTTTTGAACACCGCTTCAGGAGCAACGTGGGTATCCTTGCATCACGGTGGTGGCGTAGGCATGGGGTTCTCGCAACATTCCGGCATGGTGATCTGCTGTGATGGCACCGAGGATGCAGACCGCAGGATCGCGCGCGTGCTTTGGAACGATCCGGCGACTGGCGTTATGCGCCACGCCGATGCGGGATACGAAGACGCGCTCGACTGTGCCCGCGAAAATGGGCTGAACCTGCCCGGCATTCTTTGACGATCACCTGCGCTGCCGCGTCACGGCGGCAGCGCAGGCCCAGCCTAGTAGCGAGACGTCAGGCGATGGCCGGGGCGGTATGAGAAACGCACATAGGTCACCGCGTCGCTTTCCCACCATGTCGAGCGTTCGATATTGAACACCGGATCTCCTACCGAGCATGCCAGATAATCCGCCAAACTCTGATCTGCCGATCCGGCTGACAGGTTGATTTCGGCTTCAGAGAACGGGATCGTTGCGACCAACCATTCGCTTGGGCCGCATTCTGAGAAATCGACAAATTCCGCTGCTGGCAGAGCGGTCAGATTGATCCACCTGTCTTCGTGCTCATAAGGGATACAGTCAGCGTAATGCATGCACACAAGATGCAGCACTCTGCCTTCCTCCGGCAATTTGAGCCGCGCGCGTAACCAGTCTGGTGCCACTTCGACAACACGACTGGACAATGAATACCGATAGGACGCGCCCTTATCCTCAATCTCGTCGCGCACAAGCGGTATGTCAAAGCGGGCCTGCCGGATTGGTGACATGCGCACGCGCGTGCCGGCTTTGCGCCGTCGTTCGATGATCCCCTCGTCAGAGAGTTCGCGCATCGCCCTGTTCACTGTCGCGCGCGCACAGCCATAAGTCTCGGCAAGATCGACTTCGTTTGGCACCAAATTTCCAGGTGCCCAATCGCCCTTTATAATCTTTCCGAGAATGTCGGCTTTGACCTCTTTGTAAGTGACTTTCATAACTGAGTACTTCTCATGCCTTGCGACTATTTCATTTGCACCTTCGCAGATTTCTCGCCCGGGTACGGATTGACCCAGCCTGTGAAAACCGGTTGCAAAATAAAGACTAAGTGGTCTCACAGGTGTGCTGCGCTTACCGCCGGACACCTGTTCTCCTCATAGTGATGTTAATCCAGACATCTGACATTGCCAAGTTAACTGATCCAGGGTCCGAGCGCGTGACTGGGCCTAGGTTTTGTGATCATCTGACCGGTGAAATCCGGCCAGCCTGCACTAAGCCACCTTGCTCAGTTCGGTCGATCCCCAAGTCGTTTTGCAGCAGAAAAAGCGGCATGGGCCGACAAACCACGCCAAAACGACAGGTTTTCTAATCGGTTATCAAGAGCTTGCCGACGCATCGCGTCTCAACTCAGGTTTCCATCAATCTACCAGCTTTATAAATTAAAATCATAAAATTAATATGTTTTTATAATGAATTTTGCCATGATACCCCGCTCCTGATATCCAACGGAGCATCCCATGATCACCACAATATCCCCCCGCCAACAGGCCCTCGGGTTTGGGCATTTCATCACGCGCAACGCGTTTGGGGTGGTTATTGCCGTGGGGATTACGGGGCTTGCAGCCCTGCTGCACCATCTTGGGCTGGCCACGACAATCGGGCTTCCGATCTTGTCCATTTTGATCGCCATGGTGATCGGCAATGCGATCCCCGCCCCCAAAGCAAGCCTGCCCGGTTTGCAAATCGCGTCTCGCCCCCTGCTGCGCTTTGGGATTATCCTGCTCGGCTTGCAGGTCACGCTCGGCGATATGTTGGCCTTGGGCTTGTTGCCCTTGGCGGCGTTGGTGGCGCTGGTCATGGGGACAATGGGGTTTACCGTCTGGGTGGGCCGCCTTTTAGGTGTTGAAAAATCCCTAACCGTGCTGATCGCGTCGGGCACTTCAATCTGCGGGGCCTCTGCGGTGCTGGCAACCGCATCCACCATATCCGCCAAAGACGAAGACGTGGCCTACGGCGTTGCAATGGTCACCTTGTTCGGCTCTGTCGCAATGACGCTTTTGCCGATGACCAGCGCCTATTTGAACTTTGGCCCGATGGTCCACGGCTTCTGGACGGGCGGTACGATCCACGAGGTCGCCCAAGCCGTTGCCGCTGCGTTTCAACACGACGAGGATGCCGGAACCGTCGGAACGATGGTCAAGCTGGCACGCGTGCTGATGCTGGTGCCGGTCTTGCTGCTGGTGGGTGCGCTGTTTAACAAGGGCCACCAAGACGCCTCCAGCAAGCGCGCGCCCTTTCCCATGTTCGTGTTGGGTTTCATGGCCATGGTGGGGGTCAATTCTGTTCTGGATATCCCCGCTGATCTGCGGGCCCACTTTGCCACGCTGACCGCCTGTATCCTTGCCACATCGCTGGCGGCGATCGGCTTTCAAACCCGCTTCCCCGCCCTTTTGGCCCGTGGTCCGCGCCCATTGGTGTTGGCGGCTGTGTCCTGCTGTTTTGTTTCAGGCGCTGGCCTCTTGCTGGCCCTTGCCCTCTTCCCGTAAACCGCTGGCATGACACTTGAACAACTTCGCATCTTTGTCGCAGTGGCCACGGAGCTGAACATGACCCGCGCCGCCGAAGTGCTGCGCTTGTCGCAATCTGCTGTCAGCGCTGCGATTTCCGCGCTGGAACGACGCCATGATGTGCAACTTTTCGACCGGGTGGGGCGCGGCATCGCCTTGACCCCCGCCGGAGCTGTGTTTCTGACTGAGGCCAAAGACATCCTGAACCGCAGCCAACAAGCCGAACGGGTTCTCGAAGACCTCAGCACCCTGCGCCGAGGTTCAATCCAACTGGTCGCCAGTCAGACCGTGGGAAATTACTGGCTGCCTCGCCAATTGATGAGCTTCCATTCCAGCAATCCCGACATCGACCTCTCGGTCGAAATCACCAATTCGGATCGGGTGATGGACTGGATCACCTCAGGCAAAGCCGAATTGGGCTTTATCGAATCCCCCGTCACCATGGACGGGCTAGAGGCCACGCAAGTCGGAACTGACCAGATGGTTCTCATCGGCTCCCGCGAGATTGGCCTGCAGATCGACCGCGCCATGCTGATGAGCCTGCCTTGGGTGATCCGCGAAGAAGGCTCTGGCACCCGCGCCATGCTGCTGGAATTCCTGAGCCATTACAGGCTGACCCTGTCGGACATTCGCATCGCATTGGTGCTGCCCAGCAACGAGGCGATCGCGAGCGCTGTCTCTGACGGGCTGGGCGTTGCCTTAATGTCGCGTCTTGCGGCGGGGTTTCTAGGCCAATCCTCCGAGATCGCCATTCGACCATCCCCCCAGCCAGACCGCGCCTTGACGATGGTGCTATCTACGCAGCGCCATCGCAGCAGTGCGGTGCAGGCCTTTGTCCGTCAAATCAAAGCTGGCTCCAATCCCGCTTTGATCTGACGGCACGCATGTAGAAATGTTCTGAATACTTGAAGCACTAAGCCCCCGGCCCCCCAGAAGCCACCCGAAGGTGAACAAGAGAGCCCCAGATGATTGCCTGCTCGCGAATGTATAACCTGAATCCTGCGCTGAGCAGTCACTGGCGCAGTTTGTTTGAACACACAGCCGCTGTCGCCGGGGTGCCATTGGATGTGATCGACTACGCAGCACCCGCCCCGCTTGATCTGCTGTGGGCCCGCACGGATCTGGCCTGCGTGTTCATGTGCGGCTGGCCCTTTCAGCGTACCACCCGCGCATTTCAGATCGTCGCGGCCCCAATCCCCGAGTACCACGCAACGCTGCACCCGCTGACAGGGCCGCAGTATTGTACCAATATGGTGGTGTCGGATGCAGGCCCTTTTAACCGCCTGCAAGACACGTTTGGCGGGCGGATTGCCTGGACAGATCGTGGCTCGCACTCGGGTTTCAATGCCCCACGCAAACTGTTGCTGGATCACCTGAACGGGCAGGAACGCCTTTATTCTGAAAGCATCGGTCCGGTTGTCACCCCCCGCGCTTCGTTGAATAGCATTCTAGAGGGCCGCGCCGATGTTGCCCCGCTCGACAGTTATTTTCACAGCTTGCTGGCCCGCCATGAACCGGACACCGCGCGCCGCATTCGGGTCATTGCCCAGACGCCAGCCTCGCCCATACCGCTGCTGGTGGCCGCCCCAGAAATTGCCCCTGAAATCGTTGCCAAGCTAGGCGAGGCCTTTGCCCAAGCCGCCGATTCACCGCAACTGGCCCCTTACCTGAAAGACCTGTGCCTGAGCGGGTTTGCGATCCCAAGCCGCAAAGACTATGCCGTTACCGACCAGTGGCACGCCGAGGCAATGGCCGCAGGCTATCACGAGCCCTGCTGATCCAGACAGAAAAAGGGCACCAATGGTGCCCTTTCTTTACGCCAAGACGCTCTGCCAAAGTTTAGCGGAACCGAATTTTCTGGCCGATGTTATTGGCCTTAGCCTTGGCCACCAAAGCCGCCCCAAGTGCCACGTCGGTGCTGCTAAGACCACGATGCCAGAACAAGATCGTTTCGTCGTCGTTTTCACGGCCCGGTTTCAGTCCTGCGGCGACCTCGCCCAATTCTGCGTGCAGGGTTTCCTCGGACAGTTTTCCAGCATCCACATGGGCGCGCAATGAACCGTAGGGACGCCCCGGACCACATTGACCCCAGTCATCCACCAACATCTTGTCCATGATATCGGTCAGATCAAATTCAACCGCGCTCATAGTGCCGTAAGGGATCACCAAGGCACCTTTTTTGATCCATTCGGTTTTGAACATGGGTGTAGGCTCTGGTAGCCGTGTCGCCTCGATCAGGATATCCGCGCCTTCAAGACAATCCTGCCAGTTGTCGGTGACGATGATCTTTTTACCCAGATCCTTTTCCAGTCTTTCGCCGAACGCATTGCGGCTTTCTGGCCGACGGGAGTGGATGCGGATTTCGTCGAAATCATACAGATGGTTCAGCAAACGCACATTCCAATAGGATGTGCCACGCGATCCCACATGGCCCAGAATCTTGCTGTCCTTGCGCGCCAGATGTTTGGCCCCAAGCGCTGTCACAGCCCCGGTCCGCATGTCGGTGATCGCCGTGGCGTCAATAATAGCAAGGGGCACACCGGTTTCGGGACTGAACAGATTCAAAATCGCCAGTTCCGACGGCAAACCCACTTTGTAGTTGTCAACAAAGTCGCCGACCACTTTGACGCCCGCCACCCCGAGCGATTTCACATAGCCGCGCAGGACATTGAAATGCCCTTTGTCCGAACTTTCAGGAACCAGATGCACACGCGGTTCGATGACAGTCTGCTTGTTGCCTTGTGCAATCAGCGCGGATTCAACCGCCGCAAGGATTTCATCGTCGGTCAGGGCAAGTTCTGCAATGTCCAGTGCGTTAAGATAGTCGACCCAGATCTCGGTCATGTTGAAGCCTTTCGGAAAGAGAGAAGTTGTAACGGCACTAAGAGGCAAGAGCCACTGGGCCCAGCACCGCAGCACGGTTGATAAAGCCAAGAACAGGGCCCCCATCTTCACGGACAATCAGGCCCTCGACCTTTTGGGCGAGGATTTCTGACAGCGCAAAATGCAAGCTGGCACTTGGGGCGATGGTTGGAAAATCGGTGCTCGTCGCAGGGGTCATCCTGTCACGCACTGAAATCAGGTTCAGCTGTTTCAGCGCACGATCCGTACCAAGGAAATCCGCCACAAAAAGACTGTTGGGACGCGCCAGAATATCAATCGGCGCATCATATTGCAGCAATTTGCCATCCCGCATAATCGCAACGCGGTCGCCCATCTTAAGCGCCTCGTCCAGATCATGGGTGACCATCACCACTGTCTTGTTTGTCTTTTTCAGGATTTCCTTGAATTCTGTCTGAACCTTGCTGCGGGTGATCGGATCAATAGCGCCAAAAGGTTCATCCATAAGCATCACCTCGGGGTCCGCAGCCAGCGCACGGGCAAACCCGACCCGCTGACGTTGACCACCTGACAGCGCGTTTGGCAACCGCGGTCCCATTTCGTCAGGGTCCAGCCCGACAAGTTCCAACATCTCATTCACCCGCTTCCGGATCTTGGCCGGATCATGTTTCAATAGGCGTGGCACCGTCGCCACGTTCTCTGAGATCGTCATATGCGGGAACAGACCGACCTGTTGGATCACGTAACCAATAGAGCGCCGCAAGACCTGCGGATCAACCTTGGTCACGTCTTGCCCATTGACCAATATTTGTCCTGATGTTGGCACTTGAAGACAATTGATCATCCGCATGGTCGTGGTCTTGCCGCAGCCCGACGGCCCGATCAGTGCCACCGTGGTGCCGGTTTCGATTTGCAGACTGACGTCGTCAACAGCGGGACGGCCGCCACTGTTATAGGTCTTGGTGACGTTCCTAAGCTCGATCATCCCGGCTCTCCTGAAAGGTTGACGTTTCTGTACGACACGCGGCGTTCTAAAAAGCTAAACCCAACCTCAGCGGCAATCGCCAGGAGAGCGATAGGAACTGCGCCGACCAGCAACCTTGGCATATCCATGATCGCGATACCGGTGCTGATGAAATCACCCAGACCACCGCCCCCGACAAATGAGGCCAATGCTGCACCGCCAATAACCTGAATAGAGGCGATTTTGACGCCCGAGATGATCGGCCCCAAGGCCAATGGCAACTCGATATGCAGCGCAATCTGCAAACGGCTCATGCCCATGCCGGTTGCGGCATCGGTGACCGTTAGGTCAACCTCGGCCACGCCCACAACCGTGTTCAACAACATCGGAGGCACCGCAAGCACGATGAGTGCAACGACCGAAGGAAGAAAGCCAATCCCCAAAAGCGGCAACGCTGCTGACAGGATCGCAAGACTAGGGATCGACCGAATGGCGCCCACGATATTGATCGCAACGAAAGATGCGCGCCGTGAATGTGCCACCAAGAACCCCAACGGAATGGCTATGGCCGCCCCGATAGACATGGCCACAGCAGACATCCATAAATGCTGGTTCAGCGCGATCATAAAGGTGGATTTATGAGCAAGGAACCAAGTGAATGCGTCAAGCAGGTTCATTACACGGCCCCTCCGGTTGTTTTGCGCAGCTTCCGTTCAATGCTCGAAAGGGAGAAATCTACTGACAAGGCCAATGCCGAGGTGAGCGCCCCACCGACAAGAATCTTCTCGGGATAGCGTTGATCGAGGCCTTCGAAGATAATCGTGCCTAGCCCACCGGCATTAATATATGCCGCGATGGTGGCAATCCCGATCACGGTGACTGACGCAATCCGAAGCCCGGCGATGATGAATGGTAGTGCAAGAGGCAATTCGATCTCATAAATCCGCCGCCAACGCCCGTAGCCCATGCCATGTGCGGCATCGATAACTTCGGGCGGCAAATTCTGGAAGCCTGTCGCGATGTTTCGGATCATGATCATCAGCGAGTAGGCCGCCAGCCCAATGATCGCAGGAATTGTGCCAATGCCGAAAATTGGAATGAAAAGCGCAAATAGGGCCAGACTGGGGATCGCAAAGAGAATGCCCGTCACGATCATGATGAAGCTGTAAAGTCTAGGCTTTTTGGCGCTGTAGATACCAACGGCCAAGGAAATCACAAAGGCGATCGTGATTGGCACAATCAAAAGGTACAAATGCTCTAGTAAAGCGATTCCGATCCGGTCGAGGTTGTAGGGCCACCAATTCACGAAAGCTGTTCCTCTAGTTCAGTGAGGATCGGGCCTAACCTTTGTTGCTGGATCGCCTCGGCCAAAGCGACAATATCAGGACTGGCTGCACGGTCTTGGGTCAATGGCGCAACAAGCGCCCTTACTGCTTGCTGGATCGCTGCCGTGCCTTGCCCCAAAGTTATGCCTGTTCGCAAATCAACCGCTTGCGCCGCAACCATCAATTCGATTCCGACAAGATAGCGCAGGTTCTCCACGATGGCCGAGAATTTCTCAACGCCGGGCATCAACAAAGATGCGTAATCCTCAACCCGATCCGCAACGGGGATCGCGGCAAATGGCATCGGCATCGCCTGTTGCCCAATCGTTGCGACCAGTGCGGAAACGGTTTTCTGCACTGTTGCGAAACCATTGGAACCGCCCACGTCTGGTGCCATAAACCGCGGTAAATCAGACATTTCGGCGGACATCATCTTCATGATCCGCTCGCCCGTCATCGCGGCAAGACGCGCTAGGGCCAGTGCCATTGTATCAAAGGAAAGGGCCACATGGGTCGGATCAAAATTCCCGTTGGGCAATACGAGATCAAGCGCCGTATTGATCGCAGGATTGTCGTCGCTGGTCGCCAGTTCCAAGGCAACGGCGTCGCGGGCGTGGCAAATTGTGGATTGCACCGCACCGAAAACCGAACTGACACAACGCAGCGATAAAGGGTCTTGCAGCCGCCGCTGTGCTTTGGGCTCCATCAGATTGCCGCCTTCGAGTAAAGACAGCAAGCTTTCGGCAATTGTGCCCTGATACGGGGCTGGTCGCAGCGCCGTCGCTGCGGGTGCGAGTGGCGCGATACTGGCGCGAAACCCTTCATAGCTTAATGCCACCGCTGCCACTTGCGCGGCAAAGACACGCTGAACATCCGCGATGGCAAGCGCGGCAAGCCCAAGGGCGGCTGAATTCGATGACACCAGCGCAAGCCCGTCTTTGACACCAAATTTTGGCAGCTCTAGTCCGGCCTCAAGAAAAGCGGTACGCCCGTCTGTCAGGCTGCCATCAGCGCGGATAACAGTGCCTCTACCGGTCAGAACTTCTGCGATATGGGCCATCGGGGCCAAATCTGCCTCTCCGACAGATCCAAGCATCGGAACGCGGGGCACAATGCGGTGATTGAGCATCCCTGCCAATGCAGCGGCCACAGCGTAGGACATTCCAGAATGACCAACGCAGACACGCGACAAACGCGTGGCGATCATGGCGCGGGCTTCGACCTCGGTGGCGATACGACCCACCCCAACGGCCCGCGCCCTTGGAATCAAATGCTGGTCATCGCCCGTGCGCACCTTCATGACCGTATCCACGGCCGCACCAAGACCTGTACTTACACCGTAAATCGCTTGGCCACTGGCCGCATGCTCTTGCAAGCATGAATAGCTTGCTGCGATTGTTTTGGCGGTATCGGGGGAAATACTTACCGGTGTGAAGTCATGAGCGATCTTGAAAATCGTGCGCGCCGACACTCCCCGAGAGTCGATATTGATTATCATGAAAAGGGTCCGATCAGTTAGAAACGCAAGGCAGGATCATACCTGCCTTGCACGTTCCTTAGTCAATAATGCCAACGGATTTCAGGAAATCCTGTGCCACATCGCGCGCTTCTTCACGCCCGACCTCTACCCGCTTGTTCAGGGTCCGCATGATGTCATTGTCCAGCTGATCAGAGACGCGATTCAGCATCTCCTCGGCCCTCGGAAACTCTTCAAGCGCGTCTTTGCGAACGACGGGTGCCACGAAATACGGGGGGAAAAGCCCTTTGTCGTCTTCCATTACGACATAGTCTTCAGCTGCAATCTGCCAATCAGTCGCAAACCCGTTGTTCACGTCAATCTGACCCGCAGCCAAGGCATCGTACCGCAGCCCAAGTTTTGCAAACATGCGGAATTCACGAAACTCGGCCCCGTAGACATTGCGCAGACCGACCAGCCCGTCAGCACGGTCAGGAAATTCCGGCCCTCCGCCAATGGACAGCTCTGGCGCTGCAACGCCTAGGTCGGACAGTGTTTTGAGGTTGTATTTCTCAGCGGTTTCCCGGCGCACCAACATGGCATAGCCGTTGTTGATATGGGCAGGCTCCAGCCACTTTAGATCCAATTCTGTATCATAGTAGCTTTTCACCGTATCATACACGACCTGTGCGTCAGAAGACATCTCGCCTTTGACAACCGCAGACAGGGCCGTGCCGGTGTACTCGGGATACATGTCGATATCCCCACCCGTGAGCGCCGCATGGGCAATCAGCGTACCCCCAAGATTGATCTTGCGCTCAACCGGAATATCAATGCTTTCCAGCGCAGCAGCATAGATTTCACCAAGAATGAATTGTTCGGTGAAGTTCTTGGTGCCAACGACAAAATTATCTGCTTGCGCCCCTTGCCCAATGAACAGCGCCGCGGATGTTGCCAGAGTTGTCACAAGATTTTTCATTGGAGATTTCCCTGTTCGGATCGAAGGCAAGCTCTTTGGCCCCTTCGAAGGTTACCTTTGGATCAAGAGTATGCGCCCACGCCCAGGCTGCTGGAATTTACAGCTAAGTCTTTCATGAAGGATCTGACTCTTGCTTTTATGTATGGACATAAATGTATTTAAGGCAAGCATAAAATGGCGCTGTCGATTTTACCTCATCGCCCAAGTGATGTCGCGAATGGTGCAAGGGGGCAGGCAAGACCGATGGCACCCGTAAGCCATGCAGGTCGCTTGACACAGCGCCGTTTAATTATATATGCATGATGCATACATATAACACAGAGACTCACCATGGACAGACTAGCAAACCTGCTCAACGCAGCAGCCACGGCCATCTCGGATGCTCAGGCGATGTCGATGGCACGGCATGCGGATCTAAAACCATCAAACACAGGTGCGATTCTGACCTTGGGCCAGCATTCCGCACTTACTCTGTCGGAACTTGCGCGGATTATCGGGCTTAGCCATTCGGCGACAGTAAGGCTGATTGATGGCTTGGCGGACAAGGGACTGGCACGGCGCGGCGATGGGCAGGACCGGCGCGAAGTTGCGATTTCGCTGACCATTAAAGGTCTTAGGCTTTATGCGGATCTGCGACAGGCGCAGAGCGAGATACTGATTCCGCTGACCGAGGGACTTACGCCCATGGAACGGGCAACGCTGGAGGTCGCACTTTCCCGTATCCTCGCCGCCTTGACGAAAAGCCGCCAAAGTGCGGATCACATTTGCCGCTTCTGTGACGAAGGGGTCTGCGGGCAGGATGATTGCCCCGTCGAAATTCAGGCCGTCGCGCTGTCACGCGCATGACCGACGCCATAAGCCATCCTGTCCCGTCACGCTCGGTTGCCGTGGCGGCGATGCTCTGCTCAGCGGCGTGCTGGGGGGGCGCGACCGTCATGACCAAAGGGGCGCTTGATGCTTTCGATCCCTTCATCTTGCTGGTCATACAATTGGTGGCCAGTGTTGCCGCGCTTTGGACTGCTGTTCTTCTTTCTTCCACGTCTCTTTTGGCCTTTCGACCGATGGTGCGGGCTGGCTCCACGGGCGTTCTTGAACCCGGATTAGCCTATGCCGTCGGTGTTCCGGGCCTTGCCCTGACCACGGCGGGCAATGCCTCGGTCATCGCAGCCCTCGAGCCCGTGTTCATTTTTCTCGGCGCATGGCTTTTGTTCCGGACCCGGCCAACCCTCAGGGCGATCGTGGCGATCGTCACCGCAGTCATCGGCGTGACACTTGTATCCCTGACCGATCCTGCAGGTCTTGGGGGCGGGTCGGTTTTGGGCGATGGCTTGGTCCTCTTCGGCACAGCGCTTGCGGCTGCCTATGTTCTGGCGTCCAGCAAGCTTGCCGTGACGATGCCTGCGGTCCTTCTGACTGCGTTGCAGCAAACCGCTGGCCTTGGGCTGGTCGTAATCCTGAGCGCATTTGCGTTGTTTGCGGGTTGGCAGTCGCTTCCAGCGTCGGTGACTTTGCCCGCGTTGGGCCTCGCCATCTTGTCGGGCCTGATCCAGTACGCCCTCGCCTTCTGGCTTTACATTGTAGGACTGAAAGGGATTGCACCGGGGCTGGCGGGCATGTTCCTGACGACAACACCCATCTTCGGCGTCTTTGGCGGCATTGTCTTCCTGGGTGAACGCCTTGTGCTGAGCCAGTTGCTGGGCATGACGCTTGTAATTGTGTCGCTTGTTGCCTTGCTCAGATCCCGTGGCGGCTGATGATCACAACAGGTCCGTTCGCAGTTTTCGTCGTTCCGCTACGCCCCAGCGGGTTTCCCCGCCGGACCTAATGGGGCCCAGCCCCTCAGAACGGGATATCGCCGATACGGTCAACCAACTCGGGGTTTTCGGCCCACAAGCAAAGGTATAGAACCTCGGATACATGTGCATCCTGTCTTCGGTTGTGCAAAGTGAAGGGTAGCTTCAGACAACCTGCGCTGCCCCACATCCAACAGCGTCAGCATGATCAGGCACTGCACCTTTTCAGTGGGGCGCTCTAAGTTGCGTCTCAACACGACAGTCTGGCTAGATGCCTCTGGGTGCCAGAGTGCCGGATACAATCCACCTCGGTATGCCGTCGCTTCACGCTCTTAAGCGAAACATCGTTTCCGGGTGATCAGGGCCTCTTTCGGTTCACGACGATCCCTCCTGAACTTTCCAGTTTCAGAATAGTCGCGACACACAAACTGAGGCGGAACAGATTAGGGGCAACGCGACGGATTTAAGCGTCTGAAAGATAACCGTGATTATCTCGTTTTGGCGTCACGCGCCCGGTCCACGGGTACAGCTCGCGTTTGGCGCGAATCATCTCTGAGTGGAGCGTGCTCGCATCGGACACTTCTTTAGCTTGTGCGAATCGAGGCCAAATACTATCCTAGGTTGATACGATTTTTTTGATGACTTCCGGTTTTTTTGGGAAACTGCGCTTTCACAATGAACCTCTTACTTTGACAGTGTGAATTTTGCAGTCCCATGCCGGATGCGGGCACGGGGTCGATGTCACAAAAAATGATGCAGAGACTGACGGCCAGAAGGGCCGTTTGCGCGATGTTGGTGCTTCCCGCGATGATGCTGACCACAATGGGGCCAGAGCGGGTGGCGGCGCAGTCTTTTTGCGGGCCGACGATCACCGCATGTGATCTCCAGCAGGATCAACTCTGCCTCGAACGGGTGCTGGCCTGCGGAGAATACGACACTATCATCGCAACGCTCTTTGCCGAGGATGTGGCCCCGACGCTGGACCAGAAATTCGCGCTTGGTGCCGCGTATTTCGGCAATCACGTACGGGCAAGGGCGACGGGGCTCCAATGTCGGGCCGTCGTGAAAGGGCGTGAATGGCTGCGCGATTACCTCGGTACGGTGGACACAGAGTTCCGGCAAAGCGCAAGTTTCGGGACCTTGGCGCAGATGCGCCAGATCTATCAGGCAACGCAGATGCTTGGCGAGCTAGACCAGGTGGGCGGCTGTCCGGAAAGCGCGCTGACCCGGGCAAGGGTGCAGGCCATCGCAGCGGCAGAGGCGACGCAGTTTGCGAGAGCTATTTTCCTGACGCCGCCCGATGCGGTGGCCGATGTGATGGGCACGCTCAACATCGCGCTGCGGACCTTCGTCTCCCAAGCCTCGGATCTTGAGACAGGGATCGCGCTGCGCCGGATCGAGATCGAGGCGGCGGGCCGGGTGCTGGGCAGTGTGCGCGGCCTTTTCGATGAGGTGTTCGGCGGTGTGTCGGGCGAAGGTGCGGCGCTGCGCGTCGATAGCGTGATACTGGATCAGCTCCTGGCTGATGGCCGCGCAAGGCTGCGCCGCGTGGAAAATCGTGAGGATGCCTTTCGGGTGGCGCTTGGGGGTTTCGGGCCTGCAGATTACGCCGAGGTCAGGACCGAGACGGTCCGCAAGGCGCAGGGGTTCCTAAAGGAATCGGCGTTTCATATCAATATGATCGGCGTGCTGATGCCGACCGATCCGGCACGGCCGTTCCCGCAGCTTGAGGGCGTTTTGGGCGCGGACAGCCCGGCCAATGCGGCGCGCGAGGCGCTGTCGGATATTCGGCTGGATTGGCGGTCGCTGGGGGATGCGAATGGCAACTGCGCGCTGCCTAATGCCGCGGAACGCGTGTGGTACTGCCGATGAGACAGCTCTTGTGGATCACGCTCGTGATATGCCTGTCGGGGCCAGCAGAGGCGCAGAACGCGGTGCTGGACCGTGCCTATGGCATCAGCAAGCTCGACGGATTCTGGCGGGCAACGTTGGGTAGCGAAGCGCCTGACCTTGCCGCGTTCGAGATGTTCGAAAGTGTTGCAGCTGTGCCTGAGCCGGTGCGCGAGCCGGCAGTTGATTTCGGCGTGCCGATCATCGGCGAAGTGGTAGGAGAGACCGCCCCCGGCACGGATGGCCAAGGGGCCAGACTGGCCTTTCCGGTCATCCCCCTAACAGAAGAAGAGGCCGGGCCGCTGATGCGGCGGCTGGCATGGGCAGAGCTTTACCTGACGCGTGTGGGTTACTACGCCGAGGATCAGGAAGACCCGTCAGAGATGGTCGCGGCGCTGGCCGCGAGGCAAAAGGCTGCTGCGCTCGAGGCCTATCTGATCACCGCGCGGCTTTACTTTGCAGCGCCGGACCTGACGGAGAAATGCACAAGGCTTACGCGCATGGCGGCGCTTGAGGACAGCGCGCTTGAGACGAGCGTGGAGATTACACCGGCTGAGGGCTGGGCCGCGCTGCAACCGTTGAAAGCGGCGGCGGCGGAGCGGCTGGGGGGATCGGCACTCTCCGATCTGGTCTGCGCGTTCGAGCCGGTGCGGGGGCGGGCCGAAACCGTGCGGCTGATCGAGGTCCGGGTAAGGGAGCGGATCGCGCTGGAGGCGCGGGCAAAGGTGGAGGACAGCCTGACACTGCTCAACGCGGCAGCGGAAGAATTCCAAAGCCTCGTCACCGCGATGGACGTAGAGATCCTGACAGCGGAGATCCTCGAATTGGAGCGCGTTTTCGGCAATGCGGCAGCGAATATCCGTTTGGTACAGAACGATCAGCTGAAGGCCGAAAAGACCATTGCAGAGCTGGAAGCAGTGGATCTTTCCGCGTTGAACCAGCCGGGTGAGATGTCGGAATACCAAGCGGCACAGGGTCAGATGGTTGCGATGGTGGCACTCATGGACGGGGTGCTGACAGAGCTGGCGGCGCTGGCCGAACTGCTGCCAGATGACGGGCTGGCGGAATGCCGGGGGCTTGGGTCGGTCTATGACGGGCTGGATATGAACCGCGACTCCTTTGTCCTGTCGAGCGAAATCGAAGGACCCTACGTCGCCTGCCTCGCGCGCGCACGGGCGCTGGTGGAGGCGGGCACCTCCCCAAGTCTTGAGACAGAATTGATGGCCGAACTGGCCCGCCATGTCGGCCAGATCAGCGCCAATTTGCTGGAGGAATTGCAGTGATCCGGCACTTTTCCTTGATCCTTGTGCTGGCTCTTGCTGCCGCCCTGCCGGGGCGGGGGGCAGAGGCGCAGCAATGCCTCGACGTGTCGGCGGAGGAGGCGCAGTTGCACGCCGCCGAGCTGGTCACGTTGCTGCAGATCGCCACGTTCCGGGGCGACCTGAAATACATGTCGGACGTAGCGCCAGAGTTGGAATCCTATCTTGATAGCTGCGGGTCCGATCCAGGCGGGCGGCTGGCGCAGGTCTGTGGCTTTGACTGCCATCTGCAACTGGCGCGCTACCGGCTCTTTCTGGCCTCTGACCTGCCATTTCTCTCCACCGCAGGTGTTCTGAGCCGCGACAGCACGCTGCTGTCGCCGCAGAGCGCGCAACAACATGCAGAAGACGGGATTGCGGTGGCCGAACGGGGGCTGAAACTGCTTGCCCGGCAACAAGGAAGCGCCGAGGCAGATGATGCGTTTCGCACCTATACGCGGCAGCTTGTGGGGCTGAGCAGCGTCAAGATCAGGCTGCGCATGACTGTGGGCGACACCTGGTATCAGACGATGAGTGAGGCGCGCGTCAAATCGTTGGGTTTTGCCGTCAGCGAGGCGTTAGAGGTGATCCCGGGTGCCGCGCTGGAAGATCAGCCAAACCTGCACAAAGCGCACACGCAATATGAGTTCGCGCTCTGGACTCTGATCGAGACCAAGACCGACATCCCGGCAGAACAGACCTATGATGATCTGCGCGCCGATCTCACGATCCTCGAAGGTGAGTTGCAGGCAAGAATGGAGAGCCTGAGACGGGGGATGATCTTTCTCAATATCGATCCGGTGGCGTTCACCACGATCCCTTTTGAGGAGCTGCAACAGGCGCTTGACCGGACAAAACGCGATCTGGAGGCGGTCGAGGCGCGGATGGAGGCCATTGTGCGCGAATGGTCGGCGGCGTCCGAGGGGCAGGCGACACGCGCCATTGATGAGCGCCGCGTGGTGCGGGGGCAAAAGATCAATCTTCTCGCGCATCAGATCGGCAAATTGGAAACAGAGGCGCAGATCCTGACCGGCGAAGTGCAGCAAGAGATAAGCGCGCTGGACGCAGAGCTAGACACCTTCAGCCGACGGCAACAGATCAGAAACCTCGAGATTGCGCTGTCCACCAAGATCGCGGAATTCGAGAACCGCCGCCAGCAATTGCAGGAACGCCAGGCGCTCGACCTTATCGCGATTACCAAGGAAGCAGAGATCGAGCGGCGAGCGGAACTGCGTTGGCTGCTGAGTTTCGAGATGACGCGGATGAACCTTGATCTGCAGGTATCGTCGCTGGAAAGCCAGATTGGGGAATATGACCGGCAACTGGCGCGCAATCGGACGCAGTTGGAAACGCTGGTGCGGCAGCGGGCGATTCTGGAAACGCGGATTGTCGATGCACAGAGTTCCATCGAGGGCGCGAAGCAGCGGATCGACCGGATCGACGTAACACAGGTGGACGTGCACGCGCTGCGGCGGAATGTGATCCGAGAGGACATTTGCGGCGTTGAAAACCAGCTTGCTCTCATCGGCGAGACGCTGGACACGCCCTTTGCCCCCGCTCTGCCGGGCGAGGAACCCTGCGACGTGGTCAGCCCGTCTTTCACTCGTGTGCAATACCAAGACACGATGTGCGGCACTGACAGCGAGCCGGGACTGCGCGCCAAGCTGAACGATGCAAGAATCCTTGGCCGAGCCTTCATACTGAAATGTGTGATCGGCGACCCTGTGGAACTGGCCGAGCTTGAGCCGATGGCCGAGGCCTCGACCCTCATCGACAGCGGGCTGAGCCTTGAGGATGAACTGGGCGCCGTCTCTTGCAATGGCTTTTCGCAAACCGAGGTGGATTTTGCCAAGGGCATCTATGACGCGGAGAAGGCGCTGTTGGAGAAGCAGCGGGTCGGGTTGGAACAGCAGCGCGACAAGGTGAATGAGCAGCTTGATTTCGTGACGGGCTGGGCGAGTGATTTTCAGAACACAATTTTGGGTCTGCAGACTGGTTTGGCCGTCGTGCAAGGCGCCTATGCGGCGCTGGCTGCGGTGCCGGAAACCACGGTTGCCGCTGCGGGTATGGCAAGCGGCGTCTACACCACGATCACGGTGGACAAGCCCGCCTATGCGGTGATGGAAGCGGCGCGCGTGGCACTCAATACCGCGCTGGCATTCGGCAAGATCAACATCCAGACCGAAAGTCAGGTCCGTGCCTTTGCCACGCAGCTGGCCAATATCCGCGAGGCCAATGAGCGGATTGATTTCGAGAAAGCGGTCAAGGCGCTGGCGCTTCATCGGGCGCATTTCCAGTTGGCCGGGAAACGGGCCGAGGGGCTGCAGGCGATTAAAGAGCTTGAGCTGCAGGGATCGATGGCCGCGGTGGATTGCGACAACGCGCAGCTTGGCATTGATGAACAGGTCGCAAGGCTCAAGGCGCAGCACACCCGGATGTTGGCGACGATGGAATTGCAGGCAGAGGAAAACGCGCTTCTGGATTTTGATCGGTTGCAGCAAGAAGGGCTCATCGAGCGGTATTTCAACGAGATCGCCATCCTGCAGCTTGAGCTTGAAAAGCTGGCGCTGAACGAGGCGCAGCTGACCGAGGATAACGCGCAGCTGGGCGCGCTGGTGGGCGCTGCTCAGGGACGGATCGAGCGGATCGAGATGACCCGCGCAACGGTCGAAGGGTTGGCCGAGGAAAGCCAGCAAGTGACCACCGTGATTGACGAGCTGCGGCAAAGACAGGCCGATCAGCAGTTGGCGATTTCCAACTCGGAACTGGCCTTTGTCGAGGCGCGCATTCGTGGCGAAGAGGGCAATACCGAGCAATTGGTGAACGCACTTGAAGGTTCCATCGAGCTGGTGGGCCAGCGGGCAGAGCTCAAGACGCAGATCGAGCAGGTGCAGGCGGATATGCTGGTGCAGGTGGCCGCGCAGCGCGAGGAGATGGTCAACCTTGCCAGTGAGATCGACGACCCGGACGAGCGGCGGCAGCTTTTCATCGCGAGTCAAGAAACACTAAGCGAGCTTTTGCGCGGGATCCCGGATTACATTTCGGCCAAGCGCACCAGCCTGACCACGGCGAACCGGCTGCTGCACCTGATGCGGCAACGGTATTCCCTGGTGTTGGGCATCACCGGCCGGCGCGAGGATTATCCGCTGACCTACGTCAAGGATGCGGCGCAATTGACGGCGCTGGTCTCGGAAATCGAGGGGCAGAGGTTCTTTGACGAAACCGAAATTCCAATCGAGGTGGCGCGCGTGGTGGTGCCGTCGCAATCGGGCTTCATCAAGAAACTGGCGCTCGACGAGGAAGTGACCTTTGAAATCTCGCCCTTCGCGGGCAGTGACGACGCGATGCGCGAGGCCGGATTCTTTGTCATCTGGGACGAAAAGTTTCGCGAGCGCAAAACGATGACGCTGATCGATGTGCTGATCGGGGCGCAGTACACCTGCACTGGGGCCCAGTGGAATACCTACACGCTGAGCCATCTTGGGTCCGGCACGGTGTTCCGGCCGCTGGCCGAAGGATCGCCAGTGACGGTGCCGGAACGGATCATCGGGCCGAGCAGGGGTGGGCAGCACACCTTCTACAATATGGCCGCAAACGAGGCCGATCTGAACCGGGTACTGAGCTATTGGCAGTTCAACCGCTTTGCGGCGCGGAAATTCCCCCGCATGCCCGGGCCGCCCAACGATCAGGACGCGATTCTGCCATTCCTCGGCGCGCCGGTTTACGGAACCTACAAGCTGGCCGTGAACCCATCCGATTGCCCGTTTGAAGGCGCGGTTTTCACCCTTCTCTTCCTATTTGCGAGCACGCCATGAGCCGATTTGTCTCTCTGACGGCGCTGGCCGTTTTGATCGCGGCCCCAGGTGCAGAGGCACGCGATACGGCGCGCAATTCTATCGAAGGTTACGTGATCGAACGCGCCGTCATCCGGGCGCCGAATTGCGAGGGCTCTGCGTTTGACGATGTGCGGATCGAGGCGTTTGAAAAAGGCGTCTGCCAGTTCCATCAGCCCGCCCGCTCGGCCGAACAGCTGGACCGTGTCTTGAAACTCCTCAACCGGGCGCAGGTGCAGGGGCTTCCGGTGGTACATCAGCAACTGGCGGGGTTCCTGACCGGGCTGGGGCACTGCGCGACTGCAGAACGCCACCTCGAGACTTTTCGCGGCTCTGGCAATGCTGACCTGACCGCGCGGGACAATTTCTGCGCCGCGAGGATGCAGAGCCAGGCAGAGCTGAACGCCATCCGGTGGGACTTTGCCCTCTTTGACTATGCCGAGGATCTGGGCGTGCCGAATACGCTCGACACGCGGTTGGGCGAAATGGCTTCGTGTTATTCCGGTGTCCTTGCCCCCGGGTTCGACGCGGAATGTGGGCTGATCACCAATATCACCGCAACCGAGCTGAACGTTTTTGTCGACGAAGCCACCGACGCTGTCGTCCAGACCTATTTCACCGGCGTTGAAAGCCCCATCACGGCCATGTTCCAACGCAAGCGCGAGCGTGCAGAGGGCGTGCTCGCTATGGCAGGCGCGTCGATCCAGGGTCTCAAGGACGGCGCAGCCGCGGTGAACGCGGAATACACCGCCTACCACAGCGCCAACGAGACAGAGCGCGATGCCAAGATGACGCCGATTTACGAGAATTACCGCGAAAGCATCCTGCGGGCGACGGCCATCCTCGACGAGTTCAACCGCTGGAAAGAAGGGCTCTTCATGACCAGCGACAACGTCAACCTGTTGCCAAAGATCGTGGAACGGGGCGTGGAACTGACAGAGGAGCTGGCCCGCGTCGAGACCGATGACTATGCGGCCCGGGCGGGCAAACTGGTGGATGATGTGCGCGCGGTGGTGCAGTCCGAGGCAGAGCACCGGGCGCTGATCGGCCAGCTTTGCCGGGTGTATTTCTGCGAACTTGCCAGCCGCCGTCGGATGATCGCGACGCAGCATGTCTGCCGCCAGCCCGCGCTGACCAATAACCCGATCTGCCTGAATGCGCAGGGGCAGATGAAGGGTGGCGATTTGCAGGTGAACTTTGACGGCGAGCAGAGAATCGGAGTTGCCGATTTCTGCCGCGCAGCGGGGATTGATGATGTGTTCCTGACGGTGGGCCTTTCGCCCGCGACGGCGCTGACCTGTATGGGCCAGATGCCATGAGGAGGGGGGTACTCATCTCGCTGATCTGCCTTGCGGCAGGTGCCGCGCGGGCAGAGGAACCCGCGCTGGCGCGGTATGTGACGGACGACAATGTGGATGTTTACGTGGCGCTTTTTGGCGGTCAGGCGGTGGAACTTGCAGGTTGCGCAAGCGAGGGCGCAGTGAGGGCGCTGATCGAGATGCCGAATGACCGGCCCATTTCAGACCGAACGCAGGTCGATCTGACGGACAGCGCGGCACTTGGCGCACATCCCGCTATTCCCTGCAACCCGCCACCTTTGGCCGAGGCCGCATGGCCCGGTAGCGTGCCGATTTGGGCCGATCTGACGGCAAACGGGCGGTATCTGCTGGCCGCGCCGAACGGGGCGGGGTTCTACGCGGTGGATGCGAAATGCGAGGCGATCAAGACCGCCTTGAGCATTCGCGAACGCGCGCAAGGTGCGGGGTTTCAGGGCTTTGGCCAGCCTGATCCGCTGGAGCTTCGTTTGACAATCAATTGCGGGCCCGGGGCGGAGGCTCAGGGCCCGGTGGTCCCCGATGCCGACAGCGGTGCAGAGGGCTGGACCTTGCATAGTGCAGAGCTTTTCATGAGCGAGGCGGGGCTGCCCGATACGCTCTTGGTTGCCAGCGCTCCGATGGGCGAGGGGCGGGGATATCTGCCGATCCGGCGGCTCGATGGGGTCGAGATTGCGCCCCTGTTCCTTGAAGGTGGCGCAAGACTGGAGGCCGCAAAGGCCGCATTGCGTATGCTCTTTGCCGTACCCGAGGAGGACGTGGTGTCGCCCTTGGGTTTCGAGGAGCTGGAGGCGGTGCAATCGGCGCTCTTTGCTGACATCTGCACGCGGAATTGTGATGGATATGATCACAGCCATGGTTTCTTTGCCCTGCCGGGGATCGACGTTGCGCTGAGCTTTGAGGGCGTGGAACAGACGCCGGCCGCGCTCGATATTCTGGGGCGGGACCTGTCGGGTCTGCGTTTTGCTGACGGGCGGGCGCTCTGGCTACAGGGCTGTGCGGCGGTGGCCAGTGCCTTGGGCATCGTGCCGGGCGAGGGCGATTGGAAATCCATGGCTCGGGCGGCGCACTTGGGGGCCGGTCAAGCGGCGGCGATGCGTTGTAACGCGGCGCGTGCGGCGACCTGCATAAGGGTGATCGGGCCGGGCCTGCCGCTGGTGCCGGAAGTCTTCCATGCCAGCGGTTCCTGCGCTGGCAAGACGCGACTCATCGTGCATCTGCCTGAGGCCGTAACAGCAACAGTGCCGCTCATGATCGACGCAGAGCGGGGCTTTGCTGAGGTCGAGATCGCCCCGATGCCCGGGCTTGAACGGGCCATCTTGACGGTTCCCGCAGGTGCCTCTGGCGCGGCGTCGCCCTGTCTTTTGTCCTCGCCCCGCGTGATGATCCATAGCCGAGGCGATCTCAGGTTAATGCTGCGCGACGTAACTCTCCGGCGGCGTCTGGAGGAGGTGCCGCAAGAGGCGATCGGGCTGCATTCCGATGGCGGCACTCTGGTCACCGATGGGGTGATTATGGTGGCCGATGGCGATGCCGGGCTGCCGCCGGAACGGGGCATTTCACTCTGTTCTGGCGCATATTATGCGCGGGCGACGCGGGTTCAGGCAGGCACCATCGCGGTGCAAGGGTCCAACAGTCGGCTGGCGATCAGTGGGGCACCGGGGGCACCCACAACGCTCGGATCGGCGCGGTATGCGATTTCAGCCTCTGCCGGGGCGGAAATGATCCTGAGCAATGTAACGCTGACTGGCCGGGTGGGCGCGTCGCTTTTCAACGCGACCCTCGACGCCACGAACCTGCGGCTGGTCAGCACCGATGCGCAAAGCGGGTCATCTACAGCGCTGCAGTTTCGCGGCGCTTCAGAGGCGCAGCTGATGCAATCGACAGCGCAGGGATTTGCCTGTGTCGGCACATTTTGGACTGCGGGCAGCGCCGCCATCTTCACCCTGCCCGGTAACAATCTGACCGCGGATAACACCCGGCCCTCCTGCGGAGCGGGAACCGTCCAGATACTTGAATAAAATGAAGGGATTAGACCCATGACGCTTCGCTTTCTTGCCCCTCTATTCATCGTGTTGGCGCTGGCCCTTCCCGCAAAGGCGCAAGAGGTCAGCGTGGTGCTGGTCACTGACATTTTGGGCGACCGGCTGCATTACCCGGTGGTGATTTCTGAAGGCCGGGGATATCGGGTGCGCTGCGAAAGCCAGTCCGACGAAGAGACGATGATTGCCGCGTTGGGGTTCCTGATCCCGTCCAGTCAGATCATTGATCCGACCGATCAGAGCATCGTTGATGCGGCCCCGGCGGAGAACCCGCTACTTTGCCCAAGCTCAGAGAATTACCCGATCACGGTCTTTGCCGCGAACACGTCGCAGGGGCTGATCCATTACCTGCAATTCAAGGCTGATATCGGCAGCGAGGCGGCCCACGACCGGATCTATATCCCCGGCTGTGCGGCCTTGGTAGAGGCACTGAACCTTGACCTTGCCAATGCCACGCCGGGCGACCCGACCCTGTTTTTCGCAGGCCGGATCCACGAGATTGCGTGCCGCCCGGGGGCCGCCCCCATCGAAACGGCACCCCAGACCTTTGCCGCTTGGTGCACCAAAGGAGACCTGACGCCGGAAGAGGAAGCGACAATGCGCGCGATCCTCAATGGCACCCCGGGCGGGCCGGGCGCGCTGGGCAATACGGTGGCCTGCAGGCAGGCACAGGACTTCCTCACCGCGGTTACAAGCCGGAACCTCGACAATAGCGGAGCGCAGTCGCTGGCACCGCTGGCGACACTGTCGCATCTGAACTCGCTGTCGCTTGCGGGCAACCAGATTTCGGATGTCTCGCCACTGGCAGGGCTGACCGCGTTGCAGTTCCTGGATCTCAGCGACAACCGGATTGCCAATGTGGCCGCACTGGCCACCTTGGTGAACCTAACCTCGCTTGATCTGGGTGGAAACACTATCAGCGACTTGCGGCCGATTTCGTCGCTGCCGCTGCTGCAACAACTGTCCTTGCCCGGCAATGTGCCGGACACCATCGCCCCTCTGCAATTTCTGACCCAGCTGACAGAGCTGGATTTGGCGCGAAACGAGCTGACCTCGGATGACATCGGCGTGCTGGTTGGTCTGTCGCAGCTCACGTTACTCGACCTTTCCAACAACGAAATCGACGATTTCAGCGAACTGGCCAATTTTGGAAGCGAGGTGGAATTCAAGCTCGCGGGCAATCCAGCCTCCACCGGTGGCCCCACGGATTTCATCACCTTTTGCGTGCAGTTGCGCGATGAGCCCACCCAGACCGGCGCCACGATCCGCGCGATGATCGAAGTCACCGGGCAAAGCACCTGTTCGGGGGCGGCAACCGTACTTAATTCCTCGAATGCGCTGACGATCACCGGCAAGACCCTGTCAGAGCTTGGACCACTCGCGACCCTCAGCCATCTGACATCGTTGAACCTTGCCGACAACACGATCACCGATGTCTCGGCACTGGCCGCGCTGACGCAGATCATCACGCTTGATTTATCGAATAACGCGATCATCGATGTGCGGCCCCTGGCCGCGCTGGAGCGGCTGACCACTCTGCGCATGGCGGGCAATCCGGTGACCTTCGGCGACTACCTGTCGGCCTGCATCCTGCGCAACGAACCAGAAACGCTGAGTGAGGCGCATCGCACAGAGGTTGGCGCGCTATTGAGCATATCACAGACGCAAACCTGCAGGTCATCGGAAAGCCGGCTAAAGACCATGTCGACAATCAACCTGCGCGATCGCGGGCTGACCACGCTGGATTACATCCGGGTGGCTGAAAGCGCGACGAACGTTTTGCTGGACAACAACCCCGTTGGCGAAGTGAGCAACCTGCGGTTCCTGCAACGGCTGCAATTTGTCGATGCCTCGAATACCGGGCTCGAGGATGACGACAGCCTGATCAACTTGCGCGCGCTGCGGAACCTCGACATCTCTTCGAACCCGATTGCCGAACTTTGGGCTCTGCGCAACATGCCAGAGTTGCAATCGGTCAATTTCCGCGACACCCAGATCCGCGACATCCGCGTTCTGGACGAATTGCCAAGCCTGCAAACCGCGACGATGTGGAACGCGCCGGTCGTGATGAATTCGATGCTGACCTATTGCCTCGTGCACAGGTTTCAGATCGGGATGCTGGGCGATGCAAGGCGTACGGTGGACGCGATCATGGCGGTGGCCGCGGGCGCGGGCCAGAGCAGCCAGAATTGCCGGGGCGTCAACGAATGGGCGCGCAGCGTCACATCGTTGAACCTCAATGCCAAGCAGATCAGCAACGTGGCTCCTATCGCCGGGATGCCGGAACTGACCAGTCTGCTTCTTTATGACAACAACATCAGGGATGTGCAGCCGATGCGGCAGTTGCGCAAGCTCAAAACCCTGAACCTGAGCAAGAACCAGCTTGGCACCATTCCAATTGTCTTTTCACAGGATCTCGAACACCTCTATGTGACGGAAAACCAGATCGCGAACCCAAGCGCGGTCAGCCGGTATTCCAAACTCAAAAGCCTCAACCTGCGCAAGAACCGCCTGACCGTGACCAGCGGGATTTCCGGGCTGCCGCAGCTGTCCTTTCTCGATCTGCGGGACAACAAGATCGCGCAACTCAATCAGATCACCCCGTTGCTCAGCAAAAACCCCTACATCAAGGGTAACCCGGTTTGCGGGTTGCAGAACACTGTTCCGATCTTGGTGATCTGCCAGCGAGAGCCACAATTCATTCTCAATTCGAATCTGGTCGATCCCAACGTGGTGATCCGACGCGACTTCTTACAGCCGGTGCCGATCATCATCACACCGTCAAACCCCTGATTGTCGATCCTACGTCCCAACCGAAAGGACCTTGTCATGACACGATTTTACACAGCGTTTCCTGTCGCCGCCATGCTCGCGGTCCTACCTGTGGGCGGGTTCGCCGCTGATGACAAATCCGCCTCTTCGGTGATCCAGCTGCCATCTGCGGGCGGCACGGTCAGCCAAGAGGAGGGGGCGTTCCAGCTCAACGCCAACACCGGGTCGGCCAACTTTTCGCTGCCGCTGCCAGAGCTGCCGCAGCGAGGCAAGTTCGGTCCGGGCCTCTTCCTGAGCTACAACCAGTTCGCGGGGGACAGCGGGTCGGGGCTGGGCGTGGGATGGTCCTTTACCGGGTCTTCGGTGATCGTGAACCAGGATTTCGGCACCGCCATTCCGGGCAGGAAGCTGGATGGCGATTTCTTTCACCGGCTGAGCTTTCAGGGCGCGCGGCTGGTCTATCTGGGCGAGATAGACGGTTTGCCGAGCTATCGCCCGGAAGTGGCCGAAGAACAGATGGTGTTCGTGCGCCGCGATATGCCGTTCGAGGTGGTCGTGCTGGACCGTACCGGTGAGCAAGAGGTAATAACGATCCCAGCCGGGTTTGAGCTGCGCATGGCGGATGGCAGCCGGATGTATTTCTCTGGCGCCGAGGGTGTGGCCGAGGGCAATTTCGCGACGGCCGAACCCACGATCACCCGCTGGCCGCTGGTGATGAGCGTCAACACCAACCGTGACGCAGTGCGCTATGAATATGAAAAGCACGGAGAACGGTCCTACCTGACCGGGGTGGCCTTTGCCGGGGGGCAAAGTCGTTATGATTTCGATCTGATCGACACGCGCGCCAGCCTTGTCAGCCATATCGCCGGAGTGCGTCAGCAGAACCCCAAGCTCTACGGCAAAGTGACGGCAAGTTTCGCAGGTGATGTCTATGACCAGTGGTGCATGGCCTTTATCGGCCGGTCGCTGAATGACAATACCGAATTCACCGTGCGCACCCATCCCGATTGTCAGGCCATGGCCGAATCCGACCTTGCGGGCGAGATCGACCCCAATTCGGTCAATGTTCTAGACCAGCTGCGCGCGGTCTATCGCTTTGGCAACACCGGCGGCTCTGCGCTTGGCGATGATACGCTGCGCTACCCCGATCTGCGGTTTGACTATTCAAGCTGGACGGCGGCAGAGCTGGCCGAGCGGGAGCTTGTCTTTCCCGCGCCAAACCTGGCTTTTGCGGGGGATATTTCGCCGCAAAACTTGGAACTTGCCGATCTGAACATGGATGCGCTGCTTGACGTGGTGCAGACCAGCGACACCGAAGTGACCCGGGTGCACTTGGGTGAAGGGGCTCTGGAATCGGCCTTTGAGACGTCTATCCCACTGAAGCTGACGCGCACGACAGCCTCTGGCCTGACGCGCGAGATCACGCCGAGGCTGGTTGAGAACCGGTTCCATTTCGCTGACATCACCGGTGACACCTATGCCGATATTCTAGAGGTCGAGGACGGTCTGCTGCATGTCTTTAACGGCAACGCGGTCGGGGATTTCCCCTATATCGGGCGGGCGATTCCGCTGGACGGGATTTCACCGTCGCTGTTCTCGGACGGAAATGGCCGCTTTGTGGATGTGAACCTTGATGGTCTAAGCGACATTGTCGCGACGCGGCTTGATGCCAATGGCCGGACCGAGGCGCTGATTTACCTCAACCTTACCCGACGCCAGCCAGACGGGGGCCATGCGATCAATTTCGCTCGGGTGTCCAAGGTGCTGCCGATGGACAGCCAAGATGGGGGCCTCTTGAGCCGCCAGTCGACCCGGCTGACGGATGTGAATGGTGATCGATTGCCCGATCTGGTGACGATCAACGTCGCTGATCAGGGGTTTTGCATCTACGAGAACCAGGGCAACATTTTCAGCCGCGAGGCGGGTGCGCTGCTCTGGGGGGATATGCGCTTGAATGACCCAAAATGCGGGGCAGGGCGGTTCACCGCGATAAGGGGCATGAGCCCGTCCGACAACGTGCAGTCGATGTGGTACGTGGATGCCAATGGCGATGGGGTGCGCGACTTTGCCTCGATGGGCAGCCGTACCGACGAGATTCAGATTTGGCTGGGCTTTGGCGATGGCTCTTTTGCGGATGAAAGCCTGCGGCTGTCGTTGAATGCTCGGGTGCAGGTGGGCAATGCGCCCAATTCCTTCCGCTCGCGCGTGGCTGATCTGGATGCCGACGGGCAGGCGGAAATCATCGTGTTCCAACAGGCGAGTGGACCAGAGATTGCGCCGGTCGTGGTGATTGATTTCAATCGCACCACAGAGATTCAACTGGTCAAGGCCAACCTGCTGACAGTGGTGAGTTTCGAGAGCGGGCGGCGGCACGACATCCGCTATGCAACCTCCACCGACGAGATGCTGCGCGATCGCGCGGCGGGGCGCGAAACCGCGACGCTGCATTTTCCGGTGGTGGTGGCAAAACAGATGGTCACCTCTGAAGGCGTGGCAAACGCGGCGCGGCGCGATGTGCAGGTCGAGGAATACTTCTACCACAAGCCCTTCTATGACGTGATCAACCGCCGCTTCATCGGCTTTTCCGAGGTCGAGCGTGTCACCTATGGCGACGAATTCGTGGGCGGGGCGGATACCCAGAAATCTTCGATCGCGTTCGAGCAATATTACGCCTTTGCCGATGTGACAGCCGACCTTCACCTTGCTGGCAAGTTGCGTATCCGGCAGACCTACGCGGTCGATGCCGATCCGGTGCTGCTTGCTGCAGCTGCCGGGTCCGCGTCGCTCGATCCGAATGCGGCGGGGCTACATTCGCTGTCTACTGCGACACGGGCCCAGAAATTGCCGACGCCCGGCGCGATGCTGTCCTGTGAAAGCAATACATGGCAGACAGCGCCTACTGGGATTGCCAATGTCAGCTGGCTGCGCAAGACCGAGGAAAGGCTGACCGCTGCGGCGGGGCCACAGCACGTGCAAGAGCCAAGCGACACAGAATGCGTGAACCCGGTCAAGACGCGCATCTTCGCGGAATTCGACGAATTCAACTATGCGGGCCGCGAAACCGAAACCGTGGTCGAACTGACCGGCCCAGAGGGCCAGGTCATGCCCGGCTATGCGCGGGTGACGGAAACCGATTACTCAGAGGCGCGCGCCACTTTGGCACCGCTTGGCATTGTCAACGCCGCATCGGCGCGGCGAACCGTGGCAGGCACGCGCCTTCTGTCGCGGGAACGCTTTGCCTACCTGCCGGAAAATGGGGGGCGTCTGGGAATGCGGGCGATCGACGTATTCTCCAGTCTGGCAGATGTTCCGCCAGAGATTGCCGACTGGCACAGCGCCACCCATACGCTGCTCAAGAATATGGCCTATGACAGGTTCGGCAACGTCGTGGAAATGTCCGACAATCTGTCGAAAATCGAAAGCGTGACCTTTGACGAAACCGGCACCTTGCCAACGGCGCATACCAAGTTTCACGGCTCAGACGACAGCCGCAATCAGGTTACCACGATGGCCTATGATGATGGGATTGCCGGGCGGTTGTCTGGGCAAACCACGCCACTGGGCATGGAAATCAACTACGACTACGACGCGCTTGGCCGCAAGCTGCGCGAACTAAGCGCGGATGGGTCGGAAAAACGTTATGCCTACCGCTTTGGCCTGAACGGCGCGCCGTCCATGATCCTGACCTCGCTGCGCCGTTACCCCTCCGCCGCCGACACGCCGGAGGGCGAAAGCGAATTCGTGCGCTCGTTGGCTGCGTTCAACGCACGGGGCAATCAGCTGGCCGAGATGGAGGATGTGGCTGAGGGCGGTGTTCGGATGTTCAAATACTCGGAGTTCAACCGCAATGAGCTGCTGAGCTTCCGCTGGACACCTTACATGACAGAAACCGTGCCGGATGTTGAGGCAGCCTTTGCCTCGGGTCAGGTGCCAGAACCCGAACGCCGCCACGGCAATGCCTATCGCTATGACGGGCTGGGCCGGATGATCGAGGAAACGCATCCGTCAGGCAAATTTTCCACCCAGAGCTATGCGCCTTGGGGCATGACCACAATCACCACCTACGAAGACCAGCACGGCGGCTCCATGTCGGTTGAAGAGCACCGGCTGGTCAATGATGTTGGCGTCCACGCAGTGATGATCGGCGATGCAAGTGGCACCTCGCTTGTCACCCGGTTCGACCGCGACGGCTTTGGCTATCTGACTGCAATCCGGCTCGCGGGCGAAGAGGCGCCGCGGCAGTTTCGTTTCAACTCTGTCGGGGATATGGAATTCCAGCAAATCCCGGGGCTGGGCACGCATTACTACTTCTACGATGAGCGCGGCAGACAATGGTCCAAGGCGCGGATAGCCGAAGATGGCACCACCGATGTGATCGCCTTTGAGTACGACCTTCTGAACCGCAAGCTGCTCGAGACGGTGAATGGCGAGGACCGCATCCGATACGCCTATGACGTGACCGAGACGTTGCAGGTTGCGGCGGCCTTCGAAACGCCGATCCCGCTGCCTCTGGGCAAACACACCCGGATTGAGGTCATCGATCCTAACGGGCGGCATGACAGCATCCAGCGCTTTGGCTGGGATGCCAATGGCCGCATGGTCCAGAACGAGATCGAGATCGCGGGCGAGGTGTTTGCTGAAAGCTTTCACCAGACGCTCGACGGGCGGATCAATCGGGCGACGGGGCCGGGCGGTCTCGGCTATGACTTTGCCCTTGGGCCAGACCGGAACCTGCGGCGGGTTGCGATCACCCATCCCGATTTCAGCGGGCCGGAAACGGTGATCGAGGACATCACCTACAACCCCGAAAGCCGGATTGATCAGATTGCCTACCGCGCTGGGGCCGTGACCGAGCTGACCTATAACCGCGAAACGCTCTTTCTCGAAGAAATCGTGACGCGGACAGGTGACGGCACGGCGTTGCAGGACATCTCGATGACCTTCAACGGGAATGGTTCGATCACCGAGATCGTGGACCGTCTGGCGGCTGGGCCTGCGCCCGCACATGGCCATGTCGACCGGTCGGGCACTTTCCACTACGACTTTCGCAACCAACTGGTGCGGTACCTGCGCTACGGCGAACACGCGGCGTTTGAATACACCGATGCCGGTGCCTTTTCGCGGAATGACGAAATGGCTGCGGGGGAAACATTGGTGCCGCCCTCGGATGCCGATACGGACCTGATCCCGGTTGGTGCCTCTGCTGCGCCCTACAGCTTTGACGGCTTTGGTCAGCTGGCCGCGAGCCCCAAGGTAACGGCAACGGTTTTCGATGCCTATGGGCGGCTGATCCGGGCGCAGACCTTGGAGCATGACGTGTTCTTTGGCTACGACCAAACCGGGCGGAGAACGTACAAGGACGTAGTGCCGCTCGACGATGCGGGTGCCGCAGAGCTTTACCTCTTTCCCACCGAAACTTTCCATCGCGGGCCGAAAGGGGACGAGAGCTTTGTCAATATCGGCTCTACCCGCTTGGTGCGGATGGAACACGGGACAGGGCGCTGGTTCTACTATCTCAAGGACCATCTGGATTCCTCGGATTACGTGATGACGAGCGCTGGTGTGCCGGTCGAACAGATGCTCTACCGCGCCTATGGCACAGAGCATCAGCCCCAAATTCTGTCATCCGATTGGGCCAGCCATGAGGAGGCCGTCGCCGACGAGAAGCCGCGTGAAAAGACGCATCACCGCTTTACCGGCAAATATCTCGATGATGCGACGGGGCTCTATTACTACGGGGCGCGCTACTACGATCCGGCGCTGGGGCGCTTCATCTCGCCTGACCCGCTCTATCTCAGCGACCCCGAGCGCTGCGTAGGCAACACCATCGCCTGCACTCTCTTTGCCTATGCCAACAACAACCCGATGTCGTTCATTGATCCCACAGGGCTAGAAGGCATCGTGCAGGGCGATGAGGCCTATAGGCGGCAGGTCGAGGAAAGTCTGCAACGCGTTGATCCCACTGCGCGGGTGGATATGGAGACTGGCGAAATCAGCCAAAGCTGGCTGCACGGGCTTTGGCTCGATATCAAAAGCTTCTTTACCGGTGAGACCAATTTTGACACCGGGCGAGAGCTTGTCAGCCGGATCGTGGAGGACCCGCAGACCACCACAATCAGCTTTCAGGCCAATGCGGCTGGGGGGGCGCGGGCGGATGGTCAGCCCTTCACGTCGAGCACGCCGGGTGATATCAACCTTGTCTATGACCCATCCTACCTGCCGGCGTTGCCAGAATATGACGCGTCAACCGGCACATTGTCCTACGAGACGCCCGATCCGGGCGTGGTTTTGGGCCATGAGCTGATCCACGCCACTCATGGGATGCGCGGCGATGTCGGATCGGCAATCGTGAACTACACTGGTCTGGACGGGTCGCCGCAAAGTGCATGGCACGAGGAGATCCGCACCACAGGTGTAGGTGGCGTGAACAGCCCTGACGACATCACCGAAAACGACCTGCGCGAGATGCTTGGGATCAACCCGCGCAACCACTACTAGCAGGCAAAGCGCCGAATGAGAGGAGCGGCGGCTGTGCCGCTCCCGGGAAAGGAGTTAGACAATGTCGAGAACCTCAACCAAAGGCCGAAATTGGGCTGCGGCGGCGCTGATCGGCGCGGCGGCGCTTGGACCTAGCACAGGAGAAATGGCCATGGCGACCCCGCTTGCCGAACCATTGGACATCCCTGCGGAATTCCTGTCGGAAATCGACGGCGCTCCGGATTGGCTGCGCGGTGCGATGGCGGGCCTCGGGGCACCTGAGGGCTGGTCGATGACCCGCGAAGCCATCGTCGTGAGCGAGGTTGAGGCGCTGCGCGCCCTCAACCGCATCCGCGCCTTTCGCCAAGCAGTCAGGGGCGGCACCGGGGCGATCTGGCTGTCACTGCCGGTGGCCAACGAGATGGGCGAAATACGCGACTGCGTGACGCCTTGGGCAACGCAACTGATCCCCGACCTTGATGCCAATGATTTCGGCCAGAGCTTTGCCTTGTCGATGCTGCGCACCGATGAACCCGAGGCCTGCCTGATCGACGTGGGCACGGATGATCCTTGGGCCGGGTCAGACCGCACCGCTTTGCGCGGCTATTTCGATGATGCAGGTGACCTAATGGTCGAGCATATAAGCCTTAACGAGGACGCAGTGTTCGTCCGCGCCCTGATCGAGGCAGGTTATCTTGTCACCAAAGGTAGCGTGTCCGGACGGCTGCGCGTGGAATAGCGCGCGGGCGAGCGGGCAAAACCTATTGTCCATGATGGTAGGGTAAGGGTGTCGATACCGAAACGGCCTTGCGGCGTCACGGTCCCGGCCAGAAGGCTGGTTATAGGCCGCTCGCCCAGACGAACAGATCCGCGGTTGGGGCGCTCCGGTCGCCTATGGGCCAATGCCGGTGACGACCGCCTTGGCCAACAGGGCAGATGCTGAAACGCCGTCGATCAGGCGTAAACTTGTCCGTGCCGCCAACGCCCCTTGCAGCGGGGCCATTCCGGCGCAACCCAGCACGGCGCAGGTGGCAGCATCTTCAAGGCGGGCGCTCTCGATTTCGGCGGCGATGCGGTCGATGGTCTCTGGTGCGCCCTCGTCGATGGTCAGCACCGGCAGGCCGCTTGCCCGCACAGAGGCGCAAATCCCGGCAAAGCCCTGCTCGCGGATATTCTCTTCGATCACGGGGACAGAAATGGCCATAGACGTGATGACCGAGAACCGCAGACCTAGCAACTGCGCCATCACATAGCTGGCCTGTCCGATACCCAAAACCGGGCAACCGGCGCGCGCGCGCGCCTCATTGAGGCCTGTATCGTCGAAACAGGCGATTACAATTGCCTGCGCGCCTTGCGCCCGTGCGACGGGTAAAAGGGACAAAAGACCGGGCACCGCCGCGTCCCCATCCGCCTTGCCCTGAATGGCCACAGGACCGCTTGTATTGGTCAGGCCAAAGATGTCCGCCTCTGGCAAGGCCTTGCGCGCGGCGGTGACGACCCCTGTTGTCATGCCGACCGTTGCATTGGGGTTGATATAGGCAAGCTTCACAATCCGAGCCCCGCATCCGAACCAAGACGTGCGCGCCGCTTGCCCATGATCCACGCGCCCATCAAAAAGGCTGCGATGATTGCAAAGGAAAAAACCGTGGTGAGTGTGCCAAGCGCGTAGATCACCGGCGTGGTGACATTCGTCGTCATCCCAAAGATCTCCAGAGGCAGGGTGTTGTAGCTGCCAGCCGTCAGCAGGGTGCGGGCGAACTCATCATAGCTCAGGGTAAAGCCAAAGAGTGCCACCCCGATCAGCGAAGGCCCAATGATCGGCAGAACCACATAGCGCAGGGTCTGCCACGCGGTGGCCCCTTGATCGCGGGCGGCTTCTTCATAGCTTTTGTCAAAGCGGTTAAAAACGGCGAACATGATCAGCAACCCAAAGGGAAGCGTCCACGTCAGTTGTGCGCCAAAGCCCGAGGTTGCCCAATGTATCTTTAGGCCCAACTGGGTAAAGATGAGGCCCACCCCTAGGGAAATCAGGATCGACGGGATCACCAGCGCGGTGACTGTGGCGTAAAACAAAAGGCCAGATCCGGCAAACCGCTTGCGAAAGGCCAGTCCAGCCATGACCGAAACCACCACGGTCGTGACCATCACGACCAGCCCAAGCACCAAGCTGCGGCGGAATGCGCCCCAGATGTCGCCCACCGCCTGCTGCTCGAACAGGTCGCGGAACCAGTGCAGTGACGCGCCGTTCATGGGAAAGGTCAGCCCCCCTTGCGGCCCCTGAAAACTCAGGATGCTGATGGTCAGGATCGGACCATAGAGAAACAGTACGAATAGGCCAAAAAAGGCGGCCAAGACGTAAAACGAGCGCGGCCTGCGTTCCATCTCAGAGTTCCTTGCGAATGTTCACAAACCGCAGCAGGATCGCAATCACGATCAGGACGGTGCAGAGCAGCACAACGGCGGTCGCGGCTGCGGATGGGTATTGCAAAAGGGCAATATCGTTGGAAATCAAACGCCCCACATTGGCGCTCTGACTTCCGGACATGAACCGAACGGTGACAAAATCGCCCATCACCAATGTCACGACAAAAATGGTTCCGATCATTATGCCGGGTTTGGTGAGCGGCAGGATGACGTGTAGCAAAGTCTGCAAGCCGTTCGCGCCATTGTCGCGCGCCGCCTCAAGCAGGGATTTGTCGATCCGCATCATGGTGTTGAAAATCGGAACCACCATGAAAAGCGTGTAGAGATGCACAAAGGCAAGGATCACCGCGAAATCGGAATAGAGCAGCCATTCCAGCGGTTCGTCGATCACACCCCAAGACATCAACGTCTGATTGGCAAGACCATTGCGGCCCAAAAACGGAATCCAGGAAATCATACGGATGATATTAGATGTCCAGAACGGGATCGTGCAGACCAGAAAGAGTGCCACCTGCATCGTCAGGCTGCGAATGTGAAAGGCCAGAAAATAGGCAACTGTGAACCCTATGGTGAGCGTCAGCGCCCACGTGATCAGCGCATATTTCAGTGTTGCGCCAAACACCTGATAGGTCACGGGCGAGCCAAACAGAAACTCGTAATTGTCGAACTGGAATGCGGGATAAATCGAAAACTCGGTCGCGCCCCAAAAGCTGACGACAACGATCATCACAATGGGTGCGATCAGAAACGCGAGCAGCACCACAGCCAGAGGTGCCGCTTGTAACCAGCCCAGAATATGACGGTTGGTCGTCATGTTACCCGCTCTTCATGCTTGGGAACTTTGGTCAGGATCCTTGGTATGGGGGGCGCCTGCCCCCCATACCTAAATGGCGTTCAGTCTGCGTTCTATCGGGTCATGCAGCGATGAACTCGTTCCACTTGCGCACCATATACTGGTTTTCGTCCATAACCGCGTTCCAGCAGGCCACAGCGCCCATACGCTCGTTGAACGACCCGCCATCACGCACCTCTCCGGCCTGCGCAAGGGTATCGCCGGTGGGCGAGGTGATAACATCCGTTGCGGGCTTGCCCTCGAACCAGTAGCCCCATTCGTTCTCGGACATGAAGTTTTTGGAGGTCTCGGGCACCGCAGAGTAATAGCCCTGCCGCATCAAATAGCCGCCAACCCAGCCCGACAGATACCAGTTGATATAGTCATAGGCCGCATCCAGCTCCATTCCGGATAGGGATGCGGACAGGCCGATACCGCCCCCCCAACTGCGATAGCCTTCTTTTAGCGGCTGATACACGCAAGGGATGCCGCGTGATTTGACTGCGGTGATGGCGGGTGACCACATCGACTGGATCACCACCTCTCCACTCGCCATCAGGTTCACGCTCTCATCAAAACTTTTCCAAAAGGCGCGGAACTGTCCGTTTTTCTTGGCCTCAGTAAAGATCGCCATGGTCTTGTCTATCTCGTCGCGGGTCATGTTGCCCTTGTCGCCATATTCGACTGCGCCCATAGCCTCACAGACCATGGCCATATCCATGATGCCGATGGACGAAATATCAAGGATCGACGCTTTGCCCTTGAATTCGGGGTTCAAAAGCTCGGTCCAGCTTTCGATCGGCCGGCCGATCAAGTCTGGGCGGATCCCTAGCGTATCGGCATTGTAAATCGTCGGAATAAGGGTCATCCAGCCGGTTTCTTCACTCGCAAAGCTGGTGCTGCCGGGGCCGTCGACAAATCCCACCGAATGCGGCGCGGTGCCTTGGGCAATGGTCGACGTGGGCGTCAGCTTGCCCGAGCGAAAGATGCCGACGATCTTGTCGTAATTGGCGATACGCGCGGTATCCATGGCCTGAAGGTTGCCGGTCGGCCAAACCTTTTTGCAGATCCAGTATTCGATATCGGCAATGTCAAAGCTATCGGGCTGGGTGGCTGCGCGCTGGGTGACGCTATCGCTGTCGAGCGCCGTCATTTCCAAGGTAAAGCCGAGGTCCTCTTTGACCTTGTTGGCCACGTCGTTGAGGTTCGACACGCCGGTGCCAAACTGGCGCAGCACGATGTCCTTGGTATCCTGCGCCCAGAGCATGGGGGCGGGCAGTGCGGAGGCGGCAAATGCTGCGCCCCCGGCCTTGAGTAGGGCGCGACGACTATAGCCGACCTTGGGTTTTGCCATTGTTCTGTTCCTCTCTGTCCTGTGGATTGGTGGGAATTGGGGTGGGCTCTCAGGCCTCAAGCCGGTGGAGTCGCCCTTCGTCCCAGCTCAGCCTGACGGCTTCACCGGGAGATTTCGGAGATTGAAAAAATTGCGCTTCGGGCAGCAGGGCAAGCATCTCTTCGCCGCTTTCGGTTGCGGCCGTGACACTGACAGAGGCCCCCTGATATTCGACCGCGATCACCGTAGCGGGCAGGCCGTCTTTTCCCAGCGATACCGCATCGGCGCGCACGGTAACCTTGCCGCCGGATCGTGCGAGCACGTTATGCCCGCCAATGAAGCGCGCCACGAACTCGGTGCGCGGGCGTGCCCAGACCTCGCGCGCAGGCCCAGCCTGTTCGATCACCGCGTCATTCATCACGACGATCTCGTCGGCTAACGCGAGCGCCTCATCCTGGCCGTGGGTGACGTGCAGAAAGGTGATGCCCAACGCGCGCTGTAGTTTCTTCAACTCGCTGCGCATCCGAACGCGCAGGAACGGATCAAGCGCTGACAGCGGCTCATCCAGCAAGAGCACCTTGGGGTCAGTGATCAGCGCGCGTGCCAAAGCAACGCGCTGTTGTTGGCCCCCAGAAAGCTGTGCAGGTAGACGGTCAGCCAGATTTAGCATGTCTACAAGTTCCAGAAGCTCATTGGCGCGGGCGTGGCGCGTCGCCTTGTTCACCCCTTTCATGCGCAGCGAAAATGCCACGTTTTCGCGCACCGACAGATGCGGAAAGAGCGCATAGTTCTGAAACATCATGGCCGTACCGCGCTGCGCGGGAGGAAGCGGCGATACGTCGTGCCCATCCAGTAGAATGGCCCCTTCGCTGACGTCCTCATGCCCTGCGATCATGCGCAGTGTTGATGATTTCCCACAGCCGGACGGACCCAAAAGGCAGACATAGCTGCCTTTTACAAAGACATGATTCAAATCACGCACTGCAACCGTATCGCCATAGCGCTTGGTCAGGTGCACCAATTCAAGATCATACCCCGTTCGCATAAAGGCCCCCATACCGTCATCTGCAATGACCCTGCGCTTTGAATTGCGAGTGCGGCAGAGTTTTCGCGGGCGGGAGGGCGCAAAAACCGGCGCCGCCCGTTTTATGGGCCTCTGGCAGCGGGTGGCGCTTAAAAATCAGAACATTTTTGTATACAATATTGTCTCAAATCGCGAAACCCACTGTTCTACTTGTCCCTTTCCATGCGAATCGGAAAAAGACATACTCAGGGGCAAACAATCGGCGCAGGACCCATGACCAAGATCGAGATCACAACTTGGACCAGCGACGCGGTCATCCTAGACCTTGAACGTGCGATCCACGAACATCGCCTGCCCCCCGGCACCAAACTTGGCGAAGATGAATTGGGCGATGCCTATGGCATCAGCCGCACCACAGTGCGCGCGGCGCTTTTGGCCCTTTCGCACCGCCATCTGGTTGAGTTGAAGCGCAATCGTGGTGCTTTCGTCGCGCAACCTTCGATCCGCGAAGCGCGTGAGGTGTTCGAGGCCCGTGCCCTTCTGGAACCCCGCACCGCGCATTCCGCAGCGACCCGCATGACGGAAATGGACCTTGCCCTTTTGAAGACCAATATCTGCGACGAACACGCCGCTCTCGACGCCGGAGAGAACGGTCGCGCGCTGTTCCTGTCGGGCCAGTTTCATATCGAAATCGCCCGCATTGCAGATCAGAGCACGATAGAGACCTTCATTTCCGAACTCATCTCGCGGTCGTCGCTGATCATCGCCCTCTATTGGCGTCGTCGTGCCGCACTATGCGAAACGCAGGCGCATCATGCACTGCTGGATGCCTTTGCCAACCGCGATGCCGCTCTTGCCGAACAACTGATGAAAAGCCACCTGCTGGATCTTGTGGCGTCGCTTGATCTGCGCAATGTCACCCAGCCGCCCACCTCCCTGCGCGAGGCGCTTCAGCGATGAGTGACCTGTCGTGCCGCACCGCAACCCTGCCAGAGGTCGTGCAAATGCTCGACTGGGCAGCGGAGGAGGGGTGGAATCCGGGGATTGACGACGCGGCGGCCTTTTATGCCGCTGATCCTGAGGGGTTTTTCGTGGCCGAAGTGGACGGGCAGCCGGTCGCGGCTATTTCCGTCGTCAACCATTCTGATGCCCACGCCTTTCTCGGGCTCTACCTCTGCCGTCCTGCGTTTCGCGATCAAGGGATAGGCTTTGCCCTCTGGCAAAATGCCATCGCCCATGCCGGCACGCGCCCCCTGGGCCTTGACGGTGTGCCCGCGCAAGAGGCGAATTACGCCAAATCTGGCTTTGCGCTGGTCGACCGGACCCGCCGCCTGACGGCAACTTTGCCACTGCAGGCTCTGACATTGCCACTGTCGAGGCCAGAGGATTTCCCGGCACTTGCCCGTCTCGATCGGGCTGCGACGGGCGTTTGTCGGCAACGGTTTCTACGGGGATGGGTGGACAATATCGCCACACGCAAAACCGTGCTGCTGCGCGAAGCGGCAGAAATAACGGGCTTTGCCACGGCGCGGCGCTGCCGCGAGGGGGTCAAGATCGGCCCCATAGTGGCACCCGACGCCATGGCGGCGCTGCATCTCGCGGGGCAGGCGGCGGCGGCATTGGCAGAGCCGCTGACCATCATTGACGTGCCCGATGGAAGTGCAGCCTTTGGCGCGGTGTTGCGGCGAAACGGCTTTGTCGAAGGGTTCGGGACCGCCCGAATGTATCGTGGCGCTGCACCCCAAAATGGTGATACGCTGCATGCCGTCGCCACACTGGAACTGGGTTAGGGCGCGCCAAACCCGGTGGACTTGAGCGAGACCACCAATGCGGCAGTGTCGACGGCTAACCCCACCAAGGCCTGCATTTGCACTGACAGGGTGTTTTTCGTATAAATATGTGAATAAAGGATTTTTTTGGGGGACGCGAGGATCATGGCAAGAGCGATCTACGGTACATGGATCGACTTGGTGTGTGCGTTTTTCAAACGTCCCCGTCGGCTTCAGGTGGCGGCGGTCTGCTACAGAGAAACGCATGGCCGCAAGGAAGTATTGCTCATCACCTCGCGCGGCACGGGGCGCTGGGTCATCCCGAAAGGCTGGCCAGTTGACGGTAAGGATGCCCCCGGCGCGGCATTGCAGGAAGCTTGGGAAGAGGCCGGCGTGCGGTCTGGATGTGTGAGCAAAGAGGCGGTTGGTCTTTATTGCTACGAAAAAGAGCTGTCCACAGGATTGCCCGTCTCGGTGGAAACTCTGGTCTTTACGATTGAGGTGGATCAGATGGATGAAGACTATCCCGAAGCTGCGGAACGCCGCCTCACATGGGTCAGCCCCGGTGCTGCCGCGAGCATGGTTCAAGAGCCAGAGTTGCAAGACATCCTGCGCAGGATGTAACAAATTTATTTCGATTTTGTGACAAAGTCGGTTGATGCCAATCGCGCGCTTGAATATGCCCCATCCAGCCAGTTACCGGGGGGCAAGCTGTGAGCGACACGCAAAACGACGCCAAACACCTTGAGACCCTCGACAGGGATCTTCAGCGGTTTTCCCATCTAGAGACAGCAACGCAATATGTTGCGCGCCCAATGGTGGCGCCTGGCATCGCCCTGGCCTTTATCGTCGTGACAGCGCTTGCCGCGGCGGTCTTTTTTGGTGAATTCCCGATCAACTTTGTGGTGATCGCGGCGACGGTGTTTGGGGCCTATATGGCACTCAACATCGGGGCCAATGATGTGGCCAATAATATGGGACCAGCGGTAGGTGCCAATGCGCTGACCCTTGGTGGTGCCATCACGATTGCGGCGATTTTCGAAACGCTAGGGGCGTTGCTTGCGGGCGGAGATGTGGTTTCGACCATTTCCAGTGGCATCATAGACCCCGTGACCGTCGCGGATACGCAGGTTTTTATCTGGGCGATGATGGCGGCGCTGATTTCAGCGGCGCTCTGGATCAACCTTGCAACATGGATCGGGGCCCCTGTGTCGACCACGCATTCCGTGGTCGGTGGGGTGATGGGGGCCGGGATTGCCGCCGCCGGGTTGGCCGCAGTCAATTGGAGCACGATGAGCGCAATTGCCGCGTCTTGGGTCATCTCGCCGGTGCTGGGCGGGGTGATTGCAGCGCTCTTCCTCGCGCTGATCAAATCGCGGATCATTTACCGCGAGGACAAGATTGCCGCCGCGCGTCGCTGGGTGCCGATCCTTATCGGGATCATGGTTGGGGCGTTTGCAACCTATCTGGCGATGAAAGGGCTAAAGCGCGTTGTCAAAATCGACCTCGGTACCGCCGTCACCATCGGTCTGATGATGGGAGTGATATCATGGCTTGTGACGATCCCACTGATCAAGCGGCAGTCACAAGGGCTGGAAAATCGCAACAAGTCTCTCAAGGTGCTGTTTGGCGCGCCCCTCGTGATTTCGGCGGCGCTGTTGAGCTTTGCCCATGGGGCGAATGACGTAGCCAATGCAGTAGGTCCGTTGGCGGCCATCGTCCATGCGGCAGAGTTCGGCAGCGTCACGGAACAGGTGTCGATCCCACTCTGGGTCATGATCGTCGGCGCGTTCGGCATTTCCTTTGGCCTGTTCTTGTTTGGCCCCAAACTTATTCGCATGGTCGGCTCTCAGATCACCAAACTGAACCCGATGCGCGCCTATTGCGTGGCGCTGTCGGCGGCGTTCACGGTTATCGTGGCAAGTTGGTTGGGCTTGCCCGTCTCTTCAACGCATATCGCCGTGGGCGGGGTGTTTGGCGTTGGTTTCTTTCGCGAGTGGGATGCGGAACGCCGTCTGCGGAACAACAAAGTGGCAAAGCCCCTCGAATTGCGGATCGCCCCCGAGGAACGCCGTCGGCGCAAACTGGTGCGTCGGTCGCATTTCATGACCATTATTGCGGCTTGGGTGATCACGGTTCCTGCTGCGGCGCTTGTCTCGGCATTGGTGTTTCTGGCGCTGAACAGCCTACCGGCCTAGCGGTCGCGACAATGACCTGAGTATGCTGTTCACAAACCGTGGGTTTCGGAACGTCGAAAAGGACCGTGCGCTCTTCTTGGCTGCCATGATCAAAGATGCCTTGGCCGACGAGCCGGGCCATTAGGCCGCCAATACCACCTAGGGGCTCGTCATGGCATCTGGCATCATGGTGGCGGACGTATCAGTGGCAAGCCTTGGCAAGCAGACCTTGCGGCCTGAGAGCGTGCTTTCGACCGTTATTGGAAGCCCGTAGACGGTGGTAAGGTTGGCCTCTGTCAGAACCTCTGTGGCGGGGCCCTCTGCCAGCACTCCGCCGCGATGCATTAGCAGAACGCGTGCGTTCAGCGCAAAGGCCTGATCGGGGTCATGGGTCGACAGGATGACGCCATGGCTTGCAGTGCCTTTGATCTGCGCCAATGCGCCGATCCGCGCAAGCACCTGCGCTTGGTTGCCGAAATCGAGGCTGGCGGTCGGCTCATCCATCACGATCAGCGTGGCCTCCTGGGCCAATGCGCGGGCGATCAGAACCAGTTGCCTCTGCCCGCCGGACAGCTGGGAATAGTCTCGATGCGCAAGGTCATGGATGCCGAGGTGTCGCATCGCATCCTCGGCGACGGCACGGTCGGTTTTGCCCGGCTGAGCAAAGGCCCCGAGCCGCGCCGTGCGCCCCATCAGCACCACTTCCAGCGCCTCGAACGGAAAGGGCGGCGCATGGGCCTGCGGGACGTAGGCGATGGCCCGTGCGATTTCGGCGCGCGTCTGTGCCGTGATCGGGCGGCCCCCCAGCAGGACGGAGCCGGAAAGCGCGGGCAGCAACCCCAAAAGCGTGCGGAACAGTGTTGTCTTGCCGCAGCCGTTCGGACCCAGCAGGCACAGAATCTCACCCTCCCGCACCTGCAAGTTCAGCCCGGTGCCGATCGGACTTTTGCCATAGCCGATGGACAGGTCCTGCGCCTCAAGCATTACAACCAGCCCCTTCGGCCACGCGCCAGCAGCCACACGAAAAACGGCGCACCGATGACGGCTGTCAGCACGCCCAACGGAACTTCGACCGCCGCTATAGTCCGCGCCAGCGTGTCAACCACCAGCAGATAGCCCGCGCCAATCATCGCCGAAGCGGGCAACAAGCGGCCAAAACCCGGACCAACCAGCATCCTCGCGATATGCGGGATGACAAGGCCGACCCAGCCCACAACCCCGGCCAAGGCCGTGACGCTTGCCGTAATCAGCGTCGCCGACGCGATCACAATCAACCGTGTGCGCCCGGCCTCGATTCCCAATGCGCGGGCCTCTTCGTCGCCAAGGCTTAGAACGTTGATCCGCCACCGCAACAAGGCCAGTGGGATCAGTCCGATCAGCACCACGGGCAGGGCCGGAACAATATCCCGCGTCGTGATGGACGCCAGCGATCCCAGCAACCAAAAGGTGATCGCGGGCAACTGATCATAGGGATCGGCCATCACCTTGAGCAAAGAGGTGGCGGCCCCCGCCAATGCGCCGACCACCACGCCCAGCAACACCAGCGTCAAGGTCCGGTCAGTGCCACGCACCAACGAACCGACCAGAGTGACCAAGCCCACCGCCACCATACCGCCAACAAAAGCAGAGGCCTGGATCATCACCACCGGGAGTGACAGAAAGATGCCAGCCACTGCACCCAGCCCCGCCCCTGCCGAGACCCCGAGAATATCGGGCGACACCAAGGGATTACGAAACAAAGCCTGATAGCTCGCCCCGGCGGCGGCAAGGGCCGCGCCGACCAGCAGCGCCGCCCCCACGCGCGGCAGGCGGATGTTCCACACCACGATCTGTGCCTGCTGGTCCCCCTGTCCGAGAAGCGCTGACAGAACTTGGCCTGTCGTCAGGCCATAGGGGCCGATCATCACCGCGCCAAACGCCAGCAGAACCAGCACCATAGCCAGCCCGCCGGTCAAGCTCAGGCCTTTGAGCAAACCGGCGTTTGGCGGGCTTACATCGGCGGTCGTCCTTCGGCCCATTCGAGCAGCCTTTCCAAGTCCTCGTCGCTAAGATCGACATTGTAATAAAGCGCGTAGAAGGCTCGGGTATCCTCGCGCAGGTTCCCTTGCCAGAGATCAGGATACAGCAGCCCCGCCATCCAAAGCAGCCCCATCATCCGGTTGAGCGACGGAGGCCGGTCGATCCAGCCAAAAGGTGCCGTGGGCGACAGGTAGACCCGCCCCCTTTGAACTGCGTCGATTCCCTGCCACAGCGGATCGTCAAACACCGATGCGTAGAAATTCGGGTCCCATGTCACGATTGTGTCGGGATTGGCGACGATGAGCTGTTCCATGGATGCATTCACCAGACCCCGCGTCGCCCCACCGTCATCTGCTACGTTGCGCCCCCCGGCGCGCTCGATGATCTCGGTATTGATCGAGCCTTTCATCCCGGTCTCCAGCCCCTCGGGGCCGCGGGCAAGATAGACGCGCGGGCGGTTTTCCTCCGGCACGTTGGCCAACATTGCGTCAATTCGGGCAAATGTCGCCTCGACATCCAGTGCCAGCACCTCCCCACGCTCAGGCACTCCAAGAGCGTGGCCCAAGATGCGCAGCGCCTCTGGGGTGTTATCAAACCGTCCGTCGATAAGAAGGTAGGGAATGCCGGTCTGCTCCTGCACCCTATCGGCAAGGTCGATATAGGTGTCGCGCACCGAGCCGAAATCGACGATCAGGTCCGGCTGGATCTGCAAGACGCGCTCTAAGTTTGCTTCGCCGCCGCGCCCGGTGAGACGACCGGTTTCGGGGATGTCGCGGTAGGGCGCTGCGATATAGGCGCGTTCCTCGGGGCGCAGCGCACGGGGCCAGCCGGTCAGCGCCTCGGGCTTGAGCACATAGACCAGCACCGAGGCTGGAGGCCCGGACGCGAAAACAGAGGTTACCGTCTCCGGCACCTCGACCACGCGGCCCGCGCTGTCAGTGACGCTGCGGGCATGGGCGGGCAGCGCCAGCACCGCGAGGATAACGAGCAGATACCGCATGTCAGCCTCCGTTCGCCGTGGCGAACCCGCTGTCGGCAAGCATCGCCTGCCCTTGGGGCGACAGAAGGTCTTCTGCCGGTCTCCGTGCCCCCCTCAGCGCATCATTCATCGCGATCAAGCGATGGTCGGCGCCAGCCGATTGGTCCAACCCATACAGGGTCTCGATGTTGGCATAGGCCTCTCGCCCCTCGCGGGCCACGTGCCACTCGGGTTCAAGGTTGTGCCGCCGATACCGAGGGCCATTTTTACGCGCGAACCGCAGTGTTGGAATACGGCCAATAAACCGCAAGGCGGCGTCTGATGCCGGTGCGCTCTGGATACATGTCTTAGTCTGGCAAAGTTCCATGCATAGTTCCGTTCGATCATTGCACATTACGCGGTGATGTTCCGGGCAACGCCCGCATAGCGTCACGCTTATCGCACAGAATGGCGCTGAAAATCGTCGTTTCATAGCCTTGAAGTTCACGTGGCTTAAAGAAGGGGACAAGAAGCGCAGGAAAAATGCGCGTATCCGCAGATATCGCACTGCGGTTTGGACAGGGTCGCCAGCGGTACGCGCCGCTTCGCAACGCTGGATTTACTTCACCTGCTGCACGAAAGGCCGATTTGGCCCCAGCCCAATCCAGCCGTGTTGACCGATGCCATCATCAAGATTTTCCGATGCTGGGCGCACAAAGGCAAGTAGGTGACTGAAAAACTCTGATATTGCAGTTTCTGATAAAATCAGTCAGGATAGCGACCAAGGCTCAAGGTGTTCCTCTGACGGCCGCATGAGGGATTGCGCTTTACCTGAACACGCCTGACGGCCTGACGGGGTCATCGGTCGGGGTTTCGACATGAAAGGCTCGCTGGATGCGAAAGGGGCGCAACATTCTCGCCCTCCGCGTCCGGTGAATACAAACGAAAAGAAGGGACAATGAACGATGATCCGAAACCTCCTTACTACGACGGCTGTGATTGCCGCGCTGGGCGGCACAGCTCTGGCACAGACACCCGGTGACGTGCTTGACACCTACGCTGATATTGCGGCAGCCAACTACACTGACAGTCTGACTGCCGCGCAGGCGCTGCAGACGGCGGTGGCCGCGCTGATCCAATCCCCGTCAGGCGCGACCCTTCAGGCCGCCCGCGCAGCCTGGCTTGCAGCGCGCGTGCCCTACCAGCAGTCAGAGGTGTTCCGCTTTGGGAATGCGATTGTGGACGACTGGGAGGGTCGCGTGAACGCTTGGCCGCTGGATGAGGGGCTGATCGACTATGTCGACGGGGCCTATGGCGGCGCGACAGACCAAAACCAGTTGGCCGCGCTCAACGTGATCGCCAATCCGGTCTTCACGCTTTCGGGTCAAGAGATCGACGCGACAGAGATTACCCCGACTCTCCTGCAGGAGACCCTTCACGAGGCCGACGGGGTCGAGGCGAATGTCGCCACCGGCTATCACGCGATCGAATTCCTGCTTTGGGGGCAGGACCTGAACGGGCATGGCGACGGCGCGGGGGATCGGCCCTGGACTGATTATGCGCAAGGCGCGGACTGCACCGGCGGCAATTGCGCCCGTCGAGCCGAGTATCTGGCGGCGGCGACCAAGCTTTTGGTCGGCGATCTGGATTGGATGACAACGCAATGGGCCGACGGTGGCGCGGCGCGCGCGGCCCTGATGGCGGATGAGCGGGCTGGCCTTGCCGCAATCCTGACCGGGATGGGAAGCCTCTCTTACGGTGAGACGGCGGGCGAACGCATGCGGCTTGGTCTGATGCTCAACGATCCCGAAGAAGAACATTCCTGCTTCGCCGACAATACCCACAACGATCATTTCTATAACGGGGTGGGGATCCGGAACGTCTATCTCGGGAGTTATACCCGCACTGATGGCACGAGTGTGTCTGGCCCCTCCCTCTCCGGGCTCGTTGCTGAGATTGCCCCAACGCTTGATGTCGAGATGCGCGCGCGGCTCGCTGATGCGGTTCTTGCACTGGGACGGATCAAGACATCGGCTGAAGCGGGATTTGCATATGACGAGATGCTTGAACGCGGGAATGCGGGCGGCGAGGCCTTGATCATGGGGGGGGTCGAGGGGTTGATCGCCCAAACCCGTTCGATCGAGCGGGTGATCGCCGCGCTTGACCTTGGTGGGATTGAAATAGAGGGCTCTGACAGCCTCGACGATCCCTCGGCCGTGTTTCAGTAACACATCTTGTTCACCGCTTCAGGCGGTGGACACAAACCCCAGCTTGTAGACTGGTATGTTATCACATATCAAACGCAATGACGTGTGTTGACGTCATTCACAAAAACCAAGGAACAGTGATGAAAACCCTATCTGTAACGCTTGCCGCCTGTGCTGCGCTTGGTGCGACCGCAGCCCAGTCTCAGGATGCGAACTCGCCGTTCTCCGCCGAATTCTCGGTCGAGTTGCAAACCGATTTTACCGTCGATTCCTCTGCGCCCGGCGGCGAGATAAACAATACGTTCGCCACCATTGAGGGCGCGCTTTCGTTCGCCTTCACGTCGCGGACCTCGATCAACAGCACGCTGGTTCTCGAACAAATCACCGCCCCCACCTCGGACAGCTTCCTCGAAGACCATGGCCTTTATGCCGAAGAGCTTTACTTCGCGCATGATTTTGGCGCGGCGCAGGTGGTGCTGGGCAAGTTCAACCCCGCTTTTGGCCTGGCGTGGGATGCAGCGCCGGGTATCTATGGCGTTGATTTCGCAGAAGACTACCAACTTACCGAGAAGCTCGGTGCAGGCCTTGTGATCCCTTTTGCGGCAGGACAGGGCGAACATGCGCTGAGCCTGTCGTTCTTTAACGCGGATCGGAGCATCCTCAGCGAGTCGCTGGGCGAAAATCGCGGGCGGACAAACCGGAGCGACGGTGGCGTGTCGAATACGAGCGCACCGGAGTCTGTTGCGATCTCGCTCACGGGTGCCTTTGGCGCGACCGGGTACAACCTCGGCCTGCAATCTCAGGCGCGCGGCGTCGGCGACGCAGAAGATCAGACCGGGATCGTGGGCGGCCTCAGCCATGAATTCGCAACCGGCTCTTTGCCTGTGAAACTGCTTGCCGAACTGGCCTATTTTGATCACTTCGACGGCACCGCCGACAGCGCGACCTTCGCCACATTTGGGGCTGAGGCGCTTGTTGGCCCCGTCACGCTTTCGGCGGTCTATGCGATGCGTGATGTCGAGACGCTGCCAAAGGATCACCTTGCCACGCTCTCTGGCGAAATTGAGATCCTTGAGGGGCTAAGTGGCGCACTGGCCTATCGCTATGGCGATGAGGGTGGCGACGAGACCCATACCATCGGCGCGCTGCTCGCCTACGAATTCTGAGAACCACTTGAAAGCGTCATGCCCGTGTCTACGCCAAAAACATACCGCACATTCCTGCCTATAATCGTCATAGCGAGTATCTGCGCGGGCATGACCGCTGCCCAATCTCTTGAAGATATCCATCTGAATGTGGTGCCGCGCACCGAAACCGAGCGTGCGCGGGTCGACGCCGCGACAGCCCTGCCCACGGATTTCTCAAAGGCATGGCCCTTCGAGCAGAACGGTGGGGGCGCGCAGACCGTGCGGTCGCGCGATACCGCCGATGCCTTCTCGCAGCCCGCCGCAAACCTGACCTTCGAGCAGGAGCTGGAATTTCGTATCGGCAACGGCATGTTCCGCCGCGTCTGGGTGTCGCCTCCGGCCTCGACGCTGGCCTCGGATGGTCTTGGCCCGCTCTACAATGCGCGCTCATGCCAGCGCTGCCACCTTAAGGATGGGCGTGGGCATCCGCCCGAAGGCCCCGGTGACAGCGCCGTCTCGATGTTCCTGCGCATCTCGATCCCGGCGCCCGAGGCATCCGAGATCGCCGCTTACATTGACGGCATCCATCCGACCGCACCTGATCCCACCTATGGCACGCAGTTGCAGGATTTCAGCCTGCCGGGGCACAAGCCTGAATACCGTCTCGATGTGAGCTACGAAGAGATCGAGGTGCCACTCGCGGGTGGCGAGGTGGCGCATCTACGCGCGCCCACCTATCGCGCCGCCGACCTCGGCTATGGCCCGTTGCACGCGAATGCTATGCTCAGCCCCCGCGTCGCGCCGCAGATGATCGGCATGGGGCTACTAGAGGCGATCCCGTCAGAGGATATTCTGGCGCTCGCCGATCCCGAGGACGTTGATGGTGACGGCATATCAGGGTGGCCGCAGATCGTGTGGTCGGACGTATACGATCAGCCGATGCTCGGCCGTTTCGGGCACAAGGCGGGCAACCCCACGCTGTTAGAGCAGACGGCAAGCGCCTTTGCCGGCGATATCGGCATTTCCAACCCGATCCATCCGGCGGGGTCGGGCGATTGCACCGACGCGCAGACCGATTGCCGTGCGGCGATGCATGGCGGCGACGCCGAACAATCTGGGTTCGAGATCGACCAAGTTGGTCTCGATATTGTCACCTTCTACAGTCAGACTTTGGCGGTGCCAGCCCGCCGCAATGTCAGCGACCCCGAGGTGCTGCGCGGGCGCGAGGTGTTCTACACCACCGGCTGCCCCTCTTGCCATCGGCCGAACTATGTCACCCATCGACTTGAAGGCGACAACCCCGCAAGTTTCCAGTTGATCTGGCCCTATACCGACCTTTTGCTGCACGACATGGGGCCGGGTCTTGCTGATAACCGCCCAGAAGGTCGTGCCAACGGACAGGAGTGGCGCACCGCCCCACTCTGGGGAATAGGGATGACCAAACTGGTCTCGGGCCACACGTATTTCCTGCATGATGGCCGCGCGCGTTCTTTGTTAGAGGCTGTTCTCTGGCACGGCGGCGAGGCGCAACACGCCCGTGACACTGTCGTCGACATGCCCCCCGAAGAGCGTGCCGCCCTCATAAAATATCTGGAGAGCCTGTGAGACTGATCACCACCCCCGTTTTGAGCCTTAGCCTTGTGCTCTGCCTTGCCGCGCCGTCGCTGGCCGATGTCAAAAGCGCGCTCGACGCGCATATCCTCCCGGCCTTTGCCCGTTTCGCCGAATCCGCCGACGCGCTCGCTGAAACTGCGGGTGCTGATTGCCGCCCTGAGGCGATGGCCGAGGCCTATCACACTGCCTTCGATGCTTGGATCGCGGTCTCGGACTTGCGGATTGGACCGTCAGAAACCGGCGCACTTTCGGTTGCCTTCTGGCCCGATGGGCGCGGTTCTACGCCGCGAGCGCTGGCGCAGTTGATCGCAGAGGAAGATCCCGTTGCCTTTGATCTCAAAGCCTATGCCGAGGTGTCGATTGCCGCGCGCGGGCTCTTCGCGCTCGACATGCTGATGTTCGACCCGGAGTTCTTTGACTACGCACCGCAAAGCTATGGCTGTACGCTGGCCGCCACCATCGCCGCCGATCTCGCCCTTCAGGCTCATGCCCTAGAGGCTGCTTGGTCCGGGCCCTTTGCTGACACGTTGCAGAGTGCCGGGGCCGATGGCAACACGGCCTTTCTGACGCCGGACGAGGCGTTGCGGGCCATCTATACGCAGATCCTGACATCGCTCGAATTCACGGCCGATACCCGGCTGGGCCTGCCGATGGGCACTTTTGACCAGCCCCGACCTCTTCGTGCCGAGGCGCGCCGGTCAGGGCGGTCCTTGCGAAACGTAGTTCTGGCAGCCGAGGCCGCACATGGGCTGGCAAGTGCACTGGCCGACTGGCCCTTGCCCGAAACCCAAGCCGCGCTGGCCCGGTTGCAGGTTGCCGCCGCTCGGATCACCGACCCTGCCTTTCAGGATGTGACGGACCCTCAGGCACGCTTGCGCGCCGAGGTGCTGCAACAGGCGGTGCGCGGCTTGCAGGCGGCGATAGAGGAAGAGATCGGCGCCCAGCTTGGCATTGCGCCAGGGTTCAACGCGCAGGACGGGGATTAGGACAATGGCCACACGACGAGGATTTCTGATTGGGTTGGCCGCCGCAGGTGTCGCGCCGCGCATTGGTTGGGCCGCCGTTGGGAGCCCTGCCTATCTGGCCGCAGCGCGCGAGGCGGATGGCACCTTTACGCTTTATGGCCTTTCAACGAACGGCATCGCCAAGTTCCGTGTGCCCCTTCCCGCGCGCGGCCATGCTGGCGCAGCCCATCCAATCCGGGCCGAGGCCGTGGCCTTTGCCCGCAGACCGGGGCAGTTCGCCCTTGTCATCGACTGCGCAACTGGCGCGGTCCTGCATAGCCTGACCCCGCCCGAACGCCGTCAGTTCAACGGCCATGGTGTTTTCGCTGCCGGGGGTGACCTGTTGTTCACCAGCGAACAGGCCCGCGACACAAGCGAAGGCATTATTGGCATTTGGGACGCGGCCGCTGGCTATGCCCGGATCGGAGAGTTCCCCAGCGGTGGGATTGGTCCACATGATCTGCGCCTGATGCCCGACGGGCAAACGCTGGTGGTGGCCAACGGGGGCATTGCCACCGACCCGAGTGATCGGACCAAGCTAAACATCTCCACAATGCGCCCGAACCTTGGGTATCTGACCCTGTCCGGGACGCTTGTCGATAGGGTCGAGCCAAGCCCCGATCTGCAACAGAACTCGATCCGCCATCTTGCGGTGCGCGGCGACGGTCTGGTCGCCTTTGCCATGCAATGGGAAGGTCAACCGGGCATGGCCCCGCCGCTTGTGGCGCTGCACCGCAGGGGACAGGCCCCGATGCTGGCCGAGGCCCCGCTGGCCGACGAAATCGCCATGCAGGGCTATGCCGGCAGCATCGCCTTCTGCGGCGATGGGTCAGAGGTGGCGATAACCTCGCCGCGCGGAGGGCGCGTGCATCGCTTCGGAATTGACGGCGTATTCCTTGGCGCCGTCGGGCGTGCGGATGTCTGCGGACTGGCACCGCGGGCAGGGGGGTATCTTGCCAGCGATGGGTTGGGTGGCCTTGTGGCGGTGGCCCCTAGCGGCTTGATCGCTCTGGCCCGGCATGATTGTGCTTGGGATAATCATATTATCCCCTTGTAGGTTGGATTGCGCCGCAGCGCATCTTCAGCAAGTCGGCCACCCTCATATTGTGCTGTATTTTGGGTGGTTGAAGGGCACCGATGCAGGAAAACACCCTGCGGGGCGCAGGCCCTTTGATGTCGGCGCTACAATCCCTTTCATTTCGCAATCGCCTGATCTTGTCGGGTTCGGTCGATGCATGCTGTCAATCTATGCGCCCTGCGCCTACGACATATTATAGATTCTTGGGCTTGAACCCGAATGCGGACTGACTTTCGCGTTCTAATCAAGCGGCGTTGGACAGGCGTAGAAGCGGTGCACGGTCATGTCCAATCCGCCTCGACGATATTCAAGCTACCGATGCGGGAATAGAGCGTTGTGGGTTTGACGCCAAGCAATGCGGCCGCACCAGAGGGGCCGGCTATACGGCCGCGTGTTTCGCGTAGGGCGGCAATCAGGTTAACCCGAACAAGGTCCTGCATCTGCGCTTCGGTTCGAAAGGATCGGCCTGTCTCTGCCAGCGGCCCTACGCCCCCCAGTTCGACAACCAGCTTGCGATCCTGAGACACAATCGCGGCCCGTTCCATCACGTTATGAAGCTCGCGCACATTGCCGGGCCAGTCATAGGATTGTAGCTGTTGCACCACGCCTTCGGTCAACACGGGCTCGGGCCGGTTCAGCCTGCGGCAGGCAATCTTGAGCAGATGGGCGGCGAGAAGCGGGATATCTTCCTGCCGGTCGCGGAGCGGCTGGCAGGTGATGGGAAAGACATTGAGAAACAGATACAGGTCTTCGCGGATGCGGTGAGAGCGGCGGGCCTGTTTGTCCGACAGGGTGGTCGAGGCGATCACACGGATATCGAGCGGCTTTTCTCGGGTGTCGCCCAGACGGGTCACGGCACTGTTTTGCAGGGCAGCCAAAAGTTTGCCCTGTATCTCAAAGGGCAGCTCCTCGACATCGTCGAGAAACAGCGTGCCGCTATGTGCCAGTTCCAGCTTGCCGGGTTTGTCGCGGGTGGCCCCGTTGGGGGCACCGCGAACCTGCCCCCATAACTCGGCCTCGACCTCTTCGGGGGCGACGGAGCCGCATTTGAAATGGATGAGGGGGCGGCGTGCGCGCGGGCTTGCCTTGTGAATGGCGGTCGCCACAAGGGATTTGCCGGTGCCGGTCTCGCCACTGATGAACACGGTGGCATCGGTGCGCGCCACAAGGTCAATCCGTTGCACGGTCTGCCGCACCGCAGAGGACGCGCCGATGATATTGTGATGCGCGCGTTCCGTGGTGATCGCCTCTTGGAGATAGGCGTTTTCCTGTTCCAGCCGGTCGCGGAGCGCGGCCACCTCTGCCATCGCCTCGCGCAATTTACGTTCGCTTTCCTTGCGTTCGGTGATGTCGCGAAAGATCACCACAGCCCCCGCCAGAACATTCTGATCGTAAATCGGGGTCGAGACATATTCGACGCGGATCGGTTTGCCATCCTTGCGCCAGAACACCTCGTCTTCGATCCGATTGACCTCTTCAAAGCGGAAGGATTGATAGATCGGGCAATCATGCGCGTGATAGATATCACCGTTCAGATGGTGGTGATGGATCACGGAATGAATGTCGTGACCCAAGAGGTCCTCGGCGGTCCAGCCCAGCATTTCCTGCGCGGCGCGGTTAAGAAAGGTGGTCTTGCCATCCGCATTGACGCCGTAGATGCCTTCGCCCGCGGCATTCAGGATCAATTGGTTCTGACGCTCTAGCTCGGAAAAAAACTCCTGCGCGCGCCGCCATTCAAGCAGACCTGAACGATGCAACTCAGCCGCTTGCGCGATGCGGTCGTGGCGTTCCATTTCTGCAAGATCGAGCAGGGTCAGCGCAAGGAGCGAGGGGGCATTGGCAACCAGCCTGCCGCGTAGCTCAACGCGCAACGGCCTTCCGGTGATGCTGGCAAGGGTAATGTCGCGGCTCCATGCCTCGCCCCGGTGTGCGATTTCATCCACCAACACGATAAAACCCGGCAAGCTCGCGCCGACCAGCGGTGAAAAGGGTGCGCCGGTGGAATCCTCAAGATCGAGGAGCGCTCGGGCGCGGGGATTGGCCGCGACGATCCGGTCGGCAACAAGGTCGATCACCAGCGCCGCCTCGGCTAGGGCGTCAAGCAGGGAATCGGGGGTTGTGGGTATCTCGTACATGACTTCACCAAACACCGCCGCAGCGCAGCGCGGCAATACGAAATCTCGTAAATTACGAAATTTCATAAGGATATACGTGAGAGATACTGTGATAATATTCTGTAAATAAAAGATAAAATACTGAGCTTAAAAAATAGGCACACCCCTTTCGCGCGTGGCGGCTTCATTGGATCATGGGTCAAACGGCATTTGAGCGAAAGGACGTGAAATGACCATGAAGAGCCTTGGCGACCCATTTTCAGAAAAGAATGACCTGCGCCACGGCGCGTCCTGCGGGTGCGACACCTGCAATGGCGCGCAGCATGACGTGACCGCGCGGGCGATGTCCTCTGAAGCGATGCTAGAGCGCGCGGTCGAAAGCGCCGTGGTGCGGTCGGTGTTCGGTCACAGCGATATCGGGCGGCGGTCGTTCATGGGGATGATGGGCGGCGGTACGGTTGCGGCGGCGCTTGCGTCGGTGTTTCCGCTTGATGCAGCCAAGGCAGCAATCCTCGACAATCTTGGCGCGCCGGAAAAGACAGACCTCAACATCGGGTTCGTGCCGATTACCTGCGCCACGCCGATCATCATGGCGCAGCCCTTGGGCTTTTACGAGCGCTACGGATTGAACGCGAGTGTCATCAAAACCGCCGGTTGGGCTGTGGCGCGCGACAAGTCGCTGTCAGGGGAATATGACGCGAGCCATATGCTGACGCCGATGCCTCTGGCGATGACACTTGGCGCAGGCTCGACCGCTGTGCCATACATCATGCCCGCCGTTGAAAACATCAACGGGCAGGCCATTGTCCTGTCGAACGAGCATCTGGACAAGCGCGACCCCAAGCAATGGAAGGGATTCACCTTTGGGGTGCCGTTCGAATACTCTATGCACAATTTCCTTTTGCGCTATTACGTGGCTGAACACGGGCTTGATCCCGATGTGGATATTCAGATCCGTGTGGTGCCGCCGCCCGAAATGGTCGCCAACCTGCGCGCCGGGAACCTTGATGGCTATCTCTCGCCAGATCCGTTCAATCAGCGCGCGGTTTGGGAAGGGATCGGCTTTATCCATCTGCTGACCAAAGAGATCTGGGAGGGGCACCCCTGCTGCGCCTTTGCCGCGCCGCTGAGTTTCGCCACGGAGTTGCCCAACACCTATGGGGCGTTGCTCAAGTCGATCATTGACGCCACGCAATATGCGTCCAACCCAGAGAACCGCATTGAAATTTCCGAGGCCATCGCGCCGACGAATTATCTCAACCAGCCGGTCGAGGTGATCCAGCAGGTTTTGACCGGCACATTTGCCGATGGCTTGGGTGCGGTGCAGCAAGTGCCAGATCGGATTGACTTTGATCCTTTCCCTTGGCATTCGATGGGCGTTTGGATTCTGACCCAGATGAAGCGGTGGGGCTATATCGAGAACGATATTGACTACAAGGCTGTGGCCGAACAGGTCTATTTGGCTGCCGATGCCAAGAAGGTGATGAACGATCTGGGCTATGACGCGCCCGACATCACCTACAAATCGCACATCATCATGGGCAAGACATTCGATCCGGCAGAGCCGGAGGCCTATGTCAAAAGTTTCGCCATCGGGAAGGGTTAAGCGATGTCGACACTGTCGCTAAATCAACGCGCCCTGCTTTTGTCGGTGGTGATACTCTTTGTCGGGCTGTTCCTCTGGGAGATGTCAATTCCGGCGCAAAAAGCCGTGGGCGAGTTGACGGAATACGAGCGGCTGACTGGCGGGGGGGCGCAAAAGGCAGGTGTGCCACCTCCGTCACAGGTATTGGCCAAGGCGTGGGAAGAACTGAGCAATCCGTTCTACGATGCTGGACCCAATGACAAGGGGATCGGGATTCAGATCGGATATTCGATCTACCGGGTGCTGTCGGGCTATCTGATGGCGGCGGTGGTGGCGATACCGCTGGGGTTCCTGATCGGCATGTCGCCGGTCGCCTACAAAGCGCTCAACCCGTTCATTCAGGTGCTGCGCCCGATATCGCCGCTCGCGTGGATGCCGCTGGCTTTGTTCGTCATCCAAGACAGCGAGGCGAGCGCGATCTTCGTAATCTTCATCTGCTCGATCTGGCCCATGTTGATCAACACCGCCTTTGGCGTGGCAGGTGTGCGACTGGATTGGGTTAATGTCGCACGGACGCATGAACTGGGGCATTTCAAGACCGCCTTTACGGTGATCCTGCCTGCGGCCGCACCGACCATCGTGACCGGCATGCGTATCTCTATCGGCATCGCGTGGCTTGTCATCGTCGCCGCCGAGATGCTCGTGGGGGGGACGGGTATCGGGTATTACGTCTGGAACGAGTGGAACAATCTTGATCTGACCTCGGTCATCTTTTCGATCCTGATGATCGGCATTGTCGGCATGATGCTGGATGCGGCCTTTGCCACGCTCCAGCGCGCCGTGGCCTATGCGGAATAAGGAGCCGTGAGATGAACAAACCGTTTCTGTCGATTGAGAACCTGACCCAGTGTTATCCGGATGGCCAAGGCGGCACGATGACCGTTTTTGAAAACGCGACCTTCGGGGTTGAGAAGGGTGAATTCGTTTGTATCCTTGGGCATTCGGGCTGTGGCAAGTCCACCATCATGAACATTCTTGCGGGCCTTGCAGAGCCGACAAGCGGTGTGGTCAAGATGGATGGGTTCGAGGTGTCGGGCCCCAGCCTTGATCGGGGCGTGGTGTTTCAGAACTATTCCCTGCTGCCTTGGCTGAGCACACTCAAAAACGTGAGCTTTGGGGTCGCCGCGCGGCATCCGGATTGGTCCAAGGCCAAGGTGCTGGACCATTCCCGCGAGTATCTGGCGATGGTCGGGCTTGAGGGCGACGTGATCCACCGCAAGCCCAGCCAATTGTCGGGGGGCATGCGGCAGCGGGTGTCGATTGCCCGCGCCTTTGCCAATCATCCCAAGCTCTTGTTGCTGGATGAACCGTTTGGCGCGCTCGATGCGCTGACGCGGGGGACCATTCAGGATGAGTTGCTCAAGATATGGGGCGGCACCGGGCAGACCGTGTTTATGATCACCCATGACATCGACGAGGCGATCCTTCTGGCAGATCGTATCCTGCTCATGACCAACGGTCCCTTTGCCCGTGTGGCGGAATCGGTCGAGATCACGATCCCGCGCCCACGCAACCGGACCGAGATCGTGGAACATCCCAACTACTACCCGATCCGCAACCATCTGGTGCAGTTCCTTGGCAAGCGGTCCAAGGAATTGGCGGGGCAGGTATCCGACGGCGCGGCACAGACGCCCGAGACTGTGCGGATTGACCACGCACGACCCGAAGACGAGACCGGCGAGGCCCTGCGGCTACGCGCCGTGAACCTGTGACACCAATTTTCACCTGAGATCAAACGAATGGAGGACACTATGAAAGACACTGTGACTATGCCCGCGCTGATGACCAAGGAGGATGTAACCACCCTGATCCTGATCGCGAAGAAAAAGACCGGGATGAAATGGGAAGAGATTGCTGAGGGCATCGGCATGTCGCCCGTCTGGACCCATTCGGCCTGCATGGGCATGAACACCATGCCCAAGGCCAAGGCCGAGGCGCTCGTTGCGTTGCTGGATCTGCCGGAGGAGGCGGTTTCGGTGCTGGAGGAGTATCCGACCAAGATCTGGGAACAAGCGGTGCCAACAGACCCGTGTATCTACCGCCTCTACGAGATTGTGGGCGTTTACGGCCCCACGATGAAGGCGTTGATCCAAGAAGAGTTTGGCGACGGTATCATGTCGGCGATTGATTTCGACATGAAGATCACCCGTGTCGCAAACCCCAAGGGGGACCGCGTCAAGGTTGAGATGTCGGGCAAGTTTCTGGGGTATAATTCCTGGTAATACGGGTCATCCTTTTATCTGGCCCGGCGATTGAAGCCGGGCCAGACGTGCAGACAAGCAACGCCTCCACGCCTCAGAGGGTGGGGGATGCGCTGAGGATATAGAGCTTGCGCATATGCTCGTGGATCACCCATTCGCCGGTCCATCCCTGCGGCAAGACAAGTAGATCACCCGGACCGATATCGCGCGTTCCCTGCCCATCGGCATTCGTGACCGAGGCGCGGCCAGAGATGATATGGCAATATTCGCCCATTGCGGTGCGGTCGGCGGTGAAATGCCCCGGCGTGCATTCCCAAACGCCAATCTTCGTATGGCCATCGGCAGAGGCCCAGAGTTGCGCCGAGGCTTCCTCTTGTCCCGGTGTGAGGCTGGTCGGTTTCGGGGCAAAGGCGCCAACCGGCTGAGTGGCGAGGCTTTGATACGTCTTGAGGTCGATCATTTGGGTCTCCAAAGGTTCTTGTCGGTATCGCTATGTGACGCTGCGCGCGTGTCAGTGTTTCTTGTCTTGGCCGAATACTTGCACCAGCACCATCATCACGGTGGTCACAAGGATCATGATCGTCGAAATGGCCGCAATGGTCGGGTCAATCTGATCGCGCAGCGCGTTGAACATGTTGCGTGTCAAGGTTGGGTTGTCGCCGCCAGAAATGAACATTGCCACCACAACCTCGTCAAACGAGGTGAGGAAGGCCAAAAGCGCGCTCGTGACCACCGCAAACCGAATCTGCGGCAGGGTCACGGTAAGAAATGCCTTCCAGCGCGGGGCACCTAGGCTGCGGGCGGCCTGTTCTTGGCTCATGTCGTAACCTTTGAGGGCGGAGCCGGTGACGATCGCCACCAGCGGCAGCGCTAGCACGGTATGGGCCAGAACCAATCCGGTTATGGTGTAAAGAAGATTGAGCTTCACATAGGCGTAGAACGCCCCAATCGCCACCAGCACCAGCGGCACCATCATCGGTGTGATCATCAGGACAAAGGCAACCCTGACAAAGGCAAACCGAGAGCTATGCAGCCCATAGGCCGCCAGAACCCCAATCGGCGTCGCCACGATCATGGTCAGAAAGGCCGTCTGAAAAGAGGTCCGCGCCGCCTGCATCCATTCGCTTGAGCCAAAGAAATTATCATACCAGCGGGTTGACCAGACCTCGGGTGGAAACTCCAGATATTGACTGTCCGAAAAGGACATCGGGATCACGATCAATGTGGGCGTGACTAGCAAGATCATCACGATCACCGCAAAGACATAGAGCCACAGGCGTTGGCCATGGGTGACTTGCGTGTCGGTCGCCGGGGAATTGAGCCAGTTGCGCATCAGTGCCCGCCTCCGGTCATCCGGTCGAGGTTCAGAAACCGGGATGCGACCCAGAGGATCGCCACAGTCAGGATCAGCAGCACCACGCCCAAGGCACTGGCCGCGCCCCAATTCACGAATAACTCGATGTTCGAGACGATCTGCATCGACACCATAATCACCTTGCCCCCGCCCAGCACCGCCGGGGTGACAAAGAAGCCAAGGCAGAGGATGAACACCATCAGCGCCCCGGCAAAAAGCCCCGGCGCGGTGAGTGGAAAAAAGACCGTCCAAAACGCCACCCGTGGGCTTGCCCCAAGGTTGGCCGCCGCCTTGAGGTAATCGCGGTCAATCGCCTTCATCGCGCCGTAAACTGGCAGGATGAGAAATGGCAGCATGATATGCACCATGCCGATCAACGTGCCGGTCATGTTGTGAACGATCTTGAGTGGTTCATCCCAGAGGCCAAGCGAGATGGCCCAATTGTTGATCAATCCCTGTTTCTGCAACAGCACCAGCCACGCATAGGTCCGCACCAAAAGTGAGGTCCAGAACGGCAAGAGCACGGTAATCAGGCACAGATTTGCAAGGCGGCTTGGCAGCTGCGACATGAAATAGGCAAAGGGATAGCCGATCAGGATGCACAGCCCGGTGGTCAACAGGCTGACCTGAAAGGTGGTGATGAAAATGCGCAGATAAGAGCGGCGGCTGATCATGCGCTCGTAATTCTCAAGCGAGAATTGCCCGTTTGCCCCGATGAACGAGACATAGAACAACCAGCCCACGGGAATGACCAGCACCACGAGAATAAGCAGGATTGCCGGTGAACTCAGACCAAAAAGCGTCAGCCGCTCTAACCGCTCGTCACGGCGCAGCCCAGCGGCATTGAGGGGCGCTGTCTGCATGCTCATGTTTGGCTTCCGTCGATCAACACTGTGTCTTCGGGTGCCAAGGTCAGGGTCACGCGGTCACCAAGCTGGGGCAGGGACGTTGCATTGCTGCCGCGCACCGCTCCGCGCAAAGCCACCATTTCGCCCGTGTCCAACCGCGCGTGCAGCAAGAAGCTGTCGCCCTGATAGACCACATCGGTCGCGGTGGCGGCAAAATTATTGGCCCCCTCACGCGGTCCACCCGAAGAGAGCACGATGCGTTCGGGGCGGATCATCAGTTGAAGTTCGGGCGTGTCGGGCAAGGGGCCTGCATGGATCAGCGGCACCCCGCCAAAGGTCACGTCAGCGCCCAAACGGTTCACCCTCAGAAACGTGGAATCGCCGATGAAATCCGCCACAAACCGATTTGCGGGGTGTTCATAGAGATCGCGGGGGGTTGAGAGCTGCATGATGCGCCCATGGTTCACCACGGCGATCCGATCGGACATGGTCAGCGCCTCGCGCTGGTCATGGGTGACATAGACCGTGGTCATGCCAAGCTGTTCGTGCAGATGCCGCAACTCGATCTGCATCTGGTCGCGCAGTTTCTTGTCGAGCGCGGATAGCGGTTCATCCATCAACAGGATGCGGGGTTCAAACACAATGGCGCGCGCCACCGCGACTCGTTGCTTTTGCCCACCAGAGAGCTGGTCGACGCGACGATTGCCATAGCCGCCAAGCTGCACCGTTTCCAGCGCCCGCTCGACCCGTTCCGCGATCTCTGCCTTGGGGCGTTTGCGCAGACGCAAGGGATAGCCCACATTGCCCGCTACGGTCATATGCGGGAAAAGCGCATAGCTCTGAAAGGTCATGCCGACCTCGCGCAGATGTGGCGGGGTGCGGATAACTTCGCGGTCGCCAAACTTGAGACTGCCGCAATCGGGCCGGGTAAATCCCGCAAGCACCATCAAAAGCGTTGTCTTGCCAGACCCAGACGGCCCCAGAAGTGTCAGAAACTCACCGCTTTTGACCTCTAGCGACACATCGTCGAGGGCATGCACCGCTCCGTAGGTCTTGGTGACGTTCTGCACCGATATCGGCAGCGCTTCTGTGGCGGTATTGGTCAATTGCTGCCCTCCGAGTGGTCTATTGGCGCAGACGGGCGCCGTAGCGCCCGTCTGGTCTTGTGTTGGGGCTTTGGTTACTCAGTCAGCATTTCCTGATACATCTCGGCGGCGACGGTTTCCCATTTTGCATACCATTCCAGAGAGATTGGCAATTGCATGGCCGCATTCTCGGGCGAGGAGGGCAGGCCGGCCGCAACCTCTGCGCTGATCTCACCTGTGTCATAGGCAGATTTGTTGGTCGGGCCGTAGGTGATGTATTTCGGCAGATCGTCCTGATACTCGGGTTTCGAGATTTCAGCGAGGAACTGCATCGCTGCATCCTTGTTCGGCGCACCTTTGGGGATTGCGAAACAGTCGTAATCCAGCAGCGCCTGATTGAAGCTGTAATCTACCTTGGCCCCATCCGCCGCAGCGGTATCAAAGCGGCCATTCCAGCCAGTGGTCATGTCGACCTCGCCATCCTTCATCAACTGGGCGTGCTGCGCACCAGAGGACCAGAAAACCGAGATATTGGGCCGCAGCTCGCGGATCTTGTTGAGCGCGCGCTCGATCCCCTCTTCCGAACTCAACACCTCATAAACCTGATCCATCGGCACGCCATCGGCCATCAGCGCCGGTTCAAGTGCGCCCGCAACTGAACCGCGATAGGCGCGCGAGCCGGGGAATTTCTCGGCGTCAAAGAAATCCGCCCAGCTTTGCGGCCCGTTCTCGCCATAGGTGTCGGTGTTCCAAGCATAGACCGTCGAGAACACATCGCCCCCGACGCAATACTCGGAATAGAGGTTGGGATAAAAGTTGGACACGTCGATCACGTTGTAATCCAGAGGTTCCAAAAGCCCTTCTGCCCCGGCCCGCGCCGCAGAACCGGACCCACTGGCCACGATGTCGAACGTCACCTGCCCGGTTGAAACTTGCAGGCGGACATCGGCCATCCCGCCATATGTTTCCTGCTTGACCGTAACCCCAGTTGCCGCAGAAGCCGGTTCGAACAAGGCTTTGCTCTGTGCGTCCTGATAGGACCCGCCCCAAGAAGCGATGGTGATTTCCGTGCCCTGAGCGACAGCACCGCTCGCAAGCAGCGTGGCAGCGACGGTAAGTGAAAATGTCTTTCTCATCTTGTTTTTCTCCTGTTGGAATGCCGCGAAATGGCAGTACGTGCCGATTTTTATCATGTTTCGCTGGCTCGGCATGTGCAGCGAAAGTTCAAAGTCAGGATGGATCCGCGACCATCGCCCGCCGGGTCTGTCTCTTGTCCATCCAGCGATACCAAGCGACCGTTGCGGGAAGAAACCACGGCTTGCCTGTATAAAGCGGGCGGGTTGGGTGTGGCACGTCGTCAAAGGCGGTCTTGCCCTCGGCGAGTCCCAGCACCTTTTGGCCGGTGCGCATGCCCAAATACCCCGCCATCGAGACACCAGACCCGCAATAGCCCATGGCGTAATGCACCCCGTCGTGAACGCCGGTATGCGCCAATTCATCGAAGCTGTAGGCCACCGTGCCATGCCAGGAATGCGAAATTGCGCAGTCCTTCAATTGCGGAAAAATGCGGGTCATGCTTTCAAACAAGAGCGGCGCGCTGACCGACGTATCGGTTTCCGCCGCAGAGACGCGGCCGCCGAACAGGACACGCCGCCGATCCGGTGAAGCGCGGTAATAATAGAGCACTTTGCAGGTATCGCTGGCGATCCGGTCGGTCGGGAACAACTCGTCGATCAGGCTCTCTGGTAATTCTTCTGTGGCGATGATGTAGCTGCCGATTGGGATCACCCGCCGTTGCATCCACGGGGTCAACGCGCCGGTATAGCCATTGGTGGCAACGATCACATCCCGCGCGCGCACCTCGCCATTGGCGGTCTGCACACGGAAACCGGACCCCGTATTCTCAATCTTGCCAACGGGGCAATGCGCAACCACCTCGACGCCAGCGTTGAGTGCCGCCATCAACAGGCCACGATGATATTTGGCGGGATGCAGCGCGCAGTGTTTCGTAAACACCACCCCGCCGTGATAGAAATCTGTGCCCATCTCGCGATGTTGTTCGGCGCGGGGCACGGCAAAGCTCTCGATGCCTTCGCCTTTTTGCATTTGCTCCGCGTCGCGCACCAACATTTCGTAATGCGCGGGGGTGTGAGCGGCGTGAAACCGGCCAACGCGCTTGAAGTCACAGGCTATCCCCTCTTGGTCGATGAACTCACCGATCCATTTCAGCGCCCGCTCTCCCTCGCCACGCAGCGCGCGGGCCTTTTGTGCCCCAAATTTGGCGGTCAGCTTTTCCAGTGATGGCTTTACGCTGGTGCTGATCTGTCCGCCATTACGGGTGCTGCATCCAAAGCCTGCGGCCTCGGCGTCGATCACCACCGTTTTGCGACCGCCACACGCCGTAGCGATAGCCGCGCTCAGCCCGGTATAGCCCGACCCCACGATCAGCACATCCGCATCACGCGGCGGATCCACAGGTAACACAGGCATCGGGCCAACCTGATCATGCCAATAGGGATGGTGCCGAGTCGATCCGGGTGAAGTGCGGTCCATCGCGTTACTCCGTTTGCAGGGCAAGCCAATGTGGCACCCTACAGATGCAAGGTCTAACGCTAGGGCAGAATTGGACGTTCTTTCATATCCAATTTGACAAAAAAATCAGACCAATTTCACCTCAGGACAGGTAGGGTCCGTAGGGTTTCCATCCCGCGCCGAATGTCCTCGGGGGCTGCGCTGCCAAATCCGAAGACTAGGCCGGATCGGTCAATCGGGCTGAGGCAGTATTTCGAAAGCGGGGCCAGAACAACGCCGCGTTCCGCCGCCTGTGCCACGACCGCTTGCGCGTCAATTCCTGGCGCAAGATAGGCTGGCGTGTGGAATCCGCTGGCGGTTTCCTGAAGTGTGATACAGTCGGGCAGGATGCGGCTTTCCTCCATCAGCGCCTCATAGCGCGCCTTGTAGAGCCGCCGCATCAGCCGGATATGGGTGGCAAAATGGCCCTCGTCCATGAAATCAGCAACGGTTGCCTGCGTTGCCGTGGGCGGACCGCTGGCCCAGAACCGGAACATGCGATCAAAGGCTTCGGTCATCCGCTCTGGCACAAGAACAAAGCCCAGCCGAAGCGATGGAAAGAGCGACTTTGAAAAGGTGCCGACATAGATCACGCGGCCAGAGGTATCCGTACTGCGCAGCGCCGGTTGGGGCGCGTTGCCATAGTAGAATTCCCCGTCATAGTCATCCTCTACGATCACCGCCTGCGCTGCGTCCGCCGCCTGCAACAGCTCGAACCGGCGTGCCAAAGACATGACATGGCCCAAAGGCTGTTGGTGCGATGGTGTGACAAACGCCATGCGGAAATGCGGGGCCTTGGCCAAGCCGTCGGCCACGATCAATCCGTCCTGATCCACGTCGACAGGCACCAGTTCGGCCCCTTCCGACAAGAGCGCATTGCGCGCGCCCGAGGCACCGGGGTTTTCCATCCAGACCCGATCACCGGGATTGAGCAACAGCCGCCCGATCAAGGCAAAGGCATGCTGTGCGCCAGACGTGATGAAAATCTGCTCGTGGTGACACTGAATCCCCTTGAGCACGCTCAGATGGGTGGTGATCGCCCGGCGCAAAGGCTCATACCCCTTTGGCTGACCATAGCCCATCACCGCCCCGCGTGCGCCCCGCAGGTGCCGCGCCGAAAGCCGCGACCAATGCGCCAGCGGAAAAGCGTCGAGTGCCGGCAGCGCCGTAACAAAGGCGCGGGCCTCATGGGGCAACCAAGTGCGTTGGGCATAGCTCTTTTCGGCATGGTTGATGGCATAGGACACGCGGGGCTGTTGGGCCGTGGTATCCAAGGCGGTGGTCAGCACGGGGACTGAGGGCTGATGTTCCAGTGTGTCGCTGACAAAAGTGCCAGAGCCCACTTGCGACACCAGCATGCCCTCGGCAACCAGCCGGTCAACGGCGTCGATTACCGTGGTGCGCGATACGCCGGTTTCGCGCGCCAGCGTGCGCGTCGCAGGCAGGCGGTCGCCCGCTCGCAAACCGCCCGACAAGATGATATCGCGCAACGCCATGTAAAGTTGCACGCTCATGCCCTTGCGCGACGAGCGGTCGAGATGAATCGCGGACAAAAGCGCCCCTGCGGCCTGTTTCATGCGCAACTCCGACGCAATTGGTCTGCAGAGCGTACATGAATCGTGAGGGCGAGCAAGCCAATTGGCGCTCTCGGGGCGTCTCTACCTCTCGGAGACTTGATAGGTCGCAGAGTCGAGCCATGTCGGGCAAATCTCGACACCCCAGCCGGGGGCGTCTGTGACAATGGCATGACCCCCCTCAATTCGGTAGGGATCACCCAGAAATAGCCCCTCTTGCCAAGGGTAATACTCGGGCCCCTCAATCGAGAATTCGAGGTATTTTCCCGCGTTGGGAATGGCGCGCAACAGATGCATGGTGCACATCGTCACCAGTGACAGATTTGCGGCATGCGGAGTAACGGGCAGGCCAGCGCGCGCAGCCATCTGGCAGACCTGCAAGGTGCGGTGCATACCACCCATATACATCACATCGGGTTGCACGATATCGACTGCGCCCCGATCCAGCATCAACTGCCAACTGGAATATTCGCAATCCTGCTCGCCGCCCGCAACATCTAGCAAAAGCGCGGCCCGCACAGCGGCGGTCTGGTCATATTCCCAATAGGGGCAGGGTTCCTCGAAATGCCCGATGCCGTTATCCTGCAGCAGTTTGCCCACCTCGATGGCGCGGGCGGGAGAATAGCAGGAATTGCCATCGACCAGCTTTTCGATGCCGTCCCCCAAAGCCCGCGACACGGTCGGCACCACGGCTTCGGTCCTGCCCGGCCATTCATCGTGGTCGCGCCCAGCCTCAGCCCCGACGCGCCATTTGAAGGCGGTAAACCCCTTGTCATCCCGCAGGCGGCAAAAACGCTCGGCCTCATCCTCGGGGGTGATGTCGCGGCGCATGGAACTGGCATAGGCGCGCACCGGCCCCGGAGAGCCACCAAGCAGGGTTGCAACCGGCTTGCCCTCTAACTTGCCGCGCATGTCCCACAGCGCGGTATCAAGCCCGGTCATGGCGCGGCGCAGGTAACTGCCGGGATATTTCAACTCGCGCTCATAAATCAGATCAAGAGTATCGGCAAAGTCGAGTGCATCGGTCCCAAGCGCATGCGGCGCGATCTGGCGGTGAAAGATGGTGCAGGTGATATCGGCATTGTAGGTCGACACCTGCCCCCAGCCCTGTGCGCCGCTGTCCGTGGTCACGCGCACAAAACCCACGAATTCGTTGCAAAACGTCTCTAACCGCGCAATCCGCATGTCACTCTCCCGATGGTCTTGGGGTTCACGTTGCCGATAAAGCGGTTTGGAACAAGCGCCACTCTGGGATCAAATGCCAGTCCATTTCAATCTGCGATGTGCCCCGCGTTCAGGCCAGCTCGGACAGTGCGGCGATAAAGCTGGAAAACAACTCTCCTTGCGAGCTTACCCGCAGTTTCGCGTAGATGTTGCGGCGGTGAATGCGCACGGTGCCCGGTGAAATGCCCAAGGCGCGACCGGTGGCATCGGCGGAATGACCCTTGAGCACATATTCCACCACCTCTGCCTCGCGCGGGGTCAAAAGGTTGCGCCCAAGGCTCTGAAACGCGTCTTCAATCAGTTGCGGCAGGCGGGGGCCGTCTGTCTCGGGTCGTGCCGAGAATTGGGTGATCAGGCCACCCCACTGTTTCTGGGCGATGGCCGCGACAAAGGGAAAGGCGGCCTCAAGATCGCGGAACTCGCGGGCAGAGAAGACCTTGTGTTCGCGCATGGCGGAAATCACTACGCCAACCTCATCCCCAATATTGAGGATAAAGCCTATTTCTTCGGCAAGCCCGGTCTGGATGTAATAATTGCGGAAATATTCTGCTTGATAGAACCGATCCGGTGCCAGATCGCGCAACCGTGCGAGACGGGGCAACGTCGGGGCGGCGGCATTGAGATAGAAGGGATCCAGCAGATAGGGCCCCTCTTGATAGTCATCTACCATGACCTTGCGCTTGGCCGCGGGAAAATCATCATAAAGATCAAGAGGTTTGTGATCATGGTAATAGGCAAAGATTACGGTGAACTCATAGGGCACGATGCTGCGCAACGCTGTGGTGAGAGCCGAGGCAAACCCGGGCGTTCCAAGCGCCGAGACCGCGCGCGCGCTGGTTTCGAACCAATCTGACATTTGCGTTCTTGTCGTCATCTATGCTCTTTATGATATATACAACCGTCCGCGATTTTCTTACCGTTTTGTGATTGTATGGCATAGGCGCAGGGGCGCGGCAACACGAGAGGACCGGCATGCTGGATGCGAATGCCGAAGCGGGGATCAGGATGGGCGCGAGCCGGGAACAGGGGACGCACAGCACACAGGGCCATCCCTCGGACGAGGATTGCGTCGCAGAATTCGTCGGGGCCACCAAGCGGTTTGGCGCGGTGCTGGCAGCGGACCGGATCAACCTGCGTATCCGGCGTGGAGAGTTCCTGTCGTTCCTTGGCCCCTCGGGCTGTGGCAAGACGACGGCGTTGCGCATGCTGGCTGGGTTCGAGAGCCCGAGTGACGGCACGGTGCGGATCGACGGTCAGGATGTCAGCCGTGTGCCCGCCTATGCGCGCCCGGTGAACATGGTGTTTCAGCACTACGCGCTCTTCCCGCATATGACCGTGGCGCAAAATATCGGCTACGGATTGCGGCAGGTGCGGCCCAAACTGGCGAAATCCGAGATTGCCGCGAGGGTCGATGCCGCCTTGGCCAAGGTGCGGCTGGATGCGTTTGGCGCGCGGCGCACGTGGGAATTGTCGGGCGGGCAACAGCAGCGCGTGGCGCTGGCGCGGGCGATCATCAACGAACCCAAGCTCTTGTTGCTGGATGAGCCGATGGCGGCGCTCGATGCCAAGCTGCGCGGCGAGATGCAGCGCGAATTGCTTGATCTGCAACGCAGCCTTGGCATCACCTTTGTGCTGGTCACCCATGATCAGGAAGAGGCGCTGTCGATGTCGGACCGGATTTGCATCATGGGCGCGGGGCGGATTGCGCAGGTGGGCACGCCGCAGGATCTCTATGATCGGCCGCGCAATCGCTATGTGGCGGATTTCGTGGGCAAGGCGAATATCCTGAATGGCGAGGTTCTCTCGCGGGATGCAGGTCTGGCGCGCATCGCCCTTGCCGGTGGTGCGCAGGTGCTCGTGCCCGATACCGCGGGCGATACGCGTCGCCATGTCGAAATTGCGGTGCGTCCCGAGGCATTGCGCCTTGCCGTGCCGGGCGAGGCCCTGGGCGGGGATGCGATGCTGCGGGCACGGATCACCCACCGCACCTTTTTGGGGGATCATACCGAATATCTGATGCAGGCCGACGACATCGGCCCGCTTCAGGTCAATGTTCCGCGACAGGCCGAAAGAGCCTTGGGCGGGCAGGGGGTGGGCGATCAGGTCCATATCCTCTGGACGGCGGGCACCGGATTGGTTCTGGCCGCTGACGAGTGACGGATAACAACTGCACCACGTTCAACAAGGGAAACGAGACGATGACACAGGATAACACACCGATTTCGCGCAAGAAGTTCATTGAAGAACTGCGCCGCTACGAAAAGGGTTCGATCAGCCGACGGCAGTTTCTGGGCACAACGGGCCTTGGCACCGCGATGGCGGTTCTGGGGGGCGCGTTGCCGGGCCTGCTGCCGGGGCGCGCCATGGCGCAGGATCTGGGCGACCGCGTGGTTCTGGCAACCTGGCCCAATTATCACGACGCGGCAAACTTTGACCTCTTCGCCACCGAGACCGGCGTTTTCTCTCAGGTCAATGTGTTTGGATCGAATGAGGAAATGTTGGCCAAGATTCAGGCGGGTGGTTCGGGCTGGGACGTGTTCGTTCCAACCAACTATGCGATTTCCACCTATGTCGAGGCCGGTTTGATCGAGCCTCTGGATCTGTCGAAATTGCCCAATTACGACCCCGCCGCGTTTGATGCGCGCTTTGCCGATGCGGGCACGATTGATGGCAAGGTCTATGCCGTGCCGAAAAACTGGGGCACCACCGGCATTGCCTCGAACACCGCCAAGACCGGCGGCGTGGTCGATAGCTGGAAGACATTTTTTGACGGGGCCAAGGATCAGTTCGACGGGCGCGTCATGGTGCATGACTATCAACTGACCACCATCGGAAATGCGTTGGCCTATTTCGGCTATAGCTTTAATTCGGTTGATCCGGCGGAACTGGCCGAGGCTGAAAAGTTGCTGATCGAGGTCAAGCCGCATCTCTTTGCGATCTCCTCGGATTATCAGCCTGCAATGCGCAACGGCGATGCTTGGCTTACGATGTGTTGGACGGGGGATGGCAAGCAGCTCAATACTGACCTTCCCGAAATCGCCTTTGCCTTGGGCAAGGAGGGGGGCGAAATCTGGTCGGATTACTATGCCATTCCGGTTGGCGCGCCGCACCGCGAGGCGGCCTATGCGCTGATCGATTATCTGCTCGCGCCCGAGGTCAATGCGCGTGAGGCCTTGGCGCATGGCTATCCGGTGGCGGATGCGCGCACCAATGCGCTTTTGCCCGAAGAGTTGCTGAATGATCCCATCCTGTACCCGGCGGCAGAGGCGCTTAATGCGCTGGAGTTCGGCGCGGCGGTCACGCTGACCGATCCCAACCGCGCCGAATTGATGGCCCGGTTCAAGTCAGCCTGATCAGAGGACCAAGGGCGATGGCCATGACACGGACACGGGCGCGCGCGCTGCTGCTGATGCCTGCGGGCATCTGGTATGGTGTGCTGCTCTTGTTCCCTTTGGCCGTCGTCCTCGTTTTTTCCTTTGGCGAGCGAAATCCGATTGGCGGCTATGCGCCGGGCTTTACGTTGGAGCAATATGCCAACCTGCCCGCCCGGTTTGCCGCGTTTCGCAACACCCTGACATTGGCGCCGCTGGGCACGCTGGCGGCGTTATTCATTGCCTATCCGCTGGCCTATTATCTGGCGTTGAAAGTGTCGGCGCGATGGAAGACGACGCTGCTAATTCTGGTGATCGTGCCGTTCTGGACCTCGATCCTGATCCGGTCTTATGCGTGGATTTATCTGCTTGGGGGCAATGGTATCCCGGCGCTGTTGGAGGCGGTGGGGCTGGGCGATATCCGGCTGATCAACACACCCTTTGCGGTGCTGGTTGGGATTGTTTATGGCTATCTGCCGCTAATGGTCTTTCCCATCTACGTGGCCCTGGAAAAGCTGGATCGCAGCCTGCTCGAGGCGGCGGCGGATCTGGGCACGCCACCGTGGCGCAGTTTTCTACAGATCACTTTGCCGCTGTCGATGCCGGGCGTTTTGACAGGCTCTATGCTGGTGTTCATCCTGCTGACCGGCGAATTTCTGATCCCGGCCATTCTGGGTGGCGGAAAGGTGTTCTTTGTTGGCAATGCGCTGGTCGATCTCTTTTTGCAGTCGCGCAACTGGGCCTTCGGATCGGCAGTGGCGGTGGCGCTGATTGTGATCATGCTGATCGTGGTCGCTCTCTACAGTCGGGCGGTCCGGCGGTTTGGCGCGGGCCGCGACGATATCGGGCTGATGTGAGGATGTTATGAGAGCCTATGCCATTGCCGTCTTTGCATTTCTCTACCTGCCCATCGGGATCATTGCGCTGTTCTCTTTTTCTGCCGGGCGGTCGGCGAGTTCGATGCAGGGGTTCTCAACCGAATGGTATGGCCGCGCGCTGAGCAATCCCTTTGTGATGGAGGCGCTTTGGACCTCGATTAAGGTGGCGTTTCTGTCAGCGGTGTTGGCGACGGTCATGGGCACCATGGCGGCGCTGGCGCTTACCGGCATGCGGGGGCAGTTGCGGGTGTTTTTCGACACGCTGGTTCAGGTTGCGGTGATGATCCCCGGCATCGTGATCGGCATTGCCACGCTGATCGCATTGGTGACGGTGTTCGATCTGATCAATCCGTGGCTTGAGGCGATGAGTGGCCGCAGGCTGTCTTTGGGCATGGGGTCGCTTATCGGGCTGCATGGCATGTTCACCATGTCCTTGGTGATCCTGCTGGTGCGCGGGCGGCTTGAGAGTTTTGATCGCGCGCAGATCGAGGCCTCTGGCGATCTGGGGGCCGGTCCGGTGGCGACCTTTGTGCAAGTGACGCTGCCGCAGATCGCCCCTGCTATTCTGGCGGGGTTTCTGTTGGCCTTCACCTTCAGCTTTGACGATTTCATCATGGCCTTCTTTGTCGCAGGGTCCGAAACGACCCTGCCGATCTATATTTTTTCGTCGATCCGCCGGGGCGTGACGCCTGAAATCAATGCGATTGGCACGATGGTGATGGTGGCCTCGTTGACACTGTTGATCATCGCGCAAGTGCTGTTGCGGCCCGGTGCGCCGCGCGCAGGGCGCTGACCGAATGCAGGAGGCAGGGATGCTCAAGGATCGTATCGCACTGGTCACGGCGGCGGGGTCAGGGATTGGCCGGGCGGGGGCTGTTGCGATGGCCCGCGAGGGGGCGGTGGTCATTGTCACCGATCTGGATGGCGGACTGGCGCAAGAGACCTTGGCGCAGATCGAAGCGGCAGGCGGACGGGGGGCAGCCTTTGCGCTTGATGTGACAGAGGATGCGGCATGCGCTGCGATGGTCGCGCAGGTGGTCGCGGATTGGGGACGGATCGACGTCTTGCACAGCCACGCGGGTATTCAGATACCGGGGCGGGCCGAGGATGTGACACCTGCGCAGATGGATGCTGCTTGGGCGCTCAATGTGCGGGCGCATTTCGTTCTGTCGCGCGCGGTCATTGCCCCGATGCGCGCGCAGGGTGGCGGATCGGTGATCGTCACGGCCTCGAATTCCGGCTGTCAGTATGATCGGGGTATGGTGTCTTATGCCACGACCAAACATGCCGCCGTGGCGATGGTCAAACAGATGGCAGTGGATTATGCGGCCGAGAACATTCGCTTCAACGCGCTATGCCCCGGCTTTGTTGATACGCCGTTCAATGCCGGGTTCGAGACGCAGATGGGCGGGCGCAAGGCGCTCGAATCCTACGTTGCCGGGTCTATCCCGATGGGGCGATGGGCCAGTGTCGAAGAAATCGCGCATGGGATTGTTTATCTGGCCTCCGACCGCTCCAGCTTTGTGACCGGTCTGGCGCTTGTGATCGACGGCGGAGAGATGCTCTAGGTCGAAGAACCGGCGCGGTTGCACTGGCTATTTCGTTTCCGGGTGTCAGAGGGTAGAACTGAACGCATCAATTAACGGGAGAGTGCGATGCGCAGGGCTCTTATCATCGTTCTGGTCGGCCTTCTGTCTGGGGCACTCCTCGGAGCGGCCCCGGCGACTGCCGCCTCGCTTGGCCGGTTTGAGGTGCACGGCGTCGAGGGCGACGACATGCTCAAGATGCGGGCAGGGCCCGGTATTGGCTATGACGTGATCGTAGGCCTACCGAATGGCACGGTGCTGCGGGTGCATAGCTGTCAACAGACGGGCGGCACTCGCTGGTGTGAAGTATCACTGGAGCGGGCGCGTGGGCTGCGGGGGCATGTGTCTTGGGCCTATCTACGCAAGCTATGAGAAGCGCTTTGCCCATCGTCTTGGCGTTGCTGCTGTGCCTCGGGTTTGCGGTGTCGGGGGCCCGCGCGGGTGATGTGGCACCGCCGCCCGCTGGGCTGTTGTGGAACAAGACCGGCTTGCCTGCCGTTTTCCCCCTTCAGGTCAAAACCTTGCCAGGGCGTGATCATGTCGTCACTTTAATTGACGCCGAGACCGGAAAAGAGGCCTTGGCCGCCTATATCCGCGGCGGCGCGTTTTTTAGAGTGTTGGTCCCGCCGGGCGTATACCGGCTGCGATTTGCAAGTGGCAAGCACTGGCAGGGAGAGGCGTTGTTTTTTGGTGAGGGGCCTGACACTGAGGTCTTTGAACTGCGCCGGGTGTTGCGGTTCGAGACGCGCGGGCTGGGCACCAAAGCAGGGCATATCGTTGACCTGCGGGGCCGTGGTACAGAAGCGCAGATAACGGAGCAGCGTATCTGCCAATCCTTCCGGCCGGATTTCCCGCGGCCAATAATCCGTCCGCGCGAGGACAGGCGTGCAGTTGGCCCTGACTACGAAGTGCCGCAACGCCGCGACGTGCGATCCCGCTACTGCGGCTAGTGCCTACATCGCGAAAGCTTCCAACGAAAAGGTGAGAGGCTGGGCAGCGATCGTCACTTAACACGATCATCAAGCGAAGTTTGGGTTCTTAAAGCCACCCCACCGTATTCGATGTGGAATATTTACGTATTATCAAGGCCTTGCGCAAAGCCGGGGCCGCGCTGTTCTTGTCTTACCACATACTTGCGACTCGTCAGATCAGCATCAGGCCCAGGCATGATGTGTCAGGACCGCGCAGCGCGTCGGGCAAGTGCGGCGATAAGGTCTGTTCTTGTGACAATGCCAACGATTTTTCCGTACTCTATGACGGGAACAGCATCAGTATCACCATCTGCCATAATGGGGAGGAGTGCTCCGATCGGGGTATTGGTCGTCACGCGCGGGACTGCGACGCTCATGATGTCACTTGCCGTCATCGGTCCTGCTCGATCACGGTCCAAAAGGCGCTTAAAGGATGGCAAAAAGCCACGATGCAGGCGCAGCGCATCTTCTCTGGCTTGACTGATGAGATGCATCTGAAAGATGACGCCCAGGAATTTTGTGTCAGGCCCCACGACGGGAAGCGACGTGAATCGATGCTTTCTGAAGATATCCGCGATCTCACCAAGCGTGGTGTCTGGATTGGCCGTGACAAGATTGCGCGACATGATGTCCTGTGCCGTCAAGGGGCCTGCGGAATGCGCAGCGGCCTGAAGTTCCGCCGCACCGATGAGCCGAGCCAGATCCTCGACACCGAGGTTGAATGATTGACTGAAGCGTTCAAGGATGCTGGTCAACTCGCCTTCTGAAAGGCCAAGCCGCTCTGTAGGATTGCGATCTTCTGTGCGATGGTTGCTTGGATCATCGAATTGCCGGAACGGATAATGCCGCCCGGTAAGTCTCGCGTATCCAGTCGCGAGCACGACAAGCGCGGTTGTTCCGATTGCGATAGGGGCCAGGGCAAACCAGAAACCCAGATGTTCAATTGCCTCTGGCGACATGGCGGCAGTCATCGCCACGGCACCTGCCGGAGGATGCAGCGCGCGGCATAAGATTGTCGCCGTGATCGCAAGACCAACAGCCAATGCGATCCTGAGGGCGATGTCCCCCACGACAAGGCATACGGCCACCCCGACAAGAGCACCAACAGTGTTGCCGACTATGGCGGACCAAGGCTGTGCAAGGGGGCTATTTGGCACGGCGAACAAAAGGACAGCCGATGCACCAAAGGGGGCCACAAGAAACAGGCCCAGATCGAGATCAATCTGTGGCGACAGAAGGAAAAGCCCGGTCAGTCCGAGGCCAATGAGCGCTCCAACGCCTGCGCGCACAGCCTCCGCGCCGGAAACCCGGGCAACGGCTGGGCCGAGTGATCTCAGAATATGCAACTGCGCGACTCCCCTAAAAGATGTGCGCAGAGTTTCACCAGATTGTTACAGGTTCAATCAATCACACTGCGACACACCGGCTGTCTCTACATCAAGGCTAAGCCATGCGTCGCAAAAAGGATAGACGCGCGCGGGGCAGCACCCTATGCGATGGCCATGACCAATACCTCCTCCGCCTCCCCGTCGACCGACCGCATTCTAGCGGGTGTCGCCCTGATGCTTGGGTTTTGCGTGACAGCACCCCTCCTCGATGTGGCGGCCAAGCTGGCATCGACCAGCGTACCAGTAGGACAGATCACCGCCGCGCGATTTATCGTGCAATGCGCGCTGATGACGCCGTTTGTTTTGATCATGGGCCTGTCCCTGCGGGTGCCGCGCGCGCACTGGCTGGCACTGCTCTTTCGTGCGGTGCTGCTCTTTGTCTCCACCTTCTGCTTCATCGCTGCGATCCGCGTGATGCCACTGGCCGATGCGCTGGCGATTGTGTTCGTTGCCCCGTTCATCGTGCTTTTGGTGGGCAAGTTCTACTTGGGCGAAGATGTTGGCCCGCGCCGCGTGGGCGCCGCGATGGTGGGCTTTGTGGGCGTCCTCTTGGTGATCCAGCCCAGCTTCGCGGCCTTTGGCGCGGTGGCGCTGTTTCCGCTGGGCACGGCGGTTGGGTTTGCGTTCTACATTCTGGTGACACGCGGGCTGTCACGGCGGATGCATCCCGTCACGTTGCAGTTCCACACCGGCCTGATCGCCAGCCTGCTCTGCCTCCCGGTGGTGATACTGGCCGAGGGCACGGGGATTGAGATGCTCGATCCGGTCTGGCCAGAGGGCATTGCATGGCTGTGGTTGCTGGGGGTCGGTTTTTTCGCCACGCTGAGCCATATGATGATGACGTATGCGCTGTCCCTTGCTCCTTCGGCCACGCTGGCACCTCTGCAATATCTAGAGCTGCCGGTGGCGACATTGCTGGGCTATCTGGTGTTTCGCGATTTCCCCAATGCGCTTACCCTTACGGGGATTGCCATCATCATCGGTTCGGGCCTTTACATGATCCACCGCGAACGGGTCACGGCCCGCCAATTGATGACCGAACGCGCCGCGCCACCGATTTGACGCGGATAAGATTGCTTGTTGAGCTTAATGAGAGCCGCTCGCTCTTGTGTTCACAGTACTTCCCCCTGAGATTTTTCAAGGTAATCGAGACTCTCTGTCTCATTATTTGCGTGAAATCTCTTTAAATTCTACTCAAATTCTGTCTTTATGGAAGGGCCTCAACCGGGCCCAGAGCGACCAAGCCTTCCTAGGTCGGCAGGGGTTTGTGAGTGCCCCCGCATCCCCGGGCGCGACCTCCAGAACGCCCGGGGATCTCTGGCAAGATTACCCAAAACGAGCCGGATGCGATATCCCACCCTATCCTGCGGTGACGACCTAACTGTCGATGTTTCGCCTCAAATCGGAACGGACAAGTATTCTGAAACTTGCCGTGTTTCTGATCAATCTGCACCTCTGAAATCAAGATTTCGGGCGGGTGCAGTTTTTAGAAACTCAAGTGACCTTTGCGAAAACTCTGTGTGTAAACGAATGATATTAAACAAATAAATAATCTTGCAAAAATAAGCGTTCTGCTTGACGATTATTACAGGCTCAATTGCGAGTCTAAAAAGCCAATATGAGCAAAGAGGCTCTTCAACTGCGGTTCACACCGCGTTGAAGGGCCTTTTTTCGTTGCCGAATCAAACGGCTGCTCGGTTCCAACAGAGGAGAAGTCTGAATGAAACGTCGTGATTTTCTAGGAGGGGTCAGTGCGGTTGGGATGGGCAGTGCGCTTTCCGCCCCGGCACTTCTTTCGACGCTGAGCCGCGCCGCAGCGCAGGGCAGCGACATTCCCGTGGGTCTGCTTTTTTCCCTCACCGGAGCGGTGGCTGTTGTCGAAAGCACGCTGCATGATGCGGCCTTGATGGCGATTGAGGAAATCAATGCCGCCGGTGGTGTGCATGGCATGCAACTGCGTCCGATCATCGAAGATCCCGCCTCTGATCCCGCAACCTATGCCGACCGGGCGCGTCGTCTGATGATCCGCGACAAATGCGTCAGCGTGTTCGGCTCCTACACTTCGGCCAGTCGGCAGGCGGTTCTGCCGGTGACTGAGCAACGCAATAACCTTTACTGGTATCCGACGCTCTACGAGGGGCGCGAGTGCTCGCGCAACGTCATGTATGGCGGCGCTGTACCGAACCAGCAGCAGGACGATCTGATCCCCTGGGCGATCGAGAATTTCGGGCCGCGTTTCTACATGATCGGCAACAATTACGTCTATCCCAAGGAAGAGAACAATTACTGCAAGACCCTGTTGGCAAAGCATGGCGGCGAGGTGGTGCACGAAGAATATGTGCCGTTGGGTCATTCCGATTTCAGCTCGGTCATCAATCGCATCCGCGCCGAGGAACCAGACGTGATTTTTGCCACCGTGGTCGGTGATTCCGATGTGGCCTTTGCCCGGCAATATCATGCCGCAGAACTGGACCCGGCCAAGATGCCGGTCATCAGCCTTACACGCTCTGAGGTCGAGGTTAAGGCCATTGGCGGAGAGGCGGCTGCCGGTCACTTCTCGTCCGCGCCCTATTTCATGGGCACTCAGACGCCGGAAAACGAGCGCTTTGTCGAGGCATACAAATCCCGATATGGCGGGGATCAGGTGACGCATTTCGTCAGCGAAGCGGCCTACTTTCAAGTGTACCAATTCAAGGCCGCTCTAGAGAAGCTCGACCCGTCAAACATCACCCCAGAGGCGATCCGCGACGCCGCGGTTGGTCTGGCACTGACCGCCCCCCAAGGTGAGGTGCTGATTGATGAGAACCTGCACACCCATCTCTGGCCCAAGATCGGTCAGTGGCAAGCCAACGGTCAGGCCGAGGTTGTGGTTCAGTCCCAGAGCCGCGTCGCACCCCTGCCTTATGCCGCCTATGAGGGGCAGCGCTGCACGGGTCAGGGCCTCGTAGAAGGCTGAGCCGCAAGGCCGAACGTCGTCAACAACAAGAATACGGATCGCCCGGCCCCTCTATTTGGGCCGGGCCAGCGAGAGGCGTGTCTCGATGGACGTGATACTAAATCAGTTATTCGCAGGGCTGAGCATGGCTTCGATCCTGCTCATGATCGCTCTGGGGTTGGCGATCATCTATGGTGCGATGGGTGTCATCAATCTTGCGCATGGCGAGTTCGTGATGCTGGGTGCTTATGCGGCATGGGCCCTGCAGAGCTATGCCGGCTTTAGCATCATCGTGGCGCTGCCCTTTGTTTTTATCGCCGTCGCCGCTGTGGGTTGGATCATCGAAAAGGTGATCGTGCAACGCCTTTACCACCGCCCTCTGGACACGATCCTAGCGACCTGGGGGATCGGCATTATCCTGCAACAACTGGTGCGTCTGTCGGTCGGCGCCGAGTCGCGCTTTGTCAAAGGCCCCGAGATCCTGAGTGGAAACACTCAGATTGGCGGCCTGATCATGTCAAACTACCGCTTGTTTGTGATCGTTTTCTCGCTTTCCGTTCTCGCCGCGTCTTGGGCACTCATGACCAAGACAGAGTTTGGCATGAAGCTGCGCGCCGTCATTCAGAACCGCAAGATTTCTGAATGCTACGGGATAGAGGCAAAGAATATATACTCATTCACCTTTGCCTATGGTGCGGGGCTTGCGGGCATCGCCGGCGCACTCATCACCCCGCTTTTCAGCACAATCCCTACCATGGGCACTGGCCTGGTGGTGGATGCCTTTCTTGTCGTCATCGTCGGGGGCCTTGGCAGTCTTTTGGGGGCGGCCACCGCATCCGTTCTTATCGGAGAGGCAACGGCGCTGTTCTCAATGCTGTTCAATGACACGTTGGGGCGCATCGCGGTCCTTGCGGGGATTATCGTCCTGATCCGGTTCCGCCCGCGTGGCCTCTTCCCATCCAATACCCGCCGTTGAGGAGCGCACTATGACAACCAGATTATACTATGACCTCGCGGCACTGGTCCTCTTTGCCCTTGTGATCGTGCTTGGTGTTCCCGCGCTGATGGGCTTTGACGGGTTTGAGCTGAATACCTTTGCCCGTTATCTCGCATTGGCGATTGTTTCACTGGCCCTTGCCCTGTCTTGGGGAAGCGCGGGGTTGCTCAACCTTGGTCAGGCTGCAACCTTTGGCATGGGATCTTATGCCATGGCCATGCATCTCAAGCTGAAGGCCAGCGGCGAGGCATTGCCGGATTTCATGGGCTGGAACAATGTTCCGGAACTGCCGTTGCTTTGGGTTCCGTTCCACTCTCTCGGCTTTACCCTGTTGGCCGGGCTCCTGGTGCCGGCATTCGTGGGGGGGCTGATTGCGATCTTCATGTTCCGCGCGCGAATTGCCGGCGTCTTTGTCGCGATCATCACCTTGGCCTTTTTGGTGGCGTTTCAACTGGTCGTGATCGAGCAGCAAGGGATCACGGGCGGGCAAAACGGCCTGACGGGATTGGCCCCACTCAGCCTGATGGGATGGACGGTCGATACCTACGGAGTGGGCTTTTACTACCTTGTTGCCGGTTGCTTGATGGCGGCGGTTACGTTTGGCCTCTATCTCACGCACAGCAAGTTCGGCTTGATCCTGCGCGCCATCCGTGAGGATGCAGATCGTACGCGGTTCTTTGGCTATAACGTGGCCAATTACCAGACGGTGATCTTCTGTATTTCGGCCGCGCTCGCTGGTTGGTCTGGCATGCTCTACACGCTGGTGCTGGAATTTGCCTCGCCCACTTACATGAGCGTCTCGTTCAGCTTGGCCATCGTTATCTGGTGCGCAGTGGGCGGGCGGGACTCGGTCATCGCAGCGGCGATTGGCGCGATTATCGTCAACCTGCTCGAAGGGCGCCTTTCCGACGTGTTCGTCGAAGGCTGGAACCTGATGCTTGGCGTGATCTTTGTTCTGGTCGTCATGTTTATGCCGCGTGGGCTTCACGGGGTGATCAGCGACCTTTGGCAAGGGCTGTGCCAGGGCATGCGCAAAGATCGCACGCCCTCTTCCACCCCAAATCGCGGCGCACAGCCGGTCAAATCTGGACAGGAGCGATAGCGATGAGCCAACTGCAAGTAACGAACCTGCAAGTGGATTTTGGCGGATTGCGCGCCGTTGATGGGCTGAGCTTTGATGTGGCCCAAGGCGAGATCCTTTGCCTTCTTGGTCCAAACGGCGCTGGCAAATCGACAACGCTTGACCTGATTTGCGGCAAGACACAACCCACAGGCGGCTCGATCCGTTTTGAAGGTACGGAAATCTCACAGATGCTGGAGTTCCGGCGCGCGCGTCTGGGGATCGGGCGCAAGTTTCAGGTGCCGTCCGTCTACAAGGAACTGACCGTTGCCGAAAATCTGTCAGTCGCGCGGTCGCGTCGACCGGGAATCTGGCACGCTCTCACGCGTTTTGCATTGTCAGACGGGCATGCAGCGGCCCCCATCCTCGAACGTGTCGGGCTGGAGGCAAAGGCAAACGATCTTGCGGGAAACCTGTCTCACGGCGAGACCCAATGGCTCGAAATTGCCATGCTGATTGCGCAGGACAGTCGGTTGATCCTGATGGATGAACCCACCGCAGGGATGACCATTCAGGAAACCGAGCGCACAGCCGAAATCTTTCGTGTGCTCTCTGACAGTCACACACTGATCGTCGTCGAGCATGACATGTCCTTTGTGCGCACCGTCGCTGACAGGATTGTGGTCATGAACCGTGGGGCCATGCTGGCGCAGGGTACGATCCAAGAGATCGAGACCAACGAAGACGTCAAAACCGCATATCTGGGGCATTGATCATGGAAACCATGCAGGCAAAGGACCTCTATTCCTTCTACGGCAAGAGCCCGGTGATACAGGGCGTCTCGTTTGACTTGGAGCCCGGCGAGTTCTTGGCAATCCTCGGGCGGAACGGCGTTGGCAAGACGACACTTCTCAAGTCGATCATGGGGCTAACAGACCGTTGCGATGGCGGGCTCATTTTTGGCGAACAGGACCTTTTGAGCCGAAGCACATCGCAAAGGGCAAAGCTGGGCATCGCGTATATCCCGCAAGGTCGCGAGATCATTCCGAACTTTACGGTTCGGGAAAACATCGTGATGGGCACTTTTGCCCGTCCTGACGGCAAGCGGGAAATTCCCGACTACCTCTTTGAGATGTTCCCAATTCTCGACGAGTTTATCGGGCGCAAGGGCGGCGATCTGTCGGGCGGACAACAGCAGCAACTGGCCATTGCGCGGGCCTTGGCGATGGATCCCAAAATCCTCATCCTCGACGAGCCGACCGAAGGCATCCAGCCCAACATCGTCAAACAGATCGAGGACGCCATTATCCGCCTGAATAGAGAACGCGGACTTGGGATCATTCTGGTCGAACAGAACGTCCCCTTTGCCCGCCGAGCATCTGACCGGTTCATGGTGCTCGACAAGGGCCGCGTTGTTCTAAGCGGGCTCAGCAAGGATCTCACCGACTCTGTCGTGGAGAAGCACCTGACCTTCTGAAGGTCAGGCAATCAGCAATGAAGCGCATCAAGGAAAGGAAAAGACATGAGACATGGTGACATCTCCAGCAGCGATACCACGGTTGGCGTGGCGGTCGTGAATTACAAGATGCCCCGGCTCCATACCAAGGCCGAGGTTCTTGAAAATGCCCACAAGATTGCGGACATGATCGTCGGCATGAAGCGGGGGCTTCCCGGTATGGATCTCGTGATTTTTCCGGAATACAGCACCCAAGGCATTATGTATGACCCCGACGAGATGATGGAGACCGCAGCCACCATCCCCGGCGAGGAGACCGAGATCTTTGCGGCGGCTTGCCGCAAGGCGAACACCTGGGGCGTGTTCTCGATCACTGGCGAACGCCATGAAGATCACCCCAAGAAAACCCCGTACAACACGCTGATCTTGATGAACAACAAGGGTGAAATCGTGCAGAAGTACCGCAAGGTGCTGCCTTGGAACCCGATCGAGGGCTGGTATCCCGGTGACAAGACCTATGTCTGCGATGGTCCCAAGGGACTCAAGGTCAGCCTTATCATCTGCGACGATGGCAACTATCCCGAAATCTGGCGGGACTGCGCCATGAAAGGTGCGGAACTCATCGTGCGGTGCCAGGGCTATATGTATCCGGCCAAGGACCAGCAGGTGATCATGGCCAAGGCCATGGCTTGGGCCAACAACACCTATGTCGCTGTCGCTAATGCGGCGGGGTTTGACGGGGTCTATTGCTACTTTGGCCATTCGGCGATCATCGGCTTTGATGGGCGCACCTTGGGCGAATGTGGCGAAGAGGAAATGGGCATCCAGTATGCACAGCTCTCTATTCCTGAGATCCGTGATGCCCGCGCCAATGACCAGTCGCAAAACCATCTCTTCAAGCTTTTGCATCGTGGCTACACAGGCATCCATGCCTCGGGCGATGGTGACAAGGGCGTGGCCGAATGCCCGTTTGAATTCTACCGAAACTGGGTCAACGACGCAGAGAAAACCCGAGAGCAGGTGGAATCCTTTACCCGCACAACTGTGGGTGTGGCATGCTGTCCGGTCGGCGGCTTGCCAACGGGGGCCAAGGAAAAAGAGGCGAATTGACCGGCCTCTTGCCCTCATTGGGAACGGCGCCTCAATGCGCCGTTCCATTTCCTCTCTAAGCTTCTGGAAATGCCATGCCTTTTTTGACGGACCGCTTGCACGACACTGCCCGCCAGCAAAAACTTGCGTCAGCACTGGCCGACGAGAATGCCCGTATGACTGGCGCATCGTCTACCAAGGGCCCGACACCAAACGCAGGCTTGCAAACTCGGTTTACTTTTGACCTCGACCAGGTCGAAGCCGAGTTGCGGGCGGCCATAATCGGGCAGGACGAAAGTCTCGAACAGCTTTTGGAAATTCTCAAGGTGGTCCGCGCCGATATCGGAGACCCCCGCAAACCCTTGGCGACAATTCTGTTCTGTGGGCCAACTGGCGTTGGTAAAACCGAGACCGTTCGCACCTTGGCGCGTGCGCTCTACGGGGATGCCGATGCGTTTTGCAGGATCGACATGAATACGCTTTCGCAAGAGCATTACGCCGCTGCCCTTACCGGTGCTCCGCCGGGTTATGTGGGGTCTAAAGAAGGGACGACCATTCTCGATCAGGAAAAAATCGAGGGCACACGCAACTTGCCGGGGCTTGTCCTATTTGACGAACTTGAAAAGGCAAGCAATGAGGTCGTGCTCGCCCTCATGAATGTCTTTGATAACGGGCTTTTGACTGTGGCCTCTGGCGAACGCACCTACTCGTTCCGAAATGCGCTTGTGTTCATGTCCTCGAACCTCGGGGCTCGGGAACTGATGGCCTTGGATGAGCACAGCGGTAATCTTTGGCAGCGTATCAGGAACTCTGGCAAGTCACGGCGTGAACGTGCCCACGATATCGTGATGAACAGCCTCTTGGATCGGTTCCCACCAGAACTTGTCAACCGGATAGATCATGTTGATACATTCAACTGGATATCACGCGACAAGATGCCAGCTCTGGTTGATGTCGAGATGGCCAGGTTGAACCGTAGGCTCAGGAAACATGAACTGTCGTTGAGTATCAGCACAACCCTGAGGGATTTTCTTTCGGTAGAGGGATATGATAAGCGGTTCGGCGCGCGAGGGCTACGCCGGGCCATCCGGCGCAACCTAGAATTTCCATTGGCAGGTTTTCTGCTTGACGGGCCCGCCCCGGATGCACCCGCCTCTGGTCAGGCTATGACCTTGGTGTTCGCAGATCATAAAGATGGCCAGGTCCAGTTCCAATACTCCTGAATGAAGGCATCAATACGTGACACAAAAGGAAAGCTGGAAGATCGGATTGCTCTTTTCAACGACGGGCGTCACCTCGATCATTGAACAGTCGCAGCTGAATGGCGCGTTGCTCGCCTTGGATCAGATCAACGCGCGCGGCGGTGTGCGCGGACGCCCACTTGAGGCGGTCAGCTATGACCCCGGCTCGATTGTGACCCAATACGGAGAGTTGGCCGAACGCCTGATCGTGGACGACAAGGTAAGCGTCATTTTCGGCTGCTACATGTCGTCGTCGCGCAAAGAGGTTTTGCCAGTCGTCGAGCGCCGGAATGCCCTGTTCTTTTATCCCACGCTTTATGAGGGTTTTGAATATTCGCCAAATGTCATCTATGGCGGGGCCTGCCCGAACCAGAACAGTGTGCCGCTAGCGAACTACCTGATGAGCGCTTACGGCAAGCGGATTTTCTTTGTCGGCTCCAACTACATCTACCCCTACGAATCCAATCGTGTGATGCGCAATGTCCTAAGGCAAGGTGGTGGCGAAGTCGTTGGCGAGCGGTATTTTGATCTTGAGACGCGCGCCGAGGGGTTCCGCGCTGTGCTCGATGAAATCCGGGATGCGCAGCCAGATGCGATCTTCTCAACAATCGTGGGTCAGTCCTGCATCGAGTTCTACCGTGCCTATCATGCTGTGGGTGGCGATGGACGGGTTTGTCCGATTGCCAGTCTTACCACGAACGAAGGGGAAATCAGCGCTATCGGCGCTGAGGCCGCCGTTGGCCACATCACAGCCGCCCCCTATTTCCGGTCGATCAGTTCCTTGGCAAACCGTCGCTTTCTGAAGGCCTATGAACAGAAATTCGGTTCCACTATTGATGTCACCAGTTGCTGCGAAGCGGCTTATAGTCAGGTGCATCTGTTCGCGGCAGCGTTAGAGGAGACCGGGGAAATGGATACTGATTGCCTGCGAGAGGCCTTGTTGGGCGAAGCCTTCGATGCGCCCCAAGGCCAGATCAAGGTCGATCCGGACAATAACCACACCTATCTGCAATCCCGGATAGCTGTGGTCAACTCTGAGGGAGAGTTTGAAATCGACCTCAAGGTGCGTCGCGCGATCAAGCCGGACCCCTATCTCGTTTACCCGGCGATCCATGATTGGAGCTTTCGCACGCATAAGGTAACGACAAGCGGCGGGCGTCATGCATGACCTGATCCAGGACTTACGGGATCAAAACGTTCTCTTGGTGCATCCGCGTGACCGTAGCGCAGATGAGCTTTTGCAGCAGGTAAACAGGATCGGCTGTAGTTTCGAACATATGTGGCCGCTACCCCGGACCCTACCGGACAAGTTCGATATGGTTTTCGTAGACGTCACGGACCAATCACCTCAGGAATTGAAAGCATTTCTTGACCGGCGCGAGCGCCCGATCACGACGATTGCCATTGTCGGCTATGAAAACCCATCCACGTTGGATGTCATCCTAGAGATTGGCGCACATTCGGTATTGATGAAACCCGTGCGCGCAGCAGGCGTGCTGAGCAGCATGTTGATGGCTCGGCGATTTCAATCTGAACAAATGCGCTATGAAAAGGATCTGTCGAAGCTGCGCGAAAAACTTGAGAATGTGCAGAAGGTGAATGATGCCAAGTTTATCCTGATGCGGCACCGGGGTATCACCGAGCGCGAAGCCTATGATCTCATCCGCAAACAAGCGATGGCAAAGCGTACAACGACCACCGAGATTGCACAGTCCATCATCAATGCAGAGAGCATCCTGAGTAACATGGGCGACACCTAGAGCTGTCGTTCTCCCTTTCTCTCCAATCGACATCATTCCCCTAGGTCGAAGGTGGCTAGTGTTTCAGTCTGCAAAAGACTGGGCCCGCAGAGCCGCGTTCTTGGCCGCGTCATGATACTCTTTTGGCATGTGAAGGCTCAGTTTTCCCCGTCCGTTCAAAGCCATGTGTCAGGTCGCTTTTGATGCGCTTTTGGAAGCTGCGGCAGCCTGCCGCATTGGACTGCGGCGCTTTGCTCTAATTTCAAGTGGTGCATTCATCAAAGTGGGAGACACCAAATGTTCAAGGGCCTAGGAATTTCAATCGGCATCATTTGCACAGGTATGCTGGGCCTGCCCGCCTTGATATTGGCGGCTCTATAACGCTGCTGACCGTGGAACGGCGGGCTGTTCAAATGCCTGTCTGAAAAGACAGGACTCGCGGCGGCCAAGAACCGAATGAGCGAGCGTGAGATTGATTGCCCCGCATCTTGGGGGTAAAGGTCGCATTTGCGTGCGGCATCTTGCTCACTTTGTCCACCACTCTGAGCATATTTCATTGCTAAAGATAGTGACGAAAGAGAAACTACAGCCCCGTTTTTCAACGGGGCTTTTTCTTTGGTGACCTAAGGGGGATAGGGTGAGAGGCTGGACAACGACCCAAGCGGGGCTCGTTACGGCTGCTTCCTTCCGGACCTGACCGGGTTGGCGAGGTGCCTGCCCGCGCCAACCTCTCAAGGGGTGATATAGGCCGCTGCTGCGGGATGCGCAAGGGTAGGCTGGGCAAACGGCAAGGGCATGCCGAGACGTAAGAACCCCGCGTCCGTAACGCCGAGGTCGACGGCGTCCAAGGCGGCGATGTCGGCGGGATGGGCGCGCAGGCCGGGGCCAGTCTCTATCGTGACGCGGGTTCCGGGCTGGGGCGCAAAGCGCCATGTGGGGCGCGGTGCCGGTACGACCTGGCCCACCGCCGCAACATGATCGGCCAGCAGATCACGCACCGTGCGGGTGCCAGAGTAGATCAACCCTCGTTCCGCCAGAGGCGCAAACGGCCCGCCGCCATGCGCGCGATAGCTATTGGTGGCAATGATGAAAGGCGTGTCTGGGCGGACAGGCTTGCGCGCAAAGCATAAATCTTGGATGCGCGCCGCCTTGGGATGAATAAGCGCACCAGAAAGATCGTAACGCGCTGGCTGACTTAGGTCGATGGTATAACTAAGCCCGTCGATCACATCGAAATCATACCCCGGCACGCTTGGATCAAGCAGTGGCTGATCGGGCAGGCCGGGGTTGATTTGGTTAAAGCAGATGGCGGCGCGCTCCAGCCAGTCGCGCAGGTCTGCCCCCGTAACCAATAGACCGCAGAGCGTGTTGGGAAAGCTATAGAGATCGGCGATGTGCCGCAGAAGAAGCGGGCCTTTGGGAATATCTGTGAAATGCGCAGGGCCCCCGCGCCCACCACTCTTGAAGGGGGCGGAGGCAGAGAGCAGCGGCAGCCCGGCGTGCGGGCTATTGGCCAAGGCCAAAGTCAAGGCGCGGCGCTGTGCGTCATTGACGAGATGCAGGATCGGATCGTCGCGCAAGAGGGTGAGATAACTGTGGAGTGGAGCCGCGGTCTGGCCGATCTCACGCGCTGTGAGGGCGAGGGTGTGGCGATGCGCGGCGTCGGCCGCGATGCAGATTGCTGGGCAAGGTTGCGCGCTGGACACAGCCAAAAGACGGGAGTCATGCCCAGTCACCTGCCATGCGTTGCCATCGTGGGTCAGGGTCAGGTCAAGCTGACCGAGGTGGTTGCCGCGAAATCCCGCCATCAGGCAGGGTGTATCGTGGAGGGTGCCGTTGCTCTCGTTCGCTCCGGCTATGCCATTGTGATCGGTGCTGGGAAAGCTTTTGTGGCTGTGGCCTGCCAGAAGCGCGTCGATGCCGGGCAGGCGGGCAAGCGCGCGGGCGGCGTTTTCCATAAAGGGGCGGTCGGGGCCGGGGTCGATGCCGGTATGGGCCAAGAGCAGAACCAGATCCGCCCCCAAAGCGCGCAGGGTGGGCACCCAAGCCCGCGCGCTCTCGACCATATCGCGCACGTCAATCCGGCCCGACAGACGGGCGTGATCCCATGTCAGGATTTGTGGAGGCACAAGGCCTAACAGACCAATCCGCAAACTATGCGATCCACCATCGCGATCCTGCATCTGCTTGTTGAGCAGCAGATAGGGTGGCAAAAGGGTTGTATCGTCGACCGGCGTCCCGCCACGGCGCGTCAGCACATTACAGCAGGTCAAGGGAAAGCGTGCCTGAGCAAGCGTTTCCATCAGCCACTCAAGGCCAAAATTGAACTCGTGATTGCCAATTGTACCCGCATCATAGCCGATATCGTTCATCGCCGCGAGGATTGGATGTGGTCCGGTCCAACCGTTATCGGGTTGTGCAGTAAGATCGGTGAGCGGCGTGCCTTGCAGAAAATCGCCGTTGTCCAGAACCAGGCAATTTTCGGCTCCGACTTCGGATCGTGCGCGCTTTATCTGTGTTGCAAGCCGGGCCAGACCCCACGGGCGGTCGGGCTGGTTGGTGTAATAATCAAAAGGCAGAAGGTTTCCGTGGACATCGGTGGTCTGCAATATCCGCAGGCGCAGGGTGGCGCCACAGGCGGATAAAGGGTGCGTCTGAGTAATGGTGGATTCGGTCAAATCGTCAACGCTCTGAGGCCGGGTTCACGCCCGGAGGTGCCGTGGAATTCAAACCGCCTTTGCTGGCTGCAATCATAATAGTTGCCAGAGGCTTAGGCAGGTTTGCACGTCTGCGTGTCCTGGGCAATACACTATAAGTTGCAAACTGTCATGTGCCCATGCTTTGTGCCGCTTGGGGCTTGTCTTGCGGTCATGGGCGTTGTGTAGAGGGGCAGGCAAAGGAGACGCGTGATGCGAACGTCGGAACAGGTTACATTCGGGGGATCAGGGCTGGACCGGGCGGATGAGCTACGCTCTGACGAAGGCTTGCTTCAGGCGGCGATGACAGAGGGACGTGCGCGGTCGATCGTACTCTGGCGGGGTAAGCCGCTCTTGCGCGCAGAGACGCTGGATGAGTTGGTCATTTTGGCGCCGGATCATCCTGTTTTGACACGGTACAAGGTGCCGCCGATCCTATTGGGGCGAGATGAGAGTGGCGACCTGATCTTGGCGCATGACATTTCCGCTTGGGTGCCACCGGGGCTGGAACCGGATCAGCTTGATAGCTTTCTCGATGCCTCCGAGCAGGTGCATCCGGACCTGCCAGAAGAAAGCGCCTTTGCCGAGTTGCGTCGGGTGATGACCCGGCTCAGCCCACGCGATGCAGAGCTGGCAGCGACGGCCAAGGCGGTGTTTGGCTGGCACCTCACGCACAGGTTCTGCGCGCGCTGCGGCAAAGAAAGCCGGATGATCCGCGCGGGATGGCAACGGGCTTGCGATCACTGTGGCGGTCAGCATTTTCCGCGCACCGACCCTGTGGTGATCATGTTGATAACGCGTGGAAATTCGGTTCTGATGGGGCGATCTCCGGGGTGGCCCGAGGGGATGTATTCTCTTTTGGCGGGGTTCATAGAACCGGGCGAGACCATCGAGGCGGCGGTGCGTCGCGAGGTCTGGGAAGAGGCAGGGATCAAGGTGGGACGGGTCAGTTATCTGGCAAGCCAGCCTTGGCCATTTCCCGCATCGCTCATGTTTGGCTGTCGTGGCGAAGCGCTGAGCGAGGATATCACGATTGATCCGCATGAGATTGAAGACGCGCTGTGGATGAGCCGTGAAGAGATCCTCTCGGCTTTTGCTGGCGAGCATCCGTTCCTGATGCCTGCGCGCAAGGGAGCGATTGCGCATTTCCTGCTTGAGAACTGGCTTGCCGACTGTCTGGATTGAGGCAACAATGCGCGTGGGCAAAAGCGATAACAAACCGAAAAGGGCGGTCTGGGGATGCAGTTCACCGGCAAGGAAGACATTGAAGCCCCCATTGAGCGGGTTTTTGAGGAAATAACGGACTTTCAAGGGTTTGAGCGCTCGGCTTTGCGGCGTGGCGCGGATGTGCGGCGCACTGACAAGCTAAAGGTGCCAGGGGTCGGCATGAGTTGGCATGCCGTGTTCAAACTGCGTGGCAAGCAGCGCAAGGTTGATGTGACCGTTGCTGAATATGATCCGCCCAATGGAATCAAGCTGGGTGTGATCTCGCCCGCGATTGAGGGGCAGATGGTTGTGGAACTGGTGGCGCTGTCGCGGGGGCGGACGCGGATGACGGTCACGCTGGTGTTGCAGCCGCGCACCTTGGCGGCGCGGTTGATGATGCAATCGCTGCGGCTGGCACGCAATAACCTGACCAAACGGTTCAAGGTGCGTCTGGCGGAATACGCGGCAGAGGTTGAGGACCGGTATACGCGATCCCTCTAAAAACAGCGTCGGTATTCAGTCGGTATCGTGTCGGCGCGGATCAGCAGGGTAAACGCCCAAGATTGTGACGTTCGAGGTGAAGTAATCGAGCTCGTCAAGCGCGCGGGCGACAGCCGGATCATCGGGATGCCCCTCGATATCGGCATAGAACTGCGTCGCGGTGAAGGAGCCGCCGACCATATAGCTTTCGAGCTTGGTCATATTGACGCCGTTTGTGGCAAAGCCTCCCATCGCCTTGTACAGGGCTGCCGGGATGTTGCGGACCTGAAAGACAAAGGTCGTCATCATGCCATTCTCGCCGCGTGCCGCGAAATCCGGTTCGCGCGCCATGACGAGAAAGCGGGTGGTGTTGTTGCCCTGATCCTCGATATGCCGGGCAATCACGTCGAGGCCATAGATTTCGCCCGCAAGTTCGCTGGCAAGGGCCGCCATTTCCGGCTGTCCTGCTTCGGCGACGTGGCGGGCGGAGCCAGCGGTATCGGCGCCGGTCACGCGGTGGATACCGTGGCGTTCAAGAAAGGCGCGGCATTGGCCCAAAAGCATGGTGTGGCTCATCGCGCTTTCGATTTCGTCGAGGCGTATGCCGGGCAGGGCCAAGAGGTTGATATGCACCCGCACGAACGCCTCGCCGACAATGTGCAGACCCGATTCGGGCAAGAGGTGATGGATGTCGGCGACCCGGCCAAAGGTGGAGTTCTCGACCGGCAGCATGGCAAGCTCCGCTTGTCCCTCGCGCACGGCAGAAATTGCATCCTCGAAGGTACGACAAGGAAGCGCCTCCATCTCGGGATAGGTCTCGCGACAGGCTTGATGCGAGTAGGCGCCAAGCTCTCCCTGAAAGGCGATGCGGTCGGTCATAGGTGATTTTCCGTATTTTTGGGCCGGTCGGGCGTTTGGTCGCGGAAACTACACCTTGCGCGCCGGTAGGGGAAGCGGATAGATACGCGGCCAACGACGGATCAAATGGAAACGGGCCTATGTTTGACACAATGACGATGACAAAGACCGCGGGTGCGCTGTGCGGCGCGCTCTTGGTGTTCCTTTTGGGCAATTGGGCCGCTGAGTCTATCTATTCGGTGGGCGGGGGCCATGGCGAGGATCATGCGCAGGGCTATGTGATCGACACCGGCGCAGATGAAGCGGAAGAAGTTGTGGACGAGGGCCCGAGCATCGCCGAGTTGATGGCGTCCGCTGATCCGGCCAATGGCGAAGGCCTGTTCCGCAACTGTGCCGCCTGTCACGCGGTGGTTGATGGCGAAAACAAAGTGGGCCCGCATCTTTATGGTGTTGTGGGACGTGAGGTTGGCGGCGTCGCCGATTACGGTTCGTATTCCGGCGCTCTGACTGCCGTCGCGCAGGTCTGGACCCCGGTTGAGCTGGATGCGTTTCTGGAGAACCCCAAGGCTTACGCGCCCGGAACCTCGATGGGCTATGCCGGGATGCGCAAGGCTGAGGATCGTGCCGATCTGATCGCCTATCTCGACCAGACCGATGGCACGACTTTTGAAATGCCGGTGGAAGAATCCGCGGCAGAGCCTGCGGCAGAAGAAGCGGCAGCGGAGCCTGCGGCAGAAGAAGCGGCAGCAGAGCCTGCAGCCGAGGAAGCAGCAGCGGAGCCTGCAGCGGAAGAAGCAGCGGCTGAACCTGCGGCTGAGGAAGCGGCGGCAGAGCCTGCAGCGGAAGAAGCGGCAGCGGAGCCTGCAGCGGAAGAAGCTGCGGCTGAACCTGCAGCGGACGCCGGCGCATCCGATTTTGCGGCACTCGTGGCTGCGGCGGATATTGCTGAGGGTGAAAAGCTCTATCGTCGCTGTGGTGCCTGCCACAAGCTGGAGGATGGTAAAAACGGGGCTGGTCCGCACCTCTTTGGGATCGTGGGCCGTGACATCGCCAACGTCGAGGGCTTTGCCTATTCCGACGCGCTCAAGGGCCTTGAGGGCACATGGACGCCTGAAAAGTTGAGCGACTGGATCGAAAACCCGCGTGCGTTCGCGCCCGGCAATCGCATGGGCTTTCCGGGCCTCAAGGATGAGGCGGATCGCGCAAATTTGATCGGCTACCTGCAAAGCGCCGCGAACTGAGCCGCGCCACATTGAAAAAAAGGCCGCTGCCCGGTTTGGGTGGCGGCCTTTTTCGTAGGCAGAGGACAGGATCGGCGCTTGAACAAGACGCGCCCCCTCCTTAGCTTGCCAGCACGCGATGAAGCACCAGATAATGGGTGCGGCAGGAGGAGGATGGCATGACCGTACGGAACACCCTGACCAAAACCCGAACCTTTGCGAGTCTGGTGCCATGGCGGCTTCGGGTGACGATGATCGGGTTCTCGATTGCGACGCTGATGGCGCAGGCGGTCTTGGCGCAAGATGAGGTGATCTCGTCTCATGGCTATTCGTTTTACGGCGATCTGAAATACCCCGCCGATTACGCGCATTTCGACTATGTGAACCCCGAAGCGCCCAAGGGCGGGGAAATTTCGCTTTTTGCGCCTGGTACATTCGATTCGATGAACCCCTACGCGCGGCAGGGGCGGGCCGGGCGGCTGTCTTGGATGGTTTACGAGAGCCTGCTGGGCGCGTCCGAGGCGAGCGGCGAGCCACTGCCGGGAGACAGCTATAACGAGGGCTACGGTCTCTTGGCGGAACGCCTGGAATATGACGCTGGCAAAACATGGGTAATCTTCCACATGCGCCCCGAGGCAAAGTTTGCCGACGGCACGCCGGTGACGGCGCATGACGTGGTGTTTTCACACAACCTGTTTCTGGAGCAGGGGCTGAAATCCTATGCCGATGCGGTCAAGCGGCGGGTGCTGAGCGCCGAGGCGCTGGATGATCACACCGTCAAGTTCACCTTTGCGGAGGGGATTTCACGCCGGTCGCTGATTGATCAGGTGGGCGGCACGCCAGTGTTTCCACGCAAATGGTATGAGGACACCGGCGCGCGGCTGGATGAGCCACGGCTGGAGGCGGCACCGGGATCAGGCCCCTATCAGGTCAAAAGCTATGATGTGAACCGCAACATCGTCTATGAGCGCAACCCGGAGTATTGGGGCTGGCACCTGCCAATCAACAAGGGGCGGCATAATTTCGACCGCATCCGGATCGAGTATTTTGCCGATGACAATGCCGCGTTCGAGGCGTTCAAGGCGGGGATTTACACATTCCGGCCTGAGGGAAATTCCAAGACATGGGCCACCGGATATGATTTTCCGGCGGCCAATGCGGGCTATGTGGTCAAAGCGGAATTGCCCGATGGATTGCCGCCGACACCCTCGGGGTTCGTCTTCAATCTGGGCCGCGAAAAGTTGCAGGACAAGCGGGTGCGGCAAGCGATTGCGCTGGGGTTCAATTTCGAATGGACCAATTCGTCGTTGCAATATGACCTCTTCAAGCAGCGACACTCCTTTGTGCAGGACACCCCGCTCGAGGCCAAGGGCGCGCCCGAGGGGGCGGAATTGGCGCTGTTGCAATCCTTGGGCGATATCGTGCCCGAAGAGATGCTGACCGCGACTGCGGTGATGGCGCATACCTCTGATGGTGAGCGCCTGAATGACCGGCGCAATCTGCGCGCGGCCATGAAGCTTTTGGACGAGGCCGGTTGGGCCGTGGGCGGTGATGGCAAGCGGCGAAATGCGGCGGGCGAGGTGCTTAAGATCGAAATCCCGATTTCGGCCTCTGGCTCTGCCACCATGTCGGCGGTGGTCGAGAGTTTTGTGAGCAATCTGCAACTGATGGGGATTGAGGCCAAGTTCGACAAGATCGACGCCGCGCAATACACCGCCCGCGAACGGGATCGCGATTATGACCTGATCTTTGACAGCTATGTGGCGTTTCTAGAGGCGGGCACCGGCCTGCATCAGCGTTATGGCAGCAAGGAAGCGGCGTTCAGCCTGTTCAACCCGGCAGGGCTGGCAAGCCCGATGATCGACGCGATCATTGACCGCGCGCTCGAGTCAGCCAGCAAGGAAGAACAGGACGTGGCCTTGACCGCACTTGACCGTGCCTTGCGCTATGAGTTTTTCATGATCCCGACATGGTATCTGGACAAAAGCTGGGTGGCCTATTGGGATATGTATGCCTACCCAGACCCGCTGCCGCCCTATGCGACGGGCGTGCTGGATTTCTGGTGGTATGACGCCGACAAGGCGCAGGCGTTGAAAGACGCGGGCGCGCTGTGATCCCGAGGAGCCACTGAGATGGGGGCCTATATCCTGCGGCGGCTGTTGCTGATCGTGCCCACGCTCTTTGGCATCATGGTGATCAACTTTGCTCTGGTGCAATTCGTGCCGGGTGGTCCGGTCGAGCAGATGATTGCCAATATGCAGGGGCAGGGCAATGTGTTCGAGAGCTTTTCTGGCTCTGGCTCTGACACCGGGCAAGAGATGGTGGGGGCTGCCGGCGGCAATGACCAATACCTTGGGGCGCGGGGCCTGCCGCCGGAACTGATCAAGGAGCTGGAAGAGCAATTCGGGCTTGATAAGCCGCCCTTGGAGCGGTTTTTCAACATGATGTGGAATTACATGCGCTTTGACTTTGGCGAGAGTTATTTCCGCAAGATCGAAGTGCTGGATCTGGTTCTGGAAAAGATGCCGGTTTCCATTACGCTGGGCCTGTGGTCGACGCTTATTGCCTATATCGTGTCGATCCCTCTTGGTGTGGCCAAGGCGGTGCGTGACGGCACCAAGTTTGACACATGGACCAGCGGTGTCATCATCGTGGCCTATGCTATTCCGGCGTTTCTGTTTGCGATCATGCTGTTGGTGCTGTTCGCCGGGGGCAGCTATTTCCAGATCTTCCCTTTGCGTGGCCTGACATCGGATAATTTCGAGCAACTGAGCCTGTTGGGAAAGATCGGCGATTACCTCTGGCATATCGCCTTGCCGGTTCTTGCCTCGACCATTTCGGCCTTTGCGACGCTGACGCTGTTGACCAAGAACAGTTTTCTCGACGAGATCAAGAAACACTATGTGATGACCGCGCGCGCCAAGGGGCTGAGCGAACGCAAGGTGCTTTATGGGCATGTGTTCCGCAATGCGATGCTGATCGTGATTGCGGGCTTTCCGGCGGTGTTCATCGGAGTGTTTTTTGGCGGTTCTGTCCTGATCGAGACGATTTTCAGCCTTGATGGTCTGGGGCGGCTGGGGTTTGAGGCCGCCGTGGGGCGCGATTATCCGGTGATGTTCGGAACGCTCTTTCTCTTTGGCCTCATTGGTCTTGTGGTGGGGATCCTGTCTGACCTGATGTATGTGCTGGTTGATCCACGGATCGACTTTGAAAAACGGGAGGGCTGATCGGGTGATCCGTCTCTCGCCGCTCAACCAACGCCGGTGGCGCAACTTTCGGCGCAACAATCGGGCCTATTGGTCGCTGATCCTGTTTTCGGTGATTTTCACCATCACGCTCTTTGCCGAGTTTGTGGCCAATGACAAACCGATCCTCGTGCAATATCGCGGCGAACTCTACATGCCGATTTTCAGGTTTTATCCGGAAACAGAGTTTGGTGGCGATTTCGAGACCGAGGCGATTTACCGTGACCCCGAGGTGCGTTGTCTGATTGCGTCGGGTGGATTGGATATCTGTTTTGACGATCCCGAGGGCGTGATTGTGGATGCCGAGGATGGGGTGGTCGAGGGCGAAGAGATTGCCAAGGGTTGGGCGATTTGGCCGCCCATTCCCTATAGCTACAATACCACTGTGGACCGGCCCGGTGCGGCCCCGCTGCCGCCCAATGGGCAAAATCTGCTGGGTACGGATGACACCAAGCGCGATGTGCTGGCGCGGGTGATCTATGGATTCCGGTTGTCGGTGCTGTTCACGCTGATCGTGACGGCGCTCTCGTCGGTGATCGGCATCGCGGCGGGGGCGGTGCAGGGCTATTTTGGCGGGCGCACAGATCTTATTTTCCAGCGGATCATCGAAATCTGGGCCTCGACCCCGCAGCTTTATGTGATCATCATCCTTTTCGCGATCCTACCGCGCAGTTTCTGGCTGCTTGTCGTGATTACGGTGCTGTTTGGCTGGATGGCTTTGGTAGGTGTGGTGCGAGCCGAATTCCTGCGGGCGCGCAATCTGGAATATGTGCGTGCGGCCAAGGCGTTGGGCGTATCCAACCTCACGATCATGTTTCGTCACATGCTGCCAAATGCCATGGTGGCGACGCTGACGATGCTGCCGTTTGTCATCACCGGGACGATTTCGCTTTTGGCGGGATTGGATTTTCTGGGCTTTGGCCTGCCGTCCTCGGCCCCGTCGCTGGGGGAGTTGACGCTACAGGCCAAGCAGAACCTGCAAGCGCCCTGGCTCGCCTTTACCGCCTTCTTTGCCTTTGCCATCATGCTGTCGCTCTTGGTCTTCATTTTTGAGGGCGTGCGCGATGCCTTTGACCCCAGAAAGACCTTTGAATGAGTATGCTGGAGGTCAAAGACCTGCGGATCAGTTTTCGGCAGGACGGGCAGGTCATCCCGGCGGTCAAGGGCGTGTCGTTCAGCGTGGACCGAGGGGAAACCGTGGCGCTGGTGGGCGAGTCTGGCTCGGGCAAATCGGTGACGGCGCTGTCGACCGTGTCGCTTTTGGGGTCGTCGGCGCAGGTCACAGGCTCTGTCACCTATGCCGGGCAAGAGATGGTCGGCGCGGATGAACGGCGCCTGCGGCAGGTGCGCGGCAATGACATCAGTTTCATCTTTCAAGAGCCGATGACATCGCTCAACCCGCTGCACACATTGGAAAAGCAGTTGCGAGAAAGCCTAGAGTTGCATCAGGGGCTGACCGGCGATGCGGCGCGCGGGCGGATTGTGGAATTGCTCGAGCGCGTGGGTATTCGTGACGCAGCAAGCCGTCTGGGGGCCTATCCGCATCAGCTATCTGGCGGGCAAAGGCAGCGGGTGATGATCGCCATGGCCTTGGCCAACAAGCCCGACATCCTGATTGCCGACGAACCGACCACCGCGCTGGATGTGACCATTCAGGCGCAGATTCTGGAATTGCTGGCGGAATTAAAGCGCGAAGAGGGGATGGGCCTGCTCTTTATCACGCATGATCTGGGGATCGTGCAGCGCATTGCTGACCGGGTCTGCGTGATGAAAGACGGCGAGATTGTCGAGGCTGGGCCAGTGGCGGATGTCTTTGCAGCCCCTCAGCATGCGTATACCCGCAAACTGCTGAGCGCGCGGGCTGTTGGGCTGCCGTCGCCGGTGACAGAGGGAGCGCCGGTGGTGGCCGAAACCCATGACTTGCGGGTGTGGTTCCCGATCCAGAAGGGGTTTTTGAAACGCACTGTGGGGCATGTGAAGGCGGTGAATGCCGCCACGCTCAGCGTGCGGGCGGGCGAAACCCTAGGCATCGTGGGCGAGAGCGGGTCGGGCAAGACCACGCTGGCCTTGGCGATCATGCGGCTGATTGCGTCTGAGGGCGGCATCCGCTTTGCGGGTGAAGATGTGAATGGCTGGTCCACGCGCGAGTTGCGGCGGCGGCGGGCCGAAATGCAGATCGTCTTTCAAGACCCATTCGGAAGCCTGAGCCCCCGCATGACCGCCGCGCAGATCATTGCCGAGGGGCTGGGCGTGCATGGCAACCCCGATGGGCGGCCCGAGCGGGACTTGGTGGCAGAGGTGATGGACGAGGTGGGGCTGAACCCAGCCATGATGGATCGCTATCCCCATGAATTTTCAGGTGGGCAGCGGCAGCGCATCGCGATTGCCCGCGCCATGATCCTGCGGCCCAAGCTGGTGGTATTGGACGAGCCGACCAGCGCGCTGGACATGACCGTGCAGGTGCAGATCGTCGATCTCTTGCGGGAATTGCAGCGGAAATATGCGCTGGCCTATCTCTTTATCAGCCACGATCTGCATGTGGTGCGCGCCATGAGTCACCGGGTGATGGTGATGAAAGATGGCGATGTGGTCGAGGCGGGCGATGCCGAAACATTGTTTACCGCGCCACAAACCGACTATGCGCGCAAGCTGCTGGCAGCGGCGCTTGAGGGGCGCACAGAGGTGTGATCCCCTCAGATCGCCGAAGAATGGCCGTCGGCGTTCATCTCATAGGTGTCGAACTGGCGCGCGATCATGCGGGTCAGCGGGCGCGCCTCGAGCGGGATGGAAAGGCCGGTGGCGTCGAGTTTCAGATGCCCGTCAAAGCGGCGTTCCACGGCAGAGAGCATCGCCTGCAACTCTGCGGCGGGGATGGCAAATTCGCGGAAAATCTCGGTGCTATCAATGCGGAAATCGCACATCAGCATTTCGATCATACGCGAGCGCAGCTTGTCCTCGGGGGAAAAGATATGGCCGCGCGTGGTTGAAAAGCGTCCGTCGCGGATGGCACCGGTATGGGCCCCTGTCGCGGGCGCGTTCTGCGCATAGCCTTGCGGAAAGCGCGAGATGGAAGAGGCCCCCAAGCCGATCAACACCTCGGCGGTGTCGTCGGTGTAGCCTTGGAAATTGCGACGCAGCAGCCCGGATTTTTGCGCCACGCTCAGCCCGTCAGAGGCGGTGGCGAAATGGTCGATACCGATTTCGTCGTAATTGTCCCACAGAAACAGACGGCGCGCGGTTTCAAACAGGGCCAGACGTTCTTGCGGTGTGGGCAGGGCATCCGAGGGGATCATCTGTTGGCGCTTGGCCATCCACGGCACATGCGCATAGCCATAGAGCGCAACGCGGTCGGGATTGAGCGACAAGAGTTTCTGCACGCTCTCGGTGATGCGGGCGCGGTTCTGATGTGGCAGACCATAAAGGATATCGGCATTCAGGCTTTTGACGCCGCGGGCGCGGATTTCATCGACCGCGTGGCGGGTGATGTCATAGCCCTGCATCCGACCGATGCTCTTTTGGATTTGCTCGTCAAAATCCTGCACCCCGATTGAGGCGCGGTTCATACCGGCCCCCGCGAGCGCGTCGAGACGCGCGGCGTCTATTTCATTCGGGTCAATCTCGACCGAGAATTCGGTGGTGTCGGTAAAGGGGGCGATATCACGGATGGCCCCCGCCAATTCGCTCATCATGCCGGGCGAGAGAAGCGTGGGCGTGCCGCCACCCCAATGCAGGCGCGACAGGCGCACACCGCGTGGAAGCTGCCGACCCAGCATCGCGATCTCGGTCTTGAGCGTTTCAAGATAGGCCGCGACGGGGGCATCTGTCTGGGTGCCTTGGGTTCTGCAGGCGCAGAACCAGCAAAGCCGCCGACAGAACGGCACATGTACATAGAGAGAAATCTCTGCGCCTTCTGGTATCGCGTTGATCCAGCTTGTAAATTGATCCTGTCCCACATCGCGGTTGAAGTGGGGCGCGGTCGGGTAGCTGGTGTAGCGCGGCACTTTGGCATCAAAGAGACCCAGTTTGCCTAGTTGAGTTTTTGTGTCCATACCCCTAGAGTTAACAGGAACTTGCCATCCCGCATTGATTTAAATCAACCGACCCTGACAGCACCCCGAATAGTGGAAACTCCATGCTGAAAGAGAAAGCCTCGATCATCCCCCATGAATGCGGGGATTGTCCGATCCGGCATCGGGCCGTTTGTGCGCGATGCGAATCCGATGAATTGGCGCTGCTGGATCAGATCAAATACTACCGAAGCTACGAATCGGGGCAGACCTTGATATGGTCTGGCGATCCGATGGATTTCGTGGGTTCGGTCGTATCGGGGATTGCGACGCTGACCCAGACAATGGAGGACGGGCGCACGCAGATGGTGGGCTTGCTCTTGCCCAGCGATTTCGTGGGCCGGCCGGGGCGCAGCAGCGCTGCCTATGACGTTGTGGCGGTAACCGATATGGTGATGTGCTGTTTCCGCAAGAAACCGTTTGAAGAGATGATGGTGCGCACGCCGCATATCGCGCAGCGCCTGCTCGAAATGACGCTGGACGAGCTGGATGCGGCGCGGGAGTGGATGCTGGTTTTGGGCCGCAAAACGGCGCGTGAAAAAATTGCCTCATTAATGGCGATCATTGCGCGGCGCGATGCCACGCTGAACATGAACGGCACGCGCGGGCCGCTGGTGTTTGATCTGCCGCTGACGCGCGAAGCGATGGCGGATTACCTCGGCCTGACGCTCGAAACGGTAAGCCGTCAGGTGTCTGCTCTGAAGAAGGACGGGGTGATCGAGCTTGAGGGCAAGCGCCGTGTCACCGTGCCGGATTTCAACCGCCTGCTGGAAGAGGCGGGTGATGACAGCGACGGCGGCATGCTGATCTGAGGCCTTGCGCCTTTTGCAGGGCTTCATCTGGCTCTAAATACCTCGGGGGTTTGGGGGCTGGCCCCCAATCCGCCCAAGCTGCGATATTTCCCTAATGCGCCATGAAAACCGGCATGGTCGCCTGTTCCAGCATATAGCGGGTGGCACCGCCAAAGATTGCCTCGCGAAAGCGCGAGTGGCCATAGGCCCCCATCACCACCATATCGGCATCCATATCGCGGGCATGGCGCAAGAGCACGTCCGAGACACGGGGTAGGGTTTTGGAGAGCACGTCAATCTCGACCTTGACGCCGTGACGCGCGAGGTATTGCGACAAAAGCCCACCGGGATCCGAGCGGTTGGGCCCATGCGTCGGCGGGTCGATCACCACCACATGCACCACATCCGCCTCTTTCAGCAGGGGCAGGGCGGCGCGCACGGCACCAAGCGCCTCGTTGCTTTCGTTCCAGCCGATCATGATCCGGCCCGGATTGGGCACCGGCTCGCCACCGGCGGGGGCGATAATGACCGGGGTCCGCGCCTCGAACAGGGCCGATTCGGTCGCAGGTTCCAGTTCGGCTCCGCGGCCCTTGCCATAGGGCTGCGCCAGAATGACCAGATCCGAGAATCGCGCCCGGGCCGCAACATGCCGCCCCAGATCGGCCAATTGGCTGACGCCCGCCTCAACCGCCCAACGTAGGGATGAATTCTTGAGCAGGGCGCGGGCTTTGGTCTCGATGGCGGTGGCCTCTTGCTGGGCGCGGGCAATCGTTTCTTGCAGCACGATGGCGCTGGCGCCCGAATAATAATAGCCCGATTGGCTTCGATCCACGCCCAAGCAGAGCACATCAAGATGGGCATCATAGCGGGCAGCCATGCTGGTGGCATGGGCCAAGGTTTCCTCAACAAGGGACTCATCGGTCAAAACGGAAAACAGGCTGTTGTAGGTCATGTCGCATTCCTTTGACTGTGTCACACGTTATGTCACCTTAGGAGTGTATTGCCGGGGCTGCTTTGACGCGGATCAATTGATCAAAGTCAGTGTTTTGACACAGATCAAGGATAGTTGAGTCTGACCCTAGCATTACGGTCACAGTCTAACGCGCCTGCGCGGGTCACGGCGACTCGGGCAGAAAGAGACGAAGGGACGCAACATGACGAATTATATCAAGCTGATCGTGCTTGGTCTGGTCACGCTTCTGGCGTTGATCGCGGCCAATTATGCGCGCGATCTGGCCTATCTGGTCAACGCGCTGACGGTGGCGTTGGTGGCTGGTGGGCTTTTTCTGTGGACCCTGCGCCACACAGACGAACCGAAATCCCAAGTGGATCTGTCGGGGGAATACATGGATGGCGTGGTGCGCGCCGGGGTGATTGCAACGGCCATCTGGGGCGTTGTCGGTTTCCTTGCGGGCACGTTCATTGCCTTTCAGCTTGCCTTTCCTGGGCTCAATTTCGATTGGGCGCAGGGTTATGCGAATTTTGGTCGGTTGCGTCCGCTGCACACCTCGGCGGTGATTTTCGCCTTTGGGGGCAATGCGCTGATCGCCACGTCGTTTTACGTTGTGCAACGCACCTCTGCGGCGCGTCTCTGGGGCGGCAATCTCGCGTGGTTCGTGTTCTGGGGCTACCAACTCGTGATTGTTCTGGCTGCGACCGGCTATTTGCTGGGTGCCACGCAATCCAAGGAATATGCAGAGCCTGAATGGTATGTCGATCTGTGGCTGACGGTGGTCTGGCTGGCCTATCTGGCTGTGTTCCTGGGCACGATCGTCAAGCGCAAAGAGCCGCATATCTATGTCGCCAACTGGTTTTACCTGTCGTTCATCATCACGGTGGCAATGCTGCATGTGGTCAACAACCTGAGCATTCCGGTCTCGATCTTTGGCTCCAAGTCGGTGCAGGTCTTCTCCGGCGTGCAGGACGCGATGACACAGTGGTGGTATGGCCATAACGCCGTGGGCTTTTTCCTGACGGCAGGTTTCTTGGGCATGATGTATTACTTTGTGCCCAAGCAGGCCGAACGCCCGGTTTACAGCTATAAGCTGTCGATCATCCACTTTTGGGCGCTGATCTTTATCTACATCTGGGCTGGTCCGCACCACCTGCATTACACGGCGCTGCCGGACTGGGCCTCGACGCTGGGCATGGTGTTCTCGATCGTGCTGTGGATGCCGTCCTGGGGTGGGATGATCAACGGTCTGATGACGCTCTCGGGGGCATGGGACAAGCTGCGCACCGATCCGGTGATCCGGATGATGGTGATTTCCATCGGGTTCTACGGCATGTCCACCTTTGAAGGGCCGATGATGTCGATCCGCGCGGTCAACTCGCTGTCGCATTACACGGACTGGACCATTGGGCACGTGCATTCTGGGGCGCTTGGCTGGAACGGTATGATCACCTTTGGGGCGCTCTACTTCCTTGTACCGAAGTTGTGGAACCGCGAGCGGCTCTATTCGCTGAGCCTTGTGAGCTGGCATTTCTGGTTGGCCACCATCGGCATCATTCTCTACGCCGCTGCCATGTGGGTGACGGGGATCATGGAGGGCCTGATGTGGCGCGAAGTTGATGCCAACGGTTTCCTCGTGAACTCGTTCGCCGATACCGTGGCCGCAAAGTTCCCGATGTATGTGGTGCGCGGTCTGGGTGGGGTGTTGTTCCTCTCTGGTGCGTTGATCATGTGCTACAACCTCTGGATGACTGTAACACGTTCGCCGGCCGTCGCGCCTGTGAACAGTGCAGTCCCGGCTGAATAAGGAGGGCCGGAGAGATGGCAATTCTGGACAAACACGCAATCCTGGAAAAGAACGTCACGCTCTTGGCGATCTTTGCCTTCCTTGTCGTCACGGTTGGGGGGATCGTGCAGATCGCCCCGCTGTTCTGGCTTGAAAACACCATCGAGGATGTAGAGGGCATGCGCCCCTACTCTCCGCTGGAGTTGACGGGCCGCGATATCTACATCCGCGAGGGCTGTTACGTCTGCCATAGTCAGATGATCCGCCCGATGCGCGATGAGGTCGAGCGCTATGGGCACTATTCGCTGGCGGCGGAGTCGAAATATGACCACCCGTTCCAGTGGGGGTCCAAGCGGACGGGGCCGGATCTGGCCCGTGTCGGCGGGCGCTATTCGGATGACTGGCATGTCGATCACCTGCGCGACCCGCAGTCGGTTGTGCCAGAGTCGGTGATGCCGAAATATGGCTTTCTCGAAAACCGGATGATCGAGCCTGCGCATATCGAGGATCTGCTCAAGACACATCGTTTGGTGGGCGTGCCCTATAGTGACGAGATGATCGAGAACGCCAAGGCTGACTTTATGGTGCAGATTGATCCCGATGGCGATACCGAGGGTCTCTTGGCGCGCTATCCCAAGGCACAAGTGCGCAATTTCGACGGGCAGCCCGGGATTTCCGAGGCGGATGCGCTGATCGCCTATCTGCAAATGCTGGGGACGCTGGTTGATTTCTCGACCTTCACCCCGGACGCGAGCCGGTAAGGGAGCGAACCGATGGAAACCTATTCGCTGTTGCGTGAATTTGCCGATAGCTGGATGTTGCTGGCACTCTTTACGTTCTTTGTTGGCGTCGTGTTCTGGGTGTTCCGCCCCGGCGCCACCAAGAGCTATGAGAACCCGTCAACCATCCCGTTCCGGCACGAAGACAAACCGGCCCCGACCAACGGCGCCCGGCACGAGGAGGCATGAGACATGGCCAAACAACCCAATAAGAAGAACCAAGAGGTCGAAACCACCGGCCATCAATGGGACGGGATTGAAGAGTATAACAATCCCCTGCCGCGCTGGTGGCTGTGGACGTTTTACGCCTGTATCGTCTGGGCGCTGTGGTATGTGGTGGCCTATCCGGCATGGCCGCTGGTTCAGGGGGCCACGGCTGGCTACAAAGGCTGGTCGACGCGCGCCAATGTGGCGGTCGAATTGGCCGAGGCCGAAGCCGCCAATGCCGAGATCAACGCCAGGCTGGCCTCGGTCGAACTGACCGAGATTGCCGGTGATCCTGAATTGCAGGGCTATGCCACATCGGCGGGTAATGCCGTGTTCAAAACATGGTGCGCGCAGTGCCATGGCTCGGGGGCGGCAGGTGTTCAGGCGGGTGGCTATCCCAACCTTCTGGATAACGACTGGCTCTGGGGCGGCACGATCGAGGACATTCATGCCACGATCGCCCATGGTATCCGCAACGAGGAAGATCCGGATGCGCGCTATTCGCAGATGCCTGCCTTTGGTGACATTCTCGAATCGGCGCAGATTGATCAGGTGGTCAACTATGTGATGTCGCTGTCTGGTGAGCCGCAGGATGCCACGTTGGTTTCCGATGGTCAGGCCGTGTTCATGGACAATTGCGCGGCATGCCATGGCGAGGCCGCAGAGGGCGATATCTATCAGGGCGCGCCGAACCTTGCCGATGCGATCTGGCTCTATGGTGGATCATTCGACACGATCAAGGAAACGGTGATCTATTCGCGCTTTGGCGTGATGCCGGCGATGGGCGGGGCCGACCTGAGCGAAGCCGAAATTCGCGCCGTGGCGATCTATGTCCACCAGCTTGGCGGCGGCGAGTAAGCGCCAGCCCTAAAAGAATACCCCGAGCCGCAAAGCTCGGGGTTAGGCACCGGTCCTTCCGTTCTGTTCGCGCGTTTCCTGGAAGGGCCGGTGCTGATTACCCATAGGTTCAGTGCAACTGTCAACTGGTTGGCCCCCTTGTGGGCCTTTTTTGTTTTGCGCCTCAGTAGCGGCGGCGTCCGATAAGATGCGCTTCGATCTCGGCCCCTGTCCGCGTGCCAAAGCGGTCTGCCGGGGGCCAGTGAAGAGGGGTCTGACGCGGCGGGGCTTGATCCATACGGGTGGCGTTCATGAAAGTATTGGCAAGAATTCCGAGCATTGTTTCGTCCTTTCGATCTGGCATTTCTGTGTTCATTATGCAGAAAACGGACGTAAATAACGAATCTGGAAAAATTTCGATTTGTAAGATATGGTTACATGATGGATTGGCTGTCTCTTCCTCCTTTGACCGCATTGCGGGCCTTTGCGGCCTTGGCCGAAACCGGCGGCACGGTGGCTGCGGGTGACCGGCTCAATGTTAGTCATGCGGCGGTAAGCCAACAGATCAAGCAGCTTGAGGCGCATATAGGCCTGGCGCTTGTGGACCGTAGCGGGCGGCAATTGCGCCTGACCGCAGAAGGCCAATATCTGGCGGATGCCCTGTCGCTTGGCTTTGGCGCGATTGCGCGCGCGGTCGAATCGCTTTCGCAGCGCAATTCCGAGCGTCCTTTGCAGATCTCGACCACACCGAGTTTTGCGGCGCACTGGCTGATGCCTTGCTTGGGTGATTTTCGCCATCGCCATCCTGACATTGACCTTATGATCGACCCGACCCCGCGGTTGGTTGCGCTAGAGCCGGGCGGTATAGACATCGCAATCCGCTATGGGCCCGGTAAATGGCCGGGGCTAGAGGCAGAGCTGCTATTCTCTTCGCCCATTGTCGCGGTGGCTGCCCCCCGCCTTATTGAGGGGCGGCGGATCGAAGAGCCATCAGATCTGGCCGATTTGCCTTGGCTGCAGGAATTCGGCACCAATGAGGCAAGCGACTGGCTGCGCCGTCGGGGTGTCACACGCGAGCGGGCAGCCGGGCTGATGCAGGTGCCGGGCAACCTGTTGCTGGACGGATTGCGCGACGGGCAGGGGGTTGCTGTGACGGTTCTGGACTGGGTGCGTCAGGATATCGCGGCGGGTCGCCTACGGCTCTTGTTTCAAGACCATGAAGACAGCGGTTATCATGTGGTGGCGCGTCCTGGCGTGCTGCGCCCTGCGGCGCGGACCTTTGTGGTCTGGCTGCGGCGCATGGCTCGACAACATAGCGTGGCGCAATAGATCGATTCAGGATTCAGAATTTGATGCAGGTCAAAGCTGTTGCGCCCGCATCCTGACAGAACACGATCAAGAGAATGATCATACCGGAGTATGTCCGTGGCCGATTCCCATCCAACCGAACCGCAATCCCTCTATGCTGCGCGCGAACCGGTGTTTCCCAAGAAGGTGTATGGCAAGTTCCGCAACCTGAAGTGGGTCATTATGATCGTCACCTTGGGCATCTATTATGTGACGCCTTGGATTCGCTGGGATCGGGGGGCTGCGCTGCCGGATCAGGCGGTTTTGCTGGATCTCGCCAATCGGCGGTTTTTCTTTTTCTGGATCGAGATTTGGCCACACGAGTTCTATTTCGTGGCCGGTCTTTTGGTGATGGCGGGCTTGGGGCTATTCTTGTTCACCTCGGCGCTGGGCCGGGTGTGGTGTGGCTATGCCTGTCCTCAAACGGTCTGGACTGACCTTTTCATTCTGGTCGAGCGTTGGATCGAGGGGGATCGCAATGCGCGGCTGCGCCTGCATCGGCAGAAGAAATGGGATGTTCGCAAGGCACGTCTGCGGCTGACCAAGTGGATCACATGGCTATTGATTGCGGTGGCCACGGGGGGCGCTTGGGTGTTTTACTTCACCGATGCGCCGACGCTGTTGGTCGATCTCTTTACCCTCGACGCCCATCCTATCGCCTATACCACGATTGCGGTGCTGACCGGCACGACGTTCTTTTTCGGCGGGTTCGCGCGCGAGCAGATTTGCATCTATGCCTGCCCCTGGCCGCGCATTCAGGCCGCGATGATGGACGAGGACACGCTGACCGTCGGCTATCGCGAATGGCGGGGCGAGCCGCGCAAGAATTCAGAGGCGGTCAAAGAGGGCGCGCCGCAAGGTGATTGCATCGACTGTATGGCTTGCGTCAATGTTTGCCCGGTGGGGATCGACATTCGCGACGGGCAGCAGTTGGAGTGCATCACCTGTGCGCTTTGTATCGACGCCTGCGATGACATCATGGCCAAGATCGGCAAGCCGCGTGGTCTGATCGACTATATGGCCTTTACCGATGAAGAGGCAGAGCGGGCGGGCGGCAAGCCCAAACCGATCTTCAAACATATCCTGCGCCCACGCACGATCCTCTACACCGCGCTCTGGTCGCTGGTGGGGATCGGGCTTGTGTTTGCGCTGTTCATCCGGTCGGATATCGACCTGACTGTCGCACCGGTGCGTAATCCGACCTATGTCACCCTGTCCGATGGCTCGATCCGCAATACCTATGAGGTGCGCATCCGCAACATGCAGCACGAGACGCGCGAATTCGAGGTTACGGTCAAGGGCAGCCCGGCCATTGCTGTCGAACTGGAGGGGGCGGAAGCGGGCCGGATCAGCGTTGCCGCCGATGAAATGTACCTGCAGCGGGTTTATCTGGTGGCACCGCCGGGCTCTGAGCCCGCCACGGCCGAGCGCAGCGATGTGCGGATCTGGATCGAGGATCTGACCAATGGCGAGCGCGCCTATAAGGACACAGTCTTTAACGGAAAGGGAGAATGATGGCCGAGCGTCAAATCACCGGCAGGCATGTGTTGATCGGCTTTGTCGGGGCTTTTTCCGTGATCATCGGCGTCAATCTGGTGCTGGCGTATTCAGCGGTGCGAACCTTTCCGGGGCTTGAGGTCAAGAATTCCTATGTGGCCAGTCAGGAATTCAACGAACGCAAAGCCGCGCAAGAGGGGCTGGGCTGGACCGTGGTGGCGGATCACGCGGGCGGGCTCTTGATGCTGCATATCACCGATGTGGCTGGCAATCCCGTCGAGGTGGCGCAGCTTGAGGCGACCGTGGGGCGGGCCACCCATGTGCAGGACGACCAGACGCCCGACTTCAGCTATGATGGGCAGGCCTATGTTGCCCCGATGGATTTGGGCGATGGCAACTGGAACATCCGCATGAAGGCTTGGGATCGTGACGGCACTCTTTTTCAACAGCGTGTCGTTCTGCATAAGGAATAGACCATGACCGCCACGATGCGCCCCTCGCCTTCGGCTTGTCCGGCCTGCGCTGCCGCCCCGGCGGCCGAGGCTTTGGCGGCAAGCGCCTTGCCACGGGCGCAAATTGCGTTGTCTTTGCCCACAATTCACTGTTCGGCCTGCATTTCCAAGATCGAGCGGGCGCTCGCTGCGGATAGCCGGGTGAATTCGGCGCGTGTCAACCTGACCCTAAAAAGGGCCAGCATTGACGCGGCTCCAGGCGTGACCGCCGAAGAGATGCGCACGCTGGTTGAGGGGCTGGGATACGAGGCCTATGAACTGGATCAAGGCACGCTGAACGCCACGGCGAATGACCGCGCCGGGCGCGACCTCTTGATGCGGTTGGCTGTTGCCGGATTCGCCAGCATGAATGTCATGCTGTTGTCGGTCTCGGTGTGGTCCGGGGCCGAGGACGCAACGCGCGATATGTTCCATTGGATTTCCGCCGCGATCACCCTGCCGGCGATTGCCTTTTCCGGTGTGCCGTTCTTTCGCAATGCCTGGGCCGCGCTGCGCAACGGGCGGCTCAATATGGATGTGCCGATTGTGCTGGCGATTGTGCTGGCTATCATCACCTCGCTTTGGGAAACCATGCTGTCGGGCCATCATGCCTATTTCGATGCAGCGATGGCGCTCACGTTCTTTCTGCTTGCGGGGCGGTATCTGGATCACCGGACGCGGGCGATAGCGCGCTCTGCGGCAGAGGAGCTGACCGCGCTCGAGGTGCCACGCGCGACGCGGCTGGTCGATGGCGTAGAAGACGTTGTCAACGTCGCACAGCTGGCCGTTGGTGATCTGATCCTCGTACGGCCCGGTGGGCGGATGCCGGTGGATGGCGAGATTGTCAGCGGCACGTCCGAGATCGACCGCTCGCTTTTGACGGGCGAGACCCTGCCGGTTTTTGCGGGATTGGGGCAGGTGGTGAGTGCAGGTGAAGTGAACCTGACCGGGCCACTCACGATTCGCGCCACGGCGGTGGGGCGTGAAACCTCGCTGCACCGCATGGCCGATCTGGTGGCCATCGCGGAGTCGGGGCGCTCGCGCTATACCTCTCTGGCCGATAGCGCCGCCAAGCTCTATGCGCCGGGGGTGCATATCCTTGCGGGGCTCAGCTTTCTGGGCTGGTATCTCTACACATGGGATGTGCGCACCGCGCTCAATATCGCCGCTGCGGTTTTGATCATCACCTGCCCTTGCGCGCTGGGGCTGGCGGTGCCTGCGGTCACGACGGCGGCCTCTGGGCGGCTGTTCCGGCGGGGGATGTTGATTAAGCATGAAACGGCGCTGGAGCGGTTGGCACAGGTGGACACGGTCGTGTTTGACAAGACCGGCACGTTGACCACCGGCGCGCCGCAAGTCACCAATCTGGATGACCTGCCGCGTGAGGCGGTGGAATTGGCGTTGGGGTTGGCGCAGGGGTCTTCGCATCCGCTTGCGCAGTCGATTACCCGCGCTGCGCGCGCGGCGGGGATTGTGGCGGCTGACCTTACAGACCTCACAGAAGTGCCCGGATATGGAACCAAGGCCAGCTATATGGGCCAAGAGATCCGCTTGGGGCGCGCCAGCTGGACCGGGGCGCAGGGCCGCGCCGAGACGGCGACCTTTCTCAAGGTTGCTGATCAGGCACCGCTCGCCTTTACCTTTGCTGATGCGCTGCGGCCCGGTGCCGCCGAGGCAGTGCAGGGGTTGATGGATCAGGGCAAGCGGGTGATCCTGATTTCCGGCGATACCACTCCTGCGGTCGAGGCGCTTGCCACGCGCCTTGGCATTCCGCAGTGGATGGCCGAGGCGCTGCCCGCCGACAAGGCGGCGCGCGTGGCGGCATTGACCGCCGACGGGGCGCATGTGCTGATGGTGGGCGACGGGCTCAACGATACGGCCGCCTTGGCCGGGGCGCATGTGTCAATATCGCCGGCTACGGCGCTTGATGCCGCGCGGGTGGCGTCGGATATCGTGCTTTTGGGCAATGACCTTGCGCCAATTGCCGCAGCTTGCGTGACGGCGAAATCCGCCACGCGCCGCATTCGCGAAAACTTTCAGATCGCTACGGTCTATAACGTCATTGCCGTGCCATTGGCCGTGGTGGGGCTGTGTTCACCGCTCATTGCGGCCTTGGCCATGTCGCTGAGTTCGATCACCGTATCCCTCAACGCGCTGAGATTGAGATAAGCGATGAATATCCTCACCTATCTGATCCCGATTTCCCTGATCCTTGGGGGCGTCGGGCTTGTGGCGTTTGTGTATACGGTGCGCTCAAACCAATATGACGATCCTGAGGGCGACTCGCGGCGCATTCTGTCCGACGATTGGGATGATCGCCCCAAACCCTGACACTGATTTCATCTGGCCGGAAATACCTCGGGGGTTTGGGGGCTGGCCCCCAATCCGCCGTGTGCTCAGCTTGGGCCGATCATGAAGCAGGTGACTTTCTTGGCTTGAAGGCGGCGACAGGCAAGATCGGCGCTTTCGCGGGTCATGCCCATGAAATTGGCGTCGAATCCGGCGGGGCGTTGCACCACTTTGCGCAGGCTGCCATCCAGTGTCGCCATCTCGTTCAACGCCGTTTGCAAAAGCATCTGGCGCGCCTTGTATTCGCTGGAATAGCGGCCCACGTTGATCCCCCAATGCCGCCCGCCAGAGGTAGAGACGCGGGTCACGACCTCGGGTTCTGGTTCCGGTGCGGGGGCGCTGGCCAGCACAATCTCGGTCGGGCGCTGTTCCGGGCGGATTTCGGGGGTGACAGCGGCGCTGCCTTGGGGCAGGGGGGCGGGTTCTGTTGTGGCTGTTGCGACCTGTTGGGCGGCCAGTAGCGCGCGTTCGATGTCATCCCGCGCGGCGATGGCTGGTATCGGGGCGGCGGGCAAGGGGCGCGATTGCGGGCGCAGGCTCTTGACTACAGCGGCAGCGGTGGTGAGGCGCACGGTCTTGGCGGCGACGCTTGGGCGGTCCTCGCCTGCGGCGATCATCACCGGGGCGGTGCCAAGTTTGCCCAGATAAGGCGGGCGCGCCGGGCGATGCACGGCAACCTGCGTCGGTGCCTTGTTAAAGCCCAAGTCCAAAAGCTCGGCCACCTTGGCATTGCGCGAGGCGGTGGATTGGCCGCCAAAGACGGTGGCAATGATCCGTTCGCCATTGCGCTCGGCGCTGGCGGTCAGGTTGAACCCTGCGGCGCGTGTATAGCCCGTCTTGATCCCGTCAGCCCCGCGGTAAGCCTCGAGCAGGCGGCGATTGGTGTGGCTGACCGACGTCACGCCAGCATCGGTGGTGATGCGGGAGAAGAGGTTGTAATATTGCGGAAAATCATAAAACAGGTGCCGCCCCAGAATAGTCATATCGCGGGCGGTGGACAGATGGCCATTCTCGGTCAGCCCATGGGCATTCTTGAAAGTGGTGCGCGTCATGCCAAGCGCCTCGGCGGTGCGATTCATACGGCGGGCGAATTGCGCCTCGGACCCTTCGATCGCCTCGCCAAGGGCGGTGGCGGCATCATTGGCGGATTTCACCGCTGCGGCGCGGATGAGATAGCGCAGCGCAATCGAGCTGCCCGCGCGCACGCCAAGTTTGCTGGGCGGTTCAGACGCGGCGTGTTTGGAAATCACGACTTTGTCGTCAAGGCCGATTTCGCCATTCTCGATCGCCTCGAAGACCACGTAGAGCGTCATCATCTTGGTTAATGAGGCCGGGTGCAGCCGCGTGTCTGCGTTGTTGGAATAAAGCACCTCGCCATTGCGGGCGTCCATCACCAATGCTGCATAGGGTGCGGCGACCGCGCTCAGCGGCACAATCACCAGCATCCAGAAAGTTGCGAACGCCACCAAGCCCCAACGGACCGGCTGTCTGCCCCGTGTTTTCATAGAACCGCTCTTTTACTGCCTCGCGCCGCCGGTTTTCCGGCTGGCATTGATTTATAGCTTTAGCGTATCACAACCATGTTTTCGTTTAAAGTGTTCATTTGAATAGATTTTTGAGATGCGCTGACAAGATGTGGTGGGGGGAGTAGTTCAAACCCCTAGATCAATGACGGGTCAAAAAAATGGCCCGGACAAGCGCCGGGCCATTGTGTGTCTTTGGATCAGGGATCAGTTCAGCGCCGCATCGCTGATCACATGGGTCCACGCGCCATCACCGGGATGCGCGCTGATCACCGGGTCAGAGCCGCCCGAGAGCAGCGATTGCACCGTGCGCTCGTAATCCTCGGGGTCGAGCGCGCCGTTGGAGCCTGCGGTCAGCTTGGCCACCTCGGTCATCATGCGGATCTGGTGCTCTTCGGTCTGCGCGCCGGTTGCGTCATTGTCGAGCACGATCATCGCGGCCTCTTCGGGGTTTTCCTCGGCCCATTTCCAGCCCTTCATCGAGGCGCGCACAAAGCGCGTCAGTTTGTCCACCTCTGCTGGATCGCTCAGCTTTTCTTCTAGAACGTAAAGCCCGTCTTCCAGCGTGGCGACGCCTTGATCCTCGTATTTGAAGGTGATGAGCTGATCCTCGGTGATGCCTGCGTCGATCACCTGCCAGTATTCGTTATAGGTCATGGTCGAAATGCAATCGGCCTGTTTCTGCAACAGGGGATCGACGTTGAAGCCCTGTTTGAGCACGGTCACGCCGTCGGCCCCGCCTTCGGTTGGAATGCCCAGCTGGCTCATCCAGGACAGGAACGGAAACTCATTGCCAAAGAACCAGACCCCGAGCGTGCGCCCCGGAAAATCCGCAGGCCCCGTGACGCCGGTTTCCTTGAGGCAGGTCAGCATCATGCCCGAGGATTTGAAGGGCTGTGCGATATTCACCAGTGGCAGCCCCTTTTCCCGGGCCGAAAGGGCGGCGGGCATCCATTCCACGGTGACATCCGCGCCACCCCCTGCGATCACCTGCGTGGGGGCGATATCCGGCCCGCCCGGCTTGATCGTGACGTCGAGGTCTTCTTCCTCGTAAAAGCCCTTGTCGAGGGCCACGTAATAGCCCGCGAATTGTGCTTGCGTCACCCATTTGAGTTGCAGCGTCAGATCATCCGCCGCCTGCGCCATGCCTGCGACGCTTGCCAGTGCGGCGAGGCTGAATAGTCCTGTCAGTTTCTTCATGGTTCTCTCCCGTGTTGGTGGTTTCTTGATCTTATGCCCGGCTCCGTTGGGACGGATGCCAGAATGTCACTGCCTTTTCCACAAGCGCCACAGCGCCGTAAAATCCAGAGCCCGCGATGGCCGCGACCACGATTTCGGCCCAGACCAGATCGAGCGCCAGTTGCCCGACCGAGGTCGAGATGCGGAATCCCATGCCCTTGATGGGCGAGCCAAAGAACTCTGCCACAATCGCCCCGATCAGCGCCAGAGTTGTCGCGATCTTGAGCCCGTTGAAGATAAAGGGCATCGCAGCGGGCAGGCGCAGCTTGAACAGGGTTTGCCAATAGCCAGCGGCATAGGTGCGCATCAGGTCGCGCTGCATGGCGTCGGTATCCGTCAGGCCCTGAACGGTGTTCACCAGCATGGGAAAGAACACCATGACAACGACGACCGCCGCCTTGGACTGCCAGTCAAAGCCGAACCACATCACCAGAATGGGGGCCATGCCAATGATCGGCAGAGCGGCCACGAAATTGCCCACGGGCAGCAGGCCGCGTTGCAGGAAGGGAAAACGGTCGATGGCGATGGCGGTCAGGAAGGCCGCACCGCAGCCCATGATATAGCCGGTCAGCGCGCCCTTGAGCGCCGTCTGCACGAAATCGGCCCAAAGGATATGGGTGGATTTGGCGAAGGTTGCGGCAATGGCGGTGGGCGCAGGCAAAAGGACCGGTGAGATGGCAAGGCCCCGCACCAGACATTCCCAGATCACCACGATGGTAAGGCCAAAGATCACAGGCACCAATAGCCGCGTGGCCCGTGTTTTAGGCCCGTGCGACAGGCGGGAATTGATCCCCCAGCCAAGCGCCCATGTCAGCACTCCAAGCGCGAGCCACCCCATCACGCCATCCCCATGCGTTTCAGCGTGATCCGCTGGATCAGGCCAATCAGCCCTACCAGAACCGCCGCCAGTGTCGCCGCCATGATGAGCGCCGACCAAATCTGGATGGTCTGGCCATAATAGCTGCCAGCCAGCAGGCGCGCGCCAAGGCCCGCGACAGCACCTGTGGGCAATTCGCCAACGATGGCCCCCACAAGGCTTGCCGCCATGCCGACCTTGAGCGAGGTAAAGAGATAGGGCATCGACGAGGGCAGGCGCAGCCGCCAGAATGTTTGGCTGGCGCTCGCGTTCCAGGTGCGCATCTGGTCAAGCTGCATGGGTGTAGGGCTGCGCAGCCCCTTGACCATGCCGACGACGACCGGAAAGAACGACAGATACATCGAGATCATCGCCTTGGGCAGCAGCCCTGAAATGCCCACGGCATTCAGCACAACGATAATCATCGGGGCAATCGCCAGAATGGGAATGGTCTGGCTCGCGATGACCCAAGGCATCACGCTCATGTCCATGGTGCGGTTATAGACGATGCCGATGGCCAGCGCGACGCCAAGGGCGGTGCCAAGAACGAACCCGAGCGCTGTGGCGCTGAAGGTGATCCAACTGTGATAAAAGAGCGAGCGTTTGGAAAATCCGCGCCCCTCCAGCACCATGGCACCGGTGGTGTTCCATATCTCGGTGACAACCTGATGCGGCGCGGGTAGCTTGGGTTTGTCCTGAGACCAAGTGTCCGCCACCAGTGCGCTCATGGTCAACGTCTCGCCTGCCCGCGCCGCCTGATCCCGCGCCCATTGCGCGTTGAGCGCCACAGCGGCGGCATACCAGAGCGCCAGAAGCGTGGCGACGATGGTAAGAACAGGCAGGAGATTGCGCATCATAGCCCCGCTGCTGTCAGAGGGGAGGGGGCGCACTGCGAAAAGCGGGCGTCAGAGGTCATCGCTATGCCCTGCACGCAGCCCCTCGCGGACGCGATGGGCGATGTCGAGGAATTCCGGCGTTTCGCGGATGTCGAGCGGGCGAACGCGCGGCAGCGTGCTCTCGATCACATCGGTGATACGACCGGGGCGGGGCGACATCACCACGATCTTGGTGCTCAGATACACCGCCTCGAGGATGGAATGGGTGACGAAACAGATCGTCTTGTTGGTGCGATCCCAGAGATGCAAGAGTTGTTCGTTGAGATGATCGCGCACGATCTCATCAAGCGCGCCAAAGGGTTCATCCATCAAAAGCAGATCGGCATCAAAGGCAAGCGCGCGGGCGATGCTGGCGCGCTGCTGCATGCCCCCGGAAAGCTGCCAAGGGTATTTCCGCTCGAACCCCGCGAGATCGACCAGTTCCAGCACGCGCTTGACGCGGGCCTCCTGATCGTCGCGCGCATAGCCCATAATCTCGAGCGGCAGGCGGATATTGCCGCCGATGGTGCGCCACGGATAAAGCCCCGCCGCCTGAAACACATAGCCATAGGCGCGCGATTTGCGTGCCTCTTCGGCGCTGGCCCCATTGACGGTCAGGCTGCCGCCGGTGGGATGCTCCAGATCGGCCATGCAGCGTAGAAAGGTGGTCTTGCCACAGCCAGACGGGCCGATGAAGCTGACGAAATCGCCCTTCTCGACCTCAAGGCTCACGTCCTTGAGCGCGTGGACCGGCCCGTCGCCGGTCTGAAATGTCAGCGACAGATCGCGCGCGCTGATGACTGTATTGCTGCTCAAACCCTATCCCCTGCTGGCCCGGTCGCTACTGCGCCCGGCTGGCTGATGCTTGTCAAGAGGCGCGCCCGGCCATGAGGGCCGCGCGCGCCATATTCTCAGATCCCCGCCGGGATATTCAGCGGGTCGCGCTGGATCATCTTGGGGGCGGTCAGCGCCTTCCATTTTGACAGCGCCTGATGGGCCGAAGGAAAGGCCGGGCGAGGCACAAAGCGGCCGCGCCCCGGTTGCGGCTGCGAGTTTTGTCCCCAGGCCCAGATCACCTCGCCACGGCTGATTGTATAGCGCGGCTGCGCCTTGACCTCGAACCCCTCAAAGACATTGTAATCAAGGATGGAATGGTGGTTGGAGGCGCTGATCGTCTTGGTGATCTTGGGGTCCCAGACCACGAGATCGGCATCGGCACCTTCGACAATCGCGCCCTTCTTGGGGTAGATGTTCAGGATCTTGGCCACGTTGGACGAGGTGACGGCGACGAATTCGTTGAGCGTCAGTCGCCCGGTTTCCACACCATGCGTCCAGAGCACGGCAAGCCGTTCCTCGAGCCCGTTGGAGCCATTGGGGATGATGCGGAAATCGTTGCGCCCGGCGCGTTTCTGCGCGGTGGAAAAGGCGGCGTGATCGGTGGCGACCACTTGTAGTGACCCCGCCTGCAACCCGGCCCAGAGGCTATCCTGATGATCCTTGGAGCGGAACGGGGGCGACATGACGCGGCGCGCGGCATGGTCCCAATCCTTGTTGAAATACTCGGATTCGTCCAGTGTCAGGAATTGAACCAGCGGTTCGCCGTAAACGCGCATGCCCTTTTGCCGCGCGCGCCGGATCGCCTCATGCGCCTGTTCGCAAGACACATGCACGATATAAAGCGGCACGCCCGCCGCGTCGGCGATGCAGATGGCACGATTGGCGGCCTCGCCTTCGAATTCGGGGGGGCGGGAATAGGCGTGGCCCTCTGGCCCGGTGATCCCCTGATCAAAGTATTTCTGCTGCATCTCGGCCACCAGATCGCCGTTTTCGGCATGAACCATCGGCAGCGCGCCCAGTTCGGCACAGCGTTTGAACGAGGCGAACATCTCATCATCCTCGATCATCAAGGCCCCCTTGTAGGCCATGAAATGCTTGAAGGAATTGACGCCCATATCGACGGCGTCCTTCATTTCGTTGAACACGGTTTCATTCCAGCCGGTGATGGCCATGTGATAGCCGATGTCAGAGCAAATCTGCGGCGCGCTCTTGCGGTGCCAGTCGTTGATGGCGTTCTTGATGCTGCCATCGGCACCGGGCAGGCAGAAATCAACGATCATGGTCGTGCCGCCACAGGCCGCCGCCCATGTGCCGGTTTCAAAGGTTTCTGCGGCGGTGGTGCCCATGAAGGGCATTTCCAGATGGGTATGCGGGTCAATGCCGCCGGGGATGACATAGGCATCTGTGGCGTCGATCGTGCTGTCGCCCTTCAGGTCTGTGCCGATCTGTTTGATGGTTTCGCCTTCAATCAGCACATCGGCCTTCCATGTGCGGTCGGCGGTGACGACGGTGCCGTTCTTGATGACTTTGGTGGTCATTGGGGGTCTCCCTGTCTTTGTGCCGCGTGGGCGTTCATCTGGCTCTAAATACCTCGGGGGTTTGGGGGCTGGCCCCCAATCACTCCACCACCTCCGCCGTTTCCAGCACGGCATGCAGGAGCACATCTGTGCCGGCGCGCGCCCAGTCCGGTGTGATTTCCTCGGCCTCGTTATGGCTCAGCCCGTCCTTGCAGGGGCACATGACCATGGTGGTGGGATACACTTTGTTGATCCAGCAGGCATCGTGACCCGCGCCCGAGACGATGTCCATATGGCTATAGCCCAGCCGGTCGGCGGCGTCGCGCACGCGGGCGGTGAGGGTTTCGTCAAAGGCGGGTGGGTCGAAGGCCCCGACGACTTCGGCGCTGAATTTCACGCCCACGTCTGCGCATAGGCCGGGGGCGGTGGACATGAGTTCCTCTGCCATGGCCTCGAGTGTTTCCAGAACGTGAGAGCGGAAATCGACGGTGAACACCACCTTTTCTGGGATCACGTTGCGGCTGTTGGGGTAGACGTCGATATGGCCAATCGCGCCCACGGCATTAGGTTGATATTGCAGGGCAATTTCATGCACCAGTTCGGTGACCCGCGCCAGCCCGCGCCCGGCGTTGCGGCGCATATACATGGGCGTCGATCCGGTGTGCTGGCCTTTGCCTGTGACCGTGCATTCGATCCAGCGCAGGCCCTGCCCGTGGGTGACGACGCCGATCTGTTTGCCTTCGGCCTCCAAGATCGGGCCTTGTTCGATGTGCAGCTCGAAAAACGCGTGCATCTGGCGCGCGCCAACCTTTTCCGGGCCTTTCCAGCCGATACGCTCCAATTCATCGCCAAAGCGTTTGCCCTTTGCATCCACCCGGTCATAGGCCCAATCGCGATCCATAACGCCTGCAAAGACGCCCGAGGCCAGCATCGCGGGGGCAAAGCGGGTGCCTTCTTCGTTGGTCCAGTTTGTAAGGACGATCGGGTGCTTGGTTTTGATATCCAGATCATTCAGGGTGCGGATGAGTTCGAGCCCGGCCAGCACGCCCAAGACGCCATCATATTTGCCGCCCGTGGGCTGCGTGTCGAGATGGGAGCCGACATAGACCGGCAAAGCCTGCGGGTCGGTCCCCTCTCGGCGGGCGAACATATTGCCCATTTCATCCACGCCCATGGTCAGGCCCGCCGCAGTGCACCAGGTTTGAAAGAGAGCGCGCCCCTCGGCATCTTCATCCGTCAGGGTCTGGCGGTTGTTGCCGCCCGCGATACCGGGGCCGATCTTGGCCATCTCCATCAGGCTGTCCCAGAGCCGGGTGCTGTTGATCTTGAGGTTTTCGCCGGGTGCTGCCATGGGATTGCTCGCTTTTTTACCATTTGGTAAACTTACGATTGCTTGGGGCATGGGCAGTGTCAAGATTCGTCTTGGGGCCAGCCCCTGATCTGGCTAAGCTGGGCAACGGGGCGCTGAAAAATGTGCCTTGCAAGGAAAGGAAGAGGATGCCGCAATCCCCCGCTGCGCAGGCCGGTCGTAAATCCAGCCGGATCCAAGTGCGCAACCGCAAGCGGATTCTGGAGGCGGCGCTTGAGGTGTTTTCCACCCATGGCTATCGCGGCGCGACGCTGGATCAGATCGCGGCAGAGGCGGGGCTGAGCAAGCCAAACATCCTCTATTATTTCGAGGGCAAGGAAGAGATTCACGTCACCTTGCTCAATCAGTTGCTGGATGCCTGGTTGGCCCCGTTGCGCGCGATTGATCCGCAAGGGGAACCGCTGGACGAGTTGATGGGCTATGTGCACCGCAAGCTGGAGATGTCGCGCGATCTGCCGCGCGAAAGCCGGCTGTTTGCGAATGAGATCCTGCAAGGTGCGCCGCGCATGGTGCCACATCTCGACAGTGTGCTGAAGCCGCTGGTCGATCAGACCGCAGCGGTGATCGAGGGTTGGTGCGTGCAGGGCAAATTGGCGCCGGTCGATCCGCGCCATCTGCTGTTTTCGATCTGGGCCACAACGCAGCATTATGCCGATTTCGAGGCGCAGGTGGGGGTGCTGATGGGCGAAGTGGATGTTCATACCGGGGCGGCGGCGCATCTGGAGGCGCTGTTTCGGCGGCTTCTGACGCCGGGTTTAATCGTGGAGAATAGCTAGAAACCAGCCGCTCGGACTTTGTGTCTGGCCAAAAACGCGTCGATTTGCCAGAAGGTAAGGAATAGAGGCGCAGTGGGGCAATTGCCTTGCGCCACATGAGGGACGACGAGCACGGCATGCAGATTGAACAGACTAACCTACCCGGCGTGGTGATCCTCACGCCCGCCCGTCATGGCGATACGCGTGGCTTTTTCAGCGAGAGTTGGAACCGGCGGCGCATGCAAGAGGCTGGGATCACGATTGATTTCGTGCAGGACAACCATTCGCTGTCAGAGCAGGTGGGTACGGTGCGGGGGCTGCATTTTCAATCGCCGCCGCATGCACAGGCCAAGCTGGTGCGCTGTGGGCGTGGGGCGCTTTATGATGTTGCGGTGGATATTCGGCGCGGCAGCCCGACCTATGGGCAATGGGTGGGCGTGGACCTGAGTTTTGAGAACGGGCGTCAATTGCTGATCCCCGAGGGGTTCTTGCACGGTTTCGTGACGCGCGCGCCGATGACCGAGATCATCTATAAATGTTCGGATTACTACGCGCCTGAGTGCGATGGTGCGGTGCGGTTCGATGATCCAGAGATTAACATTGATTGGGGGATTGATCCCGCGGCGGCGGTGCTGAGCGGTAAGGATGCCAAAGCGCCCTTGCTACGCGAGTTTGTGAGCCCTTTTGTTTATGAGGCCAAGGCATGAGGCTTTTGATCACGGGCGGGGCCGGGTTCATCGGGTCGGCGGTGGTGCGGCTGGCGGTGGCGCGGGGGCATGAGGTGATCAACCTCGATGCGCTGACCTATGCCGCCTGCCTCGAGAATGTGGCGAGCGTGGCGGACAGCCCGCTCTATACATTTGTGCATGCCGATATCCGCGACCGCGCGGCCCTTGACCGGGTGTTTGCCACCCATGCGCCCGACGCGGTGCTGCATCTGGCCGCCGAGAGCCATGTGGACCGTTCGATTGATGGCCCCGGCACCTTTGTCGAGACCAATATTACCGGCACCTACAACCTCTTGGAGGCGGCGCGCGGGTATTGGCAGGCGCGAAACAAGCCCGAGGGGTTTCGGTTTCAGCATATTTCGACCGATGAGGTGTACGGCTCTTTGCCAAGTGACCCAAGGATCAAGTTTACCGAAGACACGCCCTATGATCCGCGCAGCCCCTATTCAGCGTCCAAGGCGGCGTCGGATCATTTGGTGCGCGCGTGGCACGAGACCTATGGCTTGCCCATTCTGATCACCAATTGCTCGAACAATTACGGCCCGTTCCATTTCCCGGAAAAGCTTATTCCGGTGATCATTCTCAACGCTTTGGCGGGCAAGCCGTTGCCGATTTACGGCGATGGGTCGAACGTGCGCGACTGGCTCTATGTCGAGGATCACGCCGAGGCGCTCTTGACGGTGCTGGAACGGGGCGTGCCGGGGCGGTCCTATAACATCGGCGGCGAGAATGAGCTGAGCAACCTGGACTTGGTGCGTAAGCTTTGCGCGGTGCTGGATGAATTGGCCCCGCGCGACGATGGTCTGTCTTATGCCGCGCAGATCAGCTTTGTCACAGACCGTCCGGGGCATGATGCGCGCTATGCGATTGATCCCACACGCATCCGGGCCGAATTGGGCTGGCGGCCCTCGGTGACGGTGGACGAAGGGGTGCGGCGCACAGTGCGGTGGTATCTGGAGAATGAGGCGTGGTGGCGCGCGCTCTTGGCGCGCGACGGTGTTGGCAAGCGGTTGGGCGCAGGCTGAGCAGACAGAAGCAAGGGACGCGGAATGAGAATACTGGTTTTCGGTCGCACCGGGCAGGTGGCCACCGAGATACAGAGGCAGGCAGAGGTCACGGCGCTGGGCCGAGAGCTGGCGGACCTGTCCGACCCCATGGCCTGCGCCGAGGCGATCCGCGACCACGCGCCCGATCTGGTGATCAATGCCGCCGCTTACACGGCTGTGGACCGCGCCGAGAGCGAAGAGGATTTGGCGACGGTCATCAACGGGGTGGCACCGGGCGCGATGGCGCGGGCCTGTGTCAATCTGGGCATCCCGTTTTGTCATGTCTCGACCGATTACGTGTTTGACGGCAGTGGCGCGGCCCCGCGCGCGCCGTCTGATCCGGTGGCGCCCTGCAATGCCTATGGCCGCTCCAAGCTGGCAGGCGAAGAGGCGGTGCGCGCCGCAGGTGGCCAAGCCGCGATCTTGCGCACCTCTTGGGTATTTTCGGCGCATGGCGGCAACTTCGTGAAAACCATGCTGCGCCTGTCAGAGACGCGTGATGCGCTGAGCGTCGTCGATGATCAGATCGGCGGTCCGACCCCGGCGGCGGATATCGCGGCGGCGCTCTTGATCATGGGGCGGGCGATGGTCGCGGGCCATGCGGGCGGGTTATACCATTTCAGCGGTGCGCCCGATGCGAGCTGGGCCGATTTCGCGCGTGAGATTTTTGCCCAAGCCGGGCGGGCGACGGTTGTGACAGGTATTCCCACCCGCGACTATCCGACCCCCGCCGTACGCCCGCAGAATTCCCGGCTTGATTGTGGATCGCTGGCGGCAGAGTTTGGCATCGGGCGGCCCGACTGGCGTGCGGGTCTGGCCCGCGTCCTGAAAGAACTGGAGCAAGCATGACCACGGCACGCAAGGGCATCGTTTTGGCGGGCGGATCGGGCACGCGGCTTTATCCGATCACCATGGGGCTGAGCAAGCAGCTGTTGCCGGTCTATGACAAGCCGATGATCTACTATCCGTTGACGGCGCTGATGCTGGCGGGTATCCGCGAGATTGCGATCATCACCACCCCGCAGGATCAGGCGCAGTTCCAACGCCTGCTGGGCGATGGCAGCCAATGGGGGCTGACATTCGAGTATATCGTGCAGCCCTCGCCGGATGGGCTGGCGCAGGCCTATCTGCTGGCAGAGGGGTTTTTGGGCGGGCAGGCCTCGGCGCTCGTGCTGGGCGACAATATTTTCTACGGTCACGGATTGCCGCAGCAATTGGAGCGTGCCGCGCAGCAGGAAAAGGGCGGCACCGTTTTTGGCTACCGCGTGGCGGACCCCGAGCGCTATGGTGTGGTCGAGTTTGACGGTGCCGGGCGCGCGGTCTCGATCGTGGAAAAGCCGCAAGAGCCGAAATCCGATTTTGCCGTAACGGGGCTTTATTTTCTGGATGGTGAGGCGTCAGAGCGCGCCAAGGCTGTGCAACCCTCTGAGCGGGGCGAGTTGGAGATTACCGCGCTGCTGGAGATGTATTTGCGCGATGGTTTGCTTTCGGTCGAGATGATGGGGCGGGGCTATGCCTGGCTTGATACAGGGACACATGCCAGCCTGCTTGATGCAGGAAACTTTGTGCGCACGCTGGAACAGCGGCAGGGCCAGCAAGTTGGCTGCCCGGAAGAGATCGCTTATGACAAGGGTTGGATCGACGCGGCGGCGCTAGAGGCGCGTGTCGCGCTGTTCAAGAAAACTGATTACGGTGCCTATCTGGGGCGGCTGCTGCATGGTGGCCGGGTCAAGGGCTGAGGTATGGATGGGCCGCAGGCACCGCATGTCGTGATCCTGCTCGCCGTTTATAACGGTGGCGATTTCCTGTCCGATCAGTTGCAAAGCATCGCCCGGCAGACGCATGACGACTGGCAGGTTCTTGCCAGCGATGACGGGTCCAAGGACAGCAGCCGGAAGATTCTTGAGGGGTTTGCGGCGACGCATCCCGTCACATGCTTGAGCGGGCCGGGTGCCGGGGCCGCGACGAATTTCCTGTCACTTATCCGCCAGACACCGGATCATGCGCCCGCCGGGCATTGGATGGCGTTTTGTGATCAAGACGATGTCTGGCTGCCAGACAAGCTCTCGCGCGGGATTACAGCGCTGGGCGCCACCGATGATCCGCGCCCGGCGCTTTATTGCAGCCGCACCTGGATCACGGATACCGCGCTTGGTGAGCGGCGGCTGTCGGCGGCGCGCCCGCGCCCGCCGTCCTTTCGCAATGCGTTGGTGCAGAATGTGGCCTCGGGCAATACCATCCTGCTTAATCCAGCGGCGGCACGGCTGGTCGAGGAGGCGGCGCAGAAAATCGAGCGTGTCGTGGTGCATGACTGGTGGGTGTATCAGCTTATCACCGGGGCGGGCGGGCGCGTGGTGCATGACGATACGCCCACGCTCTATTACCGGCAGCATGATGTGAACCAGATCGGGTCCAACGACACGCGGCTTGCGCGGTTGCGGCGTATCCGGCAATTGTTGCAGGGGCATTTCCGGGCGTGGAACGAGGTGAACATCGCGGCCTTGTCGCGGCTGGACGGGTATCTCACGCCGGAAAACCGGGCGATTCTGGCGGAATTTGCAGCGATGCGGCGGGGGCCGATGCCCGCGCGGCTGGCGCGGTTGTGGCGTCTGGGGCTGTATCGGCAGAGCCGGATCAGCACCTTTGCGCTTTGGGTGTCGCTGGTGTTGAACCGGATCTGAAGGCGGCGCAGAAAGGCCTTGCACGTCTGGGCCGGTCTGCGACACTCTGCCGGTCCCGAGACCCCGCCAAGGAGCCTGACATGACCGACGATCCCGACCGCCACGCGATGAAAATGGCCAAGAAAAAGGCCGCGCGCGATAAGATCATGGCGACCAAGACCGATCAAAAGGGGCTGATCATCGTTCATACCGGCAAGGGCAAGGGTAAATCCTCGGCGGCGTTTGGTATGATTTTTCGCTGCATTGCCCATGGCATGCCCTGCGCCGTGGTGCAGTTCATCAAAGGCGGCATGAGCACCGGCGAGCGCGATTTGATCCTGTCGAAATTCTCGGACGCCTGCGCCTTTCATACAATGGGCGAGGGGTTTACCTGGGAGACACAGGACCGCACCCGCGACACCGAAATGGCGCAGGCCGCATGGGCCAAGGCCAAGGAGTTGATCCGCGACGAGACCAACAAGATGGTCCTGCTCGATGAGATCAACATCGCGCTGCGCTACGATTATCTGGACATCAACGAGGTGGTGCAATTTCTCGCCGAGGAAAAGCCGCATATGACCCATGTCGTGTTGACCGGGCGCAACGCCAAGGACGAGTTGATCGAGATTGCCGATCTTGTGACGGAAATGGAGCTGATCAAGCATCCGTTCCGCTCCGGCATCAAGGCGCAGATCGGGGTGGAGTTCTGAGCCATGGCGCGGACAAGATTATTGACCGAATTCGGCATGGGCACGTCGCTGCGGCGGCAGGATTACACCGAGGCGGCGGCGCGGGCAGTGCGCGATGCGCTGTGGCACAATTCGATCAATCTGGCCGAGTTGTTTGGGTTCGAGAAGGCCGACATGCTGATTGATCTCGATATTGCCGTGCAGGCGCCCGAAGAGGTGGATGTCGAGGTGTTGCGCGCGATATTTCCCTATGGGCAGGTGCGCGTGCAGGTGGCGCGGGGCGGATTGGACATTCCGCGCGCGGTGGGCAAGCCCACGGTGATCGCCAATGCCTGCATCTCGGTTTCATTCGACATGGAGGCCAAGGCATGAGCGCGCAGCGGTTCATTATCGAGATGGGCATGGGCAACGATCTGCATGGGATGGATTATCAAAAGGCCGCCGTGCGGGCGATCGAGGATGCGATCCGGCATTCGACGATCCCGATGTTCCTGAACACGCCGCTTGATCATCAGGATATGGCGGTCAAGGTCACGGTGGGGGTGCAAGAGCCGGAGCGCGTTGATCCCGAGGCGCTGAAGGCTGGTTTGCCGCGTGGGTGCGCGACCGTTCAGGTGGTGTTTGGCGGGCAGAATGTGACCGATCCGGGCAGCGGTGAGACGCTGGTGATCGCGACGGCGGCGGTTGAGGCGTTCTTTCCGTCGCAGGTGGGGAAATGGGTGTTGGGGGCGTGATGGCACCCTCGCCCTTTTTCCTTAGACCCTGAGACCAAAGCACAGGCTTGCCGCCCTTTCGATGTGGTCATATGATCTGACCAATTCAGCAAGGGCGCGCGCATGCCATTTCAGAAAGTTACCCCCGAAAAACTCTCGACTGCCGTAACGCGGCAAATCGAAAAGCTCGTGTTGCAAGGCATTTTGCGTCCCGGTGAACGGCTGCCTGCAGAGCGCGATCTGGCAGAGAAGTTGGGGGTGTCGCGCCCGTCCCTGCGCGAGGCGGTGGCGGAGTTGCAGGACAAGGGATTGCTGAGCGCGCGGGCAGGCGCGGGCATCTATGTGGCTGATGTGTTGGGCAGCGCCTTTTCTGATGCGCTGATCCGGCTTTTTGCCGAGCATGACGAGGCGGTATTTGACTATATCGGGTTTCGCCGCGACCTAGAGGGTCTGGCCGCCTGTCGCGCGGCGCGCCTTGCGTCGGATACCGATTTGCAGGTGATCCAGACGCTGATGGATAAGATGGAGGCGGCCCATAAAAAGACCAATCCGGCGGATGAGGCCCGGTTGGATGCCGAGTTTCACATGGCGATCATCGAGGCCAGCCATAATGTCATCATGCTGCACATGATGCGTTCGATGTTCCAATTGCTGCGTGAGGGGGTGTTTTACAACCGTCAGGTGATGTTCAAACAGCGCACGACGCGCGGCGCGCTCTTGGATCAGCACCGTGCAATCAACGCCGCCATTCAGGCGCGCGATCCCGAGGCGGCGCGCGCGGCGGTCAATGACCATCTCAACTATGTTGAAAAGGCACTGGCCGACCAGCAAAAGGCGGATCGCAACGAGGCGATTGCCAAGCAGCGCTATGAGCACGAGCAATCGCGGTAGACACGGTGTCTAAAGCGGCGTTTTCTCCATCACCCGCCATGTGAGGTCTGCGTCAGACTGGCCCGAGAAATCCTCGGCCAGGGCGCGCATTTGCGCGTGGTGGGGGGATTTGATGCAGACCGGATCGGTCGCCGCCGGATCGCCCGCAATCGCCATGGCCTGACAGCGGCAGCCACCGAAATCAATCGTCTTGCGCTCGCAGGAACGGCAGGGCTCCTGCATCCAGTCGGTGCCACGAAAGGCGTTGAAGGCTGCGCCGTTGTGCCAGATATCGGCCAAGGGCCGGTCGCGCACATTGTCGAAGGTGAGCGTCTTGATCGTCTGCGCCGCGTGGCAGGGCAAGACCAGCCCATCAGGGGCTACGTTGAGGCCGGTTGTGGCCCAGCCACCCATGCAGGTCTTGGGATAATCGGCGTGATAATCGGCGGGCACATAATCGATCACCAGACGCCCCTTGAGGGCGGCGCGCGCCTCGGCGACGATGCGACTGGCCTCGCGGGCCTGCGCGCGGTCAGGCATGAGCGCGCCACGGTTCAGCATGGCCCAGCCGTGGAATTGCACGGTCGCCACCTCGATCCGGCGCGCACCCATGTCTTGCGCCATTTCAATCGCGCGGGGCAGTTGGTGCATGTTGCCGCGATGCATGACGAAATTGAGCGTGAGCGGAAAGCCGATGGCGGCGATCCATTTGGCCACCTGCATCTTGCGGTCAAAGCCGCCCATATAGCCGCCGATGCGGTCGGCCATTTCGGCATCGGTTCCTTGCAGCGACAGTTGGATATGGTCGAGGCCCGCGTCATCGAGCGCAGCCAGACGTTTCTCGGTCAGGCCAATGCCGGAGGTGATGAGGTTGGTATAGAGGCCCGCGTCACGCGCAGCCTTGATCAGATCTTCTAGATCGCGGCGCGAGGCGGGTTCGCCGCCCGAGATGTGAAGTTGCAGCACACCCAAGTCAGCGGCCTGTTGAAAGACCGATACCCAGTCGGCGGTGCCGAGTTCCGTTTCCCGTGCGGTCAGTTCCACCGGGTTGGAGCAATAGGGGCACGAGAGCGGGCAACGGTGCGTGAGTTCCGCCAACATGGCGATTGGGGGATTGGCCATTTCAGCGCATCTCCAGAAAGCGCCGCTCGGCCAAACCTTGCAGGAATTCGGCACTGTCGCGGGTGACATCGTCAAGCGGCGCGTTGTACGTGGCGGCGAGATCGGCGGTGAGCGCACCAAAGCTTTGCACCCCGTCCACCCGGCTAAGAATGGCGTGACCGATGGGATCGAGCCGCACGGCGCGTTCGGGGGCCAAAAGCACCCAATCCTCGCGCACCCGATCATAATGCAGGCGCACGCCGCGCGGCAGATGGGGGATGCTGTCGGGGGTCATGCCGCGCCTTTGGCGAGCAGTCCCTCACCGGGGTGCCATGCGCCCGGCGGGATACGCGCGGGGTCGACATAGGCAGAAGAGAGCGCGTCAAGCTGCGACCAGAGCACATCGGTCTTGAAGGTCAGTGCGGCAGCGGCGGCATCCTGTTTTTCGGTGGTATCGGCGCGGTCGAGCACCCATTTGAGGCCAAAGGCCACATCCTTGGGCGCCTCTTTCAGGCGGTTGCGGAAATAGGCGAGGCTGCTGTCATCGGCAAAGGCGTAGTTGGCCAAAAGCCCCTCGATGCGCTGGGCATGGATCTTGGGCGCAAAAAGCTCTGTCAGAGAGGCGGCAACCGCCTCGAGCAGCGGTTTTTCGCGGACAAAGGCGACATAGGCATCAACCGCAAAGCGGGTCGCGGGCAGCACGCCTTGGGCAGAGGCCACGTAATCGGGATCAAGCCCGACCGCTTGGGCAAGGCGCAGCCAGCGGCGAATCCCGCCCTCATTCTCGGCGGTGCCATCATGATCCTCGATCCGCGAGCGCCAGATGCGGCGCAGGTCGGGGTCGTCGACCCGGCTGAGAAAGGCGGCATCCTTCATCGGGATGCGGGATTGATAATAGTAGCGGTTGATGACCCACGCGCGCACCTGATCGGGGGTGCAGTGGCCGCCGTGAAGCATGTGATGAAACGGGTGGCGGTCGTGATAGCGCTCTGCCCCGATCTGGCGCAAGCGGGCCTCAAAAGCGTCGCGGGTTGGGGTCATGCGGTGATCTCCATGCCGTCCTGTCCAATCGTCCAGCCGGCCGATTCGGCCTCGGCACGCTCGGATGCGTCGGGGCGCAGAACAGGGTTCGAGTTGTTCATATGGACGTAGATTTTGCGCCCGATCCCCAGATCGCGCAAGGCGGCAATCGAGCCGTCGGAGCCGCTCATCGAGATATGGCCCATGCGACGCCCGGTTTTCTGGCTGAGGCCCATGGTGATCATCTCGTCATCGCGCCAGAGCGTGCCGTCAAAAAACACCATGTCAGCACCCCGCAGGCGTTCGGCAAGCCGGTCGGTGACAGCAGCGCAGCCGGGAATATAAAAGATGTTGCGGCCCTCGGCCTGAAGATGCACGCCGGTGGTCTGTTCGCCCTCAAGATCGGTTTGCACGGTCTCGCCCTCAAGATAGAGCGGCACCTTGCCGGGCACGGCAAAGAGTGTCGCGGTGAGGCCGGGTAGCAGGGGAACTGGTTGATTAAGGGCAATGGCCACGCGCGGCACCCGAGCGGGATCAACCGCCTGCATCAATGGGTTGTCGGCCAGAACGCCATGAATTTCACCGGTGGCATAGAGGGCGAAGGGCTGTTGCTCTCGCAGGCTGAGCAGCCCCGCCACGTGATCTATATCGCCGTTCGTAAGCAGCACGCCCGCGATCGGCGTATCGCGCAGGCTGCGCGGATGAAGTGCCGGATTAGCCGCGAGTTGCGCGCGAATGTCTGGGGAAGCGTTTAAAATAACCCAACTTACCCCATCTGTTGTCACGGCAAGGGATGACTGGGTTGAGGCAGGAATCTTACCGTCTCGGGCAAGATTGCAATTCTCGCAGCCACAATTCCACTGTGGCAAGCCACCGCCGGCCGCAGCGCCTAGTATCAGAGCCTTAAACACCTGTTACCTCGCTGCGACCAGTCGGGATTTTTCAGAACAGGACGCCGTCGCCTTCTTGGGCGGGGCCGTACATGTTGATTTCCATTCCACAGTTCAGTTCACGCAGAACCGGCTTGCTCCATGCCATCGTCTATCCTCCTCTTAGATGTGGTCGATAGGTTTAATAGATATTCCGATCCCAGACATGTCAACTTTGCCGTAGTCTTAGAGACCTACGACTTTAGTGCAATCAGGGGATGAGGGGCTTGTGTCGCAGGCTGGACCTGAGTGACACTTAGCCCATATCTGGGCATGTGGCGGCGAGGCCGACAAAGTGCAGGAGTAGGATCATGATCGAGCTGTTGTTTGTGGCCTGTCTGGCGCGTCAGCCAGAGATTTGTGAAGAGCGGGCGTTTCAATATACCGACCGGACAGCGCAGGGATGTATGGCCGAGGCGATACCAGAATTGAGCAAATGGGCGGCGACGCATCCGCGCTGGCGCATTGCGCGCTGGTCGTGTCAGCCCCTAGGCGGGGCGAGGACGCGGGCGTGAGACGCAAAGTATCCGGGATTTTTCTAGGCCTGATGTTGGCGGTTGGTCCGGTTTTGGCGGGGACGGCCCATGAGGGCTATGATCTGATTTTTCGCACCGGCACCCTTGAAGACTTCGCGCCAGGGGATGCGCTGCATTACCAAAGCGAGACCGAGAACGCAGCCGCACCGCCCGAGGCGCAAGGCGCGCAGGGCTACGATCTGCGGATCGAAGAGGGCGGCACAGCGCGGTTGATGCGGGTTTTGGACACCGGACAGCAGCCTGTTGCCGGGTTCGATGCCACGGTGGGCAATCCGATGGCGATGTTCTTTCTAGAACGGCTGGTGCGCGATCTGGCGCAGGCCACGGGCGGCAGCACTTTCTATATCCGCAACCGGATCAAGGAATCGCTTTTGGCGCCGGTGGGGATTTCGCCGGTGCAAGTGACTTGGCAGGGAAAGGACCACGCCGGGCAAGAGGTGCTGCTGGCGCCGTTTGTCGGCGATGCCAATGCCGCGCGATTGGGCCCTTTTGCCGAATTGCAGGTGGTGTTCGAGGTGTCAGAGACGGTGCCCGGCTGGTATCACTCGATGCGCGCCGAGACGCCTGAGCGCGACAGTGGCGGACGCTATTTTAGCTCAACGCTGGCGCTGTCGGAGACCGAAGAATGAGGTGTCTGGCGATCTTGCTTTGTCTGTTTCCCACGATGGGGCTGGCGCAGAGCGTGGCGGACCAGCTTAACGATTATCCAACCGAGGCGCGCGCGGATTACGTCTTTGGCTGCATGGCGGCAAATGGAAACACGCGCGAAATGCTGCGGCGCTGCTCTTGTTCCATCGACGAGATTGCCGCGATCTTGCCCTACAAGGATTATGTCTCGGCAGAGACGGTGCTGGCGCTGCGTCAGGGCAACGGCGAGCGCATGTCGATGTTCAAGGCAGGGCCGGTGAGCGAGGGGATTGTTGCCGACCTACGCCGTGCGCAGGCGGAAGCCGAGATCATTTGCTTCAAGTAAGCGGCATCAGGAGGCGCTGGCCTTGGGCAGCACCTCTTCAAACACATTGCCCTCTGTATCTTCGGCGCGGATGCGCAGATCGGGCGTGCCGTTGTCTGTATAGCTAAAGCGGAACACCGGGTCCTCGGAGATGGAAATGCCACCTGTCAGGGAAAAGAGCATCTCGTCACCCTGCCAGACGGTCAGATCCTGAATGAAATGCGCCGGCACGAAAAGCTGGGTGATCTGGTCGCGTTGCAGGCCCGAGTAATTGGGGTGGCGGATCATCAATTGCGCATCGCGACGGCTGCCGATCTGCACCGGCGCGCTATCGAAATGGCGCAGGCGCATTTCGCCCATATGGGCAAGCGCCACCTCGGGATCGCGGGTGGCGGGGGCGGCACAGCCACCGGCGGCCTTGACGAACCGCCCGTCGAGATAGCTGGCGCTGGCGGTTTCGGCAATGACGCGCAAATTGGAATAGGCGTTGACGCGCACCCGTGCCTCAAATCTGAGCGGGGCCATGGCAGGGCCAAATTTGATTTCAGCAGCAAGCGGGGCCGGGTTTTCATCGACCACGATCTTGAGCGTGGTGATCGGCCCCACGCTCTGATCGGTTTGTGTGACGACCACGGGCACGGTGGCCGCGTCATGGGCGCGGTAGGGCGCATCGACGGCAAAGACCGCACCGGGGCTGAGTGCCTTGTTTGCGTCGAGAATGTCGGCGCGCAGATAGTCCCAAGTCTCGCCATCTTGCAGCGGGTTGCGCGGCTCTTCGGCAAGGGCTGCGGTGCCGAGCGTCAGGCTCAGGCAAAGGGCGGTCATGGGAAATCGGGTCATCTGGGCCTCCGGATCGGGCATACTCGCACTATTGGACAGTATCACGGATCGGATGCGGGTTGTATCAACCTTTGGTAGCAGTTTTGCGCGGAGTCCGAGATGTTCGAGATCGTTCTGAGCCTCTGTCTGTTGGCCAATCCCGAGACTTGCGAGACCCGGCTTTTGCCGGTGGGGGCTGCGGATTGCGCGCAGGCGCTGGCGCGGGCCGAAGAGATCGCGCCGGATTGGGGTGATGCGCTGATCGCGGGGCCGTTTGACTGTGTGGAGAGGCCCAATAGCGGGATGGCGTTCGCGCAGATAGCGCCGGGCGTCTTTGTGCATCTCGGGCAGGTGGCGGATGTGACGCCGGACAATCTGGGCGATGTGGCCAATATCGGATTCATCATCGGGGAAGACAGCGTTGCGGTGATTGATGCGGGCGGTAGCCGTGCCGTGGGCGAGGCGGTTTATCTGGCAGTCCGGCAGATCACCGAGAAGCCGATTTCGCATCTGATCCTGACCCATATGCACCCCGATCATGTGATGGGGGCTGAGGTGCTGATCGAGGCGGGGGCGCAGGTTGTCGGGCATCGCAAGCTGGGGCAAGCGCTGGCGGCGCGGGCCGAAACCTATGAGACCAGCTTTGCCCGGCTGATGGGGGCAGGGTTCATCGGCAGCCGGGTTCCAACGGTGGGCGAGGGAATCGCAGACCGGGCCGAAATTGATCTTGGGGGCCGTATGCTGGATCTGGTGGCTTGGGAGACCGCACATAGCGAGAGCGATGTGACCGTGTTCGATCGGCAAACAGCGACGCTCTTTACCGGCGATTTGGTGTTCGACGCGCACAGCCCCGCGCTTGATGGATCAGTTATGGGATGGTTGCGGGTGCTTGAGGCGATGGGCGCGCCCGCGCCTGCGCGCATCGTGCCGGGGCATGGCGGGCCGGTGCTGGAGTGGCCGGAGGGGCTCGTGGATTTGCGGCGTTATCTGTTGGTCTTGCGCGATGAGACGCGCGCGGCGGTGTCGCAAGGTCTGCGCCTTGGCGAGGCGATTGAGACGGTTGGACAAAGCGAGGCGGCGCACTGGGCGCTCTTTGATCTTTTCCACCCGCGCAATGTGACGGCGGCCTTTACCGAGCTGGAATGGGAGTGACGCGCCTTAGTCGGGGACGTGCGCCGCCAGAATCTGCGCCAGTGCATAAAGCCGCTTTTCCAACAGGACCGGCGTTTCACAGGCATAGGTCAGCGAGCGGCGGCGATCATCAAACACACGCGCGCGCCAATCAAGATCCTCTTCCAATTGGTCGATGCGGTCGAAGTCGGGGCTCTCGGCCTTGGTGAGCGTGGCGATTTCACCGCGCAGCGCTTCGATTTCCTCGGCCATGCGCGCCTGATTGCGGGCGTAGCGGGTGATACCGCCCATGATCTCGCCCCGGCGCTGATTGAGGCGGTCAAACACGTCAGAGAAGATTGCGGTGTAGTCGTCCTTGGTCAGATTCGGCGTGGCGTCGACCGCTGATTCGGCCTCTTCGAGGGTGAGTCGGCGCAGCGCGAGCTGTTCTGCCAGCCGCGCGGCTTCGGGCGAGAGAACCGGCGCGGCGGCCTGATTCTCAGGCGGATGGGGCCACATCACCGCCGCAGAAAGTGTATCCACGCGCCGCTGAATGCAGGGCCACTCGGGGTCATTCAATCCTGCGGCGAAAACTGGAGATAATCCATTAATAACAATGGCTAAGGCGGCAATAACTGGTCTCATCCCGTCCTCTACGACTAAGGTCTTACTGAGTTATGGCGTAATCTTGGCACATATTGTCACAGGATGAAACAGGCTGGTTTGAAAAGTATTTTTGACGTCAAATCGCCTAAAGGTTGTATCCTCCGGGATGCAAGGGAGGACAGACTGAATGCGCACACGTGCTGCGGTTGCGGTTGAGGCAGGCCGCCCGATGGAGATCATGGAGGTGAACCTTGAGGGTCCAAAGGCGGGCGAGGTTCTGGTGGAGATCAAGGCGACGGGCCTGTGCCACACTGATGATTTCACCCTGTCGGGGGCCGATCCAGAGGGGGCGTTTCCGGCCATTCTGGGGCATGAGGGCGCGGGCGTCGTGCTCGAGGTGGGCCCCGGCGTCACCAGCCTGCAACCGGGCGATCACGTCATTCCGCTTTACACGCCCGAATGCCGCGAATGCGAATACTGCCTCAACCCGAAAACCAACCTGTGCCAGAAAATCCGCTCGACCCAAGGCCAGGGCGTGATGCCCGACGGCACCAGCCGGTTCTCGATGCTGGATGGCACGCCGATCCTGCATTACATGGGTTGCTCGACCTTTGCCAATCACACGGTCCTGCCCGAGATTGCGCTCGCGAAGGTGCGCAAGGATGCGCCCTTTGACAAGATTTGCTACATCGGCTGCGGCGTCACCACGGGCGTCGGCGCGGTGATCAACACCGCCAAGGTCGAGATCGGCAGCCGGGCGATTGTGTTCGGTCTGGGCGGCATCGGCCTC